>FWWM01000031.1_pt1 | contig 460934 bp, 409 predicted proteins | sample 2228351 | NCBI WGS metagenome assembly FWWM01 (sample SAMEA103939774, study PRJEB20133) | metagenome | reverse complement strand
GCTGAGTAGGGGTTTTTTTTTCGAAAGTACGTAGGGGGGGTAGAATCGGGGGGAGGGTGGGGGGGTCACAGCAGAGAGCGTTTCGACAGTACCTATGAGGGCTTGAAACGGCTGTGGTTAGACCGATCCTGAGCAAATAGGAGAGGTTTCGACAGTACCTATGAGGGCTTGAAACGCGGATGAGCGAGTTCCTCGGGCGGTTGGACGAGCGCGTTTCGACAGTACCTATGAGGGCTTGAAACCTCGAGCCAGCGAGCGAGCGGTTCAGCAACGGTGACGTTTCGACAGTACCTATGAGGGCTTGAAACTTCGACAGTCGATCGCAAGGAGGTGCACCATGGACAAACTCCTCATCGCCGGCGAGGCGGTCATCGCGCACTGCTGGACCGGGCAGGCGATCCTGGCCAAGCGGGAGCGACCGAGCATCCGCTACGTCATCCCCGCGGAGGGCTGTGCGGTCTGGCAGGACAACCTCTGCATCGTCCGAGGGGCACCGCACCCCTACGTCGCCCACGTCTTCATCGATTTCCTCTGCTGGCCCGAAGTCGCAGCGCGCAATGCTGCCTACGTCGGCTACGCGAGCCCCAACCGCAGCGCCCGCCAGCGCGGCTTGCTCGACCCCGACCTGGCGAACGATCCGGCCATCTACCTCGACGACGCGACGTGGCGGCGGCTCCAGTGGTTCGAGGACTTGGGTCCAGACTACGTGAAGTACGACCGCATCTGGACGGAACTCCGCGCCGGCTAGGCTCGCCCTCGGGTGACGCAGTGCCGGCGTCCGAGCAGTCCGCGGCGACGGTGGACTCCGGTGCCAGCGCCGGTGCTCCGCAGCGCAGCGGGGCCACCGCCCACGGCGCGACTGCCGCGCGCGCCGGGTGCGGCTATGGCTGATCGTCCTGCCCGCGCGACCTTGCTATACTCCGTATCAGACCTGGTGGGTGCAGGTTCGGCCCGCTGAGCAGAGGTGCGGGAATGGGTGCGAAGCGCGACTACTACGAGATCCTCGGCGTCAGCCGGTCGGCGAGCCAGGAGGAGATCCGGCGCGCCTACCGCCGCTTGGCCCGCCAGTACCACCCGGACGTCAACAAGGATCCCGGCGCAGAGGAGAAGTTCAAGGAGATCAACGAGGCGTACGAGGTACTGAGCGATCCGGAAAAACGGGCCGCCTATGACCGGTTCGGCCATGCCGGCGTGCAGGCGGGCGTGGGGGCCGAGCCGGGGTCGACTGGGGACCCCTTCGGCTTCGGCTCCTTGTTCACCGACCTGTTCGACTCCTTCTTCGGCGACATGGCAGGCACGAGCCGGCGGCGACCGCAGCGCGGCGCGGACCTGGAGATCACGCTGGAGTTGGAGTTCGAGGAGGCGCTGCGTGGGGTCGAGAAGGAGGTCGAAATCGACCGGCTCGAAGTCTGCCCCGACTGTCGCGGGAGCCGGATGCGGCACGGTGCTCGTCCGAGCACCTGTCCGGTGTGCGGGGGGAGCGGGCAGATCCGGCGTTACCAGCAGACGATCCTCGGCGCGATGATCACCGCCACGACCTGCAGTCACTGCGGCGGCGAAGGACGAGTCGTCTCCGACCCGTGCCCGACCTGTCGCGGGCGCGGTCGGACGGTGCGGCGGCGTACCCTGCGCCTCGAGATTCCGGCCGGTATCGAGGACGGGGCGACTCTGCGCCTGACCGGCGAGGGAGAGCACGGCGAGCCCGGCGCGCCGCCCGGCAACTTGTACGTCCATGTCCGGGTGCGTCCGCACGAGTTGTTCCGGCGCGAGGGCTCGATGCTCTACCTCGATGTCCCCATCAACGTGGCACAGGCGGCGCTGGGGACAGAGGTGGAAGTCCCGACCATCGACGGGCCGGTGCTGCTGACGGTGCCGCCCGGTACCCAACCGGGGCAGCGCTTCCGCCTACGCGGCAAGGGGGCGCCGGAGCTGGGGAGCGGTCGGCGCGGCGACCTGATCGTGACGGTGCGCGTCGTGGTGCCGACCGAGCTGACGCCGCGCCAGCGCCAGCTCTTCGAGGAGCTGGCTGAGTCGCTGGAGCGTCCCGACCTGCGCGAGACGCACCGCAAGGGGTTCTTCGAGCGGATCAAGGAAGTCCTCGGGGTGTGAGGACGAGCGAGTCACGACGAGCGGCGCACCCCTCCGTCTCGGGAGGGGTGCGTCCGTTCACGAGCCGGGAAACGCTCCAGCGGCGCGATCGTAGAAGGCGGCCACGGCGGTGCCGAGCGCACCGAGTGCCAGCACCGCCGCCATGGCGACGAAGAGGAGGATGAGCGCGTACTCGGCGAGGCTCTGCCCGCTGAGCGCTGCCCGAGCCGACCTCCACACGGCAGCACCTCCGCGGGGTGGTGACGACACCGCGAGTGAGAAGATGCGGATCATCCACCGCCACCGAGCTGGCCAGCGATCTGCTCTAGGATGCCGCTGATTCCGCCTCCCAAAACTGTGAGCGCGCCGATGGCGACGACTGCGATCAGCGCGAGGATGAGCGCGTACTCCGCCAGGCTCTGCCCTTCGAGTGCGCGCTGCTTCTGCACCTGCCACCAGGCCAGGAGGTCGTAGTAGTACCGCTCCAGCATGACGTCGACTCCTCTCTGTAGCTCCTGCGCCGGCCGATGACGGCCCGGCATCGATGACTCCCTGACCCTCCACCAACGACCGTCCGCTGCCGCTGGCTGCTGCGTTCACCCCCTCTCCGCTGACGCAGCTGGATCGTGTCGTGTCGGGTCTCTACCGGCACGATACGGCGCGGTGACGGCCGACCAGTAGATGCGGACGTCTCGATCGGGGACGGGAGCTTGGTCGTGACCCGTTCGGGGGAACCTGCCTAGGTACGGCGGGCTGGTCCTTAGGGGATGGGTACCAGGATCGTGAGGCGCAGGCGCTCCGGGCCCAGGGTCTCGCTGGACAGGCTGGCGCCGAGGAGCTCGAGTCGCTCGGCGAGCTCCGGGTCGGGCGGCGGCAGGGGATCGAGCGGGGCTGGTCCTGCCGCCTCGAGGTGGGCGACTACCTGCGCCGGTTCGTAGTGCACGTCGATGCGGAGTTCGGTCACGCCGGCCTGGCGCGCCAGTCGCCACGCCAGTTCCTGGAGGAGACGATAGACGAGGAGCGGCAGTGGCGGTGCGAGCGGGGTGTCCTGCTCTGGCCCCTGGACCTCCACGCGCTCGAGCCGCGTCAGGCGTGCGAGCTCGCGGACGTACCGGCGTAGCGTCTCCACCAGGCCGACTTCCTCGACCAGCCCAGGTGCCAGTTCCAGGAGTGCCCGCCGCAGTCCACGCACGGCTTCGCTCGCTATCTCGCGCAGGCGCAGGAGTTCGACGCGCAGCTCGTCCGGACGCTGGCGCTCCAGCTGCAGGCAGACCTCGACTTCCAAGACGAGCGCGCTCAACAGTTGCGCCAGCTCGTGCTCCAGGCGACGGCGGACGAGCGCCCGCTCGCGCTCGGCCGCCAGCAGCGTCTCGTCGACGGGAAGGTGCTGGTCGGGCGCCGCGAGCCGGCGGGTGCGTCGCTCGCTGCTGCGTTCGCGCTCGCTGGCAGCGCGGAGCTGGGTTTCGGCGAGTCCCATGAGGTCGCGCAGGCGCTCTTGGTACTGGAGGAGGCTCTGCCGGCGCTCGGTGAGCTGCTCCATCTGGTTCCGGAGCAAGAAGAGACGGAGGGTCGCTTCCTGCACAGCGCGGTAGGCGTCGCGGATCTCGCTCCGCGGGTAGGCCTCGAGGTTGCTCTCGATTTCGCGCAGGCGGGCGCTGAGCTGGACCTCGCGCTGGCTGGCGCGCTCGACCTCGCTGGCCGTCTGGGCGAGGAGTAGCTCGATCTCCTCCAGCGAGCGCCCGGTCTCCCCGAGCTCCGTACGGCAGCGTTCGACGAGACTGCGCAAGTGGTCAGTGAAGCCGGTCACCGGTGTCTCTGCCATGGGTACCTCCCGCGCTCCGTGCTCAGTGATACCGGGTTGCCGGCAGGAGGCGACAGAGGGACGGAGTAGGAGAAAGGTCTCAAAACCCGGGGAAACACGATGGCTCGGTAGTGATCGGAGAGGAACCGGATGGCTGGCACAGCGGCCGACTGACCATCCGGTTTCTCGGCTGCCCTCTCCAACATGTCGACGGTCTCAGGCTTGTGGGGCGGGGTGCAGCTCTGCCTCTTCGGCGAACTGTTCGCGCCCGGACATCATGATGCCGCCGATGACGATGAGGAACAGGAACGGCAGCACGCCGAGCCAGACGCCCACCTGGCCGGTCTCCCCCGCCGCGAACTGGAAGAGCGCCTGCCCGTAGAGACCGGTGGAGATGCCGACGCCGACGACGAGCCCGCCGAGCGCGCCGGCGACCGCCAGCAGCGCACCGATGCTCGGCACAAAGCCCGGGGCGACGTCCTCCTTGTCCATGATGTCCGTCCAGAGCAGGCCCCAGCGCTTCACGCGCGGGTAGAGGAGCAGCAGCAAGGGTGGGCCGAGTACGAGCGCAGCGATGGAGTTGTTCAGGGTGATGACGACCGAGAGGAACGCGAACGGAATGAGGCCGATGAGGTCGAGGAACCAGGCGATGATAATGGCGCACGCCGCTGCGGCGACAATGGTCACGACGATGTAGGCGACCAGTTTGCGCAGGGAATTGGTCGTAGGTGCCAGGTCGTTCTGCGGCACCAGCCTGATCGCTCCCCAGAGCTTGTAGGGCAGGAAGCCGAGGTAAAAGTTCCCGATGAAACCGAAAATGCTCCCCCACCCGAACGTGCCGCCGAAGATGTCGCCGATAGCGTTGCCGATCGCAGCGCCCCAAGCGCCAGCTGGACCGAACATCAAGCCGAAGATGACCGGGAAGACGTTGGCTGGCCGGACCTCGGTGATCCCCGGGATGATCGGTATGCCGCCCTTGAACGGAATGAGGACGGCAGCATAGATCGCTGCTGAGAGCGCAGTGAGCACGATCATCCTGGTATATTTCCACATGGCGAAGACTTCCCGCATCCTCTGCCCCCTTCCCTTGCCGTAATCATTGATGAACCAAAGTATACTCTCTGTTCCGTCGGTACGCAAGTACCTTTCGCCGGTCTGCGCGATGCCTCACGGCAATCCTGGTGCAGGCGGAAACAAGACGAGCCGCTGCGTTCGCTCGCACGCGCAGCGGTCGAGCGGCGCAGTGCAGAGTGCCTCCAGGCAGAGCCAGAGGAGTGCTCGCTTGAGCTCCTCGAGTTCTCGGCCCAGGAAGGTGATCGTGTCTCCAGGCTGGATCCCGGCTGCCCAGTTGACTGAGTACGCGACGCCAGCGTAGTGAAGCCCGAGTTCGCGGGCCAGGCACACTTCGGGCACGCCGGTCATCCCGACGACGTCGCCGCCGAGTTGCCGGAACATGCGGATCTCCGCGGCCGTCTCGAGCCGCGGTCCTGACGTGCACACGTAGGTGCCGCGCGGGACGAACGGTAGGCGCCGCGCGGCAGCCAGCGCCGCGAACCGCTCCCGGAGCGCTGGACAGTACGGCTCGGTCATCGTGGTGTGGACGACACCGGTGCGGCCGCCGTGGAAAAAGGTCGGTATACGACCGCGCGTGAAGTCGAGGAACTGGTCGAGGACGACCACGGTGCCGGGGGGCACATGCGCGGACAGCGAGCCGACTGCCAGGATGCCGAGGACCGCCGTGACGCCCAGCTGGTGGAGCGCCTTGAGGTTGGCGCGATGGTTGATCCGGTGCGGTGGGACCTCGTGCTGCAGCCCGTGCCGCGGCAGGATGATGACCGGCTTGCCCTGAAAGGTGGTGCGGAGCACTGTCGCCTTGCCGTAGCGGGTGCGCACCGTCTCGACCTGCATCCCCTGCTGGGGGAGCAGGGACTGGAGTGCTTCGAACCCGGTGCCTGTGATGAGTGCCGTTCCCATGGACTGCTCATCCTCAGCGGATCAGTCCGGGCAGTGAGCCCATGCCGGCCAGCTTGGCCAGCGTGAGTGCCACCAGCAGCACGACCGAGGCCGCCAGCACCGCGTAGTCGCGTGCCCCCAGCCGAAGCTCGAGGTACGAGGATCGACGGGGGAGCGCGCCGAAGCCTCGTGCCTCCAGCGCCAGCCCGAGCGTGTTGACGTGCCGCATGGTGGAGAGGAACACGGGGACGAGGAGCGGGACATATTTCCGGAGCCGTTGCAGGAGGTTGCCGCTGTCCAGGTCGAGGCCTCGCGTCTTCTGCGCCTCGGCGATCGCGAAGACGGTGCCGATGATCATGGGGACCAAGCGCATAGAGATGGAGAGCGCGAACCCGAAGCGGTAGGGGAGACCGAGCCGGATGGCGCCGGCCACGAACTCTTCGACCCGCGTCGTGCTCACGAAGAAGATCCCGCCCATGATGGCGGTGAGGATGACCAGAACCCGGCTCACACTGAAGGCGAGCGATTCCAGGCTGAATATCCAGAACAGGTGGGTCTCCCCGTGGGCGAAGAAGTTCCAGATGACGATGCCGGTGACGGTGAGGACGATCACGATGTAACGGATACGCCACAGGTTGACGAGTGCCTGAGAGAGCACGATGAGGAGCCCGGTGAGAAGGGTGATGGGCGCGACCCAGAGGGGGTGCTCGAAGTACAGCACGACGACGAAGATCGTGAGCACCAGTGCGATCTTGGTACGCGGGTCGAGCCGGTGGAAGAAGGTTCCCCGGTCAAGGTAGAGATCGGTGTTCATGACCGACGCGTTCCCGCTCCGGCAGAACCGTACACGCCACGAGCTCGTCGACAGTCAAGAGCGTCTTCCCCAGCCGATTGGCGAGCGAGACGTGCTGTGGTGGCCGCAGTCTGGCTGCCTGCAGGAGGTTCTCGCGCGCGAACACCTCGCGCGTCGTGCCGTCGATGAGGACTTGCCCGTCTTTCATCACGATCGTGCGGTGAGCGTACTCGGCCGCGACCCACATGTGGTGCGTGACGAAGACGATCGTGCTGCCGGCCGCGTTGAGCCGCTTCACCAGTTCCATCATGCCGCGTTGCTCGCGGTAGTCGAGCCCGGTCGTCGGTTCGTCCAGGATGAGGAGTTCCGGCTTGGTCGCCAGGACCGCTGCCAGGGCGACGCGTTGGCGTCCCCCCTTGGTCAGCGTAAACGGGTCCGCTCGTTCATAACCGGCGAGTCCGACGGCCTCGAGTGCTTCGTGGACGTGAGCGCGGATCGTTTCCTCGTCCAGCCCGCGCAGACGCAGTGCGAAGGCGACTTCGTCGTAGACCGTCTCGGCGAAGAGCTGGTAGTCAGGGTTCTGGAAGACGTAGCCGACGGGCCGGGCGAGCTTCTGAAGACCAAGTTGTCGCGTGTCGTGACCGCCGACCAGGACACGTCCGCGCATCGGGTAGAGAAGGCCGTTGAAGTGCTTGACGAGGGTAGTCTTGCCGCTCGCGTTCTGCCCGAGGATGGCGACCATTTCCCCGCGGCGGATCTCCAGGCTCACATTGCGCAAGACGGTTGTCCCGTCGGGATAGGCGAAGGAGAGGTCTTCGACCTGGAGGATCGGCTGGCCGTACCGGCGCGCCCGTTCGGCGTCTCGGGAACGGAGTGCCTGGTACTGGTCGTCCGAAAGGGACCAGCCATGCGCGCGGAGCGTTGCGACTGCCTCGCCGATGGTCAAGGGGATGCGACCGTCCGTTCCCAGCCGGTGGAAGTAGGTTGGGATGGTCGGGGGCATCACGCCGTGCGTTTCGAGAAAGGGCACGTCGCGGAAAAGATCAGCGGCACGGTCCAGACGCGCGATGCGCCCTTCGGCGAGGACGAGCACCCGGTCAGCCTCGAGGACTTCCTCGGAGTCGTGGTCGACGACGATCAGGGTGGTGTCGGAGTCCTGCCGGAGTCGATCGGTGATGGCATAGATCTCCGCCTTGCTCTGGGGATCGAGGTCGGTCGTGGGCTCGTCCATGACCAGCAAGCGCGGGCGCATCGCGAGGACGGAAGCGATCGCCAGCTTTTGCTTTTGCCCGCCCGACAGTGCCGCGGGTGCGCGGTGGCGCAATCCTTCGAGCCCAACCAGTCGCAGGGCTTCCTCGACACGCCGGCGCATCTCGTCGCGGGGGTATCCCAGATTTTCCAGGCCGAAGGCGACCTCGAGCTCGACGTTCGTGGAAAAGAGCTGGGATTCGAAGTCCTGGAAGACCAGCCCAGTGACCTGCGCGAGCTCGGCCACCCGCATCGAGCGGGTGTTCTTGCCGGCGACCACGACGTGCCCGTCGAAGGCGCCGCGGTAGAAGTGCGGAATGAGGCCGTTGAAGCAGAGCGCGAGCGTGCTCTTGCCTGCCTCGCTCGCTCCCATGACCACGAGAAACTCGCCAGGTTCGACCTCGAAGGAGAGGTGCTCCAGCGCATACCGCGGCTGCCCGCGGTACCGGAAGGAGAGCTGTTCGATACGGACCAACGGATCGTGCATCGCTCGACGATCCCTCACGGCGACGCGACGCAGGAAAGTTCGCTCGCGGAAGAGACGGAGGCGAGCGACACTCGGGCGCGTAGTCAGCTCGATCGAGCGAGGGTGGCCAAAAAGAGAAGAGCCGATGACCGTGTCGCTGGGAGGTCATCGGTTGCCCCGCTCTTTCGGTTACTGTGCACAGTGTAAGGCGACATGTCTCACCTGTCAAGGCGAGTCAGTCGCCCGCGAGCCTGTCGCGTGCATCGTCGTCTTCCGCGGGCGGGCGTTCGAGGTATGACTGCGAGTCGCGCGCACGAGCGCGAGTTGACAGGGAGGCGATCCACAGTGTACGCTACTGAGTGGTTGTGACATTGGCGGGTGGTGAAACGGTATCACAGGGGCCTTTGGAGTCCTTGTTCCAGGTTCGAATCCTGGCCCGCCAGCCGGGTGGCATGCCAGCTGTACGTTGATCGGGCATGCCCGAACAGACGACGGAAGTGGACGAGAAGCCTGACGCAACGCAAGCGGCGTGTGGTGAGGCACTCGCGGTCGTCATCCTGGCGGGCGGACTGGGGACGCGGATGCGCTCCCGGACGCCCAAAGAGTTGCAGCCGCTCGCCGGCCGCCCCTTGATCGCCTACGTCCTGGATGCGGTCCAGGCACTTCCCGCCGGCCAACGGATCCTCGTCACGAATCCGGCCAAGCGAGGTCTGTGCGACCTCCTCCCGCCGGGGTGGGACGTCGTCGTCCAGCCAGAGCCGCTCGGTACCGGGCACGCGCTCGCTCAGGCGCTCCCCGCCCTGCGTGGCGACATCGAGTGGGTGCTGCTCGTCTTCGGCGACCATCCTCTACTCACCGCTCAGGACCTCGAGCGGTTGTGCGCTGCTGCGTTCGCCGACCGGCCACTGGCGGCCGTGCTCACTACCGTGTTGCCCGACCCGGCTGCCTACGGGCGGATCCAGCGCGATGCCCTGGGGCGGGTGACCGGGGTGGTCGAGGCGCGCGACGATGCGCGGACGTACCAGGGACCGGTCGAGGTGGTGAGCGGGGCGACGCTCTACCAGCGGCGCTGGCTGGAGCGGGCGCTGCCGCAGGTGCCGCGCAGCGCGAGCGGAGAGTACTACCACACGGCCTTGGTCGCGTTGGCGGCGAGCGAGTCAGGCGTCCCACAGCCGGTCATCACGGTCGTGGCCCCGCCGGAATCGGCGCTGGGCGTCAACGACCGGGTCGATCTGGCGCGAGCAGAGGCGTTGCTCCGCGACCGGATCGTCCAGGCCCACCAGCGCGCCGGGGTGACGGTGGTCGATCCGGCGACGACTTGGATCGAGCCGACGGTGGAGATCGAGCCGGATGCCCGCATCGAGCCGTTCACCATCTTGCGTGGCCGGACCCGCATCGCCGCCGGTGCCTGCGTGGGGCCGCACGCGGTGGTGCGGGACAGTGTCATCGGCCCGGAGAGCGTCGTCGTGGCCTCGGTGCTGGAGGAGGCCGTCCTCGGTGCCCGCGTCCACGTCGGACCGTACAGCCACCTGCGACCGGGAACGGTGGTCGAGGACGACGTGCACATCGGCAACTTCGCGGAACTCAAGAACGCGCACGTCGGTCGCGAGACGCGCATCGGGCACGTGAGCTACATCGGGGACGCGGTGCTGGGCGAGCGGGTCAATATCGGGGCTGGGACGATCACTTGTAACTTCGACGGCCGAGCCAAGCACCGCACCGAGATCGAGGACGATGCCTTCATCGGGAGCGATACCATGCTGGTGGCACCGGTGCGGGTCGGGCGCGGCGCGCGGACTGGGGCCGGGAGCGTGGTGACGAAGGACGTGCCGCCGGAGGCGACCGTGGTCGGGGTACCGGCGCGCCCGATCGAGCTGCGTCGGGCTCGTCGAGGGATGGGAGCATAAGAGGGTGGACGGTCGACTGCAGATCTTCGCCGGGAACGCCAACCCGCGCCTGGCGCAGGCCATCGTGAGCGTGCTGGAGACGCCGCTCGGCCGGGCCGAGGTTTCCAGCTGGAGCGACGGCGAGACGCGCGTGCGCTTGGAAGAGAACGTCCGCGGCTCGGACGTGTTCGTCATCCAGTCGCTCTGCGCGCCGGTGAACCAGAACATCATGGAACTCTTGATCCTGCTCGACGCGGTGAAGCGCGCCTCGGCAGCGCGGATCACCGCCGTCATTCCCTACTACGCCTACGCACGGCAGGAGAAGAAGACCGCTGGCCGCGAGCCGATCAGCGCCAAGCTCCTGGCCAACTTGCTCACGACCGCCGGCGCTGACCGCGTGCTGACGATCGACCTCCATGCCCCGGCGATCGAGGGGTTCTTCGATATCCCGGTCGATCACTTGCGGGCGACTCCGATCTTGGCCGCTCACTTCCGTCGGCTCGGGCTGACCGATTTCGTCGTCGTCGCGCCGGACGCGGGTGCAGTGCTGCGCGCCGACGAGTTCCGGCGCCGGGCCGGTGGCGGCCTGGCGATCATCTCCAAACAGCGGCCTGGCCCGGAGCAGGCGGAGATCCTCGAGATGGTCGGTGACGTCGAGGGGCGCGACGCGGTCATCGTCGACGACATCATCGCCACCGGGGGCACGCTGCTCAAGGCGGCCGAGCTGTTGCGCGAGCGCGGCGCGCGCCGGATCTTCGCTGCGGCGGTCCACGGTGTCTTCGCCGGGAAAGCGCTCGAGCGGATCCAGGCCTCGCCGCTCGAGAAAGTGTTCGTGACGGATACGATTCCGTTGCCAGAAGGGGTGTGCACGGACAAGGTGGAGGTGCTGACGGTCGCACCGCTGCTGGCGGAGGCGATCATGCGCATCCATAAGGACTTGAGCATCAGTGCGCTCTTCACCTGACCGCTCGCCGCCGCGTGCGGGGCCACCCCGGGAGTGTGCAGTTGAGTAGTCCCTGGTTCGAACTGAGTCTCTTCCTCGTCCTCTCTGCGGTGCTGCTCGTCACCGCGCTGGCTGACCTCGCGACCTGCCTGCCGAGTCGACGCTCGCTCCGCGAGTTTCTGGCCGAGCTCAGTGAGCTGCAGAACGGCAACGGTGAGCGGACGCTCGACGAGCTCCGGGCCGCGCGGCCGACCGTGCGCCTGCTCCAGGCGACGGCGTTGCTCGGACTCGTCCTCCTGGCTGTCCGCATCGGGCAGCTCTGGTGGCCGCAACATGCGCTCGCGCTCGCTGCGCTCGTGGCCTTCGTCGCTGTGGTCGTCTTGGCCAGCGCGGTGCCGCTCGCCTTCCTCGAGCGGCGGGCATTGCCGAGCGAACGTGCCCGCACGCTTGCTCTGGTGTTGGCGCGGTTGGGCACGCCGTTGCGGGCAGCCAGTGACTTCGTTGAGCACCTCGTCGCCCTGATCGTTCGCCCCGCTCCCCCGGCGCCGGCGCTCCCCACAGCCCCGCTACCGGCCCAGGAAGAAGCGGTCGAGGAGGCGGAAGAACTGATCGAACGCGTCTTGCGCCTGGACCGGCTGACGGCGCGCGACATCATGGTGCCGCGGACCGACATCGTGGCGGTGCCGTTCGAGGCTTCCGTCCGCGAGGCGATCGCGCTCGCCCGCGAGAGCCGGCACTCGCGCTTGCCGGTCTACCAGGGGACGATCGATCGGATCGTCGGTGTCGTCCACGTGCGGGACCTCCTGCGCTTCGCGCTGGAGCCGTCGGAGGGGATCGAGGTCGGTGACGTCATGCGCGAGGCCTACTTCATCCCCGAATCGAAGCGGGTCGACGAGCTGCTGCGCGACCTGCAACGGCAGCGCGTCCACCTGGCGGTCGTCGTCGACGAGTTCGGTGGCACGGCGGGCATCGTGACGATCGAGGACGTGCTGGAGCAGATCGTCGGGGAGATCCAGGACGAGTACGACGTCGAGACGCCGCTCGTGGAGCGGGTGAACGCCGAGGAGGCGATCGTCGACGGGCGGATATCGCTCGAGGAGATCAGCGATATCTTCGGAGTCTCGCTCGAAGAAGAGGAGACGACGACGATCGGTGGTCTGGTGCAGGCGCATCTCGGACACATTCCCCAGCCCGGCGAGTCGGTGACCGTCGACGGGCTGGAAGTGACCGTACTGGAAGTCGCCGGGCATCGTGTCCGGAAAGTGCGTGTCCGGCGTGTTCCCGCACCGATACCGGGTGGCGACGAGCGAGGGCCCGACTGAACGTGATGACCTGGCGGATCTATCGCTACGGGCGCGTGGCGACGACGATGGATATCGCGGCGGAGCTTGCGGCGCGCGGTGCACCGGCCGGTACAGTGGTCGTCGCCGACGAGCAGACCGCCGGCCGTGGGCGCGAGGGGCGACGCTGGCTGGCGCCGGCCGGTACGTCGCTGCTGTTCACGATCATCGCGCGTCCCCCCTTCGCGGTCGTCCAGGACGAGCGACTGTCGGTTCGCGTGGCTGAGCACGTCGCTGCAGCCATCGAGCGGCACTGCGGCATCCGCCCGGTGATCAAGGAGCCGAACGACCTCCTCGTCGGGGGGCGCAAACTGGTCGGTATTCTCCTGCAGAGCCGAGTGCGGCGCGACGCGCTCGAGTACCTCCTCATCGGCATCGGCATCAACGTCAATATCCCGGCAGAGCAGTTACCGTTGCCGACGGCGACGAGTCTCTTGGTGGAACTCGGTCGGCCGGTCGATCGCGAGGCGCTCCTGGCGGCGGTGCTCGAAGAACTGGGTCGCGACGAGCAGTTGTTCCCGCCTGCGTCCGACTAAACCGGCTCGCTGAGAGCGCGGCGCAGGCGCCGGAGTGCCAGGAACGTCCACAGCGCCACCCCCGGCGAGCGGACGGCCGACACCGGCAGCACGGACAGGAACTCCAGCCCGGCGGCACGATAGGCGCGCAGGCGCTCCACGACCTGCTCCGGTGTCCCGGCCAGGACACTCTGGGCGACGAGTTCCAGCGGCACGGCGCGCAGCGCTGATCGCAGCGTGTCGGCCGAGACTCGCTCCGGGATGAAGTCGAGATAGCCTCGGAACGTCTCGCCGAACGGATGGACGAGACCCAGCGCCTGCCAGTCGCTGGCTGGCCGCAGGAGACCGACCAGCCGCAGCGCTGGGTGCCGGAGGAGCGCCTGGACGGCGCGTTCGGTCGGGGCGAGGACCAGCGGTGCCTGTAAGCCAGCGCGGATCATCGTGGGATCGCGGCCGTTCTCGACCGCGCTGGTGCGGATGTCCGCGAGCTTCGCGGCGTACTCTTCCGGCGCGTCGATCCAGTTCGGGTACCAGCCGTCGGCAAAGCGACCAGCGAGCGCGAGCATGCGCGGACCGTGTGCGCCCAGCCAGATCTGTGGCCGGCGACCACGCGGCGCGGCGAGGTCGAAGACGCCGTCCGGGATCGCATAGTAGCGTCCCTGGAATTGGATCGTCCCCGGCGCGTCGAAGCAGGCGCGCAAGATGTGGAGCGCCTCCTCGAGGCGCGAAACCGGGTGGTCGAAGGGAAATCCGTAGGGTTCCAGGTTCTCGGCCTCCCCAGCGCCGAGGCCGAGGATCGGGGGGCGACGGGCGAGGTGCGCGAGCGTCAGCATGGTCTGCGCCAGGAGCACCGGATGGCGCCGGACCGGGTCGGTCACGCCGACACCGAGCTGCAGGGGCCCGGCGTGGGCGGTCAGACGACCGAGCAGAGTGGCGAAGTCGTAGTATGGGTGCGGGCTGGAGCGGAGCCGGGCCATCCAGGTCGTCCGCGGCGACCACAGGGCGCGCGGGACGAAGTCCTGGAGGTGGTCCCAGACCATGACCGCTTGGAAGCCGAGCAGTCGCGCCAGGCGTACCAGCCAGAGCACGCTGGCGACAGGTGGCTGTGCGGGGACGACGAGCGCGAATGCGAGCGGTCGTACGGTCATCGCGCACCTCCTCCCGGAGTATAGCGACCGCTCGACGTACCTGCTGTGAGCGCCCGCGCCGAAGACGCTGAGTCTGGAACGACAGCCCGAGGCTGTGCCCAGTCGTGCCGCTCTAGTGCCCCCATCCCCGGCTGGGCACGGGTGTCCTACTGCGTACGAACGCTCGTCCGTACGATGGCGAAGCTCGACAGAAGATCCTTGCGCTGTGGGGTGTCCGTGCATATGCTTGTGGACAACTGTGGGGGAAGGTGGGGATAAGTGGGGGCCGCTGTGGATAACTCCCCGATCGCCGGACTCCCACAGCAGCGAACGGCGGGGTGAGTTCGTGTTCCTCGGGCGCTACACCCACGCGATCGACGACAAGGGCCGGCTGGCGATCCCGGCGCGCTTCCGCGAAGCCTTCGACGGTCAGGGAGTCCTCACGCGCGGGATCGACCGCTGCTTGACGCTCTACCCGATGGCGTCGTGGCGACCCTTGGCCGAGAAGGTGTCGGCGCTCTCCATCAGCGATCCGGACGCCCGTGCCTTTCGTCGTATGGTCTTCGCCGAGGCGAGCGTCGTCGAGTTCGATCGCCAGGGACGGATCCTCATCCCGCCGGAGCTCCGGGCGTACGCCGGCCTCGAACGGGAGGCGATCGTCGTCGGCGTGCACTCCTACATCGAGATCTGGAGTCCGGAAGGCTGGGCTGCCCAGACTGAACTGCTCGCGGCCGAGGGGGCATCGATCGCCCAGCGCCTGGCGAGTCTGATCTGATGCGCACGACGGCTGGCTCGACGATACAGGACGACTGGCTGGGTTCGATGGAGTCCTCCCTCCCGGTGACCGTGCACGAACCGGTACTCCTCGAGGAAGTCCTCGCTTATCTGGTTCCGCGACCGGGTGGACGCTACATCGACGCAACGTTCGGCGGTGGCGGACATGCCCGGGCCATCCTGGAGGCGAGCAGCCCGGACGGAACGCTCCTGGCGCTCGATGCCGATCCCGTGGCAGTCGCCCGCGCCGAAGCGTTGGCTGCGCGCTACCCGGGACGACTGATACCATGCCGCGGGAACTTCCGCGACCTGGCGCGCCTGGCCCGGGAGCACGGTTTCGACCAGGTGGACGGCGTCCTCTTCGACTTGGGGCTCAGTTCCGACCAGCTCGCTGACCCCTCCCGCGGCTTTTCGTTCCAGCTTCCTGGACCGCTCGACATGCGTTTCGATCCGACCCGGGGCGAGCCGGCAGCGGTCATCGTCAATACCTGGTCGGAGGCCGAACTGGCCGAGCTCTTTTGGCGTTTCGGCGAGGAGCCGCGAGCGCGTCAGATCGCGCGGGCGATCGTGGCGGAACGGGCGCAGCGACCGATCGAGACGACGACACAGCTCGCCGCGCTCGTCGAGCGCGTGGCTGGCCGACAGCGGGAGCGCATCCACCCGGCGACGCGCGTCTTTCAGGCGCTGCGCATCGCGGTCAACCGCGAGCTGGAAGTGCTTCCGCTGGCGCTCGAGCAGGCGGTCGATCTCTTGCGCGTGGGGGGGCGCATCGTCGTGATCGCCTTCCACTCCTTGGAGGACCGGATCGTCAAGCAGTTTTTCCGTCGCGAGGCGGCGCGCTGCATCTGTCCGCCCGAGACACCGGTGTGCATGTGCGGTCATGTCCCGCGGCTGCGGATACTGACGCCCCGCGCGGTGCGGCCGTCCGCTGAGGAAGTGGCACGCAACCCGCGCAGCCGGAGCGCACGCTTGCGCGCAGCGGAACGGATCTGACACGATGGTCTCCCAGTCGACGCACCCGACCAGCAGCGCTCCGCGCGTCACCCCGATCGGCCGTCAGGTGGTTCGCCGGCCTGGCCGCTCGTGGCTACTCGTGACGCTCGTCCTGGTCGGGGGGCTGGCCGGGCTGTCTGTCCTCTACCTGGAACAGACCGCTCGCGTGGTCGAGCTCGGCTACGAGCTGACGCGTCTGCAACGCGACCGCGACCGCGTCGCCTTGGAGGTGGCAGCGCTCCGCTACGAGCTGGCGCAGCGGCAGTCGCTCGCACGCGTCGAGGAACTCGCGCGCCGCGAGTACGGCATGGTTCCGCTCCGCCGGGCTGAGTCGCTCGTCGTCGAGCGCCCGGTACCGACTCCAGCGGCGACACTCCCTGCGCCCGCGCACCGCACGGCCTGGCAGCGGGCGCGCGATGCTCTGCTCGGGATCGGTCGAGCCCAGGCGGGTGAGGCGCCATGAGCGACCTTTCGGCAGCACGACTCCGCCTGCTCTTGGCAGCGTTCCTCCTGTTCAGTAGCGCGGTGGGTTACCGCGTGGTCTCCTTCGCCGTCCTGCAGGGGCCCGTCTTGGCCCAGCGTGCGGAAGCGTTCCGTTACCGCGCTGACGTGGTGCCGGCGCAGCGCGGCGAGATCCTCGACGCACGCGGGCGCGTGCTGGCCACCGACGTTCCGGCAGATCGTGTCTCGGCGATCGTGCGTGAGATCGAGGATCCGCAGCGGACGGCGCAGCTCCTCGCGCCGTTGATCGGTCGCTCGGCGGAAGAGATCGAGGCGGCGCTGACGCAGCCGGGGCGTGAGTGGGTGGTGCTGCAGCGGCAGCTCGACCCCGAGGTCTCTGCCCAGATCCGTGCGCTCGACCTCCCCGGAATCGTGCTGGATCCGGAGCCGAAACGGGCCTATCCGATGGGTGACTTCGCCTCTCAGGTTCTGGGTTTCGTCAACTGGGAGTACCGCGGTGCGTACGGTCTCGAGGCCCAGTACGACGACGTCGTCGGCGGGACGCCCGGCCAGCTGGTCGGGGAGCGTGACGTGGCCGGTAACGTCATCGCGTTGGCTCCCAGCTCCTGGAACCCGCCCAAGGACGGCGCAACGCTCGTCCTGACGATCGATAGCGCCGTGCAGTATCTCGCCGAGTCGGTGCTCGACCGGACGATCCAGGAGCAACGAGCAGCGGGCGGCACCATTATCGTCATGGACGTCAAGACCGGGGCGATCCTGGCCATGGCCAATCGACCTTCTTTCGATCCGAACCGTTTCACCGAGGTGAGCGACCCGGCGGTGTTCGCCAACCCGGCGATCAGTGCCGCCTACGAACCTGGTTCGACCTTCAAGGTCATCACGATGGCCTTGGGCCTCGAGGCGGGCGTCGTGACGCCACAGACGACTATCGATGGCGGTGCCTACCGGGAGTTGCCCGACGGGACGCGCATCTACAATGCGTTGCTCCAGACTTTCGGTCCAGAAACGATGACCGACGTCTTGATCCACTCCAGCAACGTAGGCGCGATGGAGGTCGTCGACCGGCTCGGTCCGGAGCGGTTCTACGAGGGGGTGCTCCGCTTCGGCTTCGGTGAGCCGACCGGCATCGACCTGCCCGGTGAAGTGGGCGGCATCGTCAACCTACCGGGAAGTCCAGGGTGGTCGCTCACGACCTTCTACACGAACGCGTTCGGCCAGGGTATCGCGGTGACCCCCCTGCAGCTGGTAGCAGCGGTCGCAGCGATCGCCAACGACGGTGTGCTGATGCGTCCGCACGTGGTCAAGGAGATCCGTGACGGCGAGAACGTCCAGGTCGTCCAACCCACGCCGGTGCGACGGGTGATCAGCGAGGAGACGGCACAGACGCTCAGTGCGATGCTCGAGGAAACGATGCAGAGCTATGCGACGCGCTTCAGCGTGCCGGGGTACCGGATCGCGGCCAAGACCGGTACCGCCGAGATCCCCGGGCCGAACGGGTACGAGCGTGGCGAAGGGGCGACCATCGCATCGGTGATCGGTTATGGCCCGGTCGAAGATCCGCGCTTCTGCGTCCTCGTCAAGATCGACCGTCCCAAGGAGTCGCCGTGGGGCGAGCGGGCAGCCGGCCCGGCTTTCGCAGAAGTCTTCCGGCAACTCATGGTGCTCTACGATATTCCACCGTCACAGCCAGTCGGACCGGACGGTCAGGGGAGCCATCCATGATCAGCCTCCGCGACGTGTTGGAAGGGACGAAAGGGGTGCTGCGGGAGTCGGCGCCGCCGGACCTCTTGTTCCGGCGGGTCTGGCACGACTCTCGGACGGTCGAAGCCGGAGACCTCTTCGTGGCGCTGCGCGGCGAGCGCCACGACGGACATGACTTCGTCGCTGACGCTGCTCAGCGGGGTGCGCGTGGGGCGATCGTCGAGGCGCGGCGTGCTGAGGAGTTCACGGAACTCGGTATCGCGTTGATCGTCGTGGACGATTCCCTCGCTGCACTCTTGCGGCTGGCCAACTACTGGAGGCGCCTCTTCGATGTCCCAGTGGTGGCAGTGACCGGCAGTGTCGGCAAGACCAGTACCAAAGAAGCGATCGCCTCGGTGCTCGCGCAGCGATACCAGGTCGTGCGCAGCCGCGGCAGCTTCAATACCGATGTCGGGGTCGCGCTCGACCTGCTCTCGATCGATCCCGACACGGACGTCGTCGTCCTGGAGTTCGGGGAAGCGTACCGGTTGGGCGAGGTACGGGAACTCTGTGCGCTCGCCGAGCCCCGGATCGGCGTGGTGACGAACGTCTCGCACTCGCACCTGGCACGTATGGGCTCGCTCGAGCGGATCATGGACAGCATCGCCGAGTTGCCCGAGTCGTTGCCGGAGGACGGCGTGGCGATCCTCAACGGCGACGACTTTCGCGTCCGCCTCATGGCCGAGCGGACGCGCGCGCGGATTCTCTACTACGGGCTAGCGCCCGATTGTCCTATCCGTGCCGAGGAGATCGAAAGCCGCGGGCTGGACGGCATCGCGTTCGACCTCGTCGCCTACGGCGAGCGGAACCGCGTACGCCTGCCGCTCCTCGGACAGCACAGCGTGCACCATGCGCTGGCAGCGATCGCGGTCGGCTACGAGTTCGGCATGACGCTCGACGAGATGCTGCCAGGCTTCCGCGACCCGCGCGTGCAGGTGCGACTGCTGACGGTGCCAGGCGTGAATGGCGCGACGCTGCTCGACGATACCTACAACGCCAGCCCGGCGTCCTGTATGGCTGCCCTCTCGCTCCTCCAGGAGATTCCGGCTCAGCGCCGGATCGCCGTGTTCGGCGACATGTACGAACTCGGCTGGTACGAGGAGGAAGGGCATCGCATGGTCGGCCGGCGTGCAGCGGCGGTCGTCGATCGCCTGTTCACCTTGGGGCCGCGTGCCCGGTGGATCGCCGAAGAGGCGGTCACAGCCGGACTCGCACCGGACCGCGTCTTCGCCACTGAAGATCGACGCGAGTTGATCGACGTGCTGCGGGAGACCTTGCGCCGCGGCGATTTCGTTCTCGTCAAGGGAGCTCGGGGAATGCGCATGGAAGAGATCGTCGAAGCGCTCCGCGCGCCGAGTGAGGAGCGTCCCCAGTGACGGAGCTGCTCGAACTCCTGCGGACGCGCAGCGTGCTGCCACGTGATCCGGGCGAGAACCTGGCGCTCTCCCTCGCCCTGTCGGGAGTAGCCTTCCTGCTCACGCTGGCTATCGGGAAACCGTACATCGCCTGGCTGCGCCGACACAACATCGGAAAGCAGATCCGCGTCGAGGGGCCGGAAGGGCATCAGACGAAGCTCGGCACCCCGACGATGGGCGGTTTCATGTTCACCGTCCCGGTCATCCTCCTCACGGTGATCTTCAATCTGGCCGGTCGGCTCTCGATGTTGCTGCCGCTCGGCGTGTTGATCGGGACAGCTGTGCTCGGCGCCATCGACGATCGCCTGAGTCTGGTCACGACGCAGCGGGGTGGCTTGGCAGCTCGGTTCAAGATGGCCTGGCTGCTACTCTTTTCCTTGGTCGCAGCGCTGATCTTGTATTTCCCGCTCGGGCTGCGGAGCATCTACATCCCTTTTTTCGGCAAGTACGATATCGGGCCCTTCTACATTATCGTCGCTACCGTCTTGATCGCGGGGTCGGCGAACGCCGTCAACCTCACCGACGGTCTCGATACGCTCGCCGGAGGCACAGCTGCGGTCGCGTTCACCGCGTACGGTATCATCGCCTTCCTGCAGGGACAGATCCAGGTGGTGACCTTTTGCTTCACGATGGTCGGTGCCATACTCGGCTTCCTCTGGTACAACGCGCACCCGGCCCAGGTGTTCATGGGCGATACCGGATCGCTCGCCCTCGGTGCCGCGCTCGCGACAGCGGCTTTCATGACCGGACAGTGGCTGCTGTTGGGAGTGATTGGAATCGTCTTCGTGGCAGAGGCGTTGTCGGTCATCGCGCAGGTCCTCTACTTCAAGCTGACGGGTGGCAAACGGTTGTTCCGCATGGCTCCCCTCCACCACCATTTCGAGCTCATCGGGTGGTCGGAGACACAGATCACGATGCGCTTTTGGCTCGTCAGCATGATGGCTGGTCTCTTGGGTATCGCGCTCGCGCTCATATGATGGAGGTCGTATGTCGGTTGGGCGAGCGCTCGATCTGCGTGGTAAGCGGGTTCTCGTGATGGGGCTCGGCACGCGCTCCGGTGGACTCGGTGTGGCGCGCTGGCTGGTCGAGCAGGGGGCGGAGGTGACAGTGACCGATCTCCGCTCGGCGGAGGAGCTTGCCTCGAGCCTCGAGGCGTTGCGCGATCTCCCAGTGCGCTTCGTCCTCGGCGAACACCGGCGCGAGGACTTCGAAAGCCACGAGATCGTGGTCCGCAACCCTGCCGTGCCGCGTGAATCGCCGTGGTTGGCCATCGCGCGTGCGGCGGGGGCGCGCATCGAGATGGAGATGACGCTCTTTTTCCGGGCCTGTCCGGCTCCCATCATCGGTGTCACGGGGACGAAAGGGAAGACGACGACGGCCACGCTCTGCGCGACCATCCTGCGCCAGTGGTGTCCCGACACGGTGCTCGCCGGCAACCTCGGTCGCTCGGCGCTGGAGGCGCTGCCGATGATCGCGCCAGGTACCCCAGTCGTTCTGGAGCTCTCGAGTTGGCAGCTCGAGGGGTTGGACGAGCACGGCCTGAGCCCGCACATCGCAGTACTCACGACGATTTCCCCCGATCACCTCGATCGGTACCAGTCGTTCGAGGCCTACATCGATGCCAAGCGCGCGATCGCTCGGCATCAAGGCCCCGACGACTGGTTCGTCGTCAACCGCGACGACCCAGTCGCCTGGTCGTGCCGGAACGCGGGAGCGGCGCGGGTCGTGCCGTTCGGACGAGACGACGGGACGAGCGAAGGGGCGTTCTGGGACGGCGAGCGACTGCTCTGGCGCTTCGACGGCGAGGAACGTGAGCTTCTGCGGCGACCGGACTTGCCGCTACCGGGGAACCATGTCGTCTACGATGCGCTCGCTGCTGCAGCAGCAGCGCTCCTGCGAGGCGTGACCGTGGAACATGTGCGTCGGGGTCTCGCCTCGGCCCAGCCGGTTCCGCACCGGCTCGAGCGTGTCGCTGTCATCGATGGGATCGAGTTCGTCAACGACTCGGCCGCGACTGCGCCTGCAGCGGTCGTGGCAGCGCTCGAGACGTTCGCGGGTCGTTCGATCGTCTTGATCGGCGGAGGTGCGGCGAAGAACGTCTCCCTCGAAGACCTGGCACGTGTCGTCGGCGCGCGTGTGCGGGCGGTGGTGCTCTTGGATGGGACGGCCACACCGGGTTACCGGGCGGCGCTCGTCGCCGCGGGTGCGCGTGTGTACGGACCGTACCGGTCGATGGACGAGGCGGTACAGCACGCTGCCGCGCTGGCTGAACCGGGTGGTGTCGTCTTGCTTTCGCCGGGCTGTGCCAGCTTCGGTCTCTTCCGCGACGAATTCCACCGTGGTGAAGCCTTCCGCGCCGCTGTCCAGCGACTGCTCGTGGCGCGAGGAGGACTGTGATGCGACGCATCGCCCGGACATTGCTCGGTGTGGTCACGCCGCCTGCACCGCGGCGCATGCTCCACGAGCCCGATCTGGCGCTCCTGTTGATTGTTCTCACGCTCAACGCCTTCGGCTTCGTGATGGTCTTCTCGGCGAGCGTCGGCAGCGACACTGCGTATGCAGTCCGGCACGGCATTTGGCTCGCACTGGGTGCGGTGGCAGCGGTCGTGACGACAGCCATCGATTACCGTGTGTGGCGGCGTTTTGCGGTCCCCGCGTTGATCGTCGCGGTGGCACTCATGACGGCCGTGCTCCTGCCTGGGCTCGGCGATACGCGGCTCGGGGCGCAGCGGTGGATCCAACTAGGGCCTCTGTCGTTCCAACCGTCGGAACTTGCCAAATTCGCGCTCGTCCTCTACTTGGCCAGCTGGCTGGCTGCCAAGGGAGACGGGATCCGACGCTTCGGTCATGGCGTGGCACCGTTCGTCGTGCTGCTGGGTGCCCTGGTCGGCCTCACCATCCTCCAGCCGGATCTCGGCACGGCGATCATCCTCGCTTCGGTCGGCTTCGCCATGTTCTTCGCCGCCGGAGCGGCCATCTCGCATTTCGCGCTGCTCGGCGCGAGCGGTCTGGCGGCGGTGGTCGTCCTCGCGCTCGGTGCTTCCTACCGGCGTGACCGGCTGTTGATCTTCCTCAGTAGCGATCAGGAGTTGTTCGATCCCAACGGCCTGTTGCGGACACTCGGGTGGCAGATCGCGCAGGCTCGGCTGGCCTTCGGGGGCGGCGGATGGTTCGGCGTCGGGCTCGGTGCCGGGCGACAGAAGTTCCAGTGGCTACCGCACGCGCACAACGACGCCATCTTCGCCGTGATCGGGGAGGAGCTCGGTGTCGTCGGCTGCCTCGTCGTGTTGCTCCTCTTCCTGATCTTCGCCTGGCGTGGTCTCAGTGTCGCTCGCCGTGCGCCGGACCGTTTCGGCGGCCTCTTAGCGGTCGGGATCACCAGCTGGATCGTCGGGCAGGCGCTCGTCAACATGGGCGGCATCACGTCGACGGCCCCGTTCACGGGTATTCCTCTACCGTTCATCAGTTACGGCGGATCGGCGCTGGTAACGTCCCTCGCGGCGACCGGTGTCCTGCTCAACGTGTCGCGTGCGACGGGACTCGGATCGAGCGAACCTGGGCGCACCAGGTCCGCCCGAGCAGCTCACCAGCGTCACCCTTCGCTTGCTCCTGTCCTGCGTTCCTTCGGGCGCGATCGGCGTCGGCGTGCAGCGAAACCGACAGGGGGACGCCGGCCGTGGATCGGGTAGACGAGCTCCTGGTTTCAGGGCACGATGTTGCGGTGCACTTCCTCGGGATCGGTGGTGCGGGAATGAGCGGCCTGGCCGCGATCGCGGTGGATCGAGGCCTTCGGGTCTCGGGGTGCGATGCGGTCGACTCGCCGGTGCTCGCTCGGTTGCAGGCCAAGGGGATCGCAGTGTCGGTCGGGCATGACCCAGGTCACGCCGATGCGGCCGACCTTCTCGTCGTAACGAGCGCCGTGCGGGCGAGCCACCCTGAAGTGGCAGCCTTCGCGGAGAAGCGACGGCCGGTGATCAAACGGGCAGCCTTCCTCGCCTGGCTGACTGCGCCGTTGCGGACGATCGCCGTCGCCGGGACGCACGGCAAGAGTACGACCAGCGCGATGGTTGCCTTGATTCTCGAGACTGCTGGGCGAGCGCCGGGCTTCGTGATCGGAGCCGAGGTGCCCGACCTCGGGGGTGAAAGCGCTCGGCCGGGGAAGGGCGACCTGTTCGTCGTCGAAGCGGACGAGTACGACTACAGCTTCTTGCTCCTGGAGCCGGAGATCGCGATCGTTCTCAACGTCGATCACGACCATCCGGACGTGTTTCCCGATCGCGCCAGCGTCGTCCGCGCCTTCCGCCGTTTTCTCGGGCGGCTCCGTCCGACCGGCCTCGCCGTGCTCTCGGCTGACGACGACGCCGCGCGCGCCTTGGCCGTGGAGGTGCGAGACGCGGGGCGGCAAGTGGTGACGTTCGGGCTGGCCGAAGACGCCGACGTCCGCGTCTTACCGGAAGGTGTCCTGCGGATGCCGGACGGCACGGAGTACGCACTCGCTCTCCGGGTACCCGGCTGGCACAATCGAACGAATGCGGCGGCAGCGGTGGCAGCAGCCGCCCAGTTGGGGGTACCGGTGTCGGTCGCGCTCGCGGCATTGGGGCGCTTCACCGGGGTCGGCCGGCGCTTTCAGGAAGTCGGCACCTACGGTCGTGCACGGCTGATCGTCGACTACGCGCATCACCCGCGCGAAGTCGCGGCGACCATCGCGGCGGCGCGCGAGCGGTTTCCTTCGGCTCGGATCTGGGCGGTGTTCCAGCCGCATACCTACACGCGGACACAGCGATTCCTGGACGAGTTCGCGCGTGCGCTCGAGGCCGCTGACCTCGTCGTAGTTACCGATGTCTACGCGGCGCGCGAGCGCCCGCTCCCGGGGATCAGCGGGGAAGTGCTGGCGCAGCGGATCGAGCGCCTACCGGCCATCGCAGTGCCCGACCCGGTGGCGGCAGCAGCCACGGTCGCTGCAGGCGTGCGCGACGGTGATGTGGTGTTGTTCCTCGGCGCAGGCGACATCTGGAGGGCAGCTGCAGCTCTCCGAGAGGGTGGGCCGGATGCCAGCACGGGTTGAGCGCGAACGGCTAGTGCGGGTGGGACAGCGGGAGTTGCGCGTGCGGATCGCCGAACCGCTCTCTCGCTACACGACGTTCCGGATCGGTGGGCCGGCCGACTACCTCGTGCGCGTGAGCGAGCGAGGGCAGCTCGAGCTGGCGCTCGAGTGGGCTGAGCGCGAACGCCTGCCGGTGACCGTCATCGGTGGCGGCAGCAACCTGCTCGTCCGCGATGGCGGTATCCGCGGGTTGGTCGTGGTGTTCCGGGCGGTAGGTGAGATGCTCGAGGGGACGCTCGAGTGTACCCCGGAGGATGGCACTGTGCTCCTCACGCTGCCGGCGACCGCACCGCTCTCGTGGGTCGGGCACCGGACGAGTGCCATGGGACTCGCTGGGCTGGAGTGGGCAGCCGGGTTGCCGGGTGTGGTCGGGGGGGCTGTCGTCAACAACGCAGGGGCACACGGTGGAGAGATCGGCAGCGTGCTCGTCGATATCGAGCTCTACGACCTGGGGGAACGGCGAGTCGTCCGCTGGACGCGGGAGACGCTGGCGCCGCGCTACCGCATGACACAACTCAAAGCGCAACCGCAGCCGCGCCGCTGCGTCGTTCTCGCAGCGCGCGTCCGCCTGCAGCCGGGGGAGGTGACGGAGCTCCAGCGGATCGCGGAGGAGAACGCTCGTTGGCGGCGTGAGCATCAGCCGACCGGTCCGTGTGCTGGTTCCGTCTTTACCAATCCGCCGGGAACCTACGCGGGCTATCTCATCGAGCAGGCGGGGCTCAAAGGGTTCCAGATCGGCCGGATGCGCGTTTCCGAGCGACACGCCAACTTTTTCCTCAACCTCGGTGGGGCCACTGCTGCGGAAGCGCTCGCGCTCCTCGAGGAAGTGCAGCGGCGCGTCGCTGAGCGCTTCGGAATCCTCTTGCAGCCGGAAATCGAGGTCATCGGGGAGCCGTGAGCGATGGTACGGAAGATGCGCGTCGCTGTGCTGTTCGGTGGTCAGTCGGGAGAACACGACGTCTCCCTCCGCTCGGCCCAAGCCGTGCTCCGGCACATCGATCGCGCGCGGTTCGACGTCGTCCCGATCGGTATCGCGCGGGACGGTCGGTGGTTCGCCGGCGGAGATCCGCTGCGTGCCCTGGCGGCGACGAGTCGCTTGCCGCTCGAGGAGGACGCAGGAGGCGAGCCGACGGCCGGTGTCGACGAACCGGGCGTCCCGAGCGAGTGCGGACCTGAGGTGCTCTGGTCCGGCGGGATCGATGTGGTGTTTCCCGTCTTGCACGGCCCCTACGGTGAGGACGGGACGATTCAGGGGCTCCTCGAACTGGCCGGTGTCCCCTACGTCGGATGCGGCGTCCTCGCCTCCGCGGTCGCGATGGATAAACCGACGGCGAAGCGTCTGTTCGCCAGTGTCGGACTCGACCAGGCGCGCTGGCTGGTCTTCACGGCAACCGAGTGGCAGCGGGACCGCGACCGGCTGATCGCGCGTATCGAAGCAGAGCTCGGGTATCCCTGCTTCGTCAAACCGGCTAACCTCGGGTCGAGCGTCGGAGTGAGCAAGGTGCGCAACCGGGACGAGCTCGTCGCGGCGGTCGAACTCGCCGACCGTTACGACCGGCGCATCCTCGTCGAGGAAGGGATCGATGCACGCGAGCTCGAGGTGAGCGTTCTCGGCAACGACGAACCGATCGCCTCGATCGTCGGGGAGATCGTGCCTAGTCGGGAGTTCTACGACTACGAGGCGAAGTACGTCGACACGGGTTCCCAGCTCCTGATTCCAGCGCCGATCAGCGAAGCACAGGCTGAAACAGTGCGGCGGATGGCGCTGGAGGCGTTTCGGGTCATCGACGGAGCTGGGATGGCGCGTGTCGACTTCTTTCTGGAACGCCCGACCGGTCGCATCCTGATCAACGAGGTCAACACCATACCGGGATTCACCGCCATCTCGATGTATCCCAAGTTGTGGGAGGCTTCTGGCCTGTGCTTCCGGGACCTGATCACGCGATTGATCGAGCTGGCGCTGGAACGCCATCGGGAGCAGCAACGTCGGCGGCTGGCGTGAGCGGAGTACCCACAACCCCGGCGCGTCGCCGTGTCCGTCGTGCGGTGGTCGGTGTCGTACTCACCGGGCGTCTATTGGCGGTCCTGCTCTTGGTCGGCTGTGTCGTCCTCCTGGTCGGCTTTTTGGAGGGGGAACAGTATCGCGTGCGTACGGTCATCGTGCAGGGCAACCGGATCGCCTTCGCCGAGGCGGTCATCCGCGAGAGCGGCGTGTTGGGCACGTCGGTCTTCCGCGTCGATACGCAAGCTGTCGCCGAGCAGCTGGTCCAGCATCCGGCGATCGCGCGCGCAACCGTGCGGGCCTCCTATCCGGATACGGTGACTATCGAGGTCGTCGAACGGGAGCCTGCCAGCGTCTGGGTGACTCGGGATGGGAGCTGGCTCGTCGACCGCGAGGGACTGGTCATCGGACCTGGCGATCGCGAAGGCATCCCGCACCTGGTATGCGACGACGGAACGGTTCTACAGGCGGGAGCTTCCGTTCCGCGGACAGTGGTGCAGGCGTTGCCTGAGCTCCTCGCGCGGTATGGTGACCGGTTGGCACGCATCGAGTATCGTGCGGCGGATGGCCTCGTGCTCGTGTTCCGCGGTGGCGAACGGGTCGTGCTGGGGGATGCGGAGCGGCTGGCAGAACAGTTGGCCGTACTGGACGCGATTCTCGCGCGCGGGGATTCGTGGTTGCATCTCGACGTGCGTGATCCGGAGCGACCGGTCCAGTGGCGGATCCAACAGTGAGGTGGAGGGTGGTGTGGTACACTCCAGCGTTGACGAGGGGCACAGTGTGCGGGTGAAGTCCGACCCGTCGCTCGAGACGGGGGTGTCCATCTTTTGGTGAGCGGGCGAAGCGCTTCGGACGGAGGGTTGGGCGGGAACGCAGGAGGTTCGGTGCGATGTCGGTGACGAGCTTCTCCGGAAACCATCACGAGGACGAACTCATCCATTCGTTTGCGCGCATCAAGGTGATCGGGGTCGGTGGCGGCGGCGGGAACGCTGTCAATCGCATGATCGAAGCGGGTGTTCAGGGCGTCGAATTCATCGCGGTCAATACCGATGCTCAGGCGCTCCTCCGGTCGCTCGCCCCCGTGCAAGTACGCATCGGCGACAAGTTGACCAAGGGGCTGGGCGCTGGCGGTCGACCCGACATCGGGGAGCGGGCTGCAGAGGAGAGCATCGAGCAGTTGGCAGAAGTCGTCCGTGGTGCCGACATGGTCTTCATCGCGGCGGGCATGGGTGGTGGTACCGGGACCGGCGCCTCACCGGTGATCGCACGCTTGGCGCGAGAAGCTGGTGCCCTCACCGTGGGTGTGGTCACGCGCCCGTTCGACTTCGAGGGGGCGAAGCGCCGGCGCATCGCCGACGAAGGGATCGCGGTCCTCAAAGAGCATGTCGACGCGTTGATCACCATTCCGAACCAGCGCCTCGTCTCAATGGTCGATCCCAAGACGCCCTTTTCCGAAGCGTTCCGGATCGCCGACGACGTGCTCCGGCAGGGAATCCAAGGAATTTCCGACTTGATCACCCGGCCTGGCCTCATCAACCTCGACTTCGCCGACGTCAAGACGATCCTGCGCGACGCAGGGACGGCCTTGATGGCGATCGGTCGCGGTTCGGGTGAGAACCGCTGCGTCGATGCGGCGCGGGCAGCCGTCGAGAGCCCGTTGCTCGAGATGAGCATCGAGGGTGCCACGCGCGTCCTGTACAACATCGCCGGCGGCCCTGATCTCTCCATGGCCGAGGTCAATGAAGCTGCTGAACTGATCCGCTCGATGGTCGACGAGGAAGCGGAGATCATCTTCGGCACGACCGAACCAGACGAGGCGATGGGACGCGACGTCACGATCACGCTCATCGCGGCCGGCTTCACTGGGACCGGCGCGCAGCGGCGCCCGCGGGCAGCCGAACGTCGCTTCCGCCCGGAGCAGACGATGCGCACCGGTGCGCCGCCGCGGACTCCGATCCTGCCCGACGACGAGTGGGCGGAACCGTCGATCCTCCGCTTCCTCCGCGAGCGCTGAGGCGGAGAGGCGCCGACTGTGAAGTGCCCATACTGCGGTGCGCGCGACGCGCGGGTAATCGATTCGCGGGAGCTCAACGGCGGTGAGAGCATCCGGCGCCGCCGAGAATGCAGCGCGTGCGGTCGCCGCTTTACGACGTATGAGCGCGTGGAACCGGTGTGGCTGATGGTCGTCAAGCGCGACGGCCGGCGCGAGCCGTTCGACGTGGGGAAGCTGCGCGAGGGACTGCGCCTCGCGTTGAAGAAGCGCCCGGTGTCGCCGGAGGCGATCGATCGCATCGTCGCAACAGTTGAGCGCGAATTGCAAAGCCTAGGCACCTCTGAAGTCTCGAGCACGCAGATCGGTGAAATCGTGTTGCGCGAGCTCAAGCAACTGGACGAGGTGGCGTACATCCGTTTCGCCTCGGTCTACCGCCGGTTCGCCGACCTAGACGACCTGCGGCGGGAGATGGAAGCGCTCGGCTGGCGACCGCAGCCGGAGTCGGTCGTGGACCCGACGCGATGAAGCTGGCGCTTCGTACGGTCGAGGGGCAACCGCTCACCGAAGTGCAGTTCACCAACGAAGGTGCCGAACGGTTCCGCTGGGTACCGGATCGCTTCTGCGTGCAGTTGGAAGGTCGAAGCGCGTCGGCGGTTGAACCGGGTACTCTGCGACTGTATCTCCCGGACGGTTGGCGAGCGTTACCGGTAAGCGAGGCGGGCTGGCTCGTTTTCCCTGGCGGTCACCCTGCCTTCCCGTGCGTGCTCCGGGTCGTCACGATCCAGCGTGGTCGGGAGCACGTCCTCGTCGAGGAGGCGATCCCGGTCGCCTTCTGCGGTCGCAACGTCTTCGATCCGACGCGGCATCGGCTGCCGTGGGCGAACCGCGTCGAGGACCTGGGCGAAGTGGAACCGGACCTGCGTCACTTCCGGCAGACGTTCCACTGGGCGCTCGCGCCGGGTGCGCTCTTTCGCGGCCTGTACCGTGAGGTCGTCGGACTCCGCCGCGCTGCGGACGGCACGGTCCGCGGCGGTTTGTGCACCGGGCTTTCGCGGGTCGCGCTGGCCCGCGCGCTCGGCCTTCTCGAGCAGGAAGAGGCGCTCCGCGACGCGGTACTCGTCCTCCATGGCCGGCAGTTGAGTGACCGCGCCCTCCTGGCCGGATTGCCCTGGTTCCTATTCCCGAGCCCGCGCCGAGCGTATCGAGCGTTTGTCCGCGACCTCCTCGAGCGCGGGCGGAGCGAGCGCTGCTTCGACATCAACGTCCCCAAACCGTGGCGGCGCGACGTGGTCCGCGCGCTGCTCGGGCAGGGGCACACCGTGGTACCGTATGCCTTCTGCCAGCGCGATGTCGAGCAGGCCTACGTGTGGGTGTACGATCCGAATCTCCCCGACCGCCCGGCTGACACCGTCGTCCGCTTCGATCTCCGCCATGACACGTATGCCTATGCGCCCCTCGCTGTCGACGGGCGACGGACGACGGTCGTCGCGGTGCCGTTGACGAGCTACCTCGCTGGTCGCTCAGCAGTGCTGGCTGGTGCGGCGAATCTCCTCTTGCGGGCGGCGCAGGCACGCCGCGCGGCTCGACTCTTGCTCGTCGTCGCTGGGGCCGTGCTTGCGCTGCTGCTCTTCGGTCTCCGAAGACGCGAAAGCCGCGGTCCGAACGACACCGGCCGCGGCCGTCGTGCGAAGCGAGCGAAGTCTAGAGGTGCCTTTCGATCTGCTGGAGCAGGCGCTGCTTGGGCATAGCGCCGATGATCCGCTCGACGGGCTTCCCGTTCTTGTAGAGGATCAGCGTCGGAATACTGCTGATACCGTGCTGCATGGCGACCCGCATGTTCTCGTCGACGTTGACCTTGGCGACCTTGAGCTTGCCCGCCTTTTCTTCCGCGATCTCCTCGAGAATGGGAGCGATCATCCGGCAGGGCCCGCACCAGGGCGCCCAGAAGTCGACGAGCACCGGTACCGAGGACTGCACGACCTCCTGCTCGAAGGTTTCGTCACTCACTGTTACGGTCTTGGCCATCCTCTGGCTCCCTCTCGCTCCGTTTCCCCACTCCGAGTGGGCCTTCTCCTCCCACCACTATACCGGCGCTGTGGACTGCGCGGCAACCGAGCGTCGGCTCGCTGCGAGTACGACCTCCCAGCGGTCGCGGCGCCCCTGGCGAGCTGCCGCTCTATACTGAGCGCCGGAGTGGGAGCTGGGTGTGCCGGTGGAAGCGCTGCGCGTCCTCATCGATGGATCGTTCGTCGCCCAACCGCGTACCGGAAGCGGGCAATACACGATCGCGCTGTGGCGCGAACTCTCTGCACGCACCGACCTCGACATCCGGCTGGGGTTACCCGACTGGGTGTCGGCCGAGCTCCCTGGGCGCGAGCGTTTCTGTCGCGTCTCGCCGCGTCGAGGGATGCCCGGGAAGCTCGGAAAGCTCTGGTGGGAACTGCGTGGTCTCCCTGAACTGGCCGCGCAGCTGCGGCCACAGCTCGTGCACATCCCGTACTTCGCAGCGCCTCTCCAGATCACCGGGACGCTCGTCGTCACCGTCCACGACGTCATCCCGTTAGTGCTCCCGGAGTACCGGGCGTCAGCGGCGATGCGCTTGTACACCTCTTTCATGCGCCGGACGGTCCGGCGTGCCGCATTGGTGCTGACCGATTCGCACTGGTCGCGACAGGACATCGTCCAGGTGCTCGGTTATCCAGCCGAGCGGATCAAAGTCGTCCCGCTGGGAGTCGAGTCGCGTTTCCGTCCGGCCGAGGACTCGGAACAGCTCCGCGCGCTGGCGGTGCGTTGGGGTATCCGCGGGCCGGTGATTCTGAATCTCGGTGGGTTCGACGTGCGCAAGAACCTTCCGCTCCTCGTGCGCGCGTTCGCGCGAGCCGTACCGGAGCTCCCCGAAGGGACTGTGCTCGTCATTCCGGGTAAGCCACATGCACGCAACGCTCGCTTGTACCCGCCGCTGGAGCATTTGGTCCGCTCGCTCGGGCTGGAGCGGCGGGTCGTCTTCCCTGGTCCGGTCGACGAGGACGAGAAGGTGTTGTGGTATCAGCTGGCCAGCGTCTATGCGTATCCTTCCTCCTACGAGGGATTCGGCCTCTCGCCGCTGGAGGCTATGGCGTGCGGGACGCCGGTCATCGCAGCACGACGGACGAGTCTGCCGGAGGTCGTCGGCGACGCTGGCCTCCTGGTGGAGCCCGACGAAGAGGAATTCGCGGGCGCACTCGTCCGGCTGTTGCACGATGCGGAGTTGCAGCGGACGTTGCGGGCGCGTGGTCTCGAGCGTGCGCGCCTCTTCACCTGGCAGCGGACGGCGGCGGAGACGCTGGCTGCCTATCACGAAGCGATCGAGCATGCCCAGCCCAGCCGACTGAGGGCGAGAGGGTAAACGACGATGCGGATACTCGTGCTCTCCAAAGCTCTCGTCAACGGCGTCTATCAACGAAAACTCGAGGAGTTGGCCCGCTTCCCCGACGTGGAGCTGCTCGCGGTGGTACCGCCGGCCTGGATCGAAAGCCGCGTCGGTGTCCTGCAACTGGAACGTCGCTTCCTCGACGGATATCAACTCGTCGTGGAGCCGATGTGGTTCAACGGCCATCACCACATCCATTTTTACCCGGGGCTCGGTAAGCATCTGGCGCGCTTTCGGCCGGACATCCTGCACATCGACGAGGAACCGTACAACCTGGTCACCGCTCACGCAGCGCTCCTCGGCAGACGCTACGGTGCCTGGATCCTCTTCTTCACGTGGCAGAACCTGTACCGCCGGTACCCGCCACCGTTCTCCTGGTTCGAGCGGCTGAACTATCGACTGGCCAGCGCGGCAGTGGCGGGGAATCACGAAGCGGCGGAAGTGCTCCGACGCAAGGGGTATCGCGGCCCGCTCTCCGTCATCCCGCAGTTCGGCGTCGACCCCGACCTGTTCCGTCCCATGGCTGTGCCGCGCGCCGACGTGCCGACGATCGGGTTCGTCGGCCGCTTGGTTCCCGAGAAGGGTGCGGATCTCGTACTCCGGGCGCTGGCGCGCCTCCCGGGACGTGCCCGTCTCGAGATCGTCGGTGACGGCGTGGAGCGGACGCGGTTGGAAATGCTGGCGACCGAACTCGGTGTGCGCGACCGTGTCATCTTTCGAGGGGGTGTTCCGCCGGCGCTCATGCCGGAGGCGTTGAACCGCTTCGACGTGCTCGTCGTGCCCTCGCGGACACGCCGGAACTGGAAGGAACAGTTCGGGCGCGTGATCATCGAAGCGATGAGTTGTGGTGTTCCGGTCATCGGGTCGTCCTCGGGAGAGATCCCTCACGTGATCGGCGATCCGGCCCTCGTTTTCCCGGAGGACGACGTGGAAGCTCTGGTGCGGCTCCTCACGCAGTTGTTGACGGATCCAGAGCGCCGGCGAGCACTCGGTGAAGCCGGACGCCGGCGAGTACTGGCGCACTACACGCAGCGGCGGATCGCCGAGCAGTACTACGCGGTCTATCAGGCGATGATGGCGGCGCGACGCTTCGAGTCTCCGGTAGCGGAGAGGAGTTGAGGCGAGCGTGGGACGCAAGAGCGCACGCGAACTCCGCATGGCAGCGCGCGTCCTCGAACCGGGGCCGGTCGTGTTGGTCACGGCGCAGTACCGGGCCCAGCCGAACGTGATGACGGCGGCCTGGGTCACGCCCATCAGTCTCGACCCACCGCGCGTCGCGCTCGCAATCCACCCGAGTCGCTTGACGCACGAGTTGATCGGCAAGAGCGAGTACTTCGCGCTCAATATCGTGACGGTCGAGTATCTGTCGGCCGTCCACCTCTGCGGTTCCGTCTCGGGACGCGACCTCGACAAGTTCGCGCGGGCAGCGCTCCATCCGATCGATGCCCTCGAGATCGACGTACCGGTCATCGAGGAAGCAGCGGCCCATATCGAGTGCGGACTCGTCGGGCGTCTCAGCCTGGGCGATCACGACCTGTTCGTCGGCGACGTGCTGGCCGTGGCGGCTGACGCAGAGCTCTTCGAGGAGCGCTGGCTGCATCTGGACGAAGCGCCGCTCATCCACCACGTCGGTGGCGAGTGGTACGCGGCTGCAGCACGTGTGCACCGCGCTCGGCTCCCCGGCGCTGAAGAGGAGCAGGAAGCGCTTCAGGAAGAGAGCGGGCGATAGTGCTCCGGCGCGGGAGAGCGGAGTTGGGTGCCGCTCCGTCGCACGAGCTCGTCGATCGCGCGGCGCGCCTGCGGCGTGAGGACGTTGACCGAGTCCGAAAGGTACGCGTGGAGGCGGCCAGCGTCGAGCGTGCGTTCTGCCGCGAGTTCGCTCGCGAAGTCGGCTGCCAGCGCACGCACGGCGTCCGGTAGCTGGCGTGCCCAGTCAGCGAAGCGGTCCCTGACCTCGCTCGGTACTTCGGGTGGGCAGACGAGCAGGTGGCTCACGAACGGGAGCCCCGTCAGGATGAACCACGCACGGCCGAGGTCGTGGTGTCGCTCGTCCAGCGCTACCAGCGCCTCCTCGTCCTCCGCGAGGGCGAGCGACGACGGTGCCGTCGTCGCAGTTCGTGCCCATTCGACGACACGGATGCCGAAGAACGGCTCGATCGTCGCCCGAGCCAGCGCCTCGCTCGCCGGCCGGCAGTCGTCGAGGAGGACTGTGGCCCGGTCGATGCGGTCGGGGCGGTCGGGGGTCACGAGCGCGACCGCACTCGTGTGCGGGCCGTAGACGGCCAGGTCGGTCGCGATGGAACAGGCTGGGACGAGTGCGAGCGCCTCCAACGTGTCGAGCACGGCGAGCCCCGGTTCAGCGCGGAGCGTCGTGGCGGTCAGTCGGTCCGGTCGGCGGAGGTCCCAACCTGCGTCGGCGGCGAGCGGTTCGAGGACCCGCGCCAGTACGCGTCCGATGAGGCTCCGATCGATCCAGAGGATCGGTGGCGTCATGTCGGTTTGTCCTTTCGCGTGGTACGTGCGCTAACTCACGTCCGCGACACTCTGCGACCAGAGCGCCTGCACGAGCGTTGCCAGTGCCGCGTGCTCCGGGGCCGACAGGGTGGGATCGCGTGCGAGGAGCTCTTCGGCGGCGCGGCGAGCGGCCTGGAGCGTGGGGAGGTCGGCCAGCGTCGCGAAGCGCAGGTTGGGAAGGCCACTCTGCCGAGTACCGAGAAACTCCCCTGGGCCACGCAGCTCGAGGTCGATCTCGGCCAGGCGGAATCCGTCCGTCGTGCTGGCGACCGCCTCCAAGCGTTGCCGTGCAGTCTCCGAGTCAGCGTCGGAGACGAGCAGGCAGAACGACGGTGCATTGCCGCGGCCGACGCGTCCACGGAACTGGTGGAGCTGGGCCAGGCCGAAGCGTTCTGCCCCTTCGATGAGGATGACGGTCGCGTTGGGGACATCGATGCCGACCTCGACGACAGCGGTGGATACCAAGATATCGATCTCCCCATCGCGGAACCGTGTCATCACCTCGTCTTTCTCCCGCGGGGTCATTCGTCCGTGGAGGAGCCCGAGCCGGAGGTCTGGAAACACCTCGTGCCGCAGCCGCTCGTATTCAGCCGTCGCCGCTCGAGCCTCGATCGCTTCCGATTCCTCGACCAAAGGGCAGATGACGAAGGCCTGGTGCCCCTTTTCCACCTCGCGGCGGACGAACTGGTAGGCCTGGGCTCGCCTTCGCCCAGGGACGACGAAGGTCTTGACCGGTTGGCGACCCGGCGGCAGCTCGTCGATGACCGAGAGGTCGAGGTCGCCGTGGAGCACGAGGGCGAGGCTGCGTGGTATCGGCGTCGCCGTCATGACCAAGACGTGTGGGTTGTTCCCTTTACTGCGCAGCGCGTGACGCTGGAGGACTCCGAAACGGTGCTGCTCGTCGATCACGGCGAAGGCGAGGTCGCGGAACTGCACGCGCTCCTCCAACAATGCGTGGGTTCCTACCACGATCGAGATCTGGCCGCTCGCGAGTCCGGCCAGAATCGGCCCGCGGTCGCGCTCCGGAGTACTGCCGGTGAGGAGCGCGACCAATGGACGGTCCTGGCCGCTGAGCGCGCCGTACAGTCTGGTGAGGGTACGGAAATGCTGCTCGGCGAGGATCTCGGTCGGAGCGAGGATCGCCGCCTGGTATCCCGCGCGGTGGACGAGCACGGCCGCGGCCGCGGCGACGAGCGTCTTGCCCGACCCGACGTCCCCCTGCAGGAGACGGCTCATCGGGTGGGGGCGCGCGAGGTCGGCCAGGATCTCGTCGAGCGCTCGTCGTTGCGCAGCTGTCAGCTGGAACGGGAGTGTCGCGAGGAACCGCGTCAGGAACTCGCGATCGATCGGGATCGCTGTTCCCGCTTGTGCTTGCCAGGCCAAACGGCGCTGGACGAGGCCGAGTTGCAGAACGAAGAACTCGTCGAAGGCCAAGCGGCGGCGTGCCTGCTCTGCCGCAGCGAGCGACTCCGGGTAATGCACCTGTTCGAGTGCCCAAGTGAGTTCTGGGAGATCGAAATGCTGGCGGATGTGCTCGGGCAGGGGGTCGCTCAGGCGTGGCAAGGCAGCGTCGAGCGCGCTGCGCGTCAGTCGCCGCAGCTGGCGCTGGTAGAGCCCTTGCGTCAGCGGATAGATCGGGACGATGCGGCCAGCACTGGAGAGCTCTGTATCGGCCGGTTCCCACTCTGGATTGCGGAAGCGGACGTACGGGCCGTTGCCTTCCAGGCGCCCGCTGACGGCGATGCGTTGCCCGACCGCCACTTGGCGGGCGACGTGCGGGTTGAACCAGACCACCGGGATCGTACCGGTGTCGTCGCGGAGCTCGACGGCGACGTAGCGCCGTCTACTGTGCGTCTCCCGGACCTCGACCCGGGCGACCTCGCCGATAACGGTACACGTCACGTCCTCGCCTGGCCGGACCAGCCGCCCGAGTTTGCCGATCGGGACCACGCTCGAGTAATCCGCGTAGCGGCGCGGTACCAGATACAAGAGATCGCGCACGGTCGTTACGCCCAGCGCAGCGAGCTGGCGCGCGCGTTGGCTTCCGACCCGCGGGAGTGCGGTCACCGGAGCGTCAGGGTCGATCGTGGGCGCGGAGGAGATGCGCCGCCGGTTGTGGACTGCTGGTGTGGGTGGCCGGTCGATGTGCACCGGTGCGCTCGACCTGCCGTCCAGGACGCGGAGCGCACGCTGCACCAGCGTGGCTCGCTCCCAGGGTGTCCGTTCGGCGTATCCGCGCACGATCGTGGCGATCTCCTCCAGCAGCGGTCGCAGCGCCGGCTCTTGAGCGGTCCACACCGGAAGATTGCGAGCGAGAAAACGCTCCAGCCCGCCGACAGCGGCGGTGTCCTGGAACCCCTTGCGGTGTTCGAGTTCCAGCACGCGATGGAGGACCTCGCGCGGGTCTCGACTGGTGCCTATCGCCATCGCTGCGAACCGATCTCCGCCGACTCCTCGTCGGCTCTCAAGTCAACCTGTTCGGACAGGGGGAGTCAAGCGAGGCGCAGCGTGAACGACGGTGTCGTTCACGGCGTGCGGCGGCGGGGCGAAGTGCGCTCGTGTAGACGCGCACGGCCTGCCGTGCTAGGCTTAGCGAATGGTGACTGTGGACGGCCCGCGCGACGAAGGCGAAACGAAGACGGAGCGTCGACCATGGCGATGTGCGAACTCTGTGGCAAGAAGCCGATGTTCGGTCACAACGTGAGCCACTCCAACCGCAAGACCAAGCGTAAGTGGAAGCCGAACGTCCAGCGCGTGACGGTGGTGTTGAACGGCGTGCCGAGGCGCATGCGGATCTGCACGCGCTGCTTGCGGACCCTCTACAAGGAGGCCCGCGAGGCCTGAGGTCCTGTAGTCCGGCGAGCGATGAAGCCGGGTCGCTTGACCCGGCTTTTCGCGTTAGCGCTCGACTGTGACGTACCGGGGCGAGCCGGCCAGGTCCGGCAGCACCGTCACCGTTGCGTCGGGAAACGTCTCCTTCGCTGCGCTCGCAGCACGCTCCGCTTGACTCGGGTCGATCTCGAAAACGAACCCTCCGCCGGTGCGCAAGCGCTGGGCCACCTGCGGGAGGAGTTCGGCGTAGAGCCCGAAGCCAGCGTCGGGCGCAAAGAGCGCCTCCGGTGGCTCGTAAGCGATACCGGGGTGCCATTGTTCAGCGCGGAGGTAGGGGAGGTTGGCGACCACCACATCGAGCGGTCCGCGACACCAGCCCAGGAGGTCTCCACAGACGAGTGCGACGCGGCCCGGTGCGAGTCGGTCGCGGTTGAGTCGTGCCACTCGCAGCGCCGGCAAGGAACGGTCGCTGCCGACGATGAGCGCAGGATGGTCAGAACCGAGCGTCGCGGCGATGGCGATCGCGATGGCCCCGCATCCGGTGCCCACGTCGACGCACCGCACCGGGCCCTGACGCATCCGGAGGTGTTCCACGGCCCAGCTGACGAGGAACTCCGTTTCGGGCCGGGGAATGAGCGTGTCCGGAGTCACGACGAAGTCGAGCCCGTAGAACTCGCGGTGCCCGGTGAGGTAGGCGACCGGTTCACCGCGCGCCCGGCGCTCCACCAGGTTCCAGAAGAGATCCACAGGCAGGGTGAGCGTCTCCGGGAGGCGGCGGTAGAGCTCGGTGCGGTCGATGCCGAGGACGTGGCAGAGCAGGACTTCCGCGTCGAGCCGCGCGGACTCGATACCGCTCTGCCGCAGTCGCTCGGTCGCACGGCGCAGGAGATCGCGGTAGGTCGGCACTGTGGAACACGCTCAGCTGATGCCAGCGGCGCGCAAACGCTCAGCCGTCTCCAGCGCTTGAAGCTCTTGGACGAAGACATCGATCTCGCCGTCCAGGACTGCTGCCAAATTGTTGACGGTGAGCTTGAGCCGGTGGTCGGTCACGCGGTCCTGCGGGAAGTTGTAGGTGCGGATCTTCTCGGCCCGTTCGCCGGTCCCGACCTGCTGGCGGCGGATCCCTGTCCGCTCTTCTTCCTGCTTGCGTCGTTGCAACTCGTAGAGGCGCGCGCGCAGCACAGCCATCGCCTTGAGGCGGTTCTTGAGCTGTGAGCGCTCGTCTTGACAACTCACGACGATGCCGGTCGGCAGGTGGGTGATACGCACCGCGGAGTCGGTCGTGTTGACGCTCTGTCCACCGTGGCCGCTCGAGCGGAAGACCTCGATGCGGAGGTCGTTCTCGTCGATGTGGACTTCGACTTCGTCCGCCTCCGGCAGCACGGCCACCGTCGCGGTCGAAGTATGGATGCGACCGGAGGACTCGGTGATCGGGACGCGCTGCACGCGGTGCACGCCGCTCTCGTGCTTGAAGTGACTGTACGCTCCCTTGCCCCGCACCTCGAAGATGATCTCCTTGAAGCCACCCAGCTCAGTCGGGCTGCTCGAGAGCACCTCGACCTTCCAGCCGCGTCGCTCCGCGTAGCGCGAGTACATGCGGAACAGGTCAGCCGCGAACAGCGCTGCCTCCTCGCCACCGGTGCCGGCGCGGATCTCGACGATCACGTCTTTCTCGTCGTTGGGGTCGCGTGGCACCAGCCGCCGGCGCAAATCGCGGTACAGTTCCTCGCGATGTTCGCGCAGTCGCTCGAGTTCGTCCGCAGCCAGCGCGGCGAGCTCCGGGTCTTCCGCTTCCAAGAGCTCCTCAGCCTCGGCGATCTGCCGATCGACGTCCTTGAGCTGGCGGTAGACTGCGACGATCTCCTCCAAGTCGGCACGCTCGCGACCGAGCTGCGCCAGGCGTTGGGGATCGGTCACGATCTCCGGATCGGCGAGGAGCTGCTCGAGTTCCTCGAAGCGCTGCTCCAATTCGGCCAACTTGTCCAGTACGGATACCGTTTGCGTCGTCACCGTTCCATCACCTCCTAGGGGCGGACGGAGCAGCACGCAGCCAGTCCAAGGCGCGGCGCGCGGCTTCCGCCGCGTCAGCCACGTACTGCACCCGGGCCGCCGCGCGTTCGAGTAACCCCGAGTCGAGCGGCCACGTACGCAGTCCGATGACCGGTCGCCCCAGTTTGAGGGCGAGCGCGATTTCCGAAAGCGTGCCTAACCCGCCGCCGACCGCGATGACCACTCGCCCGGTGGCGACGACCACGGCGTTGCGTGCTTCGCCGATCCCGGTGCAGATCGGGTAGTCGACCCACGCGTTGGCGGCTGCCGGGTCGGTGCCAGGGAGGATGCCGATCGTCGTCCCTCCGGCGCGCTTCGCGCCGCGACAGACCGCGGCCATCACGCCCTCGCGTCCACCGCACACGATCGTCGCGCCACCGCGCGCCAGCCGCTCACCGAGTTCTTCGGCCAGCGCCACTTCCTCCTCGGTCGCCTCGTTCGGACCGCACACGGCTACCAGCATGCGCGCACCTCAACCGAGCGGGAATTCTTCCACGACGGTGTAGCGTGGACCGGAGCGGAAGAGCTCGCTCCGGTACAGGGTCAGTCGCTCGACTGGGAAGGCCAAAGGTGGCAGGTTCCCGAGCCGGTCCAGGTCTCGTGCCACACCGCGTAGCCCGATCGCTTCCTCCGGGCGCAGTCGGGCCAAGGTGATGTGCGGGTGGTACGGGCGCGACTCGCTCGTTTCCGCGAAGGATCCGGCGTGTGCCTCCACGCGTTCGACGAGTTCCAGGAGCGATCGCACCTGCCCGGTGACGCCGAGCCAGAGGACGCGTGGTCGCTCGGGATGCGGGAACGCGCCGGCCCCGTGCACCTGCAAAACGAACGGCGCGAGACCGCGCACGCTCTCCTCGAGCGCAGCGACCAGGTGCGGCACGGCGTCACGGTCGAGCGAACCGAAGAAGCGAACCGTCAGGTGGCTCCCGTCCGGATCGACCCACTTGGCGCGGTAGCCGCGCGCCTGGAGGTGCGCGATCGCTCGGGCGACCCGCTGACGCACGTGCTCTGGTAGCGATAGAGCGGCAAAAAGCCGCCACTCTTCACGCATGGCGGCGCGACCTCGTCACATCGCATTCGCTTATGAGTATACCCGATTGCGGAGACAGGCGTCGCGACGGCGCTGACTGCAGGGAGCAGCGACGGACTGGCCGGGAGGACCTGTTCGACCGGCACGTGGCTCGCCTGGCAAGGTACGATGAAGGGGACGAGGAGGGCGTGTGAGGGAACAGCTTGACGCTGTGAGCGAAGACCTCGATCTCCCGTTTCCCTTGGAACGATTGCGCGGGCGTATCGTCTGCTGTTCCTCCTGTGGCAACCCGCTCGCCGTGTTCCGCAGGCGACGCTTCTACGCGCTCCGCGCTGCGGTACAGGAGTCTCCGGCCGGCGGAGTCCTGCGCTGTCTGGGTTGTGGCGCCGAGTACGCGGTGCGCGATCTCCTGGCGCAGGAGCGGCGTGTGCGGCGATCCTGAAGAGCGGTATCCTCATCGCCGAAAAGCTGCGTGGCGGGGGAGGAAACGGTGTTGCGTCTGGCGTATCTCGGGCCACCGGGAACCTTCACGGAGGAGGCAGCGCTCCGCTATGCCGAGCGCGAGCCGGCGGAACTGATCGCGTTCGGTTCGATGCCGGCGCTCGTCTCGGCAGTGGAGACCGGGCTGGCCGACCGGGCGATCCTCCCGATCGAGAACTCGCTGGAGGGTACGGTCAGCACGACCGTCGATCTGCTCATCCATGAAACGGAGCTCAAGATCTGCGCCGAGGTGATCCTGCCGGTCCGGCACTTCCTGTTGGCGCAACCGGGGACTCGGCTCGAGGACATCCGCGTCGTGCTCTCCCATCCGCAGGCGCTCGGTCAGTGCCGGCGGTTCCTGGAGCGCTGTCTCCCCCACGCTGAACAGGTGGCAGCCTTGAGCACGGCAGCAGCGGTCGCCGAGGTGATGCGGACCGAGGACCGTACACGTGCGGCGATCGGAACCTTGCGTGCGGCCGAGCTCTACGGGGCCGCCGTCCTGGCACGAGACATCCAGGACCAAAAGAGCAACGCCACGCGCTTCGTCGTGCTGGCCTGGCAGGACGCTGAGCCGACCGGGACGGATCGTACGTCGCTCTGTTTCACGGTGAAGCGAAACGTGCCCGGAGCCCTGGTCGAGGTCCTCAACGAGCTGGCGGTCGCTCACATCCAGATGACGAAGGTCGAGAGCCGGCCGATGAAGTCGGTGTTGGGTGAGTACGTCTTCCTGGTCGACATCGAGGGGCACCGCAAGGACCCGCACATCGCTGCAGCGTTGCAGCGTATGGCTGAGAAGGCCGCGGAGGTCAAGATTTTCGGCTCCTATCCGCGCGACGAGGACGGATTGAACGGCTCGCGCGGAGTGCGTGATTGAGGGTGCGCGGGCATGCGTATCATCGGTGGCACAGCACGAGGTCGACGGCTCAAGGCCCCGCGCGGCTTGCGCACCCGGCCGATGGCCGACAAGATCCGCGAGGCGCTGTTCGGGATGCTCGACTCGCTCGGCATCCGACCGCATCGCGTGCTCGATCTCTATGCTGGGAGCGGCGCCATCGGGATCGAAGCCTTGTCCCGTGGTGCCGAATGGGTCGACTTCGTCGAGCGGAGCGCAGCTGCGTGTGCGGTCATCCGCGACAACCTGGCGTCGACCGGCTTTGCCGATCGGGCAGCGGTGCACTGTACGACCGTCCAAGCCTTCTTGCGCCGTCCGCCGCGGGGGGAACCGTACGACTTCGTGATCATGGACCCACCGTATGCTGACCCGGCGATCCACGAGACGATGGTCGCGGTCGCGCAGTCGCCGCACGTGCGCGACGGCGCGATCCTGGTCGTCGGTCACTCACCGCGGGTACCGATGCCGGAACGCCTGGACGGGCTCGAGCAGCTGCGCGACCGGTGCCATGGGGACAGCTGCGTGGCGATCTATGTGATACGGCGGCGAGAGGCGAGTGGGGACGAGGCGGAGTCGTGAGGCACGTTGCCTTCTATCCGGGTACGTTCGATCCGATCACCAATGGGCACGTCGACGTGGCGACTCGCGCGGCGCGCCTGTTCGACTTCCTGATCGTCGGTATCTACGCTGGGCACGAAGGGCGCGCCAAACAGCCGCTCTTTACGGCGGAAGAGCGCCGCGAACTGGCCGAACGGGCGTTGCGCGGGCTCCCGAACGTGCGCGTTGACGTGTTCAGCGGACTCGCGGTAGACTACGCGCGTGCCGTGGGGGCACAGGCGATCGTCCGGGGGCTGCGAGCGGTCTCCGACTTCGAGTACGAGTTCTCTCTGGCGCACATGAATCGGCATCTTGCGCCGGATGTCGATGTCGTTTGCCTCATGACCAGCGCGCAGTATTCCTTCATCAGTTCGAGCATGATCAAGGAAGTCGCGCAGCTGGGTGGGGACCTGACCGGTCTAGTACCGGCGCATGTGGCGGAGGCGCTCGCGCGCAAGTTCCGTGCGCTCGTGGGGGAGTGAGGGCTATGGCGACTGCCGATGACGCACGCGGCTATCCGATCGCTGAGTCAGCTCCCGACCTCGCGCAGCTGCTCGATCGCTTGCAGATGCTGGTCGAACGTGGCTCGCGCGTCCCCTTCAGTAGCAAAGTCATGGTGGATGAGCAAGAGCTGCTCGCCTTGGTGGAGGAGTTGCGTCACGCGTTCCCGCGGGAGGTGCGGCAGGCGCGGCGGGTCTTGCAGGAGCGCCAGAAGATCATTACCGATGCGCAGCTCGAGGCGCAACGGATCCTCGCGACCGCACAGGAGCGAGCCCAGTATCTCCTGAGCGAGCAAGGGATCCTGAACGAGACGCGGGCTCGCTGCGAGGAGATGCTCCGACAAGCCAAGGAGCGGCGCCAACAGATGATGGACGAGGCGAACCGGTACGTCCGCGAGGTGATCGAGAGGGCGGAGGCCGGTGTGCTGTCTGCCGCACAGCAGCTGCAGCGCGTCAAGATGGAGCTGAAGCAGTAGCCAGGGTTCCAGCGTTCTCCGGACGATCGATCGCATACCGGTTAAGAGCGCACGAGGGTCGCCAGCTGTTGGTTCGAGCCCAGGCGTTCGCATCGGGCGATCGTTGTGCTGGTAGTAGGGAGCGTCCCTTCGCTCGTCATGCAGGAGGCACAACGGAGGACGCAGCGAAGGTCCTTGACGGGTCGATGCTGCCGCGATATACTCGAATGTCGAATGTCTAAGGTTTCGCGTACGGACGCGTGTGATCGGGTGGAGCGTGCGCTACAGTAGCAGTCCACAACACTGGAGCCAAGCGGCGAACGGGCCTCTGGATTCCGCCCGAATCCAGAGGCTTTTTTTATGGGGTGGTGCACTGCTGCTCCGCGGCGCGCGCATCGTGGACCCTAGTCAAGGGCTCGATGCAGTGGGCGACCTCTTGGTCCGCGATGGAAAGGTCGTCGCGGTTGGGCCAGCCGTGCCGGCGACGGACGATGTGGTCGTCGTCGACGTGCGCGGCCTGGTGGTCGCACCGGCGTTCGTCGACCTCCACGCGCATCTGCGTGATCCTGGGTTTCCGGAAAAGGAAACGTTGGAAACGGGTGCAGCGGCAGCAGCGGCGGGCGGTTTCGCGACCGTCTGTTGCATGCCCAACACCGAGCCGCCGCTCGACACACCGGAGCGGGTGCGTGACGTCGTAGAACGGGCGCGCGGTCTTCCTGTTCGAGTCTTCCCGATCGGCGCCATCTCCCGGGGGCGTCGCGGCGAAGAGCTCGCTGATCTCGTCGCGATGGCCGAAGCCGGTGCAGTCGGCTTCTCCGATGACGGCGACAGCACGCGGCAAGCACGAGTGCTGCGCCGGGCGCTCGAGCTGAGTCGCCAACTCGGGCGGCCGATCATGGTGCATTGCGAGGACTGGAGTCTGGCTGCCGGTGGGGCGGTGCACGAAGGGCCGGTCGCCGAGCGACTCGGTCTACCTGGGATTCCGGCAGCAGCCGAAGAGATCGTCCTGATGCGCGACCTCGAGTTGGCGCGCCTGACGGGCGGTTGGCTCCACGTGCTGCATCTCACGACGGCTCGTGGGCTCGCGCTCGTGCGCCAGGCTAAGCGGGACGGTGTGCACGTGACTGCTGAAGTGACGCCGCATCACCTCCTCTTGACCGACGAATGGCTGGCTGGACAGCGGCGCTTCGCGGGGGAGGCGGACATCCTCGGATCCGGTCCTTGCCCAGACCCGCACGCGAAGGTGAACCCTCCGCTGCGGCCGGAAGCGGATGCGCTCGCCTTGCGGGCGGGCCTGCGGGACGAGACGGTCGATGTCATCGCGACCGACCACGCACCGCACCACGACCGCGACAAGCCCGCTGATCTCACTCGGGCGGCGTTCGGGATGATCGGCTTCGAGGTGGCCTTGCCGCTCCTGTTGCGGCTTGTCCGCGCCGGGTGGCTGACGCTGAGCGAGGTGGTCGATCGGCTCTCCTGTCGCCCGGCGGCGCTGCTCGGCCTGCCAGGAGGAACGTTGAGGCCGGGTTCCCCGGCCGACGTGACCGTGTTCGACCCGGACGCTCCTTGGCAGGTGACGCGCACGACGCTGCGCTCGCGCAGCACCAACACACCGCTCCTCGGTCTCACGCTGCACGGGCGTGTGCGCCTGACGATGGTCGGAGGGAAGGTGGCCTATGTCGACGAAGACTTCGCGGATCGGAGCCTTGGTGCTGGAGGACGGTCGGATCTTCCCGGGAACGCCGTTCGGGGCACGCCGCACGGCTGAAGGTGAAGCCGTTTTCACGACCGTGATGACGGGGTATCAAGAGGTGGTCACTGACCCCTCTTTTTATGGGCAGATCGTCTGCATGACCTATCCACTCATCGGTAATTACGGAGTCTGTGACGAAGATGATCAGTCGCGGCAGCCGTGGGTCGCCGGGCTCATCGTGCGGGAGTACTGCGACCAGCCGAGTCACTGGCGATCCCGGGCGACGCTCGGCGAGTACCTCGAACGGTGGAACGTCCCGGCGCTCGCTGACGTCGATACCCGCGCCCTGACGCGCCACCTCCGTCTGCACGGGACGATGCGAGCGGTCCTCGTGCCCGACCGGCGCGGGCTCTCGGACGAGGAGCTGGTCGCAATGGCCCGGCGAGCTTGGACGCCGGAGCAAGAGGACGTGGTTCCGGCCGTCCGCGGTGAGCCAGCGACGTTCGGTCCTGCGGACGCGCCACACATCGTCCTGATCGACTGCGGGGTCAAGCGCAACATCCTCGCCTCGCTGCTGCGTCGGGGCGTCCGCGTGACCGTCGTTCCGTACGGTGTCGACGCGGCGACAGTGCTCGGCTACGACCCGGACGGTGTGGTCGTCTCACCTGGCCCCGGGGACCCCACGCAGGCGTGCGAGGCGGTCGACACGGTGCGCGACCTCGCCACCTCCGGCGTGCCTTTCTTCGGGATCTGCCTCGGTCACCAGTTGCTCGCGCTGGCAGCCGGTGCCCGCACCACGAAGTTGACGTTCGGGCACCGCGGTGGCAATCACCCGGTCAAGGACCTCTTGACCGGTCGGGTGCGCATCACCTCGCAGAACCACGGGTACTGTGTCGATACGGCCAGCGTACCGACTGAAGACGGATGGGTGATCTGGATGGTGAACGTGAACGACGGGACGGTCGAAGGCCTGCGGCATCGGACACTGCCGGTCTTCACGGTGCAGTTCCACCCCGAAGGAGCACCGGGACCACAGGACAGCCAAGACCTCTTCGATGCCTTCGTCGACGCTGTGCGACAACGCTGGCTGGTGCGTCGCCGCGCTACGCCGGTGCTGGCGACGGAGGGGGTGTGACGATGGCACGGCGACCGCTCGTCTCGTCGGTGCTCGTCATCGGATCGGGCCCGATCGTCATCGGTCAGGCCGCTGAGTTCGACTACTCGGGAAGCCAAGCGCTGCGCGCGCTCCGCGAGGAAGGTGTCCGCACGATCATCGTCAATTCCAACCCGGCCACGATCATGACCGACGAGGACATGGCGGATGCGGTCTACATCGAGCCGCTCACGGTCGACGTCCTGGAGCGGGTCATCGCCCGCGAGCGACCGGAAGGGCTCCTGGCGACGCTCGGGGGACAGACCGGCTTGAATCTGGCTGTGCAGCTCGCTGAGGCGGGCATCCTCGACCGGTACGGTGTCCGCTTGCTGGGGACGCCGCTGGAGGCGATCCGCAAAGCTGAAGACCGGCAGCTCTTCAAGGACCTGTTGGTGGAAATCGGCGAACCCGTCCTGGAAAGCGTCACGGCGTATAGTGTGGAGGAGGCACTGCGCTTCGCCGAAGCGGTGCCGCTCCCGCTGATCGTGCGCCCCGCGTTCACGTTGGGTGGTACCGGCGGTGGGATCGCGTTCACCGGCGACGAACTGGTCGCGCTCGTCCAGCGCGGGATCGCTGCCAGCCCGATCGGGCAGGTACTGGTGGAACGCAGCCTCCTCGGTTGGAAAGAGATCGAGTACGAGGTGATGCGGGACGCCAACGATACCTGCATCACCGTCTGCAACATGGAGAACCTCGATCCGATGGGGGTGCACACCGGCGACAGTATCGTCGTCGCCCCCTCGCAGACGCTGAGCGACCGCGACTACCAGATGCTGCGGAGCGCGGCGCTCAAGATCATCCGCGCGCTGGGGATCGTCGGGGGCTGCAACATCCAGTTCGCGCTCGACCCGCAGTCCGACCGCTACTACGTGATCGAAGTCAATCCGCGTGTCAGCCGGAGTTCCGCGCTGGCCTCGAAGGCGACCGGTTACCCGATCGCGCGTATCGCGGCCAAGCTGGCCATCGGGCGGACGCTCGACGAGTTGCCGAACCCGGTCACCGGAAAGACGATGGCGTCGTTCGAGCCAGCGCTCGACTACTGCGTCGTGAAGATCCCGCGCTGGCCGTTCGACAAGTTCCGCCACGGCGACCGCACCCTGGGTTCGCAGATGAAGGCGACCGGCGAAGTGATGGCCATCGACCGGTGCTTCGAGGCGGCGCTCCAGAAAGCGGTGCGCGGCCTCGATACCGACCAAACGGACCTCCGCTGGGAAGATCCGCGCTGGGAGGACGAGTCGGTACTGGAGCAGGCGCTGCGCGTCCCCACCGATCTCCGTCTTTGGGCAGTCGCGGCGGCGTTGCGACGCGGCTGGACACCCGAGCGGGTAAGCGAGGTGAGCCGGATCGACGTCTGGTTCGTCCGCGCGATCCAACGCATCGTGGCGCTGGAGGGGCGCTTGGCTCGCGAGCCGCTCACACCGGAGCTGCTGTGGGAGGCCAAGCGGCTCGGCTTCAGCGATCGGACGATCGCGGCGTTGCAGGGGACGCGTGAGGAGGCCGTCCGCGCGTACCGCTACCAGACCGGCATCGTCCCGGTGCACAAGCTGGTCGACACCTGCGCGGCAGAGTTCGCTGCCGAGACGCCGTACTTCTACGCGACCTACGAGGACGAGGACGAGGCGCCGCCGCTCGCATCGCCCAAAGTGGCGGTGATCGGCGCGGGCCCCATCCGGATCGGCCAGGGCATCGAGTTCGACTACTGCAGCGTCAAGGCGGCGCAGGCGCTGCACCGGGCCGGTGTCGCGGCCATCATGCTCAACAACAACCCGGAGACGGTCTCCACCGACTTCGACGCCTCGGATCGCCTTTATGTCGTGCCGCTCGACGCGGAGGCGGTCATCGACGTCCTCGCGCACGAAGCTGGCGACCAGCTGGAGGCGCTACCGCCGGTGGTCGTCCAGTTCGGCGGGCAGACCGCCATCAACTTGGCAGCGGATCTCGCGGCGGCTGGGGTGCCCATCCTCGGTACGGACCAAGAGGCGATCGATATCGCCGAGGATCGTCGCCGCTTCGAGCGGTTCCTGCGCGAGCTCGGTATCCCGCAGCCACCGGGTGCTGGCGTGCTCACGCTCGAGGAGGCAGTGGAGACGGCGGAACGGATCGGTTATCCCGTCCTGGTCCGTCCGTCGTATGTCCTCGGTGGGCGAGCCATGGAGGTCGTGTACCGGCGGGAGCAGCTCGAGCGCTACCTCGCGACGTCCGGCGCCTTCGCGACCGGTCGGCCGGTGCTGATCGATAAGTACCTGGACGGTGTAGAGCTCGAGGTCGATGCGATCTGCGACGGCCAAGACGTGCTGATTCCGGGTATCATGCAGCACATCGAGCGGGCCGGGGTGCATTCGGGGGACAGTTTCGCTGTCTATCCGGCTGTCGAAGTGCCACCCGAGCACGTCGATACCCTCGTCCGGTACACGACGGAGATCGCGCTCGCGCTGGGTGCGCGCGGGTTGATCAATATCCAGTTCGTGCTCCACGAGGGTACTGTCTACGTCCTGGAGGTGAACCCGCGTGCCTCGCGGACCGTGCCGTTCCTGAGTAAGGTGACCGGGGTGCCGATGGTGGAGGTAGCGACCCGCATCCTGCTCGGTGCGTCGCTCGCCGCTCAGGGGTATCGGGGAGGATTGTGGCCGCGGCAGCCGCTCGTCGCGGTCAAGGCGCCCGTGTTCTCGATGGCGAAGTTGCACGGCGTCGATGTCCAGCTGGGACCGGAGATGAAGTCGACCGGCGAGGCGATGGGTGTCGACCGTACCTTCGAGGCGGCCTTGGCCAAGGCGTTCCTTGCGGCAGGGCTGATCATTCCGCCGGGCGCGCCGGTCTTGCTCAGCTTGGCCAATGACGACAAGCCGGCCGGTGTGGAGCTGGCGCGCGGGCTCCTGGCACTCGGTCACCCGATCGTCGCCACCGAGGGTACCGCGGCCTACCTGCGGGCGCAGCGCGTGCCGGTCGAGCTCACTGTGGCGCACATCGGGCAGGGGCATCCTGACGTGCTGGAGGTGATCCTCGATCGCACGGTGCGCGGCGTCATCAACACGCCGGGACGCGACGAGGGGACGATCCAAGACGGCTTCCTGATCCGCCGGGCGGCGGTGGAGCGCGGTATACCGTGCCTCACGTCGCTGGACACGGCCCGCGCCCTGGTCCGAGCGTTGCTCGGCGGTGGGGTGAGCTACACGGTGCAACCGCTGCCGGCCTACCGAGCGCGCGAGACAGTGCCGGCGCTGCGCTGAAGGAGGGGAAACGAGGAGGGGGTATGCGTTGGTGGATCGCTGGACTCGCTCTGGTGCCGATCGCACTGGTGCTCGAGCTGCTCCACACCTCACCCCTCCTCGTCCTCGCGACGTCAGCTGCTGCGCTCGTCCCCTTGGCGGCGCTGCTCGGCCGGGCCACAGAGGAAGTCGCGGCCCGGACGGGGCCGCTCGTAGGTGGCCTGCTCAACTCGACGCTCGGTAACGCAGCGGAACTGATCATCGCGCTCGCAGCCCTGCGGGCCGGGTTGCACGAGCTAGTCAAGGCGTCGATCTCCGGCTCGATCCTGGGGAACCTGCTGCTGATCCTCGGCGCGAGTCTCCTCTGGGGTGGCGTCCGCCACGGTCACCAGCAGTTCAACGCGCAACTCGCCGGTATCAGCGCCACCATGATGACGCTCGCAGTCGTGCTCCTGCTCGTGCCGGGGCTCTTCACGCTCGGGCCGAGCCCAGTGCACGGGGACGCGGTGGAGTGGATGAGCCTCGGCCTCGCGCTCGTGCTCGCGGTCATCTACGGACTGTATCTTCTCTACACGCTCCGCGCGGGCGATCCGGTCGTCGAACATGCGCACGCGCACTGGACGCTGCGCCGCAGCATCGCCGTGCTGGCCGCCGCTACTGCCGGTGTCGTCGTGATGAGCGAGGTACTCGTCGGTGCGGTGGAGCCGGTCGTGGCAACCACCGGTATCTCGGAATTCTTCCTCGGCGTCGTCTTGGTCCCGCTGGTCGGCAACGTCGCGGAGCACTTCGTTGCCGTGCAGGTAGCGGGGCGCAACCAGATGGACTTGAGTCTCAGCATCGCTTACGGTTCGAGCCTGCAGATCGCGCTGGTCGTCACGCCGGTCTTGATCTTCGCGAGCCTCCTCACCAGCCAGCCGATGTCGCTCGTCTTCAACATGTACGAACTCGTGGCGTTGCTCGGTGCCGCGTTAGTCTCGACGCTGATCGCGCTCGACGGGCGGTCGCACTGGTTGGAGGGAGCGATGCTGCTGGCCGTCTACCTCGGGTTGGCAGTCGGTTTCTTCTTCCTCCCCTAGCGCCGTGGATGCCTGACCGGACGGCTGGCGGGCGGAGAGTGCAGACTACGCGGGGGTCGCTCATGGTTCGGACACTGGTCGGAGCCGACGATGCGGCGCGTCTCCTGGCGGTCTTCCAGGAGGTCGGCGCACTGCTCGACGGGCACTTCCTGCTGGCGTCGGGCCGGCACAGTGACCGCTACGTCGAGAAGTTCGCGCTGCTCCGTTGGCCGAGGCGTGTGGAGGAAGTCTGTCGCGTCTTGCTCGACCGGTTGCCGTGGAGCGGTATCGAGGCGGTGGTGGGGCCGACGACCGGCGGCGTGCTCCTGGCCTACGAGTGCGCGCGGCAGCTCGGGGTGTGGGCGGCCTACGCAGAACGCGAGAGCGAGGGGAGCAGCCACCGCGTGATCCGGCGGGGCACGCGCTTCCCGCCGGGGACCCGCGTCCTCGTCGTGGACGACGTCTTGACCACCGGTGGCTCGGTGCGCGAGACGCTGCGTGCGCTCGGCGAGCACCCGGTCGAGGTGGTGGGTGTGGCTGTGCTCGTCGATCGCTCGGTGGAGAAGGTCGCACTCGGTGTGCCGCTGGTCGCGCTCCTCCGCCTCGAGATCGCGAGCTGGACTCCTGAGGCGTGCCCGCTCTGCCAGCAGGGTGTGCCGCTCGTCAAGCCCGGGACGTCCCGACCGGGCGACCCGTCACTCCGCTGACCGCGCAGCGGCTGGCACCTCGATCCCGGATTCGCGCAGCATACGGAGCAGATCCTCCTCGCTGAGGATCGGGACACCCAGCTGCTGGGCGCGCACGTACTTGCTGCCGGGATCGGCGCCGGCGAAGACGTAGTCCGTCTTGCGCGAGACGCTCTCGGTGACGTGGGCGCCTGCCCGTCGGAGCAGTTCCTCGGCTTGGCTTCGCGTCAACGTCTCGAGTCGGCCGGTCAACACGACTGTCTTCCCGGCCAATGGCCCCTGCGCTGGCGCAACGCGCGGTGCTTCCTCGTCGGCCATGCGGACGCCGAGCTGGCGGAAGCGCTCGATCATCTCCCGGTTCTTCGGTTCGCGGAAAAATTCGACGATCGATTGCGCGACGGCCGGTCCGAAACCAGGGATCGCGAGGAGTTCGCCGATCGAGGCCTCCATGAGGCGATCGATGGAGCGGAACTGTTCGGCCAGCAGTTGCGCGTTGCGTTCTCCGACGTGACGGATGCCGAGCGCGAAGAGGAGCCGGGCCAGTGGCCGGTTCTTGCTCGCTTCGATCGCCTTCCGGAGGTTCTCGACCTTTTTCGGCCCGAAGCCCTCCAGCTGCAGGACGCGTTGCCAGTCGATCGCGTACAGGTCAGGCAGCGCGCGGATGATTCCGAGGTCGACGAACAGGTCGGAGATCTTTTCACCGAGTCCCTCGATGTCCATCGCGTTGCGAGAGGCGAAGTGCCGCACCGATGCCTTGAGACGTGCTGGGCAGTTGGGGTTCGGGCAGTAGCGGTCGACCTCACCTTCGAGCCGGACGGTGTGGGCGCCGCAGACCGGGCAGCGTTGCGGGATCTCGACCGGTCGCTCGTCGCCGTCGCGCCGCTGCGGGATCGTCGCCACGACCTTGGGGATGACGTCGCCGCGCCGTTGCACGACGACTGCGTCACCGATGAGGAGACCGAGACGCCGGATCTCCTCTTCGTTGTGCAGGGTGGCCCGTTCGACGATGACGCCGCCGATCTCGACCGGTTCGAGGATCGCCACCGGCGTCAGCTTACCGGTCCGGCCGACGCTCCAGATGACGTCGCGGACGATGGTCGTCTTTTCGTGGGCCGGGAACTTGTACGCGACCGCTCCGCGCGGTTCGCGGCCGACAACCCCGAGTGCCTGGTAGAGCGAGCGGTCGTTGACCTTGATCACCACACCGTCGGCCTCGAACACGAGCCGATCGCGCCGCTCCTGCCACCGGTGGCATTCCGCGATCACCTCGTCGACCGTCCGACAGAGCTGGTAATCGGGGACGACCGGGATCTGCAGCTGGCGCAAGAAGTCGAGCGCTGCCAGATGCGTCGCCGGTGGCTCGGTCCCCTCCCAGAGACCGATGTCCCAAGCGGCGAAGCGCAGCGGACGCGACGCTGTAACGCTGGGATCGAGTTGGCGCAGCGAACCCGCGGCAGCGTTGCGCGGGTTGGCGAACAAGGGGAGCCCCTGCTCGCCGCGCTCGCGGTTGAGCTGCTCGAAGTCGCGGACGTTCATGTACACCTCGCCGCGGACTTCGAGCGTGCGGGGGATGGTGAGTCCTTCCGGCGGATAGAGTCGCAAGGGGATCATGCGGATCGTGCGCACGTTGTTCGTCACGTCTTCACCGGTGTAGCCGTCTCCGCGCGTGGCACCGCGGACCAGCACGCCGTCCTGATAGAGGAGCGAGACGGCCAGACCGTCGAGCTTCGGTTCGGTCACGAACTCCACGTCGTGGCGCCCGCTGAGACGGTAGACGCGCTCGACCCAAGAGCGGATCTCGGCGTCCGAGAAGACGTTACCGAGCGAAAGCATGGGGATCTCGTGCTGGACGGTCGCGAAGCCCTCGGCTGGCGGTGCTCCCACCCGTTGCGTCGGCGAATCGGGGGTGATCAGCTCGGGATACTGTTCTTCGAGTCGGCGCAGTTCCAGCATCAGGGCGTCGTATTCGGCGTCGCTCACTGTCGGTGCGTTGAGAACGTAGTACTCGTAGTTGTAGCGGTGGATGAGGCGCCGCAGTTCCTCGACACGAGCACGGACTTCCGGTGGAACGCGATCCTGCACCGCTGCCGTCCGATCGGCCATTGTGCTCTCCCTCTTCCGCCGTTCGCTCTCGCGCAGGCGAGTATACGGTCGGACTTCCTCGGGTACCATACCTGCAAGGGTGCGGGCGAGGGGCACGGCATGGCGAGCGAGCCGGTCTCGACGACGTACGAGCGGTTGCGCAGCCGGGCGCGCCAGGTCTTGGTACGCTCCGGCGGCATCGTGAGCGAAGAGCAGTTGATCGAAGCGCTCTTCGGCTCCATCGGCAACCGCCGGCTCTGGGCGCCGTTCCTGGCACAGCTGTTCGCGGGTGAGGAGGATGTCGTCCGAAGGCCTGACGGGACGTGGGCGCTGCGGCACCGTCCAGTGCCGCTCGAGGAGGGTTGGCCGCGGTCGTTCGTCGCGGTCGACGTCGAGACGACTGGGCTGCGACCGACGCGGCACCGGGTGATCGAGATCGGCGCGGTGCGGTACGAAGCCGGGCGGTGCGTCGAGCGCTTCTCCGTGCTCGTCAATCCACACCGGCGCCTCCCGGCCTACATCGTGCAGCTGACCGGCATCCGTGAACAGGACCTCGTGACGGCAGCGCCGTTCAGCGACGTCGCAGCTGCCCTCCGTGTCTTTCTCGGTGACAGCGTCGTGCTCGGCTACAACGTCGGGTTCGACCTCGACTTTCTCAACTTCGAGTTGCGGCGGATCGGTGAGGGCCCGATCCCGAACCCGGCGCTCGATGTCCTCCCGCTCGCGCGCCTGCTGTTGCCGGGCAACGGCCGCTACGACCTCGACTCGGTGTGCCGGGCTGTCGGTATCGAACGCGCGGTGCGGCACCGCGCGTTGCCCGACGCGGAAGCGACCGCAGCCCTCTATCTGCGCCTGGTGGAGAAGGCTGAAGCTGCTGGGATCCGTTCGCCGCGCGATCTCCCCGCCGTGCCGCAACAGCGTCCGGTGGTCGTGGAAGCCGTCGCGCGGGGACGCGCTGTCCTCGACCGTGCCCTGCTCAACGGTGTACCGGAGCTTCCGGGTGTGTACCTCATGCGTGACGCGGTGGGCAGGGTGCTGTACGTCGGCAAGGCGCGCAACCTGCGGCAGCGGCTACGCTCGTATTTCGCGCAGCCGCTCGGGTACACCCGCAAGATGGACGGATTGCTCGAGTCGGTCACCGACCTCGAGACGGTCGTCGTCGGTTCCGAACTGGAAGCATTGCTCCTCGAGAGCCAGTTCATCCAACGCTACAAGCCGCCGTACAATACGCAGCTCCGCAACCACGAGGCGTACCCGTTCATCAAGGTCGAGTTGGGCCGGCCGTGGCCGCGGATCCTCCTGGCTCGGCAACGCGAGGAGGACGGGGCGCACTACGTCGGCCCGTTCCGCAGCACCGCGGCGGCGCGAGCCGTGGTGGAACTGCTGCACACCGTCCTCCCGCTCCGGACTTGCCACCGTTCCTTCCGGGATGCCCGGTCGTACGGTCGACCGTGCCTCCAACTGGCGCTCGGTCGCTGCATCGGTCCGTGCACGGGGCGTGTCGACTTGGCTGAGTATCGGGCGCTCATCGAGACGGCGCTGCGATATCTGGACGGGGAGACGGAGGCGATCGTCGAACGGGTGCAGACGCTCTTGGCCGAGGCGTCCGAGCGACTGGACTTCGAGCGCGCAGCACGACTGCGGGATCTTCTGCGACGAAGCCAAGAGCTGGTTCTGTCGCACCAGTTGGTGCAGAGTACGATGCATGGGGAACCGTGCCTCATCGTGACGCCGTGCCCCGAAACAGGTGACCGTGCGTTCCTTCTCGTGGTGGCCGCACGTCTCTGGGCGCGCGTGGCTTCGTCGCGCGAGGAAAGCGACAGAGCCGTGGCCGAACGGCTGGCGGCCGCGTGGGATCGTGCGCAGTGTGCTCCAGGCTGGGTACTCGACCAGGAGAGCTTGGATGCGGCGATCATCGTCGCCCGCTGGTTACGGGAACACCAGGACGATCCGACGGTGGTGCGCCTGACAGAACCGATCGACTGGCACGCGATCGTCCGCTACGGGCGATCGCTTCCCACGGCGGCGCTCGCGGTCCATGCACCGGTGGAAGAAAGCGAGAGTTGAGAGGGGAAGGAACACGAAGTGAGCGAAGAGCGTGCGACGACGCCGAACGTCGAAGAACGACTGGCCGAGATCGCCCACCGTGTACGGGCGTGTACGCGGTGTGACCTCTGGCGGACGCGAACGCAGGCGGTTCCCGGAGAGGGGAATCCGCGAGCGGAGGTGATGTTCATCGGCGAGGCACCCGGGTATCACGAAGACCGCCAGGGGCGACCGTTCGTCGGTGCGGCCGGGCAGTTCCTGAACGAGCTGTTGGGGCGTGCTGGGTTGCGGCGCGAGGAGGTCTACATCACCAACGTCGTCAAGTGCCGCCCGCCGGGGAACCGTGACCCGCTACCGGACGAGATCGCGGCCTGCGCGCCGTATCTGGAGGAGCAGTTGGCGGCGATCCAGCCCCGCGTCATCGTCACGCTCGGGCGATACTCGATGGCACGCTGGTTCCCGAACGAGAAGATCTCGCGCATCCACGGTCAGGCGCGGCGCATCGGCCCCTACGTCGTGGTTCCGATGTACCATCCAGCCGCCGCCCTGCACCAGCCGGCGCTCAAGGAGCTGGTCGAGAAGGACTTCGAGAAGTTGGGCGAGATCATCACACAGGTGCGGGCTGAAGCGGCCAGCGCCGCTGCACAGACGGACGAACGCGGGGAGAAGCCGCAGCAGATGCGCCTCTTCTGAACCCCTGCTATACTCCGTACGGACATGCGAACGGACGCAGGGGGGTGGCATGACGCATGGGCGAGCGCAACGGCGGAAACGCGTCGCGGTCGGCGACCACTCGCCTGCCGGGCCCGGGGTGCTGAGCCGGGTCGTGCGAGCGGTCGGGTTCGGGCTCGGGCGGCTACCGCAGCGGCTCCCTCGCGACATCGCTGGGCTCTTCCTGGCCACGCTCGGTGTGCTCATCGCGCTCGCCCTCTTCGGTCAAGAAGAGAAGACGGGTCTGGTCGGAGTCGTCGCTGAAGCGTGTCGCTGGCTCTTCGGGCGCGGCGCGGTCGTGGTCCCGCTCGCGCTCTGGTGGGGTGCGATCGAACTGCTGGCGGCGCGGAGTCGGGAGGCGGTTCTGCGGCGAGGCGTCGGCTTGGCGCTCTATGTCGCTGGCGCGCTTGCCCTGCTCGACGCCCAAGCGACCGGTCGGGTCGAGGAGGCCGGCGGCTACGCCGGTGCCGGAGTGGCAGCGCTCCTGAAGCTGCTCGGGGGCGAGATCGGTGTGGGGTTGCTCGCCCTCGCCTTCGGCCTCGCTGGGGCGACGTTAGTGGCCGGCGTCGACCTCCGTACTGTCGCTCAGGGCCTGGTTCGGTGCGTCGCGTGGCTCCGTCATCGCGTACCGTCCCGCTCGGTGCGCGAGAACCACTCGGCGTCCGCGGTGCTGACCAGCGAGGACGAACCGCCAGCGCACGCGCCTTCAGCCGAGGCAGTGGAGTCACCGCGTCCAGTGATCCAGGCAGCGCGGCACAGCGGGCCGGGGCGAGTGCGCAGCCGGAGGGGGACTGCCGAGAGTGCGCGACGCAGCGAGCGCTCTGCGGCGCGGCCGGCCGAGGAGGCGGTTGCCGAAACGTCTCGAGTGCGGCCAGAGAGCGACCAGGTTCTTCCGGACATCGCTCGCTTGCAGCAGTACCCTTCCAGTCTGCCCGACACCGAGGAACTGGAGCGTAAGGCCGCCGTCATCCAGGAGACGCTGGCCAATTTTCGCGTCGATGCACGGGTGCGTGAGATCTATCCTGGGCCGGCGGTCACACTCTTCACGCTGGAACCCGGGCCTGGTGTCAAGGTGCGCCGGATCACCGAGCTGCAGAACGACCTCGCTTTAGCGCTCGCGGCCCCCGCTATCCGCATCGAGGCTCCAGTACCGGGAATGGCGCGTGTCGGGATCGAGGTACCGAACGCAGCTATTTCCACCGTCGGCCTGCGTGAAGTGCTGGAATCGCCAGCGTTCCAGCGCTCGCGGGCGCGGTTGCCGCTCGCGCTCGGCCGTGACGTGCATGGGGACTACGTCGTCGCTGACCTCACGCGCATGCCGCACCTCTTGATCGCTGGTGCGACCGGTTCCGGCAAGTCGGTCTGCATCAACGGCATCATCGCGACTTTCCTGCTCACGCGGCGGCCGGACGAGTTGCAGATGCTGCTGATCGACCCGAAGAAGGTGGAGCTGGCGGGGTACGACGGTGTGCCGCATCTCAAGCGGCCGGTGGTCACCGACATGAGTCTGGTCGTGGGAGCGCTGCGGCGCGTCCTCCAGGAGATGGAACGACGCTACGAGCTCTTCGCCCAGCTCGGTGTGCGCAACCTGGAGGGGTACCGGTTGCGTCGCGAGGACGATCCCTCGCTCGAGCCCTTGCCGTATCTCGTCGTGATCATCGACGAGCTCGCCGATCTCATGCTCACGACGCCAGACGAGGTCGAAACACTCCTCGTCCGGCTGGCGCAGATGGCGCGCGCGACCGGGATTCACCTCTTGATCGCGACGCAGCGGCCGTCGGTCGATGTCCTCACCGGGCTCATCAAAGCCAACGTTCCGGCGCGGATCGCCTTCGCCGTCACCTCGCAGACGGACAGTCGCGTCATCCTCGATATGCCTGGTGCCGAGCGGCTGCTCGGCCGCGGCGATATGCTGTACCTCCCACCCGACGCCGCCCGGCCGATCCGCGTGCAGGGTTCGTTCATCGACGACCGCGATCTGGAGTACGTGGTCGACCATTGGCGGCGCCTCTACCCCACACCCCAGTACGATCCCACCTGGTTGGACCTGGAGGAGGTCTCCAGCGAGTCGAACCGTTTCGAGGACCCACTGCTGGACCAAGCGCGGCAGCTGGTCCGGCAACTCGGCACGGCCTCGACCTCGCTTTTGCAGCGTCGGCTGCGGATCGGGTACAACCGCGCCGCGCGGCTCATGGAGCAACTGGAAGCCGAGGGGATCGTCGGCCCGGCGGACGGTACGCGTGGCCGGATGGTGTACCTCGGCGACGAGTGATTCGAGAGTTCCGGTCATGCGTCCTGGTATACTGGAACACGTGAACAGTGGTCTCGCCGGACGGCGACCGAGGTGAGTGTGCGCACGAGAGGTCCGGCCGAGCCGATCGCTCGGCTCATCGACGAGTTGGCCAAGCTTCCCGGGATCGGTCCGAAGACGGCGTCACGCCTCGCCTATCACCTGCTGCGCAGCCCGCGCGAGGACGCCCTGGCCCTGGCGCAGGCGATCATCGAGGTGAAGGAGCGTGTGCAGTTCTGCTCCCGGTGCTTCAACCTGACCGACGTCGATCCGTGTCCGATCTGCACGGATCCGACGCGCGATCAGCAGACGATCTGTGTGGTGGAGGATCCGTTGGACGTTCTCGCGCTGGAGCGGACGGGGGCCTATCAGGGGGTCTACCATGTCCTGCACGGGGTCATCTCGCCGGTCGACGGAATCGGACCGGAGCGCTTGCGGATCCGAGAACTGATCGAACGCGTGCAGCGGGAGCGCCCGAGCGAGGTCATCCTGGCCCTCAACCCGAATATCGAGGGGGACGCGACGGCGATGTACCTGGCGCGGCAGCTGATCCCCCTGGGTGTCACCGTCACGCGTCCCGCCAGTGGTTTGCCGGTCGGGGGCGACCTCGAGTACGCGGACGAAGTCACGCTCGGCCGTGCACTCGCTGGGCGCCGCGCGCTCTGAGCGCGGAGGGGGTTCCGGCATGCTCCGGAGGTGGGTGCCGCAGTGGCCAGTTGACGGGGTCGGTCGTACCGATCTCGTCGCATTGCCGGAGATCTTGCGGCCGTCGCTCGTCCGAGGTCTGATCGGTGCAGCGTTCCGTTCGTCCAGCGAGCGGGTGTTCGTCCTGCGGGGTCGACCGGGAGCCTTCGCGCACGTGCTGGCTGAGCCTGGTCAAGACCACTGGCTCGTGGCGCGGCTCGTTGCACCGGTGGCGGATCTGCAGCGCGGTGTCGATCTCGTCGAGGCGATGGCGCGCGAGGCCGGTGCGCGTGGCGTGATCCGTTTGCACACGCTGGTGCCGGACGACCCCGAACTGCTCGAGTGGTGGCAGGGCGCTGGATTCGTGCCGTTCCGTCGTGTCCTGCTGCTCGTCGGCCATCCCCCGGCGCCAGAGGCGATCGACGACCTGCCGATCCGTGTCCAGGAGGCGGTCGATTCCTGGGAGGTCCAACGGCTGTACGAGCGCGTGACACCGCGGCCTGTCCAGTATGCCGAGGCACGGAACCGCGCTACGTGGCACGTCGGACGGCGCGGCGGATGGTGGATCCGTGGCTTTCTGTTCGACGACGATACCGGACCGCGAGCCTATTACCGCGTACGCTCGCGAGCGCGGCGGCACGTGATCGAGTTCCTCGTGAGCGAGCGGGCGCTGGCTGAAGCGGGTGCTTTCGTCCGCGCGGTCACTGCGCGCTGTGCCCGGCCCGGTGATGAGGTCGCCGTGATCGTTCCCGAGGACGCTGGGGTGACGCTGGCGACCTTCGAGGATGCTGGATTTCGGCCGGTGGAGCCGCGCGTCTGGGTCGCGCGCTATACGGTGAGGCGGCTGCGTGCCTGGAAGGTGGCGAGCGAGGCGGCGCGCGTTGCAGCGCTCGCCGAGACACCGCGCGTCTTGTATCGTCGTGAGCGACCGGAGGTCGTGACGGTGGAACACTGACGACACGATGAGCGAAGAAGGAGGCTCGATACGCGAACCGTGACCAAGTCGATGACGACTATTCCTGCAGTACCCGAGCAAACGATCACCGACAACCTGGAGGATCTGCTGGCGGTTCTTCCACCGGATATCGTCGAAGCCCTCCAGCAATACAACACTCCGGAGGATCGAGCGAAACTGCTCGAGATCGTGCTCGATCTGGGCCGGCGTCCCGAGGCCCGCTTCGAGGACCGAGAGGTCTACCTCGCCGAGCGCGAAGTGACGCGGGAAGATATCGCCTACGTCGCTGCGCGTATCGGCCGGTTCGGCGACGACAACCGTGCCGGGATCGAGCGGACGCTCCACCGTATCTCGGCGATCCGCTCGCGCTCCGGGGAGATCGTCGGCCTGACCTGCCGGATCGGCCGCGCGGTGTACGGGACAGTCTCGATCATCCGCGACCTGATCGAATCCGGCGAGAGCATCCTCCTCCTCGGCCGTCCGGGAGTGGGGAAGACGACCATGCTGCGCGAGACCGCGCGCGTCCTGGCGGACGATCTCCGCAAGCGCGTGATCGTGGTCGACACGAGCAACGAGATCGCCGGTGACGGCGATATTCCACACCCGGCGATCGGTCGCGCCCGACGCATGCAGGTGCCGACGCCGAGCTTGCAGCACGCGGTGATGATCGAGGCGGTCGAGAACCACATGCCCGAGGTGATCGTGATCGACGAGATCGGCACCGAACTGGAAGCGGCGGCGGCCCGGACGATCGCCGAGCGGGGTGTCCAGCTCATCGGTACCGCGCACGGCAATACCCTCGAGAACATCATGATGAACCCGACGCTCTCCGACTTGATCGGCGGTATCCAGTCGGTGACGCTGAGCGACGAGGAAGCCCGTCGGCGCGGGACGCAGAAGTCGATCCTCGAGCGGAAGGCACCGCCGACGTTCAGCGTGTTGGTGGAGATCCAGTCACGCAATCGGGTCGCCGTGCATCGCGATGTCGCGGCAGCGGTCGACGCGATCCTGCGTGGGCAGCCGCTCCGGGTGGAGATCCGCGAGCGCAATCCGGACGGCACCGTCTCGGTCTGGTATGAGGAGCTGCACGGCCAGGAGCGGCGTGCCGAGCGGTCGATGTTGCCCTCAGGACCGCGCCGCACGTACCAGCGGTTGCCGGGTACCCCGGTGCCGACTCGCGGCGCGACGACTGCTGCCGTACCGAGCGTTCAGCCGGGGACGGTCGAACCGGCGCGGCGCACGCTCCGGCTCTTTCCCTTCGGGGTGAGCCGGAACCGACTGGATCAGGTGATCCGGCAGTTGATGCTCCCGGTCGAGATTGTCCGCACGCCGCGCGAGGCTGACGCGGTCGTGACGCTCAAGAACTACTTCCGCAAGCGTCCACAGGTGCTGCGGGAGGCCGAGCAGCGTGGTGTGCCGGTATACGTGCTCCGCAGCAACACGGCGCAGCAGATGGCGAATCTGTTCCGCTCGCTCTTCCCGGAGCGCTTCGTCGAGGAGGGGTGGAACGAGGAGGACGCCGAGGAACCGGACGACGATCGGATCGCTTCGGCGATGGAAGAAGCGGAAGCTGCCGCCTATCAGGTGTTGCGCGGCGAACGGAACCGTGTCGAACTGCGACCGCAGGAGGCGTGGATCCGGCGGCTCCAGCACCAGCTCGCTGAACGGTACAACCTCGAGTCGCGGAGCCGAGGGCGCGAGCCCTTCCGGCGCGTCGAGATCTACCGCGAGGACGACACCTGGTGAGCTGGTTCATCACCTTCGAGGGGCCTGAAGGATCCGGCAAGACGACGCAGTGCCAGCTCCTGGCAGCGCGCCTGGAGGCGCAGGGTTACCCAGTCCTCCTGACGCGCGAGCCAGGCGGCACCGAACTCGGTGAAGCGGTCCGCAGTTGGCTTTTGACGAGTGCCGTTCAGCGGCCGGAGACCGAAGCGCTCCTCTTCACGGCGGCCCGCGCCGAACACGTCTGGACGGTCATCCGTCCAGCCCTGGCAGCGGGACGGATGGTCGTCTGCGACCGCTACGTCGATTCGACGCTCGCGTACCAGGGTGCTGGTCGTGGTCTGGACGAGGCGTGGCTCCGTGACTTACACCGCCGGGCGATCGGTGACCTCTGGCCGGACCTCACCATTCTGCTCGACGTCCCCGTCGAGCTCGGACTCGCCCGTCGCCGGTCTGCCGACACGCCGCTCTCGCGCTGGGACGAAGAAGCGGTGCATTTCCACGAACGTGTGCGTGCCTGGTACCATGCAGCCGCCCGGCGGGAGCCGGCCCGCTGGGTCGTCATCGATGCTGCCGCGCCGGTGGAAGCGGTCGCCGAGGCGGTCTGGGAAGCGGTGCAGCGGTTGTTGGCGAGCGGGAGACAGGCGGAATGACGGCGCCGATGAAGCTCGTCATCGCGGTCGTACAGGCGCGGGATGCCGACAGGCTCCTCGAAGCGCTCAAAGACGAAGGATTCCGCGCCACACGGATCAGCAGCACTGGTGGCTTTCTGCGCGAGCAGAACGTGACCGTCTTGATCGGTGTGGAGTCATCGCGCTTGGAGCAGGTCTTGCGCGTGATCAAGGCGAACTGTTATACGCGGACGCAGTACGTGAACCCGCTGCTGCCGATCGTCGAGTCCGGCGAGTTCTTCGTTCCGCAGCCGATCGAGGTCGAGGTCGGTGGCGCCAACGTGTTCGTGGTACCGGTCGAGCGCTTCGAGCGGGTACCGTGAGGCAGGGAGGCGGGCAGAAACGATGGAGCAGCTGATCGCTCAGGCGGCGCACCTCCTGCTCGCGCTCGCTGGCGCCTACTATCTGGCGCTTTGGTTCGCCCTCGTCGTCTGGACGTTCCAGGATATCCAGACGCGTACGCGGAGCGTCATCGCGCAGATCTTCGGTACCTTGCTCGTGGTGCTGTTTTCTGTTCCCGGAGCGCTGCTGTATCTCCTCATGCGGCCGCGCGAGACGCTCGAGGAGCAGTACGAGCGGGCGCTCGAGGAAGAATACCTGGCGCAGGATCTGGAAGCGGTCGGCCGTTGTCCGGTTTGTCGCCGGGCGGTGCAGGAGGAGTTCCAGTTCTGTCCCTACTGCCGGACCATGCTCAAGCAGCTGTGTAGCTCCTGTGGGCGTCTGCTTCGGCTGGACTGGCCCCACTGCCCCTACTGCGGTGCAGCGCAACGCGAGGAGGGGGAGGTAAGCCTGCGGGAGCGACGAACGCCGCTCGAGACCGTACAACGCGTGCTCGGCCGTGCGGGCTCGGGACGCGAACGGCGCACCGAGTCCACGTTCCCGGAGGAACCGCAGACGACGCTTCCGCCAGGGTGGTCGCGGCGCGAGGCTGCCAACGAACCGGATACCGGGAAGTTACCGCGCGTGTGACTGACGCGATAGTGAGTTCCCTCGACTGGGCGGGATCTCCGGTCGGATCTGGAAGTTGAACTTGCTCCGGAAGGCCTCGTAAAAGTTCGTCCCCGGCAAGACGACCAGTCGGAACGTATGCGTGCCCCGCGTGATGCGGACGAGGTCTCCGCGTTCGAGCGCGCAGACCGGTTCTCCGTCGATGATCAGTCGTGCCTCGCGATCGCTCGTGTAGATCTCCTCGATCGTCGCGTGCTCGGGGACGACCAGCGCGATGCGGATCGGCGAGTGCGGACAGATCGGGGTGACGGCGAAACCACGCACTCCGGCGGTCAAGACCGGGCCACCTGCTGCCATGCAGTACGCCGTGCTTCCCTGCGGTGTGGAGACGATCATCCCGTCACCGGGATAGGTGTTGACGAACTGGCCGTCGACGTACAGCTCGACCTCGATCAGTTGATACCCAGCGCGCACGACGACGTCGTTGATCGCCCAGGCGTCGACGAGCGTCTCCCCGCAGCGCTCCAGTTCGACGGCGAGCGTCGGGCCCTCCTGGACCTGATAGCGCGCCTCGACGAGATCACTCAAAGCTCGCTGCCAATTTTCGCGCTCGGCCAAGGCGAGAAAGCCGACGCGGCCGACGTTGATCCCGAGGATCGGTCGATCCGGATAACTATGGGCGACCCGCATGATGAGTCCGTCGCCGCCGATCGCGACGATGACGTCGCATTCCGACCAGCGCTCAGCGAGCGCACCCTCGTCCAGGACGACACACCCGCGCGCAGCGAGCCAACGCGCAATCTCCTCGGCCAGTTCCTGGGCTTCGGGCTTGCCGTGTGCGGCGACGAGGCCGAACCGTTGCGCCATGCCGCTCGCTCCTCCTCGTGGCTGCCCCGGGCGGGTACACTGAGCGCGGGGCGATCATCGCGAGGAATGGTACCTGAGCAGGACGGGAGGCGACGCGTGAATTGGATCGAAAGCTATCGACTCATCGCGGTCATCCGCTTGGACGACCTTAGCTGTGCTGAAGAGGTGGCCGAGGCCTTGCTGGAAGGCGGCGTCCGCGTACTCGAGTTCACCTATACCAACCGGGAAGCGGGACGAGCGATCGAGCAGGTGCGCAGGCGTTTCGAGGGGGTCTGCCTCGTGGGGGCTGGCACCGTACTGGATAGCGAGACGGCCCGGCACGCGTTACTGAGCGGTGCCCAGTTCATCGTGACGCCGACGTTGCGCCGCGAGACGATCGAGATCTGTCGCCGTTACAGCGTGACCAGCGTGATCGGAGCGTTTACGCCGACCGAAATCCTCACCGCCTGGGAGTGGGGTGCCGACTACATCAAAGTGAACCCGGCCAGCCTGGCGGGCCCCAGCTATTTCAAGGACGTCCTCGCACCGTTGCCGCAGGTCAAACTCATCCCGTCCGGCGGCGTGACGTTGGAGACGGCGCCGGCGTTTCTCGCTGCCGGTGCCGTCGCGGTGGCGGTCGGGGGGCATCTGGTCGATCGACAATCGGTCGCTCGGCGCGACTGGGCTGCACTGCGCGAGCGCGCGCGGCAGTGGGCTGAGCTCGTCGCCCGACCGGACGTGGGAGTGTCCGTCTCGTGAGCGAACCGGTTCAACCGTACCGAAGCCAGCGTATTCGCCTTTCACGGTTGGAAGCGGTGGTGCTGCGCCGCCGCGATCTCGGCGAAACCGACCGTATCCTGACCCTGTTCACGCGGGAAGCCGGGAAGGTGCGCGCGGTCGCAAAAGGCGTCCGGCGCCCCCAGAGTCGTCTGGCCGGTCACCTCGACCTGTTCGTCCGTACGAGCGTCCTGCTGGCCCAGGGGCGCGAGCTCGATATCGTCACCCAAGCACAGCTGGTCGAATCGTTCTCCGGTCTCCGACAGGACGCCTGGCGGGTCGGCTGGGCTGGTTACCTGGCCGACCTGACCGACCGCGCGACCGCAGACGAAGATCCGCATCCGGCGCTCTACGACCTCCTCGTGGAGTGCCTCCGTCTGCTCGCGACGCAAGGCGACCCGTTCCCGATCGTCCGTCGTTTCGAGATGCGTCTCCTCGTCCTGCTCGGCTACCGCCCTGAGCTCTATGCCTGCCCGCGGTGCGGCAACCGGTTGATGCCGGGACGACTCGCGTTCGTGCCGGACCTTGGCGGCGTGGTGTGCGCGACCTGCTCGATGGACGTACCGGGGGAGATTCCCGTCAGTGTGGGTGCCGTCAAGGCGCTCCGGTTGCTGCTCGCTGACCAATGGCAGGAACTGGAGCGACGTCCACTGGGCGCGCAGCTACGCGGGCAGATCGAAGCGGCGCTCCAAGCTGCGCTGCGCGCCCACCTGCCTGGACCGTTGCAGTCCGCGGAGGTGGCTGCCGTCCTCGACCGGCGCGGGGATGATGCGGGCGATGAACCTGCCACTGCACCCGTGGCAGAAGCGAGCAGCTGAGCGCGCAGCTGGACTGGCTGCGGAATACGGCATCGTGCCGGCCGTCTTCCTGGTGCTCGGATCCGGGCTCGCCGGGCTACCGGACGGCGTCGTCGTGGCCGGGCGCGTCGCACTGGACGAGGTGACGGGTATCACCGCTCCAGTCGTGCCTGGACACGCGCGCGAATTGGTCCTGGCGCATTGGGACGGTGTGCCCGTGTGGTTGTGTCTCGGTCGCTACCACCTCTATCAGGGGCTGACAGCAGCCGAGGTGGCGGCGCCCATCGCCATGTTGGCGTACCTCCCAGTGCGGAGCGTCGTCTTGACCAACGCCGCGGGTGGACTCGACCCCGCTCTCCAACCAGGCGACCTCGCCCTCGTCCGTGACCACCTCGCCTTGCCTGGCCTGGCAGGGCACCATCCCCTCCTACCCCCAGCCGGTCCGGTGCGCTTCTTCAGCCTGCGCGACGCTTACGACCCGCGGCTCCGCGAGCGACTGCGATCGGTCGCTGCCTCGATCGGCCTCGTGGTGCGGGAAGGGACCTACGCCTGGGTCGCTGGACCGACCTTCGAGACGCCAGCCGAGCTGCGCTGGTTGCGTCTGGCTGGGGCCGATCTCGTCGGGATGTCGACGGTACCCGAGGTCGTCATGGCCCGTGCGCTCGGTTTGCGGGTCGCTGCGCTCTCGGTGGTGACCAACCGCGCCGTGCCGGACGAACCACTGGTGCCGTCGCACGAGGAAGTGTCGGCGGTCGGCGAGCAGGCGCGTCCGCGTCTCTTCGCGCTCCTGCGCGCGGCGCTGCCGTTTCTCGCTGCCGCCGAGTCGGCAGACAGTCCCTGAGGGGGCGAGCCGCCGGAAAGCGGTGTCACCAGCGCGGGCTCATGGCGCGCTCGATCTCGCGCCGGGCCTCCCGTTCGGCGAGGGCCTCCCGCTTGTCGTATTGCTTCTTGCCCCGAGCCAGACCGAGATCGACCTTGGCCAACCCGCGGCGAATGACGAGGCGCAACGGCACGAGCGTGTATCCGCGCTTCTCCAGCTTGCCGCGCAAATAATCGATTTCGTGCTTGTGGACGAGGAGCTTCCGAGGCCGCGTGGGGTCGTGCTGGTGTTTGCCGCTAGCACCGGGCCAGGGACTCACGTGCATACCGATCAACCAGAGTTCCCCGTCTTCGATGCGCGCGTAGGCGTCGCGGAGGTTGACTCGCCCAGCACGGATCGACTTGATCTCCGACCCGGTGAGCTGGATGCCCGCCTCCAGCTCCTCCTCGATGAAGTAGTCGTGGTACGCCTTGCGGTTGACCGCGATGACCTTCTCGTCAGCGCGGCCTTTGGTCGTCCCCTTGCTCATGACACCAATCGTACTCGAAGCCAGTGCGACGCTCCAGTTGCTCCCTGGAGCTGACCATGCGGACCGGGACAAGTACACTGGAGCGCGGGCAGGTGGTGCGCGTGGATGCCTACGAGGTCATCGCGGAATTCTACGATCTCGAGTTCGCTGATTTTCGGGACGATATCGACCTCTACCTCGCGTTCGCCCAGCGGAGCGGTGACCCGATCCTGGAGGTCGGGTGCGGCACGGGTCGCCTCCTCGTGCCGCTCGCGCGAGCGGGCTACACCGTTCATGGCGTCGATCGTTCCCCGGGCATGTTGGAGCGTGCCCGCGAGCGGCTCCGCCGGGAAGGGCTCGAGCAGGTCCGGCTCTTCCAGGCGGACATGGCCGACCTCGGGGTGCTCCGCGACGAGGTGTACCGGCTCGCCATCATCGCCGTGAACGGCTTTCTGCACGCCACCGATCGCGAGGGGCAGCAGCGGACATTGCGAGAGCTGCACCGGGTGCTCCAGGCCGGCGGTTGGCTGCTGCTCGACGTGCTACACCCGACGCCGCAGCAGCTGCGCGCGCTCGAGCAGCCGCTGGCCTGGGACGGCAGCTGGCAGCTCGAGGACGGGAGCCGCGTGGATCGCTTCACGAGTCGCACCGTGCACCCTGCTGACCAGACGATCGTGACGACGCATTTCTACGACCGCGTCGATCCCACATCGGGGCACGTCTTCCGTCGGGTGGCGTGCTACGCGCTCCGCTACGTGCATCGGTTCGAGCTCGAGTTGTTGCTCGAAGCGGCCGGTTTCGAGCTCGAGGCGGTCTACGGTTCCTACGACTTGGAGCCGCTGACGGACGAGAGCCCCACGATGCTGGTCGTGGCACGGCGACGTGCAGGCTCGGCTATACTCGCTCGGCGTTGACGAGAACGTGAGGCGGTGGAGGCGGAGACGGTGATCCACGGAGTGGAGATCAAGCGGCTAGTCACGCACGTCGACGAGCGTGGTTCGCTCACCGAGCTCATCCGTTGCGACGATCCGTTCTTCGAAAAGTTCGGGCAATGTTACGTCTCGGTCTCCTGGCCGGGCGTGATCCGAGCGTGGCACTGGCACAAGAAGCAGACCGATTACTTCGTCTGTATCCGCGGCATGATCAAGGTGCCGCTCTTCGATCTGCGTCCTGATTCGCCGACCTACCGGGAGCTGAACGAGTTCTTCCTTGGGGACGACAACCGGATCGTCCTCAAGATCCCGCCTGGTGTCGCTCACGGCTTCAAAAACATCGGCACCGAGCCGTGCTACCTGCTCAATTTCCCGACGGAACCCTACGACCCGGAGAACCCGGACGAGTACCGCTTGCCGTACGACACACCGGAAATCCCGTATTCGTGGGACATCAAGTACCGCTGACGAAGGAGTCGCTGTGCTGCACCGAACCTATCCGGAACAGCTGCCTATCCGACCTGCCGAGCGACCAGTGGACGCGGACGTCCGCCTGCCGGGATCGAAGAGCCTCACCAACCGGGCGCTCGTCCTGGCAGCTCTGGCCGAAGGGACGAGCCGGCTGGAAGGGGCACTCCTCAGCGAAGACAGTCTAGTGATGGTCGACTCGCTCCGACGGCTGGGTATCCCTGTGGAGGTCGACGAGACCGCCGAGTGCATGGTGGTAGAGGGATGCAGCGGCAGAATCCCAGCTGCGCGGGCGGAACTGTTCGTCGGCAACTCCGGCACGACAGCCCGTTTTTTGACGGCGATGGTCGCTCTAGGGCACGGCGAGTACGTGATCGACGGGGTACCGCGCATGCGGGAGCGACCGATTCAGCCGCTGCTCGATGCGCTCCAGCAGCTCGGGGTGGAAGCAGTCTCCGTCACTGGGACTGGCTGCCCGCCGGTGCGGGTGCGGACCCGGGGGATGCGGGGCGGAACTGTCCGGTTGCGCGGCGATATCTCCAGTCAGTATCTGTCCGCGCTCCTCATGGTCGCGCCGTGTACGACACAGGGGGTGCGCATCGAGCTGGAAAGCGAGCTCGTCTCGGTGCCGTACGTCGAGATGACGCTGGCGACGATGGCGGCGTTCGGCGCACGTGCGACGCATGAGCAGTTCCGGGTGTTCTCCGTGCCGGGAGGTCGAGGCTACCGTGGTCGTACTTATCCGATCGAGCCGGACGCCTCGGCAGCCTCGTACTTTTTCGCGTTGGCTGCCGCGACCGGCGGGCGTGTGCGGGTCGTCCATCTCGGCACGCAGTCGCTACAGGGGGATGTCCGGTTCGTCGATCTCCTCGAGCGGATGGGTTGTACGGTGGAGCGAGCAGCGGACGCGATCACGGTCGTCGGTCGGCGTCCGCTGCGCGGAATCGAGGCTGACATGAACGCGATCTCCGATACCGTACCCACGCTCGCGGCGCTGGCGCCGCTCGCTGACGGACCGGTGGTCATCCGCAACGTTCAGCACATCCGGTACAAGGAGACCGACCGCATCGCCGCCGTCGCCGCTGAACTCCGGCGTCTCGGGCAAGGCGTCGAAGAGTACCCTGACGGTCTCGCGATCTTTCCCGCCCCGGTGCAGCCAGCGGTCGTCCGCACGTACGGAGACCACCGCATGGCGATGAGCTTCGCGGTGCTGGGGTGTGCGGTGCCCGGGATCGTCATCGACGATCCCGGTTGTGTCGCCAAGACGTTTCCGGACTTCTTCGACCGGCTAGAGGCTGCGCTCGGCCGTGCCGGGCACTAGATCCGGGCAGCCCGGTTCATGAGGTAGCAGTCGGCGAGGACGAGGAGCAGCATCGCCTCAGCGACTGGTACCACCCGCGGGCAGATAGAGGGATCGTGCCGCCCCTCGACGACGATCGTACGCTCGTTCCCGTGGATATCGACCGTCTGTTGTGGCCGCGCGATCGATGAAGTCGGCTTGACGGCGAGGCGCACGACGATCTCCTCCCCCGTGGAGATACCGCCGAGCATCCCACCGGCATGGTTGGTGAGGGTTCGGATCCGCCCGTTCTCCATGACGAAGGGATCGTTGTGCTCGTGCCCGCGCAGCCGGGCTGCCGCGAAGCCGTCACCGATCTCAACGCCCTTGACGGCCGGGATGCTCAGCATGGCGTAGCCGATCAGGGCGTCGAGCTTGTCCATCGTCGGCTCGCCCAGGCCCGGTGGCACGTTGACTGCACGGACCTCCACGATGCCACCGACGCTCGTCTTCTGCTCTTTCGCCTCGAGGATGGCAGCGACCATCTTTTGGGCTGCGACCGGGTCCGGACACCGGACCGGGTTACGGTCGATTTCCTCGCGATCGAACGTTTCGATCGTGATGCCGGCGAGTTCCCGCACGAAACCGTAGACCTCGACACCGGCGACGGTGCGCAGGAGTTGCCGCGCGATCGCGCCCGCTGCGACGCGCCCCCACGTCTCGCGGGCACTGGAGCGGCCACCGCCGCGATGGTCGCGGTGCCCGTACTTTACCCAGTAGGTGTAATCGGCATGGCCGGGCCGGAAGACGTCGCGGAGCGGCTCGTACTTGCTCGAGTCGGCATCGGCGTTGTAGGTGATGAGCGAGATGGGGGCGCCGGTCGTCTTGCCTTCGAAGACACCCGAGAGGATGGTCACACGGTCACGCTCCTGGCGCGGCGACGTCACCTCGCTCTGCCCGACGCGACGCCGGTCCAGGTCACGCTGGATGATCTCCTCGTCCAGCTCCAGTCCCGCTGGGCACCCGTCGACGACGACGCCCAACGCTGGACCGTGCGATTCTCCCCACGTGGTGATGCGAAACAGTCGTCCGAACGTGCTACCCATGGTCGCCTATACTCCTCCGTCGTCAACCTTCGCTCGGCCCGTCCACTCGTCAGGTGCTTCGGTCAGCCATCGTCCCCAAATCTGGTAGTCGAGGTCGGGAACCCGGCGAAATCCGAATCGCTCGTAGAGTTGCCGGCTGCGCCGATTGCTCGCTTGGGTGCTGAGTCCGATACGGTGTGCACCGCGCGCTGCGAGCACCCGCGCTGCCCAGACCAGCGATTCGTATCCGTACCCTTTGCCCTGGTAGGCCGGCGCGACGGCGAGGCGGTCCAGGTGCCCCCAACCGCGCAGGCGCGTCACGCCGACGTAGCTCACTGGCGAACCGTCCTGCTCGCGGCCGAGGTACACGTCGACGCGCGGGTCGCTCATGTATTCGTCGAACTCCTCGATCGTGTTCCACCACAACCAGTCGAACGCTTCGTGGTCGAGGTCGAGGAGTTCCCCGGTGACGAAGGGGTCGTCGAGTGTGACCCGCTCGAACCGCAGACGACTCGGTGCTGGTGGTACCGTGTAGAGCACCATCTCGTAGACGAGGATCTCTTCCAAGAGCTCGAAACCGGTCCGTTCGTAGAAGGCTGGGGGGCGTCGCTCGTACTGCTGCGTCAGGACGAGGAGTTCCTTCCCCTGGGCGCGGGCGACCTCGGCGAGCGCATCGACGAGATGGTACGTGAGCGGGCCGGTGGAGAGCTCTTGGACAGCGACGATCTCTTCGCGGTGTCGCCATGGGGTGGCCAAGACGTACTCGCCGGTCGCTGGGGCCCAGAGCGAAAGGCCAGGTGCTTGTCGGACCAGTCGAGCGACTTCCTGGACGTTGTATCGACTGCCCCACTTGAGGCGCAGGCGCGGGATATCGGCGAGTTCCAACGGGACGATCAGCGTCGACTCGACCATGCGGACGATACCGTTTCAGAAGGTTCTCCGTGCGCTTCTCACGAACGGTCGATCCAGACCCGCTCCAGTCCCAGGATACCCAACGGCGTGACCGGCAGGTCCCGAACATACGGCGCAATCACCAAGTATTCCACGTCGAAGAGGAGCGGCATCACCACGGCGTCTTGCAGGACGACGCGCTGCGCTTCGGCGAGTGCCCGGTTGCGCTCTGCGGGGTCGAGCGAGCGACGAGCCGTCTCCAGCCAGTGCTGAAGCTCAGGGTTCTCGTACGCGATGGGACGATGCGGACTGTCGGTAGCGAACAGCGCGTCCAACACAGCTTCCGGATCGGGATAGTCGGCGACCCACGAGAAGACGAAAACGGGCAGGCGCCGCGCATCGAGGTCGGTGAGGTAGTCAGGCCAATCCAGTTGCACCACCTCCGCCGTGATACCGAGCTCCTCGCTCCAGACGCGAGCGAGGACGATCGCCAGGTCTCCGCCGGAGCTCGCGATCTCGAGGTGGACCTTCCGCCCACCGAGCGACTGGCGAGCCGTTTCCGGATCGTACGGCGGGACGTCACCCGGCCAGTCCTGCCCACCCATCCCCGGCGGGATCAGACCATCAGCCAGCCGCACCTTCTCGGCGAACGTGACGCTGGCGACCTTCCAGCGTGGAAACGCTCGGAGCAAGGCGCGACGGACCGTCGGATCGTCGAGCGGTGGGATGGCTGGATTGAACAGCACGTAGGTCACCCCGTACAGCGGCTGGACGACCAGCTGGTCGCGATACGGCGACTCTGGCGCTCGGAGGCGATCCACGGCCCAAAACGGTACCGGTGCGACGTCGAGCTGCCCGCGCTCGTACTGGTTGAGCGGTGCGAGTGCACCGGTACCGATGCGGATGCGGACCTCGCGCAAGTAAGGAGGTGCTGGTCGATACCCGGGGTGGGGACCGAGCACGATGGTCTCGGCGTCCCAGCGGAGGAGGCGGAACGGGCCGCTGCCCACCGGGCGGCGCCACCAGTCGGAGCCGCGCGCGACATTGGCGGGTTGCACGATACTCGCGACCGGGAGCGCGAGGCGCTGGAGGAAGGTGGCGCGGGGCTCGATCAGCCGCAGCTCGAGCGTGTCGCGGTCGAGTACCACGATGCCTGGAATGTCGTTGCGCTGGCCGAGTAGCCGCTCCTCGGCGCCGACGAGGTCGCGCAGTGCACCCCAAGCCGGCAGGCCGCGCCCATCGCCAGCGTTGAGCGCTGGATCGCAGGCACGTTCGAGCGAGAACTTCACGTCCGCCGCCGTGATCGGCGAGCCGTCATGGAACGTCGCATCGCGTCGGAGGTGCACCGTGTAGGTCGTACCGTCGGGAGAGACCACGATGCGCTCGGCTAGATCGGGGACGAGACGGAGGTCTCGGTCGAAGCTGACGACGCCGCGGAAGAGTTGGCGCACGATGAATGCCGATTCGACGTCGCGGACGAGCGCCGGATCGAGCGTCAATGGCCCCTCGGGTGAACCGGCGAGGACGAGCACCTGGTCACCCGCGAGTGGCGGGGTGACGGGAGCGGGGTGAGCTTCGAGGACGGCACCCGGGGAGACTGGTGTGGTACTCGTTGTCGGTCGCTCGATCGGCAGGGACCAGGCAGAAGGGGGCGCTGACGGTGTCGGGGCAGCAGTGGACGCCAGCGGTTGTGTGAAGAAGCGGCAGCCGCTCAGCAGAAGAACGAGGAGCAGGAGGAGAGCCGTGCGTCTCACCGGTTTCCCTCGTTCAGAGTGGCCCCACGTGCCTCCATCGCCTCGAGGATCCGTGCGACCGCTTCCTCGACCGTCAGCGCTCCCGTATCGAGGACGAGGTCGGCATGCGCCCGTGCCTCAGCCAGTCGTTGCTGCTCGGTGCGGTACAACCACTCTGGCCAGTCGGCGCCACGTCGCGCGCGGACGGTCTCGAGGCTCGCGTCGAGAAAGACCAGAAGGTCAGGCTTCGGCCGCCGCCAGAGGTCGCGCACGATCGAATGTTCTTGCCCGACCACGACGACGTCGATGCCATGCTGGGCGAGTTCCTGCGCGATCGTCGATTTGCCGGCGCCGCACGGTCCGACCAGCACGACGCGCACCGCTGCACCTCGCTCGTCTACCGGAGCAAGTCTACCGGTACTGCGCGCTGGCTACTCGGTGAGGGGAAAGTGCAGCGCTAACCGGCGAATCGGTTGCGCCGACCCGCCAGCGCGGAGACGGAGAGCCACGACGGTCATATCGTCCATGGGGTTCCCGCGGTCGGCAGCGATCGCGGCCGCGAGAACCGACTCGGCCAGATCTTGGGCTGCAGCGGCGTGAGCGAAGACCTCAGCGAGGAGCGGGACGAGATCCAGCGGGGTTTGCCAGCGCTGCCCGGCATGGGCAACGCCATCGCTGATGACGACGACGGCGAGACCGGGTTCGAGCGGCCATTCCGAGACGCTCGGACGCGTGTGCCGGTACACCCCGATGCGACCTCCAGTGGAGGCGAGGACCTCGATGCTCCCGTTGCGCCGGAGGAACAAGGGCGCTTCGCTGTTGCGCGTGACGACGAGCGTTCGGCTGGCCAAGTCGACCGAGACGATGTCCAGTTCCGCCGAGACGCGTCCACCACGCAGGGTGTAGAGGAAATCGTGGGCCGCCCGGGCCGCTGCGCCGTCCCGGACACCTTCGTTGAGCAGCGCGAGGACACGACCGGCCACCTGCAGGCTCAGGAGCTTGGCGGCGTTCCCTGACCCTTGGGCATCGACCAGGACCACCGAAAGCCCGCCGCCAGGCCGCTCGACGACCTCGACGGTATCGCCGCTCTCGCGGTTACCTGCCCGGTGCGTCTTGGCGACGGCGAGTTCGATCGTGAGCGTCACGGCTGGGTGACCGCGGTGCCTCGATTCCGGTAATTGCGAGCGTAGTAGTCGGCGAAGCGCTCGTCGCGCCGCCGCGTCCACCAATCGATGCGGGTGCGGTACCAGTCGACGGTCCGGACGATCCCCTCGGCGAAGGGGACCGAGGGAGCCCAACCGAGCGCCGCGGTCTTGCTCCAGTCGACGGCATACCGCCGGTCGTGGCCGGGACGGTCGGTGACGTGGACGAGAGCCGAGGCAGGGTCAGCGCCGAGGAGCCGGACGAGCTCCCGTGCCACGTCGAGGTTCGCCCGGTGCTGGCTCGCGCCGATGTTGTAGGCCTCGCCGGGGCGACCGTGCAGCAGGACCGTCCAGAGCGCCCGGCAGTGGTCCTCGACGTACAGCCAATCGCGTTCTTGGCGGCCGTCGCCGTAGATCGGGATCGGTTGGCCGCTGAGGAGGTTGGTGATGGCGAGCGGGATGAACTTTTCCGGGTGCTGATACGGGCCGTAGGTGTTGCATCCCCGGGTGACGAGAACGGGAAGCTGGTAACTGGCCCAGTAGCTGAAGACGAAATGTTCGGCTGCGGCTTTGCTCGCAGCGTAGGGGTTGCGCGGACGGAGCGGGTCACTCTCGCGCGCTGCACCGACCAGCACCTCGCCGTAGACCTCGTCGGTGCTGACGTGGAGGAAGCGATGCACACGGACACGGGTAGCGTGCTCGAGGAGCACCAGCGTCCCCCAGACGTTGGTCTGGATGAAGGCAGCTGGCTCGAGGAGCGATCGGTCGACGTGCGTCTCCGCCGCGAAGTTGACGACGGCGTCGCATCCACCGATCGCCTCGGCGACTGCAGCTGGGTCGGCGATGTCGCCCTGGAGGAAGCGCAGGCGCGGATGGTCGAGCACGTCCTCCAGGTTGAGGAGACTACCGGCGTAGGTCAACTTATCGAGCACGACGATCTCGGGGACATCGCGCGCGAGAAGCAGGCGCACGAAGTGGCTGCCGATGAACCCGGCACCGCCAGTGACGAGGACACGCCGGAACGGGTGGCGGCTCACTGCGACCTCCCTTTTCCTGGGCTGAGCCTAGCATCTCGCTGCTCGCGTCGCAACGCACTGCGCCAGAGAGAGCACGCCAGAGGGCGTGCACCCGCGGGCGCCGACGAGTGTTCCGGAATGCCGGCGAGCCTGTCGCGAGCCGAGCGCCCGCTGGTGGTGACCTGCTGCCTCATGCGCCGCGGTGCCCGGTGGGCGAGCGGTACGGGAGGACGATGGTTTGCGTACTCGGGTATTGACACGTGAGGCCATTCGTACTATAGTAAGCCTAGCCACGAGTACTCCCTGCGAGGACGACCGGCCGGGTTCTTGCAGTACGCGAGTACTCCTGGGTGCGGGTCGTAGCGCTGAAAGGCCAGGGAAGGGGTCGCCAGATGAAGTGGAAGCACTGGAAGATCCGCTAGTGCGCGAGATGACGTATCTCCGATGCTGGACACCCCGGTTGTGATACGGCCGGGGTGTGTCATTTTTGAGGACTCCCAGGCAGTGCCGTAGTCTTTGGAAATGAGGGCTTTGGTACTGGATCGTCTGGGCCTTTTGGGCTTGGTTCTTGCGAGGGCAGCAGTCTATACTGCGGGTTGAAGTGGAATGCTGTGGGTGAGTTAGCGCTACTATGACTTCTCATCGCAGCGCGAACCTCCAGAAGCTGGTTCCGGCGCTTGTCGTTCTGTCATTCTTTAACGGCGCCGGAATCATTGGTTTGTGGCTGTTTTGGCCGCTGAGTGCACTCAGTCTCGAGCAAGTATTCATTTGCATTGTCTTCGTCCTTCTGATCGTCGTGTCGGAGCAGTTGGCGATCGATCTACCTGTGCCATCGACGCGAATCACGGTGTCAGTTTCTTCAGCGCTCACTTTTGCTGCTGTGCTTACTGTTGGTCCCGTGTTGGGTGTTTTTGTTGCTGTTCTGGGAACGCTCCTCGATGACCTGTTCGAAAGAAGAGAATTTATCAAAATCCTCGTAAACGCTAATAATTTTGCTCTACAGGGTATTATCGCTGGTCCAGTTTACTTCTTGCTAGCAGACGATGGGACTCCGTTATCGAGTTTGAAAAATTTTGGTGCAATGTTGCTCGCTGGCTTCTTGTCCTCTGGGGTCGAGACACTCCTCCTCGCGTTCGTTCTCTCTGTCGCTTCGGGCACCAGCGCGTGGTACCTGTGGCGGTCGATGGCGCGCGGACTGCTCGTCGAGTTCCTCGCCTTGCCCGCTCTCGGGAGTCTCTTCCCGATCCTCGCCAGGGAGCATCCCCTCGCGCTCGTCCTCATGGTCATCCCGCTGCTGGGGCCGTACCTGGCCTTCCGCGACTATCGCCAGCTCCACCACGAGACGCAGAACACCTTCGAGTTGCTCGCCGATATCCTCGATCGTCGCGATCCCTATACCGCTGCTCACTCGCAACGGGTGGCGCAACTCACCGCGCTGATCCTCGACGAGTTCCCGCACCTCTCCGCCGAAGAGCGCGAGGCGATCATCTCGGCAGCACGCATCCACGACCTCGGCAAGGTGGCGACGAGCGATCTTATCCTCCGCAAGCCGGGGCGATTGACCGACGATGAGTTCGCGGTCATCAAGCGGCACCCAGTCGACGGGAGCGAGATCTTGAGTCACCTCAGCCCGTACCGCCATATCGTGGAGATCGTCCGGCACCACCACGAACGGTGGGACGGTCGAGGCTACCCTGACGGTCTGGCCGGTGAAGCGATCCCGTTCGGCTCGCGGGTGATCGCCGTCGCCGATACCTACGATGCGATGACGACCGAACGGCCGTACCGACGCGCGCTCAGCCACGAGGAAGCCTTGGCCGAGCTGCGGCGCGGTGCTGGTACCCAGTTCGACCCTGCCGTCGTCGCCGCCTTCGAGCGCGCACTGGCGCGCGCCAGCGAGGCGGTCAGCGAAAAAGTCCTCCCCCGCGCGACGGCCTGAGTGCTCGGCTCGCCGCTCGCACCGTGTGCCGCGACCGGGCCGCTCGTTCCTCGCCAGGCCGCATCGATGAGGTCCCGCCTCGTCCGCGTCACCTGCTGTCGTGTCAGCAGGTGGGTACAGGACCGAGGACATGACGGACTGCTCACGTTCTCCGCGATCGCTGCTCGCGCGAGGGGCAGGCGTACAGTAGAGAGAGCGATCTGGTAGGCTCTCTAGCTAGGAGCGAGGGCCGATGCGGTTCGATATCTTCACGATTTTCCCGCAGATGTTCAGCGGGTTCCTCAACGAGAGCATCCTCAAGCGCGCCCAGCAGAGCGGCCTCATCGAGGTCGCACTCCACAACATCCGCGATTGGACGACCGACAAGCACCGGACAGTCGACGATACGCCGTACGGTGGGGGACCGGGTATGGTCATGATGGCACCGCCGATCGTGCGTGCCGTCGAGGATGTCCTGGGTGCGGAACTCGCGACCACCCCGGTCATCATCATGAGCCCATCGGGAGAACTCTTCACGCAGGACGTGGCGCGCGAACTCGCGCGCTACCCGCGCCTGGCGCTCGTCTGTGGACGGTACGAAGGGATCGACGATCGGGTGCGTATCGTCCTGCGGGCGCGCGAGCTTTCGATCGGCGATTACGTCCTGACCGGTGGCGAGCTCGCGGCTGCAGTCGTGGTCGACGTCGTGAGTCGCTTGGTACCGGGCGTGATCGACCCGGCGTCACTGGCCGAGGAGTCGCACAGTTCAGGCTTGCTCGAGTACCCGCAGTACACCCGGCCGCCCGTCTTCCGCGGTTTGGGGGTGCCAGAAGTGCTGCTCAGCGGCAACCATGCCAAGATCGCCGAGTGGCGCCGGATGATGGCGCTCTGCCGCACCAAGGCCCGTCGACCGGACCTTTTGGCGCGAGCCCAGCTGACGCCACGCGATCTCCAACTGCTCGCCCAATGCCCACCCGACCCGTTCGCCCACGTTGGGCCGGTGTACGAGGACGAGAGGAGTGGCGGTGCTCCCGACTGAACCGCGCTCGCTCATCGGCTGGATCATCATCGGGTTTTTGGCTGGCTGGCTCGCCGGACTCTTGACGCGTGGCCGTGGGTTCGGGTGCCTCGGCAATGTCGCGGTTGGGCTCGTCGGTGCGCTAGTCGGCGGCTATCTCTTCCACTTGCTCGGCATTCCCGGGCCGGCGGGCTTCGTCGGCAGTCTCGTCGTGGCGGTCATCGGTGCAGGAGTTCTCTTGGTTGCAGCGAACCTGCTCAGGCGGTGACGTCAGGAGTGGCCGCGTGGAACCTTCGCCGCTGATTCGACTCGAAGACGTCACCAAGGTGTATCGCGATGGGTCCCGTGAAGTGATCGCACTCCGCGGGGTCTCTTTGACAGTCCAGGCTGGAGAATGGGTGGCCGTCGTCGGTCCTTCCGGGTGCGGCAAGTCGACGCTCCTCAACCTCATCGCCGGCCTGGACCGCGCGACGCGGGGACGCGTCGTCGTGGCGGGGACCGATCTGGCGACGCTGGACGAGGAGGCGCTGGCCCGGTGGCGACGACGGGCGGTCGGGATCGTCTTCCAGTTCTTCCAACTGCTCCCGACGCTCACAGCGCTGGAAAACGTCCTGCTCCCGATGGCGCTGGCCGGTCGCTCGGGTGCGCTGGCTCGCGCCCGTGCACTCTTGGAGGCGGTCGGCCTGGCACAGGCAGCGCATCGCCTGCCGAACGAGCTCTCCGGTGGGGAGCGCCAGCGCGTCGCCATCGCGCGGGCGCTGGCGAACGAGCCGCTGCTGCTCCTCGCCGACGAGCCGACCGGGAATCTGGACAGCGAGACCGGTGCGGCCGTCCTCGAGCTCTTCGAGCGCGTGTGGCGCGCGGGGACGACGATCGTGCTCGTCACCCACGATCCGGGCGTCGCGGCGCGAGCGCACCGGGTCGTCGAGCTCCGCGACGGAGCGATCGTCGGCGAGCGGCTTTGCGTGGGAGAGTGAAGCCGCCGGACCGCTCGCGGGCGGTCCGGCGGCGCTTCGTTCGCGGGTAGTGGCCCCCGCGTCGCTTACTCGCGGCGCCAGTCGGCGATGTTCCACACGTCCGACGCCCAGGTCGATGTTTGGTACCCCGTCAAGTTCTTGGCTGCCGCCGAGACCTCGTTGCGGTGGACCAATGGGATCTCGACGACGTCGGTCACGCTGATCCAGTTCACCTGGCGGAAAAGTTCGGTCTGCTTGTCCGGATCCATTTCGGCGGCGAGCTGGTCTAGCACTTTGTCCATTTCTGGATTCTGGTAGCGTGTGATGTTGACGCCGGCCCAGTTGTTGGCCTTGCGGGCGACCTCCGCCGAGTGGTAGCGCCGCGCCCAGTTGAGCGGGAACGGGTTGGTCGGACCGTTCGTGTACATCTCGATGTCGGCGTAGAAGTGACCATAGGTATCGGGGTTTCCGGGATCCGACGAGAAGAAGACCGAGGCGTCGATCGACTTGAGCTCGACGCGGAAACCGATCTTCTCCAACTCGGCCTTGACGATCTCCTGCGTCCGCTGGCGGATCGAGTTGATCGACGTCTGGTACAGCAAGTAGAGCGGCTTGCCGTTGTACTCGCGGACCCCGTCGTTGTTGGTATCGACCGCGCCAGCTTCGTCGAGGAGCTTGGCGGCCTTGTCCAGGTCGAACTCCCACTTGAGGTCAGGGTGCTTGAAGCGGGCTGGCGCATTGAGGTTGTTCGCCGTCGCTTGACCACCCGGACCGTAGAGCTGCTCGGCGATCACGTCGCGCCGGATGGCGAGCGCGATCGCCTGCCGGATGTTCTTGTTGGTCAGGAAGGGATGCGGCACGTCCGGCTCGGCGCGCGCTCCGTCCTTTTCTGTGTGCGGGTCGGCGAAATTGACCATGATGCGCTCGGTATTGGCACCTGGACCGATGACCAGCTTGCCTTGCCCAGCCTTCTCGAGCTGCAAGAGCACTTGCGCCTCGACTTGCAAGTTCCAGGCCCAGTCAGCCTCGCCGGTCTGGAGCACGGCGCGTGCCGCGCTGGTCGCGTCACCACCACCCTTCAGCTCGACGCGGTCGAAGTACGGCTTCCCTTCCTGCCAGTAGTCCTGGTTGATTTCGTACACGACGACGTCACCGGGGCGGAAGTCGACTACCTTGTAGGGGCCGGTGCCGATCGGCTTGAGGTTGAACGGGGCGTTGCGCGCTTGCTCACCCTTGTAGTCCCGGAGCACGTGCTCGGGAAGAATCAGTCCGAAATCTCCGACGAACGGCTCGAACCAGGCAGGATTCGGCTGCTTGAAGGTCACCTTCACTGTGTGCTCGTCGACGACTTCGACGTTCTCGATCGACCGGTAGGTTGCGATGGTCGTCGCTGTCGTCTTTTCATCCGTGACGTATTCCCACGTGAACTTGACGTCACGCGCAGTGAACGGCTGACCGTCGTGCCACTTGACGTTCTTGCGGAGCTTCCAGATGACCCAGCGTCCTTCCGGATCGAGCGTGCCCTTCTCGACCGACGGGATTTCCTCGGCCAGGCGCGGGACGAGCTTATCCTCGCTGTCGAAGTAGGCCAGCGCCTCGAGCACGATGTTGGACGCGTCGAAGTCCTTCGTGCCCTGTGCGAGGTGCGGATTGATGATGGTCGGCGCTTGCCACCACAGCAGACGGAGCGTTCCACCGCCACCGCGTTGCGCCGCTGGCGGCTGCGTCGGCCGTGCCTCGGCGGTCGCCGCAGTCGTGGGAGTCGCAGCGGGCGCTGGTGTCTGAGCGCTCGGTGCCGTGGTCGGTGTCGCCTGCTGTCCACCACCGCCGCAGGCGGCGAGCAACGAGGCGATCACCGGTGCGGTGAGCCCGAGTGCAGCTGCCCGTTTGAGCACTTCTCGGCGCGAGAGTTGGCCGCGTGCGATCTCGCCCCGCAATGCCTCGAGTCGATCCATCGATAACCCCTCCTCGCGTGGTCACCGTGCCACACCACCCGTCCCACATACAGGAACGGGGTGCGCTCTCTCTTACCACACGGGTACTCCTCTCGTAAAGGGCCACTACTGTCGAGTGTGACGACCTGCGTACCGCTGGGGGGTATCGGCGACTGGAGTACAGCTGGTGGCGTAGAATGGCCGACGGACGAGTGCGGAGAGAGCGATGTCGCCGAGTCTCGTCGTCCGCTTTGCGATCGGCTCGTTGCTCATCCGGCGCCTGCGCACGGTCCTCGCCCTGGCCAGTATCGCGCTCGGTGTGGCGGCGATCGTCGCGATCGCGGTCACGGGGCAGACGCTGCTCGACGCACAGCGCCGGACCTACGCCGATACCGGTCAGCCCGATATCGTCGCCTCGGTACCGTCTCTCACGCCGAATCTCGTGGCGGCACTCTCCCGACGAGACGGTGTCGTCCTCGCCGAGGCTCGCACTGTCCGCGCCAGCCGCGTTTCGGCTGGTGGACGTTGGGTGCCGATCCGCCTGGTCGGTATCGCTGACTTCGCTGCTGTCGAACTCGACCGTCCCCGGTTGGTCCAGGGGCGCTGGCCGGAGCGGGGCGAGATCGTGCTCGATGCAGCGGCCGAACGGATGCTCGGGGTCAGAGTGGGCTCGCTGGTCGCCCTGCAAGCCGATGCCGGAGAGCCGATCAGCTACGCGCGGGTCAGTGGGTTCGCTTGGGTGCCAGCCCGCCCGGACGCCGCCCTGCTGGATCGACTGACCGGGTTCGTCCCCGAGCGTGACCTGCGTCGGCAACTCGGCAACGACACTGCCAACACGCTGCTCGTGAAGGTCGAGGAGCCGGCGCTGGCGAGCCGGATCGCCGGAGAGTTGCAGCGCTTCTTGGCGGCCCGGCAAGTGGCGAGCTACGGCTGGATGGTGCGCGATCCCGACTCGTTCGTGGGGTCACGAGAACTGCGTACGCTGATCGTCCTGCTCCGAGCGTTCTCCGTGCTGGGGGCAGCGGTCGCGCTGTTCATCGTCGCGAACACGACTGTTGGACTCCTGACGGAGGAACGGCCGCAGCTCGGCACGCTCCGCGCGCTGGGAGCGACGCGTTGGCAACTGCTGGTCTTCTTTCTGTCGCCGTACCTACTCCTCGGCGCGACTGGTGGGGCGCTCGGATTCCTCGGCGGGATGCTGGCCGGTCGAGGACTCAGCGCACTCCTCGCACGGTTGGCTGGACTCGTCCTCCCGCCCCTCACCGTCAGTTGGAGGCCCTTCGCGCTCGCGCTGGCGGTCGGTATCGGTATCGCAGCGCTCGGGTCGCTCGTCCCGATCGTTATGAACATCCGTAGCCCGGTCGCCCATCTCCTCCGAGGGGAGACGACCGCCTCGTTGGCCGCTCCGCGCGCGCTCGCGTTGCTGACGCGTCGGCTGGCGTGGACGTCGCCGGTCGTGGCGATGAGCGCGCGCGATCCTTTCCGCCGGCCGCTCCGGACCGGACTCACTGCGCTGGCGAGTGCCGTCGCTCTCGCCGCGGTGCTCGCCAGTCAGCTCGTGGACCATTCGCTGCGGGTCACGATAGACGACTTGTACACCCGTTATCGTGCCGATGCCTGGATCCTGACGAATCCCCCGGTACCGCCGACCTACGCGCGCCGACTGGAGCGCGCGCCATCCGTGCGGGCCGCCGAGGCGTGGGTTCTGACGCAAGGGGCGATCGGAGCGGTCCGGACCGACGTATGGGGGCTGCCGCGCGAGACCGCCGTGTACGCGCCGCACCTGGTCGCTGGGACCTGGCTGGAGCCGTCCTCTCCCCCGAGCGTCGTCTTGACAGCGAACCTAGCGTCTCGGGTGGGGGCTCGCGTCGATGAGGTGATCGCGCTCGACCTGGGGCGCCGGCGGGTACCCGTACGGGTCGTCGGCATCGTCGATGACGAGAGCACATACTTGGGCGCGACGACAGTCGGCAAGGTGTTCATCGAACGCCGTGTCCTCCAGCAGCTGCTCGGCCGCGAGGACCGACCAGCGCTCTATGCGGTTCAGTTCTGGACTGCGTCCCCGAGTGTTGCAGCGGCAACTTTGAGGTCGCTCGAGCGCCGGGAGGCGTCGCTGCGGCCGTGGACGTTGCTCATGGCCGACGATCGCGCGGCTACCGAACGCGTGTTGGCAGTCCTGACCGTGCTGGCCCGTGCAGTCGTGTTCGTGGTGGCTTCTGTCGCCGTGTTCGGCATCGGGAATGCGCTCCTACTGGATATCAGCGAGCGGCGGCGCGAGTTGGGGGTGCTGCGTTCGTTGGGAGCCGAGGGACGGACAGTCGCGGTGCTGCTGGCCGGACAAGCGCTCGTCATCGTGCTGCTCGGTGCAGCGTTGGCCTATCCGGTCGGCGTCGCTGCGGGGGTTGCAGTGCTCGAACTCGTGAGCCTCCAGTTGTTTCGCGTGCCGCTCGTGTGGGATCTGCGCGTAGGGATGCTGGTCATCGCAGCGGGGTTCTTGGCGGCGGCAGCCGCGATCGTCGCACCTGTCGCGATCGCGGCGCGCATCCGCCCGGTCGAGGTGCTGCGCTATGAATGATCTCCGTCGCCGGTGGTGGCTCGTCGTCGCGCTTCTCGCTCTTTTGGGTGCGATCGGGCTCGCCGTCTTCTGGTGGCTCCAGCGCTCCAGCGAAACGGTGTGGATAGTGCAGCGCGGTGACCTGGTGAGTTCGCTCGATGTCCCAGGTCGCATCGTCGCGCTGCAGAGCGCGGTCGCCCGGGCCGGCTTCGACACGCGTGTGCGAGTAGTCGCTGTCCAGCCGGGGGACATGGTCGAAGCGGGTGACATCGTCGCTGTCCTCGACGATGCTCCGCTGGTGAGCCGCCTGCGCGAGGCAGAGCGGCAGCTGCTCCAAGCCGAAGCCGCGTTGATGCAGCTGGAGTGGAGCGATGGGCCGCTCGAGGCACGCTTGCGTGCAGAAGAGCAGCGGCGCTCCGCGCTGGAGTCGTACTCGCGGGCCGAAGCGCAGCTCGCGGAGCGGTACGTGCTGGCGCCGGTCGACGGAATCGTGACGGAAGTCTTGACGAGCGAGGGGGCGCCGGTCGGAGCCGGAACCGTCGTCGTCAGGATCGCCGCGATGGAGGTGCTCGGCGTTTCGGCCACCATCGACGAGGTGGATGCGCGCTACCTGGGGGAGGGGGAGACGGTGCGGGTGACGGTCGATGCCTCGCCTGGCTGGGAAGGGCGTGGCAGGGTCGTCTCGCTCGGGAAGAGCGCTGTCCAGCAAGCCGGTGTCGTCGGCTTTCCTCTCCTCGTGCGGCTCGACGAGACCAGTGACGCCTTGCGTCCCGGGATGACGGCAGTGATCCACGTCGACACCGTGCTCCGCCGCGCCGTCCTGCTCGTGCCGGAACGAGCGGTCCGCACTGTCGGTGAGCGCGCCTTCGTCGTCGTCGAAGAGGACGGCAGGCATGTCGAACGGGAGGTGAGGCTCGGTCTCCGGAGCGGTGGGTTCGTCGAGGTGGCCTCGGGGCTGGCGGAGGGTGAGCGTGTCGTCCTTCCCTGAGTGGGAGACGGTGACTGAGGGGCGATCTACCCTGCACAACTGTGATCGGGTTGCCGATATCTTTCCGGAGAGGGTCGGAGCGAGTGACGGAGCATCGTGCACGATGACGCTGAAAGCGCAGGGAGACTCGCTCGTCGCGTTGCCCCAGCCGGCGACACTCGAGGAGGCGGGACTCGATCTTCAGCTCTTGGTCGAACTCGCGTTGAAATATCTCTACGCCCATGGGGGACAGACAGCGCGCGACCTCGTGGAGGCGCTGTGCGTCCCCTACGCGGGGCTCCTCGAGCGGGCCCTGATCCAAGCGAAGCGCGAAGAGCTGATCGAGGTCACCGGGAGTAACGGCATCGGCGAGCTCGGCTACCGGTACGCATTGACCACCAAGGGGCATCTGCGCGCCCAGGAATTTTTGGCGCGCAACGGGTACATCGGTCCGGCGCCTGTGCCGATCGAGCAGTACCGTACTGTCGTCCAAGCGCAGAGTATCCGTCGTGTCCCAGTGACGCCTGAAGCGGTCCGGCGCGCCTTGGGGCGCTTGGTCTTCTCGGATATCGTGCTGGATCAGATTGGGCAGGCGCTCAACAGCGGGCAAGCGATCTTTCTGTTCGGTCGGCCGGGGAACGGCAAGACGGCGCTCGCGCAACGGGTGACGGCCATGTACGGTGGGGCAGTGTTCGTCCCCTACGCGATCCTCGTCGATGCCCAGATCATCCGGGTGTTCGATCGGCACCATCACCATCCGGTCGCTCAGCAGCCGGCAGGTGACCGACGGTGGATCTTGTGCGAGCGACCGTTGCTCCAGGTCGGCGGGGAACTCACCCTCGAGCAACTCGATCTCATCTACGACGAGCGCAATCGCTTCTACGAGGCACCGCTACAGCTGCGAGCGAACAACGGTGTCCTGCTCATCGACGACTTCGGGCGGCAGCGGGTGCCGCCGCGGGCGATCTTGAACCGCTGGATCGTACCGCTGGAACAGCGGATCGATATCCTGACCCTGCACACCGGAAAGCAGATCGAGGTTCCCTTCGAGGGACTGGTGATCTTTTCGACGAACCTGCAGCCGACCGACTTGGTGGACGAGGCGTTCTTGCGCCGTATCCCCCACAAGATCCATCTCGGTAACCCGACCGTCCAGCAGTTCGCTGAGATCTTCCGTATGCAGTGCGAGGAGTTCGGAGTACCGTTCGAGCCGCAGGGGCTGGCGTACCTGTTACGGACCTACTACGTCGGGAAGCGCGAACTCCGCGCTTGTCACGCCCGCGATATCCTGCGCGCACTGGTCGGCGCAGCACGGTATCTGGGGCGCGAACCGCGCCTGGTGCCGGACCTCATCGACCGGGCGTGTCGCTCGTACTTCATCGATCCATGAAGGCGAACCTGGGATCGGCCCGCAGCGAGTGGGAAACGGAACGGGCAGGGACAGCGCTCCCTGCCCGCGATCTGACCAGCGAACTCGCCGGCTCAGGCGGTCGGTCGCCGCACCGCTGCCTCCGGAAGGAGGGGATGGGAATCGGCCGGCCGACCGAGCGCGATCGAATCCTCCAGGAACCGCTGGAGGAAGGGTGGGAGACGGAACGCTGCCCAGTGGATCTCCGGAGAGTAGTACTGGCAGTCGTCGATACCGCGCTCGCGCAACCGCTCTGCGACCGTCTCGGGGGCCAACGCGGCCGGATCGACCTCGCGCGAGGCGACCGTGAAGCTCCAGAAGCTGTCGTAGGACTGGACCGTGGTGATGTAGGTGCGCACGATCGGCAGCACCTCGCGCAGGTGCAAGTGGGTTGCTGCCGTCTGGATCGGCAGGAGCATCGGCGACTCGGTCTGCTGGACGACCAATCCCCCTGGGGCCAGCATGTCAGCGATACCGTTGTAGAAGTCGGGCGAGAAGAGGACCATGCCGGGCGTGTCGCCGAGCGGGTCGGGTCCGTCGACGATAATGACGTCGAAGGTCGCGGAGCGTCGTTCGACGTAGGCGAAGCCGTCCTCGAAGCGCAGGTCGACGCGTGGATCGTCGAAGGCGCCGCGGTGGATGTTCCACAGGTGCTCGCGGCAGGCGCGGACGACCTGCTCGTCGATCTCGACCATCGTGACGTGCTCCACGGGATGCTGGAGGACCCGGCGCAGTGCGCCGCCGTCACCGCCGCCGATGATCAAAACGCGGCGCGGGTTGGGGTGCGCGATCATCGCGGGATGAACCAGCATCTCGTGGTAGCAGAACTCGTCGCGCTCCGCGGTCTGGAGCACGTTGTTGAGCACCAACGCGCGGCCGAAGAGCACGGTATCGATGATCGCGATCTCCTGGAACGGGGAAGTCCCCCGATACAGGACGTCACGCACCTGCAGGAAGACCCGTTGACTCGGGACCTCCGGGTCGTCGGTGTGCCACAGACCTCCGTCAATCAACGATCATCCCCCTACTCACCTGCAACACTTCCATCCGCTCCGGTTGGAAGCGCTCCCGCAGAACCGGGATCGCCGCCTCCGGGTCAGTATGCTCGCCGCACGTAAAAACGTCCACAGCCGCGTACCCGAGTTCCGGCCAGGTATGGATGCTCAGGTGCGACTCGGACAAGATGGCGATGCCGCTTACCCCGTTGTACGGCTCCCAGGGAAAGACCTGCAGGTCGCGCAACGTCGCATTGGTTGCCGCGACTGCGTCGCGGATGGCCTCTTCGACCGCGTGCAGGGAGTCGATATTCTTGCAACCCCAGAGTTCGACAATGACGTGTCGACCCAGGCTCTTCACTCCCCACAGACCTCCGTTTACCTGAGAACGATCACCCCCCAACAGTGCGTGCCCAGCCCAACGGGCAACGACATTCCAGTGTAGCACCCCTTCGGCGCTTCTGCAACCCCTTCGACCGATCCGGTTCCAGCGTGCTTCTCGCGCGTCTGGGGGCCTCAGGTGCGAATCGTGTGAGGTCATCCTAGCCGTGCGTGCGCCGGAACGTCGGCTGGTGGAGAGCGCGTCTCCTCGCTCGGAGCGCTCGAGCACGGTCAGCGTGCCTCGTGACAGCGAGCGTCGTGGCCTCGCTGCGGGTGGGGCGTGCGCAGACAGCGCGGTCCGGTCCAGTCGTCGACGCACCTTGCGCGGGCAAGCCGAATCGGGTACACTTTTGGCTGCGCTCGGAACTGCGGCATGGGGATGACCGGATTCGACAGGGCCGTAGGTCCGAGGATTGCAGGCCGAGGTCGCCCACGAACTCGTAAAAAGGGGCAGCAAAGTAACTGGCGAGCGCGAACTCGCTCTGGCCGCGTAAAACACGCGGTCACGTCTGCCCGGACCTCCCCCCGGTAGGTTCGGAGCGGGCGTCGCAAGACCGGGGTGCCCCTCGCCCAAGCGCCGGTGCGGGCGAGGTCAAGTTCGATCCGGCTCGGCTACGCGGGATCCTGTCGGTGGGAGCCCGCTAGCGACCACGAGAACACCGACTACGCCTGTAGGATATCCTCGGCTGAACGCTCTGGACGGGGGTTCGATTCCCCCCATCTCCACTATGAGGACGCCCGGAACGACTCCGGGCGTTTTCCCCTTTCTGGCGCCTGCAGTCCCTGCTCCGGTCAGGGCACTCTCGATCGAACGACCGTCGAGGAGGCGACTCCCCGGCGTGCGTGGTCGCGGGGCGAAAACCGCACCCGCCGGGCGCACCACCGAGCGAGGACGGCACCGTGCCGACGCCCTCCCGATCGGGCGCGTTCGCATCGTCCTCCGAGCGCTGGGTGCCGGTGTCTCGTTCGCGATCCGGCTGTCTCTAGACGACGCTGCGCTCGCTTGACTGCCGTGCCGAGCGTGCGGTGCTTGCGTCGCTCGTCAGGCATGTCCGACGCGCACGAGGAGGAGTTCGTACGCGTCACCGCTCCGGCGCACGCGGAACGAGCACCCCGCGTACTGGACGATCGCGCCGTCCTCGAGATCGGGTGGCAGTGGGACGATGCGCGAGCCGAGCGCGATCCGGATGGGAGGTAACTCCAGCGTGCGCTCGTGGTCGATGTCGCGATACGGGGAGTGCTCCCCACAACGTGGACAGTAGCCCATGCCCGAACTCCCTTCAACCACGCGACCGTGCTTGACGACCTCCGAAGTAGGCCGCGATGCCGCTCAGGACGCCCGCGTACAGGGCAGCGACGACAGCGAAAACGACGAGCGTCGCCGTGCCCAGGCGCAGGTGTCCGAGATGCGGCAACAGGATTCCGGCCGTGACCGCCGCTGCGAGCGCGTCGACGGCGCCGAGCAGGAACGCCTCCTCGCTGCGCAAGCGCCCGGCCATGCCGGCGAAGCCGCCGATGAGCGGCGCGAGCGGGCCGAGCACGAAGTGCAAGCCGGGTGGCAGGACACTCAAGTCCATGACGAGGAGCGCGACGGCGAGCGCGCCCCAAGTGCTTGGCTTCGCTCATCCGGACACGACTTTCGCTCGGGCAGCGGCCACCGCCAGCGCCTCGCGGATCAGGTTGAAGTCGTGCTCGTCGATCCGGTGCAGCTGTCCTTGAAACGCGAGACGCCAGTGCTGTGGCGGCCATTTCTGGACGTGGTGGAGGTGCGGCGCGAGGTCCTCGGCTGGTACCGTCTGACCTGATGGCAACACGACGTCGGGCTCGATCTGGACGCGCCAGGGATAGTCCTCGGCCGCCTTCTTCGGATCGCGGCTTCTCCAGATCGGCGTGTGGTCCTCGAATGCCTCGGAGACCACTGTCGCGGTCGCCGCGAACCCTTGTACTCTCGTGAGGTAGTAGACGAGCCGATCACCGGGGCGCATCGCTTCGGCCTTCTTGCGATGCCGCGACTTGAACCCTTGCACCCGAAAGCCGTGTGCTCGCGTCGCCTCGAAGTTCTCGGGAGATCCGACCAGGATCCAGTATTGCGGACTCGACACTCTGTAGATCCTCTCCGTTGCACTCCGTACCTCCGTCGACTCAGTGTACAGCGCCTGGGGTAGAGGGCAGTGAGCCGGTCCCAGTCGCGTTCGGTCGTGGTATGGCGGAGGTGTGCTGGGGTCGCCCTGACGAGTACCCTCCCGACGAGAGGAGCCGAGAGCACACTGGAGCTAGTTGATTGCGTGTCCTGAGAGGACAGGTCATACTTGAGTCGACCTTCTGCGTCGACACAGCGCGTGTCGTCGCACAGGCCCCGAATAGAGGAGGCTCCACCCATGGACCGTGCAACGATCCGGGAACGCCTCGTCGCGATCGTCGGCCCAGACGGTGTGCTCGACGATCCGGACGAGCTGATCGTCTACGAGTACGATGCCTCCGACGAAGTCTTCGCCGGGCACCATCGTCCGGATTTTGCGGTGTTACCGCGTACCGCCGATCAGGTGAGCGCTGTCGTGCGGTTGGCCAACGAGCTGGGTCTGCCGGTCGTCCCGCGCGGAGCGGGTACCGGACTGGCCGGTGGGGCCCTTGCGCTGCGCGGTGGTATCGTCGTCGTGCTCACGCGGATGAACCGTATTCTGGAAGTGAACGAGCGCGACGGCTACGCCATCGTCGAGCCAGGTGTCATCAACCTGGAACTCTCCACCTTCCTGCAACCGCGCGGCTACTTCTTCGCGCCGGATCCGGCGTCCCAGCGGGCCTGCACGATCGGCGGGAACGTCGGCAACAACTCGGGCGGCCCGCATTGCCTCAAGTACGGGGTGACGACCAACCACATCCTCGGCCTCGAAGTCGTCCTTCCGGACGGGGAACGGATCTGGACGGGCGGCCCGGTGCCGGAAACCCCGGGAGTCGACCTGACCGGCGTCCTCGTCGGCTCGGAGGGGACGCTCGGGATCGTCACGAAGGTCATGGTGCGCCTGACGCGCTTGCCGGAAGCGGTCAGCGTGCTTCTGGCCGCGTTCCCGGATATCGAATCGGCCTCGCACGCGACCTCGGCGATCATCGCTGCTGGTGTCCTCCCGGCTGCCCTCGAGATGATGGACCATCTCACGATCAAGGCGGTCGAAGATGCCTTCCACGCTGGCTACCCGCGCGAGGCGGGAGCGGTGCTCCTGGTCGAACTGGACGGATTGGAGGAGATCGTCGCCGAGAATACGACGCGGGTCGCGGCGCTCTGCCGACAGCACGGGGCGTGGGAAGTCCGGGTCGCTCGAACCAAAGAGGAACGCGACCTCCTGTGGCTGGGACGGAAGTCGGCCTTCGGTGCCATGGGGCGGCTGGCACCGAATTACTACCTGGTCGACACGACGGTGCCGCGGACGAAGCTGCCAGCGACGATGCGGCGCGTCGAGGAACTGAGCCGCGAATACAGGCTCTCGATCGCCAACGTCTTCCATGCCGGGGATGGGAACTTGCACCCGCTCGTCCTGTTCGACCGGCAGCGACCCGGAGAAGTGGAACGCGTGCTGGAGTGCACGACCGAGATTCTGCGCTTCTGCGTGGACGCCGGCGGCACGCTCTCCGGGGAGCACGGTATCGGCTTCGAGAAGCGCGACTACATGACGCTGGTCTTCACGACCGAGGATCTCTGCGCCATGGCTGGCCTGAAGCAGAGCTTCGATCCCCGCGAACTCTTCAACCCGGAGAAGGTGTTGCCCTCCGGTTTCCGGTGCGCTGAGGTCGGGCTCTACCGGCAACAGGTGCTCGCGCAGTGCCTCGGGCTCGAGTACGTCTGAGGTGGCGACATGGCGGAAACGACGAAGGTTCGGCCGGACGTCGCGTTGGAGCGTCTCGCTACGCTGGGGGAGAGGCGCGATCCGGAGCGGTATGTGGTCGACGGTGTGACGCCGCGTCTCGCGCTCGCGCCCTCTACTCCTGAAGCCGTCGCCGAAGTGCTCGCACTCTGTGCCGCGGGCGACCTCGGCGTCATCCCCTGGGGCAGTGGTGGCCAGATGGGGCTCGGCAATCTCCCCGAGCGATACGACGTGGCGCTCGATCTCCGCAACCTGTCGCGGATCGTGCACTACGAGCCGGACGACCTGACGATCGCGGTCCAAGCCGGGATGACCCTCGCCGAGTTCCAGCAGACGCTGGCTGCCCACGGGCAGATGGTGCCGCTGGAGGCCGCCGACCCGGAGCGCGTGACCGTCGGTGGGGCGGTGGCGACTGGACTCGGTTGCCCGCGGCGGTTCGGGCACGGGAGCTTGCGCGACCTCATCATCGGGATCACGGTGGCGCTCCCGGACGGGACGCTCGCGCGCGGCGGTGGTATCGTCGTCAAGAACGTTTCTGGCTACGACATGATGCGTCTCCATTTCGGGGCGCTCGGTTCGCTCGGGGTGATCGTGCAGGCGAACTTCAAGGTCCTGCCCGCGCCGGAGTCGCAGCGGACGCTCCTCCTGGCCTTCCCGGCGCTGACGGATGCGGCTGAGGCTGCGCTCGCGATCCGGGCCTCGCAACTCGCCCCGACAGCCATCGTGCTTTTGGCTGCTCCCACTGCCCGTGCGCTCGGCATCGAGGGCGGGGAGTGGGTCCTGGCAGTGCGCTGCGAGGGGCCGGCAGCGGCGGTCGCCCGGCAGGCCGATCGCTTGCGTGCCAGCGCTGGCGCCCGTGCTCGCGAAGCGCACCTCCTGGAGGACGGTGAGACGTCAGCGTTCTGGCGAGCGTTGCATGGGTGGATCGACGCTGCACCGCGAACGGACAGTCTCCGCGTGCGGATCGGAGAGCTACCCTCGCGGCTGGAAGAACTGGCTCGGTTCGTGGTGCGGGAAGGCGGCTCATCGATGGTCGGTCTGGTGCTGGACTACGGCAGCGGCCTCGCCTATGCCACGCTCGTCGGTGATAGCGACACGCTCCGTACGCTCTGGCAGACGTTCGCCTCGTCGGGGCGCCATGCGTCGCTCCTGGCAGCGCCGGCAGAGGTCAAAGCAGGGATCGATGTGTTCGGCCGCTATCCAGAGGGGGTCCCCGTCATGCGGCGACTGAAGGAGACGTTCGATCCGGAGCGGGTGCTCAACCGCGGCCGGTTCATCGCTCGACTGTGAACGCAAAGGCAGGTGGGGACGATGGCGACGGTGCAGGAAGCAGCGCCGGTCCGACGATTCAGCGGGCGCGATGCGCCGAGTTACGATGCGATCCGCAAGTGCGTCCACTGCGGTTTTTGTTTGCCGTCGTGCCCGACGTACCGCATCACCTGGCGCGAACGCTCGTCACCCCGCGGGCGCATCTGGCTGATGAAGTCAGTCGCCGAGGGGCAGTTGGACCTGCTCGATCCGGTGTTCGCCGAGGAGATGCAGCTCTGTCTCAACTGCCGCGCCTGTGAGGCGGTCTGCCCGAGCGGCGTGCACTACGGTGAGATCCTGGAGGCGTCGCGAGCCCAGTTGGTGCAGCATCGCCCGCAAAGTCCGCGCGAGCGCCTCTTCCGCTTCCTCGGGTTCCAGATCCTTCTCGGTGATCTGCGGTGGTTCCGTCTCGCGAATCGACTGCTGCGCTGGTACCAGCGAAGCCCGCTGCGAGCACTCGTCCGCCGCTCGGGTATGCTGCGGATGATGCGGCTGGAGCACGCTGAAGCGCTGTTGCCGGAACTGGCCGACAGGTTCATCGTCGCCGATGGGCGCTTCTACCCGGCCCAGGGGGAGCGACGCGGGCGCGTGGCCCTCTTCGTCGGATGCGTCATGAGTACGGCCTATGCCCACGTCCACGAGGCGACGATTCGCGTCTTGACCCGCAACGGCTTCGACGTGGTACTCGTCGCTGGACAGCAGTGCTGCGGCGCGCTCCACGTGCACAGTGGGGAACCGGAGCTGGGGCGCAGGCTCGCGCGTCAGAACATCGATGCGCTCGAGTCTCCGTACCTGGATGCGGTCGTCGTGAACGCTGCCGGTTGCGGTGCGATGTTGAAGGAGTATCCGCAACTGCTGCGGCACGACCACGAGTATGCGGCGCGGGCGCAGGCGTTCGCGGCTAAGGTGCGCGACGTGTTGGAGTTCCTCGTCGAGCGCGGTCTGACGGCGCAGCCGGGACCCTTGCCCTGGACGGTGACGTACCAGGAGCCGTGTCACCTGGCACACGCACAGCGGATCACGCAGCAGCCGCGGGTGCTCCTGCGCGCGATCCCTCAGCTCCGGCTCGTCGAGATGGCGGAGTCGGCGCTCTGCTGTGGCTCCGCCGGTATCTACAACCTGCTCCAGCCGACGATGGCTTCCGCCCTGTTGGAACGCAAGCTCGATAATGCCTTGGCTACGGGGGCCGACGTCATCGTCTCGGCCAATCCAGGGTGTATGCTGCAGCTGGAAGCGGGGCTCCGGGCGCGCGGGCTCCAGGTACCCGTGCTGCATCTGGTCGAGGTGCTCGACCGGGCGTACGCGGTGACGGCGTCGAGCGCGCCGGTCGCAGCTGCAGCTGAGTGAACGATCGTCGCACCCGAGTGTGCGGAGCGAAAGGGTCGACTCGTGCGTTGGTTCCGTTCTCTCTTCCTGGTGCTCCTCCTCACCCTCGCTGCCGCGGCCCCGTCGGGAGCTGAAGAGGCGGGGACGATCGCTGGTCGCGTGCAGAACGGCACAGCGGGTGGGGGCAGTGTCGCGGGGCTGGCGGTTACGCTGCGTCACTTCTCCGGCATGCAGCTCGCTGAGGAGCGACAAGCCGAGACAGCGGCTGACGGATCGTTCTCCTTCGACGGACTGCCGACCGGGTTGCAAGATGCCTATTTCGTCGTCGTCCGTTACGCTGGTGTCGACTACTTCAGCCCGATGATCCAGCTCAATGCCCAGCCTCAGCAAACGGTCGAGCTCACGGTGTACGAGACGACGGACGACGCGAGCGTCGTGCGCGTGAATTCTCGTTCGCTCGTCATCGCCGGTGCTTCGCCAGAACTCCGCGTCGTCGACGTGATGGACATCGTGATCGTGGAAAACACCAGCGACCGGACGTACGTCGGGGATCGCGATGGCGTGGTGCTCCGGATTCCGCTTCCCGAGGGGGCGCAGGAGATCAGCCCGCAACCCGGTTTCGATTACGGCCAACCCCGCCTGGAGGGGAACACGCTGCTGACCACCGGTCCGGTACCGCCGGGGTCGCACACGCTGGTCCTGAGCTACACGGTGCCCTACACGGGAACGCGAGCAACGCTCTCCGTCGGCACGGCGATGCCGACGGGGACGCTGCGTGTCCTGGTGCGTCAGGGGACGTACGAGCTGAATTCGCGCAGCCTCATCGACACCGGTACGGTCGAGGTCAGTGGTGTGACCTATCGGGTGCTCGCTGTCGATGCGCCGGTGGTCGGTGACGTGCACGTCGTCCAGGTCTCGCGGTTACCCCGCACGGGCTTCTTCCGCGATCTGCCCCTTGGGGCGAGCATCGCGCTCGTGGTCGGAATCGTCGGGGTGCTGGCGGCGGTTACCCTCACGGTTCTGGTGCTCCGCCGTCGGCGCCCAGGCGAGACGCAGCGCTCGGCGAGTCCCCCGTCGCCGGAGGACGAACGGCTACAGCTCGCGGCCGAGCTCAACCGGCTCGACGAGGCGCGTGCAGCAGGTGAGCTCGACGAGGAAGAGTACCAGCAGAGACGCGCGGAAGTGCTTGCCCAATTGCGGGAGCTGGTCCTCCGCGAGCGCGGGGTCGAGACGAGAGGGTGAGACGATGGGGCGGCTAGTGGAAATCGCAGACCTCGCGGCGATCCGCCTCCTCAGCGATGCCCAGATCTCCCCGGACGGCGGCGAGATCGCTTTCGTGCTCACGACGTTGGACCTGGAGGCCGACTGTTACCGTTCGGCGATCTGGCTCTACGAACGGGCCAGCGGACAGGTCCGTCGGTTCACCTACGGGCCGGGGCGAGACCTGATGCCGCGCTGGTCGCCGGACGGCACCTTCCTCGCTTTTCTCTCCGACCGCTCCGGGACCGACCAGCTGTGGGTGATGCCGCGCTACGGCGGTGAGGCGCGGCAGCTCACGCGCTTCAGCGAGCCGGTCACCGCCTTCGAGTGGGCTCCGGACAGTCGACGGCTCGCCGTCGTGACCCGGGCGATGCAAGCGGAGGGTGCGCCAGAGCGGCCGACCGACGTCGTCCGCTTGACGGCGCTCCGGTACCGGTTCGATGGTCAACGCGGCTTTTTGCATGAACGGCGGAGCCACTTATGGCTCGTCCTCGTCGACGATGGCCGAGTGGAACGGTTGACGGACGGAGACTGGGACGACGACTGGCCCAGCTGGTCACCGGACGGCGCGGCGCTCGTGTTTACTTCGAACCGTACCGAGGACCGGGAGTGGAGCGCTGCGAGCGAGCTCTGGTGCCTGCGGTTCGACGAGGGGCGAGCGGCTCGTGTCGAGCGGTTGGTCGGTGGTCGAGAGGTCGCGCTCGTTCGTCCAGCCTGGTCACCGGACGGCCAGCTCATCGCCGCCGTCGGTCACCTCGAATCCTGGGCTGGTTCGGCGCGCCACAAGCGTCTCTGGTCGATCGCTCCGGACGGTAGCGGTCTCCGCTGCCTTACGCCCCAGTTCGACGCGACACTCGACGATGCGCTCCTCAGCGATACGTTCGGTCCGAGCCGACCGGGTCTGGTATGGTCACCGGATGGTCGCTCGATCTACGCGCAGGTGAGCGAAAAGGGGGCCGTGCGGCTGTATCGGTTCCCGGTCGACGGAGGGGAACCGCAGTGTCTCCTCGGTGGAGCGCGGCGGGTGCAGGACTTCAGCCTGAGTCGCGACGGGCAGTGGATCGCTGCGACGGTGGCGGATCCTCTCGACCCCGGATCGCTCTGGCTGCTGACTGCGGACGGTCGTCGTGCCGAGCGGATCTTCGATCCCAACGATGATTGGAAACGCACGGTGACGCTCACCGAGCCGGAGGAGCTTTGGGTGAGCAGCCCCACCGATTCAACGCTCATCCACGCGTGGGTCATGCGGCCACCAGCTGCAGCTGTGTCCGCCGGGCGTCCTCCGCTCGTGCTTTCTATCCACGGCGGACCCCATGCCATGTACGGGTGGGTCTATTGCCACGAGTTTCAGGTCCTGGCAGCGGCCGGGTACGCGGTGGTCTACGCCAATCCACGCGGAAGCCAAGGGTATGGAGAAACCTTCCTGTCGTGCACGCGTGGTGCATGGGGCGAGGCCGACATGCCGGACCTCATGGCGGTGGTCGATGCCGTGGTCGCACGAGGCTGGGTGGATCCCGAACGACTCGGGGTGTGTGGTGGTTCCTACGGTGGCTACATGACCAACTGGATCATCGGGCATACCGACCGGTTCAAGGCGGCTGTCTCCATGCGGTGCGTCTCCAACCTTCTGAGCATGTACGGGACGAGCGACATCGGCATCTACTTCAGCGAGTGGGAGATCGGGGCAGCGCCGTGGGAAGATCCGGAACGCTACCGTCGCCTCTCGCCTCTGACCTATGCACCCGACATGCGGACCCCCCTCCTGTTGCTGCACGCCGAGGAGGACTGGCGGTGCCCGATCGGACAGGCTGAGGAGCTGTTCGCTTGGTTGCGCCGGCTCGGTCGGACGGTCGAGCTCGTCCGCTTCCCCGGTGAGGGACACAATTTGACCAGGAGCGGTCGTCCGCGCCATCGCATCGAGCATCTCGAGCACGAGCTCCGCTGGTTCCGTACTTACTTGTGATCCTGGGTGTCCGCTCCCAGCGCTTCCTCGACGTGAACGCGCGCGATCACGTCGCGGCCACGCTCGACGACGGCCCGCGCCAGGTCGTCGGTGAGCGAGCGGATCTGGACCCAGCGTTCGAGCAGCGAGACAGGGTCGTGGCGAGCTTCCCGGGTGACCTCGACGCGTGGCCGTGAAACGCGTTCCGTTTCGAGCAGAATACCACCGACGTGCGCCGCACCGAGTTCGAGCAAGCGGCGGCGGAACTCGTTCACACGGATCGTGCCCACATACTCCGGAGGGACGCGGACGAATACCCGCACGATCGCATCAGCGATCTCGGCCGCGCGTCGCTCGAGCGCTCGGTGCAGCTCCTCCCTCGGAGCGTCAGTCACCAGCTCGAACCGGAGCGTGCGCATCGGCCGCGTGCGGAGTGGGCGAAACTCCCACTGGACCGTGCGGGGGTGAGTGCCCGTCGCGATCGTGACGATGACGAAGCCCTTTTCTTCGCGCTCTTCCCCGAAGTCGATCCGCTCCACGCTCCCGGCATAGACGACCGGTGGGCGGTGATGCAGGACCTGGTGGGCATGGAGGTGGCCGAGCGCGACGTAATCGACCGGTGCTGCGTCGAGCCCTAGTTCGTCTAACGCGAACACGGGGTCATCGCCGAGGAGGGCGCTTCGCTCGCTGCCGAACCGTCCGCCTTCCATCGAGAGGTGTCCGAGGAAGACCGCGGGAAGCGACGGATCGAGGCCGGACAGGCTGTTCCGAATCTCGCGCCCGATCGCGTCCTTGAAGTGACGGTCGAGTTCAGCCGGCGAGGCGTCGCGGAGCTCGTCGTGCGCCAGGAAGATCCGCTTGGGAATCCACGGTAGCGTCACGATTTGCAGCGGTCCCCCGGGAGTCTCGAGGAGGAACGCTTCCAGACTGCCGCCGACACGGACGTTGGGAAGTTGCAACGCTGCGTAGATATCGATCGGCGTGGAGCGGGCCAAGTTGCTCGGGCGGTCGTGGTTGCCGACGAGGAGCACACAGGGGATCCCGGCCGCGATGAGTCGCTGGATCCGCTGCGCGAAGTAACGCTGGAGCGTCGGGCTCGGATCGGGATTCTTGAAGGCATCACCAGCGAAGAGGACAGCATCGACACGCTCAGCGAGTGCGGTCTCGATGATCTGGTCGAAGGCCTGGAGAAAGTCCAGGACGCGCGTGCTGTGTCCGAGTTCGGGGCGGAACGTGCCGTGTGTTTCTATTCCCAAGTGCAGATCGGCGAAGTGCAGGAGTCGCAGCGTCACGGCATCGTCCTCACTGGCCGGTCACCAAGCGCAGGAGGGCTTTGTCTCGGGCGGCGCTCTCGCGCGTTCGGCCCCTACGTGCACGGATGAGCTCGAGCAGGGCCTCGCGGTGGTACTGATGGGTGCGGATGGCGACGGGCATGCGCACCGCGTGTCCGACGATCACGCATTCCTGGCGTGGGCTGAGATTCGCCAGCAGGTTGCGCAAGCCAGAACGGTCGGCGACTCCGGTGAGCACGGCCTCGATGTCTTGCTGGTCGCTGAGCGGCCCGATGATCTTGGTGCCGAGCTGCGAGAGGATCTCGCGGTCGATGCTGGAGGGACGTTGGTCGACGACGAGGAGCGTGACGCGGTACTTGCGCATCTCCCGCGCGATGGTGCCGAAGATCGATTGTCGGGCTGCTTCCGGGGTCAAGAACTTGTGTGCCTCCTCCAGCACGATCACGAGCGGACGGATCTTGCTCTCGCCGCCGGCCAACTGCGCCTGGAGCACGTCCTCGGTGTACTGCGCGTGGATGCGGCGCGTGAGCAAGTTGGCTACCAGCATGTAGTCGAGGAAGGAGTCGTTGCGACCGAACTGCACGATGACGTGCGTGCCGCGTTGGAGCTTCTGGATGATGTCGTCGATCACCGACATCTCGAGCTTCGGTCGGATATAGGGCCGTGTGACGAGTCGCCCGAGCTTGGAACGGAGTGCGTTGAGCGACGTTTCCGCGACGCCGGTGCGCGAGCAGAACTCCTTGACCGCGTCGCTGTCGAATTCCTGCGTCTGGCGGATCCACTCGCGCCCGTAATGGGCATAGAGGTGGTGCGCGACGGTCGCGAAGGTCGGGTTCAGGTTGAGCTCCTCAGCGAGCAGTTCGATATCCTCCGGCTCGATCTGGTCCAGCCCGATCTGGATCGTCCGGGCCGCCGCGCTCCGGTCGGTGCGGTCGTCCAGGGTATAGACGTGGATCCGCGAGCTTTCGAACAGTTCGAGGAGGCCGGCCAGGTGCGGTTGGTCGGAGGGTGCTCGCGCGTACTCGTTGTGCATGTCGAAGAGCAGCACTGAGACTTCATCCGCCAAGATGAGGCCGATCAAGAGCAGGCGCGTCAGGACGCTCTTTCCGCTCCCGCTTTGGCCGAACACGCCGTTCGATCGCTTGACGAGTTCGCTCAGATCGAGCGGGACGGGGATGTCCATGGCCGGTGGTGTGCCCAGAGCGAAGTGCGTGGCGTCTTCACGCCCGAACACGGCAGCGAAGTCGTCGGCCGTCGCCTGGCGGAGGCGAGCGAAGTGCGGTGGAATGGTGCGTGCAGGCGCGGGTTCCGCTCGCCCGTGCTCCAGCTCGAGGGACGGCCTGATCTCGGCGACGGCGTAAGCCTGGGTTCCACGCAGGATGCGACTCGCGAAGGGGGAGTGGATCGGGGGATCCGCGGTCAGTGCCGCATCGGTGGTCGCGAGCGAGAGATCGGTCACCATGCCGAAGTAGCGGTGCCGCTCGCCTTCCAGCACGACGAAGCTACCGACCCGCAAGCGCTCGACGGCCGTCGGATCGAGGAGGCGAACGCTGAGACCTGAGGAGAAACTGCCCTCGGTGACGACGCCGAGCACGTCCTCGTCCTGTCGCCTGTCGGGACCCTGCGTCTCGAACTCCACGTTGCCTCGTCCGTTCGCGCCGTGACGTGTCCGTGCAGCGGATTGTACCATGGAGAGAAACGACCGAGGCAGGAACACAGGACATGTTGGACAACGAGTGGGAGACACTCGCCGAACTTTTGAAAGCGCCTGCCGATCCGAGTCGCCGCGTCTTGGCCGGGCCGGTGGGGCGGTTGCAAGCGCTGCATTGGATCACGCGGGCGGCGACGAGCAGCCTCGATTTGGACGAGATGCTGAACACGGTCGCGCGGGTACTACGCGAGACGATGCGGGCCGACTCCTGCGGCATCTTCCTCTACGACGAGTCGTCCGGCACGCTCACGCTGCGCGCGAGCGACGGGGTGTCGCCGGACCGGCCCGGACGGATCACGCTGCCGCTGGGCGTCGGTATCACCGGACAAGCGGCCTTGACCCGCCGGTTGCAGATCGCGTTCGACGCGCCGCGCCATCCGGCCTACGTCGACTACCCACACGTCGACGACCGTCCCTTCTCCAGCCAAGTTTCCGTGCCGTTGATCGCGCGTCAACCGGGGCGTCTGCTCGGCGTGCTCAACGTGCTCACGCTGGAACCGCGCGAATTCTGGCCGGAGGAGATCGACTTTCTGGAGACCGCGGCCGGCGAGATCGCCATCGCTATCGAGAACGCCCTCCTCTACAGCGAGACCGACGCCGAGCTTCGGCGCCGCATCGCGCAGCTCGAGTTGCTCCAGCAGTTGTGGCGCGCGATCGCATCGACCCTCGACCTCGGCGAGCTCCTGGCCACGATCGCCACTCGTGCGATCGAGCTCTCTGGTGCGCGCGGTGTCGCGATCTTCCGCCAGTCACGGGCGAAAGGTGGTGGACTCGAGCCGCTCTGGATGACGCCGCCTGACTGGCTCCAGCAGCGGGAGACCGACCTGGAGCGCGCGTTGCGTCAAGTCGTTCAGGAGGTCTTGGATTCTGGCGCCGCGGTGTGGCGCGAGTTGCCGGAGTTCGGCGTCGCTGCCTATGCGTTGCCGATGATCACGGGTCGTCGCGCCGTGGGCGCGCTCTGCCTCTTGTATCGTCTCGGTACAGCGCAGCCAGGGCAGACTGGACTCCTGCACGCGTTCACCGATACGGCAGCGATCGCGATCGAGAACGCGGAACTGTACGAGGAAGCGCGGCGGGGACTGCTGCGCGCCTCGGCGCTCCTGCGCGAGTTGCACCATCGGGTGCGGAACAACTTGCAGACCGTCGCCGCCCTGCTCTCGCTCCAGGCCCGGCGGGCCGGCCCGGAAGCACGTGCGGTGTTGCAGGACGCGGTGAGCCGGATCCGGAGCCTCACCGTCGTCCATGACCTCTTGAGCGGGCGCGAGTTACCGGAAGTTCCCTTGCTCGAGCTGGCTCGGATCGTCGTTTCGCAAGCCGTCCATTCGTTGTGCGGAGACGAGGTGGCGGTCGAGTGGACCATCGAGGGGGACGAGGTAGCGGTCTCTTCGCGGCAGACGACCGTCTTGGCTCTGCTGCTCAACGAGTTCGTCACGAATGCCGTGCGGCACGGCTTCGGCGGTGGACCAGGACGACTGGCGATTCGGGTACGTGGCGAAGGCGGGACGGTGCTCCTCGAGGTCGAGGACGATGGGCGCGGTCTTCCACCGGACTTCGATCCGTGGCGCGGGCAGGGGCTGGGACTCCAGATCGCGCGGACCCTGGTCGAAGTCGATTTGCGGGGCGAACTCGAAATCGGTCCCGCGCCGCGCGGGGGAACCTTGGTGCGGGTACGATTTGCTCCGGAAGGCCAGTCGGCAGCACCCCGTGCTGCTGCGAGTTGACGGCGGAAGACCCCGATGCCGATACTCCTGCCGGACGGTGTCGGTGAGGGAATGGGAAGGGAACGATGGGCAACGACGGGTTTCGCGGCTACTGGGCAGTCATCCTCGGTGCATCGAGTGGCTTCGGTGCGGCGACGGCGCGGGAACTCGCCCGGGCCGGTATGCACATCTGTGGAGTGCACTTGGATCGGCGTGCGACGCTTCCCCAGGCCGAGGCGGTGAAGGCGGACGTCGAGGCAGCGGGTGTCGAGGCGCTCTTCGTCAATGCCAACGCAGCGGACGCAGAGACGCGACAGCGCGTCGCAGCCGCACTGCAGGAGCGTGGCGCGCGCGTGCGGGTGCTCATGCATTCGCTCGCTTTCGGTACCTTGCGACCCTATATCGACGAGGATCCGAACCAGGAAGTGACGCAGAAGCAGCTGGAAATGACTCTGGACGTCATGGCGAACTCGCTCGTGTACTGGACGCAGGATCTGTTCCACGCCGGGCTGTTCGAGCGGGACGCGCGTATTTTCGCGATGACGAGCGAAGGCTCGACGCGCGTCTGGCGCGGGTACGGACCAGTCTCGGCTGCGAAGGCGGCGCTGGAATCGCACGTCCGGCAGCTCGCGGTCGAGCTGGCCCGCTACGGTATCACGGTCAACGCTATCCAGGCTGGGGTGACGCCCACTCCCGCCCAGGCGAAGATCCCGGGCGCTGAGGAGATGCTCCGCGAGGCGGAGCGGCGCAACCCGAGCGGGCGACTGACGACGCCGGAGGACGTCGCGACGGCGATCCGGGCGCTGAGTGCGCCAGGACTGCTCTGGATCACCGGCAATGTCATCAAAGTCGACGGGGGCGAGTCGCTCGTACCCTAGCGCGCGTCAGCCTCACGATCCGACCGGCCCCTCGTAGACCAGCTGTTCGAGGAGGAGCAGCGTCGCCTCGACGTCGGAGAGGTCTACCGCCTCGAAGGGTGCATGCGTGTGCCGGGCACCGACCGCGAGGAGCGCGGTCGGGATACCTTGCCGGATGAGTGCGGCGCCGTCGCTCCCGTAGCGGTCGAAGACGACGTGTTGGACGGGAAGGCCGCTGCGGTCAGCCAGTTCGGCGAGACGCCACAGCAGCCGCTGGTCGTAGTGAGTGGCTGCGTCTTTGTGGACGAGCTGCGGCCCGCCGCCCAGCGTCGCCGGCATCCACTGTTCACCGACGGTCGGCAGGTCGCCGACGAGTCCGACGTCGAGGGCCACTGCCCAGTCGACGTCCAGGTCAGCGCGCAAGGAACTCGCGCCCAAAAGTCCGTTCTCTTCTTGCACAGTCGCGGCGAAGTAGAGGGCACAGTTGAGCTGCTGCGTGTCGATACGCCGGAGGAGCAGGGTTAGCAGCGCCAGGCCGACGCGGTCGTCGATCGCCTTGCCGTAGACGCGAGACCCGAGTCGCCGGGGTGGCGGGTTCCAGATGACGCTCGCACCGACGGTGATGCCACGCTCGAGGACTTCTTGCTTGGAGGTCGCGCCGATATCGACGAGGAGATCGGCGAAGGTGACAGCCTTGTTCCGCCGGTCCTCCGGAACGACGTGCCCGGTCGCGGTGACGAAGATGCCCTCGACTTGAACACTCCGTCCGAGAACGAGCGCAGGTTGCCCGACCGGGAAACGCTCTTGTGGCTCGCCCCGGACCTGACCAGTGGTGAGCCAGAGCAGGCCCGATGGGTCGATCGAGCGGACGACGAAGCTGAGCTCGTCGGTGTGGGCTGTGAGGAGGAGGCGCGGACCGGACCCGCCGACGTACGCCAGAAGGTTGCCGATGCGACTGCGCCACAGACGCTTCACATGCGGTATCCACGCGCGCTCGAGCCAGGCAAGAACAGGCTCCTCCCGTCCGGTCGGACCAGGAAGCGCCATAAGTTCGGTGAGGATTTCGGTTATCCGTTCGTGCATCGTTCCGCTCCTCGTTCCCCCGGTCGAGACACCGGTAGCAGGATACAGCGTTCGCTCGTGGAAGGGGAGTCGCCCGCGTGTCCCGAAACGGGTAGGATGATCCTCGACCTCATCGGCTGTCTCGGCGCGGGATCGTGCAGCCGATCGCTCCGGGGCGGGGGCGTAGGCGCACCTTGTGGAGGGACAGAGCGATGCCTGAACGGCAGCTCCAAACCGCATCGCACCTCGTCGTCCGGCGCAGCCGTGTGCGCAGCGGGCTCATCGGCCTGTCGGCACTCGTTCTCTGTGTGGTCGCTGTACGGTTCGCGTGGATCGCCGATACTGCCGTCGAGCGCGTCTTCGCGGGCTCCATGGCCCTGTTTCTGGGAATGGTCGCAGTCTTCGCCATGTTGACCGCGCTCGATCGGACACCCGTGCTCGAAGTCGACGAGGAGGGGCTGACCGACCGCGGGTCGATCGTCCGCGCTGGCCGTCTCCGCTGGGACGAGATTCGCAGCGTCGAGGCGCGTAACACCGGTGCGGGATGCTTGCTCGTCGTCGGGGTCTACCGCCCCCAGCGGTTCGTGGTCGACCTACCGCCGGAGCAACGTCGGCAGGCCGAGGAGCTGATCCAACGTTACGGGACGCCGATCGTGATTCCCTGGCGAGGACTCGATCGTTCGCTCACCGAGGTCGTCGAGCGGGCTGGAGCGCTCAGGCGACAGCACTTCCAGTCGGACGAGCGTGGACGATAGGTTGCCTCTTGAGCGCGTTCGACCCTGCCGAAGCCAGCTCTCCGAGAGGCTACAGCGGCGGTCCCCGCCAGCCGAGGCGCGGCGCGAACTGGGCTGGTGCGGGTGACCGACCGCGTGCCGGTTCCATCGCTGTTACAGTGTGATCCCATACTCCGGTAGCGATGGCGGGAGTGGTCTCGTCGCGCCCTCGCTGTCGAGTCCGTGGGAGGCGAGGGGACCGCTCCGGTGCGGTGGCGAAGGTCGCTGCCGAAGGGTGGTACCATCGTGCTGTTCGGGTGCAGGAGCGCCTGATGAAGGGAACGTGCGCATGGAAACAGTACTGCGACCGCTCACGACGACGCGTGAGGCCGAGCGTACGCCGATCGTCGAGGCGCGCGACGTCGTCAAGGTCTACGATACCGGACGGATCAAGGTGCAGGCGCTGCGCGGTGTCTCGCTGACGGTGTTCCGCGGCGAGATGGTCGCGGTCATGGGGCCATCGGGAAGCGGCAAGACGACGTTGCTCAATTGCCTTTCCGGTCTGGATACGATCGACGAGGGGCAGATCCTCATCGCCGGCAAGGAGTTGGCGAAACTCCCGGACGATGTGCGTTCGACCTTCCGGGCCCGGCACATGGGGTTCGTCTTCCAGCTGTTCAACCTCATTCCGGTGCTGACCGCGCTCGAGAATGTCGAACTCCCAGCCTTGCTGGCTGGAGCCCGGCCAGCTGAGGCGCGCCGTCGAGCCATGGAAGTACTCGAGCAGGTCGGCTTGGCCGATCGCGCTGGACACAAGCCGAACGAGCTCTCCGGTGGGCAGCAGCAACGCGTGGCGATCGCCCGCGCGCTCGTCAACCAGCCGGACATCATCTGGGCTGACGAGCCGACCGGCAACTTGGACACCGAGACGGCCGACGACGTGATGGCGTTGCTGCGGCGCCTCAACCAGGAAAATGGGCAGACGTTCGTCATCGTGACGCACGATCCGCGGATCGGCGCGATGTGCGACCGGATCATCCACATGCGTGACGGTCGCATCGTCGACGATGGCCTCGGGAACGCGCGCAGTGGCGTGAGCGAGGGGTGACCGTCGATGAACGAGATCTTCGGAGTGTCGCTCGCGCTCGTCCTGCGCATCTTGTCGGTTGCCTTCGCCCTGATCATGATGGTCACGCTCGGCCTCTGGGTGTGGCGCCCGGTTCTCGGTCGCATGGCCCTCCGCAACATACCGCGTCGTCCCGTGCAGACGCTGTTGATCGTGCTCGGCCTGATGCTGAGTACGTTGATCTTTTCGGCGTCTCTGACGACGGGGACGACGCTGCAGCGCAGCATCACGGGGCAGGTTCTGCAGTTGGCGGGCCCTGTCGACCAGTTGGTGGTCCAGGCGACCGGGGATGCGCGGTTCGCTGGTCCGCAACCCGGTGTCTACCTGCCGGCGAGTGTCGTCCAACGGTTGGACGAGGTACGCATGGCAGAGCCGCGACTCGTGGCGGTGATCCCTGTGCTCTGGCAACCGGTCGCAGCGATCGATCTGCGCACGCGGCAGAGCGAACCGGCCCTGAACCTGATCGGCGTACCGCCAGAGCGACTCGCCGCTGTCGGTGGCATCGTCGATCGCGCAGGCCAGCCGATCGACCTGACGACGCTGGCGGAGGACGAAGTCGTCCTTGGTGAAGAGGCTGCGCGGCGACTCGCGGCTGAAGTCGGCGACCAGCTGCAACTGTTCGTCGGCGGTCGGCCGCTCGAGGTACGAGTGGCTGCGATCGCTCCGGACAGCTTCTTCACTGGTACGCTCAACGTCGGCGACTCTGGTGGACTGACGGTTCCGCTGTCCCGTGCCGAGCAGTGGCTCGGAGTTACCGGACAGGTCAGTTTCGTCGCGCTGAGCAACCGGAACGGCTTGGAAGATAGCGAGACCGTCACCGCAGCGGTAGACGCGGCGCTCGAGGGTACGCCGTACCGGGCCGTACCGGTGAAGCAGCGCGCGGTCGAGCAGGCCGAGCAGGCTGGTGAGGCCTTCACCAACTTGTTCTTGCTGTCCGGGCTCTTCTCGGTCGCTGCTGGCATCTTGCTCATCTTTCTCATCTTCTCGCTCCTGGCAGCGGAGCGGAAGACCGAGATGGGGACCCTGCGGGCGCTGGGCATGAAGCGCTGGCACTTGGTCGCGCTGTTCGCACTCGAGGGGATGGGTTACAACCTGCTCGCTGCGCTGGTCGGTGCCGTTGCCGGGGTGGCCGTCGCGTACGCGGTCGCCGGCTTCATGGGACGGTTGGTCGGCGAATTCTTCACTATCGAGCCATCGTGGCGCCCGCGCGATCTGGTCCTCGCCTACCTCATGGGAGTCGTCGTGACCTTCGTGACCGTCGTCGTCGCGGCCTGGCGAGTCAGCCGCCTCAACATCGTGGCAGCGATTCGTGACTTGCCCGAGCCGCAGCTCCCGCGTGCGAGCCGCCGGTGGCTGGTCGCCGGTACCGTGGGCTCGATCGCCGGTGCTGGCTTGTGCTGGCTCGGGTGGCGGACGGAGAGCCTGGGGTGGTTCGGTCTGGGGATCTCGCTCCTCCCGCTCAGCCTCGCCGCCGTGCTCCGTCGTTTCGGCATACCGCCGCGGCCGCTCTACAGTGCGGCGGCGCTACTCGTCCTGGCCTACTGGCTCTTGCCGGATGCGTGGCACGAGCGGCTGTTCGGCTCGATGAGCGGCGGGTTCGAGCTGTTCGTCCTCTCCGGGCTGATGATGGTCGCGGCGCTGACGGTCTTCCTCGTCTGGAACATCGAAGTCGCGGTCGGGTTGGTCGGCCGGTTCGGACGAGCCTTCCGGCGCTGGTTACCGGCGGTGCGGATCGCTGTCGCATACCCCATGGCGTCGCGCGGGCGCACCGGGCTCACCGTAGCGATGTTCAGCTTGATCCTTTTCGCGCTCGTCGTCATGTCGACGATCTACACGAACGTCGTCGCGCTTTTCGCCGGACCCCTGGCAGCTGCCGGGTGGGACGTCGAGGTCACGCAAGCCAACCCGGAGCCGATCCCGGATGTGGTCGCGGTCCTGCGCGACGAGGGGGTGGACGTGTCGGTGATCGCGGCGTTCGGGCGGACGCAGAGCGTGCCGTGGATGCGGGTCGGTGTCCGGTCCGTCGGTACGAGCGACGCGGATTGGGCGCGCTACCCCGTGCGTGGTATCGACGCGCGCTTCGCGTCGAGTGTGGAGGCGCCGCTCCAGTTGCGCAGTAGCGACTACGCTTCTGACCGCGAGGCGTGGGAAGCGGTCGCCCGCGACCCGTCGCTCGCGATCGTCGATGCCAACGTGTTGCTGCGCCCCGGTGGTGACCCGGCCAACCTGTACTTGCCCGAGTTGCGGTCGAGTGGGGGTGCGTTCTCACCCTTGGAACTGGAGGTGCGTGACAACGCGAGCGGGACGACGACTCGGGTCAAGGTGATCGGTGTGGTGGACGCCCGTGTCTCGTCCCTGTTCGGGCTCTATGTCTCCGAGCAGGTCGTCCCCGAGCTCTTCGGGAAAGCTTCGTCGGTCGAATACCATCTGCGTCTTGCACCGGGGACCGATGCCCGCGAGTACGCGCGCTCGCTGGAAGCGGCCCTCCTGCCCTACGGAGCGCAGGCTGAGGCTACCGCGGACCTGATCGGGCGGGCAACCGGGATCATCCGCGGCTTCATCCGCATCATCCAAGGGTTCATGGCCCTCGGGCTCGTAGTGGGCATCGCTGCCCTCGGCGTCGTGTCCTACCGCGCCGTCATCGAGCGCCGGCACCAGATCGGTGCGTTGCGGGCCATCGGGTACCAGCGGGCGATGGTCGCCGTCGGGTTCTTGCTCGAGTCGGCGCTGGTGACGAGTGCGGGTAGCGTGGGTGGTACGGTACTCGGCGTCTTGCTCGCGCGCAACGTGGTAACGGGCGAGGAGGATCTGGCTGGACAACTGGGGCAATTTTCGCTCGTCGTGCCCTGGGGGCAGCTCGCGCTCTTCGCCGGACTCGCGCTCGGGGTAGCTCTGCTCATGGCTTACCTCCCCGCACGCCAGGCGTCGCGGGTCTCGATCGTCGAGGCGCTGCGGTACGAGTGATGGTCGGGAGCTCATGCTCGCTCGCTGGCTCGTCCTCTGCGTAACGCTCGTTTTCGCGGCACTCGTGGTCGCGGTGCCGGAGGTCGCGTCTGCGCAACAAGCGAATGCCCCGCCGCGTGCCGAAACCGTCACGGCGCGCGTCGTGCAGGTGCTCGAAGAGGGCATCACGACCGTCGGACCGGTGACGCAGCCGTACCAGCGCTTGCTCGTGGAACTGACCAGCGGCCCGGACGCGGGGCAGCTGGTCGAGGTCACGATCGGTGTCCGCGACCTGAACACAGCCGGTCAGCGCTTCGCGCCGGGTGACCGCGTCTACCTTTCTGTCTCCACGGGCCTCGACGGAAGCCGCGCCTACACGTTGCTGGATCGAGACCGAACGACACCGCTCGCTGTCCTCGCCGTCCTCTTCGCCGGTGCGATCGTGGCCCTGGGGCGCTGGAAGGGTGTACGAGCACTGCTGAGTCTGGCGTTCACGTTCATCGCGCTCATCTGGGTCTTAGTTCCGCTCATTCTGCGGGGGTTCTCGCCGGTCCCGGTCGCGATCGCGGTGTCCTTCCTCGTGTTCGTGGTGACGCTGACCGTCACGCACGGGCTCGGACGGATGGTGTTGGCAGCGATGGCCGGAACGAGCGTCAGCCTGGTCTTGACCGGCGTTCTCGCCGCGCTGTTCGTGGCGGCGGCTGGGTTGACCGGCCTCGCCGACGAGGAGGCGAGTTTCCTGCAAGTGGTCCTGGGTGACCGCGCGGTCAACCCTCAGGGCCTCTTGCTGGCTGGCATGCTGGTGGGAGCCTTGGGGGTGCTCGACGATATCACGGTGTCCCAGAGTTCGCTCGTCTTCGAGCTCAGGCGTGCCAACCCGGCGTTGACCGCGTGGGAGTTGTTCGCAGCTGGTGTCCGGGTCGGCCGCGACCATATCGCGGCCACGGTCAATACGCTCGTGCTGGCCTACGCCGGAGCCGCCCTTCCGCTCTTGCTTCTCTTTACCCAGCTCGAGGAACCGCTCCTCTGGGTCGTCAACCGGGAGATCATCGCGCAAGAGATCGTCCAGACCCTGGTCGGGAGCCTCGGGCTGATCGCCGCGGTACCGTTGACGACGGGGTTCGCTGCTTGGCTCGCCGTGCGGACGCCGGCCGAGGCGTTGGATGGTGTCGCCGCGCATCATGGGCACGTCCATTGATGGACGCGCGTGACATCGTCAAGGTCGCCACTGCGACGTGCTCGACACCGTTGGGCCCGGTGCGTCTCTATGGTGAGGCTCGCGGGCTCCTCGCGGTCGTTCTCCCGGCACAGAGGTGCATGGAGATCGAGCAACGGATGGTCGAGCGGCTCGTGCGAGTCGGTGCGGCTGGTGTCGTCCTCAAGGAAGATCCCCAGCTTCTCGCGGAGGCGCTCCGACAGCTCGAGGAGTACTTCACAGGTCGGCGCTGGTGCTTCGACCTCCCGCTCGTTCTCCTCGGAACACCCTTCCAGGAGTCGGTCTGGCGCGCGGTAACGGAAATCCCCTTCGGTGCTACCTGGACGTACCAGCAGCTTGCAGAGCGGATCGGGCGGCCGGAGGCGGTGCGGGCGGTCGGGGCGGCGCTCGGGGCAAATCCGATCCCCATCGTCGTTCCGTGTCACCGCGTGATCGGTGCGCGGGGTGCACTGTGTGGCTACGCTGGTGGCCTCGCTGTCAAGGAGTGGCTGCTCGCTCACGAGCGTGCTGTCTCGAGCCGGTGCGTTCCGTTACCACCCGCGTTGGACGCGCTGGAAGGCGCGGTGCAACGCGCGAGCACGACGCTGTCGCTCGACCCGCTCGGGGTTCCGGAAGAACCAGACGAGGACGAGACCAGCGAGGAAGCCACCGATGTGCGCCCAGTAGGCGACTCCTCCGGTGTTTGCCGTGGGCACACCGAGTGAGGCGAGCCCAGCGAAGAACTGGAAGACGAACCAGAGACCGATCAAGATGAGGGCTGGCAGGTAGAAGAAGATCGGGATGAAGCCGAAGAAGGTAACGGTCCGAACGAGGCCGCCCGGGTACAGCACCAGGTACGCTCCCATGACCGCGGAGATCGCGCCTGATGCCCCCACCATCGGGATCCGCGATGCGGGATCGAGCAAGGTCTGGCTCCAGGCGGCGACGACACCACCGAGGAGGTAGAAGATCAGGTAGCGCGCGTGCCCCATCGAGTCCTCGACGTTGTCGCCGAAGATGTACAGGTACCACATGTTCCCGATCAGGTGAGCGAATCCACCGTGCAGAAACATCGACGTGAAGACGGTGAGGTAGACCGGGAAGCCGACCGTAGGGGGAAGATCCATGCCGCGGGTCAGTTCGAAGGGGATGGCCCCGTACTTGAACACGAACTCCTCCAGGTGTTGCGGCGACCGCGCGAAGAGCGAGAGTTGGTAGAAAAAGACGAGCACGTTGACGACGATGAGGGTGATGTTGACGAAGGGAAAGCTCTGTCGCCCGCTATTGTCGTCCCCGATCGGAAACATTCCCGTCCGCCCCCTGTTCGACTCCGGCGGCCCGCGCTGTGCAGCTGCGGAGGCTCGTCTGTCGGCCTCGCTCACTCGCTCTGGCGCGTCTCCTCCTGGGCCTGCTCGGCGAGCAAGCGTCGGAACTCGTGCACTTCCTTTTCGTAGCCCTGATACTGGAAGGTGACACGCGACTGATTGTTGGCGTCACCGCGGATATCGATCTCGACGAAGCCATGCACGTCCTCGAACCGCATGAAGCCAGCGAGGTCGCGGACCAGCGGGATCCCCAGTTGCTGCTCGAAGAACTGCCGCGCGCGGCGCGCGACCTCGTCCGGGTGCAAGCGGAACGGATGCGTCTCAGCCATCGCACTCCCTCCCTGACGGTCCTCTCTGACGCTTTCGGCTCGTTTCCCTCCCGGCAACCGTGTGCAGTGTCGGCTAGCGTGTCGCTCCAAGCCTCTCGAGCAGCTGGAGTATGCGTTCGCCCTCGCTGAGGTCGGCCACCACCGCATCCGGCGCGTACGTGCGCAATTCTGCCACAGTGAACCGGCCAGTCGCGACGGCGAGGACGCGTGCGCCGCTCTTCTGCGCAGCAGCGATGTCCCGGGGGGTGTCACCGACGAGGATCGTGCGTTCGGGCGGGGGGAGCGTCCCGAGATACTGCTGGACGACGGCGCGCGCGAGGTCGACGAGCTGGTGTCGTTCCTCGGCCTGGTCGCCGTACGCACCGAAAGGAAGAAGCTCTGCGAGGTCAGCAGCACCCAGTTTGGTGCGGGCGACGCGTTCGGCGTTGCCGGTGAGGACGCCGGTGCAATGCCCCCGTAGGCGGAGCAGTTCGAGGAGATCACGCACGCCTGGGAGCACCCAGTCGCGCCGGGAGCCGGGTCGGAGGAGTTCTGCATAGCGCTTGCCCATACGCTGCATCACGAGGGGCAGGAGTCGGTCGATCTCGGCGTGACGGAGACCGTGACGGACGAGCGCGCGCCGCGCGATCTCGCGGTCGAGCATCCCGGCGAGCGGGATGCCGTCGAGCGACACGGTCTCTCCGACCACCTCGCGGAGCGCATCGCGCATCGCTTGGGAGTGGACCGGATCACCGGCCCGCAGGAGCGTACCGTCGATATCGAACAGGACCAAGAGCGTCATCGGCGTGCTCTCGCACGTGGACTGCAGAGCCGCGCGACGATTTCGAACAGCGCTCGCGTCGCGAACTCCAGCGTGGAGACCGAGATTCGCTCGTCGTGGGCATGGGCCAGGTCGAATTCCTCGGGATGGTCACGCATCGGCATGAAGCCGTACACCTTGATCCCCGGAAGACACTTCGCGTCGGTCCCACCTGGGACGAGGTAGGGAACGACGCGTGCTCCCGGGTCCAGTTCAGCCATCGTCTCACAGATGGTGCGGAACAACGGCGAATCGGGGTCGGCTTCGATGCCGCGACCGCGGCTCGTCAACTGGACTTCGACGTGCGGGCCGACCAGCCGCTGCACCTCGCTCGCGAAGGTCTCCGGATCCTGCCCCGGTAGGATACGGCCGTCGACTTCGACCGTCACTTCGGAGGGAATCACGTTGATCCGGTGCCCGCCCCGCACGATGGTCGGGACAGCAGTGTTGCGGGTCATCGCGTAGAGGAGTCGGCGCTCGGCGGGACCGAGCGGGAGCGCGGCCAGGCGTTCCCAGGTAGGATCGGCGAGCGCTGCCTCGATCTGTGCGCGGATCGTGCCGCCGAGCGCCTGCCCGACCTCGCGCAGGAACCGCGTCACAGTCGGCGTGAGCACTGTCGGGAAGGTATGCGTGCTCAAGGTCAGGATGGCGCGAGCGGCGTGTTGCATCGCCGTGTTCGGGATCGGCATCGAGGCGTGTCCCGGTTCACCCCGCGCGATGAGGCGCAGGCGCGCTGCACCCTTTTCGCCGGTCTGGCAGAGGTAGAACCGCTGGCCGGCGAGCGACAGCGCCATACCGCCGCCTTCGTTGATAGCGAACTCGGCGTCGATGAGTTCGCGCCGGTGCTGCCACATCCAGCAGGCACCGAACTGCCCTCCTGCTTCCTCGTCAGCGAAGACAGCGAAGACGACGTCACGGTCGAGTGGGAGATCGAGGCGCTTGAGGAGGAGCATCACTGCCAACTCGCAGGCGACGAGGCCCTTGGTATCGACGGCGCCGCGTCCCCACACCTGTCCGTCGACGAGTTCTCCGCCGAAGGGGTCGCGCGTCCACTTCTCGCGTTCCACGCTCACGACGTCGCTGTGGGCCATGAGGAGCAGCGGTCGTCCTCTGCCCGTACCGCGAAGGCGCGCGACGAGGTTGCCGCGTCCGGGTGCGCTCTCGACCACGTCGGCCGCGACCGCCTCCTGCCGGAGCACGGCAGCGAGGTACTCGGCGAGCGGTGTCTCGTTTCCAGGCGGATTGACCGTCTCGAAGCGGATCAGCGCTTGGAGGTGGCGCGTCACTTCCTCGCGTACGGCGTTCCAATCGATACCCCAGTCGTTCATCTGGCTCTCCTTTCCGCACGAACCAGCATGGCCGCCAGGACGACGAGCAGCCCACCGAGGAGCTGCGCACCGGTCAGGCGTTCTCCGTACACGACGATACCGAACAAGACCGAAGCGATCGGTTCGAATGTCCCGAGTATGGCTGCCGGAGTCGGCCCGAGTCGGAGGCTACCGTAGAGGAACAGCTGTACCGGTATGGCGGTGGCGAGCACCGCGATGCCGAGGACAGGTGGAAGCGCCGCAGCCTCGATGAGGAGCGGGAATCCGGCCGCGAGAGCTATGGCGATGCCGACGCTCGCCGTAAGTGGAAAGATGATCCCAGTGGCCAAGGCCGGGGATGCGTCCATGAAGCCTCGGTAGGCGAGGACGATGTAGGCCGCGTAGAGCGCTGCCGATGCCAGCATGAACAGCGCCCCCGCGAGTTCGATACCTGTCCACTGCCAACCCAACGTGATCCCCACGCCCGTGCATCCGAGCCCCATGGCCAGGCCTTGGCGCAGCGTCGGTCGTTCGCGCCATCCGAGCAGTCGCAGGAGGACGACGAGCACCGGGTAGAGGTAAAAGAGCACTGCCGCGAGAGCGATGGAGACCGTACGGAGCGCGACGAGATAGAGCGTGGTGTTCGCGACGAAGCAGAGGACTGCCAGAACGGTCGCTGTGACCCGGCTCCGCGACCACGGTTCTGTGCCGAGCAGGTTGCCGCGCCGCCGGTACTCCAACGGCAGTACTGCCAGAACCAGGAGTGCGGCCAGGCCGTACCGCCAGGCGAGCAATGTCGGGATCGCCACGCCAGCGTCGAACGCCAGTTTGGTCAGCGTTGCCAGCGTGCCGAATCCGAGTGCAGAGAGTAGGACCGCCGCCGTTCCGACGAGGTCGAACCGGCCGCGTGAGGAGGCTACCGTCTCTGCAACGCTCGCGTCGCCCGTCACCGTTCCTCCCACCGCATTGTCGCGGACTCTCGGTGGGCAAAGCAAGGCCAGCGCCCTGCTTGGAGACGATTCCGGTGGGCCTCGCTGACGCTTCTCGTCGAGCGGAGGGGACTCTCGTACCGGAGGAGCCGTCGTCCTGGTGGACGAGGTCTACAATTGAGAGGTCGTGCCGGCGCAGGGAGTGTTCGGGTCGTCTCGTGGACTTCGATCCGACCGTCGACTACTACAACGTCCTGGGGGTGCCGGTCACCGCGACGTTCGAGGAGATCCGTCGCGCGTATCGGGATCTCATGCGTGCAGTGCATCCCGACCGGGTCCGTGACCCGGACAAGCGCCGGATCGCCGAGGAACGCGCGAAGCTGCTCAACGCTGCCTATGGTGTGCTCAGTGACCCGAATCGTCGTCGCGCCTACGACGAGTTTCTCCGCCAACGCGCAGTAGCCGACCTCCTCTTGCAGCGATACACTGCACCCAGCCCCGTGTGGAATCGACCCGTCCCGGCTCGCCGACCCCGTACGGGCGTGACCGAGGACATCGCTGCTTTCGTGCAGCTTCTGGCTGTGACCGTGATCTTCGTGGCAGTACTCGTTCTCCTGCTGGTCGCGAGCAGCGCGCTCAGCGGCGTCATCGCCGGGTTCAGTTAGTCACTGGCTGCTCTCCAGAGCAAGCGACCGGACATGTCCGCGAATATCCCCGCGGTCGGTGGAAAGTGGCTCGCGAGGAGCACGATGCGGCGCGAGAGCGCTGCGGCGATCGTCGTGTGCCGCGTGGCGATGGCGCGGGTTCGGTCCATATCGAACGCTGAGCACCACGCTGGTCGGTCGACCTGCGCCGGGTGGGTGAAGGTATCGGCGACGATCCAGACAGGACGCTCCGCATCGTCGATCTCGATGCGGAGCATGCCGGGCGTGTGACCCGGCGCGATGTCGATGCGGATGCCTGGTGCGATTCCCGTCCCCGGCTCGATCGGTTCGAGGACACCGGAGCGCTCGAGGGGAACGAGACAGCGATCCAGGTAGCCGGGGACGATCGCGTGCATCGCTGTCCGCACGTCCTCGCGCTGGAAGGTCTCGAGCTCGATCTCGCTGACGAGGTATTTGGCGCGCGGAAACGTCGGGCGGTCATCGACCGTAGCCCAGCCGACATGGTCGGGATGCAAGTGCGTCAGAACGACCATGTCGACCTGCTCGCGCTCGATGCCGCGTGCGGCGAGCTGATCGAGCAAGCGACCGCTGGCATGCCCGAACAACGGCTCTGGTCCCGGACCGATCCCCGCATCGACGAGTATCGTGTGCGCGCGATGGCGGATGAGGTAGCACGTCACGCGCGTGTACAGCACCTCCGAGCCCGCGAAGGTATCGGGATAGATGGAGCGATACGGTTCCCAGTCCTCTGGCGGTACGTCCGGAAAGACGACTTGGAGCGGGAAGAACGCTCCTTCTACGTCGATCAGCGCTTCGATCCGAATGTCGCCGAGTGACACGGTGGTGGCGCTCATCGGTGCGCTCCTTCCGATCCTGGTGCTGTGCGACATTGCGCTGGACCCTCCGGGAACCGATCGACCGTGCCGATCGTCTCATTCGAGGAAGGATAGAGCAAGGGGGGTTCGATGAGTCGGCTCGAGAAGACACGCAAAGCAGTGGTCGTAGCGGTCGTCGCAGCAGCGTTGGTGCTGGCGGCCTGTGGTGTGGCTGCGGATGGGACCGGGGGACAGCCGGCCGCGAGTCCGACACCATCGCCGGTGGCAACGACTGCGAGCACGGAGCGGGTCGAGCTGCTGGTCCAGCGTGCACAGCTTCGACGGTCGGTGGCCGGTGAAGCGGAACTCGTCGCTACCGTGGTGATTCCAGATACGTGCACCGAGCCGCAGCATGCTGTCTCGCGTGCCGAGTCAGAGGTGCTCGTCACTCTCTGGGGGGAACGTCCTGTGGGAGTCGCCTGCGCCCAGGTGATCAGCGAACGAGAGATCGTCGTGCCGCTCGGAAGCGTCGCCGAGGGATCAGTCGTCCGCCTGAACGGAGCAGTGGTCATGCGGGACGGTACAGGGCAAGCAGCAGAACCGGCTGATGGGGAGTACGAGACAGGTCCGGTCTACGTCGAAGAGATCGAGGTGCAGGTCGGGGAAGGGTTACCAGCGCCGGTGGAGGTGGCGGTGCGAGGAGCGTTGCCGGATGCCTGCTCGGAACTCGTCGAGCCAGCGGATATCACAGTCGAGGGGACACGCGTGACAGTCCGCCTGGCGTCGCAGCGGCCGCGCGACCTCATGTGTGCGGAAGTGCTCCGGGCGTTCGACACGACGCTGGACCTCGGAACGTTCGAGCCAGGCACCTACACACTGGTCGTCAACGACCTCGAGACGACGTTCGTGGTGGAGGCGTCCTAGCTCTGGGCCCACCGTGGTGTGCGCTTCTCCGCGAATGCCCGTAGTCCCTCCTCGTACTCTGGGCTGCGATCGAGCGCGCGTCGAAGGGCGCGGATATCGGCCAAGGTGACAGCGTCGCAGGTCAGTGCGCGCCGCAGCGCCGCCTTCGCTGCTCGCACTGCTCCCGGCGCTGCCAGCTGGAGCTCGCGCAGCCAGTCGGCGAGGGCGCGGTCCAGCTCGGCTGGAGCACAGAGGTGGTCGACCAAGCCGATCCGAAACGCTTCCTCGGCGTCGATGACGCGACCCGAGAAGAGGAGATCGGCGGCGCGTCCTGGGCCGACGAGCTGGGGTAGCCGGAGGATGCCGCCCGCGCCGGGGAAGATGCCGCGCCGGACTTCCGGGAAACCGAAGCGCGCTGTCGTATCGGCGAAACGCAGGTCGCAGGCGAGCGCGAGTTCCGCTCCGCCAGCCAGGCAGGCGCCCGATACTGCAGCGATCGTGGGGACAGGGATCTCGGCGATCGCCTCGACCGCCGCTGCGATGGCTTCGGTGTGCGCTGTCCGTTCGTCCGGTGACAAGGTCAGTCGCTCCGTCAAGTCCGCTCCGGCGCAGAAGGCTGGTGGTGCACCGCGCACGATCACTGCCCGGAGCTGATCGTCTCGTGCGAGGTCTCGTGCTGCCGTAGCGATGGCGTCGGCGAGCGCGCGGTTCAGCGCGTTGCGGACGCTCGGCCGGTTGAGGACCAGTGTCACCGTGTCTCCGTGCCGTTGGACGAGCAAAACCGGCTGGGTCATCGACCGGTCACCCCCTTCATGCCTGACGAGCCTCGCGGGCGTGTGCGGTTCGTCGACCGGGAGTATGACATAGGGTGCTCCCTGCGTAGAGCCCGCTGCCCGAGCGTGCGCGGAAACGATGAATGCTGGAGGCGCCGTGTAACGGCCTCTGCCTCTCCGCGTGCGCGGGAACGACAGTCTTCCCGTCGGTCGGCGAGAGTAGCTGCGAGGCTAGACGGTGTCGGCGCACGAAGGGGGGAAGCAGTGCACGAGTTCGGAAAGGTCGTCATGCTGAGTCGAGCGTTCCCGATGGCCCTGTGGTTACGGGCGCGCGGATCGGATCGCCCTGGCCTGTTGCGTGAAGTGCTGGAGGCTGCCCGGGAGTGGCGTGCGCGCGGCCAGACGCTCGACCTAGCCCGCATCGTGCGCCGGATCGATCCGGCTCTCGTCGATCCGCTCACACAGATGCCGAGCGTTGACCTGCTCCAGCGCTACGGTGAGGAGTTCGGCATCCATTTCTTTCAAGACCTCATCGAGCAGTTAGAGCCGCTCTCGACGACGCACGGCGCGATCGCGCTCGCCAGCCAGCTCGGCTTGGAACCCTGGTACGTCTGGGCACAGGTCATGCCCAAACGGGTTACCCGGGACCCGAGCGATGCACGCGATGCCGAGGTTCCTCGCGAAGTCGTCTACCGCATGGGGGACTGGGCACTCGGGTTGCAAATGATCGATGTCGTCGGGCGGACGGTGTTCGAAGACCTTGCAGGAGACGAGGGGACGCCGCCGGGTGAGTCGCCGGTCTGGCCGATCGCGCTGGCGCTCTGTCAGCGTATCCCGCACCCGCTCGTGCTTCCCGACCGGGATCGCGAGGAGTTCGTCGAAGCAGTCTCCCGGTGGGATCGTCGGGTCGAGACCGACGGCTTCTTGATCGAAGCGCTGGAGTTCGCTTGGCTGGCAGCGTTCGGTGAGCCGCCGCGGTCGCCAGCACGAGCTCGGTTGCCGGGACCGTGGCGGCCTTTGCACTATCCGGAGGCGCTCGATCCGGTCGACCCAGTGCTGTGGAACCTTCTAGGTGTCGCGCTCGGGGTACTCGAAGGGCGTGTGACCGATCCACCGAGTCTTCTCACCGCGGAGGAGCTGCGATCGGCATGGGATCGAGCGCGGGATGCGCTCGACGGCTTGTTGGCGACCGCCTACGCCCGGCAAGCGGCGCGGTTGCTGGGCGTCGGCTGGGCGGTGCACGAGAGCGGGTGGCGTTGGTCGGCCGGTGCCGCCTGGCGGCTGCTCTTGCTGGAGGGACTGCTGCGCGAGATGGTCGGAGCGGTGCGCGCCATGGTTCTCGAGACGGAGGCCTGGCTCGAAGAGTACGATGCGCTGCCGAACCAATTCGCTACCTGGGCTCGCTACGGTCTCGAACAGCTGGACATCTGAGCAAGAGACTGTCTCGTGGTGCGTCCGGGTGCGCCGGTTCTCTCTCGGGACTTTCGGCCCTTGCGCACCGAAGTCGCCGTCGCGCGGAGTCGTCGGCCGATGCAGAGCAGCGAGCCGGACGATCGCACACGGGAGCTGACCGCCTCTGGGCAGTCGGCTGATCCGCTGCACGGACGCGATGGCAGCTGATCACGCGTGCTGACCGGGCGCACGCGAACCACCGATCCCGAGCGGCCCTGTCGTGGCGACGCACGAGCGAGGCTCACGCGGTGCGTCGCCCGCATGCGCGCTTCTCCCGGTGCGCTGCGGCGCGACGGAGAGCGGTTCGCGCTCCTTCGAGAGGGTTCGAGGCGGAGCGGCGAGCGAGAAAGCAGCCGAGGCGTGGATGACGGCGGGCAGTCTCAGGGGCAGAGGGGGCTCCGACTCTGGATGCTCGGCGCGGATGACACCCGGTACGATGGTAGCCAACTGTTGAGCGTTTCGTGCGGGGAAGCGGAGTCACCGCAGGCGAGTGGAGCGGAGACGGTAGGCGCGGGCTCTGAGGGGAGCGTGTGGCTCGTGCGGGGACGACGATCCCTGGCGGCATGGAACCTGGCGCACCGCGAGTACGCGGAGAAAGCAAAAAGCCGAGCCGAGGCTCGGCTCGGAGCGGGAGACGGGATTCGAACCCGCGACAACCGGCTTGGGAAGCCGGCACTCTACCAGCTGAGTTACTCCCGCGTTCATTGTCCACTGCATAGTATAGCGTCGAGGGGTGCTCTTGTCCAGAGGGGGTGTCGAACTGCGTGGGACCGAGAAGTGCGGCGGCACATGTCGAAGCCGCAGCGCGGGAGGGTCGCATTGTGGCCGCGATCGGCAGCACGTGCGTTGGACAGGTTGCTGCCGGATCGGTGGTGCGGCGGATCTCGGGTCCTGGGCGAGCCGGTCCTCACCGTTGCCCGCCACTCACGGCAGGCACACCATCACTCCTGACGAACCGGGACGAGCGAGAGGGCGAACGCACTTCTGCGCACGGGCTCTCTCCCTTGACGGTGGCCGCTGCGAACAGGTAGACTTGCTCATGGCGAACGTGGGGGCATAGCTCAGCTGGGAGAGCGCGACAATCGCACTGTCGAGGTCGGGGGTTCGAGTCCCCCTGCCTCCACCACGTTTTCTTCCCCGTTCGGTATCACATGTGCACCAGTCGGTCATAGTGTCCCCCTCGTCGACGCGGCCTGCGTTCGATCAGTCGGGGACTCGCAGGGGAGCGCTCACCGGGAGAGGAGGCCGCCGATGCGGATGCGAACGTTTCAGCTGGTCGGGCGGCGAAACGGTCAGCCAGACGTCCTCCTGTTCCGCGACAGCGAGGGATGCTACTACCTTCGTCCCGGTTGTGGTGGACTGCTGGTGCGGCTGACGACCCGCGACGCGGAACGCTTGCTGAGCCGGTACCAGTACCGTCCGATCTTGAGCGGGGCGTGGTTGACCTACGACGAGGTGATGCGCGTGGACTGCCCGCTCCCCCAAGAATCCGAGGCGGGTTCGGTCGACTCGTGAACTGCGAGAGAGCGATGGGGTGGCATCACGTGCCACCCCTTGGTGGTACTGCTCGCGTGGCGTGAGCTGCTTCAGGAGGCTGGTTGGGGCCGGATCTGGGGTGCCGGGACCGGTCGTGCCTCTTGAGGCGGCTCGGCCTGTGCTGGCTGGGCATGCTTGATGAGCGCTGCGGGCCGAGTGATGGGTGGCCCGACCAGCTCCGGTCGCGGCCGCGGTTCGTCGAACAGTGCCTCGATCTCCTGCCCCTCGATCGTCTCCTTCTCGACCAGCAGGGTAGCGATCTGCTCGAGCTTGTCCATGTGCTGGAGCAGGATCTCCTTCGCTGTCCGATAGGCTTGGTCGATGAGCCGCCGGACTTCCTGGTCGATCTCGTACGCGACCTGGTCGCTGTAGTTCCGCTGTTCGGCGATTTCGCGGCCGAGGAAGATCAATTCTTCTTTCCGACCGAAGGCCAAAGGCCCGAGTCGCTCGCTCATCCCGAACTCGGTGACCATGCGGCGAGCGAGCGTCGTCGCCCGCTCGATGTCGTTGGCGGCACCGGTCGAGATTTCCTGGAAGACGAGTTCCTCAGCCACCAGCCCGGCCATGAAGACGGCCAGCTGCGCCTCGAACTGCTTCTTTGTCCAGAAGAACCGGTCTTCTTCCGGTAGTACGCGCGTGTACCCGCCCATCATGCCGCGGGCGACGATCGAGACCTTGTGCACTGGATCGGCGTGCGGCAACATGCGGGCGACCAGCGCATGGCCGGCTTCGTGATAGGCGGTCATCAGCTTTTCCCGCTCGCTGATCCGCCGGCTCTTCCGTTCAGGACCAGCGACGACGCGGTCGATCGCCTCGTAGAGTTCTCGGCGGCCGATCGTCTTCTTGTTGCGCCGCGCAGCCAGGATTGCCGCTTCGTTCACCAGGTTTTCCAGGTCGGCACCGGAGAACCCCGGCGTCTGGCGCGCCAGATCTTCGAGGTCGACGTCGCTTTCGAGCGGCTTGCCGCGCGTATGCACCTTCAAGATAGCGAGACGCCCGTGGAGATCGGGGCGGTCGAGGACGACCTGCCGGTCGAAGCGCCCTGGGCGGAGCAAGGCCGGGTCGAGCACGTCCGGACGGTTCGTCGCCGCCAGCACGATGACGTTGGTGCTGGAGTCGAAGCCGTCCATCTCCACGAGGATCTGGTTCAGCGTCTGCTCGCGTTCGTCGTGACTGCCGCCGAGACCGGCACCGCGCTGGCGACCGACCGCGTCGATCTCGTCGATGAAGACGATGCACGGAGCGTTCCGCTTGGCCTGGTCGAAGAGGTCACGCACGCGACTGGCACCGACACCGACGAACATCTCGACGAACTCGGAGCCGCTGATACTGAAGAACGGCACCCCGGCTTCGCCCGCGACCGCGCGGGACAGCAGGGTCTTCCCCGTTCCTGGTGGGCCGACGAGGAGGACGCCGCGGGGGATGCGCGCGCCGAGTGCGGCGAACTTCTCGGGGTACTTGAGGAACTCCACGATCTCCCGAAGTTCTTCCTTCGCTTCGTCGACACCAGCCACGTCGTCGAACGTCACGGTCGGCCGGTTACTGGTGAAAACGCGGGCCCGGCTCTTGCCGAAGGAGAGTGCTTGGTTATTCGTCCCCTGTGCTTGGCGCATCATGAAGATGATGACGCCGATCAGGAAGAGCGTGGGCAGCAGGAAGGTCAGCGTACCCAGCCAGTTCCCCCACTGACTCGCTGGCTTGGTGTCGATACTGACCGATTGCGGGTCGATTCCGTACGTCTGCAACAACTCGAAGATATCGACGTTCGGCGGCAGACGGAGACTGCGGACCTCTTGGGAACCGAAGTAATGAACCTGTACCTCGTCGGAGCCGCTGGTCATGACCAGCCGCTCGACCTTGCCCGCCTTGATATCCGCGGCTAGTTGTTGGGTGGTGAGGCTCGCGCCGCTGTGTCCTCCTTGAACGAAGGTGACCCAGACAGCGATCGCCGCGATGATGAGGATCATCCAGACGAAGCCGTTACGGAGCCACTTATTGTCTGCCATCGGGGTAGCCTCCACTGTCGTCGACCCACAGCGTCGCGTCGTGCCGCGGGCGTCCCCGATTATAGCAAGCGAAGGGCACGCCGGATTCTCGCCCGCCCCGCGTCACCAGAGCGGCTACGCGCGGCATTCCGCGCCGCCTCCGGGAAGAGATCGGCAGCACTCAGCGGAGGGTATGGAGCACTTCCGTACCGATCCGTCGTGCGTCACGCGTGCGTTTTCGCTCGGGCGGATCGGTCAGCGAACCGCAGGATGTGAGCGACGTCGGCTCAGCGCGAGCGGTAGACAGCGATGAAGGGTAGGTTGCGGAAGCGCCCAGCGGCGTCGAGCCCGTACCCGACTACGAACTCGTCGGGAATTTCGAAGCCGACCCAGTCGACAGGAACGTGCCGGGCATCCGGCTTCTGCTTCTTGAGCAAGACGACGACGCGCAAGCTGCGCGGGTTGCGTCGTCGCAGCACGTCGAGGAGGTACTCCAGCGTCAACCCACTGTCGACGATGTCCTCGACGAGGAGCACGTCGCGCCCTTCGATGGGACGGTCGAGGTCCTTGAGGATCCGCACGATGCCGGACGTCACCGTCGCTTGACCGTAGCTGGAGACCGCCATGAAGTCGACGTCGAGTTCGATCGGAAGGTGGCGGATGAGGTCAGCCATGAAGACGAAGGCTCCGGTGAGGATGCCGACCAGTACCGGTCGTTGCCCTTGGTATGCCTGGGCGATCTCCTGGCCCAGCTCGGCGACGCGCCGCTGCAGCGTTTCCTCGTCGATCAGGACGCGTTCGAGCTCGCCCGCAACCGTTCCTGCTGATCCGCTCACGCTCGGTCCCTCCTCGCTCCGTCGTAGTTCCACGATCAAAGAGCCATCGGGGGCTTCGAATCGAGTCCCGTGCAACCCAGCGATCCACCACACCACACCGTCGCTCGCGACCAGGGGCAGCCGTTCCCGCAGGTACCGCGGAACCTTTTCGTTGACGAACCAGTCCTGCAGCCTCACCGGCTGGGGCGTCCCTGGTCGGACGATGCGGTCACCGCTGCGCCGCGTCCGCAAGGTCCAAGGACGTCCGGCGGCTCGCTGGACGACCAATACCCAGTCGTTGCCCAGCGGCACGACCACGGAGCTCCGCAGCGGGACTGCGGTACCCGCTTGCAGGAGCGGCAGTCCCGACCGCCGGAGCTGATACTCCTCGATCCGGTCTGCCGGACCGAGGACTGCCTCAGTGTAATCGATCTGCGCCACGATCCCACGCCCGAGCTCGACGCGACTGCCCGGTCGGCCGTGCGCGATGGCCTGACGGACTGCGAGCAGGCGGTCGCGGGTCAGTGTCCAGGTGGGGTCGAAGGCTTCCCTGAGCGCGAGTACCGTCACGCGCCGTTGGAGGGGTGGGGACAGATTCCGAAAGCGTGTCCGGTGGAACAGGACGAAGGTGCCGTCGAATCGCGCGACCTGTTGCAACGCCTCGCGTGCGAGGTGCTGAAGAAAGGTCGCGTCCTCCTGCAGCTGTTCAGCCACCTGCGCGATCGTTTCCACTGTGCCTGGTCGCAGATCCTCGAGGAGGGGTATCACCTTTTGGCGGATGACGTTGCGCTCGTACGCGAGCGAGAGGTTGGTCGGATCTTGGATCGGCTCGAGTCCGAGAAGCGCGAGGGTCGTCTCGATCGTTCGGCGGCGGATCGCTAGAAGCGGTCGCACCAGGTGGATCTCGACGAACGTGCGGTGCGTCGGGTCGATCGGGATGCGGAGTTCGGTGACGTCGCGCATGCCGGCGAGGCCGTCCAAGCCCGAGCCGCGGAGCAGTCGCAAGAGAACCGTTTCAGCTTGGTCGTCGTGCGTATGGCCGACGGCGATCCACGTCGTCTCGTACTCGAGCGCAGCCTGCGCGAGGGCCGCGTAGCGGGCGGCTCGGGCACCGGCTTCGGTGCCGCCTTCCCGCAGTTCTGGCCAGGCGGCGACGTCGACCTGCCGTACTGACACAGCGAGCCCGAGTCGTTCTCCGAGCGCTACGGCGCGTTCCGCGAGCGTCGTCGATTCCGGATGCAGGCGGTGGTCGACGTGGACCGGCAGCGGTCGGGGCCCGAGACCTTGCTGCGCCAGGTGCTGAAGTCCCCACAGCAATGCCAGCGAGTCAGGTCCGCCGGAGAAGCCGACGACGAGGCGGTCGTCGGGAGTGAGTCGTGCTGCTTGGAGCACCGTGCGGATTTCCCGCAACAGCGTACCGACCGTACCGGCTCGCCCGGACGACACGGGGGACTCCTCCCGGTGGGCTTCTCAGGCGCTCCTCCCAGCCTGAACGAGGAGACCGAAAAGAAAAACGGCGCTCGTGCGCGCCGCTACAGTGCCGGTGGGCGGATTCGAACCACCAACCCAGGGCTTATGAGTCCCCTGCTCTACCGTTGAGCTACACCGGCCCATGTTCCACCCGAGAGTCTACCACGGACCACTGGTGACCGTCAACGCGCACGGGTGGGCGACGTACGGTGTGCTGTGGCCCCGCAGGCGGTGGGGGCCCGGGAGAGAAGCTCCCGGGCCAGTCGACGTGTTATTCGCCGATGTCCTTACCGATCTGGCGCGCCATGGCACGGTAGGCGGCGAAATCCCCGAGGCCGGTGGCATTTGCGCCTGGGACGACGATGACGCTCGCCGAGATCAGGTCGGCACCGGGGCTCGCGAGGTAGGCGCAGATTTTGCCGATGTCGTCGGGGAGTGCCCAACGTCGGGCGGCGACCAGTGCCTCTGCCCGCTCGCCCATCTCGGCCCGCATGCGCCCGTTCAGGATACCAGCCGGGAGTACCGCGTTCACGGTGATGTTGTAGGCGTAGAACTCGGCTGCCAACTGCCGCGTCAGGCCGAGCAAGCCACGTTTCGATGCGGTATACCCGGCGCCACCGTTGAGACTTGCGCGGAGTGCAGCGAGCGAACCGATGTTGATGATGCGTCCGTAGCGCTGACGTACCATGTGTGGGAGAGCCGCACGGCTCATGTAGAAGGGGCCGGACAGATTGACGGCGATGTAGCTGTGCCATTCCTCGTCCGACATCCGCTCGACAGCCGGTGAGCGACCCAAGCGCGCTGCGTTGTTCACGAGGATGTCGATCCGGCCGTGCTGCGCGACGACCGCCTCGACCATCTCGCGTGCGCGCTGTGAGTTCGACACGTCACCGGCCAGGACGAAAGCCCGACCACCCTGTGCCGCGATCTGCTCGACGGTCGCTCGCGCATATGCTTCGTCGAGGTCGTTGACCGCGACGATCGCTCCCTCCTGCGCCAGCACCCGCGCGATGCCAGCTCCGCCTCCTCCCATTTCCCCACCACCTGCACCGGTGACGAGGGCGACCAGGCCTGTCAGCAGTCCCATCGTTCCCACTCCTCGCTATGCGAAGGCTGATTCCGGGTCGGTGCGCGCACCCGGCAGCACGGACACGGCTCCATCGACGGGGATGGCAACACCGCTGATGTATCCAGCTGCGCGACTGGCGAGAAACACGACCACTGCAGAGACATCTTCCGGAGTACCAGCTCGGAGCACAGGGATCGTCTCGGCGAGTCGACCGATCCACTCTTCGCCCCGGTCCGCTGCGAGCTCCGGCGTCGCGATGAAGCCCGGAAGCACAGCGTTCACCGTGATACCGTGCTGGCCCACCTCGATCGCGAGGTGTCTGGTCAAGCCGTAGAGCGCCTCCTTGGTCGCGACGTAGGCGGCGCCGTGGAGGACACTCGTTCGGTTCGCGACGACGTTCGAGACGTGGATGATCCGGCCGAAGCGATGTCGACGCATGTGCCGCACGGCTGCTCGGCTCAGGTAGAAGGCGGCATGGAGGTTCACTGCTATGGCCCTCTCCCATTCCTCGTCGCTGATCGCATCAGCCCGCTGGCCGCTCCCGCGCACCTCGGTGTCGTTCACGAGAATGTCGAGCTGACCGAAGCGATCGACGACGCGCTGGAGGAGCGCGTCGACCTGCGCCGAATCGGTAAGGTCGGCAGCGAATCCCTCGACTGGGTACCCTGCAGCGCGGAGGTCGTTGACCGTCAGTGCGATCTGTTCCGGTGAGAAGTCGCTGACGACGACCGTCGCGCCGGCCTCAGCGAGGGAGCGTGCGAGGTTCGGGCCCAGCCCGGCGTGGATACCGCCCCCGGCGCCGGTGACGAGTGCGACCATGCCCGTAAGGTCGCAACCCAGCTGTATCTGCATGTAGTTCCTCCGTGCTTCTGTGCTCTGTGTCGCGACTCTGCCTGCGTTCGTGTCCCTGAATCGGTCGAACTTCCAGGGTGCCGTGGCCAGTCCAGTTCGGCGCTCGGTTGCGCGATGACCTGCGCGTACCCCCGTCTCACCTCGGCTGACCACAGCTCCCGATCGCTGCCTGAACGGCATCGTCACCGGGAGACATCGCGCAGTGGGGATCGACCATGAGGGGCGTGCTGGCCCGATTCTGCTGGGCACACGCCTCGTGTCGCGCACGCTGTGCATTCGGCGAGCGACTCCTCCGGCGATCCCCTCCGCTGCGCGCCACCACGAGCCGGGGGCCGGATCGCACGCTCCGGTCCCCGGCCCGCGTCAGCCTCTCGCGCGAACCGGAACGGTCACCTGTTGTCCGATGAACGTCGGGCAGACGGTCGAGATGCCGGCGTTCCGGGCTCCCGCTACGACCAGCAAGATCGCCTCCGGCGAGTGAGCGAAGCGGACGAAGGTGTCGTCGGGCAGGGAGGGATCGAGCAGAGCATCCTTGGCCAGCCGGCGCAAAACGCCGGCTGGTCGTCCGAAGTGCTCCCAGAGATACTGTCGCGCCTGCGCCTTGCTCCACCCCGCCTCGGCGATCAGCTGGGCATGCTCCGGACCCAGCACCACGATGCCGGCGTGCCCGCGTGGGCTCGGGAAATAGGTTCCAGCGTACGACATCGAGTCAGCGATCGTCTCCAGGATGACCTCCGGACTCTTGGAGTCGCGCTGCTCGACCTGCATGGTGCCGCGAACGAAGCCGACCGTCACCGTGCTCTCGTCACGCGAGAAGCCCCGTTCGACGTGGAGAGGTTCCCACGGGCTTTCCTCTTCGTTCTCGGCGATGCAGAGGCTGAACTTTCCGGGTTGCCCCTGCGTGCTCTGGTCGAACTCGTGGGGGCGGATGCCGAGCGCGTTCATGATCACCAGCCGGATGGCACGACCGACCGTCGCGTTCGGCCGATCGCCGGGGCTGAAGACGTTGTCCTTCGCGTTGAATCCGAGTTGAGTACGGATCGGCCCGTTCACGACGACGAAGACTGCTTGGCCGGTCGTGCTCTGGAGGAGGCCGCGGCTCCCCGGCAGCTTGTTGAGCGCCTCGAGGGCGGCGAGGACGACCGGGAAATACTCGGGCTTGCAGCCGGCCATCACTGCATTGGCTGCGGCGAGGCGGACAGTGCATCGGCGCCCGAGGTGCTCCTGCTCGATGACCACCTCTTCCGGATCGCGGTCGACGCGAGCCAGGAACTCCTCCACGAACTCCTCGGCGGGCGGAACGACAGGCAATCCGTCCGTCCAACCGCGCTCGTAGCAGTACTCGATCGCCTCGCGGGCGTGCCGCACGGCCTCCAGGCTCGGTTCAGCCGTCGGCTGCACGCTCATGTTGCCCCTCCTCGGCCGTGTCTGCGACTCCCAGTAGCTCGAGTACCTGCGGCAGTACCTCCTCAGCCCGCCGCTGTACTTCCTCCGGACTCAAGCTGCTGATCGGGTGCGGGATGACGGCATACGGATATCCCGGCATCCCTTGCGTTTGTGCCATCGCGTCGGCAGTTGTCCGGAAGGCTTCGGTGACGATCGCTGCAGCAGGCACGCCGACTTCTTCGAATCGGATCGCATCGGCCACACTGGCCGCACTACACGACCCTCAGTCACCGACCGCGGCGATAGCGAAGTCGCAGCGCTCCTTGAGCTCGCTGACCACCGAAGCCTCGACGGGAACCGAAATGTTCGGCTTACGATGCATGACGAGTTCGGCTGCCCCATAGCGCTCTCGGAGCAGTTGGCCGATCGCTCGAAGGAGTAAGTCAGCGTTCTTCTTCCCGTTGTCGATCAGGCACACACGCGCGCCCCGCAGCGAGCGGCCCGTACGGTGGGCGCGTGCCTTGCTCGTTCGAGCGGTCTGACCGGTCGGATCGACGAGTACCGGCATGGTCAAGCCTCCTCGGGTAGACGCTTTTCCAATCGAACCTCGCGCAGCTCCGGATAGACCGGTGCGATCGCTTGCTGCAGCATCGCGTGCAGCAACTGATCCGGCACCAGGCAATCCAGGCAGGCGTCCGGAAGGGCCTGCAGCACCAGTTCCACGACGCCGTCGTCCGTCACGCGCTCGATGCGGAGTTCGAAGCCGTCCGGCGCCAGGCCGGCCCGGATCTGGTCGAGCGCGCGATCGATCTCCTGTAGCACAGTGGGTGCCGCGTCCATCGTGCTCTTCCGTCCTCCTTCCTTCGTCTCGTGCCTGCCGTTCCGTCCGCACGTTTCAGGAGGCGAGCAACCGGATCCCGTCGATCTCAGCTGGGACCTCCATGACGCGGAGGTGCGGCGAGACCGTGAGCGTCGCTCCGGTACGGGCAGCGACGTCCTCGGGTGTCACGTCTGGAGCGACTTCCTCCAGAACGAGTCGCTCGCCTCGAATCGAGAGGACAGCGAGATCGGTGTAGACGCGTCGGACACAGCGAGGTGCGGTGAGGGGATAGCTGCATTCCTCGACGATCTTCGGCTCGCCGCGATCGGTCGTGTGCGTCGTCGCTACCCACACCTGTCGTGCTCCGACCGCGATATCCATGGCGCCTCCCACCGCTGGGACGCGCGGTCCAGGAACTCGCCAGTTCGCAAGATCGCCACGGGAGGAGACTTGCAGTGCGCCGAGAACGGCGTGTGTCAGGTGCCCGCCGCGGATGATGGTGAAGGAGAGGGCGTGATCGAACACGCTCGCGCCGGGCACCAGAGTGACGAAGTCGCCGTTGGCGTTCACGAGGTCCGGGTCTTCTTGCCCGGGTGGTGCTTTGGGACCAGCACCGAGAATACCGTTCTCGCTGTGGATGAGGATGATTCTTCCCGGAGGAATGAAGCGCGTGACCAGCGAGGGAATACCGACGCCGAGGTTCACGTAGCTTCCGTCCGGGAGGTCTTGGGCGACTCGGTAGGCGATGCCTTCACGCGTCAACGGCATAGCAGCTGACCTCACCTTTCGGTCGCCGGGCGCTGCCGCACCCAGGGGCGGGGTACCTCGACCACGCGGTCGACGAAGACGCACGGCGTCTCGATTTCCTCGGGTGACAGCGCGCCCACCGGTAGCACCTCGTCCACCTCGGCGATGACGACGCCTGCTGCCGTCGCCATGATCGGGTTGAAGTTGCGCATCGTGCGGCGATAGACGAGGTTGCCCCATCGATCTGCCCGGTAGGCCTTGATGAAGGCGTAGTCGGCGCGGAGCGGGAGTTCGAAGAGATACGCTCGCCCGTCGATGACACGGACTTCCTTGCCTTCCGCCAGTTCTGTGCCGACGCCTGTCGGCGTGTAGAATCCCCCGAGCCCGGCGCCAGCCGCGCGGATGCGCTCGACGAATGTGCCTTGGGGCAGGACCTCGAGTTCCAGCTCTCCTGCCAAGTATCGCTCGCGGACTGCAGTCGCGCCGGGATGTGTCGGGTAGGAGGAGATCAGCTTGCGCACGGCACCGTCCGCGATCAGACCACCGATGCCGTCTTCGTCGGTTCCGCCGCCGCAGTAAATCAAAACGAGGTCGCGCAGTTTGCGCCGCCTGAGTGCATGCACCAGGTGCACCGGGATACCCGGCGGCCCGAAGCCGCCGATCATGATGGACGCGCCGTTGGGAATGTCAGCGACCGCCTCGTCACAGCTGGCTACGACCTTGTCCATGGCACCGGTCTTTCCCTTTAAGCATTAACTCGGTGACCGACTCGATCATACGGGTCGTCAGACGCTCCTGTCAAGGCCTAGGCGGCGTGCCCATCGGGGCGCTCCTGCGAAGCCGGACGCAGCATCGGGTGTGCGGGGCTAGGAAAAGGGGCGCGTGAACTCCTCGTCACGGCGAGTCGGCGCGTGTTCGCGGATCGAACCGGCGCTCGCTGTGTCAGGCTGGTGTCGAGCCTGCCAGTGCTGCCGGAGTAGAATCGGGCGCGTGAGGGGTGGCGCCTATGGTGGAAAGGGACTCTCGATCTTCCTCGGCCGACCGGTCCGCCGGCACAGCGGGAGCTGCGGAACAGGCATCCCGAGCGCGGCATGGTGGTGGTCGCGACCAGGAGTGGAACGACGATGACGCGCTCGAGGTGAAGAATCCCGGCGCTGCCGAGCGACTCCTCGAGCGGCTCGATCCGGAGCAACGCCGGGCCGTCACGACGACGGATGGGCCTGTTCTCATCGTCGCTGGGCCTGGCAGCGGCAAGACGCGCGTCCTCACGCACCGCGTCGCCTACCTGATCGCGAGCGAGCGTGCTCGTCCCTGGCAGGTCCTCGCAGTGACGTTCACCAATAAGGCGGCCCGCGAGGTGCGGGAACGACTGGAGCACCTACTGGGTACCGAGCCAGCGCAACTCGTGCAGGCGGGTACCTTCCATAGCGTCTGTGCTCGCATCCTACGCCGGGATGGTGGCCGGATCGGGCTGGAGTCGACCTTCACGATCTACGACGAGGAGGATCAGCTGTCGCTGGTCAAGCAGACGCTCCGTGACCTGGGCTTGGATGCGCAGCGCTTCGCGCCTCGCTCGTTGCTCGGCCGCATTTCGCGCGCCAAAAATGCCTTCCAGTCGCCGAGTGATCTCGGGCAGAGCGCGCAGAGTTACTGGGACGAAGTGGCGGCCCGCGTCTACGAGCGCTATACGCAGTTACTGCAGCGGGCACAAGCGGTCGACTTCGACGATCTCTTGCTGTTGACCGTCGAACTCTTCGAGGAGCATCCGGATCTCCTCGCTCGCTATCAGGACCGCTGGCGTTATCTCCTCATCGACGAGTACCAAGACACCAATCACCTCCAGTATCTCCTCGTCAGGCAGTTGGCGAGTGCGCATCGCAATCTCTGCGCCGTGGGAGACCCGGACCAGTCGATCTACAGCTGGCGGCAGGCCGATATCCGCAACATCCTCGAGTTCCAGCGCGATTTCCCGGACGCCGTCGTGATCAGGCTCGGGCGGAACTATCGCTCGACGCCGCAGATCGTCGCGGCGGCTGACGCCGTCATCCGGGCCAACCGGCAACGGATCGAGCGACCGCTCTGGACCGAAAATCCTCCCGGCCCGCCGATCCGCTTGTGCCCGTGCTGGGACGAACAGCACGAAGCCGAGACGGTCGTCAGCGAGATCGCCCGCCTCGTGTCGCGTGGCGAGGCCGAGTATCGGGACATCGCCGTGCTGTACCGCATCAACGCGCAGAGCCGTCCGGTCGAGGAGGCGCTCGTACGAGCGCAGATTCCCTATCAGGTCGTGGGCGGTGTCCGGTTCTACGAGCGCAAAGAGATCAAAGACGCGCTGGCACTCCTCCGCGTCCTGGCGAACCCGAAGGACTGGCTGAGCTTGCAGCGGGTGTTGCGCGAGAGCCCGTTCGGCCGCGGTATCGGTGACAAGACCTTCCTGCAGCTCGAGCAGTGGGCGAGCCGAGCCGGCCGTTCCCCGGCCGAAGCGTTGCCGGCACTCGCTGAGGAACTCGACGTGGCCCCACCGGCGCTCGCGCCGCAGACGGCCAAGCGGCTCCGCGAATTGTGGAGTGAACTCGTGCGCCTGCGCGGCGCGCTCGTCACGCAACCGCTGAGCAGCGTGTTCGATCTGGCTCTCGAGCGGTCGGGTCTCGCGTCACGGTATCGCGAAGCCAGCGATCCGACCGAACGCGAGCGCTGGGAGAACTTGGTGCAGTTGCGCAACGTGCTCGAGCGGTACGATGAACTCCCGGCCAAGGAGGCACTGGAACAGTTCCTCGAAGAGGCGGCGCTCGTCGCCAGTGTCGACGAGGCCGACTTGGGAGGGAACCGCGTCACGTTGCTGACGCTGCACGCTGCCAAGGGCCTGGAGTTCCCGGTCGTGTTCTTGATCGGCGTCGAAGAGGGACTCCTGCCGCACGCGCGAGCCTTAGAAAGCGAGGCTGAACTCGAGGAGGAGCGCCGGCTCTTCTACGTGGGCATCACACGTGCCAAATACCGGCTGTACCTCAGTTATGCACAGCTGCGCAGCCGCTTCGGGTTGCGCGAGCGTGGTCTACCCTCGCACTTCCTCGATGCGCTCCCTCCTGACGTGGTCGAAGAGCAGCGGGGCGGAGCGCTCGGGCGGTCGAGCGGCTCCTCTCGGGAACAGAGGTCTTCGCTCCCTACGGAGTCCCGCGCGACCGGTGCCGTTGGCCGTCGCTATCGCCCAGGGCAGCGTGTCTTCCACCCGACGTTCGGTGACGGAGTGGTCCTGGCGATCCGGGAGAGTGCCGGTGACCAGGAAGTGACCGTCCACTTCAAGCGGCACGGAACGAAGACGTTGCTCGCCAGCCTTGCCAAACTCGTCGTGGACCAGTAAACACAAGCGCAGCGAGTGTTCACGCTGCCTCGCGACCTTCTCGCTCGGAGTGACAGGATAGGGAGGGTGCGACATGGCATCCGTCGCGACGGGCCGACGCTGGGTGTATCTCTTCCGCGAAGGCAACGCACAGATGCGCGACCTCCTCGGTGGCAAGGGAGCGAACCTCGCCGAAATGACGCGCATCGGTTTGCCGGTACCACCGGGGTTCACGGTCACGACCCGGGCGTGCGTCGCGTACCTTCACGGCGGTCGGCAGATGCCTGAGGGGCTCTGGGAAGAAGTGCTCGAGGGGCTCCGCGACATCGAGGAGCAGCTCGGGCGTCGTTTCGGCGATCCGCAGCAACCGCTGCTCGTCTCGGTCCGTTCCGGGGCGAAGTTTTCGATGCCGGGCATGATGGACACCATCTTGAACGTCGGTCTGACCGACGAAACGGTGCGCGGCCTGGCCGCGATGACTCAGGACGAACGGTTCGCCTACGACTGCTATCGCCGGTTGATCCAGATGTTCGGATCTGTCGTGCTCGATATCCCCTCCGAGCGCTTCGAGGACGCACTGGACGAGCTGAAGCGTGAGATCGGCGTCATCCAGGACTACGAGATCCCGGCGCACCATCTGGCGCGTTTGGTCGAGACCTACAAGGGGATCGTGCGCGAAGCGACCGGCGCGGACTTCCCGCAGGATCCCTTCGAGCAGTTGCGCCGGGCGATTCTGGCCGTCTTCGAGTCCTGGAACAACCGGCGAGCGATCGATTACCGGAACGCGCACGCAATCCCGCACGATCTCGGGACGGCTGCCAACGTGCAGGCGATGGTGTTCGGCAACCTCGGTCCCGACTCGGCGACCGGAGTCGCCTTCACGCGGAACCCGAGCACGGGGGAAAAGGGGATTTTTGGCGAATATCTGACGAACGCGCAAGGAGAGGACGTCGTCGCGGGTATCCGCACGCCGCAGCCGATCCAAGAGATGGCGAACGACCCGCTCTTGCGAGGAGCGTACGAGCAGCTCTTGCAGGTGGCCGAGCAGTTGGAGCGCCACTACCGCGACATGCAGGACCTCGAATTCACCGTGGAGCGCGGCAAGCTCTGGATGCTGCAGACACGCACCGGCAAGCGGACTGGGCGTGCGGCCGTGAAGATCGCGGTCGATATGGTGCACGAGGGGCTCATCGAGCCGAAGGACGCGGTACTCCGCGTCCAGCCGGAACATCTCGATCAGTTGCTGCACCCGATGATCGATCCCGCCTGGAAGGGGGAACCGATCGCTAAGGGATTGCCGGCCAGCCCCGGTGCCGCGAGCGGGAAAGTCGTTTTCGACGCCGACGAAGCCAAGCTGCTGGGCGACCGTGGTGAGGCGGTGATCCTCGTTCGATTGGAGACCTCTCCGGACGACTTCCACGGGATGCTCGCCGCACGCGGTATCCTCACCGCCCGCGGCGGAATGACGAGTCACGCGGCGGTGGTAGCGCGCGGTATCGGCAAGCCGGCGGTCGTCGGTTGTTCGGCGATCGTCGTGGACTATGAGCGGGGAGAGTTCCGCGTCGGTGACCTCGTCGTCCGGCGTGGCGACGTGATCACCATCGACGGTTCCACCGGTGCCGTCTTGCTCGGCGAAGTGCCCACGATTCCGCCGAGCGTAGGTGGCGACCTGGCTGAACTCTTGTCCTGGGCCGATCAGTTCCGGCGGCTGCGGGTGCGTGCCAACGCTGATACGCCAGAAGATGCGGCGAAGGCGCGGGAGCTGGGTGCGGAAGGGATCGGTCTCTGCCGGACCGAGCACATGTTCTTCCAGGAAGACCGCATCTGGGCGATGCGCGAGATGATCATGGCGACGACGCCGGAGGAGCGTCGAGCCGCCCTCGCCAAGCTCGAGCCGATGCAGCGCGAGGACTTCGTCGGCATCTTCAAGGCGATGGCTGGTTTTCCGGTGACGATCCGGACGCTCGACCCGCCGCTGCACGAGTTTTTGCCCAAGCACGAGGAAGAAATCCGCGAAATGGCGAACCGCTTGGGCGTCTCGGTCGAGGCGGTCCGCGCCAAGGTACAGGCGCTCACCGAAGCGAACCCGATGCTCGGGCATCGCGGTTGTCGCCTCGGGATCACCGCTCCGGAGATCACCGAGATGCAGGCGCGCGCGATCTTCAGCGCCGCGCTGGAGTGTGCTGCGGAAGGGATCGAGGTCCATCCGGAGATCATGGTCCCGCTCGTCTCCGACGTGCGCGAGCTGATGCTGCAGCGCCAAATCATCGACCGGGTGGCGCGGGAACTCTTCGCCCAGGCGGGTCGTGAGATTCCGTACTCGGTCGGGACGATGATCGAGGTGCCGCGTGCCGCGCTGACTGCCAAAGACGTCGCCCGGGAAGCGGAGTTCTTCAGCTTCGGCACCAACGACCTGACGCAGATGACCTACGGTATTTCGCGGGACGACGCCGGTCGTTTCCTCCCCTATTACCTCGAGCACGGCATCTACCCGGCTGATCCGTTCCAGACCTTGGACCGGGCCGGTGTCGGGCGGTTGATCGAGATCGCCCGGGACGGTGGGCGCGCGACTCGTCCGGACATCAAGCTCGGCATCTGTGGTGAGCACGGTGGTGACCCCGCGAGCATCCGCTTCTGCCACGAGGTCGGGCTCGACTACGTCTCGGCCTCACCGTACCGCGTGCCCATCGCGCGTCTGGCAGCAGCGCAGGCCGCGCTCGGGCTGCGCGAAGGCGACGTGTAAGGCGCGACTCGACGCGACCCCACTGCCGGTGCCCGCACAGGGCACCGGCATCTTCGTCTACGCGCCGGTGTTCAGCGTGCTCGAGTGGGGAAACGGCCTTCATCGAGTGCTGTGCCGTGCCGCCACCACAGAACGTCTCGGCTCGCTCGCGCCAGACGGAGCACCTGGTACCCGGGGATACACGAACGAGTCGCTTGCTCTATACTATGGCGGGAATTCGTGCCTGTATCGGACGCTTCCCGAAGGGCGACGCGTGTTCGCGGATGCGGTGCAAGCGTTCGGTGCCGGAACGGCAAGAGTCGATCGCTCGATGAGATGAGGTTCGAACGGGCTATGGCTGAGCATGTCGTTATGACAACGATCCCCTTGGACGACATCCGCGACGAGGTGAAGCGGATACTCGAGGCAGCCGAGGCGCGAGGTGTGACCTTGCGGGTGCTCGGTGGTGTCGCCGTCTACCTGCACGCGCCGAGTGCGACGCACCGCGCCCTCCAGCGCGTCTACCGCGACGCCGATTTCGTCGGGCTTTCGGCGCAGAAGCGTGCGATCGAAGCGCTCTTCGCCGACCTCGGATACCAGGCGGACCGCGAATTCAACACGCTGCACGGGCACCAGCGCTTGTTCTTTTGGGACCCGCATCACGAGCGGCAGATCGACGTCTTTCTCGATCAGCTCCGGATGTGCCACACGCTGGACCTGCGGGATCGCTTGACGCGCGACCGCTGGACAGTACCGCTGGCTGATCTCCTCCTGACCAAGCTCCAGATCTGGGAGGCGAACGAGAAGGATCTCGTCGATATCGTTGCGCTCCTCCACGACCATCCGCTCGGGTACGGCGACGAGGAGACGATCGATCTCCGGCGCATCCTCGACGTGTTGACCAACGACTGGGGGTGGTATCGAACGGCGAAGGAAAACGTGGAACGCGTGCGGGCGCTCATTCTCGAGCGCGAGCTCACGCAGGAGTTCGTCTCGCTGCGCCGGCTCGAGGAGCTGTGGCGTGCGGTCGAGGAGGCTCCGAAGAGCCGGGCGTGGAAGCTGCGCGCCATGATCGGTGAACGGAAGCGGTGGTACGAGCTTCCCGAGGAAGTCCGACGCGATTGAACGACCAGAGGGAACGAGGGTAGACCCGCATGATCTGGTTCCGCAAGGGAAAAGGACAGTCGACACAACGCCTCGCGCTCTACTACACGAGTGACGTACACGGGTCGGAACGCTGTTTTCTCAAGTTCCTGAACGCAGCCAAGTTCTACGGCGTCGACACCCTCATCCTGGGCGGGGATTTGACCGGGAAGGTGCTGGTACCGATCGTCGCCACCGACGGTCACTGGGAGATGACATTCCTCGGCCGTCATGAGATCCTGTCTGACCTCCAGGATGTCGAGGAGGCAGAAAAGCGGATCCGCTTCAACGGGTTCTACCCCTACCGCTGCGATCCCGATGAACTGGCGCGGATGGAGGCCGATCCGGCCTACGCCGAGCGGGTGTTCCGCCGGGTGATGCGGGAATCGGTGGGGCGGTGGGTGCGCCTGGCCGAAGAGCGGTTGCGCGGGACCGGTGTGCGCTGCTTCATCATGCCGGGAAACGACGACGAGTTCGAGATCGACGAGGTCTTGAACGCCAGTGATGTCGTGGTCAACCCGGACGGTGCGGTGCTCGAGATCGACGGGTACCAGCTCCTGAGCCTCGCCTGGGTCAATCCGACCCCATGGAACAGTCCGCGCGAGCTCCCGGAGGAGGAACTGGCGGCCCGGCTCGAGCGGCTGGCGCGCGAGCTCGACCCGAATCGACCGGCGATCTTCAACCTCCATTGTCCTCCTTATGACTCGACGCTCGACAGCGCGCCGCAACTTCGGGACGACCTCTCGATCGTCATGGTCGGTGGCCAGCCGAACATGGTACCGGTGGGGAGTCGCGCGGTGCGGCAGGCGATCGAGCGCTATCAGCCCGTCCTGAGCTTGCATGGTCACATCCACGAATCCCGCGGCGCAGTTCGCATCGGGCGGACGCTCTGTATCAATCCGGGCTCGGCCTACGGCGAGGGCGTACTGCACGGAGCGCTGGTCGTCCTCGAAGGGGATCGAGTCGCAAGTTACCAGCTGGTGAGCGGGTGACTGCTGTGCGGCTCATCGACCTCTCGCACCGGATCGAGCCAGGGATGCCGGTCTTTCCGGGGGACCCCGAGGTCGCGCTGGCTCCGCTGTCGGTGCACGGGACCTGGCGCGTGACTCGGCTCGTCTTGGGTAGCCACTCCGGCACGCACGTCGATGCGCCGCGACACTACTACCCGGACGGGCGCGCGATCACCGACTATCCACCCGAACGTTTCGTCCTGCCGGCCGTGGTCGTAGCCTGTGGGGACTTGGGCGCCGACGAGCCGATTCCGGCGACAGTGTTGGACCCCGTGCGGGTGCGTTGTCGGCCAGGCTGCGCCGTGTTGGTAGCGACCGGTTGGGACCGCTTTTGGGGGACGGATCGCTACTTCGCGCATCCCTTTCTCTCGGAGGAAGCGGTCGACCTCCTCGTGGCGTCGGGCGTCGGCCTCGTCGGGATCGATGCGCTGAATGTGGACTCGACGGTGCGGGGAACCGAGCACGCGCACGCGCGGCTGCTCGCTGCCGACGTGTTGATCGTCGAGAACCTGCGGGGGTTGACAGCGCTCGCACCGGAACGCGAGTACGTCTTCGCCTGCCTACCGCTTCCGCTCGCTGACGCTGATGGAGCACCGGTGAGAGCGGTGATCTGGGAACGAGAAGGTGGACAGTGGTGAGGATAGGTGGGAAGGTGAGGAGCGATGCGGGCTGACGGATCGAGCCGAGGACCACGCGTCTTCACGCGCGCTGCCACAGGACTGGTACGCGAGGCCGGACTCCTCGACGCGTTGATCTACAACGTCAATTTCATCTCGATCGGCCTCATGGTGGCGCTCATGTTCCTCTTCATGCCAGCCTATGGCGGCGTGAGCATGCCGCTGTCGCTGGTGCTCTGCGCTTTGCTGGCGCTGCCGACGGCAGCGACGTACGGCATGCTTGCGGCGACCATGCCGCGGAGCGGTGGCGACTACGTCTACGTCAGCCGGGTGCTCGGTCCGGCCTGGGGGATGATGTCCAACTGGAATACGACCGTCTGGTGGATCCTGTACGGCGGCGTCCCCTCCGCGTTTCTGGCCAGTTTCGGCATCGCACCGTTCATGCGGGTCCTCGCTGCCTTCACCGGGAGCGATGAGGTTTTGCGCTTCGCCGACTGGGCGGCGACCTCGACCGGCATGTTCGTGATCGGAGCGCTGCTCATCGCCTTCTTGACCGGTCTCTTCATCCTCGGCCTCGGTGTGTATTTCCGCGTCCAGAACGTGTTGTTCGCGCTCGCGATGCTCGCGACCGTCTTGGTGGTTCTGGTGACGCTGTTGCGGTCGCCGGCAGTATTGCAGTCGAATCTCGCGCAGTACCTGGCCACGCTCACTGGCCGGGGCGATATCCTCGAGGCCTTGATCCGCGAGAGCGGCTACCAGCCAGCGCCGTTCGACCTCCGCAACACGCTCATCACGATGACCTGGATCTATCTCACGATGGGGTTCAGTTTCTCCAGCGCCTACATCGGCGGCGAGGTCAAGCAGGCCAGCAAGATCCAGGTCTGGGTGATCCCCGGAACAGTCGTGTACGCGCTCGTTTGGGGATTGCTCCTGGTGTGGGGTGTCACCCGTGCGTTCGGCGAGGAGCTTTTGGGGGCGATCAGCACGCTCGGTGACGCTGGAGCGAGCGCGGTTGGACTGGCGGCGGCCCCCCGTTTTCACGAGCTCGTGGCGCTGGGAAGCGGGAATCTCCTCGTCGCCTTCCTGATCGGGTTCGGCTTCATCTTCTGGAGCTATGCCTGGTTGCCGGGTCAGATCTTGAACGCGTCGCGTAACCTCGTCGCGTACGCGATCGACGGACTGATGCCGTCGGCGTTGGCTTGGGTCAGTCCCCGTTTCCACACGCCGGTCGTCAGTCTCCTCGTCATGGGGTCATTGTCGATCGTCTCCTTGGCGATCTACGTCTTCACTCCCTACTTCGCGACGCTGGTCGGTATCTTCGGCTTCTTGCTGACGTTCATCATGGTGTCGCTCAGCGCTGTGCTGCTACCGTATCGGCGGCCTGATCTGTTCGCTGGCTCGCCGGTGGCGTGGCGTGTCGGAGCGGTGCCGGTCATGAGTATCGTGGGCGCGATCTCGATCGTCGCCTGCCTGATCATGCAGTGGGCGTACCTGAACGATCCGTACTCCGGGATCAGCTTGGATCCCAGCACGCTCAACGAGGGGATCCTCGGGTTCGGCATGTTCCTCTTGAATGTGGGCATTTTCCTCTCGGGCCTCGTCATCTACGCGGTGGCACGCTGGTGGCGCCGTCGCCAGGGGATCGACATTTCGCTCGCCTATCGCGAAATTCCGGTCGAGTGAGCGAGCGAGGAGGTGGGGACGTGAGTGGAGGCGCAGGAGGTCGGCTGCGGGGTAGCGGCCCGGGTGTCTTCGTTCGGGAGGCGACTGGGCTCACCAAGGAGCTGTCCCTCCTCGATATCTTCATCTACAACACCAACAACCAGAATATCGGTCTGGGGGTGCTTTTTATCTTGCTGTTCGTCCCGGCGTTCTATCCCGGCGCGAGTATGCTGGGTGGCGTTGTCGCAGCGGCGCTCCTGGCGCTGGCGCACGCGACGACGTATGCGTTCTTCGCCGCTGCGATGCCGCGGAGCGGTGGTGACTATGTCTATATCAGTCGTACCCTTTCACCGGTGCTGGGTTTCCTCAGCAGCTTCAACTGGCTCGTCTGGTTGAGCGTCTACATCGGGATTCCGGCAGCGTACTTCGGCCAATACGGGCTCTCCTCGTTGTTCCGGCTCCTGGCTGCCAACGCTGGCGATCCGGGCCTCATGCGAGTGGCTGACTTCTGGCAGACGCCGTTGGGCATCTTCGTGGCTGGTACGGTGCTCATCGTGGTCTTCGGCATCGTGTTCGCGTTGGGCACGAAGCTCTATTTCCGCATTCAAAACGTCGCATTCATCTTTGCGACGCTGGCGGTCGCGCTCGCGGGCGTGATCGCGTTGCTGACACCCCGCGAGACGTTCATAGCCCGTTTCGACGAGTACGTGCTGACGCTCGGTGGAGTGGCTGATGCGTTTCGTGTGGCTCGTGAAGCTTCTGGTGTCGAGCCGCATCCTTTCGATGCCTACCAGACCTTCCTCTCGCTCAGTCTGCCGCTCTACATCGTACTCTTCGCGATCACGTCGAGCTTCATCGGTGGAGAAGTGAAGAACGCGCGCCGGGCGCAGCTCTTCGGTATGCCGGGTTCGGTCGTCTACTGCACGCTCTGGATCCTTCTCCTCGTCGCTGCGTTCCAGAAGATGGTGGGATACGAGGGACTAGCCGCCATCGGTGCGGTCGATCCGCAGACGCTCGGATTCGCCTTCACGCCGACGTTCATCGAGCTCGCCGGAGCTGTCGTCCACCGTAACCTACCGCTCGTCCTCCTGCTGGGAATCGGCTTCCTCCTGTGGACATACGTGTGGTTACCGATCAATTACCTCGCCTCGACGCGCATTCTCCTCGCCTGGTCGTTCGATCGTTTGATGCCCGAGCGTCTGGCGTACGTCAGCCCGCGTACGCACACTCCGCTGGTGGCGATTCTCGTCATCGGCATTCTCGGCGAGATCTGTCTGGCCCTCTATGCGTGGAACATCGTGCTCGCGAGTATCGTGGGCATTTTCGGCTGGATCGTCTCCTTCATTTTGACTGCTGTGGCAGCCATCGTGTTCCCGTATCGCCGTCGCGCTGACTTCGAAGCCTCACCCGTTCGGTGGCGGGTCGGTGGGATCCCGCTGATGACCATCGTCGGCGCGCTGGCCGTAGCGAGTTTGCTGATCTGCGAGGCGGTCTTCTGGCTCGATCCGTTCGTCGGGCTGGCCTACTTCCCCAATGTCCAGATCTTGACCGTTGCGGTCTTCGTGGTGGGAGCGCTACTGTACTGGGGCATCAAGGCGCTCCAAGCGCGCCGTGGTATCCGCATCGAATACGCTTTCCGCGAGATACCGCCGGAGTGACTCTGCCGTGCGCCGGTTTCGACGTACGGCCACGGGGTCGCGGAGGGCAGAGGAGGCCCTGGTACCCTGAGTAGGCGCTCGTGACCGCCCGGGCACAGCCCTCCGTTTCGGGAGATGGCGTAGGCGAGGAGGGGCAGCATGTCGACGGACGGCCGGTCTCCGGTGCCGCATACGGAGATCCATCACGCCTCGCGGCGCTTTCTCGAGGCAGCGCAGGACGTGCTGGTTGTCGCTCTGGTTGTGGTGCTCTTCGGGTTGATGATCCGCACGTTGATCATCCTCGTCGAGCACCTCTTCGGCCCCGAGCTGGACTTTCGTATCGTCATCGCCGAGGTGCTCTTCATGCTGGTGATGGTGGAGTTGATGCGACTGCTCATCGTGTACCTCGAAGAGCACCGCGTGGCGGTCGACTTCATGGTCGAACTCGGGATCGTGGCCACGCTGCGCGAGGTCGTCCTGCGGGGTGTCGTCGAGTTGACCTGGTTGCAGGTGCTGGCGATCAGCGTCTTCCTGCTGACGCTCGGAGCGTTGCTCCGCTTCGGCACGCTGCGAGTTCCGCTTCGAGCGTTGCGCATGCGGGCGGAGGGAGAGCAACAGCGGTCGGAATCGCTCGTGCCCGAGGGCGATCGCTCGGTCACGGCGCGGACGGAGTGAGCGACGGCGCGTCGACCAGAGACCTTCGTTCGACGCGGATCTCCCGCTCCGTGACCCGCAGTCGGACGCGCTGACCACGGCCGAGCAGGACTTCGTACGGAGCGACCCGGGGGCGGTCTGACGCTCGGCGAGGTTGGGGGCGGACGACGAGCGGGGAGGTGATCCCTCCGCCGGATTGACGCAGGAGGATGAGCGCAGCCGATCGTCCACAGGGGTTTACGGAGTTCGCTGCCGGGTGCGCGTCGACGATGCCGATGACGACCGCACCGACTCGGAGACACGCGTGCGACGCGCTGTCGAGCGGGTGTAGTTCGAGCTGCATCCGCTCGCTGATCTGGACGGTCGAGGGTTCGGTCACCACCGTGAAGCCTATCCCGTATGCGCGCGCCCGCCGCTCGAGGATCGTCCAGGCTGGATCGTTCTCGAGGACGCCGATGACAGCGATAGCTCGGACGGCTCGACGTTCCAGGAAGCCGAGCGTGCCGGGTAGGTGTTGGGTATCCCACCCCGGGACAACCAAAAGGTCGTAGGGCCGTTGCCAGGGCACAGTCGCTCGATCGGCGAGTTCGACGCCGTCGTGCGGGTACGAGCCCCCACCCACGACGATCGTCGACCTGCCGAACGACAGGACGGCACTCAACGTCGTACCGGTACTGCCGACGACGATGCTGTCGCTGGGCTGTGCCGAGCGGAAGAGCAGGCTGAGGACGAGTCCCGTCGCGAGCCCGATCACCAGCCGACCGATCGTGAGCAGGCGCGGCATGTGGTGACCTCACGGCGTAGGGCTCGGACTCGGCTCAGTGGCCTTGGCGTAGTACGCGATATCGATCGGTGAGCCGCGCGGTACCCAGCTGTTCCACTGGAGCGTCGCACTCACCACACCCCCGTCGGGGAATTGCTCGCAGTCGAAGGAGGGGAAGCTGGCCACGATCTCTTCGCAGGTCATCGGCACGATGCCGCGGACGGTCAACCCGGCGCGCTGGAGTTCGACGATCGCTTGGCGGTACGGTTGGCCGTAGAGATCGGGCACGCGCACGCGGTCGCCGACGCTGACGTACACCTTGACGGTACCGCCGTTCCGCACTTGCTCGGCCGGTTCCGTACGGATGACGTACCCCTCGGGGACGGTGCGGCTGCCCTCCTCGATCCGCTCGATCGTAACAGGTTGCGCTTGCAGCTGCTGCAGGACCTCGGTATACGGGCGACCAGCTAGACCGATCAGGGTGATCCACTCCGGCCCCTTGCTCACCCAGACGCGGATCGTACTCCCCTTTTCGGCCAGCGTGCCAGCCGGTGGATCTTGACGAACGATCACGCCAGGGGGGACGACGTTGTCGAAAACCTCCTCGACGTCGAGCTGGAAGTCTCCGGCAGCGGCGGCAGCTTCGGCCTGTCGGAGCGTGGAGTTGACGAGGTCAGGCACGCGCGCCGTCTCCGGCGTGGGCGTCGGCTCCGGTGACGGTGTCGGGGTGGGGGTCGCGACCGTCGTCGGAGTTTCCGCGGCGGGCGGAACGGTCGGGCTGGAAGCGACTGCAACGACGGTCGGCGATGGCTGCGTCGAGCGATCGCCGTTGCCCGTCAAGGCGCGGAGGTCGACGAGCTGGAAGGCGAGGATGACGAGTGCGACGATACCGACGAGGATCGCGCTGCCCACGAGCCACGTGGCACAGCCGATGTCGCTGGCTCGACCGGCGGCTGGGGGCGCGGGCGGCGGCCCGCTCCGTCCGCGGCTGCGCGCCGGGGGAACGCGCGGAGGAGCTGCTGCTCGCGGGGCAGAGCTGGGGACGGCGGTCGCGTAGTGTTGCCAGTGGCTGAGTGCCTGAGCGAGCGCGCCGGCGCTCGGGAAGCGTTGCCGAGGGTCTTTGGCGAGCGCGCGCAGGATGATCGCCTCGACCGGAGGCGGGATGTGTGGATTGAATTGGCGCGGGGGTGGTGGCGCCTCGTGGACATGCTGCATCGCCAGCCCGATCGGGTTGTCGGCCTCGAACGGCAAGCGCCCGGTCAACATCTCGTAGAGGACGAGCCCGAGCGCGTAGACGTCGGAGGCCGGTGTCGCCGGCTCGCCGCGAGCCTGCTCCGGCGAGACGTAGTGGACGGTACCCATGCCGAAGCCAGCCTCGGTGAGCGAGACGTCAGCCAGGCCTTTGGCGATGCCGAAGTCGGTGACCTTCACGAAGCCGCGCTCGTCGACGAGGATGTTCTGCGGCTTGATGTCGCGGTGGACGAGGCCGTGCTGGTGCGCGTAGTCGAGGGCAGCCGCGACCTGCCGGACGATGTGGATCGCCTCTTCCAGCGGGAGGGGTGCCCGTTCGAGAATCAGCTGCTTGAGCGTTTTCCCCGGGACGTACTCCATGACGATGTAGCGGGTGCCGTCGTCACGGCCGACGTCGTAGACGCTCACGATGTTCGGGTGACTCAGACGGGCAGCCGCTTGCGCCTCCCGTTCGAACCGGCGGAGGAAGCTGGCGTCCGCTGCGAACTGACCGCGCAAGACCTTGATCGCGACCGGGCGGTTGAGGACGAGGTCGTAGCCGCGGTAGACGATGGCCATGCCGCCCTCGCCGATCGGTTCGTCGATGCGGTAACGACCGTTCAGGACGCGCGTCTGCACTCGAGTCGCCTCTCCCCTCTCGGCACGCCGAGTCGGCCGACTGGCTCCGCCATACAGGCTTATCCTACTACGCCGCTCCTCGACCCTTCTGCGGGGAAGTGCAGTCGCGGACGTGCGAGCAGTGTTTCAGCCCTGAGCGCTCGGGTGTGGCAAGATGGAACACGGAACGAGGCGGAGGGGCGAACCGATGGGGCCCTCGATGCATTGCTGGCTCGGCGAACCATTGACGCAGCGGATCGGGAACACGCCGCTCTTCTGCTTGCGTCGGCTCCCCGGTATCTACGGTATCGCGGAAGGGGTACAGCTCCTCGTCAAGGCCGAGTGGTACAACCCCGGCGGTTCGGTCAAGGACCGGGCAGCCTATCGGATCGTGCAGGAAGCGTTCCGCGCCGGACTCCTCGGCAACGGGAAACGGTTGCTCGACGCGACGTCCGGAAATACCGGTATCGCCTACGCCATGCTGGGAGCGGCGTGGGGCTTCGGCGTGACGCTGGTCGTCCCGGCGAGTATCGGCGAAGAGCGCCGTGCCATCCTCCAGGCCTACGGGGCGGAACTCATCTTCAGCGACCCCTATGAGGGGACCGACGGTGCGATCCGTCTCGCTCGCCAACTCGCGGCGGACTATCCCGAGCGCTATTTTTATGCCGATCAATACAGCAATCCCGCGAACTGGCTCGCCCACTATGAGGGGACGGGAGTCGAGATCCTGGAACAGACCCGTGGACAGGTGACGCACTTCGTGGCTGGTCTGGGGACGACCGGCACGATGATGGGCACAGGGCGTCGTCTCAAGGAGGCCAATCCGAGCGTGGTCTTGGTCGGAGTTCAGCCGGATGACCCGTTCCACGGGCTCGAGGGACTGAAGCATCTTCCGACTGCGCTCGTCCCTGCCATCTACGATCCGTCGTTGATCGACCGCATGGAACTGGTCGATACCGAGGAGGCGTACCAGCTCGCGCGGGAGTTGGCGCGGACGGAAGGGTTACTCGTCGGACCCTCGGCCGCGGCGGCGCTCGTGGCAGCGTTGCGCGTGGCGCGCGACCTGGAGTACGGCGTGATCGTCGCGATCTTGCCCGACAGCGGGCTCAAGTACTTGAGTACACCACTTTGGCATCCGGATCGGTCCTGACGGCACACTCGGTGTGGAAGGAGAGAGGCGATGGCTGTGACGATCCTGATACCGGCACCGCTCCGACGCTTCACTGGTGAACGCGCGTCGGTCGAGGTCGAGGCCGCGAGCGTCGCGGAAGCCCTGGCCAAGCTCGACCAGTTGTATCCCGGGATCCGCGAGCGGATCTGCGAACCGGATGGACGCATCCGGCGCTTTGTCAGCGTCTTCGTGAACGGCAAGGACGTCCGGTCGCTGCAAGGGGTCGAGACGCCCCTTCAGGACGGCGACGAGGTCGGGATCATCCCAGCGATGGCGGGTGGGCAGTGGTCCTGATTCCGCGCGCCCAGTACGAAGCGATCATCGCGCACGCGCGCTGCGAAGCGCCCCGCGAGGCGTGCGGGTTGGTGGCTGGACGCGGCGAGCGGATCGAGCGCGTCTATCCGGTCGCCAATCGTGCTGAACTCGCAGTCGAGTTCTTCGCCGAGCGTGGACTGATTCCCCCCGGTCGCGATTACCGGCCGGAAGCACCGGGCAGTATCGCTGTCGAGCGCTTCTTCATGGATCCGGAAGAGCAGTTCCGGGTCTTGCGTGAGATCGAGGCGAGCGGGCTGGAGCACCTGGGGAGCTATCACTCCCATCCGGCTACCGAGGCCTACCCCTCGCGTACGGATGTGGAACTGGCTGCCTTCTGGCCGGGCATGCTGCTCATGATCTGCTCGCTCGCCGATCCAGCGCGTCCCGTGCTGCGGGCGTTCCGCGTGGTGGACGGCCAGGTCCAGGAAGAGCCGATCGTCGTCGAGGACTGAGTTCCCACACGTTACACCAGGCGTCGGAAACACCGAACCGGGTCGCTCAACAGCGACCCGGTTCCTGCCTTTCCGCAGTGGGGACAGGAGCGCCTCAGTCGGCGACGCTCCGACCGACTGGCAGGATGCAGCTCTGCTGGTAGTCGATCTCCCCGATCGTCTCCACGGTGAGCGTCGAGTTGGGGCCGCAGGCGGCGCACTCCGGGTCGCGCTCGACGTGGAGTTCGCGGAACGTCGCGGAGAGCGCGTCGTACAGGAGCACCCGTCCGACCAGCGGCTCACCGATCCCCAGGAGGAGTTTGATCGTCTCGGCCGCCTGGAGGACACCGATGACGCCGGGCAAGACACCGAGGACGCCCGCCTGGTCGCAGCTGGGAGCCAGCTCCGGTGGCGGTGGCTCGGGATACAAGCAGCGATAGCAGGGTCCTTCGGCGGGCTTGTACACTGTCACCTGGCCGTCGAAGCGGAAGATGCTGCCGTCGACGACCGGCTTCCCGAGAAGGACAGCAGCGTCGTTCACGAGGTACCGTGTCGGGAAATTGTCGGCGCCGTTGACGATGACGTCGTAGTCGCGGATCACGTCCAGGATCGTACGGCTGCTCAGCCAGACGTCATGTGTGACTACTGTCACGTCGGGGTTGAGGGCCTGAATCGTCTCGCGAGCCGATTCCGTCTTCGGGCGACCGACGCGATCCGTCGTGTGGAGGATCTGCCGCTGCAGGTTGCTGAGGTCGACGACGTCAGCATCGACGATACCCAACGTCCCGACGCCAGCGGCAGCGAGGTACAGTGCCGCGGGCGAGCCCAGACCACCTGCCCCGATGATGAGCACCTTCGAATCGAGGAGTCGTGCCTGGCCTTCCTCGCCGACTTCGGGGATGAGGAAATGCCGGCTGTAGCGTTGGAGTTGCTCGCGCGTCCACTGTCGAGGCGTCACGAACGGGTAGCCGGCGTGCTTCCAGGCGCTGAAGCCCCCGGCCACGGAGTAGACATTCTGGTACCCGAGTTCCTCGAGCGTCTTGGCAGCGAAGGCCGAGCGGACGCCGCCCGCGCAGTAGACGTAGATCGGGGTCGACTTGTCGGGCACTTCTTCTTCGATACGCAGCTCGAGATAGCCGCGTGGGATGAAGATGGCGCCGGGGATGTATCCCTGCTCCCATTCCTCCCGTTCGCGCACGTCGACGATCACTGGCCGACGACCAGCGCGCAGCTGCTCGTAGACCTGGTGGACGTCGACTTCGCGGATCGCGCGCTTGATTTCCTGGAAGAGTTGTTCGTACCGTCTCGCCATGAAACGATCCTCCGCGATAGGCTCCGGCCGTGGCTGGCAGTCTCGCCCGAGCCACCGACACCAACGATTGTACCCCACAGGGGTACCGGACGTTGAGGTGAAAAGGATCGGCGATGGAAGGCGAACGGATCAACCGCGTGACCGATCACGGGTGCTTCGGATGCGGTGACTGGAATTCGATCGGACTCAAGCTGGCGTTCTACCGCCGGGATGGAGCGGTCGAAGCCACCTTCGTGCCGCAGCCGGAACACGAGGGCTATATCGGCCTCGTCCATGGCGGCATCGTGGCCACGTTGCTCGACGAAGCGATGAGCTGGGCGGTGATCGCGGAGACCGGACGACTGATGGTGACGGCACGCATGTTCATCACCTACCGGCAGCCGGTGTTGGTCGGTCGACCACTGCGGGTGCGCGGTCGGGTCGAAGAGAACCGAGGCCGCCTGGTACGGGCTCGTGCTGAGGTGCTCGACGCTGAAGACGGCCGTTCTCTGGCGGAAGCTGAAGGTACGTTCGTGCGGCCACCGGCCAAGCTGGAGCAGGCCTGGCAGGAACGGTACATGCGGAGGAATGCGCCGACCGAGCACTGACGGGCTGAGCGCTCGACGGCAGGGACGAGACTCACGCTGGAGTCGGCTCGACGACGAGCGCGGTCTGGAGGCTCTCCCAGTCCGGTCGATACGGGGTCACCAGGTAGGGCTCGAGGCCCGACTCCCGGAGATGCGTCGCGATCGCTTCGGCCTCTCCGTACTCCGGGCTCCAGGTAAAAAGCGCTGGGCCAGCGCCGCTCGGCCAGACCCAGCGCGCTCCGGCACGCGTGAACGCCTCCAGCACGCGCTGCACTTCCGGGAAAGCATGCAGGGGACGGCGAAAGGCGTTGCGCACGAGCGCGGGGTCGAGCCCGAGCCCGGCTCGTAGCCGGGCGGCTTGACGGAGTGTGGCCGTACCGTCGCTGTAATCGTCGGGGGTGAGTGCGGCGTACAGACGCTCGGTCTTGCCGTGCAGCCGGAGTTGGGGCACGACGATCACGAAGAAGCCGGACGGGGACGGCAGGTACTCGAGCTCAGTTCCCCGGCCTCGCGCGAGCGCCGTACCGGCGTGCAGAAAGAAGGGGACGTCGCTGCCGAGGCTGCGCGCGATCTGGTCCACCAGTTCGACCGGGACCCCTGCCCGCTGCACGAGCCCGAGGAACGTGCCGGCGTCGCTCGAACCGCCGCCCAGTCCGGCTGCCAGCGGGATCCGCTTCTGGAGCTGGATACTGGCGCAGAGTTCAATCCCCTGTGCGTTCAGCGCGCGGAGCGCTCGTGCGACCAGGTCGTCGTCGATCCCCTCCGGTGGACGGTAGGAGAGCGCCGGGGCAGGTGCGACGATCAACGCGTCGCAGAGGTCGATCGACTGGAGGATGGTCACGACCTCGTGATAGCCGTCCGGCCTCTGACCGAGCACTTCCAACCCGAGGTTCAGTTTGGCCGGTGCTGGGATGGTGATGGGACTCCGTACGACGACGCGCACGCGTGTCATGACTGTTCCTCTGTCACGCAGCGGTAGAGACGCAGCCAGTCCTCGAGGGTGAGCGTCTCGGCTCGGCGACTGGGATCGATCCCCGCGGCTGTGAGCAGCGCGCGAACGCGTTCCTTCTCCATCCCGAGTGCGCGAGCGAGCGCATTGGCGAGCTGTTTGCGCTTCTGGGCGAATCCTGCCTGGACGAGTTGGAAAAAGGTGGCCCAGTGCTCGCGCTCCAGAGGCGGAGGTCGCCGTTCGAGGACGACGACCGCACTCTCGACCTTCGGCGGCGGCGTGAAAGCGCCAGCCCCGACGCGCAAGGCGATCTTCGGACGTGCGAAGAACTGTACGAGCACGCTGAGAAAGCTCATCGCCGGAGGTGTGGCCACCATCCGTTCGGCGACCTCGCGCTGAACCATGACGACGAGCCGGTCGGGTGGATGCGCGGCGGAGAGCAGGCGTTCGAGGATCGGTGTCGCCACGTTGTAGGGGAGGTTGGCGACCACAACGTAGGGCCGGCCCTGAGTGATCGCTTCCCAGTCGACGGTGAGTGCGTCGGCTTCGACGATCTGCACGCGCGAGTCGCGAAAGCGTTCCCTGAGGTAGGCGGCCAACCGTCGGTCCAGTTCGACCGCGATGACTTCCCCAGCCCGACGGGCAAGTTCCTCAGTGAGGATGCCCAAGCCGGGCCCGATTTCGAGGACCAGCGTTTCCGGGCTGAGTTCAGTAGCAGCGAGGATGCGCTGCACGACCGAGCGGTCGTGGAGGAAGTGCTGGCCGAGAGCCTTGCGAGGACGAATACCGAGTTCGGTCAAGGTCGCCCGAAGAGGAGAAGGCCGCGCGGGAGAAGCGGCGTGTTCACCCTGGCAGTTCGGCGATGACCTCGACACCGGATCCCTCGTCCACGTAGCCGATCCGCCAGAGCGACTCGCCTGCGGCGTGGAAGGCCGCTTCGAGCTCCGGTGCGCGGTCTGGATGTACGGTGAAGAGAAGCCCACCCGACGTCACCGGATCGAAGAGGAGATCCCACAGCACGGTGGGGATACCGCGTCCCCGGTGCACGACTGCAGCCGGACCTTCAGCGTAGAAGGCGCGGTTACGCTGGGCGCCTCCCGGCAAGCGACCTGCTCGCGCGTAGCGGTCCGCTCCTTCGAGCACCGGAACCGCCTTGGCGGCGATGACGAGGCGGACTCCGCTCTTGAGCGCGATCTCGCTGGCGTGACCGGCGAGGCCGAAGCCGGTGACGTCGGTACACGCACGGATGCCGTGGGCCACGAGAAGGGCGCTGGCCGTCCGGTTGAGGCGCAGCATCCAGGCGACTGCCTCCTCCACGTGCTCCGGTTCGGCGATACCGGCCTTGAGTGCGGTGGTGATGGCACCGGTACCGATCGGTTTGGTGAGGTACAGCCACTCGCCAGGTCTGGCGGCAGCCTTGGTGAGGATGCGCTGCGGATCGATGCGGCCGGTGACGACCAAGCCGTACTTCGGCTCGTCGTCCGTGACGGTGTGGCCACCAGCGATGACGACACCCGCCTCTGCAGCTTTGTCCAGCCCGCCGCGGAACACTTCCGTCAGTAGATCGAGCGGCAGTTCGTTGGGCCAGGCAGCGATGTTGAGCGCCAGAAACGGCTCACCGCCCATCGCGTAGACGTCGCTCAAAGCGTTGGCGGCGGCGATGGCCCCGTAGGTGTACGGATCGTCGACGACCGGTGGGAAGAAGTCGAGCGTCTGGACGATCGCTAAGTCGTCCGCGAGGAGATAGACGGCTGCATCGTCGCTCGTCTGCAGGCCGACGAGCAAACGGGGATCGTTTTGGAACTCGAGTGGGCGCAGCACCTGCGCCAGCGCCGCTGGGGCGAGCTTGCCCGCTCAACCAGCGCAGCTGGCCAGGGCTGTCAGGCGCACCTGTTCGCGACGATCAGTCATACGCGGCGCTCCGTGCCATTCTCTCGGAGGAATGGTACCCCTTCAGCGGAGCTGCGGCGACCCGGAGAGGTGTGAAGTGTCTGCAGCGTGCGACAATCCGTCGCCAGAAGGGAGATCGCGATGAGCGGGATCAGCACGGACGAGTTGGTGGCGATCGCGCTCGAGATGGCAGGGATGCGCCGACTGCCTCCCGATAGCGAGGTCTACGTCCCCGGCGAGCGGATTCAGCGCCTCATGGTCGCGTTGGACGTGGGCACTGCCGAGCTCCTGCTCGCGTGCCAACTGGGCTGTGACGGGGTACTGGCCCACCACCCAGCTGGCGGACGAGCGGTGCTGCGGTTTCCCGAAGTGCTCACGCGGCACGTCGAGCTGATGGTGGAACACGGTGTCGATCCCGCGCGTGCTAAGGCGGCGTTGCAACCACTGGTCGCGCGGGCGGTGTTGCGTGCGCACGCGGCGAACTACAGCCAGGTCCCGGCGGTCGCCCGCTCGCTCGGGCTACCCTTCTTGAACCTCCATCTGCCGCTCGACGAGATCGGGCGCAGGGTGATGGTGGAAGCGATCGAGCAGTACCGGGCGTGCCTCGAGCGGGAGTGTACGGTCCAGGACGTGATCGACGCCCTGCGCACGCTCCCCGAATTCGCGGAGGCGGAGACGCAGATCATGGTGCCGGTCGGGGCGGTCGACCGACCCGCGCGGCGCGTCGCGGTGGTGCACGGCGCTGGGACGAACGGTGGTGCACCGGTCGCACAGGCCTACTTCGAGCACGGCACCGACGTCGTAGTCTACCTACACCTGGCGCCGGAGGAGGCCGAGCGACTCCGTACCGATGCTCGAGGCACCGTCATCGTCGTCGGCCACCTCGCTGGCGACCGGGTCGGCATCAACCGCTACCTCGCCGAAGTCGAGCGCCACGGCGTCGAGGTCGTGCGCCTCGGCATCTAGCCGCCGAAGACGCGCGCGATGCGCTCCAGCGCCCGCTCGAGGAGTTCGTCGGCGGTGGCGAAACTCAAGCGGATACAACTCGCTCCGGACTCGCCGAAAGCGTCACCCGGCGTGACGCCGACGTGCGCCTCCTCGATCAGCTTCTGCGCCACCTCTTGCCCGGACAGCCCTGTGCCGCTGACGTCGGGGAAGGCGTAGAACGCGCCCTCGGGGAGCGGACAACGGAAACCGGGAATCGCGTTGAGCCGCTCGGTGACGAACCGGCGTCGCCGATCCCAGGCGGCGACCATCTCCTGGATGACGTCTTGTGGGCCTTCGAGCGCAGCGACGCCACCGTACTGCGCGAACGACGTCGCGCAGGTCGCCGAGTGGCTGTGCACCTTCATGATCTGCTTGATGAGCGGGGCAGGACCGGCGACATAACCGAGTCGCCAGCCGGTCATCGCGTAGGCCTTGGAGAAGCCGTTGACCGTGAGCGTGCGCTCAGCCATGCCGGGGAAAGCGGCCAGACTGAGGTGCTCGCGCCCGTCGTAGATGATCTTCTCGTAGATCTCGTCGGAGATGACGAGCACATCGTGCTCCCGGGCCACGCCGACGATCGCTTCGGCTTCCTCCCGAGTCAAGACTCGTCCCGTCGGGTTGTTCGGGCTGTTGACGATCATGACGCGCGTCTGTGGCGTGAGCACGGCTTCGATCGCCTCGCGGGTGATACGGTAGTTGTCGTCCGGGCGTAGCGGGACGTGGAGACAGCGCGCACCGGCCATGACGACCATCGGTTCGTAGGAGACCCAACCGGGGTCGAACATCAGGACGTCGTCACCCGGCCCCACGAGGGCGAGGATCGTGACGAACAGTGCCGCCTTGCCACCGGGTGTGACGATGATCTCGTCCGGCGTGACGCGGATGCCGTTTTCGACCTCGAGCTTGCGTGCGATGGCGCGGCGCAACTCGGGTATGCCCGCACTGGCGACGTAGTGCGTTTCACCGCGGTACATGGCCTCTGCGGCAGCGTCGCAGATGTGCTTCGGCGTCGGAAAATCCGGATCGCCACCACCGAGGTCGATGACATCGATCCCCTGTTGCCGGAGCGCACGGGCGCGATCGCTGACGGCGAGCGTGGGCGAGGGGCGGAGTTGACGGACGCGTTCGGCCAGGTGGTACTGCAGCACGGTTCCTCCCTTCTCCGGTCGTGCGTTCTCCCTGTGCCGATTATGCCGCCTCGTCGGCCGTGTCGTCCTGACACGAGCCGACGCAAACTGTCGACGTTGACCCCTTGAAAACCTGCAGCGATCTGAGTACGATACATCGTGGTTAGCACTCGACACCCGAGAGTGCTAACCAGTCGGGTAGGGAGACCGCTAAGGAGACAGAGGAGGGACGGCGATGACGGCGACTGCCACGAAAATCCGGCCGTTGGGTGATCGGGTGGTGGTGAAGCCGATCCAGAAGGAAGAGGTCACCAAGAGCGGGATCGTGCTTCCCGATACGGCGAAGGAGAAGCCGCAGCGTGGACAGGTCGTCGCGGTCGGGCCGGGCCGGCTGACTGACGACGGCAAGCGTCTGCCGATGGAGGTCAAGGTCGGCGACGAGGTGCTGTTCGCCAAGTACGCCGGTACCGAGCTCAAGATCGACGACGAGGAGTTCTTGATCCTGAGCGAGAAGGACATTCTGGCAGTTCTCACCGAGTAAGGTCGAAAAGGGTCGTGGCGCAAGTGTCGTTGAGTGAGTGACGGGAGGGTTGCGATGCCGGCGAAGATGATCCGTTTCCACGAGCAAGCGCGGCAGTCCTTGAAAGAAGGCGTCGATATTCTGGCGAACGCAGTGAAGACGACGCTCGGTCCGAAGGGCCGGAACGTCGCCCTGGACAAGAAGTACGGCGCTCCGACGGTGAGCCACGACGGTGTGACGGTCGCTAAGGAGATCGAACTGGAGGATCCCTTCGCCAACATGGGGGCGCAGCTCCTCAAGGAGGCTGCGACCAAGACGAACGACGTTGCTGGTGACGGGACGACCACTGCCACCGTGTTGGCGCAGGCGATCGTCCACGAGGGGCTCCGCAACGTGGCGGCTGGCGCCAACCCGATGCTCCTGAAGCGGGGTATCGAGATGGCGACCAAGGCCGTGGTGGAGCGTCTGAAGTCGATGGCCAAGGAGGTCCGCGGGCGCGAGGACATCGCGCACGTCGCCACCATCTCGGCGGCCGACCCGGAGATCGGGAACCTGATCGCCGAGGTGATGGAGAAGGTCGGGAAGGACGGGGTCATCACCGTCGAGGAGTCCAAGGGGCTGGCCTTCGAGGTCGAGTACACCGAGGGTATGGAAATCGACCGCGGCTACATCTCCCCGTACTTCGTGACCAACCCCGAGCGCATGGAGGCCGTGGTCGAGGAGCCGTTCATCCTGATCACGGACAAGAAGGTCTCGGCGGTCGCCGATATCCTGCCGATCCTCGAGAAGGTGCTCCAGGTCAGCAAGAACTTCGTCATCATCGCTGAGGACGTCGAGGGTGAGGCGCTGGCGACCCTGGTGGTCAACAAGCTGCGCGGCACGCTCAACGCGCTGGCGGTCAAGGCGCCGGGCTTCGGTGATCGCCGCAAGGAGATGCTCCGCGACATCGCGATCCTCACCGGTGGTACGGTGATCTCCGAGGAGCTCGGTCGCAAGCTCGAGACGGCGCGCCTGGAGGATCTCGGTCGGGCTCGCCGCGTCGTCGCGACCAAGGACAAGACCACGATCGTCGAAGGGTATGGTCGCGAGGAGGACATCAAGGCGCGGATCGAGCAGATCAAGGCGCAGATCGAGCAGACGACCAGCGACTTCGACCGCGAGAAGCTGCAGGAGCGCCTGGCCAAGCTGGCCGGTGGCGTGGCGGTCATCAAGGTCGGTGCCGCGACCGAGGTGGAGCTGAAGGAGAAGAAGCACCGCGTCGAGGACGCGCTGAGCGCGACCCGGGCGGCGGTCGAAGAGGGTATCGTGCCGGGTGGCGGTGTGGCGCTGCTCAACGCGATCTCGGCGCTCGACGACGTGCAGGCCGAGGGTGACATCCGGACCGGCGTGATGATCGTCAAGCGGGCGTTGGAGGAGCCGCTGCGCGGCATCGTCGAGAACGCCGGTCTGGACGGCTCGGTCGTCATCGAGACCATCCGGCGCCTGCAGAAGGAGCAGAACAACCCGAACATCGGGTACGACGTCCTCCGCGAGGAGTACGGTGACCTCCTCGAGTGGGGCGTCATCGACCCGGTGAAGGTGACGCGCTCGGCGGTCGAGAACGCGGCTTCGGTGGCGGCGATGATCCTCACGACCGAGGCGCTGATCACCGAGAAGCCGGAGAAGGAGAAGACGCCGACTCCGAGCATGGAGTACTGATCCGTTTGCCTGCGAAACGGGACGGCCGGGGATGCCGTTCGGCATCCCCGGCCGCGTTTTTATGCCTCAGGCACGAGGCCGCGGAGTACACTCCAGCCGGCTCGTCGACGTCACCGCCCCACTGGAAGCGGCGACCGACGAAGGGTGGGGCAGGGAGGACGATGGCGCGACGGTTGCGGGTGCTGCGACTCGGCCTCTTCGACAGGCGCTACGTGCGCAACCGCACGACGGCGGCCGCGCTCGCCGCCTGCGGTGCGGAGATCGCCGACCTGCATGTGCCGCTGATCGAAGCGCTCGGTGATCGTCTCCGTCCTGCCCGCTCGCCAGCAGCGCTGGCACGGCTGGGCCTAACGATCCTACGAGGTGAGGCGCGGTTGCTGTGTCGTCTAGCCCCGCGGCTGCAGTGGGCTGACGTCGTGCTCTTCGGCTACCCCGGCCAATGGGACGCTGCCCTCTGGGGCAGGCTGGTGCGGCGCGCCCGGCGGGCAGTCGTCTTCGACCCTTTGGTGACGCTGACCGAGACGTTCGTCGAGGATCGTCGTCTGCTAGCTCCCGGCTCTTGGCAGGCTCGTCTCGTGCGCCTGCTCGACCGGCGCGCGTTCCGCGCTGCCGACATCGTCCTGGCCGACACCCCGCAGCAGGCTGCCTACTGGGCGGCCCTGAGCGGTCTCCCGCTGGAACGCTTCGTGGTGCTGCCGGTCGGCGCCGACGAGGAACTCTTCGACCCTGACCGATACCGGCAGAACAGCGTTCAGCGCGACGATCCAGCCTGCCTGCGCGTGCTCTTCTACGGGACGTATAGTCCGCTGCACGGAGCGGGGACGATCGTGCAGGCGGTGCACCGGCTGGAGCGTGCCGGAGAACGGTTAGCGGTCACCATGATCGGGACGGGTCAGTGCCGGGCGCAGGTGGAGCAGCTCGCGCACGAACTGGGGTTGGAGCGCGTCAGGTTCCTCGACTGGGTGCCGGAGGAAGAACTGCCGGTCTGGATCGCGCGGAGCGACGTCGTACTCGGCATCTTCGGTGCCACCGCCAAAGCGGCGCGCGTCGTGCCGAACAAGGTGTATCAAGCGATGGCGATGGGTGCGGCAGTCGTCACCCGCGACAGCCCAGCGATGCGCTGGCTACTGGGTAGCGATGAGTCAGTCCTGCTGGTGCCTCCCGAAGATCCAGCATCGCTGGCTGCCGCACTGCTTGGCCTTCGAGAGGCAGGGTGTCGCTCGGCACTGGGGGAGGCCGCCCGGCGACGTTTCCGCGCGGTCGCTTCACTCGCCGCTCGGGCAGCGTGCCTGCGTGCGTTCACCGAAGGATGGTCGGCTAGGGATGGAGCAGGCACGAGGTAACAGGTCGGTGGCAGCGAAACAGAGCGCATGGTACCGCGCGCGACTGCTGGTACGGCTAGGTATCGGCGCTGTCCTGCTCGCCCTGCTCGTCTGGCGTGTCGGCCCGCGCGCAATCTGGGAGGCGCTCGCGAGTCTTCCGCTCCTGCTCGTGCCCGTGCTGGCTGTGCTCGGCATGGTGCCACCGGTGAGCTATGCTCGGCGCTGGCGGCGCATCTTGCAGTGCTGGGGAGCAGAGGTGACGGGGTGGGAAGCGCTGCGGGTGACGGTCGCGGCCTCGCTGGCCAACTATGCGTTGCCTGTCTTCGGCTGGGCACCGGCCAAGATGCTCGCTGGCTGGCGGTGGTTGGGGATCGGGCCACGTCGCGTCGCGGCGAGCCTCCTCCTCGAGCAGGGGCTCGATGTGCTCGCTCTCGGACTCCTGGCCATCGTCGCCTCGCTCGCCTTAGCGGGATCAGGCCGAGTCGATGTGCTCCCCGTCCTTCCTGAGCCGGGTGGTGGGGTCCTGATTGCTGGCGTGCTGTCGGGCGTGGTCGTCGTGTCCGCGGTCGTGTTGGGGTACCGCAAGTGGCGTGCCCGAGTGGTGCAGCTGGTGCAGGAGCTCGCGGTCGCTGGCGATCGAGCGGTCCTGGGTTGGACCGCGCTCCGCTGGCTCGCTGAGGCGGTGATCCTGGTATCGCTGCTCGTCGCACTGGGCGTGCCGGTGGATCCGCGCTTGGTGGTGCTGCTGCTGGCGCTGCCAGCTCTGGCTGGCCTTTTGGTTCCGGTTCCCGGTGGCCTCGGAGTGCGCGAAGCGACCGTCATCGGGCTCGGCGCGCTGGTCGGCATGGATCCGGTGCGTTTGGGGGCGGTGGCCGCCTGGCACCGTTTGGCCTTGCTGCTCGGTATGGCGCTGGCTGGATGCGGCATTTTGATGGGGAGGCGGCAGTGAGCGTCCAGCCGGTCGGCGGAACGGCCGATCAGCGTCGCGTGGATCTGGTCCTGTTCGGGATCTGGATCGCGGGTGCGCTCCTTCGCGCGGTCCTCCTGCCGATCACGATGCACTCGGATCTCTATCAGATATACAGTCGCTCGTACGAGGCGATCAGCCAGGGCTCCTGGCTGGTCTGGAGCGCACAGTTGTTCGCGCAAGGGTTCCACAATCTGTGGCTGCTCGTCGTTTTGCCTTTCTTACCCGATAGCAGTGAGATCTGGTCACCGACGGCCAGCCTGGCCGGGATCGGTGCTCAACCGGGTGATCTCGAGCGTTTCCTGGCCTACCCCTACGTCGCCCGTGCGCTGATCTTGCTCAAGCTGCCGTACGTGGTCGGCGACGCGCTGGTCGGTTGGATGCTCCTGCGGGCAGCTCCGCCCTCGGCTGGTCGCTGGGTGCTCGCGCTGTGGTGGCTCAACCCGATCACGCTCTATGCGAGTACCGTCTTCGGTCGGCACGACAGTCTTTGGATCGCAGCTGTGGTAGGCGGGACGCTGCTCGCAGAGCGGGGTCGGCGTTGGCTGGGTGGAGCGGCGACGGCAGCGGCAGCCGCGGCGCGCATCTTCCCTGCCCTTCTCTTGCCGTTCTTCCTGGTCGCCTTTCGGCGTCGCTGGGGAGAGGTATGGCTGACGGTGTGTATCGTCGGAGCGATCTGGCTGTCTCTCGATGTGATGGTGATCGTCCGGACCGGGGTGAGTCCGACATTGTCGTTGCTTTCCGAGTACCAACATGTGCGCTATCTCACTGTGCTGACCCTGACCAGCGAGGGGCGCCCCGCCTTGCCGGTCTTTCCGCTGCTCTACCTACTGTTCCTCTTGTGGTGGATCGAGCGCGGACCAGCTGGCGCCCGTGGTGCTGCGTTCTACTGGGGGGCGAGTGCCGTCGTGTTGGCGATGGTGGTCGCGCTGGCGCCAATCCATCCTCACTACGTGGTGTGGGCTCTGCCGTTCGCACTGGTAGCGGCAGCGCAACGGCCGGTGGGGCGCGTACTCGCGGTGGTGCATGCTGGCCTGTTCTGTCTCTGGGTCGTCCAAGGCGGGGCTGCCGTCACGAAGGATCTCTTCCTCCCGTTAGGTCGGGACTTCGTGGAGGCGCTTCCCGATCCGCGCCTCGTGCTCGCAGCACTGGTGCCGACACGTGTCTGGGTTCCGGCTGTGCAGGCGGCTTTTTCGGCACTCACGCTCTGGCTCGGCTGGCGCGCGTTGGTCGAAGCCGCTGCGGTGGTGTCCTCACCGCCGATGCAGCAGGCGGGAGCGCGATGGGAGAGGGAGACGACGGCGGTGACCGCGGAGGAGGCGTCGCATGAGCAAACGACGCGCTAGCGTTGTCCTCCTGGTCCTCGGTTGGCTCGCTCTCGCTGCATGCCGAGCGCCGGTGATGCTCCTTCCCGAGCTCCCACCGGACAGCGGCACCCTGTGGATCAGCGACCGGGTGGAGCAGGTCTTCTTCGCGCAGGTGGACGGAATCGATGGGGTGCAGGTGCGGATACATCCGCCGTGGGAGTTCGCGCCTGGAGAACAGCCCTCCTTGACTCGGGGAGCTCTCCTCCGTCTCACGTATGCCCCCGAGTTCGACCAGCGCTATCCGGATCCATCGGCTGCTGCCAGCGCGGCCGAGCGATGGCTGGTGCTGACTCCGGGTCAGCAGCTCGAGGCGACCTTCATCGCGTTCTATCCAGGGCTCGACGGGATCGCGGTCTGGGTCGAACCGGGTGTACCTGACCAGGGAGGAAGCAGCAACCCTGCGTCGCCCAGCGACGGTGAAGAAGTGGGTGGCCTGCGCCTGCGCGTGTATCGCGCTGACGACGGGGTCATGTTGCGCGAGTCGCGGATTTCCTGGCCGGCGGGCGGGCAGGCGCCTCCGCTCACGTTCCGCTTCGACCCACTACCGGACTCGTACCTCGTCGCGTACCGGGTCACGCTGGAGTTGGTCGGGACGAGCGATCGCTCAGCCCTCGTGTGGCGCGATCCTCGGAGCGGGGGGATGGTCTTCCGACCCACGTTCGAGCCTGTCGTCCTCGCCGAGGTGCCGCTCGACCGAGGACGGTATTCGGGGGTTCTGGGGACGGTGGAGGTACGCTTCCCCGAGGTGCGTCCGGCCCGTTACTGCGTCATGCGTATCACTCTCGAGGCCGGGGAGGCACCGCTTCTCGTCTACTGGTCGCAGTCCCGGCCACCCGGGAATGTACCGCTGAGGAGTCCGGAGTATCCAGACTTCGATGGGGCTTTGGTGTTCAACGTGCGCGCCAGCCAGGATGTCCCGGTCGGGTGGCTCGCCAGCACCCTGGCGCGTGGTGTCGTGCACCGACTGCTGCGCGATCCGCTCGTGCTGGCTGGGTACGGACTCGGTTTCGGCGGCGTGGCGGTGCTGATCGGACTGCAGTGGCGGAGGTCTCGTGGTCGTCGAACGATCGCGCCGTGAGTGTGCACTGTGCGGTGCGGCGTTCACCGGGCGGAGTTTTTTGTGCCCGGGCTGTACGGAGCAGTACCGGCGCGTGCGCCCTACCCGCGCCGAACGGCAACGCTTCTACGAGGCGGTGGATCGACTCTACCCAGGGTGGGCCAACACGTACGGTGCCTACAATCCCCCGATCGGACTCCTGCGCGTGCTCGATCGGTACCCTCGTTCGGCCCGGATCCTCGAGCTGGGTTGCGGCGGTGGGGCGCTGTTACGCGACCTGGCGAGCCGGGGCTTCGAGCAGCTCGTCGGGTTGGATCTCGCCCGCACGGCACTGGCGGAAGCGCGTCGACGCGGCACGCCAGCAGGGCTCGTGCTCGCCGAGGCAGAGCGCCTGCCCTTCCGGACGTCGTCCTTCGACGTCGTGATCGCTGCCGATCTCTTGGAACACGTCGACGACCTCGACGCGCATCTCGCCGAGGTCGCGCGTGTGCTCCGACCAGGCGGGCAGTACCTCGTCAAAACACCCAATCGCCCGCTCGCCGAGCTGTACTACCGCCTCGCCGGGCTCGACGACTACCGCTTCTGGCACCCGTCGATGGTCTCGCCGGGCGAGTTGCGTGCGCTGTTCCAGCGGCATGGCTTCACCGTACAGTTCGTTCCCCAGCCGCGACTGACACCAGCGCAGCTGCGCAAACTGCCGCGCGGGCCGCTACGCGTGCTCGCAACGCGGCTTCCAGTCGGCCTCTTGCCGCTCTTCCTGCGCCCCCATCTCGAAGTCGTGGCGACGCGGAGCTACGCTGCTTTCTGAGCGTATTCCCTTCGTGGGGCACAATTACGGGGAAGGTCTGCCCGCTCCAGCACCGAGGGAGCTTCGCATGCGTCTGCTCGCGCTGTTGGTGGTGGCACTCCTCGGCAGTGCGTGTATCGCGGCACCGCCGCTCGGCGGACCGCTCGATGTCCGTCGAGCGCCGCCAGCGACGCCGACCCCGACCGAGCGGTTCGGCGGCGCGTTACCGGGCGCGCGGGATACGCTGCCTTCGCTCTTCGGACCGCCCGAGGTCGTACCGACCCCAGAAGTGTCTGCCTACCGCGACGATGTCGATGTGCGCGAGTTGTACCGAAACCTCGCAGCCTATGCGGACATGCCGTTACGGTACCGGGGCGATGTCTGGACGGTGATCGAGCAGAACGAGCTGTTGTTCGTACAAGTGCGCGTCGCGTTCGGGGCTGGACCGGACGATTGGCGAGCGATCGTCGTAATGTTTCCCCTCTATAGGATGTCGATCGACGTGACTCATCTCCGCGAGGGGACCGAGGTCGTCGTGTGGGGTCGCGTGCGGACGATGCTGCAGTTTACCGACGACCACGGGGAGATCGTGGAGCAGCCGCTCCTCCTCGGGGATCGGCTGGAGATCGTCGAATGACGAACGCCCTGCTCGGACGAGCAGGGCGTTCGTGTCGTGGCGCATACGGGATTCGAACCCGTGATCTCCGCCTTGAGAGGGCGGTGTCCTTGGCCGCTAGACGAATGCGCCGCGGCACTGCCCAGAGTATAGCAGGCATTGCGCGCACTTGTCCAGCCTACATGGACCTCATGGTGCCGCTGTTCCCCCAGCGTCGGCGTCGGGCGTCGCAGGGGAACGGTCGTGAGGGTACTCTGTGGCTCGGTGGCTAGTCCGGCCAGTCTCCTTGCGACGTGCGTTCCAGCTCGAGCCGTCGGACGACAGACGCGACGAGCCGTTCCGGCTCGTCGACAGCGAGGAAGAGGACGCAGAACGGCTCGGTTGCGGCGAGAAAACGCTGACCAGTGATCGGTTTATGCAGATCGATGCGGACATCGGTGCGTCCGCCGACCGCCAGCCACGCGGTTCCAGCGCGGACGGTAAGGCCATCGCGCACGTCGGAGATCGCTGTCGGTTGGAGTTGGATGGAAGCGATCTCCTGCAGGGGGATCCGCACCTCGTGGAGGTACAGCCAGCGTACCACGAGTGCGTCGCGCTCCAGCGTATGGGGATAGACAGTGAGACCGGCCCAGAGGGCCCACAGCCAGAGGAGGCCGTAGAGGGTGACGACGAGGAGTGTCCACCGCAGCCAGGCCCAGGGCAGCAGCACGTGCAGGAGCACCAGCTCGGCCGGTGTCGTGAGGAGGACGAAGACCAAGAGGACACCGACCCAGGACCGCCGCTGGTAGGTGAACCGCTCGTCAGCCGGAAGTTGCCAGCGGAGGACCCAGCGCGCGAGCGTCACGAAGGTGCGCAGTTCGAGGAGCACGAAGCGGGCCAGCCGGTCGGGGAGTATCGCCGAGAGCACTGCGAGGAGAGCGGCGTGGCGCGAGTCGCTCGATCGCGCCGTGCGCACGCCGTGCAGGAGGAGACCGAGCCCGAGGAGGAACAGCCCGGCCTCGAGGAGCACGGCGACCAGGAGTGCGACCGGTGCTTCCACGACGCCTGTCAGAGCGAGCAGGATGTTCAGCGCGGCGACGGTCCAGAACGACCGCTTCAGCCAGGTGAACCAGGGGCGGTGTACAGCTCCGGTTGCTGGTGCCTGCGGCATTTCCCCCGTCGGTGCCGGAGTCGCTTCGGTTCCGTTCATAGGACCGTTCCTCGGGCGACGTGCGCGAGCGCTCGACCGAACGACTGCGCTGCCTGGGTGGCCGGTCAGCTCCCCGGGTGAGGGGCCGGTTTGACGACGGTTGCCGCTCTCGACTATACTGCGCCGGAACCTGATCGCTCTAGGACGGTGTTTCTCCGTCACTTGTTCTGCCGATCGCTGGTCAACGAGGTCGAGAGGTCAGGCGTGAGTACACTCGCAGAACGGTTGCTCTCCGATCTCCAAGAGGCTGTCCGCAGCGGCGACGTGACGCGCCGCGAGGTGATCCGCTTCTTGCGAGCGGAGATCAAGAATCGGGAGATCGACAAGGGCCGTCCACTGACGGACGACGAGATCATCGAGGTCATCCGTCGGCAGATCAAGATGCGTCGGGAGGCGATCGAGCAGTTCGCTCAAGGTGGTCGGCAGGACCTCGTCGAGCGTGAGGAAGCGCAGATCCGCGTGCTCGAGTCGTACCTCCCGCAACAGCTCTCGCCGGAGGAGCTGCTCGACCTGGCCCGGGCCGTCGTCCGCGAGCTCGGTGCCAGCGGACCACGCGATATGGGACGAGTCATGCCGGTCCTCCGCGAGCGCGTCGGACCGCGTGCCGAGGGGCGAGCGATCGCTGAAGCTGCTCAGCGGGCGCTTGTAGAAGCGGCCGAGGCCTCACGTTGAGCCTCCGGAGTGCCTCGAGGAGTTGCGCGCGACTGTGCTGTCGTTCCTGCACCGTCTCCGGCAGCTGGTAACGTCGTTGTGGCCGCGGTCGAGCGGGCGCCTGCGCGAGGTGTTTCTCTGGCTCGGTGTAGTCCTGCTGCTTTGGTTTCCGATCGCGGTCTTCGTCTACGGTTCGTGGGAGGCGAGCGGCGTCACGCTGCGGGCGGGCCAGATCGCCGACCGCACCATCAAGGCCCCGTACACCGCGACGTTCGAGTCGCAGCTTCTCACCGAACAAGCACGGCGCGAAGCCTACGACGACGCCCGCAATGTCGTCCTCGTCCGCGACCCAGCGGTGGAAGCGACGCAGCTGGAGGCATTGAATCGCCTGCTTTCCCAGATCGAGGCGATCCGCGCCCAGCGTGGCACTGACCTGGCCGCCGCGACGCAACAGGTACAGTCGGCGTTGGAGGGGCTGAATGCGGAAGATGCCCAGTACCTGGTCAGTCTTTCCGACGCCAGTTGGGGGCGGATCGAGGGTGAGGCGCGACGCGTCCTCTCGGCTGTCATGGCCGAAGACGTGCGGAGCGACAATGTCGCGCGCATCAAGGAACAGCTGGCCGAGCGCGTCTCGCTCGAACTCACGGCTGTGGAACGCCGGCTGGTCGTCGTCCTGGTGCGTCCCTTCATCCGCCCCAACGTGCGCGTCGACGAGCAGGCGACTCGTGCCGCGCGCGAGGCGGCGGCGGAAGCTGTCCCACCAGTGATGGTCACGGTCCAGGAAGGGCAAGCGATCGTCCGCGACGGCGATCCGGTCACGCCTGAGGCGATCGAGAAACTGGAGTTCTTCGGCTTGCTCTCGCCACGGCAATCCTGGCCCGAGTTTCTCGGCCTCCTGGGCGTGCTCGCGTTGTGGGCGGGTGCCTTCGTGCTGGCGCTGTATCGCTCCATGCAGCACACGCGGCAGCCGCGTCAGCTCTTGCTGATCGTCAGTCTCGTGGTGCTTACCGTCCTGTCTGGTTGGGTCGCTCTCAGCGTTCCGGTGTTACGGTACGCATTCCCAGTCGCCGGTGCGGTCATGCTCCTGGCCGTGTTGCTCGACTTTCGCACCGCGAGTTTGGCCAGCTGGTTCATCGCACTGGCGCTGGGGATTCTCGACGACTTCTCGCTCCTGACCGTGCTCGTCAGTGGTTTCGCCGGGCTCGCTGGTGCCGCTGTCGTCTCGCGCGCCGAGCGCACGATGACGTTCGTCTGGGCGGGAGCCGCGGTCGCGGCAACCACCGCAGTGACAGTGCTGACTGGGCTGGCGGCGCGTGGTGAAGCGCTACTCGAGCCGCGGTTGGTGAGTACCTTGCTGTTGCAGAGCGGCATCAACGGGATGCTCTCGGCGAGCCTCTGTTTCCTCTCGTTCAGTCTGTTCGGGCGGCTCCTCGGGATCACGACACACTTGCAGCTGTTGGAGCTCGCGCATCCGACGCAACCGCTTCTGGCGCGGCTCGTACGCGAGGCGCCTGGCACCTACCACCATAGCCTCGTCGTCAGCAACCTGGCCGAGGCAGCGGCAGAAGTGGTGGGTGCGGATCCGCTGCTCACGCGGGTCGCAGTGCTCTACCACGATATCGGTAAAGTGCTCCACCCTGAGCTCTATGTCGAGAACCAGACGAACCGCATCAATGTGCACGCCGTCCTGGATCCGCTGACGAGCGCGCGCCTCATCAAGGAGCACGTGACGGACGGCGTGAAGCTCGCTAAGCGTGCCCATCTTCCCAAGCCCATCATCGACATCATCCAGCAGCACCATGGCACGACCCTGATCAAGTACTTCTATGCCAAGGCAGTCGAAGCCGGCCTACCCGTCGACGAGCGGGAGTTTCGGTACCCTGGGCCGCGTCCACAATCGAAGGAGGCAGCGATCGTGATGCTCGCTGACAGCGTGGAGGCCGCTGTCCGTGCCGCAGCGCAGTCGGGCAAGTTGTACGACCCAGCTGATCCGCACGCGACGTCACGCCGGATCGCCGAGATCGTCGACCGCGTCATCCGCGAACGACTGGAAGACGGCCAGCTGGACGATTCCGACTTGACCCTGCGCCACATCAGCGAGATCCGTCAGGTGTTCATCAATCTCCTCGAAGGCGTTTACCACCCGCGCGTCGAGTATCCCGAGCCAGCACGCGAACCGGTCACTGTACCGGTCGACGAGCGAGCGGCGGCGGAAGCATGACGTCTCGGCCGCTCCGCGTCAGTGTGCGGGTGAGCGAGGGACTGGGTAGACCGGTCCGCACGCGGCGCCTCGCTGCGCTCCTCCGTTTCGCCGCGGAACGCGAGAGGGCGAGCGGAGCAGTGAGCGTCTGGATCTGCCGCGACGACGAGATCGCGGAACTCCACGAGCGCTTTCACGGCGTGCCAGGGCCGACCGATGTGATGAGCTTCCCGGGCGATCCGCCGTACCTCGGCGATATCGCGGTCTCAGCGGAGACAGCGCGGGAGCAAGCCCGCGAGGTCGGCCACTCGGTGGGGCGCGAGGTCGCCTTCCTGGTCCTCCACGGGTTCTTGCACCTGGTGGGCTACGATGATAGGAGCGAGTCGGAGCGCTCGCGCATGCTCGCTCGCCAGGAGGAACTGCTGCATGGCTTCGAGGAAGAACAGCCCGGCGACTGGGAACCGCAAGCGCGTCAGCCTCGTCCTCACCGTGAAGGATGAGGCGGCGTCTCTGCCCGAGCTTCTCGCCTCGCTGGAACGACAGACTAGGTTGCCAGACGAAATCGTCGTCGTCGACGGCGGCTCACGCGACGAGACGGTCGCCATCCTCACCGCGTGGGCCGAACGCTTACCGATGCGAGTGATCGAGGCACCAGGAACCTCGATCGCGCAGGGGCGCAACCTGGCCATCGAGGCGTGCACCGGGGAGATCGTCGCGGTCACGGATGGTGGCGTCGTGCTCGAGCCGGACTGGCTGGAGCGGCTGGTCGCTCCCTTCGAGGGCGATCCGGCACCCGACGTGGTCGGCGGCTTCTTCGTGGCTGACCCGCGTTCAGTCGTGGAGCTGGCGCTCGCGGTGACGACGTTGCCCGATGCCCACGACATCGATCCGGGTCGGTTCCTCCCGTCCAGTCGGTCGGTGGCGTTCCGTCGCAGCCTGTTCGAAGCCGGATTGCGCTATCCGGAGTGGCTCGACTTTTGCGAGGACGTGGTCTTCGACCTAAGGTTGGTGCGTGCGGGCGCGCGGTTTCGCTTCGAGCCGCACGCCATCGTGCGCTATCGCCCGCGACCGTCCCTCCGTGCCTTCGCTGTGCAGTACTTCCGCTATGCGCGCGGCGACGGTAAAGCAGGTCTGTTCGCTGCGCGGCATGCCGTCCGTTACGCCACGTACCTGGGGTTCGTCCCACTCGTCGTGCTCGTCCGTCGCTGGTGGCTCGTCGCGCTGGCTGCTCTGGGTGCGCTCGCCTACCTGCGGCGACCGTACCAGCGACTCTGGCGACGGCGTCGTGCCTACCCGAAGAGCTGGGTCATCGGCGCGGCAGGCCTGATTCCGCTCGTGCGACTCGTCGGCGACGTCGCCAAGCAGGTGGGTTATCCGGTCGGACTGTTCTGGCGCTGGCGGCGCTACGGAATCAGACGGACGTGGCGCTCGATCCCTGAAGCGGTGCCATCGCCTTTCGCAGACTGGCGAGGAGGCACTCTGCGGCCCACAGCGTCGCCCGGCGGCGAAACTCCTGCGGGTGGGTAACCAAGGCATAGGCATACGCGTCGTCGCCCCGAGGTGTCAGCAAGGCGAACGCTGCTCGACCAGGGCTCCGGTCGAGGGTCTGGCCGATGTCGAGCGCGACGACGAGTGCAGCAGCGCACTCTGCACCTGTCTCCTGGCGGATCGCTTCCGCAGCGCGACGGGCTCGCTCGCTCGAGGGCGGTTCGTTCGTCGGCGACAGGGGATACACGACTACCCGCTCGAGGTGCGTCGCTGCCAGCGGCTCTTCGGCCAGGAGCGTCGCCAGGCGTCCGCCGTTTCCATACTCGACGAGCGCAAGATGCCAGCCGCCTTGGGCGAGAAGAGCGAAGATCGCTCCACCGAGCGTCGTGTCGTCGGTACCGTAGATGTGGTTGCCCAAGCGGGAGCGGATTTCCTGCTCGGTCGTCGCGAGCAGCTGCTGTGCGGTCGCCTCGTCCTCAGCCTGCGCGCTGATGCGGACGTGGACGCCGTCCTCTTTGGCATAGGTGGCGATCCGCGGTGTGCCATGCTCGATGAGGTCACGCAGCCGCTCTTCGACGAGCGACTCTCCGATGCCGATCGTCTTGATCGTTCGGAAGCGAATCACACCACCGCCGAGGAGGGGAAGCAGACGCGGCACAGCCTGCTCGCGCCACATCCGCGTCATTTCGCGGGGAACACCGGGCATGCTGACGATGATGTGCTGGTCGCGTCGCACGAACCATCCTGGGGCCGTGCCGATAGGATTGGGGAGCGGTTCACAGGACGGAATGCGATAGGCCTGCTTGACGTTCCGTTCCGGCATGACGAGCCCGCGCGCAGCGAAGAATAGGCGGATCTGTTCGGCGAGCGCCGGATCGATACTGAGCGGTTCGTCGAGCAGGGTTGCGATCGCCTCGCGCGTGAGGTCGTCTTCAGTCGGGCCGATACCGCCGGTCGTGACGATCAGCGAGGCGTCCACCCAGGCACGGCGCAGGGTGCGGACGATCGTCTCGAGTTCGTCCCCGACTTGGGCGACCCAGCGGAGACGAACGCCGAGCGCTGCCAGTTCTTGCGCGAGGAAGGTGGCATTGGTATCGGTGAGGTGTCCATCGATGAGCTCGGTGCCGATGGAGAGGACAACGGCATCCACCGTCCTGGCTCCCGTCCTCGAAGAATGAAACGAGCAGGGATCGTGCCCTGCTCGTTCCGCGCGTACCCTCGGAGGGATTCGAACCCCCAACCTCTTGGTTCGAAGCCAAGCGCTCTATCCCTTGAGCTACGAGGGCCCATGCCCTACCGCGATAGTATAGCAGAGCCACCGTCCCCGATCCAGGCTGAGGGCCGCCTCGCTTCAGTCAGCTGCCCGCTTGCTCAGGAGGGGCAGGCACTTTTTGGGCGATGACGCGGATGCGACCGGAGCGGTGCGACAGTGCTGCGAGCGCGGCGGGTGGGGTGCAGGCAAGGACGAGCGGCAAGTGTACTGTCGCCAGGAGTTTTGCCAACCGGTCGGCACCGGCCCGGCGCGCCAGCAGGCGGAGTCCCCATGCCCACTCCAAGCCGTGCCACTCGTGGTGCTCGGCGACGAGCACGAAGCCAGCGTGGGCCAGAAGACGTCGGAGGCTGGCGGGGGTGAAGACGCTGCGGTGCCGCGGTGGGTCGTAACCCATCCACGCCTCGCCGAAGAGCGATGCCGCCCAGGAATGCCCGTTCGGGAGCCAGAGGATCACCGTCCCACCCGGGCGGAGAATCTCTGCCACGATCGCCAGTGCCTCGCGCGGCTGGGGCAGATGTTCGAGGACGTGTTGGAAGAGGACGACGTCGAAGCTGGCCGGTATCCGCGGCAGCGTGTCGAGGGTCCCGGTCCACACCACTAGACCGCGTGACCGCGCAGCCTCTGCGGCCCGCGGATCGGGCTCGAGGCCGTAGACGCGAGGATTCCCGGCTTCGCGGATGCAGTGCAGGAGGTCACCGGTCGCGCAACCGACGTCGAGGATCCGGCGGGGCGGTGCGAGGTAGCGCCAGAGTCGACGGACCTCGTGACGGAGCAAGAGGCGGCGCGCGCGCCCAGTGAGCGAGGTGCGCCGAAAGGGATCGTAGTCCGAGGGATAGAAGGCGGCCTCGTTCCCTGGGCGCGGCTGCGGCGTGAGGTAGCGAAAGTCGCAGCGACGGCAACGCACGAGTTGCACCGGAGACAGCAGCGTCCGGAAGCGGAGATCGTCGAGCCACCGGAGCGGTTCCGGGTCGTCAGCTCCGCACAGGGCGCAAGCGACATGCTCGAGGGGTGTCGCATCACGTGTCATCGTCGTGCCGGAGGTGCGCCCGTACGCTGTAGTCCTGGCGCGGGGTGCTATGCGTGATCAGTTCGGCCAGCAGGCCGGTCAGGAAGAACTGCGCCCCGATCGTCATGAGCAGGACGCCGAGCGTCAAGAGAGGCCGGTGCCCGATCGGGTGTCCCATGAACCATTGAATGGTCAAGTACAGATTGATCGTCGTCCCGAGACCGAGTGCAGCCAACCCGAACCAGCCGAAGAGATGGAGCGGTCGTGGACGGTACTGCGTGAGGAAGAGCACCGTCATCAGGTCGAACAAGCCGCGGGCGAAACGGGCCGGCCCGTACTTCGACCGACCGTAGCGGCGCGGCCGGTGCTTGACCGGCACCTCGACGACCCGAAAGCCGCGCGCATGGGCCAGGATGGGAATGAACCGGTGCAGCTCGCCGTAGAGAGGAATTTCCCGGACGACCTCAGCGCGGTACGCTTTCAGCCCGCAGTTGATGTCGTGGAGTTGCACACCGGTGAACAGGTTCACGACGCGGTTGAAGACCCAAGAGGGGAACCGCTTCGTCCACGGATCCCGCCGCGGCGTCTTCCAGCCACTGGCGAGATCGGCCTCGCGAAGTGACTCGAGCAGCTTGGGAATCTCGCTCGGGTCGTCTTGCAGGTCGGCGTCCAGGGTCACGATGAACCGCCCGCGGGCAGCACGAAAGCCGGCAGCGAGGGCTGCCGACTTCCCAAAGTTGCGACGAAACTCGATCACCTGCACCCGCGGGTCGACCTCGAACAACTCGCGCAAGACAGCGGTCGACCCGTCGGTGCTGCCGTCATCGACGAAGATGATTTCGCTGCGCAGCGGCAGCGATGCCAGTACCGCGCACAGCTCGCGGTAGAGTTCGCGGAGACTCCCGGCCTCGTCGAACACGGGTATCACGATCGAGAGGTCGATCGCTCCGACCGGACGTCGGGGCGGAACGGCACTGGACTCGGTCGTCGGGTGCGGAAGGATCGGCACCGCCATCTCCCCGTTCCCTTCCCGCTTGCCTCATGGTAACCGACACTCACCCCGCATGCCCAGGCAAGCGCGTGCCGGGTGATGGGAGTTGTCCTTGCACCGGGGCCGGTGTGCGCGCTGTTGGTCGCTGGTAGCCCTCGTTCCACCGTTGCCTCGTCGCCTGCCGGCCTGTTGGATGAGGGAGGTGTGTGTGAGAAGCCACCCGCCGCTCTGTACCACCGCTGACGCCAGCTGGCTGCTCCGTCAGGCTGCCGCGCGTCACCGGCCTGGCTGCCCCTGGCTCCACGATGACGCAGCCGCGCTGAATGCCGGTAACGGTCGTCCTGCGAGGGGGACGTGCAACGGGGCGATCGCCTCATCGCCTGCCCGGTAAGGGGCGGTGGTCGCCAGCTGAGTTGCGAGCGGCATACTGGGTGGGACGGAAAGGGGGGACGATGCGGGCCCTGGAATTCGGGGCGTGGCTCTTGGACCTGGACGGTGTGCTCTACGTCGGCGATCAGGTGCTTCCAGGAGTCCACGAGGCGCTCAGGAAACTGCGGGACTCCGGCACCGCTCTGCGGTTTCTGACCAACGATCCCCGGCCGACGCGTGAGCAGTTGGTCGAACGGCTGCGCCGGCTCGGGATCGAGGCTTCCGTCGACCAGGTGATCACCTGCGGGTACACGACAGCGCGCATGCTCGCCGATCAAGGTGTGCGGACAGCGTACGTGGTCGGCAGTACTGGCCTCGCCGAGGAGCTCGAGCGGGCCGGGATCGCCGTGCTGCGGCACGGCATCCCCGAGGCAGTCGTGGTGGGCGCGGACGAAGAGTTGCGCTTCCTCGACGTCGCGCACGGAGCCGTGCTCGTCCAGCGTGGTGCGCGGTTCGTCGCGACCAATGCTGACCCGTCATATCCCTTGCCCGTCGGTGTCGTCCCCGCGACCGGGGCGGTGGTCAGTGCGATTCAGCTCGCGACTGGGCGCCCACCGCTCGTCGTGGGAAAGCCCGAGCCGCACATGTTTCGTTTGGCGTTGCAGACGTTGCCTCCAGCGACTCCTGCACTCGTCGTCGGTGATCGAGTGGACAGCGATGTGCTGGGGGCACACCGGGTCGGGCTGCCGGCGATCCTGGTGGCGACAGAGTCACCTCCGTTTCGCTCGCGGCGGGACCTGCGGCGTCCGGACGCTGTCGTCTCGTCGCTCCTCGAAGCCGTCGAGCGCTCTCCCGAATTGCCGGAGCGACTCGCGGTGCCGCGCCTTTGGCCGGAGCGTGTCGTCGCTGGCGTTGTCCTGCTCCTGCTCGACAGGTCGGCGCAGCGGTTGGCGGTGGTTCGAGCAAACGGGACGGCAACCCTGCCCTGGACCGCCCTCGAGCCCTTGGAAACGTTCGATGAGGCTGCCCAGCGGTTGCTCGATACCCTGGCCGGAGATGGTGGGGGCATGCGGTGCGAGACGAAGGCCCTGGGAGCGATCGGACGCGAACCCTGGGTCGTCGTCGATGGAGGCGGTGCGGTGCTCCAGCTCGCCGGGCAAGCGTATCTTGCTCGGTGCTCGTGGCAGGACCCTACGGACACCAGCGAATGGGTCGACCTCGCGGCGTTGGAGGACGTCCTTCCAGAGGAGCAGGCAGCCTGGTGTCGCCAGGCTCTCGTCGAGGTCGTCTAGCGCCGAGCGAGGAGAACCGCTGTCGTCTCGTCGACGGTGCGCCACTCGAGAGCGGCGAAGCCGGCCACCCGTAGCCACTGTTCGAGTTCCTCGGCAGTGGGATCATGACCCCGTTCCGTGGCCAGCAGCATCTGCAGGTCGAGCAAGGCGTGTTGTAGGCGCGCTCGCGGAGATCCGTCCGGAGGGGTCGTTCGGATAGCCAACCAGCCTTCAGGGGCGAGCGCGCCCCGCACTCGGCGCAAGAGCTCCTGAGCGGAGTCGGCGTCCATCCCGTTGAGCACGCCGAAGAGCAATACCAGTTGATAACCATCGCCCAACGGGTCGCGCAAGAAGTCACCAGCGACGAGCGTGACGCGGTCGCCGAGCCCCTGACTGGCGACGAGTTCCTGGGTCACTGCGATGACTGGCGGGAGATCGAAGACGACGGCTTCGAGATCGGCGCGCGCTCGCAGCAGCGCCATCGCGTACTCACCGTGTCCGCCACCGAGGTCGAGGATGCGGGGACGTTCGCTTCCAGCCAGGAGGGGGAGCAGGGTTGCGGCGATGTCGTCGCTGGTCGTGCGGGCGATCTCGTAGAGCATCAGTGTGAACCGTCGCACCCAACCCCCAGCGTCCTCCTCGCGACGGCTCGCATCCGGCGCGCGGCCGGTGCGCACGGCCTCGACCAGCAACCCCCAGCGGCGGTAGAAGGCAGCCTGATGCGCAGCGAAGCGCGCCAACGAGTGGGGTGAATCGGGCACGAGCGTCTCAGCCGCGAGCGGTGTCAGTGTCCAGCCAGCCGCGGTCTCCGCGACCAGTTCGAGTGCCGCTGCTGCCTCGAGCAAGCGGGCGAGGGCGGTAGCGTCAGTGCCGGTCGCGTGCGCCAGGTCTGCAGTCGAACGCGGGCCCTGCGCGAGGTGCTCGCCGATGCCGAGCTGAGCGCAGGTGATCACCACGGCAGCCGTGCGGAAACCTTGGACGAGTTCGAGCAGACGTCGTTGTGCTGGTGTCGGTGGCACGGCTGTCCGAGCCTTTCTGTTCGCTCACCATTGCCGGAGGAGAGGGCGAGTCAGGCACGTCGGACCACCCGACCGGTTATGGGAGATTTCCAGTCCCTCGTAGGTGTACACGGTGCAGCCAGCGGCTTCCAAGGCTGCCTTCGTACGCTCGTTCTCGCGCAGGATCACGCACTGGCGCGGTGCTACGGCCAACACGTTCGGTCCCTGCGTGAGAAACTCTTCGTCCGGTACCGGCAGGATGTGCATCTCTCGCTCGTGCAGCATCTCGACCAGACGTACCGGCATCAAGGGGAGGTAGGCGACGACGAGATCGCGGTCGACCGGGCTCAGTAACGACAGCAGGTGCAAGCATTCCCCCGGTCCGTGCCAGTGGGGAAGATCGACCGGGACGACTCGGATGCCGAGGGGAGTGACTAGATCGCTCAGTTGCGCGATGCCCGCGTCGTTCGTCCGGTAGCTCCGTCCGACGACGAGGGTGGACTCGTCGAGCCAGAGGCAGTCCCCACCCTCGACAGTACCGGGTGGCTGAATACGGCCGACGATCGGGATGTCCAAGTCGTTCAAGATGCGAGCGAGGAAGTCGACTTCGGGCTGTCGCAGTGGCTTGCCCATCCGGAGCAGAACCGCGCCCGCATCGAGCACCAGCACGGGATCGAAAGGGAAAATGACGTCTTGGAGATGCGGGTCGTCTGGCTCGACGACGATCGTCTCGACGCCGAGGGACTGGAGCAGCTGCACCAAGTTCGCATGTTCGGTGACCGCGCGGTCGTGCTCGATCGGGTGTAGGTATCCAAAAGCGCGCCAGCACTCGGGATCGGTGGGAGCAACCGGTCGCACGAGAAGCACGCGTCGCAGTGGTGCGACCATCGACTGTGCTCCCCAGTGGCGCTGCGAAGGTTCGGGCATGGTACCGGCTCCTTCCGGCGATCGCGTCGCCCCACTCCATGCGAGCACGCACGCTTCGGTAGCCGTGCCCGCTTTGTCTGCCGAGCGCCATTCTCCACCAAGATCGGCGATGTGGCGAGAGAGAGTGGCCAGGGAATCCTGGCCGCGGGTACGCAGGGCCTGGACAAGCCTGGTCTCCTCAGCTGTGCGTACCTGCGCGAACGTCGCTGCCGGGGGACGACGCATGCTCGGCGCGCTGTGGTGCGATGAGCGAGCCCGACACGATCGGGGAGCATGCGGACGAAGCCTGCGGGGCGACGTGGTGGTCGACCGGCCTAGCGGGGTGGCGGGTCTGGCGAGCTGACCGCCGACACGACGGCTGCTGCCTCGACGGTGACGACGTCGGTGCAGCGCTGGATGCTGCGTCGAGGCGAGGCGTACCGCGCCCGCCGCATCGCAGGCGTGGAGGATCACCGGGACCGCGCGGTGGCACCGATGGTTGGATGGATCCGGCGGATTGCAGCGAGTGGGTGCCCGATGGATGCACGCGGCGATACCTGGCCCTCCGGGCCGGCGCGGGGCAGGCACGCCTGACCCCTGCGAGACGAGGTCGCCCCCTACCTCGGCCGCGACGGCACGGTGCGCGGGTGCCTTGCCTGGTGCTGGACGTGTGGCGCTCGGTTTCTGTGTAGGGGCGAGGCGTGCCTCGCCCAGACCTCGCCGTTAGGGGCGGTCAGTATGGCCACCGTGACGGGAACGCCGCATCCACGGGTTTATCGAACCGGTACACACGATCGTGTACATGATCGATTCGTCCACCTGGCCCTGACCGGCCCTGCGGGCCGGTTCGGGTCAGGCACGCCTGACCCCTACGAAGTATCGTGCGGTCACACCGTCTAGGACGACAGAAATGTCGTGTGCCGGGTTACCGTGACGGACGGTGGTCCCGGTCCGGGCCCTGGCGGGGCCGCCCGGGTCGGGCACGCCTGACTCGGACGGGTCGGGCACGCCCGACCCCTACACCGGACGTGCGAGGGTGCAGGTGATCACGGTGCGCGTCGGCCTGTTTCGAGGTGCGACGACGTACGGGGTCGTTGTGTCGGGGCACAACGTGCCGCGCCCGGGCCGCGCCGGAAGGCGCGGGGGACCATCTGGACGAGTCGCCGACTGCGATGATGACGGTGACCTGGTTGACCGGTGGCGGACCGTCGCACGCCGGTGCAGGTGGTGGGATGCCGGCCCTGTCGGGTCGACCGGGTCGGGCATGCTCGCCCCCACGCAGGACGTGCGAGGATGGCGCGTGCAGGTGGTCGCGGTACGCGTGGTCGGGTTCCTCGGTCTGGAGGTTGGAGCCCGGCCCTCTCGGGCTGGGGTGGCAGGTGTACGGTGGTCGTGGCATATGTCGGCGTCGTGCTGCAGGCACCGGGCATGATCGTGTAGGGCGTGGCACGCCGCAGCCGAACCATACCGGATGCCGTCGCATGCGCCACCCGTAACAGGTCGACGACATCGATGGGGCGGCGAGACCTATCGATGGTTCACCGTACCTAGACAGCCTGGCGCAGAGGAGGGTGTACATGGCCGAGCCGCGGCGCGCACGCTCCTCCCCGATTGGGGCGGGGTGACGTGCGTGCCTTGTTCGGGTCAGGCGCACGTCACCCCGGCGCAGCCGGAGGGCGACTGGGGTAGCTGGTCGTGGCACACCCGCCCCGGCCAGCCTCAGAGCGCCTCCCGCCACATGGCCCAGAAGTTGTAGCTGTTGATGTAGATCGGGTTCGGCACGTAGCCGCGGATATCCTTCTGCAACACCATCGCTTTTTTGATCTGGGCATAGAAGATGGCGGCAGGATCGTCCCAGGTCAAGATCTTGACGATCTGCCCGGTCAGTCGCCGAATCTCGTCCTCGGAGGCGGCGTCCTTGAGTTGATCCATCAGGCGGTCGACTTCCGGGTTGCGGTAGAACATGCTGTTGGATCCCTTGGAGCCGACCGAGTCGGAGTGATAGTTCGGGTAGATCTGGTTCCAGGAGTCGTTGTAGTCCGGCCACCACCCTCCGGACATAAAGTGCGGACGCTGCTCCGGTGGTGTATCGCCGTAGGCCAGCTCCAAGAGTGCTGCCCGCTCGACTTGCTGGAGCTCGAGCCGAATGCCGATCTGGGCCAGGTTGGCCTGGAAGAGCTGCGCCATCGCCGCATCGGTCTGGTCACCGCTGGAGTACATGTAGGTGAAGGTATCCCCCTCCTTGATGCCGGCTTCGGTGAGCAACTGCTTGGCCTTCTGGAGATCGGTCGTGTAGGTGGGGATAGACGGGTCGTACCCGATCACAGTGTCGGCGATCGGCCCATTGATCGGCTTGCCGTACCCGCGCAGCACCTGCTCGATCACCTCCTGGTAGGGCCAAGCGTAGCAGAAACCTTGGCGCGCCTTCGCGTTCAGGAGGGCATGGTTCATCCGGATCCAGTCGACCTCGGTCGTGTCGTACTCGATGACCTGTAGATTCGGGTTGTCCTTGAGGGCGAGTAGGTCCTCAGGGTTGATGTAGGCACAGCCGTGGGCCTCACCAGTTTCCAGTAGTTGCCGGCGAGTCGCGTCCTCCGGCACGACGCGCATGATGATGCGGTCGAAGAACGGTCGTTCACCGTGATAGTTCTCGAACCGTTCGAAGACGAACCGTTCCTGCTGCAGCAGTTCAACCGGCTTGTACGGCCCGGTGCCGACGATGTTCTGGCTGAACCAGTCGTGTGCGAACTCGTCGTCGGCTGTCTTCTGCTCGTCCCAGGCTTTCGGCGAAACGACCAGCGGACCGTACTCGGATGCCATCGCGGCGAGGAACAGGGGTTGCGGCTTGGTCATCACGAATTTCACCGTAGTGGGGTCGACCACCTGGATCTGTTCGTCCGGATCCTCGACGAAGCGCGAGATCACGTTCACCGGCCCGCGACCCATCTTGAGGAAACGGGTGAAGGAACGCTTGACGGCCTCGGCGTCGCAGGGTGAACCGTCGTGGAACACGGCGTTCGGCGGGAGTTTGAACGTGAATTCTGTGTGGTCTTCGTTGTGAGACCACTCGCGGGCGAGCATCGGTTCGTACTCGAACGTCGACTCGCCCTTGAGGCGGATCAGCATCTCGTAACAGGCGAGGAACAGGGCTGAGGCCTGGTTGTCGTACGCCGACTGTGGATCCAGGTCGGGGACACCCCCGAAGAACAGAGCGACGAACTCGCGGTTCGCTGACTCCCGACGCTGACCGGTCGGAGTCTGACCGGGTTGCGGGGTCGCGGCGGGTGCCGCCGTGGGTGTCGCCGTATCGCCGCGGCAGGCTGCGAGCAACGCCATGATCGTCGGTGTCGCCAGTCCCAGTTGCAGGCCCCGGCTCAGGATCTGCCGGCGGGTGAGGCGCCCGCTCCGGGCTGCCAGCAGCAATCCCAACGCGTCTTCTGGTCGTCGTGGATCCATCGGTCCTCCTCCTCTCGTACGTGCCCCCTACCGCCGTCGTGTCCGCGGATCGAGAAAGTCGCGGAGCCCGTCGCCGAGCAAGTTGAAGCCGAGCACGGTGAGCGTCAAGGCGAGGCCGGGGAACGTGATGTACCACCAGGCTTCGCGGAAGAACGTGCGGGCTCCGGCGATCATCGTACCCCATTCGGGAGTCGGTGGCTGCGCACCGAGTCCCAAGAAGGAAAGGCCAGAGGTGGCGAGCACAGCGTAGCCGACGTCCAGCGTCACCTGGACGATGACGACGGCGATCGTATTGGGCAAGATGTGACGCCATAGGATACGCGCAGGTGTCGCACCGATGGCCCGGGCCGCTTCGACGAACTCGCGTTCCTTGAGCCACAACACTTGCCCCCGCACCAGACGCGCGTACCACGGCCAGTAGACGGCGGTCAGCGCGATCACGGTATTCTCCAGGTTGCGTCCGAGCGTGGCTGCTATGGCCATGGCGAGTACGAGCGCCGGGAAAGCGAGAAAAAGGTCAGTGACGCGCATCAGTACCTCGTCGACCAAACCTCCGACGTAGCCCGCGACCAGACCGACGAGCGTGCCGACGACGACAGCGATGGAGAGGATGATGAAGGCGACACCGAGGGAGTACTTGGCTCCGGCCATGACGCGGCTCACGATGTCCCGTCCGAGTTCGTCGGTACCGAACCAATGGGTGGAGGACGGAGGCTGCAGTTTCACAGCGATGTTCGGCTGGATGGGATCGTGCGGTGCGAGCGCGCTGCCGAAGACGACGAGGAAGAGGAACGCACCGATCAGGACGATGCCGATGACGTTCAGCGGACTCTGTGCGAGGAACGCTCGGAGCGTCGTCACTGCAGAGCGCGCTCGCGAAGGCCGCTGGGAGCCGAGAGTGATGACTCGTGGTGGAGCCAGCGTCGTCCGTTCCATCTCAGGTCACCCGGATCCGCGGATCGAGCAGCACGTACAGGATATCCACGAGGAGGTTGACGAGCACATAGGCCGCACCGATCACCAGCGTGACGGAGATCACAGCGTTATAGTCGAAATTTTGGATCGCCTGGAAGGCATAGCGACCGATTCCCGGCCAGGAGAAGATGATTTCCACGAGGACTGCGCCGCCCATCAGGAGACCGAACTGCAGCCCGATCACCGTGACCGCAGGGAGCAAGGCGTTCTTCAAGGCGTGACGGACGATCACGGTGTGTGGTTGCAGCCCCTTGGCACGTGCGGTGCGGATGTAGTCCTGCCCGAGCACCTCGAGCATCCCGGAGCGGACCATGCGCGTCACGATCGCCAGTGCCGCGAGTCCGAGAACCAACGACGGCATGAGGAGGTGCTTCAGTGCGAGGAGGAAGAGGCCGACGTCGCCTCGCAGCAGGGCATCGACCGTAAACAACCCAGTGACTCTAGGTGGCTCGCGGACACCGATCGGTAAACGTTGACCGTCCGGAAGAAGACCGAGTTGTGCGAAGAGGAAGAACTGGAGAACCAAGGCGAGCCAGAACGACGGTATCGAGAGTCCGAGGATCGAAAGCGTCCGCGCGAAGAGGTCGAACGCCGAGTTGCGGCGTACCGCCGAAAGGACTCCGAGCGGTATGCCGAAAATCACCGCGAAGGCCATCGCGTAAAGCGCCAGTTCGATCGTCGCTGGCAGATAGCGGGCGAGGTCCTCCGCAACCGGCCTGCGGGAGGTCAGCGACTTCCCGAAGTCCAGGCGTACCAGCCCGCTCAGGTAGCGGACGTACTGTCGCCAGAGCGGCTGGTCGAGACCGTACTCCTGCCGGATCTTCTCCACCGCTTCGGGACTCGCGCGCGGCCCAGCGATGATGCGCGCTGGATCGCGCGGCACGACGTGCGACAGCGTGAAGGTAACGAGGGAAAGACCGAGCAGAACGAAGACGAGGAAAAACAGACGTCGAACGACCAAACGTACGAGCATCTGCGCCTAACCGTCCGCCGTTCGCACCGTTCCCCTGCCACGCGGTTCACGAAACGGGCACCGTGCTCAGGGGATGTTGCCGAACGAATGCTCACCGCGTGCCTCGGTTGCCCGATCGTGTCGACCGCGCTCACTGTACTGGGCTGGCGGCGAGGCGTCAAGTCGTCGTCTCGGAGCGCGCTGTTTTACAGCCCGTCCCGAGCGACGTCGTCGTGCCAACGGCGTCGTATGAGCATATCGCCGTTCCACCGCGCTTCCAGCTCGATTTCGACGTGAAAGCGATCGGCGGTACTGTGGAACGCGAGGACCGCGATCGCCTCGGCTGTGCCCTCGGGCCACGTCAAGCGCACGCGATGCTCGCCCTGAGCCGAACATCGTGCCGGGTTCTCGAGGTCGGCCCACACCGTTGCAGTCGTGTGTTCCTCGGCCGTGACGCGACTCCCGAGTGGCCGAACGATTTCGCCCGAGCTCCGCCTGACCGCCACGAGGCGTTCGAGATGGTCGACGATCTGCTCCAGTGTTGGCCTGGCCGACTCTGTCTCCGCTGTCTTCGGTAGCGCGGTCGGTGGTGGCAGTTCGACCGTGTGGAGTTGCGAGAGGTCGACGAGGACTGGCAACCGCAATTCGAGCGCCCTGCCGCCCACGCGCACGAACTGGCGCGCGCGGTGAGGAGCGGGCCAGAGAGTGGGGAAATCGGCACCGCTCAGGGCGAGACGGAGTCGATGCCCTGCTGGTACAGCATAGGCGCACGCTTTGAGTGGCAATCGCACCGAGACCCATTCTCCCCGCGGGAGCGGATCGTTGCGGTCGAGACCGTTGCGACGAGTGAGATTGAGCGCCCCGCGCGTGATCGAGGTCACCGCGCCATCGGGCCAGACGTCCTCGAGACGGACGCAGAGGAACGCGGTGCGACACTCTGCTGCGACGACAGCACTGAGGACAGGCGTGCCGAGGATGCGGAGCGGTTCTGCGAGGGGCGGGGAGTCGAACGTGAGTGCGAAGCAGTCGTCGACACGCTGGTCATCAGCCAGCGAATCCGGCGGGGACGTGGGGCACCAGGTCGGGCCAGCGAGCCCGACGCGCACGTCGTTGGTGAAGTGGAAATGTGCATCACCTGGTTGTGGGGTGGGGCTGAGGGTGCGCTCGACCGTCGCGTACCAGCCCTGATCGCGCACTCCGGGCGGCGGCCACTGGTGACTCGCGAGCCAGCGACCCGGCAGGGCCGACGGGAATCGCTGGGGCCGATAGGCCTCCTGCATGTAGAAGCGGACCATCGCTTCTTCGTCCGGTGTATCCAGGAGCCAACGTCGCCACCAGCGGAGCAGCTCGTGCAGGAAATCGATCCGCGGACCGACCGGACTGGCATCGGGCCGCTCGTGCGTCCAAGGGCCGATCAACCCCCAGCGGGGCACGGCGAGGTGTTCGAGCATGCGCCAGGCCGCGTCGGTGTACCCGTCGTGCCAGGCGCTGACCACGAAGACGGGGCAAGCGACGCGCCCGTACTGCGGTGCGAGCGAGCCGCGCTGCCAGTAGTCGTCGCGCCGTTGGTGGCGGAGCCACGTCAGCATCCGCGGCTCGTGTCGCTCCAGTCGTTCTCGCCAGCGAGACAGCCAGTCGCTCCCGGCGAGCGCGGGATCGGCTGGGAGGGCGGGCAGTGCGATCATCCACAGCGGGTAGCTCAGGAGTTCGAGCGCTTGCAAGCAGCCACCCCAGTAGTGGACGTCGGTCACGTAGCGATCGTCGCTCCCGGCGTGAGCGACGATCGCCGCGAGGGGCGCCGGGCGTTCCATCGCGATCTGGAGCGCATTGAAGGCTCCGTACGACGTTCCCCAGAGGCCGATCCGGCCGGTACTCCAGGGTTGGCGCGCGAACCAGTGGAGGGCCTCTACGCCGTCAGCGATTTCCTGCTCACTGTACTCGTCGGTCGCGGTCCCCTCCGACGAGCCGGTGCCGCGGACGTCGAGCCGGACGGCGGCGATGCCGTGCTGAGCGAGGGCGACGGGCATGTTCCAGCGGGCGGCTGTGAGATCGTCCTTCCGGTACGGCAGGTACTCGACCACCGTCGGCCAGGGTCCGTCTTCGCGGTCCGGTAGGTAGACGTCTGCTCGGAGTGTGGTTCCGTCGCGCATCGGGACCGCGACGTGACGGAGGACACGGACGCCCGGCCAGGATGGAGAGGAGGCCGGGCGAGTCATTTAGACCTCCCGCGCCAGCTTGCGGGCTGCAACCACGACCGGATCCCAGACTGGCGAGAACGGTGGCGCATAGGCCAGGTCGAGGTAGATGAATTCTTCGAGCGTCATGCCAGCGGTCAGGGCCGTGGCGACCGTATCGATGCGCTTGCCGGCGCCTGGGCCACCGACGATCTGCGCGCCGAGCAGGCGCCCCGAGCCTGATTCAGCGACGATCTTCACTGTCATCCACGTCGCTCCAGGGAAGTAGCCGGATCGCGTCGTCGATCGGACATTCCGTACCGCCACGTCGAAACCAGCGGCGCGGGCTTCGCGTTCCGTCAGACCGGTCCGCGCGATCTCGGTCTCGCCGAACCGCGTGATAGCAGTACCGACGATACCCGGGAAGCGTGCCGGACGACCGGCCAGATCGAGCCCGCAGACGCGGCCTTGCTTGTTGGCTGTGGTACCGAGCGGGAAGTAGACGGAGCGACCCAGCAGACGGTGGTAGGCGTCTGCACAATCGCCAGCAGCCCAGATACCCGAGGCGGAGGTGCGACACCGTTCGTCGACGTGTACAGCGTCCCGCTCACCGAGTGCGAGCCCGGCCTGGCGCGCGAGCTCGCTGTTCGGCTCGACGCCGATACCGAGGACGACGACATCGGCCATGAAGCGGCCCGCTGGCGTGACGACCGCCGCAACGCGCCCGGCCTGCGTCTCGAACCCTTCGACTGCGGTCCCGGTGTACAGGTCGACTCCGGCATCGCGGAGGGCGCGCTCGACCAGCTGCGCCATGTCCGCGTCCAACAACGCGAGCACCTGTGGAGCGGCTTCGAGCATGGTCGTCGGAATGCCGCGCGTCACGAACGCTTCCGCTACCTCGATACCGATGTACCCTGCGCCGACGATGACCGCCTGTCGCGGGCGCTCCCGAGCGATCCATTCAGCGAGCGCCAGCGCGTCGTCCATGGAATGGAGTGTGAAGATGCCAGCGGCGTCGCGACCCGGAACCGAGAGTGTGCGAGGACGAGCACCGGTCGCGATCACCAGCCGATCGAACGGCTCCCGGTACTCACGCCGGGCTTCGCTGTCCCACACCGTCACTTCGCGTCGTGCCAGGTCGAGACCGACGACTTCGCTCCGGAGACGTACGTCGATCCCGGCACGGCGGTGGGCCTCCGGTGAGCGGGCGACCAGCTGGTTGGGATCGTCCACGAGTCCAGCGACGAGATAGGGCAAGCCGCAGAGCGCGTAGGACGTGCGAGTCGTCCGCTCGAAGGCGACGATCTGCGCCTCCGGCAAGAGGCGACGCGCCTGGGAGGCAGCGCTCATCCCGGCCGCGTCCCCGCCGACGATGACGATACGCTCGCGGTGCGTGCTCATCGCTCTCACCCCTCGCGGTACGTCTCAACACAACGGCCGTTTAGCAGGAATCCCCGGGCGTCGCGGGTAGGCGGGTGGGGTCGGACGCTCGAGTTCGACGACGATGACTGTCGTCGGCGCGCTGATCAACTCGCGACACGGCAGCGGCTCGACAGCGACGAGTCGGCCACCGAGAAGCTCCAGCGCTCGCTGGCTTTCCGCTACCTCCTGTTCGACCTCGGCCCCCTTTGGGTAGAGCGCGAGGCCGCCGACACGGAGGAAAGGGAGCGTGAGCTCGAGCGCCGTCGCGAGATGGGCGAGCGCCCGTGCGGTGGCGAGGTCGTAGCGTCCGCGGTGTCCTGGCTGGTGGGCGAGCACTTCGGCGCGCTCGTGCAACGCTGTCGTCCCCGCTAACCCGAGTTCGCGGATCACGGTCTCGAGGAAGCGGACCTTCTTGCCGACCGCGTCGAGGAGCGTCACCTCGAGCTGGGGGCGCATGACCTTGAGCGGGATGCCGGGGATACCGGCTCCTGATCCGACGTCGATGAGTCGACACCTCGCCGGATCCTCGCACGCGCGGTCGACCCACGGCAGGAGCGCGATCGATTCGGCGAGCAAGCGCCGCTCGATCGATGGCCAATCGTCGAGGCCGGTGAGGTTGATACGCCGGTTCCACTCCAGCAAGAGTTCGCCGTAGCGCTGGAACGCTCGCTGCTGGTCTGGAGTGAGCGGTGCGCCCAGCGCTCGGGCGACTTGCTCGAGAACGTGGAGCGCCAGTGCTGACATGACTACGGTCGACTCGTTGGTGCAGCGATCCGGCCGTGCGCTGCGAGGAAGGCGAGCGTTCGCTGGGCGATCGACTCGGCGTCGATGCCAGCTTGTCGCCGCAGCGAGGCTTGCGAGGCGTGGTCGAAGAAGCGGTCCGGCAGTCCGAGTCGGAGCACCGGTACGCGTAGCTCTGCGTCGTTCAGCGCTTCCAGGACGGCACTCCCGAAGCCTCCGGCCAGCTGCGCTTCCTCGACCGTGACTACGAGACCGCACTCGCGCGCTGCGTCGAGGATGAGCGAGCGGTCGAGCGGTTTGACGAAACGCGCGTTGACGACCGTCGCGCGGACGCCGTGCTCGGCCAGGATGTCGGCCGCGCGTTCGGCGGGAAGGACCGTCGCTCCGAGCGCGACGATCGCAACGTGAGGACCCTCTCGAAGGAGTTCGGCCCTACCGATCGGAAGGATTCGCGGTTCGCCGAGCATCGGGACACCGACACCGCTGCCGCGTGGGTAGCGGAGCGCGATCGGGCCGTCCTCATAGGCGATCGCGGTCGCCAGCATGTGACGGAGCTCGTCTTCGTCCTTCGGGGCCATCAAGACCATGTTGGGGATGCAGCGTAGGTAGGCCACGTCGAAGACGCCGTGGTGCGTCCGTCCATCCTCGCCGACGAGTCCGGCGCGGTCCATGGCGAAGACGACCGGCAGCTTCTGGATGCACACGTCGTGGATGACCTGGTCATAGGCACGCTGGAGGAATGTGGAGTAGATGGCACAGACTGGACGGAGTCCCTGGGTCGCCAGACCGGCTGCGAACGTCACTGCGTGTTGTTCGGCGATGCCGACGTCGAAGAAGCGGTCCGGGAAGGCGGCAGCGAAGGGCAGGAGTCCCGTCCCGTCAGGCATCGCCGCGGTGATGGCGACGATCCGTTCGTCCTTGGCTGCCAGCTGGACGAGCGTCTCGCCGAAGACGTCCTGATAGCGCGGCGGACTCGGTGGCGCACCCGGTACTTTGATCGCTGCACTGTGGTGCTTGAAGGGATCGTTTTCGGCCGGCTGGTAGCCTTTCCCTTTGACGGTAAGGACGTGGACGAACACCGGACCGGGAATCGACTTGACGAGCTGGAAGGTCTCGATGAGTTCCCGAAGGTTGTGACCATCGATCGGGCCGATGTAGGTGAACCCCAGCTCCTCCCAGATCATCGTCCGGTAGACGACCTCCTTGAGGCCGTCGAGGAAACGGTGCGAAAGTTCGACCAGCCGCTCGCCCTGCGGCAGCCGCCGCAAGAGGCGTTCGATCTCGGCCTTGGCGTGTCGATAACGGGCGTCCGTCCTGATCCGCGTCAGGTACTTGGCGATCGCTCCGACATTGGGTGCGATCGACATCTCGTTGTCGTTGAGGACGACGATGAGCGGCACCTGCAGCGCGCCAGCGTGGTTGAGTGCCTCGTAGGCCATGCCGCCGGTGAGCGCGCCATCGCCGATGACGGCGACCGTGTGGTACTGCTCACCCCGCAACTTCCCGGCGATCGCCATTCCGAGAGCCGCCGAGATGGAAGTGGAGGCGTGACCAGCCCCGAACTGGTCGTGCGGGCTCTCCTCGCGCTGGAGGAAGCCGCTGAGGCCTCCTTCCTGGCGGATCGTATGGAAGCGATCCCGTCGGCCGGTGACGAGCTTGTGCGGATACGCCTGGTGACCGACGTCCCAGACGATCTTGTCGCGCGGCGAATCGAAGACGTAGTGCAGCGCAAGCGTGAGTTCGACGGTCCCTAAGTTGGGAGCGAAGTGTCCGCCGGTCTTGCCCAGGACGACTTCGACGATCGCCTCGCGGATCTCCTCGGCGAGTTTCTCGAGCTCTGGGAGCGTGAGCTGTTTGAGGTCCTGTGGGCTGTCGATCCGTTCCAGATACATCGCGTTCTCCCTCGCGCAAAGCCATCGCCCCCACAGATGGGAGCTCGGCGGTGCGGGACGACGTGATCGTAACAAGTCGCCGGATCGGCGTCAAAGCGGTTCGCGGATGCGCGATCCCAACTGAACCGGGCCGACCGTGCTCGAGTGTCCATCCGCGTTGTGCTGCCTCGGCTGGCCACCGGCACTGCAGGGAAGCGCACGGCGGCGAGAGGCAGAACGCTGCCTCTCGCCGCAGAGTGAGGAGGCTCACGTTCGCGCTAGTGCATGATCGCGCGGCCCATCGGTCCGGCCCACCAGCCGCTCTGGTTCGCGCCGGTACCCTGGTCACCACCAGGTGCGGGGAAGCCGCGATGCCAGCCGCGTCCCCAGCCGAAGCGCCCTTTGCTGCAGTAAAGACCGGTCTGGTCGAGCACGGTGTCGAGGTTGTCCTCGACGGCCTGCAGCGCTCGGTCAGCCTGGTCTTGCGTCAGGGTCCCTTGCTGTACCAGAGTTTCCGCGTTCTTGCGGGCCGTTTCCAGGAGCGCGTTCTCGAGGGTATCGCGCGAGACGTTCCGCTCGCTCGCGATCTGCGCGAGCGACTTGCCGCTGCGCAGTTCCGTCATGAGCTGGCTGGTCGTCAGCCCGAGCGTGTCAGCCGCGGTGCTCAACACGTCGCTCGGCGGAAGGACGAGTGTCTGATAACACCGCTCCTGCGCTCTGGTCGTGAGGAATTGACGGATCCGTTCGGCTTGGTTCTGGTCGATGATCCCTTCCTGTACGAGGGCATCGAGGAGGTCGCTGAATCGTCCCTCTCCGGGCGTACCGATCGCGGCACACGGATCGGTTGCGCTGGCTGCGGTGGGTGTCGGCGTCGCCGTCTGCGCGGCGACGAGACCGGAGGTCGCCACGATTGCGGCGAGTGCTCCCACCAGTACAGCAGCGACGACGAACGGACGGTATCGCACGATCGTACGGAGCATCGGTGCACCTCCTTCATCAGTCGTCTGTGACGTACGCGGGGAGCGTCAGCGTGACGGTGGTGCCGCGGCCTGGCTCGCTGGTGACCGTCACCGTGCCGTCGTGCAGCCGCACGATTTCCTGGACGATCGCCAGCCCGAGGCCGAAGCCGCCAGCCCGCACGTTCGTTCCCCGCCTGAACCGCTCGAAGACGTGTGGCAAAAGATCGGGGGGGATACCCGGTCCGGTGTCCTGGACAGTGAGGCGAACCAGCGGCCGCTCGCCCGCGATGAAGTTCGCCCCGAGGGCCAGGCGCATCGCGTCGCTCCCGTGCACGACCGCGTTCTGCACCAGGTTTTCGAGAGCCTGTTCGAGCAGGTCCGGGTCGCCTGCCGCGGTCAGGGACTCCGGTACGTCGATCGCGAGCGCGATGCGGCGCTCGGCGAGTGCTCGCTGATGGCGCGCTAGGACGCGCTGCACCAGGGATGCGACCGACACGGGCTGGACCTCGAGGGCCACCTGGCCGGACTCCAAGCGAGTCAGCTGCAGGAGATGGGTGAGCAAGCGTGCGGCTCGCTCGCTTTCCTCGACGATGAGCCGCAGCGCTTCCTCCCGTGCCGCTGCGTCGTGGATGAGGCCCTCCCGGACAGCGTTCGCGTACCCCTGTATCACCGTGAGCGGTGTGCGCAGCTGGTGGGCAACGTTCGCCAAGAGGTGACGCTGGCTTTCCACCATGCGCCGGAGATTTCCCACCATGGTATTGAAGCTGCGGACGAGGCGAGTGACCTCCTCGGGCCCCTCGCCACGCGCTTCCCGCTGGAGGTCTCCTGCGGCGATGGCGTCGGCCACGCTCGCCAAGCGCGCGATCGGGCGAGCGATCGAGTGCGAGAGGTACCAGGTCAGGGCGAGCGAGACGCTGAGCCCGGCCAGCACGGCGAAGCCCAATCCGGGCAGAAAGGCTCGGACGAGCGCACGCATGGGCGCAGGAGCGAGCACGACGAGCGCGGCTCCCGGGACACTGGCGAGCGGTGCCGACACGACGTAGTAGCCACGCAGCACCCCACCGTAGACCGCTGACGCGCGTTCGCCGCGCCGCGGGAACGGCTGCGACACGGTTCGGTGGACGAGGCGGGCGAGTTCGTTCCGCATCGCCTCTCCCAGCCGCTCCTCGCTCGAGTCGGCGAGTACGGTCCCCTGCGCGTCCATGATGAGAAGTCGCGTGCCCGTACGCTCGGCCAGTTCGTGGAGGAGTTCCTCGCCCAGGAGCGGCCGCAGTCCAGGGCGACGGTAGATGGCGTCGACGCCGATGACCAATTGCGTCGCCAGCTCCTCCAGCTGCCGTTGCTGGAGGACCCGTTGTGTTTGGGCGACCGGCCACAGTGCTGCCAAGGCCGTCGTCGTCACCATCGCGAGCACCACCACCACGAAACTGACGAACAAGCGACCACGCAGACTCCTCACCGCTGTGCACCCAATCCGGCAACCGGAGCGGTCTCCACCCCGCCTGCCACTACTCAGTGTGACGACCGTCGGTAAACGGAACGTAACAGGACGCTCAAGAATCGCTCAGCGTCAGCCGGTAGCCAACGCCACGGACGCTTTCGATGCGCACCTGGCTGCCGACCAGCTTCTGTCGCAGACGGTTGATGTGGACGTCGAGCGTGCGCGTCTCTTCGTCGAGCCATTCGTCACCCCAGACGAGCCGAAGGAGCCGTTGTCGCGGGAGTACACGGCCGGGCGCACTCGCCAACGCGACCAGAAGGTCGAACTCGCGCGGTCGGAGCGTGACCTCCCGTTGGCCGACGAAGACCCGGCGCCCCTCGCGATCGATCCGCAGGTCACCGACGGTCAACTCCTGCACTGGTGTGCCGGATGCGCGGCGCAGCAAGGCCCGGACCCGCGCGAGCAACTCGTTCGGTCTGAATGGTTTGGTGACGTAGTCGTCGGCCCCGAGGTCCAGCCCTTCCACGATGTCGCGTTCGTCATCCAGGGCCGTCAACATGAGGATCGGCGTAGCGTGGCGGGTGCGGAGGGCACGACAGACGTCGCGACCGTGTGTCCCGGGGAGCAGGAGGTCGAGGATCACCAGGTCGGGGTGTTCCCGCTCGAACGCAGCGAGTGCCTGAGTCCCGTCGGTGACGGTGATGACCGAATGACCGTCGCGACGGAGGTAGAGCTCGAGGAGTTTCGCGATACGGACGTCGTCTTCGACGACCAAGATGTGCGCCATACTGCCTTTATGGTACTGCTGGGAAGCCAGCCAATGTCGCCACCTCCGGCGACGATCCCAGCGAGACGTACTCGGGTTGCGGCGGTAGGGCGACCCGCCGGTAGAGGAGGAACGATATATAGGCGCGCCAAGCGCGCGGGTCGATCGAGCCGAGCGCGAGGCGCTCCCAGGATGGATCCGCCAACGCCGCTGGCGGCAGAAGCCGGTACGGTACTGGTTGCCACACCAACTCCGGGCGCGTCGCGGCGACGGAGGCTTCGTTCCATCGTGACACGATCACGACATCGGCACGCGGCGCAGCCTGTACCAGGGAGTCGGCCGGCACGACCTCCAGGTTCGGAAAGTCGCGGAGGTACCATACGAACGGTTGCGCTATCTCCTCGCTGACCACGATCGAGAGGCCGTGCCCGCCGGTAGGGTCACGCGGGTCCAATCGGGCCATCGTGAGGTCGATGCTGGCCCGACGGATGCGATCGACCACAACGACGAGCCCCGGAGCGCTGTCGTGTGCGTGCAAGAGACTGCCCGGACGGTACGTCGTCGTCGCGTTGGCCAGCATGGCGTTGCGGGTAGCGAGCACTGCCAGCGCGAGCACGAGCAGGACGAGCGGTAGCGTGCGAGCAGCTGTCGCCTGGATCCAGAGGCTTCGGAGTACCCACACTGCGGCGAGAAGCAGAAGGGAGAGACTGAGCGATCCGGCGAGCCAGAGGATGACATTCCCACTGATACCCGAGAGGAGACGACCGATCAGGCTGAGCGCGATGAAGACGGCGATCAGGAGAGCGCCCAATGTGGCCGCGTTCCAGCGTTCGAGGAGGCTCTTCCAAGGGACAGCACCAGCGACGGAGGCCGATCCGTATCCTCCGAGCACACCTGCAGCGGTGACGGCGAGCGCGAGTGCACTCGGGGAGCGGTGACCGATCGCCATCGCGTAGAGCAGCGCACCGGCAAAGACGAGCGCGAGCCAGCGCTTTTCCCGGCGGCGCAGAAGGAGGACGGTACCGACGAGAGCGGAGAGCAGGAGCGGAACCTCGTCGGTCGCCAGGAGCACGAGTGGCCAAGTCCAGTCGCGGCTGAAGGCAGCCAGATGCGTACGCCAAAGAACCGAAAGGCTACCGACGACGAAGGCGGCGAGGCCGGGCGGGCGGGTGAAGAGCAGCGTGCTCACCAGACCGATGGTGAGGACGATGCCGGTAAGGAGCGGAACGGTGCGGGCAGGCGCGTGGCGGTAGCGCACGACACTGCCCACGGTCAGCAGCGCCGCGACCGGCCAGCCGAGCGGATGACAGAGTGGCAGGAGCCCGATGAGTGACCCGCTGAGCAGGGCGCTCGTCCTGCTCGGGGCACGGCTGAGGAGCCAGGCGGCGAGTGCCGCGAGAGCCACGAGCATGATGGCCCCGTCCAGCCGAGTGCTGGCGACGACGAGTGTCGGTGACAACGCGAACAGTACTGCTGCTGCATAGGTCGTGCGTCGACCGAGCGAGCGACCCAGCAGGGCAACGGTGACGACCAGCGCTAGCCCGGCGAGGACGCTCGGCAGCCGAGCCGCCCCGTCACCCGGACCGAAGAGGAAGAACGAGAGTGCCGCGAGAACCGTGGGGAGTGGTTGTGTCCAGCCGCCCGGCGAGAGGTCGCCGCCGGTCACGATCGCGAGCGCGTCGCTCGCGAGCATCGCTTCCAGCGGTGAGAGTGGGTAGGTGCGCAGGCCAGAGAGGCGGACTGCGAGCGCGATCGCGAGCACGACGAGCCATGGCAGCGCACGGGCGAGGAGCGAGTCGAGCGGCACATGCCGATCGAGGAGACTCGCCGTTCGCTGGTTCGGTGCGGGCGACGGTGTGGTCATGGAGTACTCACCCCTTCGCGTGGAACCGGTGCGGCAGGGAGGACTGGATCGAGGCGAGGTTGGTCGATCCGTATCTCGCGGAATGCCGGTACGAGGTCGTTACGCACGTACACGCGGAATCGATAGGAACCGATAGGGGAAGGAAGTTCCCGCAGCGCGACCAGCCGGAACAGCTTCGCTTGCTGAGCGGGCTCGCGCGCTGTCGCGATACTCCGCCATACGCTTCGGAGGACGTCGAGCAACGAGTAGGGTGGGGGCTCGTCGGTTTGGAGATTCTGCCGTGACGGCGTCTTCAGTTCCGGCGCGATGGCGAAGGCCCGGTAGGTCGTCTCCTCCGGATACCACCAACGCATCGGATAGTCGAAGGCGGTGTACTGCGCCCGCAAGAGCGCGTCCGTCTCGGGGCGGAGGTACTCGAGCGAGTAGAGCACGATCGGCGGAGCCTGTTCGGGGAGTGTGGAGAGCGTGGTGCCGAAGTAGCGGCGGTTGGGAAATTCGCGGAGATACCAGTTCATCGGCCACTGTGTGCCGGAGTCATACCAGATCTCCAAGTACATGCCGCCGGTGAGTTCGAGCGAGAACCTTTCGAGGTCGCGGACGAGCTGCACCACGTGCGGCGATGTCTGGACGTAGATGAGCATGTCGCGGGGCACATCGCCTTCGCGGTAGGTCACGCGCCAACCGGCGTGGACTTGGAAGAGCACAGCGGTCGCGACCCATCCGAGAACGAGGAACCGTGCGTAGGGACGCCAACCGCGGTCGACGAGTGTGGCCAGCAGGCCGATGAGCACGGCGAGGAGAGGTATCCAGGCGAACGGCAGCCAGAACGACGCTTCCGGACGCATAGCGCGCACCGGGACACCAGTCGACGTATCGGAGGGGCCAGCAGTGAGCCAGGCCATCCCGAGGTACCACTGCGCGAGCAGCACGACGGTGACCGCTGCGAGGAGCAGCGCTAGACGACGCTGACGGATCCCCAGCACGGACCAGTTGTGCTCAATCCACTCCAGCACTCGACCGATGAGCGCCCCCGCGAGCAAACACAATGGCACCGTGATGTGGATGACCAGCCACGGCATTTTCTCGCCGGCCCACGAGAGGACGGCCAGCATGACGGCACTCCAGTAGACGAGCAGGGCGGTCGTCTGCCACCGTGCGTCGCTCGCCCGCTGTGCCTCTCCGCGTACCACTGCTCGCGTCGTCAGGACGAGGCCGATCGGAAGCGCGAGGACGGCGATGGGCTCGTACTGCGGCATCATGACGAGATAGTAGAACCAGGGTTGTTCGCCACGTTGGACACCGTGCTGCCCGAGCCAGTACCCGATCGCGCCGACGGTACCCGTCGCGATGCCTGCCAGATTGGTAAAGAGACTCGTGTGCAGAGTGACGAACAGCGCGGTGCCGATGCTCACCCCCCAGGCGAGGCTGACCCGGTCGCGCACGGCATTGGCGAGTGCCCGCGCGACCGATCCTGGTGGTGCACTGGTACGCAGCCACTCGGTCCAAGATTGTTCGGCTGGACGTGAACGAGCGAGGAGACGCCAGCTCCAGACTCCCCAGAGCAGTGCGAGGGTGAGTGCCGACAGCGTGATGGGGTGGGTGAGCAGCCGGACAGTGAAGGTGACGATGGCATCGCTGGTCGGAGACTCCCAGGGGATCGGTGGTAACCCCGGGACACCGAGGCGCTCGAAAAGGAGGAGAAGCATGCCGAACAGAAAGAGTGCTGCTCCGGTCGTCGCGAACAGTACCGGCGCGATCCGGGCGGCGATGGCCAGAGCGATGAAAGTGACGAGGATGAATGCGGAAACGAACGTTACCTCGTGGGTCGTCAGCATGAATGCGCCGCTCACCAAAAGCCCGACGAGCCAACGACGCTCCGGCCGATCGACGTACCGTAAGAGGCACACGAACAGCGAAACGGTAGCGGTCACTGCGAAGATGTCGTGCCGGATGAAGCGACTGAAGTAGAGGACAGACGGTGAGACGAGGAGGAAGAGGCACGCTGCCAGAGCACCCCAACGGCCGAGGAAACGCTCTCCTCTGAGAAGTGCCGGCAGCAGAACCAGGATGACGCCGAAGAGCGCGGCCGGCACGCGTGAGGCCCAGTCGCTGCTGCCGAGGAGAAGGTACGCGAGAGCGTCCAAGTGGAAGAGCGCGGGGCCGTGCATCATCGGATGATGAATGTACCCGTTGCCTTGCTCGTAGACCCAGGAGAAGAACGTGTGCAGCGACTCGTCATGGTGGAGCGCACGCGATCCGAGGTCCCAAAAACGCGTCGCGATGGCGATGGCGGCGATGACGACGTAGGCGAGCGACTCGACGGACGGCCGGAGCACGCGACCGGCGATCGTGAGGCGCGGTTCGATTTCCGGAGAAACCGATCCATCCATGTGCACGAACCCTAGCTCGAGTCTCGGGCACCTTGTCGTCGCGGGGATTCTACCAGTCGAGTATGCTCGGGTTGGGAGCGAGACCGGTCGGTAGGGAGACGAACGATGGGTGAGTCATCGCGGCCTCGATGCACGGTTTTTCTCGTGTCCGATGGGGTAGGAACGACGGCACAAGCCGTTCTCGATGCGGCGATGGCACAGTTTCCGCATGTCGATTTCGAGGTGCGCCGTTTTCCAGGTGTCCGCACCGTCGACCAGGTCAGAGAGGTCGTCGAGGAGGCCGAACGCACCCAAGGCATCATCGTGCACACGGTCGTGATCGTCGACATCCGGCGACTCCTCGTCCGCGAGTGTCACGCCCGGTTGATCGACCATGTCGATCTCCTGGGACCGCTGCTCGGTCAAATCTCTCAGAAGGTGGGTGTCGAGCCGCTGCTGCGCCCCGGTGCTGCCCGCGGGGTAGGGCCGGAGTACTTTCAACGGATCGAAGCGATCCAGTACACGGTACGGCATGACGACGGTCAAGGATTGGAAACGCTCGGTGAGGCCGATATCGTGCTGGTCGGTGTTTCTCGCACCTCGAAGACGCCGCTCTCGGTCTATCTCTCCATGTCGGGGTGGAAGGTGGCCAACGTCCCGATCATCCTCAACGTGCCACCACCGCCACAGCTGCGTCAGATCGACCAGCGCAAGATCGTCGGGCTTACGATCGACAAGGACGAACTGGTGCGGATTCGCCAGCACCGTCTGCAGGCACTCGGCGGGACACTCCCGGGCGAGTACGCTGACCCGGAGAAGATCGCGGAAGAACTGATTTACTTTCGGCGCGTGGCGCGGAGCGGCTATCCTTGGCCACTGGTGAACATCACGGGAAAGTCGATCGAGGAAATCGCCAAGGAGGTCGTCTCGATCATCCAGCGGCAACGCCTGCGAGGACTGATGGGTACTGAAGGGAACGACGACTGAAGCGGGAAGGGTGGAGAGCTGTGGCGCAGAAGCAGTCGCGACGAGCCTGGTGGATCGCTGGGCTCACACTGGTCCTGGTGTTGAGTTGCGTGGCGACGACCGCGGGGTTTGCCGTGCTCGCCTCAGGGCGCGTCGAGCGTTGGCTGGAGGAACCGCACGTGGCCGAGATCCGGGTGCGCGGGCCGATCGTCCTGCGGGGCAGTGCGGGGATCCTCACTGGCGAAGCGGCGAGCGCCGAACGCATCGTCGAGCAACTCGAGCGTGCGCGGGAGAACCCGAACGCTAAAGTCGTTCTCTTGCGCGTCGACAGCCCGGGCGGCGGCATCAACGCGTCGCGGGAGATCTGGGCAGCAGTGCGCCGGGTGCAGGAGTCGGGCAAGCCGGTAGTGGCCTTCTTCGAGGACACGGCAGCGTCAGGAGGCTACTACATCAGTGCGGCGGCCGACCGAATCGTCGTGATGCCGGATACGATCACGGGAAGCATCGGTGTCATCGCGGTGGTCGCCGACTTGTCTGGGCTATACGAAAAGCTCGGTATCCGGTTCCAAGTGGTTAAGAGCGGTGAATTCAAGGACATGCTCTCTGGTGACCGGCCGATGACGCCGGAAGAGCGGGCGATCCTCGAGCAGCTCATCCAGGAGGCGTACGACGAGTTCGTCCAGGTGGTTGCGGAAGGCCGCGGGCTCCCCGAGGAGCGCGTCCGCGAGCTCGCTGACGGGCGTATCTACACTGGCCGACAGGCAGTCGCCTTGGGGCTGGCGGACGAACTCGGGGGCTACCGTGAGGCAGTGGCCCTGGCTGGTCAGCTCGCTGGCCTGGGCAGCGAGCCCCCGGTACGCGTGTACGCCGCGGCGCCGAGCTTTTGGGAAGCGTTGAGCGGCACTGCCAGCGTGGTGTTGTTCGGCAGAGAACGCGGGCCGGTCCTGTCGCCACCGACCGGCCCGATCGAACTCCGCTACCAGTTGGTGCCCTGAGTAGCCACCCGAACGCTCAGTCGTCGGCGCTCGGTTGCGTGGCCGGCGTCATGCGTGCCCGGCGGTCTTCGAGGAACGGGGTGAGGAGGTCGATCGGCACCGGGAAGATGATCGTGCTGTTGCGCTCTGTAGCGATCTCGGTGAGCGTCTGCAGGAAGCGGAGTTGCAGCGCACCGGGGACGCGGAGGAGCGTGGCCGCAGCTTCGGCGAGCTGGCTTGCGGCAGCGAGTTCTCCCTCGGCGTGAATGATCTTGGCGCGCTTCTCGCGTTCGGCTTCGGCTTGCCGCGCCATCGCGCGCTGCATCGATTCGGGGAGCTCGACGTCCTTGATCTCGACGATGCTGACCTTGACGCCCCACGGTTCAGTCTGCTCGTCGATAATCTCCTGCAGCTTCTGGTTGATCTTTTCACGCTCGGCGAGGAGTTCGTCCAGTTCGACTTGACCGAGCACGCTGCGGAGCGTCGTCTGTGAGATCTGGCTCGTCGCACGGACGAAGTCAGCGACATTGACGACCGCGGCGTTCGGGTCGACAACGCGGAAATAGGCCACGGCATTGACGCGCACCGTGACGTTATCCCGCGTGATGACTTCCTGCACCGGGATATCCATCGTCACGACACGCAGGTCGACCTTCACCATCCGCTCGATGATCGGGATGAGCAGGATGAGTCCCGGTCCACGCGGTCCGACGAGTCGTCCGAGGCGGAAGACGACTCCCCGCTCGTATTCCTGCACGACCTTGATCATCGAACTCAAGAGCATCAGGACGAGGACGACGACGACCGCACCGGTGATCAACGAGGACAATGCCATACCCTCGCCTCCTTTTCTGATCCGTCAACCCCTCCGGAGGACGGCTTCCAGCAGCTTGCGGCGCCGCTGGGGCGCCGTCTCGACCAGCTGCTCCCGCTCTGCCTCTGACAGCGGCTCGACGAGCAGCGTCAAACCCTCCATGTCGACCACGCGTACGGTCTGCCCGGCCGGGACAGGACCAGCCAGGCTCCGTGCCCGCCAGAGTTCGCCCTCGACGAAGACCATCCCTTCCGGTTCCAACGCCCGCCGCACAGTGGCGCGTGCGCCGATCAACGATTCCTTGCCGGTCGCTGGACGGCGAGCGTGTGCTCGCGCGACGAGGAACACCAGGACGAGGAAGAAGGCAGCGATAGTCCCGGTCACTGCGAAGACGACAGCGCGCGAGAGCTGGAAGGCGGGGTTGGCCGGCGACTGCAACAAGAGCATCGAACCGAGTGCGAACGACACGATGCCGCCGACCGTGAGCGCACCGTGTGTCGGCACGTAGAGGTCGAGCAAGAACAGGAGGAAGGCGAACGCCATGAGGAGGACGCCAGCCCAGTTCACGTCCAAGGTGCCCAGAGCGTAGAGGCCGAGGAGGAGCAGGATACCGCCGGCAACACCTGGCAAGATGCTGCCGGGATTCGCGAGCTCGAAGAAGATACCGAGCATCCCCAGACTGAGCAGGATGTACGCGATGTTCGGGTCGTTGAGCACCTGGAAGAACCGCTCGAGCACTGTCATCTCCACAGGAACGACCTCAGCAGCGCGGGTGCGCAGTGTTACTGTGCCGGTGCTGGTGGTGACGGTCCGTCCGTCGACCGCCTCGAGCAGGTCATCGAGGGTCGGTGCGACGAGATCTACGACACCGAGCGCTACGGCCTGCTCGGCAGTAATGTTCACAGCTTCTCGTACCGCTCGCTCTGCCCAGTCGGCGTTGCGGCCGCGCCGCTCGGCCAGGCTCCGGATCTTGGCGACGGCGTCGTTGATGACCTTGCGCTGCATGGTGTCGTCGGTCTCCGATGGCTGGCCTTCCTGCCCGATCAGGACGGGGCTCGCCGACCCGATGTTGGTGGCTGGTGCCATGGCGGCGATGTGCGCCGCATACGTGATGAAGACCCCGGCGGACGCTGCCCGCGCTCCTTCCGGCGCGACGTAGACGATGACCGGCACGGGGCTCTGCAGGATGTCGCGCACGATCTGATCCATCGCCGAGCTCAGCCCGCCTGGGGTATCGAGACGGATGATGACCGCCTCGGCTCCCTGCGCCGCTGCCTCGTCGAGACCACGAGCCACATAGTCGGCCATCACTGGGGTGATCGGACCGTCGACCTCGAGGAGGTAGACGCGCTCACCCGCGGCGACGCTGGTCTGGACGAGGAGCAAGAGACCGAGCAACCAAGCGAGAATACTCGCGAGTGCGAGTTTTCCGCGCGAATGCTTCCGAACCATGGGACTGATGTCCGTTCCAAACGGCGAGAGCGACCATCGACAGAACGAGTATAAACGCTCGGCCGTGGTTCAGGCGATGACGGTTACTTGGGACCCGTTCGGTGTCTTGGTCACTTCGATCCGTTGCGGAAACTGCTCTTTCATGTCCTCGAGGTGTGTGACGACGAGAATCAGGGAGAAGTAGTCGCGGACGGCCTGGAGCGCTCGGATGAGCCCTTCGCGCCCTTTGGCGTCCTGCGTGCCGAAGCCTTCGTCGATGACGAGGGTCTGCAGGCGGCGTCCGGCTCGCTGGGCGAGGAGCAGGCTGAGAGCGACCCGCAAGGCGAAGTTGATGCGGAACGCTTCACCGCCGCTGTAGAGCTCGTACGGCCGCTGACCGAACTCGTCGCTGATGAGGATATCCAACGTTTCTTTCGCACCGTCGCCAGTGGCCCGCTCCTGCTGGGTCGAGAAATCGATCCGCAGGGTGTTCCCCGGCAGCCGATCGAGGATGTCGTTCGCGACATCGGCCAGTTCCGGCAAGACGTTTTCCAGGATCAGCGTCGGAATACCGTGCTTGCCGAAGGCGCGGTCGAGCTCGTCGAGGACGGTCTGCTCGCGTGCCATTCGATCCAGCTGCTCCTGCAGGGTGCGAGCTGCTTCTGCTGCCAGTTCAGCATCGTGTACTTGCTGCCGGACTGCACCGAGTTCGGTCTGGAGTGCACGGAGTGCACTTTCTACCTGCGCGATTTCAGCGCTGACCGCTTCAACCTCGCGGGAGGCTGCGGCGAACTCCTCCTCGGGAGGGGCGGTGCTGGCGAGCCCGGCCTCGAGCCCCTCCAGTTCCTGCCGGAGTGCCTGGCGGCGTCCATCGAGTTGCTCCAGTTGCTGCCTCAGGTAGCGCAGGCTGATCCGGACCCTGTCGAGTTCCCGGAGTTCGTCTTCGACACCGGCGAGTGCCTGGAGGCGTTCTGCTATCTCTCGCGCTCGGCCGTCGAGATCCGGGAACTGCGCGAGTTCCTCTTCGAGCGTCCTGAGCTCCTGACGGAGGGCGAGGAGATCTGCGTCGGTCTCTAGGGCGTGGTGCAGCTCGTGCAGTCGGCGCTCCAGTGCGGCCCGTTCGCATTCGAGGCTGGAGAGCCGCTCCAGTTCTGCGGTGATACGACCGAGTTGGGCTTGCAGGTCGCTCTCGGCGCGCAGCTCTTCGTCGAGGTCGTTGCGTGCCTGCTCGAGCGACAGGATCCGCTCCTGGAGCTCGCGTGCTGCCTGTCGGTAGGAGGCTGCGCGGTCCTGGAGGGGCGCAAGAGTCTCGTCGGCCGTAACTGAGAACAGCGCCAGGCGCTGCTCGTACACGCGGACTCTCTCCGCGGTCTGTATGAGCTCGGCATCGTTGTTTACGGCGTCACTCAGTCGCTGAATGCTGCGCTCGAGTTCACCGAGACGTTCGGCGTACTGGTTGAGCCGTTCCAACTCGGCCGTGATCTGGCCCAACTGCATTTGGGCCGCGCTGCTGTCCCGCAGGCGTTGTTCGACCCCAGCCAGTTCTCGCTCGAGCGAGGCGATCTGGGCGCGGATCGCCTGTACTTCTGTTCCCAGTGCGTCGAACTGCCGACGCAGTTCGCTCCCGCGTGACCGGAGAGCCGCGACTTGCCGAGCGCGTTCTTCGGCTGTGAGCGGGCGCAGGCAGACCGGGCAGACGGCGTCGAGTCGCTCGAGCTGCTGCACCTGCTGGTGGAGTTCCTCGAGTTGCTGGCGCAGCTGTTTCCCCGAGGCCTTGAGCTCGCTCTCCCGGTCGCGCAGGGTGCGCAGGTCGTGTTCGATCCTCTCCCGTTCGACGCGGAGAGCGTCGAGTCGAGCGTTCTCTTCTTCGATGCGCTGTCGTTCGGCCTCGAGCAGAGGACGTCGCTCGAGTTCTCGACGGAGACGTTCGGCTTCCTCCTGGAGCGTGCGCCGTTCCGCGTCCAGCTCGCGCAATCGCGACTCGTAGGCGGCGATGAGTTGGAGCACGTCGTTCAGCTCGTCGCGTCGTTGTCGGAGCGTCGCAAGTTCCCGCTCGATGCGGTCGTACTCGGCCCGTCGCTCGCGGAGCTGTTCGAGCTCGTGGGTCAGGCGAGCGCGCTCGATCTCGTAGTGGGGACGTTGTGCGATCTCTCTGCTGATGTCTTCGAGTCGTGTTCGGTGCGAGCGGATCGTGGCCAGAAGCTGTTGTTGCCGCGCGTCGTACTCAGCGCGCAGTCTCCCGCATTTCTCCTGCAACGTCCGCCGGTGGGCTATGGTGCGCTCGATTTCCGCCAACGTTCGCTCGAGGCGCTCGCGCTCGTCCCGGCGCGCCAAGACGTCCGGTTCTCGGGCCAAGACCTGTTCCAACCGGGTGTGCTCACAGCGGAGCCGGTCGTGTTCCTCTTCGAGCGTGCGCACTTCCTGCCGGAGCGTGCCGAGACGCTCCTGGCGCTCGCGGTACCGCTCCATCTCGAGCGCCAGCCGCTGGAAGCGCTCTTGCCAGGCCGTTCGACGCTCGTGCAATCGACGGAGCTCGTCTTCACGACTGTGCGCGAGTCGTTCGAGCGCGGCCAGGCGCGACCGCAACCCGTCGACCGCTGCGGCGCGCTCGGTCAGAAGCTCGAGTTCGCGCTCCAACCGAGCGCGCTCCTCGCGGAGGCGACGTATCTCGTCGCGGACGACCTCGCGATAGCGCTCGTAGCGGTCGAGCTCGAGGAGTTCGCTGAGGATCCGCTTGCGCTCGCTGGGCGAGCGCCGCGTGAATTCGTCGGCTTTCCCTTGCAAGAGGAAGACGGAGTTGACGAACGTCGCGTAATCGAGCCCGAGGATGCGATCGATTTCACGCTGGACGCTCTGTTTGCCCCCTGACGTGACAGGACGCCATTCGTCTCCGTCACGGAGGTGCAGTTCGAGCAGCGAGCGGCTGCGCCCGGACGACGTATAGCCACGGATGACGCGGTACTCCCGGCCGTCGAGGAGGAACGAGAACTCGACGCGGGTGTCGCTCTCGCCCAGGCTCACCAGGTGCTGGTTCTCGGCACGTGCCTTTTCCCACAGTGCCCAGGTGATCGCGTCGAGGAGGGCTGACTTGCCGGCTCCGTTTTCGCCGGAGAGGCAAGCGAGGTACAGGCCGGTGAAGTCGACCTCGACCGGTTCTCGGTAACAGAGGAAGCGGCGGAGGACGAGTCGGGTTGGGATCATCGGTCACCCTTCGAAGGTCGAACTGTGCTGCGGGCGAGTATACTCTGACACACGACGCGGCCGCTTTGCCCGCGACGGCGACCTCGCGTCCGCGGTGGGCGGGTGCGAGTCGTTCGGCGTCGCTGCGGTGTTGCATCGCTTCCCAGCAGGGTTCGAGCGAAGGGTCGAGCGGGGCACCCGTCTGTGAGGTTCCTTCCGGGTACGGGGTGGACGGTGGAGGGTGAGGATGGCGCCCAAGCGATCGAAACAGAAGGCCACGGGACGAGAGTCGCAGGAGCGCGAGGAGCAACCAGTCGAACGACCCGAGCGCGTCGAGGGCACAGCCGAAGCGATCGGTGAGGCGATCGCGCCCGAACGAGCGCTGGAACCGGTCGAGGGTGAGGTCGTCGAAGCGGAACCGCTGCTGACCGATGAGGAACTGGAAGACCTCTTCCGGAGCGATCCGTCCTTGGCCAGCGACCCGCTCCGGCTCTACTTGCGGGAGATCGCTGAGGCCCCGCTGCTTACGCCTGAGGAAGAGGTCGAGTTGGCCAAACGGATCAAGGAGGGTGATACCGAAGCGCTGCAGCGGTTCATCCGGTCCAACCTGCGCCTCGTCGTCAGCATCGCCAAACGGTACGTCGGGCGAGGGCTCTCGCTCCTGGACCTGATCCAGGAGGGGAACATCGGGCTGATGCGCGCGGTCGAGAAGTTCGATTGGCGACGCGGGTATCGTTTCAGTACCTATGCGACGTGGTGGATCCGGCAAGCTATCACCCGTGCCATCGCCGATCAAGGTCGGACCATCCGACTACCTGTCCACATGACCGACTCGATCACTCGCTACCACCGTACGATGACGCAACTCGCCCAGGAGCTCGGGCGCCAGCCGACTCCGGAAGAGATCGCCGAAGCGATGAGCGTCCAGCCGGAAAAGATCGCCCAGATCGTGCGCGCGGCGCAGCGAGCCGTTTCGCTCGATCAGCCGCTCAGCGACGAGGACGAAACCAGTCTGGGCGACCTGATCGCGGATCAGCTGACGCAGTCGCCCGAGGAACTGGCCGAAGAGTCGTTGATGCGTCGGGATATCGCCGAGGTCTTGGAGATGCTGTCGCCACGCGAGCGATTGGTCTTGCAACTGCGGTACGGACTTTCGGACGGGGAACCGCGCACGCTGGCGGAAGTGGGAGAGTTACTCGGAATCAGTCGCGAACGTGTCCGACAGATCGAGAACGAGGCCTTGCGCAAGCTGCGGCGGATCGCTCGGGAACGGCTGGCAGAGTACTACGCGGGGATCTGAGAAAAAGGGTGACGCCGTGCCCGCGCGACGGCGGGCATCAGCGTGAGAGCGGGCTGAGCGCAAGTTCAGGCGTGCCGGTGACCGTTCGTGGTGAGCATCTCGACGCGGTAGGGCGCGAGAATCCACTCGATCAGTGCCATCCGTAGCGGCACGCCGTTCCGGGCCTGGCGGAAGTACGCGGCACGAGGATCGCTATCCACAGCTGGCTCGATCTCGCTCACCCGCGGGAGTGGATGCAGGACGACTGCGTGGCTCGGCAGCCTGCTCATCAGAGCGCGGTCGACGATGAAGCGGCCGCACGCAGCTGTGTATTCCTCGGGGTCGTCGAACCGTTCACGCTGGATACGCGTCTGGTAGAGGACATCGAGCTCCGGCGCGATGGCGTCGAGGTCGTCCGTTTCTTCGACGCGTAGTCCGCTGGCGCGCAGTTCGGCAACCAGCACGGGGTCCATGCGCGTGACCGGGGGAGCGACCAGGAACAGCGTCGTGCGGTTCGTACGGGTGAGCAGGCGAGCCAGCGAACGGGCGGCGCGGCCGAAGCGCAGGTCACCGACGAGCGCGATCGTGAGGCCATCGATGCGGCCGAACTCGCGCCAGATCGTATACAGGTCGATCAGGGCTTGAGTGGGATGCTCGTTCGCCCCGTCTCCCGCGTTGATGACGGGGACGTCGATGACCGAAGCGGCTCGTGCGACCGACCCAGCGACTGGGTGTCGGATGACGAGTAGGTCGGCGTATCCAGCCACGACCCGGGCTGTGTCTTCGATCGACTCTCCTTTCGCAGCCGACGACGTCGACGCAGCGTACTCGGCTGAGATGACGGATCCGCCAAGGCGGGTCATCGCCGCCTCGAAGCTCAACCGTGTCCGGGTACTCGGCTCGTAGAAGAGCGTCGCGAGGATGGCACCGCGGGCGATGTCGAGGATCTCCCGCGGCGGTAGCGCTGCGAAGGCATCGGCCCGCTGGAAGAGTTCGAGCAGGAAGTGGCGATCGAACTGATCGACACTGAGGATGTGCCTGGCTTCGGATCGCACGTACAACCCCCTTCTCGGCACACGAACTCTGCGCGCACGCGGAAGCGCGGCGCGATCTGCCGCCACATTGGGGGAGGTTGCCTGTACGGAGGAACCCATGGCAGATGATACCGCACGAGGGGTGTCCGTGCAAGGGGCTGCTCGCTCTCGGTGCATCCGTACGCGGGGCTATCGCTCGTCTGGTCGCTGCCGACCCAGTCGAGGTGACGAACGGGCTCCGTCTCTGTACAATCGCGCCGAGGGGCGAGAGGACTCGAGTCCGGAGTGCGATGTGCCGATAGGCAAGAGTGAGGCGATGCGCGATGCGCGCCGATGATCCGTACGACAGCTGGGGAACGACCTTGTACCGCGCATGGCGGGTCACGACAGTCCGTGGCGTCGCACTCCGTATTCACCCGACGCTCCTCTTCCTCGTCCCGTGGATCTTGTGGCACTGGGGCGGTCGCAGCACCGAGCCGTTCCGCGGCGCGCTCTTCGGCATCTTCCTGTCGGTCGCTGTCTTCGTGAGCGTCGCTGGGCACGAGCTGGCGCATGCGCTGGTGGCGCACCGGTTCGGGCTCGGTGTGCGGGACATCACCTTGTTACCGATCGGCGGGCTCACGCGCATCGAGCAGGGCCCGTTACCACCACGTCGCGAAGCCGCGGTCGCCTTGGCTGGCCCAGCGCTGAACCTCCTTTTGGCCGTGGGGTTGTTCCCGATCGTGGCGAGCCTCCTTCTGGTGCGTGACCTCACCTCGTTGGAGGGGCTGGTGAGGTTGCTGTCCGAGACGAGCGTCACGAGTCTGCTCGCCTTGACGATGGTGAGCAATCTCCTGCTGGCCGTGCTCAATCTCATCCCGGCCTTCCCCATGGACGGAGGCCGGGTGCTCCGGGCATGGTTGTCGACGGTCTCGGATCGGTCGCGAGCAACGCGGATTTCCGTCGCGGCCGGGTACACGGTCGCACTGCTCTCGTTGGTTGCGGGGGTGTGGTTGCGCGATCCGTCCGTGCCGATCGCGGGGCTCTTCCTCGGCGTGGCGGCGTTCATGGAGCAGCGGACGCTCGAGCTGGAACGCGCCATGCAGCGGTTACCGGTGGGCCAGTTCGCCGTCTGGGACGGAGGCGGAGTGCATCCGCAGGAGCCTCTGGCGCACGCGCTGCAGGGCGGGCCGCGCGACGTCGCGGTGGTGGACGACGGTGTGGTAGTTGGGATGCTCTGGCGCGAAACGGTCGTGCGGCACGCTCATGTCGCGCACCTCCTGCAAGCGGCTGACGTGATGGATCGTGCCTTCGTCGCTGTCAGTCCCGAGACGTCGGTGTACGAGGCGCACCGCCGCATGCTCGCCAGCGGGCATCCCGCGGTGCCGGTCGTGGACGCGGGGAACCGGTATCGAGGGATCTTCAGTAGCGATCGCTTGCTGCACGTCTATCGGTACGTGCAGGCACCGCGCCGGACGGCGACACCGTGGCTGCTCGTGGCACGCGCGCTCGGATTGCTCGGTCGCTGAATCGCGAGTCGGTTGGCAGCGTTCGACAGAAAGGCGCAAGGTGAGTCGGTGAGCGGGAGACGACCCTACGAGCCGTGGTTCGAAGGCATGCCCTGGCGGGAAGTACTCGAGCAGGTGTTGGCTGGGGCGGGTGAGCGGCCGGGCGCGACGGTCGCCGGTATCGGCGTTCCGGTCGACGTGGCTGAGCTGGACGATGCTTATGTGCTGTACGCCGTGCTGCCAGGAGTCGATCCCGACGCTGTCGATCTGCATGTCGAGGACGAGCGCGTCATCCTGAAAGGGGAGATTCGCGAGCCGGAGATCGACGGCCAGTGGGTGAGCCGGGAGCGACGGTTCGGCCGCTTTCAACGAACGATCGTACTCCCCGGGCCGATCGATCCGGAAGGGGCCGAAGCGCGCTACGAGCGGGGAATACTGGTGGTACGGCTCCCGAAGAGTTCCCGTATGCGAGCCCGACGCATTCCAGTGCGTGGCGGTTAGGTCAGGGGAGTCCGGGTAACTCCTCGCTCCAGATGCCGATAGCGCGGTACCGTGCCCAACGCGCGCGGCGCAGCTCCTCGCTCCCACGTTGTGACCAGAGGTCGAGGAGTTCGTGCAGATGGCGTTGGAGCGCCGTGCCGACGCGACGGATCGTGCCCGGTGCGTCGATGTGCGCTGGAACCGGTTCGGGGATCACTTCGTCCGTCATCCCGAAGCGGAGGAGTTCCTCCGCTGTGATCCGCATGGTTGCGGCGGCCTCCGGGGCACGCGAAGCATCGCGCCACAGGATGGCTGCGCATGCTTCTGGCGACGCGACCGCGAAGATGGCGTTCTCCAGCATCAACAGGCGGTCGCAGACCGCAAGCGCCAGCGCTCCGCCGCTGCCCCCTTCACCGATCACGATGCCGACCGTCGGCACCTTGACTCGGAGCAGCGCCTGCAAGCACGAGCTGATCGCCCAGGCTTGCCCGCGTTGTTCCGATTCCATGCCCGGATCAGCCGCCGGCGTATCGATGAACGTGACGATCGGGAGCCCGAACTTCTCCGCCAGCTGCATGATCCGGATCGCCTTGCGGTAACCCTCCGGTTTCGGCATGCCGAAGTTGCGGGCCACGTTTTCGGTGGTCGTCGACCCCTTTTGGTGACCGAGGACGACCACCGGCTGTGCAGCGAGACGGCCGATCACCGCCACGATGGCTGGATCGTCGCGGAAGAGTCGGTCTCCGTGGAGTTCGCGCGGTTCTTCGAGGAGTTCGGTGACGTAATCGAGCGTGTGCGGTCGAGTCAGTTGCCGCGCTAGCTGGACACGTTCCCAAGCGGTCCGCGTACTCATGCTCTCGACCCTCGTGTCTCGACCGGCGCTGCGCGGGTGTCTCGCCGGTGACTACTCAAGAGCTGGACGAGATGAGCGAGCTCGTGGGGGAGACGATCGCGCGGGACGATGGCGTCGATCATGCCGTGCTCCAATAAGAATTCTGCGCTTTGGAAGCCGGGGGGAAGCTTTTGCCGCGTCACTTGCTCGATCACGCGGGGGCCGGCAAAGCCGATCATCGCTCCTGGTTCCGCCAGGATGATGTCGGCTACTGTGGCGAAACTGGCCGTGACGCCGCCGTAGCAGGGATCGACCAAGACGGTGATGAACGGGAGTCGGGCTTCCGCGAGTGCTTCCAGCGCGACGATGGTCTTGGGGAGTTGAAAGAGCGAAAAGATCCCCTCGTGCATGCGAGCGCCACCGGAACTCGCGAAGGCGACGAGCGCACGACCCTCGGTCGCAGCTCGCTCGGCGGCGCGGGCGAATTTTTCCCCGAAGACGGAACCCATACTCGCGCCGAGGAAGCCGAACTCGGCGACAGCGAGTGCGACGGGAACACCGCGGACTGTCGCCGCACCGGTGACGAGCGCTTCGCGCTCTCCCGCTCGCTCGCGCGCCTGGCGCACTTTCTGAGGATACGGCTCGTCGAGTGCGACGAATTCGAGCGGATCAGCGGTGACGAGCGTGGCGTCCCATTCCACGAAGCTGCCAGGATCTGCCGTGAGCGCGATGCGTTGACGGGCGGTGAGTCGGGCATGATAGTTGCACTTGGGACAAACGGAGAGGTTGCGCTCGAACTCCCGTGCGTAGACGAGTTCGCGGCAACGAGGACACTTGATCCACAGGCCATCGGGGACGACCGGACCGTACGGTTCCGGTTCCTCTGGGTTCGTGTTGCGTCGTCTCAATAGCGGACGCACAGCTGCTCCTCTCCGGGTGCTCGCCTGAGGGGCTATGATACACAGAGAAACGGTCAAGCAGGGGCGAGGGAAGACGATGAGCGACGTAGCCGTCATGATCCTGGCAGGCGGGCAAGGCGAGCGTCTCTCGATCCTGTCGCGGCAACGAGCCAAGCCGGCTGTCCCCTTCGGCGGTAAGTACCGCATCATCGACTTCGCACTCAGTAACTGTGTGAATTCCGGTCTTTACGACGTGGCCGTGCTCACCCAGTACCGCCCGCATTCGCTGAACGAGCACATCGGTCATGGCCGGCCATGGGACTTGGACCGAGAGCGCAACGGGGGTGTGGTCATCTTGCAGCCGTATCTCGGTCGCTCGTCGTCCGGCTGGTATCGCGGGACAGCGGATGCTGTGTACCATAACCTCTTTTACATCACCCGGCGACCGTACCGCGACGTGCTGATCCTGGCTGGCGACCACGTCTATGCGATGGATTATCGACCGATGATCGCTTGGCACCGCGGGCGGGGGGCAGCGGTCACGATCGCCGTCCAACCGGTGCCGTGGGACGAGGCATCGCGCTTCGGTGTCCTGGTGACGGACGAAGACGGATGGGTGATCGACTTCGAGGAAAAGCCGGAGCGGCCGCGCTCCAATCTGGCGTCGATGGGAATCTACTTGTTCCGCCGCGACGTGCTGCTGGAGCTGTTCACGGGTGATCACCCCGGTGCGCCCGAGTTCATCGACTTCGGCCGAGACGTGATACCGTACCTGATCCGTTCGGAGAAGGTCGCGACCTACCGCTTCGAGGGCTATTGGCAGGACGTCGGCACGATCCAGTCCTACTGGGAAGCCAATATGGCGCTGCTGGATGACGAACCGAAGCTGAACCTCTACGATCCGAACTGGCGCATCCATACGCGGAGCGAGGAGCGGCCGCCAGCCAAGATCCTCGAAGGGGCGCAGATCGTCCGCAGTCTGATCTCGCACGGCTGCATCATCCGCCGCGCGACGGTGATCCGCTCGGTGCTCTCGCCGGGAGTCATCGTCGAGGACGGCGCGATCGTGCGCGACTCGATCGTGATGACTGACTCGGTCATCGGCCGCGGGGCCGTTGTGGATCGCTGCATCCTCGACAAGCAGGTTCGTGTCGGGGCGGGAGCGTACCTCGGATGGGGGGACGACTACACACCGAATTGGCTGGAGCCGAATCGTCTCAACACGGGGATTACGCTCGTCGGTCGGAACGCGGTCGTTCCGGCGGGGGTGAAGGTCGGTCGGAATGTCCTCATCGGACCGGACGTCAAAGAAGACGACTTCCCTGGCTCGGTCATCCCCAGTGGGGAGACGGTGAATCCAGTAGCGACCGTGGTATGGTCGTGAGGGAAGGTCGGTGGGTCGACCTGGCGAGCGCACAGGGAGCTGGTGCGGCTGGGTGAGCGCGAGGACGACTATGCGATGGCACGGGCAGCGACGTGCTGTGAGGCGGACAAAGCGACCGTTTTCATCGCAGGCGACCGAAGCGCAGCCACAGGCTCTGGCTGGAGCGCGAGAGCCTCGGTGTGGGGAACGGAGCGGTCGCCTCGGTCGGGGCAGATGAAGGAGGACATCGGGCATGCCCTACGGGAGTGACGGAATACCGAGCGGAGTGGAACAGCGTTCGATCGTCTGGCTACCGGATGCTGTCCGTACGCTGGAAATCGATGTCCAACAAGCCTTCTCCGATCTCTACGATCTCGACGTGACGGTCGGCGAGTTGGTTCTGCCCGACCACATGCGGACCTGGGTCGAGCGCTATTTCGGGTCGACCGAAGCCGTGGTCCGGCAGCGCATCGTCAAGGTCACGAACCGGTGGACGCTCGATGCGACGCTCTTCAACGAGTTGCGAGCACGGCGACCGCTGGAAGCGCGCATCCCGGCGGAACTCGCAGACGAGCTGGCCCGGACCGCGCCGGATCCCTTCTGCGAACCTGAATACAACACGCCGGAAGACGTCTTCGGGCGCCTCCGCGGCCGTCACGTCATCACCGCGAGCAACATCGCGAAGTACGACGGACTGCACGGGGTCATCGTGTTCCGCGAGCATGATCCCTTGGCCTTTGATGGAGAACTCGTGCGTGAGATGGTCGCGGTGGCCCGTGAATGGTTCGAGCGGGCGCATGCCGTCGATCGAGCGGCGATCTACCCACTCTTCATGTGGAACTGTTTGTGGAAGAGCGGTGCTTCGATCCCGCACGGGCACGCGCAGGTCAGCTTGACGCGTGGCATGCATTACGGGAAAGTGGAGCGCGAGCGGCGGGCTGCGGAAGCGTACCGGCGGGCGACGAGGCGTGGGTACTTCGCCGACATTTTCCGGGTACACGAGGCGCTGGGGCTGGGTCGGGCGCTGAACGGAGTGCGCGTGTACGCGAACCTGACTCCTCTCAAAGAAAAAGAGACAGTCCTCCTCGCGCCAGCGTTCGACGACGAGCTCGCCCAAATGATGGGGCGAGTGGTGCGGTGTTTGGTAGACGAGCTCAACGTGACGTCGTTCAACCTCGTGGCCTGGCTGCCCCCGCTCGCTGCGACCTCCGAGGACTGGTCGGAGATGCCTGTGGTGGTGCGGATCGTCGACCGCGGCGATCCGCTGTCGCGCACCTCGGATTTCGGTGCCATGGAGCTGTATGCGGCGAGCGTCGTGGCCAGCGATCCGTTTCGGGTCGCTGAGGTGTTGTGGTCGGCGCTCGGCAGGTAGCGCGGTGCAGAGCGCTGGAGGGAGGGTGCGCCAACCAGATGCAAGCCGGACCGAGGTTGACGAGGGGTAGCGACCGTCCCGGCTCGAACTGGAGCGGTGGGCAACGATTCGGGCGCGGCAGTGGAGAGGATTGACTGTGGCGCTCACCGCAGTACAATGATGCCGTTCTCGGTGCGTCGGAGCGTTGGGGGTGACCGGATCGTGCCGTGCGAGGGCTGAACGAGGAGGAGGAGAACGATGGACGAGCGAGCGACCGGTGCAGTCTTTTCGGCTTCAGCGAGCGAGGAGGTGAGGACCATGGATGACGTGCGCCGACTCGAGGAGGCGGCTCGTTCCGGGCAAATCAGCCGTCGCGAGGTACTCAAGCGAGCGGCTGCATTGGGCTTGAGCGCCCCGGTGATCGCCTCGCTGTTGGCAGCCTGCGCACGCGGTGAGGCTACGCCGACACCGGCACCAGCGGCCCAAACTCCGGCAGCTGTGACACCGGCACCAGCTGCTAGCCCGACACCAGCCGCTGAGGCCTCACCGACGGCAGCTCCGGCCGGTCGGCGAGGTGAAGGCGGCCTGGTCAAGCTTCTGTGGTGGCAGGCGCCGACGATCCTGAATCCCCATCTTGCGCAGGGAACCAAGGACTTCGATGCGTCGCGCATCGTCCTGGAGCCCTTGGCCGACATCAACGACGCGGGTGAGCTGGTGCCGATTTTGGCGGCAGAGATCCCATCGGTTGAGAACGGCGGTATCTCGCCCGATGCGAAGACGGTGACCTGGAAGCTCAAGCAAGGGGTCAAGTGGTCCGACGGCACGCCGTTCACGTCCAAGGACGTCAAGTTCACGTACGAGTACGTGATCAACGAGGCGACCACAGCCACGACGGTCGGGAACTACACCGTCATCGAGTCGGTGGAGACCCCCGATGATTACACCGTCGTGATTCGCTTCAAGAACCCCAATCCTGCGTGGATGAACGTGTTCGTCGGTCCCTACGGCATGATCTTGCCCGAGCACGTGCTCCGCGACTATGTCGGCGAGAAGGCGCGCAACGCTCCCTTCAACCTGAACCCGATCGGAACGGGTGCGTACAAGGTCAAGGAGTTCCGGCCTGGCGACGTGGTCGTCTACGAAATGAACGAGAACTTTCGCGAGCCGGACAAGCCGTACTTCGCGCAGGTCGAGATGAAGGGTGGCGGCGACGCGACGACAGCCGCGCGTGCTGTTCTCCAGACCGGGGAAGTCGACTATGCCTGGAACCTGCAGGTCGAGGCCCAAGTGCTCGACCAGCTGGAGCGTGCCGGGGTGGGAGTCGTCGAGGTCATCGAAGGGGTCAACGTCGAGCGTATCCTGGTCAACATGACCGACCCGCGCAAGGAAGTGGACGGCGAGCGCTCGAAGCTGGGTGTGCCGCATCCGTGGCAATCGGACTTGCGCGTGCGGCAGGCTTATGCGCTGGCGTGCCAGCGCGACGTCATCGCCAACACGCTGTACGGCCGAGCCGGCAAGGCGACGTCGAACATCTTGGTGGCGCCGGAGCGGTTCGTTTCCAAGAACACATCGTGGAAGTTCGATCTGAACGAGGCGGCCCGCTTGCTCGACGAGGCTGGGTGGACCAAGGGGCCGGACGGCGTCCGCCAGAAGGACGGCGTACGGATGGAGATCGTCTATCAGACGTCGATCAATCCGGTCCGCCAGAAGACGCAAGAGATCATCAAGAGCGCCTTCGAGCAGCTCGGTATCAAGGTCGAACTCAAGTCGATCGAGGCCTCGGTCTTCTTCTCGTCCGATCCAGGGAATCCCGATACCTACGCGCACTTCTACACTGACATCGAGATGTTCACGAACGGTCCGTCTTCGCCGTATCCGCTGGACTACATGCTGTCCTGGTACGGGAAGGAGGACAACATCGCGCAGAAGGCCAACAACTGGGCCGGTAACAATATCGAGCGGTGGCAGAACGAGGAGTACGACCGGCTCTTCGAGCAGGCGCAGACGGAGTTGGATCCGGACAAGCAGGCGGAGCTCTTCATCAAGATGAACGATCTGGTGGTCAACAACGTCGTCGTTATCCCGCTGGTGCACCGGAACACCGTCAGCGGCCGCGCCAAGAACTTGACGGGTCTGGAGCTGTCGCGCTGGACGGACGAGACCTGGAACATCGCCAACTGGCGGCGCTCGGGCTGAGCCCGGCGGTGCGGGGGCAGGGTGACTACTCTGCCCCCGCGGTATCCGGCATGGGGTGAGGAGCTCGAGGGATGACGCAGTACTTGATCCGGCGAGTCCTCATTTCGATTCCGACTCTGGTGGCGATCAGCATCGTGATCTTCACCATCCTCGCGTTGGCGCCGGGTGACCCGCTCGCCGAGTTCGCGATGAATCCTGCGGTACCACCGGAGGTGCGCCAACGGATCCGTCAAAGCATGGGTCTCGACGATCCGATTCCGGTGCGCTACGTCAAGTGGGCTTCCTCGATGCTGCGCGGTGACTTCGGGTATTCCTTCCGCTCCAAGTCGCCGGTGATCGATCTCATCCGGCAGCGCCTACCGACCACGCTGTATGTGATCGGTACCGCATATGTGTTGTCTGTCCTCATCGCTATACCAGTGGGTGTGTTGTCAGCGATACGCCAGTATTCGATTTTCGACAATATCGCTACCACGCTCGCCTTCATCGGCTTTTCCCTGCCGACGTTCGTGACCGGCATTCTGTTCATCTTGATCTTCAGTGTCAAACTCGGTTGGCTCCCGATGATCTATCGGACGACGATCGAGGTGGAAGGGCTGGCCGGTCTCTGGCTGAGGATCAAGCAGGCCTTGATGCCGATCATGGTGCTCGGGCTGTTCGAGACGGCAGCGCTCACGCGTTACACGCGGGCGGCCATGCTGGAAACGATCCATCAGGACTACGTGCGGACGGCGCGTGCCAAGGGGCTGAGCGAGCGTGCCGTCGTCCTGCGTCACGCGCTGCGGAACGCGCTGATTCCAGTCGTGACCATCGTCGCACTCAGCATCCCTGGCATCTTCACCGGTGCTGTCATCACCGAGCAGATATTCCGGGTCCCAGGGATGGGCTCGCTCCTCATCAGCGCCATCCGCGACAACGACACACCGGTCATCATGGCGATCACCATCATCTTCTCGGCGCTCGTGGTCCTCTTCAACCTGATCGCCGATATCCTGTACGGCGTTCTCGATCCGCGCATCAAGTACGAGTGACGAGCCGGCAGCGCTTCGACGGGGGTGTGCGATGTCCGAAGTGACGGAGCAGCGCCGTGTGACGGCATCGAACGGAGCGCTCGCGTCAGCGGCGCAGGTGCTGCCGCAGCGCAAGCCCCGTTCGCTCTGGAGCGATGCCTGGCGACAGTTCAAGCATCACCGCCTCGCGGTCGCGGGGAGCTTCGTTCTCCTGTTCATGGTTCTCGCGACGCTCTTGGGACCGTTCCTCTGGCCTATTCCGTGGAACCACTTCGACATGGTCGAGGCACTGCAGGGACCGTCGCTCAAGCATCCGTTCGGCACGTCGGATCTGGGTCACGACATCTTCGCCCGCATCTTGTGGGGTGGACGGATCTCGATCGCCGTCGGTATCGTGGCGATGCTCGTCGCCGTGTTTCTCGGTACATTGATCGGAGCGGTTGCCGGGTACTTCGGCGGCATGCTCGATTCGCTCCTGATGCGCATGACTGATATGTTCATCTCGATCCCCAGTTTGCCCCTCCTGTTGCTCATCACCTACCTGTTCCAAGACCGTATGAAGGCGATCTTCGGGATCGAACTGGGGATGTTCCTCTTGATCGTCTTGGTCATCGGCGGCCTGAACTGGATGCCGGTCGCCCGCCTCGTGCGTGCCTCCTTCCTCTCGCTCAAGCAAAAGGAGTTCGTCGAGGCAGCACACTGCATCGGGGTCGGTACCGGCGGCATCATTTTCCGGCACATCTTGCCGAATACGTTGAGCCCGGTGATCGTGGCGGCGACACTCGGTGTCGCGCAGGCGATCATTACCGAGTCGGCCCTCTCCTTCCTCGGGCTCGGCTTTCCGCCGGACATCCCCACGTGGGGGCGGATGCTGTACGATGGTATCAATTGGATCGAGTTCGCGCCGTGGATGGTGCTGTTCCCCGGTGCGGCCATCTTTTTGACGGTGCTCAGTATCAACTACGTCGGTGACGGCCTCCGCGATGCGCTCGATCCGCGACGGATGTTCGCCGTCTGAGGGGAGCCGCTGTGTCGGCAGAGGGAGATCAGGATCGCTCGACGACCGCTGTCGGTTCGGCGCACTTGCTGCTCCGGTGCGATCGCTGTGGTCGCGAGCGGGAGGCGGCGGGATCGCCTGGTCGGTGTGAGTGCGGCGGCTTGTTCACGGTCGTCTCGGTACCGCGACCAGGGGTTCCGGTATCGGTGTTCGATGCCCGGCTGGGGACCTGGGAGCCGCGCGATCGCAGTGGTGTCTGGCGCTATCGTGAATTGCTGCCGCCACTACCGCTGGACGCGATCGTGACGCGTCCCGAGGGCAATACCAACCTGTATACGCACCGACAGGTCTCGGCCTGGACGGGTTGCGAGGACCTTCTCCTCAAACACGAGGGGGAGAATCCGACCGGGTCGTTCAAAGACCGGGGCATGACCGTGGCGGTCTCACACGCGCGGGCGGTCGGTGCACAGGCTGTCGCGTGCGCGTCGACCGGGAACACCGCTGCCTCGGTCGCTGCCTATGCGGCATTGGCGGGACTGACGAGTGTCGTCTTTCTTCCGGCCGGGAAGATCGCGGCCGGGAAGCTGGGGCAAGCGATCGCCTATGGCGCGCGCATCGTGCAGGTAGAGGGTGACTTCGATGCTGCGATGCGGCTCGTCGAGGAGGCGAGCAGCGAACTGGGATTGTACCTTCTGAACTCGGTCAATCCGTTCCGCTTGGAGGGTCAAAAGACGATCGTCTTCGAACTCCTCCACCAGCTGAACTGGCGGGTACCAGATTGGATAGTGCTCCCTGGTGGGAATTTGGGCAATACAGCCGCCTTCGGGGCTGCCCTCGAGCAGCTGGCCAGCTGGGGGATTCTCGCTCGGGTACCGCGCCTCGCGGTCATACAAGCTGCTGGAGCAGCCCCCTTCTACCGAGCTTTCCGGTCCGGCTTTCGCGAGTTCCATCCGGTCCGTGCGGAGACCGTGGCGACCGCGATCCGGATCGGTAACCCGGTGAGTTACGAGCGCGCCAAGCGGGCGATCGCATTCACCGACGGGGTGGTCGAAGTCGTAACAGATGACGAGATCCTCGAGGCGAAGGCGGTGGTCGACCGCTCTGGGATCGGGTGCGAACCAGCTTCGGCGGCAGCGGTCGCGGGTGTACGGAAGCTCGTGTCGCAGGGAGCGATCCGGCGGGGCGACTTGGTGGTGGCAGTGTTGACGGGGCACGTGTTGAAGGATCCGGACACCATCTTGGCGTATCACGCTGGCCCCGATGCTCGCCCCTTCGCGAACCGGCCGGTCACCATACCACCCACGCTCGCTGCGCTGCGGGAGGTCCTCGCCGATGGAGCTTGAAGTTCGGGTTCCAGCCTCGAGTGCGAACCTCGGTCCCGGCTTCGACGTCCTGGCGATCGCGCTCGGGCGGTACTTGCGGGTGCGCTACCGATCCACGGCGAGCGAGAACGGTCTGCGTGTCGTCTCCGCCCCCGCTCTTCCTGGGGGACGTAACCTCGTCGTGGAAGCGCTGCGCGTCTACGAGCGCTCACTCGGCAGCAGCGTGCCGCCCGGAGCACTGACGATCGAGTCCGACATTCCGGTAGCGCGCGGCTTAGGGAGCTCGGCAGCAGCCGTCGTGGCGGGGCTGGTCTTGGCGAACGAGCTCTGTGGGCGGCTCCTCGGTCCAGACGCCCTCTTTCGTCTGGCCTGTGAGATCGAAGGACACGGTGACAACGTCGGTGCAGCGCTGTTCGGTGGCGCAGTACTCGCCGTCGAGGGCCCCGACGGGCCACTGGCAGCGCGCATCCCGCTGCGTACATCGCTGTGCGCGGTGCTCTTGATTCCAGACGCTCTCGGCTTCACGAGCGATGCGCGTTCGGTCTTGCCGCGTCGCATCAGGCGGGTCACCGCAGTCCGTACTGCAGCGCGAACGGCGCTCATCGTGCTGGCCTTGGCGACCGGTCAACCGGAACTGCTCGCGACCGCGATGGAAGACGAGCTCCATCAACCGTACCGTGCGGTGCTGTATCCGCATCTCGACGAGGCGATCGCGGTAGCGCGCGAAGCGGGCGCGTATGGGGCCGCCTTGAGCGGGGCTGGACCGGCGGTACTGGCACTCGTGCATCCGAAACGAGCCGAAGACGTGCGGCGGGCATTCGACGAACTCATCCAGCGGCGCGGCTACGCGGCGCAGGCCGTCGTCTTGGCGATCGACGAGGACGGCGCGCGGGTCGACTTTCCGGTGGGCCATCCAGCAGAAGCCGCGGAACTGGAGCGGGCCACTGCCCCGGAGTGACCCCGGTGGTGCAGGGGTAGCGCCCCGATCGGACGCGTCTCAGATGCGTGGCAACCAGCTGGGCCTCCCGCCTGTCGGAGCGCGGCTGAGTGCAAGTTGGATGGATGCTGCCGCTGCTTCCGCCAGGGTTTCGGGCGGTGACCGGTCGCGACGACCGGTAACCGATTCTCGCTCCATACGGCCGGTGGTCTGTGGTCCCCAGCGGCCCCGCGTTCCGAGAACGCAGCAGCGTGATGCGTTTTGGTATACTGGCCACGCTTGCGGCTGATCTGCCGCGTGGTTCGGTGTGCCTTTCCGCGCTGCGACCGTCCCGGGTGAGGCAACGGTCCGGGAGCGAGAACAGCGCGAACCCGAGGGAAGGAGGAGTCCGTTGCCGCGATACGAACCTGAGCCGCGCCCGTACGAACTGATGGTGTTGCTGCGGCCGGATCTGGCCGATGAGCGACTGGAAGCCGCGATCGAACGGATCCGGACAACGATCGCTGACCAGGGCGGTACCGTCACGTTCGAGAAGCGTGACACTCCCTGGGGGAGGCGGCGGCTGGCCTATCCGATCATGAAGTTCCAGGAAGCGATCTACGTGCTGTTCCACCTCGTCTGCCCGCCGTCCAAGGTGCGCGAGATCGAGCGCGAGCTTCGTCTGAACGATCAGGTGCTGCGGCATCTCATGGTGCGGTTGGACACCTGAGTGGTCCGCGAGGACCGGAGGCCCGGAGGTTGCGATGTCGCGGGGGTTGAATCGCATCGAACTGATCGGGAACGTCGGCCGTGACCCCGAAATGCGCTATACGCCATCCGGGGCTCCGGTAACGCAGTTCCGACTGGCAGTCAACACGCTTCGGCGCGGTGCCGAGGGCGGTCAGCCAGTGACCGAGACCGATTGGTTTACGGTGGTCTGTTGGAACCGGCTGGCAGAATTTGCCGACCAGTTCATCCGCAAGGGCACCAAGGTGTACGTGGCTGGGCGGCTGCGCATCCGGCGCTTCACAGGAAACGACGGTACGGAGCGTACAGCGGTCGAAGTGATCGCGCGCGAGGTACTCTTGCTCAGCCCGCGGCCAGCCGATGTCGCAGCGGTCGGGACACCCGCTGCGGGAGAAGAGACGCTTTCGCCCGATCTGCCGCCTGACTTCGTCTTCGACGAAGAAGATCCGTGGAACGACCAAGTTCCGTTTTGAGCGAGAGTGAGGAGAAAGGCGAGCGATGACCGAGGAATTGCACGCGACTGGCGGTCCCGAGTACGAACAGGGTTCCAGCACGGAATCGGCACAGCCGGAAGCTGCTGCCGAGCCAGCTCGGCCGAGCCGGGTATCGGCGCGCTACTACCCGCGCAAGAAGGTCTGTGCGTTCTGCCTCGACGGGATCAAGGAGATCGACTACAAGGACTTCGGGCGGCTCCGGCGCTACTTGTCGCCGCAGGCCAAGATCGAGCCGCGTCGCTCGACCGGGACCTGCGCGAAGCACCAGCGACAGCTCGCCCGAGCGATCAAGCGTGCGCGACATCTCGCATTGCTGCCCTTCGTGCCGGAGCGGTGAGCCGCACATGCCGATTCGCCTGAGACAGCGGCGATCGGTCGCCAAGCAGCGAGGTGTCGCATGCAGGAGCGGATTCGGCGCTGGCTGCCTGGTCGGTTGGCTACCGGAGCGCCAGGGGCTCGCGCCCGTCGTGTTCCCAGGCGCGAGCTGGAGCGGCGGAGAGAGCGCGCCGCGCTGATCGGCGTCGCCGTCGTGTTGGTCGTCGTCGTCGTGCTCCTCGGTGGGGGCGCTGTCTATCAATATTGGTATCTACCGAATCAGGTCGTCGCGCGGGTGAACGGCGAGCCGATCACGCGCGCTGACTATTGGAAGATGCGCAAGCTCGAGCTGCTCAACCAGATCAGTCAATACCAACAACTCGCCAACCTGACGACGGGTCAGCAGAGTACGCAGTATCAGCAGTTGGCTGATCAGGCACGTCAGCAGCTGCAGACGGTCGAGCAAGACCCGATCAACCAGACGACAGTCGAGCAGATGATCGACGACCTGATCGTCGTGCAGCGCATGGGGCAGCTCGGCCTGGCGATCGAACCGAGCGAACTCGAAGCCTACACGTTGAACCTGTTCAGCAGCATCCCGCTCGTGAGCCCGACCCCGACGCTCGGCGTCGATCCGACGGCTGCTGCGTGGGCGACAGCCACTGCTGCCGTGACGCCGACTCCGACACCGACGCCGACCCCAGAGCCGGGTGTTACCCCGACACCGATCCCGACTCCGACACCGACTCCTGCGGTGACACCCACGCCCACCGCCACGATCCCGCCGGAAGAGGCGCGCGCCACCGCGACGGCACTCATGGGTGAATATCAAAGAAATGTTCTCGAGGAGGCGGGGCTTTCGCTGGCGGACTTCCAGCGGCTCGTCGTACGCCCGCTTCTGGCTCGCGAGAAGGTGCAGCGGGCGTTGGAGGAACAGGTCCCGCTCCGGGCTGAACACGTCCATGCGCGGCATATCTTGCTGGCGACGCGGGATGCGGCCGAGCAGGCACTGGCCGACATGCGAGCCGGCGCCGATTTCGGCGAGGTCGCTCGCGAGCGCTCGATCGACAGCGATACGGCACCCAACGGGGGCGATCTCGGCTGGTTGCCGCGTGGGTACATGCCAGAAGCGTTCGACGAGGTCGCTTTCGCCCTGCAACCAGGCGAGCTCGGCGGGCCAGTCCAGACCCTTTACGGCTGGCACGTGGTTCAGGTACTGGAGCGTGACCCCGACCGCCCGATCAGTGTGCGCATGCTCGCAGCGCTACGGTCGCGTGCGTTCGAGCGGTGGATGGAGGAACAGCGCCGGACCTCGACGATCGAGTGGCACTCGGGCTTGACGCCGCGGCCGACGCCGGTGACGCAGCCGTTCTTCGCGCCGCCGGATGCGCCCCCCACGCCGACACCGACACCCACGCCGACGCCGCAACCAGAGGGTGAGGGGACGCCGGGAGCGACACCGACACCCTGAACCCGGCTCAGGACTCTGGTGCCGAGGAGGACGAGAGGATGCGCGCACCACCGACCATCCGCTTTCGCACGCGCGCAGCCCCATCAGCAGGGGGATTGCTCGGCCTCGGTCTGTTTCTCATCCTCGGTATGACCGCCGTCATGGCACTCCTCGGGCTGCTCGGCATCACCTCGTCTGCCTTTCCGTCGTCTGTCCTCTGGGTCGTCTTTCTCGGGGCAGGGGCAGCAACAGTTCTGGTCGGATATCTGCTGCTCGCGTATTTCTCGATCGGTTACGACATCACCGATGAGGTGGTCCGCATCCGGTGGGCGAATCGCGTCGAGGTTGTCCCTCTCGATCGCCTGACGTATGCTGGCCCGGCCGCGCCGGTTTTGGGATCCGTACGACGCCCGTTGCTTCCCTTCTGGCCGGGCTACTACGTGGGTTGGATGCGTACGCCGTTCGGGCGAGTGCGCGTCGTGGCGACGCAAGGGGTGAGTCGGCAGTTGCTCCTCTCGACTGATGCTGCGCACTGGGCGATATCCCCCGCTCAGCCGGTGCTTTTCCTGGAGCAGGTCGCAGCCGCCCGGCGTGGACGCGAACGGGGTGAACGCGGGGCCGACATCGCTGGCCGTGAGCACCTTGCGGCAGCCGGCTGGACGGCAGCGTTTCCGGTCGTCGCTGAGGGGGGTACGACAGGTGGTCTGCGACCGGGTGCCCGCCTGTGGCAGCCGGCCTTTCTCCGCGACCGCGTCGCGCTCGGACTGCTGGTGACGGCGCTCTCGCTGCTGCTCGGTCTCGTGCTCTATCTGGTCGTACGTTACGACTCGCTTCCGCAAACCTTGGTGCTCCACTGGAACGCGGCGGGCTTGCCGGACAGGATCGGAACACGCCGCGACCTCTGGTTGCTTCCCTTCGTCTCGCTCATCGTGACGATCGCGAACGTGGCGCTGGCAGTGTTGGCGGAACAGCTCGAGGCGTTCGCGGCACGCGCCTTGCTGGGCGGTACGGTCATCGTCCTCGTTCTGACCTGGATCGCGCTCCTCATGCTCACGCTCTGACGGTGTACAGGGGGCGGCAGTGGCCAATGCCATCACCGTGGGACGCTTGGTGTTGTTGTTCGTCGCGATCGCACTGTTGTACACCGAGTGGCGTGTGGCATTGCTCGCCGCCTGGTCGTTCCTCGTGGTCGTCTTCGTCGGTGACGCCCTCGACGGGATCGTGGCCCGGCGCCGGGGGACGACCACGACGTTCGGGGCGATATTCGACATCGCGGGCGACCGGGTCGTGGAGAACGCGCTCTGGATCGTGTTCGCCGATCTCGGTTTGATCGGCGTGTGGGCGCCCTTGTTGGTGATGACACGCGGATTCCTCGTCGACGGAATCCGCAGCGTGGCGCTGCAGGCAGGTCGAACCCCCTTCGGCGAGCGCACGATGGCGCGGACGCCGCTGACGCGTTTCCTCACCGCCTCGCGGACGATGCGGGCACTCTACGGGATCGCCAAGCTCGTGGGTTTTCTCTTTCTCGGCGGACTCCTGATAGAACAACGGGTCGGGTTTCCGGGCATCGGCTGGCTGTTCGCGTCTCCGCTGGCGCTGGCGCTCGGCTGGCTTGCGGTGTACGTCACCCTCGCGCTGACGCTCGTGCGTGGTCTCCCTGTCCTCGTCGATGCCTGGCCCTATCTCCGGTCGAGGTCCAGCGACTTCGGTGAGGAAACGGATGAACGGACGCTGTCTCCCCTATGAGGAACGGAGGGTGGCGCGGGTCATGGTCCAGCAGTTGGCTCGCGGCTGCAGCGAGAGGTCTGGCCGACTTGATCGGAGACGGCGCCTGGTTGTTCCTCCCGGCACAGCGCGCAGCGGCGCTCCGTAACGTGGGGCGCGTACTCCAGAGCTCGCCGGATGCCCCTTTGGTGCAGATCACTGCTCGCCGAGCCTTTCGAACCAGTGCACGGAACTTCGTGGAACTCGCGCTGATCCGTCTGTATGGGCACCGCTGGGTCCCTCAGGTAGAGGTCGAGTGGTCGTCGAAGCGTATCGATCTGGGCGGCCCCGTGGTCATCGTCTCTGCGCATCTGGGGCCGTTCGACGTCGTCGCTGCCCTCCTGGCTCGGCAGGGCCATCGGTTCGTAGTCGTGGCAGAGCCGATGCGCCCACGGTGGTTGGATCGCATCGTGCGGTGGCTGCGCGGCCAGGGTGGTATCGAACTGGTGACGCCGACGCTGAGCGGGCTCCATCGTGTGTTCCGTGCGTTGCGTGCAGGACGGCCAGTGGTCTTCCTGGTCGATACCCGGCTCGCTCGGAGCGACTCTCCGATTCGCTTCTTCGGTGCTGCGGCCTCGTTGCCGGACGTGGCTGTCCGTCTCGCTCGTCGGGTGCAGTGCCCCTTGGTGCTCGCGTTCGCATACCGAGCACGGGAAGGCTATCGCGTGTGCATCGAATCCTTTTGGACGCCCTGCCGATCGTACGAGGATGTCGGCATGCTCTTCGAACAGGTCGTGCGGCGCGTGGAAGGAGCGATCCGCAACGCTCCCGACCAGTGGGTCGTCTTTCGCCCCCTCTGGGACGATTAGCGGCCGGCGCTCGTCCGGTGCATGGTGCCAGCGGCCACTGTGGTGACCGGTCGTCCCCAGAGGTCATACGGTTCGGCTCGGGTGATGCGGACGGGTACGATAGCGCCGAGTGGCAATCGAGCCGGCACGAACACCAGTCCGTCGACCTCCGGGGCGTGACGCGGCGCGCGTCCGACAGCGATCGGCCGCCGGCGACCGCGCTCGTCGTGGAGTTCGCCGTGACCCTCGATGAGCACGGGGAGAACCTCTCCGACCAAGCTACGGTTGTGTTCCAGCGAGATGCGTTGCTGGAGAGCCATCAGGCGTGCCCGCCGTTCCTCCGCCACCGGCTGGGGAACAGGGTGCTGGGAGCGTGCGCTGCGCGTCGGTGCCTCGGGGGAGTAGACGAAGACACCGACGTGATCGAAGCGCGTCTCGGCGACGAAGTCGTACAAGCGTTGGAACTGCTCCTCGGTTTCGCCGGGGAAGCCGACGATGAACGTCGTGCGGAGCGTGACGTTCGGGAGACGCTCCCGGGCATAGGCGATCAGCCGCCGGTAGAAGTCGGGGTCGCTCGGGCGCGCCATAGCCCGAAGGATCGCGGGGTCGGCGTGTTGGAGCGGGATGTCCAAGTAGGGCACGCACTGTGGGATTTCCGCCATCGTATCGATGAGCCGGAAGAGGAGCGGGCTCGGGTAGAGGTAGAGGAGGCGAAGCCACGGTAAGGAGGGGACCTCTTCCGCGATGAGTCGGAGAAGACCGGGCAGGCCGTCGCGGATACCCAAGTCGGCGCCATAGCGGATCGTATCCTGTGCGACCAGGACGACCTCCTTGGTGCCGGCCTCGACGAGTTCGCGGATTTCCCGAACGATTTCGGACGGTCGCTTGCTGACCTGGTTCCCCTTGATGAGCGGAATCGCGCAGAAGGAGCAGCGGTGGTCGCACCCGTCGGCGATCTTAACGTAGGCGCTCGGGCGAGCCGTGGCGAGGCGACGGAAGGATGGGTAGGTAGGATCGTCGGTCCGGACGCTCGGGACAGGCAGCCCGAGCAGGTCACCGACGAGGGAATCGATCTTCGTCCACTCGCGCGTCGAGAGCAGTGCGTCGACCCCCTCGGGGATCTCTTGCCGGTGTGTGTCCAGGCTCACCATGCACCCGGCGGCGATGACGATTTGCCCTGGACGTCGTTGCGCGAGCAGCTCCTCGATGGCGGCACGTGATTCGGCACGCGCTGCAGCGAGGAAGCCGCAGGTGTTGACGATGAGCACGCGAGCTCGCTTGGGGTCGTCAGTCGGCTCCAGGCCTCGTTCGATCAGCCGGCGTGCCATCCCCTCGGAATCGACCTGGTTCTTCGAGCATCCGAGCGTCACGATATGGAAGCGAATCGGTTCGGTCATCGTCGTTCCTCACCCGTTTCCGCCACGCACCCGAGCAAGTATGCCTGGTAGAGCGTGTGGAGACCGACCCGGGCTCGTCGGTCGTCGCGAGCGCGCTGCAGCGCTCGGTTGGGCGTGGTCGGCGAGGCGCTCGTGAATCGGGAGGGGCGTTGTCGTGCGGTGTGCAGTTGTGCTACACTGTTGGCTGCGCCTAGGAGAGCGGCGCGGGGCTGTAGCTCAGTGGGAGAGCACAACGCTGGCAGCGTTGGGGTCAGGGGTTCGAGTCCCCTCAGCTCCACCTGATGCGTGCGACCGGTCCACCGGAAGGTGTGACCGGTTTCCGTCATGGGGCAACGGCGAGGAAGAGGAGGAGTAGCGGGCCGCCGTCGCGCAGCGAGCTGGGGAATACGGTGCGAGCCCAGTCGGCGTCGGTTCGTGAACTCGCCTCGGAGCTGTGCGAGCGAAGCGGCAGTAGCTCGCACCGGTTCGTGCCCGTTAGCGCACGGTCGAGGTGGGTGCCGTCGCTCGGCACCAAGGAGGGTGGTACCGCGGGGTCGGCCCGTCCCTTCGTGGACGGGCCGTTCGTGCGTTCGAGCCAAAACAGGCGGGAGGCGCAACGATGACGACGGCGGAACAGGAGCGACGCACTGAACGCTACGAGCCCCAGGTGATCGAGCCGAAATGGCAGAAAGTATGGGAAGAGACCGGCATCTATCTGAACGTGCAGGAAGATCCCACCAAACCGAAGTGGTATCACCTCGTCATGTTCCCCTACCCCTCGGGCAACCTGCATATCGGCCACTGGTTTTCCTACGCCCCAGCTGACGCCGCCGCCCGTTACAAGCGGATGCGCGGCTACAACGTGCTCTTCCCGTTCGGCTTCGATGCCTTCGGTCTGCCGGCCGAGAACGCGGCGATCAAGCACGGGATCCATCCGCGCGTCTGGACGATGCAGAACATCGCCCACATGAAGAAGCAGCTCCGCTCGATGGGGGCGATGTTCGACTGGTCCAAGGAAGTCATCACCTGCGTGCCGGAATACTACCGCTGGAACCAATGGTTCTTCTTGCAGTTCTACAAGCGGGGTCTCGCCTATCGCGCCAAGGCACCGGTGTGGTGGTGCCCGACGTGCCAGACGGTTCTGGCGAACGAGCAGGTGATCGACGGGCGCTGCGAACGCTGTGCAACGGAGGTCTACCGGCGCGACCTCGAGCAGTGGTTCCTGCGGATCACTGCGTACGCCGAGGAACTGTTGCGCTTCGACGGGATCGACTGGCCGGAGCGCGTCATCACTATGCAGCGGAACTGGATCGGCCGTTCGGAAGGCGCCCGCATCGTCTTCCGCAGCGAGCAGGGTGACCCGATCGAAGTGTTTACAACGCGTCCGGACACGCTCTGGGGCGCGACCTTCATGGTGCTCGCCCCCGAACATCCGCTGGTCGAAAAGTTGACGGCGCCGGATCGCCGGGTCGAGGTCGAGGCGTACGTCGAGCAGGCACGCCGGCGCAGCGATATCGAGCGGACCTCGACCGAACGCGAGAAGACAGGTGTGTTCATCGGCGCCTACGCGATCAACCCCGTCAACGGTGAGCGGATTCCGATCTGGATCGCCGACTACGTCTTGATGCAATACGGTACCGGGGCGATCATGGCCGTGCCGGCGCACGACCAACGCGACTTCGAGTTCGCCCGGGCTTTCGGTCTACCGATCGTCGTCGTCATCCAGCCGCCCGATCGGACGCTCGACCCGGCGACCATGGAGGAGGCGTACGACGGTGACGGCGTGATGGTCAACTCGGGACCGTTCGACGGCACACCGACAGCCGGTGGTGAAGCGATCCGGAGGGTGATCGACTGGTTAGAGGAACGCGGCATTGGCCGCCGCGAAGTCACGTATCGGCTGCGTGACTGGTTGATCTCTCGCCAGCGCTACTGGGGGACGCCGATCCCGATCGTCTACTGCGACCGCTGCGGCATCGTGCCGGTACCGGAAGACCAGTTGCCGGTGCTCCTTCCGGAGGACGCCGAGTTCATGCCGACCGGCCAGTCGCCGCTCATCACCCACGAGGCCTTCGTCCATACCACCTGCCCGCAATGCAGCGGACCAGCCAGACGCGAGACCGATACGATGGACACGTTCGTCGACTCGTCGTGGTACTGGTACCGGTACCTGAGTCCACACGACAGCGAGCGCCCGTTCGATCCGGAGAAGGTCGCCTTCTGGACACCGGTCGACCAGTACACGGGCGGGATCGAGCATGCGATCTTGCACCTCTTGTACAGCCGCTTCTGGACGAAAGCGTTGGCTGACCTCGGCCTGGTGAACCACCGCGAGCCGTTCCTGCGCTTGTTCAACCATGGTGTCATCCTCGGCGAGGACGGCGAGAAGATGTCCAAGAGTCGTGGCAACGTCGTCGACCCGGACGACTTGGTCGCTCGTCTCGGGGCGGACACGGTGCGGCTCTACCTCATGTTCATCGGTCCGTGGAGCCAGGGAGGGCCCTGGAGTTCGCGCGGCGTGGCAGGCGTGCAGCGCTTCCTCCAGCGGGTGTGGGCGCTCGTCGATGAAACGCTGGAGGTTCCGGTCGACCTCGACGACGACGAGCGAGCGCGCGCCCTTCGCCGGGTCGTTCACCGGACGATCAAACAGGTCACCGACGACTTCGAGACGTTCAGCTTCAATACGGCGATCGCCCGGATGATGGAGTTGGTCAACGAGCTGTCTCGCTTGCGTGAGACGCCCGTCGTGCGGATGCCGGTGTGGCGAGAGGCGTTGGAAACGCTCGTCCTGCTGCTCGCACCCGGTGCGCCGCATATCGCAGAGGAACTCTGGGAGCGCCTCGGGAAGCCGTACAGCGTGCACCTCCAGGCTTGGCCGACCTACGACCCAGCGCTGGCTGCCGAGGAGACGGTGGAACTCGTCGTCCAAGTGAATGGGCGCGTCCGTGACCGCGTGGTCGTACCGGTCGACATCAGCGAGGAGGAGGCAGTGGCGCGTGCGCGGCAGGCGGAGCGCGTACAGAGCTATCTCGAAGGGAAGCGGATCGAGCGCGTCATCTTCGTGCCGGGACGCTTGGTCAACTTCGTGGTGAACGAGGCTGCCGACTGACCAGGACGAGGAGCGCTCACCGGCGGCCGACGAGGTAGGCGAAGGTCGCGAACGCCTCGCGAGCGACGTACCAGCGCTCCAGTGCGGAACCTGGCCGAATCGGGCTGTTCGGCACCGGTGAACCGAGTGGCTCGAAGCCGAGGTCGCGTGCCATGACCTTGCACCGGAAGAGGTGAAAGCCGTCGCTGACCAGGAGGAGGCGACGCACGCCGCGTTCGTGCAACGGCTCGCTCGCTGCTTCGAGACTTTGCCAGGTATTGCGACCGTGTGGGACGATCAGGAGCGCTTCCGGCGGGATGCCTCGTTGCACGAGGTACCGTGCACCGGCTTCAGCCTCGCTGACGTCGTCGGCTGAGGCACGACCGCCGACGAGGACGATCACCGGTGCGTATCCTTGCCGGTAGAGTTCGGCAGCGTGGTCGAGTCGGGCGCGAAAGGCGCGCGTCGGCCAACCGTTGTACTGTGCGGCACCGAGAACGAGGAGCGCATCGGCCGGGGCGCGTTCGTCGGTACCCGCATGGGCCTGGATCGCAAAGCCCAGAATGACGAGCGTCGACCCGGTCGCGAGCACGCTCAACCCGAGTACGCCGATGGCGAGTCTGGCGCTCAGGTGGCCGAACGTCTTCTTCGGTGGGGCGACTCGCAGCATCACGACCTCCCGACGTTAACTCTGCCAGACGGAAGAGTCCCAGCGTGAGGGAGTGGACCCTGTGACCGGTGAGCTACGCATCACCCGGATCGCTCCGCACCCGCAGCGATCCGATCGATGCATCGTCGAACGCAACGGCTCGTTCTGGTTGTCGCTCTCGGTCCGACAGGTTGCGGAGCTCGAGCTGACGGTCGGGGAACTCCTCACTCCGGAACGGATCGCGGCGGTCGAGCGAGCGAGCCTCGTCGATGCGGCGATGGAGTCGGCGATACGGGCGTTGACCGTGCGGGCTCGCAGCGAGGCCGAGCTCGCAACGCGGCTGCGCCGTCGAGGGTTCCCCGATGACGTGGTGAACGAAGTGCTCGCCCGCTTGCGGCGACTCGGCTACCTGGACGACCGGGCGTTTGCGGCAGCTTGGGTGGCCGAGCGACGCCGCGCCAATCCGCGGAGCGCTGCGCTCCTGCGGCGCGAGCTGCGATCCAAAGGAGTCGCGCCGGAGATCGTCGAAGAGGTGGTACAGGTGGGCGAAGAAGAGGATCTGGCCGAGGCGCGCCGACTGGTGGAGAAGTACCGGTCTCGGTACTCACGACTCGACGCGGAGGTCGCACGACGACGGCTGGTGGGACTCTTGCAGCGGCGTGGTTTCTCGTGGTCGGTCATCCGGACCGTGTTGCGAGAGTTCGGCGATGATGCGCTCGCGGACGATCAGGAATGAGCCTGCAGCCTACCTCGAGGGGCCAATGGTGTGCTCCTTGCGGGGGTGAACGGACACCCGGTATACTGAGGTCCCGATGTCAATGGAGGTCCCTCGTTTCGTGTCCCGTCCTCTATCGGAGCGAGCGAGCGAACGGACGGCGTGTCGATGGCTGAAATCAAGTGGCTGGGGCATGCGTGTGTTCGGTTACGTGGCCGAGACGTGACCGTGTTGATGGATCCTGTGAGCCCCGAGACGGGATACAGTCCGGCGAAGCAGCGTGCGGATATCGTCACGGTCAGTCATCCGCATCCCGGGCACCGCTACCTCGAGTTGGTACGTCCTGGGTATCGACTCGTCGAAGGCCCGGGGGAGTACGAAATCAAAGGCACGTTCATCACGGGGATCCGCACGTATCACGACGAAGAGCGGGGAGCGAGACTGGGCAAGAACACCGTGTACATCGTCGATCTCGACGGCGTGCAGATCTGTCACCTCGGCGACCTCGGGCACGTGTTGAACGACGAACAAGCCGAACTTTTGAGCGAGGTCGACGTCTTGCTCGTGCCGGTGGGAGGCGGGTCGACGCTCGACGCGGACCGCGCGGTCGAAGTCGTGGGCCAGATCGAACCGCACATCGTCATCCCGCTACAGTTTCGCACTGAGCAGGGTGACCGCGAGCGAGACCCCGTCGATCGGTTCATGCGTGCCATGGGCGTGACGGAGTGGACGGCGCGCGAGACCCTGACGGTCCGCAAGGGGGACTTCGCCGAGGCGACCGAAGTCGTCGTGCTGGTGCCCGATCCGTGACGGTGGGAAGCGTCGCTCCCGGAGGTGTCGTGATGCCGAAATACGTCTTTGTTACTGGAGGAGTCGTCTCGTCGGTCGGGAAGGGGATCGCGACCGCAGCGATCGGGAGGCTCCTCAAGAGCCGCGGCTTGCGCGTGGCACTGATGAAGCTGGACCCGTACCTCAACGTCGATCCCGGGACGATGTCTCCCTACCAGCATGGCGAAGTGTTCGTCACCGAGGATGGTGCAGAGACCGATCTCGACCTCGGGCACTACGAGCGGTTCACGGACGAAGATCTCAGTCGCGCTTCCAACGTCACGACCGGTCAGGTCTACTCGGCGGTGATCGCCAAGGAGCGCCGCGGCGACTACCTCGGTGGAACCGTGCAGGTGATACCCCACGTGACGAACGAGATCAAGGCGAGGATCCGGCAAGTCGCCGAGATCCACCGCCCTGACGTCGTCGTCGTCGAGGTCGGGGGTACGGTGGGCGACATCGAGGGCCAGCCGTTCCTGGAGGCGATACGCCAGATGCGCCGGGAGGAAGGCCGGCGGAATGTCCTCTACATCCACGTGACGCTCCTGCCGTTCATCCAGAGCACCGGTGAAGTGAAGACGAAGCCGACGCAGCACAGCGTCAAGGAGTTGCGGGCGATCGGGATCCAGCCCGACGTCATCGTCTGCCGGACTGACCATCCGGTCAGTGACGACGTGCGAGCCAAGGTTGCGCTGTTCGGCGATGTGGATGAGGACGCGGTCATTATGCTGCCGACAGCGGAGACGATCTACGAAGTGCCACTCATCCTGGAGCGGGCTGGCCTGGGGCGTTACATCGTCGAGCATTTCGGCTGGGAGGATCGCGAGCCGGACCTGGCCGAGTGGGAACGGATGGTCGCTCGACTCAAGGCACCGCGTCGGCGCATCCGCATCGCCTTGGTGGGCAAGTACGTCGAGTTGCACGATGCTTACCTGAGCGTCGTCGAGGCGCTGAAGCATGCCGGACTGGCACACGACGTCGCAGTCGACATCGTGTGGGTCAATTCAGCGGCGGAGCGTCACGAGATCGAGGGTGCGCTGCGGGCGGTGAACGGCATCGTGGTGCCGGGAGGTTTCGGTCCGCGCGGTGTGGAAGGGAAGATGCTTGCCGCACGGTACGCGCGCGAGCGCGAGATACCCTATCTCGGTCTTTGCTACGGCTTGCACATGGCGGTGATCGAGTTCGCCCGGAACGTCCTCGGCTTGACCGGTGCCAACAGCACGGAGATCGATCCGGAGACACCGCATCCGGTGATCGACCTCATGCCCGATCAGCGGGGCGTGGAGATGGGTGGGACGATGCGGCTGGGGCGGTACCCCTGTGCGTTGGTCCCGGGAACGAAAGCGGCCCTCGCGTATGGCGAGCCGCTCGTCTACGAGCGACATCGGCATCGCTGGGAGGTGAACAACGCCTATCGGGACGCGTTCGAGGCGGCGGGCTTCGTCGTCAGCGGTCAATCGCCCGACGGTCGGTACGTCGAGATCATGGAACTCCGGAACCATCCATGGTTCGTGGGCGTGCAGTTCCATCCGGAGTTCAAGTCGCGTCCGAACCGACCTCATCCCTTGTTCGCTGCCTTCATCGGTGTCGCGAAACACGTCCTCCGCGAAGGGGATCAACGACCGCTCCCACTCGAAGCGCCGGTCACGGTAGAAGTGGCAGACGACTGAGCGAGTTGGCGGCGCCGGACGGTTTGTGATAGGATGCGCAAGCGTGAGCGGGCCGGAGCATCGCCCGCCGCTGGCGAGAGACTGGCAAGCGATCGGGGAAGCGCTGACGCTCGGCTTCTCGGTCGTGTCGAGTCTCGTGTTGTGTATCGGCGGTGGGGTGCTCCTGGACAGGTGGCTGGGGACGGCGCCGATATTTGTGCTCATCGGAGTGGTCTTGGGTCTAGTGACTGCCGGCTACTCGTTGTATCAGCTCGCGGCCCGAGCCGGTAAGCGTGGTGTGCGACGCGGCGGGAGGTAGGGAGAGCGTGGAACTCCATATCTCGGTCAAGCCGGAGACCTTGTGGACGGTTCACATCCCTGGTACAGGCTTCGATCTGCGGATCACCAACTCGTTCCTGACGATGCTTCTCGTCATGCTCTTCTTGGTCGTTGCTGGGGGGCTCATCGCTCGGGGCGCCCAGCTCGTGCCAGGGCGCCTGCAGTCGGTGTTCGAGATGATCGTCGAGTTCCTGCTCGGATTAGTCGAGGGCACCGCCGGTAAGCGACTCGGTCGGCGCATTTTCCCCTTGATCGGCGGACTGTTCATCTTCATCATCGTAGCGAACTACACCGGGCTTCTGCCGGGAATCGGCACGATCGGGATCCTGCACGAGTCGAGTGGCCATGGGCTGTTGGCGGCTGCGGAGGGCAGTGCCGAGGCCGGGCACGGCAAGGCCACATTGGTGCCTCTCTTCCGGCCACCGAGCGCCGATCTCAACATGACGCTGGCTATGGCGCTCATCAGCTACGTTGCGTTCCAGGTAGCGGGGATCTCGGCGCACGGCGTGTGGGGGCGGATCAAGCACATGGCCAATCCCCCGTTCCTCTTGCCGATCGAGATCATCAGCGAGCTTTCGCGCGTCGTGTCGCTCTCCTTCCGTCTGTTCGGGAATATCTTCGCCGGTGAGACCTTGCTGACGGTCATGTATGGCATCGCCAACGCGATCAAGATCAGCGTGATCGGTCTCGTCATTCCAGTGATCTTCCTCTACCTTGAGGTACTCTTCGGGTTCATCCAGGCGTTGATCTTCGCCGTGCTGACTCTCATCTACATTGCTCTCGCGTCGGCTGACGGACACCTGCATGGTGAGCACGGTAGCGCGCATCACGCAGCCGAAGTCGATCACGGGCTGCGCCCGGCCAAGACGGCGGGGCATAGCTGAGGCGACGGGTTCGGGAACGGTTCGACCGAGTTTGGGTGGCTCGTCGGGTCAGTTATACGAAGGGAGGAAAGGCGCGTGTTCGCAAATGTGACCCAGGCGGATGTCGTCGTACCGATGGCGGCAGCCCTCGCGATCGGACTCGGTGCGCTCGGGCCGGGAATCGGTATCGGGCTCGCCGTGAAGGGGGCGATGGAGGCGATCGGACGGAATCCCGAGGCCGAAGGCGCGGTGCGCCTCACGATGATCATCGGTGCGGCGCTCGCGGAAGCAGTCGCGATCTATGCGTTCGTGGTGGCAGTGATCATCGCGTTCGTGCTCTAGAGCTCCAAGCGTCCGTGCGGGCAGCGCCAGCAGCCCCTCTCGGCTGCTGGCGCCTGACTCGGTCACCGGGATGCGACATCGGTAGCGAAGTCGAGAGGGGCTGGGCAGCATCATGGATCAGCTGGGCATTTCCGGCGAAAATCTCCTCGTCCAGCTCATCGCGTTCCTGCTTTTCCTCGCGGTGTTCTGGCGCTTCGCGCTCGGTCCGATCACGCGGATGATCGATCAGCGGCAGGAGCGGATCCGCGAGGGGCTGGAGGCGGCCGAGCGGATGAAGCGCGAGCTCGCCGAGACACAGGCCCGGAACGAGGAGATCCTCGCCGAGGCCCGACGCGAGGCACAGCGTATCGTCGCGAGCGCGCGCGAGAGTGCCGAGCAGTTGATCGCCAAGGCGCGCGAAGAGGCACAGCAGCAAGCGCAGCAGTTGATCCAGCAAGCGCACGAGACGATCGAAGCCGAGCGACAGAGGATGTGGGCGGAGCTCCGCCGGGAGGTCGCGGATCTGGCGATCCTTACCGCGACGCGCATCATCCGGCAGGAGTTGGATCGCGACCGTCACCTGGCGCTGATCGAGCAGGCGCTCGCTGAGCTCGACGGCGTACGGCGCTAAGGCGGGAGGGAAAGCGTGGCGATCGCTGGAGTCGCCAAGCGGTACGCGCAGGCCGCCTTCGTAGTCGCGAAGGAGCACAACGAGCTCGAGCATTGGGAGCAGCGGCTCGCGGTGCTCGAGGCGCTCGCTACAGACGAGGTGGTCGACGAGTTCGTGCAGAATCCTGCGATCCCGCTCGAGGCTAAGGTTCGGCTCATCGGCCGGCTCTTGCCGGGAGAAGCGGATCGGCATGTGCGCAATCTGCTCGTGCTTCTCTTGGAACGAGGGCGATGGCACCAGTTGCGTGACGTCGTCGAGGCGTTCCGACAACTCCTGCGTGAAGAACGGGGCGTCCTGGAAATCGAACTCGTCACCGCGGTACCGCTGGAACCAGGGGAACTCGATCGTCTGCGCCGAGAACTGGAGACTCGACTGCAGCGACCAGTTCAGCTGCGTGCCGCCGTCGATCCTGAACTCCTCGGCGGCGTCATCGTCCGGATCGGCGATGAGGTGTTCGACGCGAGTGTCCGCACGCAGTTGACCGCGTTGCGGCGGCAGTTGATCGGTGCAGCAGCCTGAGCGCGGCGAGGGAGGCGACATGTCGTCCGTACGACCCACAGAGATCACCGAGATTCTCAAGCAACAGATCGAGCAGTACGGTAGCCGGATGGTGGTGACCAACGTCGGCTACGTCGTGCAGGTCGGCGATGGCATCGCCACGGTGCACGGTCTGCGCGACGTGATGGCCAGCGAGCTCGTCGAGTTCGAGAACGGCGTGCTCGGCATGGCCTTCAACCTCCAGGAAGACTCGGTCGGCGTCATCATTCTCGGGGACTACACGGGTATCGAGGAAGGCGATGAAGTCCGGGCGACCGGGCGAATCGCATCCGTTCCCGTCGGTCCGGCGTTGGTCGGGCGCGTGGTCAACGCGCTCGGTGAGCCGATCGACGGTAAGGGACCGATTCAGACCGACAAGTACCGACCCATCGAGCGGATCGCACCAGGCGTGGTGATGCGCCAGGACGTCGATACCGCGCTGCAAACCGGTATCAAGGCGATCGACGCGATGATTCCGATCGGCCGCGGTCAGCGCGAGCTGATCATCGGCGACCGGCAGACCGGGAAGACAGCGATCGCGATCGATACCATCATCAACCAAAAGGGCAAGGGCGTCATCTGCATCTACGTCGCGATCGGTCAGAAGCGCGCGCAGGTCGCGCAGACGGTCGCGACGCTTGAGCGCTACGGAGCGATGGAGCACACGATCGTGGTAGCGGCGACTGCGTCCGATCCAGCAGCGCTCCAGTACATCGCGCCGTACGCCGGTTGCGCCATGGGCGAGGAGATCATGGAGAGCGGTGGGCACGCGCTCATCGTGTACGACGACCTTTCCAAGCACGCGTGGGCCTACCGCCAGGTGTCGCTGCTCATGCGGCGACCGCCGGGCCGCGAGGCGTATCCGGGTGACATCTTCTACCTGCATTCGCGCTTACTCGAGCGCGCTGCACGCCTCCGCGACGACCTGGGTGGCGGGACGTTGACGGCGCTGCCGATCGTCGAGACGCAGGCGAACGACGTTTCGGCGTACATTCCGACGAACGTGATCTCGATCACCGACGGGCAGATCTACCTGGAGCCTGACCTCTTCTACGCCGGTATTCGCCCGGCGATCAACGTCGGTCTCTCGGTGTCGCGCGTGGGTGGTGCGGCGCAGATCCGCGCGATGCGACAGGTGGCGGGTCGGCTGCGGCTGGAGCTGGCCCAGTTCCGCGAGCTCGCTGCGTTCGCGCAGTTCGCTGCGGAGCTGGATCCTGCGACGAAGCGGCAGATCGATCGTGGGCTCCGTTTGACGGAAGTCCTCAAGCAGCCGCAGTACCAGCCGATGCCGGTCGAAGAGCAGGTGGCGATCATCTGGGTGGCGACCAACGGCTACCTCGACGATGTCCTGGTCGAGCACGTGCGCGAGTTCGAGAAGCAGTACCTCGAGTACCTGCGGACGAGCCATCCGCAGCTCCTGCAGCGCATCGCGACGGAAAAGGAGCTGAAGGACGACCTGATCCAGCAGCTCCACGAGGTCACGCGGGCCTTCAAGGCGTCGATCTGGGCACCGCCGCAGGAGCGGGTGACGGTGTAGGGCGGCGGAAGGGAGCTGACAGCCGTGCCGCAAGCAGTAACGCCGCGCGAAATACGACGCCGCATCCGCTCGATCAAGAACACGGCGCAGATCACGCGTGCTATGGAAATGGTGGCTGCGTCCCGGATGCGGCGCGCACAGCAGGCCGTGCTGGCCGCGCGGCCGTACGCAGACCGGATTCGAGCACTGCTCGGCGATCTGGCTGCGATGACGAGCCCGAGCGAAGAGGTCCAGTCGTTCCCGTTGCTGCAGCGGCGTCCGATCAAGCGGATCCAGCTCATCCTGGTGACGGCGGACCGCGGGCTGGCTGGATCGCTCAACGCCAATGTGATCCGCCGCGCCGTCGATTTCATGACGCACGAGCGCAGCGAGCCGATCGAGAATTTCGACATCGTGGCGGTCGGCCGCAAGGGGCGCGACTTCCTGGTGCGCTACGGGTGGCCGATCGTGGCGGAGTTCACGCGTATCTCCGACCGGCCGTCGCTCGACGCGATCCGGCCGATCGCGGAGCTCGCAACGCAGGACTTCGAGAGCGGGCGGGTCGACGCGGTCTTCGTCGTCTACACCCACTTCATCAACACGCTGCGGCAGGAGCCGCGGGTGTTGCAGCTTTTGCCGATCGAGCCGCCGGAGGGTACTGGGGCGATCAGCGATTACATCTTCGAGCCCGATCCAGCCACCGTCTTGCAGGCGCTGCTGCCGCGGTTCATCGAGATGCAGCTGTATCGCGTGATGCTCGAAGCTGCTGCATCCGAGCACAGTGCCCGGATGGTCGCGATGCGCAATGCGACGCAGAATGCGCTCGATCTCGTTGCAGAGCTGACGCTGACGTACAACAAGGCGCGGCAGGCGCAGATCACGCGCGAAGTGAGCGAGATCGCTGCTGGTGCGAACGCGTTGGGCGCGCTCCAGTGAGCTGCGCGAAAGTGCAGGCGAGGTGAGAACGATGGCAACCACAGTAGCGACTGGTCGGATCGTTCAGATTCAAGGTGTCGTGGTCGACGTCGAATTCCCGCCGGGACAGTTGCCCGACATCTACAATGCGCTCGTCGTCGAGCGACCTGACGGCGGACGGCTCGTGCTCGAGGTGCAACAGCACCTCGGCAACGACTGGGTCCGGGCCGTCGCCATGTCGACGACGGACGGACTCAAGCGGGGCATGCCGGTCATCGATACCGGCGAGCCGATCAAGGTGCCGGTCGGCCCGGCGACATTGGGCCGCATCTTCAACGTCGTCGGTGAACCGATCGACGAGCAGGGACCAGTCCCCGAGGACGCGCCCCGCTGGCCGATCCACCGCCCGGCGCCCGCCTTCGAGGAGCAGTCGACGCAGGTCGAGGTGTTCGAGAACTGCCTCAAGGTGATCGACCTGGTGGCGCCCTTCACCAAGGGCGGGAAGGTCGGCGTCTTCGGCGGGGCCGGGGTCGGCAAGACGGTCATCATCATGGAGCTGATCCGAAATATCGCCGCCGAGCACGGTGGGTACTCGGTCTTCTGCGGCGTCGGTGAGCGTACCCGCGAGGGGACGCAGCTCTGGCGGGAGATGCGCGAGTCCGGCGTTATCGACAAGACTGTGCTGGTGTTCGGACAGATGAACGAGCCGCCGGGTGCCCGGCTGCGCGTCGGCCTGACCGGTCTGACGATGGCAGAATACTTCCGCGACGAGGGGCGGGACGTGCTCCTCTTCATCGACAATATCTTCCGCTTCGTTCAGGCTGGTGCAGAAGTCTCGGTGTTGCTCGGGCGCATGCCGAGCGCCGTGGGGTACCAGCCGACGCTCGGTACCGACATGGGGCAGCTCCAGGAACGGATTACCTCGACCAAGCGCGGATCGATCACGTCGGTGCAAGCGATTTACGTTCCGGCGGACGACTACACAGACCCCGCACCGGCGACGACCTTCGCGCACCTGGACGCGACGATCGCGCTCGAGCGCTCGATCGCAGAGCAGGGGCTCTATCCAGCGGTCGACCCGCTGGCATCGACCTCGCGCATCCTCGATCCCAATATCGTCGGTGTCGAGCACTATACGGTCGCGCGCGAAGTCCAGCGAGTTCTCCAGCGGTATCGTGACCTCCAGGACATCATCGCGATCCTCGGCGTGGAGGAGCTGAGCGAGGAAGACAAGCTGATCGTCGCCCGGGCGCGCAAGATCCAGCGCTTCCTCTCACAGCCGATGTTCGTGGCTGAGGCGTTCACTGGTCGACCAGGCCGGTACGTCCCGCGACACGAGACAGTGCGCGGGTTCAAGGAAATCCTGGAGGGGAAGCACGATCACTTGCCCGAGCAGGCCTTCTACATGGTGGGTACGATCGACGAGGCGGTCGAGAAGGCCGAACAGATGGCCCGCGAGGCCTGAGCGGGGGCATGAGCATGGCCGGCAAGCTCCGCGTGGAAGTGGTGACAGCCGAACGGCTCGTCTACGCGGTGGACGACGCCGACATGGTCATCGCGCCGGGGGCGGAAGGGACGCTGGGGATATTGCCGCGGCACGCGCCGCTCATCTCGCTGCTGGGGATGGGTGAGATGCGCGTCAAGCGAGGCCGCGAGGAAGATGTCTTGACCATCTTCGGCGGCTTCCTGGAGGTCGCCAACAACCTGGTGCGCGTCTTGGCGGACGTGTCCGAACGAGCGGAGGAGATCGACCTGGCACGAGCGGAGGAGGCGAGACAGCGGGCGCTCGCCCGGTTGCGCGAGCGCCGGGCTGACATCGATCGCCGTCGGGCCGAGATGGCGCTGCGGCGTTCGACGGTTCGTCTCGCGGTCGCCCGCAAGCGGCGGGCGCGGCCGGCGCCCGGCGGACCACCGCTCCCGGAGGCCCAGTCGTAGTGGAGGACGTCGTGGCAGTCGTCGCGGCGACCGAGCGCATCGTTACCCGAGGAGGACGGTCGCTGGCCGGTCGGGTCGCGATCGGCGGGGCGAAGAATGCAGCATTGCCCGCGATGGCTGCCGCGTTGCTTACCGATGAGGAATGCGTCCTCGAGAATGTCCCGCTCCTCGAGGACGTCTTCGTCATGGCTGAACTCCTGCGGGCGCTCGGAGCGGAGGTCGACTTGGACGCCGAGCGTCATCGCGTGCGGATCCGAGCGGCGGATATCCAGGTATTCGAGCCTCCAGCCGATCTGGTCGCGCGCATGCGGGCGTCGTTCTTGGTGACTGGGCCGCTCTTGGCCCGGTTCGGCCGAGCGCGGTCGGTACCGCCCGGTGGTTGCCAACTGGGTACGCGGCCCGTCGATGTCGACCTCAGGGGTTTCCGCAAGCTGGGTGCCCAGGTCGAGGTCGTCGACGGTACCTACGTGCTGACAGCGGGCCGACTTCGTGGCTGCGATATCTATATGGATTACCCCAGCCACACCGGTACCGAGAACTTACTCATGGCTGCGACACTCGCGCAAGGGCGGACGACGATCATCAATGCGTCGGCCGAGCCGGAGATCGTGAATCTCGGCGAGATCCTCATGGACATGGGAGCCCGTATCAGCGGGCTCGGAACGTCGCGTATCGTGGTGCAGGGCGTCGATCGCCTCCGCGGGTATCGCGCGTCCGTCCTGCCTGACCGTTTGGAGGCAGGAACCCTCGCCATCGCGGCGGCGATCACGCACGGGGAAGTGATTCTCGACCACGTGCGCGAGCCCGACATGGCGCCGCTCACGCACAAGCTGCGCGAGGCCGGTGCCGAGGTGTGGTGGAGCGAGAACTCGATGTTGGTGCGCGCGCCTGGCCCGCTCCACGCGACCGAGATTCAAGCACTGCCGTTTCCAGGATTTCCGACTGACCTCCAGGCGGCGTTCGCTGTCCTGATGACGCAGGCGCACGGCCGGAGTCGCATCTTCGAGCGCGTGTTCAACGATCGGCTGCGCTATACGTCGGAGCTCCAAAAAATGGGCGCCTCCATCCAGCTCGTCGATCGGCAGCAAGCGTGGATCGATGGCCCGACGCCGCTGCACGGCGCGGTGGTGCGAGCGCTCGATATCCGCAGCGGTGCCTGCTTGGTGCTGGCGGGGCTGGTCGCCGAAGGGGAAACGATCATCGTCGATGCGCACCACTTGCGCCGCGGCTACGAGGACCTCGTCGGTAAACTGGCCCAGCTCGGCGCAGACATCCACTATGCCTAGGTCGACGCGACGGTCGACCTCCTCTGGACACTCTGGCACGAGGAGCTCTGCCCGATGATCCATGTGCCCTCCAGCTTGCGCGCACGTCTCCCTGCCCTCGTCGCGGCGGTGATCGTCTTCGCTTTCCTCGCACTCGTCGCCTATGCCACGCAAGTCTCTCGCGGATCGAGCGAGCTGGGAATCGGGGGACGGATCAATACGAGCGGGAGCGTCATTCGCTTCTCCGAGCGCATGGCCCCTGACTTCGAGCTTCCAGCACTGAACGGTGAGGGGACGGTTCGTCTGGCGAACTTTCGAGGACACGTCGTCGTTCTCAATTTCTGGGGCTCGTGGTGTCCCCCGTGCCGAGCCGAGGCGCCCGTCCTGAACCGGTTCGCGGAACGTGCAGCGGAGCATGGCGTCGTGGTCCTGGGCATCGACGTGTGGGAGCGGAGCTGGAACGACGGCCGTGCGTTCTTGCGTGAATTCGGTGTCGTCTACCCGAATGCGTACGACGAGCGTGGAAGGGTCACTATCGAGTACGGTGTGTCGGGCGTGCCGGAAACGTTCGTCATCGACCGTGACGGCCGCCTGCTCGGCAAGTACACCGGCCCTATCGAGTCCCTCGAGCAGCTCGAGTGGTTGCTCGCCGAACTCGGGGCTGGCTCGGTTGCGACGCCGTGAGGGAGACGAGTGGAACCGATCGAGGTCAGCGCGGCACTGCGAGTAATTCTGCGGCTCGTTCATTCCCTCGCTGGGGCTATTTGGATCGGGAGTGGTGTGTTCCTGATCTTCGGGCTCCTTCCTTTGCGTCGTGTCTCGGAACCAGCGGCGGAGTTCGTGAGAACGAGCCAGCGATCGTTCCGCCGCTGGTGGGTCGCGTCGAGCGCACTGCTCCTCGGATCGGGCGTGGCGCTGATGTTCGATCGCTTGGCTGACGGTCGAGGTACGGGGACCTATGTGATCCTGCTGCTCGTCAAGGTGACTGCTGGTGTGGTCGCTCTCGGGGCCAGCGGTGGCCTTCTCCCGCGCCCGGGAGTGGGTCGCCACGACCTTCCAGCCGGCTTTCGACTCCCCGCTCGCATGGTCCTCCTTTTGGGAGCCGTCGCCTATCTGCTCGGTGTACTCTTATCGGTGATCTATCCGCCGGATCCGACTGCGGGCTGGCGGTGAGCAGTGGGCGCGTTGACGATTGGAGGCGTTCATGTCCAGCGCGGTCGCGATGGGGCAGGGGCGTAAGCGGGTGCGCATGGATGTCCGTGTCCTCGGCATCGCCCTGGTGATCGCGGTGGCGGTCGGTTACCTCATGTATACCGGCCTCGAAGGGACGGCGGCGTCGTACTTCGTGACGGTGAGCGAGCTACAGAACCGCGCGTCGGAGGTCGACGGACGACGGATCCGCGTCGGGGGTGAGGTCGTTCCGGGAAGCATCGTGCACGGTGGTCCTGGTGAACCGATCCATTTTCAAATCTCCGACGGTTCGGCGGTGCTCGACGTCTCCTACAGCGGTGTGTTGCCCGACATTTTCACCGATGGTCGCTACGTGATCGTCGAGGGGCTCTATCGTGCTGACCAGACCGTGCAGGCCGACTCGGTCCTCACGCAGTGCCCCTCACGCTTCGAGGCGACTCCACAGACCGCGACGAACACAACCGGGTAGGTGAACGATGGCCCAGCTCGGTTCGGGCGCGTTGATTCTCGCTCTGGTCCTCGCTGTCTACGGTATCGGCGCGAGCATCGTTGGAGCGCGGCGGCGGATACCGGAACTCCTCGAAAGTGGATTTCGTGCCACCTACGGTGTCGCTCTCCTCGTCACACTCGCAGTGTTCGCACTGGTCGTCTCGTTCGTCCGGCACGATTTCCGCCTCGCCTATGTCGCTGCCCGGTCGAGCCGCGACATGCCGCTCCAGTACGTCATCTCCGCCTTCTACGGAGGGCAGGAGGGGAGCCTCCTGTTCTGGGCGATGGTCGCCAGCGTGCTGGGGGTGGTGGCGCTCTACACGCACCGACACTCGGACCGCCTGCTCCTCCCGTACATGAATGCCACTCTCCTCTCCATCATGACCTTCCTTTTGTTGGTCCTCACGGTCGTGGCGAGCCCCTTCCGGCTGCTGCCGGTCGCTCCGCCTGATGGGGCGGGGCTCAATCCGTTGCTGCGCGACCCGGGGATGATGGCGCATCCGCCGTTGTTGCTGGCCGGATATGCGAGTTTCAGCGTCCCGTTCGCCTTCGGTATGGCTGCACTCGTGACCGGTCGTCTCGGCTCCGACTGGCTGCGGGCGATCCGGCGCTGGGCGCTGCTCTCCTGGGCGATCCTGGGCATGGGGCTGTTGGTCGGCGCTTGGTGGGCCTACCACGTGCTCGGCTGGGGCGGTTACTGGGGGTGGGATCCGGTGGAAAACCTCGCCCTCTTGCCGTGGCTCACGGGGACCGCCTTTCTCCACTCGATCATCGTGCAAGAGCGACGCGGCATGCTGAAGGTGTGGAACCTCGCGCTGCTGCTGGCGACCTTCGCGCTCAGTATCTATGGCACCTTCATCGTGCGCAGCGGCATCCTGTCGTCAGTTCATGCCTTCGCGACGTCGGACGTCGGGCATTGGTTCCTCGTCTACTTGGCGCTCGTCCTGGTGGTCGGCGTCGGGTTGCTCGTCTATCGCCTGCCTGGCCTCCAGAGCGAGCGCCGGATCGAATCGGTGTCGTCGCGGGAAGCCGGTTTCTTGTTCAACAACCTGCTGTTGACGGCAATCGCCTTTGCGGTCTTCTGGGGAACGAATTTCGTCCTGTTCAGCGAACTCTTCTGGGGGACACGTGTCTCCGTCGGGCCGCCGTTCTACAACCAGGTCGTCGGTCCGTTGCTGCTCGTACTCCTGGGACTGTTGGCAGTCGGGCCGCTCTTGTCTTGGCGACGTACGGAAATGCCGCTCCTTGTGCGTCATCTCCGGTGGCCGCTCGTCGCTGGCATCGTCGTGACGATCCTCGGAATCCTGTTCTTCGATCGTGCCTGGGCGGCGGTGGCGTTCGGGGTCGTCACAGTCGCGACCGTCGTGACCCTGCAGGAATTCTGGCGGGGAACGGCGGCACGACGGCGGATGACGCGGGAGAACGTCGCTGTCGCTGCCTGGCGGCTCGTGCAACGGAACAACCGCCGCTACGGCGGCTATATCGTACACCTGGCGACACTGTTGATGGCGGTCGGCGTGATCGCGTCCAATGCCTTTCAGGTCGAACGCCAGTTCGTGCTGCGCCCGGGCGAGCAGGGGCATATCGGGCCATATACCGTTGTCTACCGCGGGCTCGACGAACGGCGAACGAAGGACGCAGAGATCGTCTCGGCGATCGTCGATGTCTATCGTGGCGACCGCTTCGCCGGGACCGTCGAGTCCCACCGGTACTTTTACCGGAACTACGAGGATCAGCCGACAGCACGCATGGGGATCGTGCTGGTCGGTATGGATGACGTCTATGTGGTCCTCGATCGCTGGCAGGACGACGGCACAGTCAGTCTCCGCGTCTACATCAATCCGTTGGTCATTTGGATTTGGGTGGGGGCCGTCGTTTTCGTCCTCGGCACACTTACACTGTTCTGGCCGCAGCCGGTGCCGGCGATGGCACGCGTGCCGCGGACGCTGGCGGGCCTGGCGCGCGAGGCGTGAGATGAAGCGTCGACGGGGCATCAACGCAGACGGGTGGCGCGATCGTAGACTCCGGTTCGGACTCGTGGCGGTCTGTCTGTTGTGCGTTCTCGTGGCTGCGTGGGCGCCGGTACACGCCGAAGAACCGCTGTCTCCCGAGGCGCTCGAGATCGCCAACCAGCTGAACTGCCCGGTCTGCCAGGGACAGAGCGTGCGTGATTCGAACTCGGAACTCGCCCGCCAGATGCGGCAACTCATCCAGGAGAAGCTCGACCAAGGGCAGACGCGCGAGGAGATTCTCGCCTACTTCGTGGAGCGCTACGGCGTCAGCGTGCTCCGTGAGCCGCCGCGGCAAGGATTTCTGTGGCTCCTCTGGTGGGGACCGGCGATCGGACTGGTCATCGGTATCCTCGCGGTCGCCTTGTACCTCCGGCAGCGTCGTCCAACGACGGAAGAGTCGGCGAGTGACGCTCCCCCTGCTGCTCTCGAGCGGGTCGAGCGGCTGCTGGGCCCGGAAGGAGACTTCCTGCGATGATTTGGGGCACCCTAGTCCTTCTCGTCGTTGCTGTCGTGGTAGTCCTCTTCGTCTTGCAGCCGATCTGGCACGCGCATCGACGCCACGGTGCGAGTGCTGCGCTCCCGACGGCGTTGCTCGATCTCTTCGCTGAGCGCGACGTGGTACTGGCCGCACTGAGGGATCTGCAGCTCGATTACGAGACGGGGAAGGTTGCGGCAACGGACTACGAACGGATGCGTCGCGCCCTCATGGCAGAAGCGGCACGCATTCTCCAGGCGATCGAGGAGTTGAACCAGGTCGTCGAGGTGGAGATCGACCAAGAGATCGCACACCTGCGCGAGCTGGCTCGGCAGATCGACGCGAATGCCTCGACTTCGACGGCAGGTGTCTCGACATGACCGCTTGGGAAGCCGCCGAACCCACCACCGGGCCGGTGCTGGAAGTGACGAGCCTCACGAAACGGTACGGATGGCGTACGGCGCTCGGAGGGGTGAGTTTCCGGCTGTGGGCGGGGGAGTGCCTGTTGATCCTCGGCCCTAACGGGTCTGGCAAGACGACGCTCGTCCGTCTCTTGGTCGGGCTGGCGCGGCCGAGCAGTGGCACCATCGCGTGGTTCGGACGAGAGGTCACGTCGGTACCACTCGAGGTGCGGCAACGTCTCGGCGTGGTCATGCACCGCACGATGCTCGATCCTGAACTTACTGTGTTGGAAAACCTTTCGTACTATGCCCGTCTGTACCGAATCCCGGACGCCACTGAACGGATCCAGACGGTCGCATCCTGGCTGGGGATCGAGGAGCGGCTGCGCGAACGGGTGCGGCAGCTCTCCCGCGGGTTCCAGCAGCGCGTCGCGCTGGCGCGGGCCGTGTTGCATCGGCCGTCAGTGTTACTGCTGGATGAGCCGGATACGGGGTTGGATCGGGCGAGTCGTGCGCGTGTTCTCGACCTGCTCCGCGCACATCGGGAACGTGGTGGAGCGGTGCTGATGACCACGCACGCACTGGATTTCGCTCTCGAGGCGGCCACGCGAGCGCTGTATTTGGAGCGCGGGCGGATCGTCTACGAGGCTTCGAACCACGAGTCCTTACGCGTGCTCGCGGCGACGGTGTCGAGCACTGTGCCGGTCTGACGATGTGGAGTCAGTTCCTCGCCTTGGTCTGGCGCGACATTCTCTCGGAGTTTCGAGCCCGCGAGGTCGTCGTCGGTATGGTCGTCATGGCGCTGTTGACGCTGCTCATCTTCAATTTCGCCTTCGACCTGTCCGGTGCGCAGCGGGTGGCGAGCGGGTCGGGTGCCTTCTGGGTCGCGGTCGTTTTCGCAACCCTCCTGGGGCTCGGTCGGAGCGCTTCGCTCGACCGTCAAGAGGGTGCGTGGGACGGTGTGTTGCTCAGCCCAGTGGAGCGACCGGTCGTCTTTCTCGCCAAGCTCTCGAGCATGCTCGTCTTCGTCGTCCTGGTGGAACTAGTGGCGCTCGTCGTCATGGCGCTCCTGTTCGATTTACCGGTCTTTCGTCCGGGTGTCCTGCTCGTTCTCGCCTTGGGCACCCTCGGTCTCTGTACGTTAGGCACACTGTTCAGCGTGATGACAGCACAAGCGCGGGCTCGTGAGGTGTTGTTGCCAGCGCTGCTGTTTCCGCTCGCGATTCCGGTCGTGATCGGCGCTGTGCGCGCGATGGTGTTGGAGCTCAGTGGTTTCGCGGCCGATGCGGGGCCGTGGAAGAGTCTCCTCGCCGGATTCGCGGTGCTGTTTCTCGCGTTGAGCGTCGCGACCTTCGGAGTGGTCACTGAAGAGTGAGGCATGACCGGCGCGTTCATTGCGGAAAGGAGGACCGAGTGTGACGATGCGGAGTGGTGTCGACTGGTTGTCTCTCTTGGGGGTGGCGGCATTCGCGCTCGTAGCGCTTTCGGTCGCCATGATCTTCTTGTATGCGCCAGCTGACGCGACGCAAGGTGACGTGCAGCGCTTGTTTTACCTGCACCTGCCGCCTGCCTGGCTCGCGTATCTGTCCTTCTTCATCATCTTCGTCAGTAGTGTCGCATTTCTTTTGCGGGGCTCGCCGCATTGGGATCGGCTCGCTCGCTCGGCTGCTGAGCTCGGTTTCATTTTCACCACCCTGGTTCTCCTCACCGGCTCGATCTGGGGTCGGCCGATCTGGGGAACTTGGTGGACGTGGGATGCACGTCTGACCACGACGCTCATCCTGTGGTTCATCTATCTCGGTTACTTCCTCTTGCGGGCGTACGTCGCTGATCCCGAGCGAGGCGCCCGGTATGCGGCGGTGCTCGGGATCGTGGGCTTCGTCGATATCCCGATCATTCACATGTCGGTACGCTGGTGGCGTACCCTGCATCCGGAACCGATCGTCGTGCGGAGCGAAGGGCCAGCGATGCCGCCCGAGATGCTGGTGACGATGCTCGTGACGCTGGTCGCCTTCTTCGCTCTGTATGCCTTCTTGCTCGTCGTCAAGTATCGGATCGAGACGGCGCGTGACGAGGTGCTCTCGCTACGCGCCGCGGCGGACAGTTCGGCGTGAGAAAGGTGGTACGGGGCATGGACACGCTGTGGTATCTTTTCGCTGGCTTCTTCGTCACGTGGCTCATCATGGGAATCTACCTCTTCTCGCTCCGGCGGCAGGTGGAGGTCCTCCGCAACGAGCTCGCGAGCCTGCGTGGCGAACGGAAGGTCACGTCACCGGCGGCCGAATCACAGGCTGTCGGTGATTCCCAGGCTTCGTAACGCCGAAGAGGTCAACAGGTGTCGCGGCGGGCAACGTGTTCGATGCTGCCCGCCGCGAGCCTGGCGATTTCGTCACACTTCCTGACTCTCGGCCGCTCGAATCGCCCGCCAGACGCGCTCTGGCGTGAGCGGCATATCGAGGTGGCGCACGCCGAGCGGGCGGAGTGCGTCGAGCACTGCATTCACGAGCGCCGGCGGAGCGGCAGTCGTACCCGCTTCGCCGACCCCCTTGACCCCGAGCGGGTTGATCGGGCTCGGCGTCTCGCAGTGCGCGGTTTCGATCGCCGGGAGCTGGCTCGCTCGCGGGACGACGTAGTCGAGGAAACTCTGTACCAGCGGTTGACCATGTTCCGAATACACGATCGCCTCGTAGAGGGCTTGCCCGAAGCCCTGGGCGACGCTGCCGTGGATTTGCCCCTCCGCAAGCAGCGGGTTGACGACGCGACCACTGTCATCGACCGCGAGGTAACGCAGTACGGTGATCTCGCCGGTGTCGGGGTCGATCTCGACCATAGCGATGTGTACGCCGAAAGGCACGTTACGCCGTCCTGGATTGAAGTATCGTGTCGCTTCCAACCCGGGCTCGATGCCGCCAGGTGGACCTTCCATGACGTAGGCGAGGCGAGCGATCCGTTGCCAGCCGACAGAGCGGTCAGGAGCGCCACGCACGAAGAACGTTTCGTGCTCGTACGCGATATCCTCCGGCGCGGCTTCCAAGACCTGGGCAGCGAGGAGCTGAGCCTTCGCCAGGACGTCTCGTGCGGCGAGGTACGCGGCGGAACCACCGAGGGCCGTGCTACGGCTCCCGAACGTCCCGATCCCCTGTTGGACTGCCGCGGTGTCCCCGGTGACGGCACGGATCCGCTCGAGGGGTATCTGGAGTACTTCGCCGACGACCTGTGCCAGCATCGTCGCATGGCCTTGACCGCTCGGCGTGATGCCGCAAAGGACAGTCACGGAGCCATCGGGATGAACCCGTACTGTCGCCGATTCCCAGCCGGGGCCCGAAAGTTCACAAAACGTCGCCAAGCCTATACCGACAAGTCTCCCCTGTTCCCGGAGCTGAGCTTGCTGTCGCCGCGCGCCCTCGTAGTTGAAGCGCCGTAGCGCTTCGGCGAGTACGCGCGGGTAATCCCCGCTGTCGTAGGTCACGCCGGTCGGTGAACGATAGGGGAACTCGTCGGGACGCAGGAGGTTCCGCTCGCGAACGGTGACAGGATCGAGCCCGAGTCGGGCAGCGGCCGTATCCATCACTCGTTCCAAGAGGTAACTAGCCTCCGGCCGCCCGGCGCCGCGATAGGCCGACTGCGGTGTGGTGTTCGTGACCACACACCGAATGCGCGATCGGAGCGCCGGAACGCGGTACGGGCCGGCGAGAGCTAAACCGGTCAGCACGGCCGTCGGCCGCGTCGTGGCGGCGTTCCAGGCTCCGAGGTTGCTGACGATGTCGACGTCGAGAGCGAGGAGCGTTCCGTCGCGGCGAAACGCTGCTCGCACACGCTGTCGCTGATCCCGACCGTGGTTCGTAGCGACGAAACTCTCCGAGCGCGTCTCCGTCCATCGGACAGGTCGGCGCAGCCTCCAGGCGAAAGCAGCGACGAGCGCGTACTCCGGGTAGATGCCGCTCTTGGCCCCGAAGGCACCACCGACGTCCGGGGCGATGACGCGGATACGGTGCTCGGGGAGTCCCAGGACGGCAGCGATGCCGCCGCGCAGCGTGTGCGGCGTCTGAGTCGAGGCCCACACCGTCAGCTGCTGCGAGCGTTCGTCGTAGACCGCAGCGGCTGCCCGCGGCTCCAGGAAGGCAGCGTAGACACGTTGGTTCTGCAAAGACAACTCGACGATCTCGTCAGCGGTGGAGAAGGCGTCCTCGACGTCGCCGTGCTGGTGTTCGGCCGCGAAGGCGACGTTGTCCGGCCACTCTGGGTGGATGAGGGGTGCTGTGGGCAGAAGCGCCGCTTCCGGGTCGACGACCGCTGGAAGCTCCTCGTATTCGATGATCACTTCGGCAGCGGCGTCCGCTGCTGCTGCCGGCGTCTCGGCCAGGAGGGCGACCACTCCCTCACCGACGTAGCGTGCCCGATCGACTGCCAAAGGGTAGCGCTGCTGGGGACGCACACCAGCCGATTGCGGCGGTGTCGGGAAGGGGTGGAGCCACGTCGCCAGTGCTTTACCGTCGAAGGCGGCAACGAAGCCCGGCACCCGTTCGGCACTACTCCAATCGATCGTCCTGATGAGCGCGTGGGGGTACGGGCTTCGGACGACGACGAGCGAGAGCGCACCCTCGAGGTGAAGATCGGCGGTGAACGTCGCTTCACCGCGCAGAAACGGTTCGTCTTCGAGGCGACGAATACTGCGACCGATGTAGCGGCCTGCCATCGTTCCACGTTCCTCACGCGTCATACCCGACCCATTCGACAGTGTAGGGAGAGGAGCTGGGACGCGGAAGGGTAGTGTCCCAGATAGAGGAATAGGGGAAGGCGTTCAGGCGAGGGAGCGCGCACTGCGCCAGTCGGCCAAGATCTGCTCGTCGTGCGGGAAGGCGAGCGGCGGGAGAGCGTCGAGAGGGAACCACCGCACTGCGCGGCTTTCTTCGCTGGTCACCAGCGTTCCGCTGAGCGGGTGCCCCTCGTAGACGACGAGGACGACAGGGTTGCCAGCCTGGGAGTACACGCCGACGAGCCGCCCGAGCGCGACGTCGATGCCGGTTTCCTCGCGCACCTCGCGGCGCGCTGCGTCCTCCAGCTGTTCGCCTCGTTCGACGAAGCCAGAGGGGAAACTCCACAGCCCCGCGCCAGGCTCGATCGCGCGTTGCTGCAGCAGCACCTGCTCGTCTCGCGTGACGATGACGGCGACAGCGACCTTCGGGTCGCTGAAAAACGCCCGCGCGCACTGCGGGCAGTACGGCCGGGGGCGCCCCGCGACCACGCGCGGGACTAAGTCGGATCGACAGTACGGACAGTACCGAATGTCCTCATCGAAGTTCGGCATCATCGCGCTCTCGCTCACTGGTGCACAGGCGACGTGCTCGCTCGATGTCATCCGGCGTATCGAGATCGATCGGCGTGCGGTGCTGGCGCGCATCGAACTCGACGATCGATGCCTGGTGTTTGGCGAGGAGGGGGCGCGCTCCCGTATCGCCCCGGAGTTCCGCGAGTTCCGCAAACAGTGCTCGCCCGATGAGGACCGGGTTGCCGGGCCCGTCGTCGTAGCGAGGACGCACGATCGGAGCGCCGGTAACGGCGAAGCGTTCGATCAGACCGTCGACGATCTCGGCACCGACGAACGGTTGGTCGCCCAAGAGAAAGACGACGGCATCGCAGTCGGCCGGAACCGCCTCGAGCCCCGCCCGCAGCGAGGAGCTTTGCCCCTCCTCGGGACGATGGTTGACTACGATGGTGCAGCCACGCGTGTCGAGAGCCGACAACGCGCGCGCGACGTCCGGGTTCACGACGAGGATGACCGGAGCGAGGCGCGTCTGTCGAACCGTATCGAGGACATGCTGGAGCGCAGGTTTGCCGCACACCTCGACGAGTTGCTTCGGTCGACCGAGGCGCGTCGACAGACCAGCCGCCAGGACGATACCGGCCACGCGCAACACGAACGAGCAGTCCTCCAGGCTGGATCAGGTTCGGTCGCTCGATGCTGGCGCGGGCTCCGACTTCGCTGCTCGGAGCGGCTGCCCGCTGCGACCGCGACGGACAGCGATGATCTCCGCCAAGATGCTGACGGCAATTTCGGCTGGAGTCTTCGCCCCGATGTCGATGCCGATCGGTGCATGGATCCGCGCCAGCTCCTCGTCGCTGAATCCTGCACGGCGGAGACGTTCGAGCCGCTGTTGGCTGGTCTTGCGGCTGCCGATCGCGCCGATGTAACCGGCACGCGAGCGCAAGGCGACGTGGAGCGCCGGATCCTCGAACTTTTCGTCGTGCGCCAAGATCACGATATCGGTCTGCGGTGTGATCTTGATGTTCGCCAGCGCTTCATCCGGCCAGGCTACGATGAGCTGGTCGGCGTGCGGGAAGCGCTCGCGCGTGGCGAAGAACTCGCGGGCGTCGATCACTGTCGTCCGGTAGCCGAGCTCCTTGGCCATCGCGACCAGCGGGATGGCGATATGCACAGCCCCGACGACGACGAGGTGCCGGGGTGGGAGGTGAGCTTCGAGGTAGACCTCGACCTCGGACCCGTCGGGGAGGCGATAGGTACGGATTCCAGCCTCACCGCTCTGGAAGAACGATTCCGCGTCGGCACAGACGGCTGCGTCGAGTTCCGGCGAGCCGAGCGAGCCGACAGTCCGGCCGTCCTCGTAGACGAGCAGCGTACGTCCCAGCGGCTCACCGCTCACGACCGTGGCGGTGACGACTGCTTCTTCCTCGGCCAAGGCTCGTCGCAGTGCTTCGAACACATCCGCGTTCATGACTTCCTCACCAACGGTTCGACGAAGACATCGATAATCCCGCCGCAGCTGAGGCCGACGTCCCACGCCTGTTCGTCGGAGATGCCGTACCGTACCAGGCGGGGACGACCCGACTCGAGGACCTCGAGCGCGACCTCGAACACGGCGCCCTCGACGCAGCCACCGCTGACCGAGCCGGCCATCCGCCCAGAGCGGGTGACGGCCATCTTGGCTCCGACCGGTCGTGGCGACGAACCGATGGCGCGGACGACAGTCGCCAGAGCGATCTCTTCACCCTCTTGGATCCAGCGTTCGATTTCCGGCAGGATGTCGCGCATCGTCGTCCTCCTACGCTGCGGAAGTCTCCGGTAGCACCGCGTGTTGGCGCCGTACCGGTCGCTTCTGGTCGATGTGACTCAGGTGCTTCGCCAAGGCCTCGAGGCTGGCGAAGTTGTGGATCGGCATGAAGTCGTCGATATAGGGCAGGGCCGCCTGCATGCCCCGTGTCAGCGGTTCGTAGCGCGGTGACCCGAGCAACGGGTTGAGCCAAATCAGGCGATAGCACGAGCGCTGCAAGCGCGCCATTTCTTGCGCGAGCAGGTTGGGGTCACCACGGTCCCAGCCATCGCTGATGATCAGGACCACGGCGCCGTTGCGCAGCACGCGGCGTGCCCACTCCTGGTTGAAGGTCTGCAACGACTGTCCGATGCGTGTACCGCCTGACCAGTCTTGGACTTCCCGCGCGACGCGCCGCATCGCCTCGTCGATGTCCTGGTGCTTGAGCAACCGCGTGACGCGTGTCAAGCGCGTCCCGAAGACGAAGGCCTCGACCTTGGCCATCCCGTTCTCGATCGCGTAGATGAACTGCAGCAAGATGCGGCTGTAGCGGTCCATGGAACCACTGACGTCGCAGATGACCACCAGCTGGCGCGGCTTCGTCTTCGTCTCGCGTCGGGCGATGGTGAGCGGCACGCCGCCCGTCTGGAGCGAGCGCCGCATCGTCCGCCGCGGATCGATGAAGCGCCCCTTCGGCGAGGCGACCTTACGCCGGGAGCGGCGTCGACCGATCTCCCAGGTCAGTTGCTGCATGAAGCGACGGATCTGCTGGAGTTCCTCCTCGGTGAAGTCAGCGAAGTCCTTTTCTCGCAGAACCTCGGCTGGGCTGTAGCTGAAAGCATCGGCGAGCGACTCCTCGTCGCTGGCTTCACCTTCCTCTGCCTCGTCGATCGCTTCGATCGCCTCGAGCCGACGTCCGCGGGTTCCCTCGAGCGTGGTGCCTTCGCGCTCCTCCAGCTCCTCGCCCTCTTCCGGTGCGAGCTCGATGACGTCGTCGGGTTCAACCTGCTGGAGGAGACCGTCGGGAAGCTCTGGCTTGGCGCGCCAGTAGAGGTCGAAGAGCCGCTCGAACACTGGCATATCGTCCTTGTGCGTGACGAGGCAGGCACGTGCGGCCTCGCGGAACTCCTCGCGCCGGCTGATGTCGATGTGTTCGATGGCGCGCACGAAGTCCATCGCCTGACCGGTCGTCGTTTTCACCCCGGCGCGGCGCAGCAACCGCGCGAAGGTGAGTGCACGTTGCGCGAAGTTCATCGTCGCCGTCATGGTTCGGTACCTCTACCGAGCCCAGATGGGCCGAGTCTCATTCCTGCGTCGCTGCGGCGACGAGTTCCTCCAGCCGCTTCTTGCGGATGTGCTGGAGGTCCTCCTGGTGTTTGAGGATGGCTCCCAATGTCGCCGAGGCGATTTCGACGCTGAGCTGACTCTGATTGAGTGCGAGCAGTGCAGCGGCCCAGTCGAGCGTTTCGGCGACTCCTGGGAGCTTGTAGAGGTCCTCGCGGCGCAGCGCCTGGATGAAGCGCGCTACCTGCAATGCCAAGCGTTCCGGAATCCCAGGCAGTTTCACGCGGAGAATCTCGAACTCCTTCTCGAGCGACGGATAGTCGATCCAATGATAGAGGCACCGCCGCTTGAGCGCGTCGTGGAGCTCCCGCGTCCGGTTGGACGTGATGATCACGTACGGCGGGTGCTCGGCGCGGATCGTGCCGATCTCCGGAATCGTGATCTGAAAATCCGAAAGCAGCTCGAGCAGGAACGCTTCGAATTCTTCGTCGGCGCGGTCGATCTCGTCGATCAAGAGGACGGCTGGCTTGCCGCGATGCCGAATCGCCTTGAGCAGCGGACGCTCGATCAAGAACTCTTCGCTGAAGATCTCGTGCATCGCAGCGTCCCAGCCGACCTGCTGGTCCTCGAGCAGACGGATCGCCAGCATCTGGCGCGGGTAGTTCCACTCGTAGACCGCGTGACTGACGTCGAGTCCCTCGTAGCACTGGAGCCGAATCAGGTCCGTATCCAGCACCTGCGCCAGGACCTTGGCGACCTCCGTCTTGCCGACGCCGGCTTCACCCTCGAGGAGGAGCGGCTTCGGCAACTTGAGCGCGAGATAGATCGCTGTCGCCAGGCTCGTGTCGCACACGTAGCGGTGTGCGGCGAGAGCCCGCTGCACTGCCTCGACCGATGTCAGCTCTGTAACCGTCACGATTCACCTCGACCTTTCTGACATGCCGTCGAAAAAGTATACCAAACGATGCCCACCACAAATCAGGACGCGCCCGGGGTGACACCCCCGGGCGCGGGACGCTCGACCATGGAGCCGGATCAGCCGCGGGCGCGCTGGACTGCCTGCGTAAGTGCGCGCTTGACGAAAACGCGCGTCAGGTGCGCCCGGTACTCTTCGCTCGCGAAGATGTCGCTGTTGAAGGTCATCCCCTCACTCGCCAGCTGGCTCGCCGCCTCGATCGCTTCCGCCGTCGGCTCCTTGCCGACCAAGGACTGCTCGACGTTCTGGCGGCGCACAGCGTAGGGGCCGGCCCCGGTGACCCCGACGCGTACTGCGCTGACGGTACCGTCGTCTGCGAGCGTCACCACAGCCGCTGCGCCCACCACGGCGTATCCCGATGCCGGATTGGCGAACTTCTGATAGGACATACCGGTGCGGGCTGGCGGCTTGGGAATGGCCACTTCCGTCAGGATCTCGTTCGGTTGCAGCGCCGTGGTGAAGAGGTCGACGAAGAACTGGTCAGCCGGGATCGTCCGCTCGCCGTTCGGTCCGACTGCCTTGATCTCGGCCCCGAGAGCGAGAACGACCGCCGGGAGATCGGCAGCCGGATCGGCATGTGCCAGCGATCCGCCGATTGTCCCCATGTTGCGTACCTGCAGATCGCCGATCACGTCGATCGCTTCGGGGAGGATCGGCAGGACCTGCCGGATCAGGTCGGAGCGCTGAAGGTCGTCGTACCGTGTCATCGCACCGATGACGATGCGGTCACCGGCATCCCGGATCCCGGCCAGTTCCGCGATCCGGGAGATATCGATCAGCGCCGACGGTGTCGCCAGGCGCAGCTTCATCGCCGGAATGAGGCTATGGCCCCCGGCGAGCAGCTTGGCGTCCGGATTTTCGACGAGAAGCTTGAGCGCTTCCTGGACCGAACCGGCTCGGTAATAGCTGAAGGTGCTCGGGTACATCGTCCGCTCCCCTTCCGTTCTGTCCTACGGGACTGGAACGCTCCAGTTCCCCAGCGTCACTCCTCTCAGCGCGCGTGCTCGCGGATCGCTCGCCAGATGCGCTCTGGCGTCAGTGGCATATCGATGTGGTCGATGCCGAACGGCGCGAGGGCGTCGATCACCGCGTTGGCCACGGCCGGGGTCGAGGCGATCGTCCCGGTCTCACCGGCACCCTTGACGCCCATCGGGTTGACCGGTGTCGGTGTGACGGTGCGGTCGACGGTAAAGGACGGCAGCATGCTCGCCTTCGGCAGCGCGTAGTCCATGAGCGAGGCAGTCAGGAGCTGTCCCGTTTCGTCGTATGCCGCGTACTCGTACACGGCTTGGGCCAAGCCCTGCGCGATGCCGCCGTGGACCTGCCCATCGACGATCATCGGGTTGATGACGTTCCCCACGTCGTCGACCGCGACGTACTTGAGGAAGCTGACCTTACCGGTCTCGGGATCGACTTCGACCACACAGATGTGGCAGCCGAACGGGAAGGTATTGTTGACCGGATCGAAGAAGTGTGTTGCCTCGAGCCCCGGCTCGATGTCGCGCGGCAGCTTCCAGGCCAGGTAGGCCTGCAGAGCTACCTCCTGGAAGGTCATCGCGCGGTCCGGCGCACCCTTCACGAAGAAGCGACCGTTCTCGAAGACGAGATCCTCGGGCGATACCTCGAGCAGGTGCGCGGCGATGCGCTGCGCCTTTTCCTTGACCTTGCGGCAGGCATGGACGAGCGCTGCGCCGCCGACAGCAGTGCTGCGGCTCCCGTAAGTCCCCATGCCGAACGGCACCATCTCGGTATCGCCGTGCACGATCTCGACGTCGTCGAAGGGGACACCGAGTTCGTCGGCGACGAGCTGAGCGAAGGTCGTTTCCTCACCCTGCCCGTGTGGATTGGAACCCGTGAAGACGGTCACCTTACCAGTGGGATGGACCCGAACCGTCGCACTCTCCCACAGGCCACCCTGGAAGCCCATCGCCCCCGCAGCCTGGGAGGGAGCCAGACCGCACACTTCGACGTAGGTGGAGAACCCGATACCGATATACCGCCCCTGCTGGCGCAACTGTGCCTGCTGCTGACGGAGGTTCTGGTAGTCCACGAGCTCCAGTGCCCGGTCGAGCGTCGCCTCGTAGTCGCCGCTGTCGTACTGGAGCCCGGTCGGCGTGGTGTACGGGAACTTGCCCTTGGGGATGAAGTTCTTGCGGCGGATCTCCGCGGGATCCATGCCGAGTTCGCGCGCGAGCAGATCGATCATCCGCTCGAGCAGATAGGTGGCTTCCGGGCGTCCGGCGCCACGATAGGCGTCCGTCGGCGTCGTATTCGTGAGGACGCCATAGACATCGCAGTGGACTACCGGGATCGCGTAGGGACCTTGCAGCATCAGGCCGAACAACCAGGTCGGCACACCAGGTGCAGCGGTCGAGAGATAGGCCCCCATGTTGGCGTAGGCGCGGACCCGCACGCCGGTGATCGTGCCGTCCCGCTTGGCAGCGATGTCGACGTACTGGATGTGATCGCGCCCGTGGATCGTCGCGACGTAGTTCTCCTGGCGCGTTTCGATCCACTTGATCGGCCGCCCGAGGTCCTTGCTGATCGCGGCCGCGATCATCTCGCCGGCGTACATCGGGATCTTGCTCCCGAAACCGCCGCCGACGTCGGTCGCGATGACGCGAATCTGCGTCTCCGGCAACCCGGTGACTGCGGAGAGCAGCAAGCGGTGCACGTGTGGATTCTGACTCGTGCACCAGATCGTGAGTTCACCCGTCCCTGGGTTGTAGGCAGCCAGCGCACCGCGCGGCTCCATCGCGGTCGGGATGAGCCGGTGGTTGACGAGCCGACGCGAGAGGCGGACCTCCGCTGCGTTCCAGGCAGCCTCGAAGTCCCCCGCGTGGAGCTTCCAGTGGAACGCGAGATTGTTCGGTACCTCGTCGTAGAGCTGTGGAGCGCCGGGCTCGAGCGCCTTCTCCTGATCGACGACCGCCGGCAGCGGCTCGTACTCGACGTCGATCGCCTCGACCGCGTCCTGGGCGGCGTAGCGGTTCTCGGCGACGACGACGGCGACCGCATCACCGACGTAGCGGACCTTGTCGACCGCGACGGCGCGGTAGGTCGGTACCTTGAGGTCACTGTCGGGAATCAGCCACGCGCAGGGTACTGGTCCCAGCTTGTCGACGAGGTCCTGCCCAGTGTAGACCGCGACTACCCCAGGGATGGTGCGCGCCTTGGTGGTATCGATGCGGACGATCCGAGCGTGGGCGTGTGGACTCCGCTTGATCGCCATCACGAGGGTACCGGGGAGCCGGATATGGTCGGTGAAGTTCCCGCGACCCGTGAGGAGTCGCGGATCCTCGCGCCGCTTGACCGATGCGCCGAACATCTTGGTGACAGCCATGGCTCCCTCCTTCCGTTGCGAGGTGCCCGGACGCTAGCCGCCCGACCCGTGCCCGGTCTCAGCTTCCGCTGCGCATCTTTTCCGCAGCGTACTGGATCGCGCGTACGATGTTCTGATAGCCCGTGCAGCGGCAGAGGTTCCCCTCGATCGCGTGGCGGATCTCTTCCTCAGTCGGGTTGGGGTTGCGCTGCAGGAAGTCGACCGCGGTCATGATCATGCCCGGCGTGCAGTAGCCGCACTGGAGACCGTGCTTTTCCCAGAACCCTTCCTGAACGGGATGGAGTTGACCATCGCGCGCGAGCCCTTCGATGGTAGTGATCTCCGCTCCATCCGCCTGGACGGCGAAGATGGTGCAGGACTTCACCGCCTTACCGTTCATGAGCACGGTACAGGCTCCGCACTGGCTGGTATCGCAGCCGATGTGGGTCCCGGTCAGGTTGAGCACGTCGCGGAGGTAGTGGACTAGGAGGAGACGCGGTTCGACGTCGTGCGTGTACGTGACACCGTTCACCGTGACCGTGATCTGCATCGCTCCACTCCTTCCCGATGCTCCGACACTCGACCCCACTCCTAGGCGCTCGTAGCCATGTTGCGCTCGATGCAGGCGAAGAACTGTTCGATCATCCGCTTCGCCACACCTCCCAGCATTCGCTGTGCCACGCCGGCGAACGGTCCACCCAGCTCGACATCACCCTCGTACACGATTTCGGTCGTGCTGTCGTCGACGGCGCGGAGCTGGACCGAGCCGTTGCCGCGGGCGAACCCTGGCTTTCCTTGCCCCTCGACCATCATGCGATAGGACTCGGGCGGATTGACATCGGAGAGCTGGATCTTCCCGGTAAAGGTTCCCTTCACCGGCCCGATCGCGACGGTCATCGCCATTTCGTACTGATCCGGCGCGACCCGGTTGAGGTTCTCGACGCCCGGAAGGCAGCTGGCGATAGCGTCCGGATCGGTCAAACGGGCAAAGAGGGCCTCACGAGGGGCTCGTATGGTGTAGCTACCCGAGATTTTCACTCTCGCTCCCTTCCCTGGCTACTGAACCCGCGCACCCCTCCCGCAGCGTTCCCCCACTGCTCGGCGTTGCCGACCTCGTGGATGAGCCTCGGCTCCCGCGTTGGCTCGATCGGAACGACTCTGCGGGTCTGTGGCTTCCAACCTCATCATACGGCCGCCAACGAGAGCGGTCAAGAGGTTAGGCCCTCAGCGTGCGTTGGCTCGGTGGACGGGGAACGTTACCAACCGTACGGAATGTTGCGCCGGGGGTTGAGCGGCGGATAGACGGGAGAACTGAGATAGTGCGCACAACGGCGCCAGAACTGTTGTCGCTCCTCATCCGCCAGGAACGGGGCGAGCAGGCGATCGACCCAGCGGCGATGAGAGAGGAGTCTCCGCACGTCAGCGAGGAGCTCACTCGGTATCGGCTCACCACAGAACTCCCAAAGAATCGTCCGCAACTTCGGATCGACGTGGAAGGTCAATCCGTGGTCGATGCCCCAGATGCGACGATCGTAGCGGCCCAGAAAGAGATGGCTGGCTTTGCGGTCCGCGTTGTTCGTGATCAGGTCGAAGAAGGCGATCCGTTGCAGCTGCGCCCGGTACTGGTGACCGCGCAGTGGGCGATCGTGAGGCTCGACGTAGAGCTGGAGCGTGCCGATACCGTATGGCCCTTCACGAATGACGGTCGGTGGAACGAAAGACCAGCCGAGGATTCGGCTGAGGAGATAGGCAGCGTACTCGCGACGATAGAGGGTGCCACAGGGAAAGTCCCAAAGCGGGGCCTCGCCACGGGCAGGCTTGTAAATGGCGATCAAGTTCGGTACCAAGGTTTGCTCCAGGACGACGGCGAAGGTACCGTTGGTACCCCAGGGGACGAGCTCCATGTGCACGATGTGGCCGACACGAAGAGCGTGAAGGATAGTCCGGACGTGCAGCGGCCCCTGTGCGACGGTGAGTCGATATCGTGTCGAGTGCCGATTCGTTCGTTCCGCTACCATCGTGGTACCCCGTCGCCGGGAGGTGTCGAGTGGTGGTCCGTTCTCGAGCGACACAACCATAGCATACGAGTGCCGCTGGTTGGCGAATGGAGCGAAAGAGTACGATTAGCCATGTACGTCGGCCCTCGGCGCTGCTGGTGGCCGTGCGCGACGGCCATCGAAGGGAAACTCGGGTCGGCCTGCAGTCGGGTGGGTGAGGAGCATACGGTACGGTCGATCGGTTCGATCGCGCAGCTGGACAGGGAGGAGCACGCGTGAAAGTGACAATCGAGCGTCTGCCGCAGAGTACAGTGCGACTCGATATCGCGGCGGACGAGCAGGAGTTCGCGGACGCACTCGAGCGCGCCTTCCGACGCATCAGCCAGCGGGTACAAGTGCCGGGCTTTCGGCCGGGTCGAGCACCGCGGACCTTGGTCGAGCGTCGGGTGGGACGCGAATTCATCGTTGCCGAAGCGCAACGCGAACTGATGGATCGGCTGTACCACGAGGCGCTCCAACAACACGAGTTGATCCCGGTCTCTGATCCGGAAGTGGAGGTCTACCAGGAAGAGCCGCTCGCCTTCCGCGTCGAGGTACAGGTGTATCCACAGGCAGACCTCGACGGGTACCGGGACATCCGCGTCGAACCCCGGGAGGTCTCCGTCACCGACGAAGAAATCGATGCCGTGATCGAGCAGGTGCGGCGCAGTCAGGCCATCTGGAAGACACCGGAGGAGCCGAGGCGGCCGCAGGACGGCGACCAAGTCGTGGTCGACATCGAGGCCTACGAGGGTGACCAGCCGTTCCAAGAGCCGCTTCGCAACGCCACCTTCGTCCTCGGCGAGAGTAACCTGTTCACGGAGATCGACCAAGCCATCCGCTCGCTCCTTCCGGGTGAAGAGACGGAGTTCGATATCGCGTTCGCCGAGGACGACGAGCGGGTCAATCCGGAGCTACGCGGCAAGACGCTCCATTACAAGGTGAAACTGCACGAGGTCAAGGAGCGCGAGCTGCCCGAGCTCGACGATGCCCTCGCGCAGTCCCTGGGCGCGGCGACGCTGGCCGAACTCCGCGACCGTATCCGCCGCGATCTCCTGCGCCAGAAGGCGCAGGCGGCTCGGGCAGAGGTGCTGCAGCTCGCCGTCGACCGGCTCGTCGAGGTCGCGACGTTGGAGCTCCCGCCGGCGCTGATCGATCGCCAGGTGGCCTCCGAGATCGAGCGACTGCGCGAACGCTTACGCCAGCAGGGGACCAGCCTGGAGGAATACCTCCGTTTCCAAGGAAAGACGCTCGAGGAGTTCGCGCAGGAGCTGCGACCGGAGGCCGAAGCGCGGTTGCGCCGCTTCTTCGTCTTGGAAGCGTTCGCCGAGGTGGAAGGCATTCAGGTCAGCGAAGAGGAGTTGGAGGCCGAGATCGAGCGCTTGGCGGCGGCGAGCGGCCGACCGGACGAGTACCGGGCCTTCTACAGCGTGCCCTCCATCAGGAACTATCTGGCTGACGAGCTGCAAGAGCGCAAGGTGAGCGAGCGGCTCATCGAGTTGGTCACCGAAGGGCGTGGCCCGGTCGTCGGGGAGGCCGCCGCTCTGTTGGCCGGCGAGGAGGTAGCACCCGAGGCGGCACCGGACGGGGACAGCGAGTCGAGCGCTGGCGCCTCGACTACCGAGGAGTCGGCCGCAGAGCCTACCGCTCAGGATGGCGAAGCGGCATCAGCATCCGTCGAAACCACAGCGTCGACCGAGAAATGCGAAGGGTGAACAGGGAGGCACCATGGACCGCGACATCCGTCCCGAACTCGTTATCCCGATGGTGATCGAGACGACCAGCCGCGGTGAGCGTGCGTACGACATCTACTCCCGTCTCCTGCGGGACCGGATCATCTTTTTGGGAACCCCGATCGACGATCAGGTCGCCAATGCGGTGATCGCCCAAATGCTGTTCCTCGCCCACGAAAACCCGGAAGCGGACATCAAGCTGTACATCAACAGTCCAGGCGGGCTCGTCTACGCCGGCCTCGCGATTTACGACACGATGCAGATGATCGAGCCTGACGTGGCGACCTACTGCATCGGCCTGGGGGCGAGCATGGCAGCGGTGTTGCTCGCGGCCGGCGCCAAGGGCAAGCGCTTTGCGTTGCCGCACTCACGCGTGTTGATCCACCAGGGAACCTCCGGTTTCCGCGGTTCGGTGCCGGACATCGAGATCCAGGCGCGCGAGACGCTCAATCTCACGACGATGCTCACCGAATTGCTCGCCTTCCATACCGGACAACCGTTCGAGCGCGTGAAGCGGGATACCGAACGGGACTACTTCATGAGTGCCTACGAGGCGAAGGAGTACGGTATTGTCGACCACGTGCTCGAGCCGGTGAAACTGCAGCGAGCGTCGTGAGCAGACGAGGCTGGAGAAGGGGCGATGGGAATGACGACGCGTGGGGGCCGGGTCTTTTATCGCTGTTCCTTCTGTGGCAAGAGCCAGGAGGAAGTCCGACGACTGATCGCTGGACCGAACGGTGTCTTCATCTGCGACGAGTGTGTGCAACTGTGCCAGGAGATCATCCAGGAGGAATCCCCCAAGCAACGATCGACTCCTGCCCTCACGCACATCCCGACGCCCAAGCAGCTCTACGAGCAACTCAGCCAGTACGTCATCGGTCAGGATCGGGCGAAGAAGGTTCTCTCGGTCGCCGTCTACAACCATTACAAGCGGATCCTGATGGGCGAGGAGAGCGACGTCGAGCTGCAGAAGAGCAACATCCTGCTGATCGGTCCGACGGGAAGCGGGAAGACGCTCCTCGCCCAGACACTGGCGAAGCTCCTCGATGTGCCGTTTTCGATTTCCGACGCCACGACCCTGACCGAAGCGGGCTACGTCGGTGAGGACGTCGAGAACATCTTGCTCCGTCTCATCCAGGCCGCCGGGGGTGACATCCAGCGTGCGCAGATGGGGATCATCTACATCGACGAGATCGACAAGATCGCGCGCAAGAGCGATAGCCCGTCGATCACGCGGGACGTGTCCGGCGAGGGCGTGCAACAGGCGCTGCTCAAGATCCTGGAGGGGACGATCGCCAATGTGCCACCGCACGGTGGACGCAAGCACCCCCATCAGGAATACATCCAGATCGACACGAAGAACATCTTGTTCATCTGCGGCGGCGCGTTCGAGGGGCTCGACGAAATCGTCCGTCGGCGCATCGGCAAGGATTCGACGATCGGCTTCGGCAAGACCGCCCGCAACGATGGCCGCGAGGAAAACGTCCTGCATCAAGTCATTCCCGACGACCTCCTCAAGTTCGGGCTCATTCCCGAGTTCATCGGGCGTCTGCCGGTCGTCGCGGCGCTCGATCCTCTGACACACGACGACTTGGTACGTATCCTGGTCGAGCCGAAGAATGCGCTGGTGAAGCAGTACCAAAAGATCTTCGCCATGGACAACGTGGAGCTCATCTTTACCCCCGATGCGCTGCACGCAACGGCTGACCTCGCTGAACGGCGTGGTACCGGTGCACGCGGTCTGCGCACCACGCTCGAAGAAGTGCTCCTCGACGTGATGTACGAATTGCCGTCCCTGCAAGGCGTGCGCAAGTGCGTCGTGACGGCTGACGTGATCTACCGCCGCCGACCGCCGTTATTGCTGACAGCCAACGACGAGCCGGTCGAGTTCCGGTACGAGGAAAGCGCGTGAGCGCTACCCCGCCTCGACGCGAACTGGGCCGGGGATCATTCCCGGCCCGGTCTATATCCGGAAGCGGTATCGTTCGCGTAGATGTTCACTCCTTCTTGAGCCGCCGGTGCGGCGAGCGGCGCTTCTCGTACTCGAGAATGTCCTGCAAGTGCTCGCGGTAGTGCTCGTAGGTGTCGGGCGCGACGAGTTCGCGCGTCAGCACCGGCGTGCGCTCCAGAACCTCGAGCAGTTTTTCGTGCGTCTCGGTGAACCTGTCCCAGACCTCGCGCAACGAAAGACGCTGATTGCGCCGGATCTCTTCTTCGTTGAACGCATCGATGTCCTCGATCGTGGGTGGTTCACGACCTTCCTCGAGTGCCTGGATGCGCTGCATCAGGATGCGTTCCCACGTCGCGATATGGGCCATCATGTCCTTGAAGGAAGAGGCTCCCCAAGAGCCGGTTTCGACGATCTCGTGCTCCGTCAGGCTGCGCAGCGCGTTACGGAGCTCCACCCAAGCGTGCTGGATGTCCTGGAGAATCGCTCGTCGTTCGTTGATATCGATCGTCATTCCACTCCCTCCCTGTAGACGGCTGAGACCTTGACTCGGTCGCGCGGTGCCGGTCTCAGCGTACCATGACCATCGGACGTCTGACGGCCTGCCGGAAGAAGCGTCTCTGCCTTGCCAGTAGCGAGTAACGAAAAAGCCCGGGCTTTCGAACCCGGGCTCCTGAGCCTGTTCTTCACTCGCTGCGGCGCTGCATCCCCGTGACTAGGGTGATCCAGTAGAGCAAGTTCAGGACCGCGGCGACGAGGCCTGCCACGTAGGTCAGGGCTGCGGCGTTCAACACGGCTCGGTTCTGCTCGAGTTCCGTCCGATCGACGAACCCCATCGTGGTGAGCGCAGCCAGCGCTCGGCGACTGGCGTCGAACTCGACCGGCAAGGTGAGAAGAGCGAACAGCGTGCCAGTCGCGAAGAGCGCGATGCCGAGCCACGCCAGGCCGCTGACACCGATCACGATCCCGGCCAGGATCATGATCCAGCCGATGTTCGTCCCGATATTGACGACAGGGACGATCGCCGTGCGCAACTGCAGGGGCACGTACCCCTGCTGGTGCTGGATGGCGTGTCCTGTCTCGTGGGCGGCGATCCCGAGGGCGGCGACCGATCGTCCGTAGTACACCGGCTCGGAGAGCCGCACGACGCGCCGCAGCGGGTCGTAATGGTCGGTCAATTCACCTGGCGTCAGTTCGACCGGGACGTCGAAGAGCCCATGTCGATCCAGAATGGCGCGCGCCACTTGCGCGCCACTCAACCCGAGCCGGTTGGGGACGTTCCCATATTTGCCGACCGTCGACCGGACACGCCACTGGGCGAAGAGCATCAGCAGCAGCGCGGGTGTGATGAAGACGAAGTACATCGGATCCAGGTAGAACACGTCCATGCCTCCTTCCGGTATGCAACCGCCACACACCGGAGCAGCCGCAGACTCGCCGCGACTGCTCTGGTGTGCAACGATGCATAGTCAAGTATGGTCGATCGCGCGCACGGCTGTCGAGCGGATCCGGAGAGCGCGAGGGAGGAACCAGTGGAGAAGGATATCGCTGTCGTCGAGGAACTCATGCGTTCGTTGGTCGAGCGGTACGATGCGGCATTTTCGGCATCTGGGGGGGTGCTACCGATTTATCGCGTACTCGCCTATCACATGGGCTGGGTGGATGAGACCCTGCGCGGCGGGGGCAGCCCGAGCGGGAAGCGGTTTCGGCCCCTCCTCTGCGTGCGATGCTGCGCCGCGGTCTGTGGCGATGCAACGCCAGCGCGGTGGATCGCGGCGGCTATCGAACTCCTCCACAACTTCACCCTCATCCACGACGACGTGCAGGATCGGAGCCAGACGCGTCGACATCGTCCCACCGTTTGGGCGCTCTGGGGGGACGCGCAGGCGATCAACGCCGGTGACGCGCTGTTCGCGCTGAGCCAGCTCGCGGCGCTCGAGGCAGCTGGTCAGCTCGACCCAGCCCGCGGCGCACTCCTCCTGCACCGCTTCAACGAAACCACGCTGCGGATCGTGGAGGGCCAGGTGATGGACCTGAGCTTCGAGCAACGCGAGGTTGTCAGTTCGGACGAGTACCTTGCGATGGTCGAGCGCAAGACGGCCGCCTTGATCGCCTACGCCGCCTGGGCTGGCGCTGTGGTCGCCGGGGCTCCGGTCGAGCGTGCCGAACGATTTTTCGAGTTCGGGCGACTCCTTGGACTCGGCTTTCAGATCCAGGACGACTATCTGGGAGTGTGGGGTGACCCGTCCGTCACCGGTAAGGCTCGCTACGACGACCTCCGGCGCCGGAAGAAGAGCCTGCCGATCGTCCTGCTCCTCGAACGCGCCAGTGCGCCGGACCGCGCGCTGCTGCACCGGCTCTGGGCGACGGAACAGGAACTTCCAGAGAGTTCGATCGAGACCATCCTGGTACTGCTCGACCGCTACGAGATCGCCGGTCGCGTTCGGGCGTTGGTCGAGCGTTCGCACGCTGCCGCGTCGTCTGCGCTCGACGAGCTCGATCTCCCTGCCGCAGGTCTCCAGCCGCTGCGGGAATTGGTCGAGCGCTTGGTCGTCCGCGAGCGCTAGGGTGCTGCTGGGAGTAACGAGGGCTGAGCGCGACCGCTCTCTCGTTCGAAGAGGCGCAGCGTCGCTTCGACGAGACCGTAGGCACCGGTCACCATCATGTCGCCGAACGGCGCCGCCTCGTACCAACCGAGCGGGCGGGCGAGCGCTCGGTTCGGCCCAGTGACGGTGACGAACGGAAAGGGAGCGGCTCGGCGGTAGTCCTCGGTCAGCACCGCACCGTGACCGCCGAGCGAGACGACCTTCTCGTGGGTGAGAGAGCCAGCTTGCAGGTCTTGCACCAGCTCAGCCAGCACAGCTGGCGTGACACCGCCCGTGTGGTGCTCGAACAGTCCGTAGATCCGCGTGCCCCGCACTGCGACAGCGAAGGTGTGCATGTTTCCGACGTTGACGAGTACCGCCCCGTCCCGGTGGGCGGCCTGCCACACGACGGTGTCGCAGAGCGCACCGAGGACTGCTGCTGGGCCGGTGTCCATGAGGACGCATCCCGGTACTTGCTGTTGGACGCTCCGCATGCGCAGCAGATACGGCGGAGGAGTTCGGAAGGCGAGCTCGCGGACGTCGGACGTCCGAGCCAAGAGCCCTCGGAGGAAGTGGTATCGGTACTCGTGGGCGGCGGTCTGGTCGTCGTATCCGTGGTCCTGTACGGCGACGGCCCAGATCGCTGGCGGCTCGATCTCGAATGCCCGCAATGCCGTCGTGAGCGCACCGACGTCGACATCACCGAGGTAGACGACTTCCGCGCCGAGAGGCGGAAGATCGGTGATCTCGATGCCGAGTGCCCGGACACGCTCGAGATCGTTGTGAATGGTGCGGGCTGGCTCGGGGTGCGCGGTGACTGGGAACCCGGCTGCCAGATGAGCGCGGATCGCCTCGCTGCTGGCTCCACCCCCCATCAGGTAACCGGCCAGATGCAACGGACGACCACGACGCGTGACGGCGCCGATACGCTGTGCGACGACCCGGGTTTGGGATGGCAACACCAATTTGGTGAAGTTCTCGGGAGGCTGGCCCGGTTCGTACAGCACGATATCTTGCGTTCCTGCTCCCGCATCGATCGCTAGGATGCGGATCGACTCGCTCATCGGCGCACTCCTCCGCAAGGGGCCGCCGGCTGCACGCTGCTGTAGTGACGCGGGTCGTCGCATGGCCAGCGAGGATCGCGGGCAGCCGGATCGAGCTCGAGGAAGACGATTTCTGGCGGCGCGAAGAGGCGAACCGGCAATTGCGTTTGACCGATCCCTCGGCTCACGTATACCAGCATGCCGCGTTCCCAAAACCAGCCGCGTTGCAGCCGTGCATGCGGTTTGTTCCTGATTCTATCGAGGTACCAGGCGGCGTCGAGCAGATTCAGCGTACGTGACCGGGTGAGCCGTACTTGGCCCCAATGCGTGTGACCGAACAGGGCCAGGTCGGCGCACCCGACCGGCAGGGAGTCGATGACTGACGGGGCATGGGCGAGGAGGATCCGAAGACGGCACCCGGGTGGCTCAGTGAGGAGTCCTGCATCGTGCAGTCCTATATAGGGATCGTCGAGGCCGACGATCTCGATCTCGCCGGCGTCTGCGACGTGCACCGTGACGCGCTGGTTCCGCAGAACCTCGATCCCGCGGCGGGTGAGGAAACGGACGACCGCGCGAGCGTTTTCCTCCCCTTGCCGGTGATCGTGGTTACCGAGGACAGCGAAGACCGGTCCGAGGTCGCGAAGGCCGTCGAAGGCATCCGTTTCCACCAGGTGACCCTGGTCGAAGTAATCGCCACCCAACAAGACCACGTGCGGTCGCCACGTTGCCACCTGTGCGATAGCACGGCGGGTGATCGCCTCCGACGGTCCTGGTCCCCCGACGTGGAAGTCGGTGAGATACGCCAAACGGAGACCGGCCACAGTCGCGCAGTCGCGTGGGAGCGCGACGCGTGCTGCAGTCGTCTGCAGGCGGTACGGTTCGCGGAGCGCCGCGAGGAGCAGAGCGCCGGCCCCTCCGACGAGGCTGACCAGTAGAGAGGGAGCGACGCGACGGCGTACCATCGGTCCGATCCTTCGAACATCCGTTCCGCGTATACTTGGCACGACATTCGCGCATGCCCGATGACGGGCAGAGGTCCCGAGGAGTGTACCAGTGCGGCAGCGCAGACGCTCGGTCGATCGCCCGGCGATCACCCAGGCGATGGAAGACTACTTGAAGGTCATTTTCGCGCTCGAGCAGGAGGAGGGGCGAGTCACGACGCAGGCGATCGCGGCGCGGCTCGGAGTGCAGAGCCCATCGGTGACGAACATGCTCAAGCGGATGGCGGCGCTGCACCTGGTCGAGCACCTCCCGTACCGCGGAGTGCGCTTGACGGCGCGTGGACGCGACGTCGCGCTCGAGGTGATCCGCCATCATCGCTTGCTCGAGCTGTTCCTGGCTGAGGTTCTCGAGTACCCCTGGGACGCCGTCCACGAGGAGGCCGACCGGCTCGAGCACGGCCTTTCGGAGGAACTGGAATCGTGGATCGACGCGCGCTTAGGGTATCCGACGGCCGACCCACACGGACATCCGATTCCGCGTAACGACGGCTCCTTGCCGGAACGGCCGTGTATCCGCCTGGGAGACGTCCGTCCGGGCCACGCGGTCGAGGTTCTCCATGTCGCCGATCACGATCGCGATCAGTTGCGCTACCTGGCCGAACTCGGCATCCGGCCTGGCACGCGGGTCGAAGTGCTCGAGCGGCTGCCGTTCGAGGGGCCGCTCCGGATACGCGTCGGCGAACGAGAGCACTTCGTCGGCGAGGCGTTGTCGCGGGCAGTGTACGTGACGCCCGAAGGAGAACGCTTGCCCGCATCGGAGAGCGAGATTGAACGCTGAAGGCTGCGACGAGCGGTCGCTCGGCCATCGTCGGGCGTGGTATGCCGTCATGCGTCAGCAGCTGCACGGGACGCGAAGGGTCGGGACGGTGCCGCGGTACCAGTGGCGCGAACCGGAGAAGGTACCTGATTGGGCCTTGTCGCTGGCGGAGCACCCACTCGTCGCGACGTTGCTCTTCCGCCGCGGGGTGCGCGACAGGGCCGCAGCGCGGCGCTTCCTCGTACCCGCGATCGGTGACTTGCCCGATCCTTTCGGTCTCCCGGACCTCGACCGGGCCGTCGCGATGGTGGAGCGTGCGCGTCGGTCGGGAGGACCGGTGGTCGTTTTCGGCGATTACGACGTGGACGGTCTCACCGCGACGACGCTCCTCGTCGAAGTGTTGCGGACGCTCGGTGTCACGGTCATCCCGCTCATCCCCCACCGCATCCGCGATGGCTACGGCTTCCAGCCGCATCATGTGCCGCACGTCCTCACCTACCGCCCGGCATTGCTGATCACCGTCGATTGTGGGACCGGAGACTGGCCGGCGCTCCAGAGTGTCCGGCAGGCTGGAGTGCCGATCGTGGTGCTGGATCACCACGCGGTGCATGAACCCACATGGCCCGATGACATCGTGTTCGTCTCCGCGAAACGGCCGGACGCGCCGGAGCCGTATCACCGGCTAGCGGCGGTCGGAGTCGCTTACCAGCTCACCCGGGCGTTGCTCGGTGAGGAGACGGCAGCGCGCTGGCTACCGCTGGTCGCACTCGGTACCGTGGCCGACGTCGTGCCGTTGGTCGAAGCGAACCGGGTGCTGGTGGCACTCGGGCTGGCCCGATTCTGGGACTCTACGCCCGTTGGGCTACGCGAGTTGGCTGTACAGGCTGGTCTGCGTCCTGACGAGCAACGCCCCGTGACGGCCTGGCAGTGCGCGTACATTCTCGCGCCGAGACTCAATGCGGCTGGCCGTATGGAGGACCCGCGTCTCGCGCTGGAGCTCTTGCTCACTGAGGATGCCGACCGGGCGCGCCAACTCGCCAGGAAGCTATCGGAACTGAACGCAGCGCGTCAGCGCGCGATCGAGCGTATGCTCGCTGAGGCGGAAGAACGCCTGCGGGCGCGTCCGTGGCTGCCGCCCGTCCTGGTGCTGGCCGATGATGCCTGGAACGTCGGTCTGGTCGGTCTAGCGGCCAGCAAGCTCGTGCAGCGCTATGCACGACCGGTCGTCCTCCTCTCCCGCGATGAGGCGGTGAGCCGCGGCTCAGCGCGCAGCGTCGATGGATTCGACATGGCCTGGGCGCTGGAGCGCTGTCGCGATCTGCTGCTCGATCATGGTGGGCACAGCGGGGCGGCCGGGTTGACAGTGCCGACGGAACGTATCGCCGAGCTGGAGGCTCGACTTCTCGACTTGGCCTGGTCGGTGTTCGGCGAGGAAGGACCGGCACTGCCGTTGGAACTGGACCTGGAGCTGCATCCCTATCAGATCGTCCCCGAAACGCTCCAAGTGCTGGCACAACTGGAACCGTTCGGGCACGGTAACCCGGTGCCGCGGTGTCTTCTCCGCGACGTTCAGGTCGTCAATCCGACCGTGACCCAGGACGGGAAGCATCTTCGCTTCACCGTCGTCGCGCGTGACGGGACAGTCCGCCAGGCGGTGTGGTTCGACGGCGGGCGAGAACTCGAGCGCCTACGCACGACGAGTCGCATCGATGTCGCCTTCACCCTGCGGCGGAACACGTGGAACGGGGACGATCGCGTCGAGTTGGACGTGATCGACGTCCGATCGACCGAGCGCTGACGTGGATCCCACGTCCTCAGCGGAGGCAGATCGGTCGCTTGGCGCGGTCCGGCTGAAACCGTCCAGTGCGCCCTCCCGCGCTCCTCGACAGCAGCGGTCAGCGGCGACCGAGCGCCTGCACCAGCTGCCGGACGCGCTCGGGGTCTACAGGGTTCTGGACGCGTCCCTGGACTTTGGCCCATGTCCCCACGATGGCCCCCTGCGCGAGAGGCAGGTAGCGCTCGATGTTGTTCGGGGTGATGCCGCTGCCGACGAGGATGCGGGTCTCGGGAAGGGCTCGGCGGAGATCCGCCACGTCTTCGAGGGCCGGTGGTTCACCCGTCCTCTGGCCAGTCACCACGAGCGCATCGGCGAGGCCGCGTTCGACAGTATCCCGGGCAACCTCGACCAGTGGTTGCGGAGCGAGTGGTACCGCGTGCTTGACCAGCACGTCTGCCCAAATCTCGACCGGTGCATCCAGCGCGCGCCGGTAGCGGAGCGTTTCGGCTGCGCGTCCTTCGATGATGCCCTGGTCGGTGACGAGTGCGCCGACGTGCACATTGACCCGGACGAAACGAGCGCCGGTCACGGCGGCGATCCCGATCGCTGCCGACGCGTCGTTGCGTAGGACGTTGACGCCGACCGGTAGACCGGTCGCCTGTCGCACGGCGTCTACGATGAGCGCCATGGCTGCGACGACGTGAGGCTCCACGCGGTCCTTGTGGAACGGTGCATCCCCGAAGTTCTCGACGATGAGGGCATCGGCTCCACCGCGGGCCCACGCCTCGGCGTCGCGGAGTGCCTGCTCGCGGACGTCGACGATCGCGCGTGCGCGGGGGCTTCCCGGGAGCGGGAGGAGGTGAATGACGCCGACCAACATGAACCGTGGCTCGTGCCCAAGCTCACCCTGGATAGTCATGACGCGACCGCCTCGGCGCAGTGCAGTGCCTTCGCTGGAGAACAGAGCATACTTGAAGACCGACGAGGAGCGCGACAGTGGTCGACGCGAGTGACGTGTCCCTTACGATCCAGGAGTTAGCGGCACTGACTGGTGTGCCACCGCGTCGAATCCGTTTTTACGTGAGCCGGGGCCTGGTACCGCCACCGTCGGGTCGCGGACCGACTGCACGGTACGGTCGCATCCATGTGGAACGCCTGCGTGCGATCAGCGAACTTCGCCAGAGGCGACTGGGGCTGGCGGAGATCCGCGCTCACCTAGCGCGCCAGCGTACAGAGAGCCACGGTGGCCGTAGCGTGTGGTACCAATGGGACCTCGGTGAAGGAATCGTCCTCTGGGTGCGGGCTGACCTGCCGGAGCAGCAACAGCAGCAAGTCTCGACGCTCGTCGAAGTCGCGCGCCGACTCTTGCAACGAGGCGAGGAGAGCTAATGGAAGGGCCGCAGGTCAGGACCGCACTGCAACCGATCGTCGAGGTGCTCCGGGCGGCCGGATACTGGGCGTATCCGCTCTACGGAGACGACGGCCGATGGCTGGTCGCCTGTGATACCGAGGCTGGGCGCATCGACGTCCGCATCGGGGAAGACGGATACGTAGTGGATGTTTGGGACGTCTCGCCGGGGCTCTTCTTCGAGGAGGAAGACGAACGCCGCCGCATCGTGCGGGAGCGCCTCGCCCGTATGACGCTCCTTCGGCTGGCTGAGACCATCCGCTGCTCGCCGCTCGAGCCCGGTGAGGAGTTCCTCAGCGATCTCTGGTGGGACGAGAACGAGCACGGGATCGGGGTGCGGCTCAGCTTGGAGATACCGTTCAGTGCGACTGCTCGCTTGCCGGCGATCGTCGCTGAGCTTTTGGAACAGTTGAATGCGTTGATCGCGCGGATCGAAGCGCGCCTCCTCGACTGAAAGGGGATAGATGCGATGGCGAATCTCGGTATCGGCGACTTGACGCTGGAACAGTGGCAGCGGTTGCTCCGCGTGGCGCTGGGCGAGGAGCCGGCTGATCTGGTGCTGCGGCGCGCCCGCATCGTCAACGTGGTCAGTGGCGAGGTGGAGGAGGGCGACATCGCCGTGGCGTACGGCCGTATCGCCGGCGTCGGAGAGTATCTAGAGGGGCGTGTGGAGATCGATGTGGCTGGCGACTACGTGGCTCCGTCGTTCATCGACGGTCACGTGCATATCGAGAGTTCGCTCCTGTGGGTCGACCAGTTCGCGCGCGCGGTGGTACCACACGGGACCGGGGCAGTGGTGACTGACCCACACGAGATCGCCAACGTCGCTGGACTGCGGGGGATCCAGGCGCTTGCCGAAGCGGCGTCGCGGCTCCCTGTGGGCGTGTTCTTCACGATTCCTTCCTGCGTACCGGCGAGTCCGTTCGAGAGCGCCGGTGCAGTCATGGATGCGCGCGCTATCGCCGAGGGGCTATCGTTGCCGAATGCGGTCGCGCTGGGCGAGATGATGAACTTCCCCGGTGTCCTGGCCGGTGACCCGGAGATCTACGAGAAACTGCGCTTACCAGCCCGGCGGCGGGACGGTCACGCTCCCGGCCTGCGAGGGCACCGGTTGAACGCCTACATCGCGTCTGGCATGGGTTCCGACCACGAGTCGACGGAATTGGAAGAGGCCCGCGAGAAGCTGCGCCGTGGGCTCCGCATCATGATCCGCGAGGGATCGACGGAACATAACCTGCTCGAACTCTTGCCGTTGGTCACCGATGCGACCTACCCGCAGTGCTGCTTCGCGAGCGACGACCGGGACTGTGCGACGCTCCTGCACGATGGGCACATGGATGCCATCATCCGCAAGGCTATCAGTGCGGGACTCGATCCCATCCGTGCCATCCGCCTGGCGACCTACAACACCGCCGAGTATTGGGAACTGGACGGCTACGGGCTCGTCGCTCCCGGCTACTGGGCGAACCTGGTGGTCTTCGAGCGCTTGGACGATCTTCGCCCGTCGCTGGTCCTGTTCAAGGGGACGGTGGTCGCGCGAGACGGGAAGCCCGCGTTCGAGGGCGAGCGAACGATACCAGAGTGGTTGCTCGATACAGTGCGCGTTGGGCCCATCGATCCGGAGCGACTGCGCATTCCTGCGGCCGATCGGATGACGGTCGTCGAAGCGATTCCTGGTCAGATCGTGACCCGGGCGATCGAGGTCGCACCGACCGTGCGTGACGGCGAAGTCGTGGCTGACCCGGAACGGGACCTTCTGAAGCTGGTCGTCGTGGAACGTCACCGGGCGAGCGGCCGTGTCGGCGTGGGCCTCGTGCGTGGGTTCGGTCTGAAGCGTGGGGCGATCGGTTCGTCGATCGCCCACGATGCGCACAATATCGTCGTGGTCGGCGTCGACGATAGCGACATCCTCCAGGCAGTCGAGGCGATCGCGGCGATGCACGGTGGGCTGGTGGCAGTGGTGGATGGAGCGGTGCGTGCGCGATTGCCCCTTCCCGTGGCGGGTATTCTCTCGCCCGAACCGCTCGAGCGCGTCGCAGAGGAGTACGAGGAAGTCGAGCGCGTTGCGCGCGAGCTCGGAAGCAGCGTCCCGGCTCCGTTCGCACTGCTTTCGTTCATGGCGCTCTCGGTCATTCCGGAGGCGCGGGTGACCGACCATGGCTTGGTCGTGTTGCGCTGAGAGCCCGGTGTCGCGGCGAATGGATGCGTGCGGGTGCGTAACGCGGCGTATGGTATACTGTGAGCGAGAAGAGGGCGCCGTAGCCAAGTGGCCTAAGGCAGCGGTCTGCAAAACCGCGATTCGGCGGTTCGAATCCGCCCGGCGCCTCTTTTTCGTGCTCAGCACCGAGCGTGACGTTCTCCACGCTTCGAGATTCCTCAGTTTCTGCGTCGTCTGACCGGGTGCGTCTCGGTCTCGAGCCGGACCTCCGTTGCGGCGCCGCGGTTCAGGTCCTGGGCGCCGTCTCCTCTCGACCGTGCCTCGTCAGTGTCCACATCCTCGGTGCGTTCTGGAGCAACTCGGTCGGTGCGGGGAGCTGCGAGCGGCTGTGATGAATCGGATGAGTGAGGAGAGGCGAGTCATGAGCGAACGACTCCTCAGGCGGGAAACGGTGTTCGCCGGGCGCCTGCTCGCCGTCTACCGCGACGAAGTGCTGTTGCCGGATGGGCAACGGCGGATCCGAGAGATCGTCCACCATCCAGGTGCCGTGGCTGTGCTTCCGGTCCGGGAGGATGGGAGCGTGGTGCTGGTGGAACAGTACCGTCATGCCGTGGGACAGACGCTGCTCGAAGTACCAGCCGGGACACGCGAGCCGGGGGAGACAGCAGAGGTCTGTGCGGCCCGCGAGTTGGAGGAGGAGACCGGTTACCGTGCTGGCCGTCTCCGCGAACTCGTTCGCTTCGCGGTCAGTCCTGGCTGGACGGATGAAGAACTCGTCGTGTTCGTGGCTGAGGAACTCATCCCCACCCGGGCACATCCGGCAGACGACGAGCGTTTGACCGTGCGCGAGCTCGCACCCGAGGAGGCCTTGGCAGCGGTACGCGTTGGGAGGATTCGGGACGCGAAAAGCTTGATCGCCCTCCTGGGGTATTTCGGCTGGAAGCTGTCCTAGCTGTGCCCGATAGGCATAGTACGTACATCCACTCGGAGTACTCACCGTACTAGGACTACTGATTCTCGTTTCGTGACTAATTCCGCATCGCGCAATCATCGCGCTGCGTGGAAACTCGTAGCGAGGTTTCCTAGCGGGGGACGGAGGGACTGCGATGCGGAACGCTTCGAAGAGCCGGATGAAGGAGGTTCGGATTCTCATCGTCGATGACCACCCGTTGTTTCGGTTCGCGCTCACCCGATTGTTGCAGCGCGAGCAAACGTTCCGTATCGTGGCGGAGGCGGCCTCGGCGCACGAGGCGGTACGGCAAGCGGATATCGCTCGCCCGGACGTGGCGTTGATCGACGTCTGCTTGCCCGGTATCAACGGTCTGCACGTCGCGCGCCTGTTGAAGCGCCAGCATCCGAAGCTCGCCGTGGTATTGCTCTCCGCCGATCGCGACGAGCAGTGGCTGCTCGGCGCACTGCAGGTCGGCGCAGCGGCCTTCTTGGCCAAGGACGCGGCTCCGGAGGACATGGTGGCCGTCTTGCACAGCGTCGCCCGCGGTGAGGAGTTGCTGTCGCAGCAGATCCTGGAGATACCCGACCTGGTGCGGCGGGTCCTGAGCGAGCTCCAGCGGTTGGTCACTGGCGGGGCGGATCTCGAGCATCCGGTGATGTCGCTGACGGTGCGGGAATTGCAAGTGCTCGATTGCGTCGCCCAGGGGATGTCGAACAAGGAGATCGCTGACGCCCTCTTCATCACCGAGCAGACAGTGAAGAACCACATGACCTCGATCCTGCGCAAGCTGGGAGCGCAGGACCGCGTGGACGCGATCCTCGCTGCCGTACGTCACGGCTGGATCGCGCTCACACCTGCTCGGTCGGTGGCGTTGTCGGCGTAGAGACTTCCGCCAGCGCGATGTCGCGGCGGAAGACCATGCCGGGGAAGCGGATCCGTTCGATCGCGGCGTAGACGCGGTCGCGGGCCTGGGCGAACGTCGGGGCGACCGCGGTGACGTTGAGGACGCGACCGCCAGCAGTCACGACCCGGCCGTCCTCACGCCGGGTACCGGCGTGGAAGACGATGATGTCGCTGGGCAGCGCTTCCAAACCCTCGATTTCGAAACCGGTTCGGTAGCTCCCTGGATACCCGCCTGAGGCGATGACGACTGTGACCGCAACCTGCGTGCTCCAACGCGGTGGCGTCACCTCGTGGAGCGTGCCGCGGGCAGCGGCGAGCAGCAGCTCGGCGAGATCGCTCTGGAGGAGCGGCAGAATGACCTGAGTCTCCGGATCGCCGAAACGGCAGTTGAACTCCAGTACCTTCGGCCCCTCAGCAGTCAGCATCAGACCTGCGTAGAGGACACCCTGGTAGACGATGCCGCGGCGTCGCAGCTCCATCAGGGTCGGCTGGACGATCTCGTGGAGGATACGCTCGCGCAGCGCTGGTGGGACGTCCGGTACCGGCGCATATGCTCCCATACCGCCGGTGTTCGGGCCGGTATCGCCGTCGCCTAGCCGCTTGTAGTCGCGCGCGGGTTGGAGCGGTATCACGGTCGTGCCGTCGGTCACGACCAAAAACGAGGCTTCGCGCCCCTCGAGGTAGTCCTCGATGAGGACACGTTCGGCGGCAGCGCCGAGGCCGCGTTCGACGAACATCCAGTGGAGCGCTGCTTCTGCTTCGTTACGGTCGCGGGCGAGGACGACCCCTTTGCCGGCTGCCAACCCCGAGGCCTTGAGCACGATCGGATAGCGAGCGTTCTGCACAATGGCGCGGGCTTCCTCGAGGCTCGTCACGACTGTCGCTTGCGCGGTCGGAACTCCGGCGGCTCGCATCACCTCTTTCGCCCAGGCCTTGCTCGCCTCGATCTCCGCTGCCTGCCTCGTCGGCCCGAAGGCGAGGAGACCGGCCTCTCGGAATGCGTCGACGAGGCCGCGTGCCAACGGTTCCTCAGGGCCGACGACCGTCAAGTCGACGCGGAGATCGCGGGCTGCTGCGACCAGCGCAGGGATGTCGGTGGCTGGTATCGGGAGGTTCTCAGCGATCGCGGCTGTTCCACCGTTCCCGGGCGCGACCAGCACCCGCGAGACGGACGGTGAGCGGGCGAGTGACCAGGCGAGGGCGTGTTCCCGGCCTCCGCTTCCGACGACCAGGACGGTCAGACCGCGCTCCGACATCCTCTTCACTCCCATTCGATCGTGGCGGGCGGCTTCGAGGTGATGTCGTAGACGACCCGGTTGACACCTGGAACCTCGTTGACGATGCGATTCGCTAGTCGTGCGAGCAGGTCGTGCGGGAGTCGCGCCCAATCGGCTGTCATGGCATCGGAACTGGTGACTGCCCGGATGGCGATCACCTGGGCGTAGGTGCGTTGGTCACCCATGACTCCGGTCGAATGGACAGGGAGCAGGACGGCGAAGAACTGCCACAGCGCGGCGGCGAGTCCGGCAGCCTCGATCTCCTCGCGGACGATCGCGTCGGCGCGCCGGACGATAGCGAGTGCTGCTTCGGTCACTTCACCGAGGATACGGACTGCGAGCCCGGGGCCGGGGAACGGTTGACGCTGCACGATCTCTTCCGGCAGCCCGAGGAGCCGACCGATCGCGCGCACTTCGTCCTTGAAGAGATATCGCAACGGTTCGAGGAGCTCGAACTGGAGATCAGGTGGCAGGCCACCGACGTTGTGGTGCGTCTTGATCTTGGCGGCAGTCTTCGACGCCTGCGGAGAGGCGCTCTCGATGACGTCCGGGTAGAGCGTTCCCTGGGCCAGGAAGCGGAACGGGCCACGCTCGCGTGCTACCTGCTCGAAGACGCGCACGAACTCCTCACCGATGCGTCGCCGTTTCTCTTCGGGATCGGTCACCCCGCGCAGGCGTGCCAGGAAGCGGTCGCGGGCATCGACGGCGACCAGCGGCATGCCGAAGTGTCGACCGAACACCTCGCGGATCGTTTCCGGCTCCCCCTCGCGGAGCAGTCCAGTATCGACGAAGACGGGCGTGAGCTGATCGCCGATCGCGCGGTGGATCAGGGCAGCAGCGACACTGGAGTCGACACCCCCCGAAAGGGCGAGGAGGACACGATCCTGACCGACCCGGTCGCGGATCTCGCGCACCGCGCGCTCGACGAACGACTCCGGTGTCCAGGTCGGCCGGCAGCCACAGACGTCGTACAGAAAATTGCGCAGGATCGTACCGCCCAGTGGCGTGTGCGACACTTCGGGGTGGAACTGCAGGCCGATCAGGTGCCCTCTCGCCATGGCTGCGTAGGGGGCGTTCTCCGAGCGCGCCAGGACGGTGAACCCAGGCGGAAGCTCTTCGATCCGGTCACCGTGGCTCATCCAGACGTCGAACCGAAGAGGAAGGTTGGAGAAGATCGGGTGCTCGCTGACGATTTCGACCGATGCCGGACCGTACTCGCGCTGGGTTGCGGGGGCCACACGACCGCCCAGAGCGTGGGCGAGGAGTTGCATGCCGTAGCAGATGCCGAGAACCGGTAACCCGCGCTCCAGCACCCACTGGGGGAGTCCAGGCGAGCCTGATTCGTAGACACTGGCCGGTCCACCGGAAAGGATGACACCCTTGGGGGCGAGGTGAGCGACATCCTCCCACGACGTGTCGTGGGGAACGAGTTCACAGTACACGTTGGCTTCGCGGACGCGTCGCGCGATCAGTTGGGCATATTGGGAACCGTAGTCGAGAATGACGACAGCGTCGGTCGTCTCGCTGAGTGCCCCGGAGTGACGGGTAGGAGCATCGCTCGGCGTGGACACGTCGTGGTGCCTCCCTGTCGTGGTCTCTCGGGCCCCACGCCCGGCGAACGGACGTGGACAACAGCACGATTGTACTCGACACTGTTCCTCGGGCGGGATCGAGAATTCAGGACGGAAGGTAGGGACTCGTGCGGAGACTGCGGATCGCCGTTCTCATCTCGGGTGGCGGGAGAACGCTGGCCAACTTTCTCCGCGTCCAAGAGCGCGGCGAGTTGCCGGGACGGATCGAGCTGGTGGTGAGCAACCGAGAGGAGATTCCGGGGAACGAGATCGCACGCCGCGCTGGCGTGCCGCTGGTCGTCGTGCCGTCACGCGGGCTTTCGGACGCCGCCTTCGCCGAGCGTGTCTATGCAGCGCTCAATGCGTATGGCATCGATCTCGTCTTGCTCGCCGGCTTTCTGCGCCGCCTCCCGGTACGACCGGACTATCGCTGGCGCATCATGAATATCCACCCCTCGCTCTTGCCGCTCTTCGGCGGACGCGGTATGTACGGTGAGCGTGTGCATCGGGCAGTGCTCGCGAGTGGGATGAAAGTGTCGGGATGTACGGTGCACTTCGTGACGGACGAACTGGATAGCGGCCCGATCATCCTGCAAGCCTGTGTCCCGGTCGACGAGGACGACACTCCCGAGACGCTCGCAGCGCGGGTGTTCGCCGAGGAGTGCCGGATCTATCCGGAGGCGGTGCGCCTGTATGCCGCAGGTCGATTGGTCGTCGAGGGACAACGGGTGCGGATCCTGCCGCCTCCGACGGTGTGCGACGAGGCGTCTTTGTGAAGGGGAGTCAGGCCGATGAGCGATACCTACCGATGGGAACTCGACACACCGTGTCTCGTCGTCGATCTGGATCGGCTGGAACGCAACATCGAGGAGATGGCAGCGTATGCCCAGGCGCGCGGCATCGCCCTCCGCCCACATCTGAAAACCCACAAGACTGCCGAGATCGCACAGCTGCAACGGCGTGCCGGTGTGGTGGGGTTTACCTGCGCCAAGCTCGGTGAGGTGGAGGCACTCGCAGATGCCGGGGTTCTCGACGATGTCCTCATCGCCTACCAGATCGTCGGCGAGCGGAAGATCTCTCGACTGCTGGCGCTGCTCGATCGGCTCCAGGTGACGGTCGCCGTCGACAGCGTCGCCGTCGCCGAGCCACTCAGCCGGGCTGCGAGTGCCGCCGGAAAAACGCTGGACGTCCTGATCGAAGTGGATACCGGGTTGCAGCGTGCGGGGGTGGAACCTGGAGAGCCGGCGCTCCATTTGGCGCGGGAAATCGTCCAGATGCCCGGTCTGCGGCTGCGCGGGCTCATGACGCACGAAGGGCATGTCGGCCGAGCGCGGTCGAGCGAAGAACTGGAAGCGACTGCACGTGCAGCCGGCGAAGCGATGGTCGCGACAGCTGCACTGCTGCGCCGGCATGGCGTTCCGGTCGATGTGGTCAGCGTCGGCTCGACGCCGGCCGCCTTCGCGACGACACAGGTAGACGGGATCACGGAGATGCGTCCTGGAACGTACGTGTTCTACGATGCGGCCGCCTTCCGCTTCGGCCGGATCGGACCCGATCGGGTCGCCCTGCGGGTGCTCGCGACAGTCATCAGTCGACCAGCAGCGAACCGGGTGATCATCGATGCCGGAAGCAAGACCCTCACCAGCGATCCGGCACCGCCCGATCGCGTTGGCTTCGGATACATCGTCGAATATCCGCATGCGACGATCGTGCGGCTCAACGAGGAGCACGGCATCGTGGAGTTCCCACCCGGTTCACCAGTACCGGCTGTCGGTGACCGAGTGGAAATCATCCCCAATCACGTGTGTCCTGTCGTCAATCTGCAGGACGAACTCTTCGCCGTTCGGGACGGTCGACTGATCGGGACCTGGCGAGTCGTGGCGCGCGGTCGCGTGCGCTGACGTCAGGTCGGTGGCAGAAGATGGTCGCGACCGCGCAACTCGCGCAGGCACTCGTGACAGACGAAGACGAACTCGACTTCCGTCATCCCGACTTCTTCACCGCGGACAGCCTGCCCCTCTCTCTCCGGAAAGGTGTGCTGGCAGAGCGCGCAGGTGAAAAATGCGCGGTCACCGAGAAGCTCGCGGCGGAGAACCAACTGCTCTTCTTCTTGCATCGGATACTTTTACCTTTCGCTCAGCGATGGTCGAGTGACCGTCTCAGTGTCTTCTGCATCGTCCTTCGTAGCCGTCAAGGCGCGCATGGTGGCGAGCAGTACCTCGTCGAGCACCAACGTCAGTTCGGAGAGGAGCTTCAACACGCGCCGGGTCGGTATCTCCTCTCGCTCCGCGAACTGGGCGACTGCGACGTAGGTCGGGACGCGGAAAGCCAGGAACGCTTCGGTCGCTTCGACCGGGCTCAACCCGGCAGCAGCGCTGAGCTCTCCGTAGCGACGTCCGATCGCTCGCCCGGCCTCGATGAGCGATTCTCGGTCGACAGCCCGATTGACGATGCGAAAGGTGAGATCGACGAGCTGGCGGCCGAGCGTCCGTAATTCGGCGAGGTGCTCGCTGCGGTAACGCTGGTACCAGGGACGCGTCGTGACCTGTTGCATCAGGTGCGAGTGGTAGAGGGAATAGGACAGATCGGTCAGCGCCTTGCGCGAGAGGCGTCGCCGCGGGCGGGTTTCGCTGCGCAAGACGGCGACGAGATCCGCCTCGCGGTAGCGTCGATGTCCTCCGGCGGTCCGATACACCGGTACCAGCCCGGCGTCGCTCCAGCGACGGAGTGTGGACTGCCCTACACCGAGGAAGCGTGCTGCCTCCTCGATCGTCAACCAGCGGTCGGTTCGGCGTGGTTGTGTGGTCTGCGTTGGTTGCACTCGTCCCACCTCGCCCTCGTCCATGCCTTCGTGCTCGGTCATTGTACCGCTCCGGCGCATGCAGCCGCTCAGGGGCTGCGCGGATGCTGGTCGAACGGATAGGAACGTTCCTGGAGTGCGGTGACCAGCCGGTCGCGGGCCGCCAGGATGCAGGCGTAGGCGGCGGGATCGCGCCGGGAGAGCCCACTCGCTTCGAGCTCCTCCTCGTCGAGTACCACCACGCGGCCGGTCGCATCAGCGACGACGTCGACGTAGAGGTCGCGCCACCAGAGCTCCCCGTCGACGAGCACGGCCGGACAGGCGACGTTGGCGTACCACCCCTTGAACGCACCGTGTGCACTGTACAGTGCGAAGGCGTTGATCGGCTCGACGAGCGAAAAGTACTCGATCAGTCGATCACCGGGTTCGAACCGGAGTGGCCCTGAAACGACGGTACCGAGGTGCCAGTCGGCTCGGACGGTGATCCAACCCGGTCGCGCTGGCTCGATGGCGGCCCGGTATCGCGCGACGATCCGTCCACTCGGGTCTGCCTTCACGACGGTGAGTTCTCGGTTCGGTGTCATCATGGAGACGTTGTCGAACCCCCGGTTACACGCCGGACGATCGTCAGAACTTCCTCGAGCTTCTGCTGGAGTAGTTCCGGCGTGTTCGCCTCCACGTTGATGCGGAGCAGCGGTTGCGTGTTCGAGGGGCGGGCATTGAACCACCAGTCGGGATACTCGACGGTCAGCCCATCGAGGTGGTCGATCTGTCCGTCGCGGAAGTGCTCCTCCAGCGCGGTCAGAACCGCTGAGAAATCCCGCGCTTCGACGTTGATCTCACCGGAACGGTAGTAGCGGTCGATCGGCGCGATCGCTTGAGAGACGGTGACCCCTTCGCGTGACAGAAGTTCGAGCACCGTCACTGCGGCGATGATGCCGGAATCGGCGTACCAGTTGTCCCGGAAGTAGAAGTGTCCCGAGTGCTCGCCGCCGAAGATGGCGTCGTGTTCTCGCATCAGGGCTTTGATGAAGGAATGGCCGACGCGCGAGCGGATCGGGACGCCGCCGTACTGCCTGATGACCTCCGGTACGGCCCGGGAGCAGATGAGGTTGTAGACGATGCGGGCGCCGGGATGCTTCTGCAAGAGCGCTTTAGCGACCAATGCGGTCACCATGTCTCCGCCGACCAGGCGTGCCTGCTCATCGAGGATGAACATACGGTCAGCATCGCCGTCGAAGGCGATCCCGAAGTCCGCGTGCTGCTCGAGAATGGCGCGCTGCAGGTCACGCACGTTCTCCGGCTCGATCGGGTTCGGGACGTGATGGGGGAAGCTGCCGTCGAGCTCGAAGTACAGCGGGATGATCGTGACGGGGAGGCGCCCGAGCACCTTGGGCGCGATGACTCCTCCCATACCGTTGCCAGCGTCGACGACGATCCTGAACGGCTTGATGACGCTCACGTCGATGAACGACAGCACGTGGTTCGCGAAGTCGTCCAGGATGTCCTGCGTCGCGATCGTCCCTCGTCGCTCCGGTTCGGGAAACTCCCCACGCAGCACGAGGTCGCGGATGGTCGCGATGCCGGTCTCCATGCTCAAGGCTCGTGCTTCTTCGCGGCACAGCTTGAACCCGTTGTACTCCGGCGGGTTGTGGGAGGCCGTGACCATGATGCCTCCGTCGAACTGGAATTTGCCGACCGCGAAGTACAGCGCATCGGTGCTGACGAGTCCGACGTCGGTCACGTCGACGCCCTGGTCGACGAGCCCGCGAATGATGGCCTCGGCGAGTGCAGGTGAGGAGAGCCGCATGTCACGCCCGACGACGACCCTCCGAGGGTTGAGGAAGAGCGCATAGGCTCGGCCGATGCGGTAGGCGAGATCGTCGTCGAGTTCGGTCGGATAGATTCCGCGGACATCGTAGGCCTTGAACACGGTTTCGATCGCTCGTGCCATCGGTGTGTGCTCCTTCCGTTCCCGTTTCCATCAGACCGGGTTCGGATCGTGCAGGAAGACAGTCTCGAGCCCGAACAGCGCGGAGAGGTGCCGAGCCAATGCCTGGACACCGAGGCGCTCGGTTGCCTCGTGGCCAGCCAAGAGTACCGTAACCCCCAGTTCGCGAGCGAGAGCCATGGTCGTTTCGCGACCCTCCCCGGTCAGCAGGACGTCGCAGCCGGCTGCCGCGGCATCGGCGAGGGTACTCGCCCCGGAGCCGCTCACGATGGCGACGCGTCGGATCAAGCGTGGGCCGCCCGTCAAGACGACAGGGCGTCGCTCCGTCAACCGTTCGACCGCCGCGAGGAACTGATCGAGCGTCTGTGGTGCGCCGGGTACGGTAGCGATCCAACCGATGGGCGTCCCGCCGACCTCTGCGAACGGTTCGGCCGGTTCGAGGCCGAGAGCGAACGCGAGTTGCGCGTTATTGCCGAACTCGGGATGGGCGTCGAGCGGTAAGTGGTACGCGATCAGGCTGACCTCGTGGACCAACAGCGGCCGCAAGCGGGCACGAGCGATACCGGTCACACTCCGCAGGCCGTCGCCCCAGAAGAGACCATGGTGCACGAGCAAGGCGTCGGCGTCGGCCTCGATAGCGCGCTCGATCGTGCTGCGGTTGGCGCTGACTGCGACAGCGAGCCGACGGACGACGGCACGCCCCTCGACTTGGAGGCCATTCGTCGCCGCGTCGCGGAAGCGTGTCGCCTCGAGAAGCTGGTCACAATACCGTACCAGCTCGGAGAGTTCGACCATGGTTGCACTCCCTTCGCATCGATTCTGCCATCTCCTGACTACGTCGCGTCGTATACTCGGCCGAGGGGGAATCGACGATGGTGGAGACGATTTTGTCGCACGAACCGGTAGACCTCCACCTCCATACTCTGGCGAGCGATGGTGGTTGGACGGTCTCGCAGTTGCTCGAGTACTTGACGCAGCGACGGTTCCGGATCGCGGCGATCTGCGATCACGATACGATGGCCTCGGTCCCTGAGGCGGTCGAGCTGGGCGCGGAGTGGGGCCTCGCGGTCATCCCCGGCGTGGAAGTGACGACGCGGTGGGATGATCGGCAGTGGCACCTCCTGGTGTACGGCGTCGACCCAGCGCTCCCGCGTGCCCGCGCCTTCCGTGCCGTGCTGGATGAGCTGGCGGACCGTCTATGGGCAGCAGCGGCGAGCGCTATCGTCACGCTCGAACAACATGGGTATCGCCTGCGCTCGCTGCGTGCAGTGACTGCTGGACGGCCGCTCCGGCCGTATCACGTTCTGCTCACGCTGATTCGCGAGGGTTATGCCACGAATTTGGCCACTGCGCACGAGCTGACGAAGCAGCTCGGTGAGCCGATGCTCGTAGATCTCCCTCTGGAGCGCGTGGTCCATGCAGCACACCAGGCCGGCGGTGTGTGCATTTTGGCGCATCCCGGGCGGGACGACGGGAGTGGCGTGTTGACCGAGGAGACGTTCCAGCGGCTTCTCCAGACCGTTCCGCTCGACGGACTCGAGGCGCACTATCGCTCGCACAGCGCGGAGCAGACAGCGATGTTCCGCAAGTGGTGCGGGCAGCGAGGGCTCGTCGTGAGCGCGGGTTCGGACTCGCATGCCCCGGGCGTGCCGGTCGATCCGATCGCCTATCGCGCGGAGTGGGTGGAAACGCTGTTGGCCAGGCTCGGTTACCGGGTGGTCGTCGAAGATGGGGTGACGAGCCCGGCCGGCGAGTGAGCGCTAGAGGAGTTCCCTCACTCCGGCGATGAGCGTGATTCCTCCTGCGATCACCAGCACCGCGATCCAGACGAGATCGACGTTGAACCAGGCACGAGTCAGGATCTTGACGCCCAGTTGTCGATAGACGATCACCGCGGCGACCGCCATCGCCGAGAACATGCCGAGCGTGTGCAACGTCACCGCGAGGAGTGCGACGGCCACTGACTGGCTCGCTGTGTGCGCGCTGTGCTCGCTCGGCAGTGAGGCATCAGGAGCGACGACGGCCACGATGGGGGCAACCATCAATCCAGCGCCGTGCGCACTGGCCATGAGGAAGGACCAGGTGGCGAGCTGCACGCTGGTGGCGCGAAAGCGTGTCCGCGGGTGCTTGAACCGGCGCCAAATACGCCACGCTGTGAAGAGGAGGAGCAGGGTACCGACCGCGACGAGCACCGCCGGCCGCGGAATGGTCGCGCCGAGCAAGACTGTCGCCAGCGCGACGACGGCAACCGCTGCCGCGTGTCCGGCTGCGATGGGGAGCAATGCCCACACCACCGCAGAGAGACGCTGCTCCTGGAGACCGAGCGCGACAGCGAACAACCAACCCATCGCGGGATTGAGTCCGTGGAAGACGCCGAGCGCAAAGAGCGCACCCCACGCCCACAGGTCGAGTCCCATCGACTGACAAAGCCTCTCCGATCGACGTGACTGGCGCGCTCCCGACTCCATGCCGGGAGCGCGCCAGGACACCGAGTGCGCGCCTCACGGATAGCAGTAGGAGTCGCTGGAGGCATCACCACCCTGGAGACGGATCTGGTGCGCCCGTTGATCGCCGAAGTCGACGAAGAAGTTCGGGTCGAACTGCATGCCGCCCGCGGGGTCGACGTCGACCTTGACCATCCAACCGCGGATGCCGTCCGGATAGAATTGCGCGTCCCAGGGCAGGTAGAGCGAGTTGGTGAAGTAAACGCGCCGACCGTCGCGACTTACCTCGACCATTTGCGGACCACCATTGAGCGGTCCCGAAACTGCGGGATGGCCAGCGCGCCGGACGATTCCACCGATCTGGAGCACGCCGGTCAGCTTCGGTTCGAACGGGTTGGACACGTCGTACTGTCGCAACTCGCCGGTCCCCCAGCAGGACACGTACAGGAAGCGGTCGTCGACGCTGAGGTCGATGTCGGTGACGAGCGGCGGGACAGCCTTGAAGGGCTTGAGGATCTCGGGGAGTTGGTCTTCCTCTGCCGGTTCGGCTGGTATCTCGATGACCTTTTGGATCGTCCACTCGCCGTCGTGGCGGTACCAGAGCCAGATCGACGAAGACAAGTCCTTCAGGCTCACGACGGCATTGACGAACCCGTAGGCCTTGGTCGGGTCGTGCGCTGGCCGTAGCTCGAGCAGCATCTGGTATTCCGCGCCGATATCGAGTGCATGCAGGCGGCGGCGACGGTGGAGGTCCCACAGGTGGATCCGGTGCCCGTACTTGCCGGCGAGGAGCTCTTCGCCGAGGACGCCGTTTTCGACCATGCGCGGGGTGCCCCACTCGCTGGTGATCATCGTGTCGTAGCCGAGGTGCCACCAGAAGTCGTAGTGGAGGTATTGGTCGCCGCGGTCGATTTCCCAGCGGCCGAGGACTTCGAACGTGTCATGGTCCAGGATGAAGATGCCGCCGGGACCGTCTCCATCCGGTGTTCCGAGCGCCGAGATGTAGATCCCGTCCGGGCCGCAGTGGACCGTGTGCGGACGCGCGTAGTAGGCGCGTTCGAACAGTTCCTCGGGCTCGATGACTTTGACGACACGCGGCTGGGTCGGATCGTCCTTCGTATCGAGAATGGTGATGTGTGAACTCCGGATATCGGGGACGACGAGGTACCGCCGTTCGACGTGTGGGTGTGGAGCGTTGGGGCAGAGCATCGAGCTGCAGGCGTTCCATCCGAAGTGGTGTAGCTCGCCGCCGGTATACGGCATCTCGGTCACACCGACGACAGTGCCATAGGTGCTCGACGAAGGGTCGACGTCGACGACGCACATTGCATCTGGTCGTCCGTCGCCGTTGGGATTGATCCGCACCACATAGGCCAGCTTCTCTGGTGGCGCCTTCATCGCCAGCCGCGGTGACGGATAGAAGGTTGGATCAGGACGCCAGGTGGCCATGGTCGCACCTCCGATCCCGTACTACTCGCCAGTCTCTACCTCGATCCGTGTTGGGTCCGCCTGCTCAGCGAGCGACGCATGTCGCTGCTGCCGCTGGTACTTGTGCACGGCAGCCTTGAGGACGCTGAGCGCCAAGGAGGCGCAGCGCGGGCGCGAGCGAGCGGTCTCGCTGCCGACGAGATCTTGGACGAGCGAAAAATCGACGCTCGCGACGCGCCCGAGGGTCCACAGCCCCTGATGCAGTCGTTCCATCAGGAGAGAAGCCGCCGCTTGACTCACGCTGCAACCGACGCCAGTGAAGGTGACGTCCTCGATCGTCTCTCCGTCAGCAGCGACCTTGAGGTACACAGTGATGACGTCGCCGCATTCGGCATTGCCCCCTTCGACGATGACACTCGGTTCGGCCAGTGCGCCGTAATAGCGCGGGTATCGAGCATGATCGCGGAGGAGGTCGACGATGCTATCGCTCATCTCGTATCCCTCGTCCACGTGTGTCGTCGGCGCCAGGCGTCGGTGCCGCTCTCGAAGCGTTGGGGATCGCTCAACGCCACTGCTGTAGCATTCCGGGATGTCCAGCGATGCCAGGCCCTCGGCGACACTCCTGTGTGGGCTGGCCGGCTGTGCTTGGTCTCCCGAAACTTCCCACGAGTCGCTGACGGCCACATTCTAGCACACCTGCAAGGTGCTTCTGTTACAGGCCGAGTGTTGTCGGTGCACTACGCGGCGCACCGAGAATGCCGGTGCGGGTGGTCTCGGTGAGCTGGGAACCGATCGGAACGGCGGGCAACACGCATCCGGGACTGCGCGGAGCCGATAAAGGCAACTCGGACAGGCGTGCCGCCCCGCAGGCGCGGCGTTCACCGCACGCGCATTCGACTCGACCGCACCGAGCTGCGAGTAGGGCAGGGTAGCGGACGCTGCGTGCTACCCTGCCCCGACCGCTCAGCGCTCGATCGGGAGTCCGACCGCGTTGCCCCACTCGGTCCAGGATCCGTCGTAGTTGCGCACCTTCGGGTAGCCGAGCAGTTCGTGCAGGACGAACCAAGTGTGGGAGGAGCGCTCGCCTATGCGGCAGTAGACGACGACCTCTTTGTCTGGGGTCACGCCTTGGCTTTCGTAGAGCCTGCGCAGTTCCTCCGGCGACTTGAAGGTGCCGTCCTCGTTGACCGCTTGCGCCCACGGAATGTTGGCGGCACCGGGAATGTGACCGCCGCGCAGCGCGCCCTCCTGCGGGTAATCGGGCATGTGCAGGAGTTCGCCGCGGTACTCGCCGGGGCTGCGCACGTCGACGAGCGCACCGCGCGGTTCGGCGACCTTCTGGCGATCGCGGTAGCCGATGAAGGCGAGCACCTCGTCGCGCAAGGCGCGCAATTCAGGATTCGGCTTCGGAACGGGATAGTTCGTCCGTGGGTAAGTCGGAACCTCGCGCGTCAGCGGTCGGCCCTCGGCTTCCCACTTCTTGCGCCCGCCGTCCATGATGGAGAGGGGACCGTGTCCCATGTAGCGGAAGAACCAGAAGGCGTACGCGGCCCACCAGTTGTTCTTGTCACCGTAGAAGACGACACGCGTCTCCGGCGTGATACCCAGCCGAGAGCAGAGTTCGGCGAACTGTTCAGGGCCGATGAAATCGCGGACGACTGGGTCCTGGAGGTCGGTGTGCCAGTCGATCTTCACTGCCCCGGGGATGTGCCCGAGCTCGTAGAGGAGCACGTCCTCATCGCTTTCGACGATACGGACGTTGGGGTCGTTCAGATGCTCGGCGACCCACTCGGTCGTGACCAGCGATTCGGGATGGGCGTAGCCGCGTGTTGCGATGCGCGGATCGATTTCGATCGTCGCCATAGTACACCTCCCATCGAGTCGTCTTTGGTGCTGTTACTACACTGCTCAGGCCTGTGGCACTCCAGTCCGCACGAGCGAGAGTCGCGTTTCCACCGGAACGGGCTGCTGCAGCATGTCCAAGATCGGGCAGAGTTGCTGGGCGCGCGCGAGCAGTCTCTGGATTCGCTCCTCTGGCTCCGGGCTCGTGATGTGGACGGTCATCTCGATCCGCTGGAACCCAGGCCGTACAGCGGGGTCGATGGCGAGGAATCCGCGGAGATCCAACTCGCCGTGCAACTCGATGTCGATCGCCTCGACCTCGATGCCGAGTCGTTCGGCGAGGATAGCCAGCGTGATTTCCTGGCATGCACCCAAGGCGGCTAACAGGAGCTCGACCGGGGTCGGTCCACGATCGGTTCCTCCCAAGGCCGGTGGTTCGTCGACGACGAGCGGCTCGAAGGAGCGGATCTCGCTCAGGACGCGTGTCCCGCCGGCCCAGCGGACGCGCACGCTGGTGGTTCCTTTAGCGAGGTCCGGATTCTCCCGAATCGCTTGCGTGAGATTCTGGACAGCTTCCTTCACGACAGTGCCATTGACACGATTGGCCATCGTTCCCCTCCACAAAAGTTCTTCAAGTGATGCTGCAGACACGCCGACGCGGCGATCGTGTGCGTCCGTGCGTTACAGTCAATCGCGACAGTTCTGGGGAATCGTCTTCAGGAGTGGCGACACTCGCAGATGCGAGGCCAGAAGGAGTAGACACCGATCATCGAGGGGCACGGTGGAACAGCGACCGGTACGAGCCGGTCAGTACTGACCATCCGTAGTGTCGTGCCCAGAAGACCCTTCCGCACTCGATGGCCTCCCCGTCGGGCCTCGCGCTGCAGGAGTGTACCGCTACGCGGGTGCGTCGGTCAAGCCAATCCGTCACCCGTGCCGACGCTCTCCTCAGCGAGTCGCTGGTACCGATCTTCGCTGGGAGCGGCCCCTGAGCGCATGACCGGGGCGGATCGTGGACTGCCGGTCCACCCCGCGTACCCGTCCACCGCGTGACGCGGTACAGCGCTCAGTGAGGTCGATGCCTCGGTCGCCGTCCTCTCAATGCGCCAAACTGGCAGGCGAGCGTGCCGGTGCCCGGCGCAGTGGGATCTCGGGAATCAGGAGCGTGCAGACCAGTGCGACGACCAAGATGAGCGTTCCGGCCAGAAACACGTGCTCCAATGCGATGGCGAGGGATTGGCGGATCGCGCTGAGCAATAACTCGAACAGTTGCTCTCCCTGTGGCCCGATGAGGGCCGCTTGCTGTCGCATAGCCTCCATCGCCTCCGGACTCATGAAGACTTGAGGGTTTTCCATCGCTGCCAGCCGATCAGCTGGGACGAGGGTTCGGAGGTCGCTCGGGATACGAGTGGCCAGTTCGCTCTGGAACCGGTTCGACATAACGGTTCCGAGAACCGCCGCGCCGACTGTGCCACCGATCGAGCGGAAGAACGTCAGCGCAGAGGTGACCTCGCCTAAACGCTCAGGTGGGAAGGCGTTCTGGACCACGATCGTGAACAAACTCATCGTCGTGCCGATACCGAGCCCGAGCACGACCATGTTGCGCACCACGGTCGCATTCGAGGTGCTCGTGTCCATCCGGGAGAGGAGGAACATCCCGACCACGGCGAGTGCGACGGTGCCGATCGCGAGTGCCTTGTAGCGCCCAGTGCGGGAGAGTAGTTGCCCGCCGACCACGCTGGACACCACGAAGGCCAGCATCATCGGAGTGAGGACAGCGCCCGAGTTGGTCGCCGTGCGACCGAGCACCGCTTGCACGAAGAGGGGCAGATAGAGGATAGTGCCGAACATCCCGATGGCGATCAGGAAGGCCGCCAACAAGGTCGGGGTGTAGACCCGGTTGCGGAACAGGCGCAGGTCGAGAATCGGCTCGGGTGAACGCAGTTCGACGACGACGAACCAGGCCAGCAGGACGAGGCTGACGGCGAAGAGCCCGAGGATCTGGACGGAGTCCCACGGATACTGCGTGCCTCCCCAGGAGAGCGCGAGCAAGAGAGGCGTCACCCCGGCGACGAGGAGCGCCGCACCCAGGTAGTCGACACGATGCTGTCGGCCGCTGGCCAGTTTCGGCATCGTCAAACCGGTGGTCAGGAGGGCGAGCGCGCCGATCGGCATATTGACATAGAACACCCAGCGCCAGCCCCAATGGTCGGTGATCCAGCCACCGAGGCTGGGTCCGATGATGGCGCTGAAGCCGAAGACGGCGGCGAAGAGTCCCTGCCACTTGCCACGCTCGGCTGGGGGAAACAGGTCACCGACGATGGCGATCGCTATGGGGAATAGCGCGCCACCTCCGAGCCCTTGGATGGCGCGGAAAACGATCAGCTGCGTCATGGTCTGTGCCATGCCGGAGAGGGCAGAACCGAGCAGGAACACGGCCATGCCGAAGAGAAAGAAAGTGCGGCGACCGTAGATGTCGGAGAGCTTCCCGTAGAGAGGAACCGTTACCGTGGAGGTCAACATGTAAGCGGTGAACACCCAGGCGTAGTGTTCGAGTCCGCGCAGTTCGGCGATGACGCGCGGCATCGCTGTACCCACGATCGTCTGGTCGAGCGCGGCCAGGAGCATACCGAGGAGTAAGCCTGGGAGGACGAGGGCGAGCCGATGACGCTGTTGCGCGGTATCCGCGATCTCTCCCGCCGATACGACTGTCGGTGTCTTCATGGAGTCTCGTACTCCTTTTCCACGACAACCGGTCTTCTGTGTTCCGTCGCTGGACCGGCACCCTGAAGGCGCCTCGCTGCCGCCGCCAGCGCGCGCATGCCGCGCCAGAGAGCCAAAAGATCCTCCTCGCTCAGGTGCGCCAGGAGTTCGCGCCATTGGCGCTCGTTCCCTTGTCGGAGCTCGCGGAGGAGTCCTTCCCCGCGAGCGGTCAATTCGACGCGCGTGCGCCTGCGGTCTCGCTCGTCTTCGCGCCGCTCGACGAGTCCGAGTTGAACCACGCGGTCGATGAGGTGGCTAGCGGTCGGTGGGCTGACGCCGAGGCGCTCCGCGACCTCGCTCACGGTGAGCGGACCCCGGCAGGCGAGGACGAACAACACCTTGAGCTGTGCCATCGAGAGGTCGAGTTCGTGCAGGGGTGGAGGGCTCCGCCGATGGAGCGAGGCGATGACCTCGCGCAGCTCCGCGATGATGCTCTCGACCAGTCGTTCGCGTTCCAGCATCGTGCCCCCTCGCCGGGCAAGCGCTGTGCGCGAGTCTAGCCGATTGGTTCGACATCGTCAAATGATTCGCCGTCGTCGATCGAGTGGGCTCGCTCGCGGTGCATAGCTTGACGTATAATGAAGGTACAGCTGATCGCATCCATCCTCTCTCGCAACTACCGCTCCACCCCTCCCCTTCCCGCGTTCGAGCCGGGCTTCTGCCCGGCTCGACGTCTCGCTGTGAGCGGCACAGGGAAGGCGGTTGCCAGGTGCCGGTGACCATGCTAGGATGCAAGTGCGCGTGTACGTACACGCCCGTGGGGGACGAACATGCGGCTCAAGCAGCTCTGGCAGGTGGCATTAGGGGATTTAGCGAAGCGGGTGTCACGGGCGAACTTCGAGACCTGGCTCAAGCACACGCAGCTCGTCTCGTTGGAGGAAGACACAGCCACGGTCGCCGCCGCGTCCACCTTCGCGGCCGAACAGCTGCGCAGCAAGTTCGGTCAGGATATCCAGGAGACCTTGTCGCTTCTCCTGGGTCGTCCGATCAGTGTCCAGTTCACGGTTCTCGGGAGCGAAACCGAGGTCACGAGCAACCCGCGGCGTCCAGCCCGGCGCTCGAGTGGTAGCGAGCCGAGCGAGGCTGCGACCAAGCAACTGACGCTCGCTCCCTCGCCTGAGCACGGCCTCAATCCGCGCTATACGTTCGAGAAGTTCGTGGTCGGGCCGAACAATCGTCTGGCCCATGCGGCGGCCTTGGCGGTAGCGGATCGCCCTGGGGAGAAGTTCAACCCGTTGTTCATCTACGGTGGGGTCGGGCTCGGGAAGACGCACCTGCTGCACGCGATCGGCCACCGTGCGCTGGCCAATCGTCCGTCCCTGCGCGTGTGCTACGTCTCGTCCGAGGTGTTCACCAACGAGCTCATCAACGCGATCCGACACCAGCGCACCGACGATTTCCGGAATCGGTACCGGACGATCGATATCTTGATGATCGACGATATCCAATTCATCGCTGGTAAGGAGAGCACGCAGGAAGAGTTTTTTCACACCTTCAACGCCTTGTATCAGGCAGGCAAGCAGATCGTCGTCTCCAGCGATCGCCCACCACGGTTGATTCCGGATCTGGCCGACCGGTTGCGCTCGCGCTTCGAGGGCGGTCTTCTCGCCGACATCCAGCCACCGGACCTCGAAACGCGGCAAGCGATCCTGATCGAAAAGAGCCGCGAGCTGGGCATACAGGTTCCGAACGACGTCGTCGAGTTCGTCGCGCGTCGTGTCGAGAGCAATATCCGAGAGCTCGAGGGTGCACTGAACCGCATCGTCGCCTTATCCCAGCTGCTCCATCAACCGATCACGCTCGCGCTCGCTGTCGAAGCGTTGAGCGACGGCGACGCACGCTTGCGCCGGGAACAGTTGACGCCCGAGCTCGTGTTGCAGACGGTCTGCACCTACTTCCGCGTCTCGCTGGCTGAGTTGGTCGGGCCGGGGAGGCGACGCGAAGTGGTCGTCCCGCGTCAGGTAGCGATGTACTTGCTCCGTGACGAGCTCGGCCTGTCTTTGGTGGATATCGGGCAGCGTCTCGGGGGGCGTGACCACACGACGGTGCTCCACGGGATCGAGAAGATCGAGCAGCAGTTGCAGCGGGACGAGCAGTTGCGCGGTGACGTCCTCGCGGTGCGCGCCCGCCTTTACCAGGAGACGGCGGCACCAGTGTGAGGCGGGTCAGTACCGGTGGAGGAGTCCGGCCAGCACCACGAGGGCGAGCAGGGCGAGCCATACGACACCGATTCCCTGCGCACCAGCGGTCAGCCCCGCCACGAGCGTCAACGGAACCGCTGCCGTCAGAACGAGGAGCAACGTAAGCCCTTTGCCGAGGGTCGCGCGTCTCCGTCGACGCTCGTGCTCTCGCCACAGTTCCTCGATTCGTCGCTCGATCGCGGCTTCGAGCTGGCGAACGAAACGCTCGGTGAGTTCGGAATCGTAGTCGGGACCCAGTTCACGCCGAGCGTCGAGCGTGATGCGCAACTCGCCCTCGAGCTCCCGCCTCCACGGTCCCACTGTCGGGGTCACGCCGCGGTCCAGTGCGCCGCGGATGGCGCGGAGGGCTGCATTCCAGGAGCGGACCTTGTGGACGGGTTCCATCGGGACATTTCCTCGCCTTCCCGCAGGGGAAGCCGTCTCACATCAGCCGCTGTGATCCAAGCGCCCGACCAATACCTCAGCGAGGTGGAGCGGCCGGCGTTTCGTGAAGTGTGCAATCTGTTCTCGGCAAGAGGCACCCATCACCGCGATGATAGCATCGGCGGGCTGTTCGAGCACCTTGGGAAACAGTCGATCGGCACCTACTTTCTCCGATACCGCATAATGTTCTGCTTCGTATCCGAACGAACCAGCCATCCCGCAGCAACCAGCGCCGCTCTCCTCGACGTGACAACCGGCGTTGCGGAGCAGCGTCAGCGAGTGTTTGAGGCCGACGAGTGCCTTCTGGTGGCAGTGACCGTGGAACAGGACGTGTGGCCCAGGTTCGGACTTCCACGGGAGCGAGAGGCCGTCGCGCTCCATCGCTCGGACGAGGAACTCGTCCAAGAGGAAGCTCTGCTGAGCGACCACGCGGACGTCCTCGCTCTCCGGCAGAAGATCGGGGTACTCGTCGCGGAAGGTGAGGATGCAGCTCGGCTCGGTACCGACGATCGGAATACCTGCTCGGGCGAACGGCGCCAGGAGGTCGACGTTTTCCTGTGCCAGGCGCCGTGCCTGCCGGAGCAGACCCTTGGAGATCATCGGGCGTCCGCAGCAGCGCCGGCGCTCGAGCACGAGGACCTGATATCCAGCGGCCTCCAAGAGCTGAACGGTCGCTCGTCCGATTTCCGGGTAGTTGTACGTCGTGAACGTGTCGTGAAAATAGATCACTGGCCCCCTGAGGCCGTCCGTCCGCGGCACATGGTGGTCGCGGAACCACCGTTCGAACGTGAGGTGCGCGAACGGCGGGAGGGAGCGCGCTGGGTGAATGCCGAGTACCCGCTTGGCCACCGCAGCGAGTGGGCTCTGCGCGACGAGATTACTGAGCGGTGCCGTCCGCGCGCCGAGGCGGTTGAGGAGGTGGATGTTGCCGAACAGGCGGGCACGCAGCGGGACACCGTGCGCAGCGTAATACTGCGCGAGGAACTCCGCTTTGATCTTCGCCATGTCGACGCTGGACGGACACTCGGTCTTGCAGGCTTTACAGGCCAGACAGAGGTCGAGGATCTCGTAGGTGCGCGGGTCAGTGAAGTGTCGGGGCTCGAGGATACGTCCAGCGAGCGCGTTGCGCAGCGCGTTGGCGCGAGCGCGCGTCGTGTCGCGCTCGTCACGCGTGGCCATGTAGGAGGGGCACATCGTGCCGCTCCCGAGTTTGCGGCACACGCCTGCGCCGTTGCACATTTCGATCGCCCGCAGGAAGCCGCCATCGCTCGCGAAGCGGAAGAACGTCTTCGGCTCCAACGGACGATAGTCCGGGCCGAAGCGCAGGTTTTGGTCGAGCGGCGGACAATCGACGATTTTTCCGGGGTTGAGCAGGCCGAGCGGGTCGAACGCCTGCTTGAGTTCGCGCATGCACTGGTAGAGCGTCGGCCCGAAGAGGAGCGGATTGAGCTCTCCGCGGGCCAGACCGTCGCCATGTTCGCCGCTCAAAACACCGCCGAATCGCTTGGCCAGGGCCAATGATCCCTCGGTGAGTGCGCGCATCGTGCGCACCCCTTCTGCCGTCTTGAGGTTGACGAGCGGCCGGACGTGGAGACACCCAGCACTGGCGTGGGCATAGAATGCAGCCTGCGTGCCGTGTTCGGCGACCAGGCGGAGGACCTCACGGACGTAGTCAGCGAGATGCTCGACCGGAACCGACACGTCTTCGATGGAGGCGATCGGTTTGAGGTCGCCGCGGATGCTGTACAGGAGCCCGAGCCCCGCTTTCCGCACGGCCCAGACATCGGCTTGCTGCTGGCGATCGGCGATCGCGAGCGGGTCGCGGCCGATCCGTTCGCGCTCCACCAGGGAGAGGAGTCGCTGGAGCTTGTCCTGGAGCTCGCTCTCGCTTTCCGCGTAGTACTCGATCATGAGCACCGCTTCGGGGTTGCCCTTGAGGAAGGCGATCCGCGGTGCGTAGCCGGGTTGCTCGCGGGTGAGGCGGATGAGCATGCCGTCCATGAGTTCCACGGCGGAGGGCGAGGTTTCCAAGAGGGTCGGGACGGCTTCCATCGCCGCCACGAGGTCGTCGAACTGGAGGAGTACCAGTCCGGTGAGCCGCGGTATGGGCACGAGGTTCAGGATGTACTCGAGCCCCACCGCGAGTGTCCCCTCGGAACTCGCGAGCAGCCGGGCGACGTTCAGCTGCGGCTCGAGCAGCACTGGTAGTCCGTACCCGCTCGCCCGACGCCAGTGCTTGGGGAAGTCTCGAGCGATCGCCTCACCGTACGTGGTACGCAAGCGGAGAAGATCCCTATAGAGTTGTCCCTCGCGCGTCTCCGCTTGGGCGCGGCGCTCGACTTCGTCCCAGGGTAGAGCACGGAAGGTCAGTTCGCTGCCGTCGGAGAGCAATGTGTGCGCCTCGCGGACATGGTCAGCCGTCATGCCGTAGAGGATCGAGTGCGAGCCAGAGGCGTTGTTGCCGATGACTCCTCCGATCGTCGCCCGGTCGGCGCTCGCCGGATCCGGTCCGAACATGAGCCCGAACCGGCGCAGCTTGGCGTTCAGCTGCGCCAACACGATGCCGGGTTGGACGCGGACGAGCCGAGCCTCCGGATCGATGTCGAGGATCTGGTTGAGGTACTTCGAAAAGTCGATGATGATGGCGCGCCCGACTGCTTGCCCGGCGAGGCTGCTACCGCCGCCGCGCGGCAATACCGGCACTCCGTAGTGCCGAGCCAGTTCCAGTGTCCAGCGGACGTCGTCGTACGTCCGCGGAATCACGACGCCGAGCGGTTCGATCTGGTAGTTCGAGGCATCGGTGCTGTAGAGCATGCGGCTGTAGAGGTCGAAGCGGACTTCACCCTCGATGCGCCACCGCAGTGCCTGCTCGAGCGCTGCGACCGTCTCTTCACCTGCCCCGCCGTGTGCTCGCTCCGTGCTCGCTGCCGTCGTCGCCACCGCAGCAGTCCTCTCCTCCGAGTCGACCGGCCATCGCACAACGTTCTCTCCGAGCAGTCTAGCATCGCTGTGCCTGAGTCAGCAGTCGATGAAGTCGAGGACTTCCGGCTCTTCCTCTTGCCAGAGGGTGGTCGGCGGCGAAAAACCGAACGAGACGAGGCGCTCGATCGTTTCGAGGATGAGACGGTCAGGCGTTGAGGCAGCAGCGGTGATGCCGACCCGGCGCGCTCGGCTCACGATCTCGGGGTCGAGTTCCTGCGCCGTCTCGATCAGGATTCCGGGGAGACCGAACTCGCGGGCTACCTCGACCAAGCGGGCAGCATTAGAGCTCTTGCGACCACCGACGACGATCACCAGGTCGACTTCGCTGGCCAGACGGGCGAGTGCCTCCTGTCGTTCCCAGGTCGGCTGACAGATCGTGTTGACGATACGCAGTTCACCGCCGTGGGGGAGCACCCACGGGGCGAGTTGTCGCGCGAAGGCCAAGAACTGATCGGTCCTCTTGGTCGTCTGCGAGATGACAGCCACCTTGCGCGGTGGTGGAGCACTGGCGACTCCGCGCGGCCCGTTCCACGGCAGATCGCTCAGCTGTTTGGCTGCGCAGGCGCGCGTCGTCCCGGCCCAACCGAGTACGCCGCGTACTTCGGGGTGCGCTGCGTCACCGTAGACGACGATGAAATATCCTTGCTGCGCCAAGCGCTGGGCGAGGCGCTGGACCTTGGTGACCAGCGGGCAGGTGGTATCGATCACTTCGAGGCCGAGTGCGGCGCTCTCACGGTAGCGTTCGGGGGGCGCTCCGTGCGCCGTGATAGCGACCCGCTCGAAACCGGCCGCCTTGGCGGCTTCGAGGTCGGGCAGTGGGATCACCCCTTCGCGGGCCAGTTCTTCGACTGCGGCCGGATTGTGGATGATATCGCCGAGCGCAGCAACGGGCTTTTCTTTTGCCGCTTCCCGAACGAGATCGAGTGCCCGCCGCACTCCCCAGCAGTACCCGAGCACTTCGGCGACGACGATCGTGCGCTCGAGGTTCTGCCCTTGCGATCCGCGTGCTGTCATGGTCGTTCCCTCCTCGATCGGGCAGGCTCCGCGATACGCACCGAAGCCGGTCGAGCCGGTAGCGGCAGGTCGTCGCTCACGAGTTGGGCGGTCACTGCAGCGGAGAGGAGAACGCCGGGAATCCCTGCTCCGGGGTGCGTACCGGCACCGACGAGGAAGAGCCCGGCGATCCCTGAGCGGTTGTGCGGTCGGAAATACGCGGACTGGAGCAGTGTCGGCTCGAAGGAGAACGCGGCACCATGCTGACTGCGCAGCGCGCTCCGGAAATCGAGTGGTGTCCACTCACGCCAGGTCTCGATCGCAGCGGTAAGGCCGGTGAGACCGTGGAGGCATTCGAGCGTCGTCAACACACGCTGACGGAACCGCTCGCGCCCGCGTTCCGTCCAGTCACCGCCACGCGCCAGATGCGGCACCGGGACGAGGATGTAGAGGCTCTCGTGTCCAGCTGGGGCGAAACTCGGATCAGTTCGGGCTGGAGCGTGGAGGTAGAAAGCCAGCTCGGAGAGCGTACCGTCTCCGTCGAACAGTTCCCTGAGCTGCTGCTCGTACTGCGTCGGCATGACGATGGTGTGGTGGGCGAGGTGCGCATACCATCTCGAGACACCCGCGTAGAGGAGATAACAACTCATGGAATACCGCGCACGGCGTATCCACTGCTGCCACCAGAAGGGACGGGCTTCGGCTGGCAAGAGCTCGAGCACGGTCCAGGCGACATCGGCGTTCACGACGACTGCATCGGCCTGGATCCGTTCACCGGATTCGAGCTCGATTCCGGTCACCCGACGGTCCGCGACGAGGAGGCGGCTCACCGGGGCTTGCAGGTAGAGTTTCCCACCCAAGCGTTCGAGGAGGCGGCAGAGCAGTTCCACGACTGCCCGCATCCCGCCGCGGGCGAAATACACCCCTTCCTTGCGCTCGAGGTACGGGACGATGCTGTAGATGGCACTCGCTCGGAGCGGGTTCCCGCCGATGAAGAGCGGATGGAAGGAGAACACTGTGCGGAGGGACGGATGACGGAAGAAGCGACTGACGAACCGATAGACGCTCCGGTGGGCTCCGAGCCGCAGCAGTTCTGGGACGATGCGCGCGAAGGTGACGAAGGAATCGAACGGTTGACGTGCCAGGTCCTCGAATGCACGCCGATAGATCTGCTCCGTGTCGCGCAGGAACGCGCGGTAGGCCGGGACTGCTGAGGGATCGAATCGGGCGATTTCCGCCTCGTCGCGCTCGGGTTCACCCCAGTAGTCGAACGTCTGCCCATCGGCGAAGAGGATGCGATAGAAGGGACGTAGGCGTACGAGCTCGAGTTCTTCCTCGAGCGTCGCGCCAGCCAGTGCGCAGAGTTCTGCGAGCAAAGAGGGTACCGTAATGAGCGTCGGTCCAGTATCGAAGCGATAGGGGCCGAGTTCGAGCCATCCCGCGCGACCGCCCGGCCGATCCAGTGCCTCGTACACCGCGACATCGTACCCAGCGGCAGCGAGACGAACTGCAGCGGCCAACCCTCCGAAACCGGCTCCGACGACGATGACCCGGCGCATCACTCAGGTGTCCTTTCTCACCGCTGAACGAACCAGCGAGGGCTCGCGCGCGACTCCGTCACGCTGCAGACGTGTCGCGAGTCGCTCCATCGCGACGTCGAAGGGGCTCTCAGCATCGACGAGGAGTGGTTCTTCCACGAACAGTTCAACCGAATGTTCGGCATAGCGTAAGCGCACTGGATAGACCGGTATGGGGCGACCGGCACGGGCTGCGGCCCGACGTGCCAACCAGATCGCCCCTGGTTGCAGCGGTTGGTTCGGCTGGCGACGACCGGGAAGATGCGGATCGACGATGGGGAAGCCCTCGGGAAAGACGACCAACAGCTGTCCGGCGGAGATCCGCGCGACCGCTTCGCGGAGGCCGCTCGAGAGTCGCACGCGGCTCTCGACTGGCGAGTACTGGATGCCCGGGCGGGTGATCTCGCTCGGGCGTACGATGACCGGCCAACCGGCCAGAGCGCAGAGATGCTCCATCAGCCACCGCCACCGTCGGGAGGGCACCCAGTCGAGCGCGACGAGGAAACGCAAGGGACGCTGCACGGCGGCGAGGAGTATCCGTCCGTCGTCGAGGTGATGGATGTGCTGAGGAGCGAGGATTACCGGACCCGATGCCGGAAGCGGAGATCCGAGGAGCCGGATCTGCCGGCCGCGCAGCGTCCAGCGCGCTAGAGCTCGGAGAAAGCGCCAGGCCATCTGCTCGACCAACGACTCTGTCGGACGACCGTGCGTGGACCGGATCGCAGTCCGTTCGCGTCCCTGGAGCAGCGCCAGGGTAGCCGGGAACAAGCCGGTCAGGACGGACAGCAGGATCGGTCCCCAGAGGTTGACTGTGGCGCACAACGCTGCTGCAAAGGCGATGTTGGCTGCATAGATGGCATACGGAAACGCCAGGGGTACTGAGCGTGGAGGATCGTCCCGCCAGGCGAGACGAGCAGCAGTCGTGAAGAGCAACCCCGTCAGGGCCCAGCCGGCGAAGTTGATGACCGGCATCCCGTAGTAGCTGCCGCTCTGGTGCCAGACCCAGAAACGTGCCTGCATCGCCTCGTGCGCCATCGCCGGATCGAGCACCAGGTCCCAGACGACGAGGAGCCACACACCGAGCACGATACCGAGCGGTGTGCACCACGGGGTGCGGAACCGTGCTACCAACCGGCTCCCGAGCAACCAAGAGGCGAGTCCGACGGTGAACCAGGAGAGCGGGATCGTAAACGGCACCCGGTCCAGGATCTTCGGGCCCAAGCCAGCGGTGTAGCTGTAGTTACCGAAGGGCCAGCCGGTGCTCGTTCCGATGAGCTCCGCGGCGAGCGAGATCGACCCGCTCAACGCGAAGAAAGCGAGCGTCCGCTGTGGTCCGAGGCGCTGCCATGCGTACACGAACAGGGCGGCAGCACCGAGAACGATGTACGCAACGCCACCCCATCGCATGCCGAAGGCGTACACTGCCCGACCGAGCTCGAGGTGCGCCCACAGGTCGGGTCGGCGCAAGGCGACAGCGATGCCGCCGACGCCGAAGAGGAGCGCCGCCACGTAGGCAGTGAAGAGGATCCAAGGAAGCCGTGTTGCCTTCATCTATCCCCCCTCAGCGAGAGCTGGCGACCTCTCCAGACGACTCGACCCGCACGAGCGACCCACAGGATGCGTGCGACGACGACCGGGTCGGCTAACGGCGAGAGCCAGTACCACCTGCGCGGCCGGATGTACGCGCGACGCATGCCGATGAGCGTACCGATCCGCACCAGCAGACCGAGCCAGGCAGCTGGCCCGAGGCCCGCCAGCCAGCGCGCAGCGACCAGGAGCGGTAGCCACAGTCCCTGGCTCGCGACCAGCATGACCAGTTCCATCGTGTTGCACCGTGGTGGACGGGCCTCGAGCAGCGCGAGCGACCGCGGCCATGAGGACCAGACGGCTGCGCCGCTCGGATACATCGCAACCGATGAGTCGTCGAGTGCGTCGAAGAAGGCGACGCGGTAGCCGTGACCTGCCAGCGTACGCGCGAGCGCGATGTCCTCGGCATTGCTGCGTGAGACTCGATCCAAGACCGCGGTGAAGGACGAAAGCGCCGAACGGTGGACGACCAGGACCTGCCCGTTCGCGAACGCGCGATGCGGCGCGTCGTAGATTTGGCCGGGCAACCCGGTTCGGTACACGATGGTCGTCAGCATGGCGGGATGGAGGAGCCAGCTGAGGGCATCAGGCGCCAGCGTCTGGCGCAGGGCGACGGAGGCGATCGGGACCGCATGTCGGCGGCAGGCTCTCGCGACGCGCTGGAGGAGGCTCGGCGCGGGGCGGACGTCCGCATCGACACAGACATACCAGTCGGACGTGGGCGCGTGGGCCAGTGCCGCTCGGATTCCCCACGCCTTCCCGTTCACACCCGGCGGTGGTGCACCGAGCTCGAGGAGCCGAACCCGGGCGTCGCGGGCCTGGTACGCGCGCACGAGATCGCATGTCCGATCGGTCGAGCCGGTATCGGCGACGAGGATCGCCTGCACTGTCGCTCGCTGGGTGAGCAGTCCTTCCAGGCACGGTGCGAGCCGTGCGACTTCGTTCAGGACAGGCACGATGACGGTGAAGGAATCGTTCGGTGCTCGATCGTCCGCTCCGGTCACTGTGACGCGTGACCGTGCCGTGGAGAGCAGCCGGTAGACGACGGCGAGATTCGCTGCGAGGGTGAGGCAGGCGATCGATCGTTCGACGAGGGTGCGAGCCGTCATGGTGATGTTTCTCCTCCCCCGAGCATGTCGAAGAGACGTACGAGGAGCAGAAAACCAGGGTGGTCAGGACGAACCAGTTGATGATCACCCGGTACCTCGACGTAGAAGTGAAGTGTCGGGATCCGTCGAAGGAGCAGGCGCGAATCGCGCAGCGGGACAGTGCGGTCGTCGCGGCCATGCACGATGGTCACCGGACAAGCGAGCTCACGGGCGGCACGGCGCATCGCGTCGGCAGTGCGCGAGAGTTCGGTGAGGAGTCTCCAGGGGAAGCGAAACGTACGGAGGTGCTCGCGCAGGCTCGGGTCGTCGACGTCCAGTGCGGGATTCCACCCGACGAGTGCGTGCCTGACCGCTGGGTCGTCGAAGTTGACCCGGGCGAAAGGCCGCGGGCCGGGCAAGATGCGGCTCGCGACGGGAAGCATCGCTCGATACCACCATGGCAGCGGGAGGCGCGAGAAGGGAGCGAGCAGGACGAGCGCCGCCGGTCGCACCGTGGCGGCGAGGATCGTGGCGAGCGCGCCGCCGAGCGAGAAGCCGACGACGACGCGATGCGGCAGGGGAGCGAGCGCCTCGAAGGCGCGCGTCAGTTCCGCGATCCATGCCTCCACGGTCACGGTCGGCAATTCAGAGAGCCGTGCGCCGAAACCGGGCAGGAGCGGGGCGGAGACCGTCCAACCGCGGTGCGCGAGTATGTCGGCCAACGGTCGCCACTCGGCGGGCGTACCGAGAAAGCCGTGCACGAGGAGGGCGGCGCGGTCGCCTCCTGCCAGGAAGAGTGGACGATGCTCTGGAGTGTCGAAGGCGGTACTGAGCGTCATCCACAGGTCCGACATCGTGTCTCCTCTCGACGACGATAGCGGCGATCGAGGTGCCAGGCTCGCAGCACTGCTAGGAGCTTTTCGTCGCTGGAGACGACGGCGCGCAGGCGCAGGCTGTCGTACTGGTTGTGTTCGACGACGCGGAGAATGCCTGCATACAGTTCTGCAGCTGCGATGATGCCGAAGCGCACCGTGTCCGGCAAGCAGGCGAATCCCTCGCCCGCGAAGCGGTAAAACGACCGTGCTCGGGTGATCATGAGGCGGAGCAATGCCTGCAGTTCCGGTGTGGGGCGTGTCCGTCGTTGAGCCAAGTCGAAGAGCTGCTCCTCGCGCAGGCCGAAGCGATGAACGTCTTCCCTGGGGAGATAGAGCCGGCCCATGCGGAGATCTTCACCGAGATCGCGGACGATGTTCGTGAGTTGCATGGCGATTCCGAGCGAGCGTGCCGCAGCGAGCCCCGCTGGACAGGAGACGCCGAGGATCGGTGCCATGGTCAAGCCGACGGTTCCGCCGACCTGGTAGCAGTAGTGGAGGAGGTCTTGTCGTGTCTCGATGCGGCGCTGCGCGACGTCGTCTTCGAGGCCGGAGAGAAGGTCGAGACTGAACCGGGGATCGAGGTGGTATCGACGGAAGACGTCGGCAACTGCGGCGGCGAGTTCCGGTTGCGGAGGCGACACTCGGAAGCTGGAGACGATCCAGGTCCGCCATGCGGCGAGTTGCTGGGCTGCCACCTCGGGGCGTGCTGTCTTGTCGGCGATGTCATCCAAGTGGCGGAAAAAGGCGTACACTATGGATGCTGGTTCGCGCACCGTGGGGGGCAAGAGGCGGCTCGCAAGCCAGAAGGAGCGACCGTGCCGCGCGAGCACGTATTCCCAACGTTGCCAGCTGGTCGTTCGGGACGACGGTTGCCTGAACAACGGTTCAAATAAACTAATCATAGTTCTGATGCCTGAGCAACCCTTCCACTGCCGAGTATAGATCAGTGACCGCAGTTCGTGCAGGGGAGGCGACCGGAGTTCGATCGATGCCGCTCGCTGACGCCTGCGCAGTCGCTACGGCGCCACCCAGTGCGCGACCGGCGGAGAGGCTCGGTCGAGTGACGGGGACAGTCGATCGCTCGCTCGCTGGAATCGCTCGCCGACTGCGGAGGAATCGTTTCTGCCTGTTGTGGTCGCTGCTTGGCCAGATGGTCCGAGGTTCGTTCGCTGCACGCGGTTCGCTGGCGTCGAGGGGGATCACAGCGGGGGTACGGAGCCCCGCACCCCCGCGACTCCCGGCCGGCGAGACGCTCGCCGACTACTTGGCGAGGCCGTGGAGCAGGATCGGCAATACCCGATCGATCAAGTCCTTGGCCTCCTGGCCGTTGAGTCGTGCCGAGGCGTGGAGCGCTTCCGCTGTCGTCAGGATCTGGACAGCTGCGAGCCGTGTGTCGACGTCACGCGCCATGCCTTGCCGCCGCGCTTCGTCCAGCAGGTTTTCGATGGGGCGTACCAAGGACTCGAGAGCGAGTTCGGTCAGCCGGACTCGATGCTCTTCCGAGATCGCAGGAAAATCGGAGAGTAACATACGAGCCAGGTCGACCGGCGGGTGGGTGGCCAGCCACTCGAGGACTACCTGGAGCTTCTCTGCGAGCGACGGCCCGGCACTGGCGATGGACTGCTCTAACCCTTCGCGGTGTGCTCGCAACCCGCGCTCGGTCACGGTGACGTAGAGTTCCTCTTTCCCTCCGGGAAAGTGGTAGTACAACGACGCTTGCCGGATGCCCAACTCCTGGGCGATATCCCGCAACGTGACTGCCTTGTATCCGCGCTCCGCGAACAGCCGCTCGGCTGTTGCCTGGACTCGCTCACGTGCGGTGCTGACAGTGCTCACCACGGTACCCTCCTCTATCAGTACGTTCTCCCTCTACTGAACGGCCAGTCACACTATAGCAAAACTTACCAATGTCGTCAACCGGCCGTTCCGTTCTCGATCGTCTCTGATCGTGCGGTCGAGAATCGCCATCCAACACGCTTTTGTTGCCGAAACAGTCCCTCTGTATGCGCAGCCTCAGGGGCACTCTTCTGCGAATGCAGGAGTTCTGCGGTATGATCCACCTGGAGGCGTGGGGATGGGTTCGGCGAGAGTCGCACGGCAAGAGGCTCCGGGCACACAGGTACTCGCGCGTTGGATCGTGGGGGCGCTCGTCTTCGCTACGTTCTTCGATCTCTTCGTTCAGTACCCGATCGCGGCACCCTACGCATCGTTCCTCGGTGCCTCGCCTGCCCTCGTCGGGCTCATCGTCGCGACGTACTCGATCACGAATCTCTTCGGGAATGTCGCTGCTGGATTCGGCCTGGACCGGCTAGGACGGATTCCGCTGCTCGTTGCAGGCACCTTCGGCACCGCTGTCGTCCTCGTGCTCTACGTGCTCGTGCAGACAACTGGGCAGCTGCTCCTGCTGCGTGCCCTGCACGGGTTGACTGTGGCGGCTCTCGCCCCCGGCGCGTTCGCGTTGGCGGGGGACCTCGCGGCTCCTGAAGAGCGCGCTCGGGTGATGGGGCAGAACGGTGCTATCGTGGCGCTGGCTGCGATCGTCGCGCCAGCTTTTGCCGGGGTGATGCAACAGCGGGCTGGCTTTGCCCCGGTATTCCTCATCGACGCCGCTCTGCTCGTGACGGTGGGCTTCCTCGTGTTCTTGGTGCGTGGGATCGTACCAGGAGAGCGCGGGACGGCGGCCTCCGGCTCGAAGGAGAGCGGTGCGCTGGTCGCGCTCGTGCCGGCTCTCCTCGGACCGTACCTGGCTGTCTTGGCCTTTACGACTGGGCTGGGTACCTTGGTGACCGCGCTGCCTGACCGGTTGCAGACCTTGGGCATTGCCCCATCGATCCGGGGTGCCGCATTCAGTACCTACGGGATCGTGGCGGCCCTCGTCATGGTGAGCCCTCTCGCTGTGCGCATGGCGCGTCGCAGCTGGCGGATCTCGGTGACCCTCGGCCTCCTGCTCGTCGCGCTCGGTCTGGCTGTGGCGAGCGCGCTCGGGGCGACCGAGCAGGCGGTCGTCGAACGGTCGACGCTGATCGGAGCCGCGCTGTTCGGGCTCGGCTTCGGTTGCTTGTTTCCGGCACTGACTGCCGAAGTCGCTCGACGTGCTGGGCGAAAGCAGCGCGGCCGAGCATTCGGGCTCTTCTACGCTCTGTACTCGCTCGGCGTGATCGTGGGATCGCTGCTCGCCGGCTCGGTCGGTGAGGTCGCTGGTGTCGCTGGGGGCTGGCCACTCGTCGCCGGTGCCCTCGTCTCCGGTCTCAGCGCAGTCGTGCTCCTCGTAGTCCGTCGGGAACGGCGGGCGCTCGGTGACTGACCAGAGAGCGGTGGTAGCTGCCGGCTGAGGTGCCCGAGGACGACCTCGAGGGCCCGCGCAAGAGCCTGCCGATCCTGCGCGGAAAGCCGCTCGATGGCGGGAGACAGCACCGCGGCAGGTGCGATCTCTGAGAGGGCGATGAGTCTACCGGTTTGGGTCGCGTGCACGAGGACTGCACGCCGATCGCGCGGATCGGGCTCGCGGTGTGCGAGACCGGCTCGTTCGAGGTTGTCGATCAGGCGTGTGGCTGCGGCGCGCGAGATCCCGAGCGTGGCCGCCAAGTGGCTCGCCCGCAACGGACCGAGCACCACGAGCAGCTGCAGCGCAGCGATATCGCGATCCACCGGGTTGAGTCGTGCTGTCCCCTGCACGAGCCCCACAGTCCGGGCCGCTGCCAGCACGTGGAGCAAGAGTTCGGTCACGAGGAACGCCTCCGGCGCGCGTGCGGGTTGTCCTGAGTCCATCGGGACCTGCCTCGCTTTCGTGACCCGTTCAACGGTTTAGGGCAACGGAGCCGCGACCACAATCGCCGATCGGTCCCACCAGCTGCGAGCGGAATGTCCTAACGCTCCTCGAGCATCATACCTCGGTCGTCCCTTTGTTCCTTTCGGCGGCGTGCAGGCGCAGCAACAGGGGTGGTCAGAGCTGTGGGCGGTTGCCGATGCGTGTCGGCTCGGCAGGGGAAGGTCGTGCGGACGGTCGCGGCTGGACAGGAGAGGGGTTTGGCGTCACGACGCGCCGTGTTGTAGGCTAGCGGGATGGGGAAGGTACAGCGTTCGTGACTGTGCGGACGGAGAACGGAGCGAGCGACGATGACGGAACAGTTGGTGCTGACGTGCGAGCGACGCGAAGTCATCGGTAAGAAGGTGAAGCGGATCCGACGGAGCGGCCGTACACCGGGGGTCATCTCCGGTCCAGTGGTACCACAGCCGGTGCCGATCGCCTTCGATACGCGCGAGTTCGAGCGCGTCTTGCACCGGGCAGGGACGGCGCGCTTGGTCGACCTCGTGGTCGATGGAACCCGCTATCCAGTCTTCATCCGCGAAGTGGCGACGCATCCAGTGACGCGCGAGATTCTCAATGTGGAGTTCTACGCACCGGATCTGGCACGCCCGGTCACAGTGACAGTGCCCGTCGTTACCGTCGGGACGCTCTCACCGGATGTGGTCGGCGTGGTGACGATTCAGCTGCCCGAGCTGCCGGTGCGCGCGTTGCCGACAGCTGTACCGGAGCACATCGAGGTGGATCTCGGTCTCCTCACGCCGGAGCGCACGGTGATCCATGCCGGAGAAGTTACCCTACCGCCTGGAGTGGAGCTGGATATCGAGCCGGATGTGGTCGTCCTCGTCGTCGAGGAGGGTGAGGAGGTCGAGGAAGCTGCCGAGCCGGCTCACGCGCTGGCCGAGGAGATCGGCGATCGGCCGCGTGCCGCCGAGGAAGGGGCAGCCCCGGTGCACGAGCGCGAAGCGCGCGAGGCGTAAGCGGCTCGAGCTGGCGACTGTTACGAGCGAAGTTCGCTCCGCGCTGTCCGGTTCAGTGCCAGCGCTACGAGCCCGAGACAGGTCAGCGCGAGGATCCATCGCCCCGGCTGCCGACGGCTCCGGGGCTTTTCAGCACGGACATGGTCGAGGTACCACTCCCGCGTGCCATCCGCTCGTTCGAGCATGCGGATCGTGATCGCCTCGACGTGCGCGAGTGTCTCCGTGGGCCGGGAGTCGCGCGTGCGGTCGCGGTGCAGGACACGCGGCAACACCTCAGCGAGCACCGGGGCGAGTGGGGCTGTCCAGCGGGCGAGCGTACTCGCGCGTTCGACGAGGGCCGGGCGAGGTTCGGCGTACATGGGTGCGGCGCGGTGCGGAACTGGCAGTTCTCGGACCATCGGTTCACTCCTGCTCACGTCGGCGCGCTTCCCACAAGGCGCGAGCTTCATCGACAGCCGGCTGCCCACCTAAATATTTCTCGATCAACTCGTCGAGACCGAAGACCACATCCACGCGCACGTCCGTGTCCTGATACTTGAGGACCAGGTCCTCGTAACGGGCCCAATACCACTCTTCGCCGCCACCGGCATGGAACTCCCACTCCGGGCGCACTTGAACGAGGAGACGTCGGTCAGGGTCGTAATACTCGAAGATCGTTTCGATCTGCCGCGGTTGCTTACAGAGCGGACAGCGTGTCCAGTGCATCGTCTTCAGGAGGATGCCGAACCGGGCATCCGGGTGCGTCCGGACGTTCACTCGGCGTGCCACTGGAGCAGACCAGATCGTGTTGCACGGCGGGCAACGCATCTCGATCTCGCTGAATTCGGTCGGCAAGTCTGGTGCCTCGTGCTCCATTGTGCGGTGGTCGGCCATGTCATCCTCCTCGCGGGCGACTCACAGCCCGATTGTAGCTGACTCGCTTCTCTCTCCTGGTAGCCGTACCGGTCCAGCGGCTGTTCGAGTGCTCTCGACGCCCCAGGCCGGAGGGGGCTCTCCTTCTCATCGCACGAGCGGCTCTTCGGGGGGATGCCGCCAGCGGCTACACTTCAGGTGAGGAGGGCGTCGAATATGGGACGCCAGGAGACCGCTCTCGAGCAACTCGAGCGCCTCGGCTTCCGGATCGCCCAGCGTACGAGCGCACTCGTCTTTCTGGTGCACCCGGACTACCCTGGTCTTCTGGTACGGGTTGGGACGGTGTTCGTGGTCGCCGAGTGCGATGGCCGCGAGATCGTCCGCCAGCGCGTCGATGCGTTCGAGGAAAGGACGTTCGTCTCCGCTGTCGAACGGGCGAAAGCGAGCACCCACCGATGAGGCTCGCTCGGCAACAGTTCGGAGCCGGTGCCGCCATCGGCCTTCTGTGGGGGGTGGGTGTCCTCCTCGCTGAGTCGTGGTTGGGGCTGGCCAGCCCGGTGAGTCGCTTGCTCGCGCTTCTGTTGTGGCCGCTTCCGGTCGCTATCCAGAACTGGTTCCTCGGTGCTGCCGAAGCGTGGGCGAAGGCGTTCGCGCTCGGAGGATCGGTCCTCAGCGCTGCACTCGTGAGCGGTGTGGTGACGGTCGTCGCGGCACGATGTGGCCGGTACCGGGGTTGGCTGCTGGCCGCGTGGGGGTTCGGCGCTGGCGCCGCTTTGCTCGTCCTGGGTGACACCCTGCGACCGTCTTGGCTGCTGGTTACTGGTGTTGGGTCGCTGGGACTGTTTCTCGGCTTGTGGGTCGCGTCGGACCCGGAGGAGGTAGGGTATTCGGCGAGCCGGCGGCGCCTCACCCGGACGGCGCTCGGACTGGCTACGGTGGTCGGTCTCGCTGCGGCGGCGCGTGCGCTCTGGAGACTGGGGGAGCGCGCACGCGCACCGAGCCTCGTAGACGAGCGAGGTCTACCCCCAGCTCTGACACCGATCGGAGACTTCTACGTCGTCTCGAAGAACGTGCGCGACCCTGTCGTCGACGCGAGTCAATGGCGTCTCCGTGTCGGCGGGCTCGTGCAGCGACCGCTGGAACTGGACTTGGTGGCCCTGCGCCGTCGTCCAGCAGTGCGCCAGATCGTTACGCTGGAATGCATCAGTAACGAGGTCTGGGGGCCGTACATCAGCAACGGTGAGTGGATCGGTGTACCGCTCCGCGACATCGTGCTGGAAGCCGGACCGGTCGAGCCGGTAGTCGATGTGGTGTTGCGCGCGGCCGACGGATACAGCGATTCGATTCCGTTCTCCGTCGCGCTCCAGCCCGCCGTGCTGTTGGCGTACGGGCTCAATGGCGAAACCTTGCCGCACGAGCACGGCTTCCCGCTCAGGCTCGTCGTTCCCGGAATCTACGGCATGAAGAACGTGAAATGGATCACGGAAATCGAACTGACGCCCGGCGATTACCAGGGATTCTGGCAGCAACGTGGTTGGAGCGACGATGCGCGGGTGCAGATCCACTCCCGAATCGACGTGCCGCGCGGCGGCGCCCGCATTCCGGTGGGGCGACCGCTCTTCGTGGGCGGGATCGCGTTCGCTGGCGATCGTGGGATCAGTCGTGTGGAACTCTCCACCGATGGTGGAACGACATGGCAAACGGTCGAGCAGGAAACGCCACTGTCACCCTATGCCTGGGTGCGGTGGTGGACGCATTGGCAACCCACGAGCGTTGGCCGCTACCAACTCGTTGTCCGGGCCTGGGACGGCCAGGGGGTCATACAGGACGGGATCGAGCGCCCACCCTTGCCCGACGGTGCGACAGGATGGCACCGCATCACGATCGAAGCTGTACCGGCAGCCTGACACATGGGAGCGGAGGACGTGCGAGAAACGGTCTTTCAGGTGGTTCCGATCGGCGTGGTGCATTCGCCGGTCGCCGATCGTCGCATGATGCCGTCGGAGGGCGTGGAGGCTGAAATTGAAGTCTTTCCTGAGTTCGCTGAGGGCTTGTTGCGCATCGAGGAGAATACCCACATCTGGGTACTCGGTTGGTTCCCCGATGCGGACCGGACGCGACTCGTGCTGGTTCGGCCGGAATACGAGGCGACGCGCCGGCGCCGCGGGGTGTTCGGCCTGCGCTCGGTCGCCCGGCCGAATCCGATCGCGTTGACGGCGACTCGTCTGGTTGCCGTCCAGGACCGTCGTCTGCGTGTCGAGCGACTGGACTTCGTGGACGGTACGCCGGTCATCGACATCAAGCGGTACTCACCCAGTTGGGACTGCATCTTTTCGGCGCGTAGTTCGCGTGATCGGTATCTCGTCGATCTCGGCAGTCCTGACCGCTTGGCCGAATGGGAACTGGAAGCACGGCACTTTCACGGTGAGCACTGTGTCTGGGTCACGGTCGGCGCCCGACTGATCCAACATCTCGCTGTGCAGTTCGGTGTGTACCCGAAGGACGACCGACTGCGGGTCATGGTCAGCATCAGCGGCGAGTTCGCGCACCTGGCCGATGCGCTACAGGGCTTGACTGGGGCGACATTCGGGAACGGACGGCTCATGGTCACGGTGGACCCGTTGCTTCGGTTCGCCTGGAACGGCCGGTGCGTGACGTACCACTTGCGCGAGATCGTCACGGACGATCCGAACCTGGTGCGCAACCTACCGCTCGAGCAGCTGTTCGCGATCGAGGAGTGTTGACCGACACTCATTCCCAACGGAACGTTCGCCGAGCGATGGCGAGGAGCGCGAGCAACCAGACGACGAGCACGGCGAGCTCGAATGCGGGGACACCCGGCGTCGGCGAGAGCGACGTGCGCAAGGCAGTGGCGAGAGCGTTGGATGGGAGCGCCAGGGCTGCGAGCGCCAAAGGGCCAGGCAGGCGGTCGAGGGGCCACGCAACGCCACCGACCAGGATGAGCAGGATGAAGAGTCCGTTGGCGAGCGCGAGCGTCGTTTCGGCGCGGAGTGTCCCAGCGAGCAGGAGACCGAGGCTGGCGAAGACAGCGGTGCCGAAGACCAGCGCTGCCAAGGCGAAGAGGAGAAAACCGGTCGGTCGCCAACCGAAGTATGCGCCGATCGAGCCGAGTAGGCCGATTTGCAGTACCTCGACACCTAGAACGGAGAGGATCTTGGCGACGAGGAGACGACCGCGCCCCAACGGAGTCGCTCCGAGGCGCTTGAGCACCCCGTAGTGACGTTCGTAGGCCGTTCGGATACCGAGACTGACGAGGCCGATGGACATCACCGCCACGGTCACCATACTGGGCAGCAGAAAGTCGATCGGCCGCGCGTATCCGCTCGGCGCCAGGTGCAGGGCGGCGAAGAAGACGAGCAACGCCGTCGGGAGGATGAGCGTCACGAGCAGTCCCTCACCGCTCCGCAACGTGAGGCGTAGTTCCATGCGTGCTTGGGCTATCAACGCCTTCATCGTCGGATCACTCCCGCAACGCGTCCCCGGTGAGACGGAGGAACACTTCCTCGAGAGAGCGGTGGCCTACGCGGATCTCGGTCAGCAGGATGGAGCGTTCTCGCGCCCACGCGGTGACCTCGGCGAGCGTGTCGATCGGCTGGTCAGTTTCCAGCGCGTATCGCTCGTTCCCGAGCGAGCGGACCCTCCGCACGCTCGGTAATCCTTTGAGTTCCTCGATGGCGAGCGGCTGAGCTGCGCTGATAGTGACATGATCGGTCTCCCATTGCAGGAGTTGTTGTGGAGTCGCTAGAGCGACGAGTCGACCATGATCGATGATCGCGACGCGGTCGGCGAGGCGTTCTGCCTCCTCGAGGAAGTGCGTCGTCAGCACGATCGTGATGCCGCGACGCTGACAGTCCTCGATGAGCGACCACGTCAGTCGTCGTGCCTGGGGATCCATCCCCGTGGTCGGTTCGTCGAGAAACAGTACATCGGGTTTACCGATGAGGGCGAGTGCCAGGGCGAGGCGTCGTTGTTGTCCACCGGAGAGATACCGATAACGGGTGCGGCTCACTTCCTCTAGGCCGACGAGACGCAGGAGCGCTCGCGGGTCTTCTGGGTCAGCATAGAACTGCGCGAACAGCTCGAGGACCTCTCGCGGCGTCGCGGTCGGATAGACACCCCCGCTTTGCAACATCACTCCGATACGCGGCTTGAGGTCATTTGCCTGTTCCCAGGGGTCGAGTCCGAGAACGCGGACATGACCGGCATCGGGCCGCCGGTAACCCTCGAGGATCTCGATCGTCGTGGTCTTGCCGGCACCGTTCGGTCCGAGCAAGGCGAACAGTTCGCCGCGGTGGACCGAGAAGGTGAGGCCGTCGACGACTGTGCGTCCACCGTATCGCTTGACCAGGCTACTGACTTCGATAGCAGGTGCCGGCGTTCTCGTCTCGAGTCCGATTCGTTGCGCAGCCGACTGTACCATCGCTCGGTCTCATCGCTCTCGTGCTGGCCCGTTACCGCGCGCCCCTGATCCTCCGGCCGAGGACCATGCCCCTGAAGATACTGTGTGGGGCAAGCCAACGGAGACCTCCGTCGGGGCGAGGGCTAGGTTGGGGAGTCCTTCGCCTGGACCAGCGCGCTCGATACAGCCGAAGATCGGGAGAGTCAACGCGATCCACACGTTACAGCCCGTAAAGCATGGCGAAGATGATCCAGCCGGTGACAGCGACGTATACCCAGATGGGCAGCGTCACACGAGCGATCGCCCGGTGCCGGCTGAACTGCCGCCGGAGTGCCCGGCTCAGGGTGATCAAGACCAGCGGACCGAGTGCGATCGCTAACACCGTGTGCGAGATGAGCACGGCAAAGTAGACGATGCGGATCCAGCCCTCGCCGGTATAGAGCTTGGTGCCCAAGAGGAAATAGCGGAGGACGTAGACGATTAGAAAGAGCGCTGCGAACGCGGTGGCCGTGAGCATCGCGTTCCGATGGAGCTCGACACGGTGCCGACGGATCGCGACATAGCCGACGAGGACGCAGATCCCGCTGATGGCGATCAACGCGGTGTTGACGATCGGGAGCCACTGTTCCATCGGCTATCGACCCTTCTGTTTCTTCACACCTTCGTCCAGGCACTCCTGTATGGACCAGTGTCTCGCCCGTGCGGCGAACGAGAACCGTGCTCCTCGCGCAAGGATAGCGGATGAACGCTGACCGGCACGTCGGGAAAGCTCGGACGGAACCGCTCGGAGCCAACACTGGTGGCTCCGCTTTCGACCGGTAGGCAGGCGAGCCAGCCGATCCGGACGCGGGTCATCGATCCGACATTGGTTCAGGGCACGGGCCAGGCGGTACGGTGAGCTGACGTGCAGCCGTGGCGTCGAGCATCCAGAGTACCGAGCCACTGGCCGACCGCAACACGTGCGCCGGTACTTGCTGTGGATCGTCCGGTTCCTCCAGCGCAGCCCGCACGGCGAGCGCTTTCTCGTCCCCGGTGACCAGGACGATGACGTGATGCGCCCTTTGAAGCAGCGGTGCCGTGAAGGTGATCCGCGTGGTTTTCAATTGCGGCACCTCGTTCGCAACGACGAGGCGCAGCGTCTCGTGTAGCGCGGCGGTTCCTGGAAAGAGAGAGGCGACGTGACCGTCTGCACCCATCCCGAGCAAGATGAGATCGAAATGCGGGACTTCGCCAGGCCGTATACCGAAAACCTCCCTGAGTACTCTCTCGTACGTCTCAGCTGCGGCATGCGGTTCGAGTTCGGTCGGGACACGGTGCACGTGACTCCAGTCGACAGGCAGCTGGTGCAGCAGCGTCTCTGCAGCGAGCCGGTAGTTACTCTCCGGATGGTCGGAAGGAACGGGGCGCTCGTCCCCCCAGAACCAGTGGACGAGGTGCCAGGACACGCGCTCCCGGTACGGGGAGCGCGCGAGCGTCTCGTACAGTCGGCGGGGCGTACGACCGCCGGAAAGCGCTACCGTCGCAGACGTGCTCTGCGCGATGGCCGTTTCGAGTATCGCTGTGACGCGGTCGGCGGCGGCTCGCGCGAGAGCGTCCTCGTCCGGGAAGATATGGATTTCACACGCCATGACGTTCCTGCTCCCGTTGCCGTTCCAGCTTGCGCAGTTCGACGGCAGTGGCTGTCGCCTCGTCGAGAGCCTGCTCGTAGAGATGGTCAGGTTCGGGCTCTTGCAACTCCTCCACCAGCAGTCGCTGAAGGTCGAGCAGGTGGTGATGAAACGCGTGTTCGATCGTCGAGTGGTCGCGGTCGTCCACGTGCAGGCGAAGTGTCGCCTGCCGTTCGCTCTGGCCGGTCAACTCGATCGCGAGCCGGACCGCGTGTCGTTCGTCTCGGGCTGTAAAGGCAACCTGCTTGAGTTGACCATGGAACGCTGGCTGGCACGCCTGCGGGCGGAGAACCCACGTGAGGCGACGCTGGTCAGGGGCGAGGAGCACGAAAGACCATCCGTCGTCGAGCGCTTCCACGCTGTCGAGGCGCCACCCCAATCGGCTGCCCATCCAGCCGAGGTAGAGGAGCGGCTGGGTGGCATTGAGGATGGGGCGGGTGGCGTCGTGGCCGTACCGGAGCTCGACGGAAGTGATGGCGCCGAGCGCCCAGCGCCAATGCGCGATCTCGAAGAGCCGGGCGGTGGTTTCCAGCCAGGGTCCGAGGCGACCCCAGTTCAGGTCGGAGACCGCAGTGCTGCGCGCGACGTGTTGGACGAGCCGGCGCGTCGCGATGATGTCCGCGATCGGTTGCAGGCTCTCCAGCGAGTCGAAAATCAAGCGGTCGACGCTGCGGGCGATCGGTGGGAAGCGTCGATCGTGACAGGGGACGGGGCCGAGCCACCAGAGGAACGTCGGAAGGTCCGGGAGCGAGAGCGGAATGATCAGGCTCGGGAGGAGCTGCAGCCCGTCGTCCGGTAGGAAGAGCGTGACCTGTTCGTAGCAGGGCGCGTACCGTCCAGCCGAACCGAGATCGCATTGAATACTGACGGTCGGCGACTCCAGATCGTGCGCGCGATTGGCCACGACGAGCACGACGCGCGAGGGGTGCTGGGTGGACAGCCGGCCGATGACCTCGCGTGCCCATTCCGCACGCTCGTTATCGGGCGCGTACACGAAGAGCGTCAGCACACTGGTCCGGCTGAGCGCGAGGTCACCGGTACGCTCAGTCAGCGGTGACGACTGCCAGAGCCGGGCGAGTTCGCGCTCGATCTGGTCGGTGTCGATGGGCAGGGCTGGTGGTGGTTGCGCCTGCATCGCTCACCTCCGTGGTCTAAGGTCGGCGCCAGCGCCGACCGTCACGGGCGATGAACAGCTCTGCTTCGGGGGGACCCCAGGTTCCGGCGTCGTAGTTCGGAAACTCAGGTGGAGGTGACTCAGCCCAGCCGCGTAGGATCTGGGTGATGGGTACCCACGCCGCCTCGGTTTCGTCCCGGCGGGTGAACAACGTGGAGTCACCGAGCATACAGTCGAGCAGCAGGCGTTCGTAGGCGTCCGGTGACTGCACCAGGAACGACGTACCGTACAGGAACCCCATCGTCACCGTGCGCAACCGGATGCGCGGACCGGGAAGCTTCGCCGCTATGTGCAAGGAAACCCCCTCGTCCGGTTGGATGCGGATGATCAGCCAGTTGGGCTCGACGTTCGTGCTGACCATCCCCTTGAACAGGGGGTGGGGGACTCGCTTGAACTGGATCGCGATTTCCGTGACCCGTCGCGGGAGACGCTTGCCGGTACGCAAGTAGAAGGGGACGTCGGCCCAGCGCCAGTTGTCGATGAACAGCTTCAACGCCACATAGGTCTCAGTTAGGGAGTTGGGAGCTACGCGCGGCTCTTCCCGGTACCCAGGCACAGGACGGCCACCGATGAAGCCCGGTCCGTACTGACCGCGCACGGTGATCTCGTTGACTTCCTCTGGGCGGATCGGGCGGATCGCGCGCAGCGCCTTGACCTTTTCGTCGCGCACGGGGTCAGCCTCGAAGGCGATCGGGGGTTCCATGGCGATCACGCTGAGGAGTTGCAGCATGTGGTTCTGAACCATGTCGCGCAACGCGCCCGCGCGGTCGTAGTACCCGCCGCGGCCTTCGATGCCGATCGTCTCCGCCACCGTGATCTGAACGTGATCAATGTAGTTCCGGTTCCAGATCGGTTCGAAGATACCGTTGGCGAAGCGGAGAGCGAGAATGTTCTGGACTGTCTCTTTCCCGAGATAGTGGTCGATGCGATAGATCTGTTCCTCGCGGAAATACTTGAGCAGGTGGTTGTTCAAGGCGATAGCGCTCTCGAGGTCGTGTCCGAACGGCTTTTCGACGATGAGGCGGATCCAGCTTTCGTGACGATCCGGTTGTGCCAGACCGCTTTCCCCCAAGTGCTGCGTGATGACCTCGTAGGCGTCAGGTGGGGTCGCGAGGTAGTAGATGCGGTTGCCCGCGGTGCCGCGCTCGCGGTCGAGGCGTTCCAAGAATTCACCCAGCTTCGGATAGGCGGCAGCGTCCTGGAAATCGGCTGAGAAGTAGAACAATCCCTGGGCGAACGCTTCCCAGACGTCCGGGTCGATCGGCTGCCGTCGGGAGAAACGTTCCACAGCCCGCCGGAGATCCTGTCGGAACTCCTCGTCGGAGTACGGGCGGCGCGCATATCCCACAACGGTAAACCCGGGTGGCAGCAGGCCGTCATAGGCCAGGTTGTAGAGAGCGGGGATGAGCTTGCGATGGGTGAGGTCACCCGACGCACCGAAGATGACCATGATGCACGGGTCAGGCAGACGCTCGAAGCGAAGTCCTTCGCGGAGCGGGTTGTGGAAGGTCGTGACGGTCATGGGCTGGTCCCGCTTTCCTTGGTCTCGACGGTGTGCACAGCATGTCCGCCGAACTCGCGCCGCAGCGCTGCTACGACTTTGGCGGCGAACGAATCCTCTTGACGGGAGCGGAAGCGCATCTGCAAGGACAAGGTAATGACCGGGGCAGGCACGTCCTCTTCGATCGCGGTCAGTACCGTCCAGCGACCTTCGCCGGAGTCTTCGACGTACCCGCGGATCGCCGCGAGGTGCGGGTCGCCGCGGAACGCGCGTTCGGCCAGTTCCAAGAGCCAGGAACGGATGACGCTGCCGCGATTCCACAGAGCGGCGAGTTCAGCGAGGTCGTACCGGAACGGTGAGTGCTCGAGAATCTCGAAGCCCTCGGCATAGGCCTGCATCAGCCCGTATTCGATCCCGTTGTGCACCATCTTGGCGAAATGCCCGGCACCGGCCGGGCCGAGGTAGCGGTAGCCCCCTTCGGGCGCGAGGGTAGCCAAGGCCGGTTCTAGGTACCGAAAGGCCGACTCGTCGCCGCCGACCATCAGGCAGTACCCGTACTCGAGTCCCCAGATCCCGCCACTGGTACCCACGTCGAGAAAGCGGATGCCCTGCTCGGCAAGCTGGGCGGCGCGCCGTACCGAATCCTTCCAGTAGGCGTTTCCGCCGTCGACGAGAATGTCTCCCTCCTCCAGCAGAGAGGCGAAGCGCTGGAGCATCTGCTCGGTGGCATCGCCAGCCGGGACCATCAGCCAGATGACACGCGGCTTCAAGAGGGCGCTCACGGTCTCTTCCGGCGTGTACGCCGGAACGGCCCCCTCTGCGGCTAATAGACGGATCGGCTCGGGACTGCGGTTGTGCACGACGACGCGGTGGCCGCCGCGGAGCAGCCGGCGCGCCATGTTGCTTCCCATTCGGCCGAGTCCCACGATCGCGAGTTCCATCGTACGAGCTCCTCTCAAAGACGACACTCAGCGTGCAGCCACCACGACCAGTTCCTGCTCCAAGCGTTCGAGCGCGGCGACCGTATCGCCGCGCAGCGTAATCTGGAGGACCGGGCGCTGCCGCTCGCTGAGCGCGGCGAAGTCTCCGTCGGCTTGAGCGAGGAAGAGCGTACGGAACGAGTACGCTGCGCCGGGAACCGGCAAGTCGTGCGCTGGCTCACTCACGAGTTCGAGGAAGACTCCGGTGTTCGGGCCACCCTTGTAGAGTTGACCGGTCGAGTGCAGATAGCGTGGACCGATACCGAGCGTGGTTGCGACGCGGAGGTTCTCGGCCAACAACCGCCGGATGGTGTGGAGCCGGTCCAGCACCTGCGGCTCGGGATCCACATACGCGAGGATGCCGACATAGCTCGAGCTCTCGAGGTGGCGGAAGAGCTCGAGGAGCGCCCCGCGTAGATCGGTGGCCTCGGTGCCAGCGACCGCCAAGGGGCCATCGACGAAGGAGACCGGCGGACGGATGAGGTCACTGCCACGGCGGTAGTGCTCGAGCAGTGCCGCCGTACGCTCTTTCGCTAATCGGACATCTGGTTCGTCGAAGGGGTCGATACCGAGGACGCACCCAGCGATCGCCGTCGCGACCATCCAGCGCACCATTTCGGCTCCCAGTTCCCAAACGTTCCAGAGCTGCGTGCGCAGGATCGGATGCCCCAAGGTTTCGACCGCCTTCAGCAGCGCTTCGGTCGGCTGATACGGCTGCAAGGTGAGGTCGATGGTCACGAAGACGCGGTCGGGACCGTACTGTTCCGGCGGCAAATGGGGTTCATGGACGATCGGGATGAGGCCGGTGCCGTTCTTCCCGGTACTCTCGGCCAGCAGCTGTTCGAGCCAATCGCCGAGCGGGGCGACGGCCGGTTCGAGGAGCAGCGTGACCTTGTCTCGTCCGAGTTGCGCCAGAGTCGCGAGCGCGGCGCCCAGCCAGAGACCCGGGTTGTCGTCCCCGTTCCGCTGGAGACGCTCGAGCATGGGGGCGGCATGGTCGAGCAGTGCCTTGACAGGCAGCCCGATAACGGCGGCAGGAACCAGCCCGAAGAAACTCAAGGCGCTGTAGCGCCCACCGATGTCCGGTGGATTCAGGAAGACACGCCACGCCCGTCGGCTCCGTGCCCAGCCTTCGAGTGGCGTGCCGGGATCCGTGATGACGATCAGGTGCGATCCAGCTCGGTCACCGAGTTCACGTTCGAGCTCGGCGTACCAGTAGTCGGCGAGGCTCATCGTTTCGATCGTGGTCCCCGACTTGGAACTCACGATCACCAGTGTCCGCTCGAGATCCAGCTGCTCGCGCACCCGTGCGATCGTGTCCGGGTTGGTGGTGTCGAGGACGATCAGTTCCGGGTGCTGCGCGTCGTTCCCGAGCACGCGCTGGAAGACCTCGGGGGCGAGACTGCTGCCACCCATACCGAGCAGCAGTGCGTGCCGAAAACGGCGATCACGTACCGCTTCCTGCAACGACTCGAGTTCAGCCAGGTGGGCACGTATCGTCTCGACGATGTCCAACCACCCGAGCCGTTGGGCGATGGCTCGTTGCCGACTCTGGTCATCCGCCCAGAGAGATGGATCGCGTTGCCACAGCCGTTCGACGGCGTGCTCGCTCACGAGCTGCTTGACTGCCGAATCGATGTCGCGGGCGAAGACGCCGAGGTTGCTCCCGTGTCGCTCTCGGCGTGCGATCAGGATGCGCCGTCGTTCGGCGATCCGTCGCAGGACACTCTGGTACGACTCCTCGAAGAGGCGGACGCCCTCTCGCTGCAACTTGTCGGTGACGTCCGCATACGAGATCCCGAGCGCCTCCAGTTCCGCCAGTACCTGCTGCGCTTCCTCGATCCCCTCTTCGACCGTGTTCGGGCGTGGCCGTCCGTGATCCCGGTAGGCCTCGACGGTTACCGGAGCCATCGTCTGGACGGTGTAGGGACCGATCAGGTGCTCGACGTACATGACATCCGAGTACGCTGGGTTCTTGGTGCTGGTGCTCGCCCAGAGGATGCGTTGGATCTGGGCACCATGTTCCCGCAACCAGGCGAAGCGTTCCCCTTCGAGGAAGACTCGCTTGAAGCGCTGATAGGCGAGTTTAGCGTTGGCGATCGCTGCCTTGCCCTTGAGCGCCTCGAGGCGTGCGCGTCGGGTCGGATCGGATTCCTGCTCGAGGAGCTGGTCGAGACGGCGATCGACTTCGGTGTCGACGCGTGAGACGAAAAAGCTGGCTACCGAGGCGATGCGGTCGAGCGCGAGGCCATCGCGCAGGCGCTGTTCGAGGCCGCGCAGGTAGGCTTCCATCACCTGCTCGTAGTTCTCGAGAGCGAACAGAAGCGTGACGTTGACGTTGACCCCGTCGGCGACCAGTCGCTCGATCGCCGGAATCCCGGGCTGCGTGCCCGGCACCTTGATCATCGCGTTGGGACGATCGATCTTGGCGAAGAGACGCCGTGCCTCTTCGATCGTTCGTTCAGTGTCGTAAGCGAGTGCCGGCGGCAGCTCGAGGGAAACGAAGCCGTCCTGCCCCTGCGAGGCCTCGTAGACGAGCCACAGGAGGTCGCACGCCTTCTGGACGTCGTGTACAGCCAACTCTTCGAAGATCACCTCGTCGCTGAGCCCGCGGGCAGCCAACTCGGCGATCTCTTCGTCGTACTCCTCGCTCGTCGCGATCGCCTTGTCGAAGATGGTCGGGTTCGAGGTGATGCCTCGGAGACCGTCGTCCTCGATCAATCGGGCGAGTTCGCCTGAGGTGATCAGGTTCCGGCTCAGGTAGTCGAGCCAAAAGCTTTGTCCGTAGGCGGCGAGTTCGCGTAGTGGGTTCGTCATGACGTTACCCTCCAGTCGTCGGGTCGCTCTGGGCGATAGGGTCATGGGCCGGTCACCGGCGTGGTGGGAACCGGCCCTCAATCTTAGCGCACGGCGGCACGGTGGCTTTCAGGGGCAACGCGGGAGCTGTTCCTCCAGGCGGAGTTCGACGACGGGCAATTCTTCGGCGTGCTCGAGGGCGAAGGCGATCTCCGCATCGTAGTCGAAGATGCGAAGCAGTCGGATTAGCGGGCGTGTCGGTACCGGTGGACCACAACGGTGCGAGTAGGTCGCCATCCGTGCCATGAGGGTGCGTCGCTCGGCGGGATCCATGACGACGCGTGCAGTCGCGCGCCAGCAGCGGAGACCATGGCGGACGACTACCTGCGGGTTGGCGAGGATATTGCGGTACCAGTCTGCTCGGATCCCAGCGTAACCGGCGAAGACGACGAACCGATCGTCGAGACGCATCGCACTGACAGCGGTACGGCGGGGAAGGCCAGTCTTGCGGCCGATCGTCGTCAGGAGGATGACGCACCGCCAGGCGAGCAGAAGCGCGATGGGACCGCGGTACAGGTAGACCGGGAGCCTAAAGAGCAGACGGCGTAGCCCGCGTGGACGGTGGCGAACCAGGGTCGGCGGTTGCTCCTTCATGGTGCTTCGTTTTCTCCCTCCCGTGTGCGCACGCTCTGCCCGAGCGCTGCGATCTCGTCGACGGCACTCGGGTTCTCCAAAGCTGAGAGATCCCCAAGCTCGAGCCCCAAGTATGCTGCCCGGATGACGCGCCGCATGATTTTGGCGTTACGGGTGCGCGGCAGGTCGGAGACGAAGTGGACTCGTTCGGGGCGAAGCGGCCGGCCCAGCTGCTGCGTGACCCGTTCGCGGATGTCCTCGGCGAGGGCCGGACTCGGCTCATGACCGTGGGCGAGCTGACAGAAAAGAACGAGGGCCTCGCCCTTGACCGGATCGGGTACGCCGATGGCAGCCGCCTCCTGGACAGCCGGGTGGGCGACGACGACCGACTCGACCTCGGCTGGTCCCAGTCGCTTCCCGGCGATCTTGAGTGTATCGTCGGAGCGGCCGAGGATATACCAAAAGCCGTCGTCGTCGACGAGTGCCCAGTCGCCGTGGACCCAGAGCTGGGGCCAGCGTGACCAGTAGGTGGCGAGATAGCGGTCCGGGTCGCGCCAGAAGCCGGCGGTCATCCCGACCCACGGTTGGCGGATGACGAGCTCACCCACGCGACCGCGGACCGGTCGCCCCTCTTCGTCGACGACGTCAGCTGCCATACCGGGGACGGGCCCAGTGAATGCACACGGGACCTGCGGTTCGATCGTCGTGCAGGACAGGATGCCCCCTCCGATCTCCGTTCCGCCCGAGTAGTTGATGATCGGTAGACGATGCTGTCCGACTCGATCGAAGAGCCACCACCAGGGTGCGGGGTTCCACGGCTCGCCGGTCGAGCCGAAAGCGCGGAGACTGGAGAGGTCGGTCTCCGGCTGTGGCGCAGCGTCGCGAGCCATGGCGGCGCGGACGACGCTCGGGGTCAACCCGAGTACCGTCACCTCGTGCTGGGCGACGAGTCGCCAGAGGCGATCTGGTACCGGCCAATCGGGGGTGCCTTCGTAGAGCACAGCGGTCGCCCCCAGCAAGAGCGTACCCTGGATCAGCCAGGGTCCCATCATCCAGCCGAGGTCAGTGAGCCACAGAACGCGGTCGTCCGGTTGCACGTCGAAGCAGTACGCCAGGTCGTGGGCGGCTTTGATCGGGAATCCGGCTTGAACGTGTACCGTGCCCTTCGGTTTGCCGGTCGTCCCCGAGGTGTAGATGAGCATGAAGGGATCGGTAGCCGCAGTCTCTGGACTGGACACCGACTCGGCCGATCGATCGAGGAGCGCGTCCCACCAGATGTCGCGTTGCGGATGCCAGGGCACGGTCGCGCCGCTGCGGCGGACGACGACGACGGTTCTGACACTCGGGCATTGCTCGACTGCCTGGTCAGCGATGTGCTTGAGGGGTACGACGCGCCCGCGACGGGGAAAAGCATCGGCAGTGACGAGACACACCGCTTCGGCGTCGCGCAGGCGTGCTGCGACCGCCTCCGGCCCGAAACCGGAGAAGATCGGCACGATGATCGCGCCGAGCCAGCCGAGGGCGAGTACCACCAGCGCTGTCTCCGGTACCATGGGCAGATAAATACCCACGCGGTCTCCTGGACCGACACCGAGTCGGGCCAAGCTGCTCGCGAGCCGCGGGATCAGCTCGGCGAGTTCTCCGTAGGAGATGTGGCGAGTGGAGCCGTCGTCGCCTTCCCAGATCAGGGCCGGGCGCGTCGAGGCGCCCCAGCGGGTGAGGAGGTCCCACACGTAGTTGTACCTGGCGTCTGGAAAGAACCGTGCCCAGGGAAGACCGTTCGAGAGGTCGAGCGTCCTGCTCGGTAGGCGTTGCCAGCCGATCCCCAGGTCGCGCACCGCGGCGTCCCAGTACCAGGCTGGATCCGCAGCGGCGCGAGCGCGCAACTCGTCCACCGTCGCGCAGCCCAGCGACCTGAGAATCCGGTACAGGCAGCTGCGGGCCAGGTCAGTCTCACGCGGGTACCAGACTGCGGTGCTCACCCAACACCCTCCGTTCGACTGCTGTGAACCGTCATCGATCCTAGGGCGAAACGTCGCATTTGACCAGCCTCCGGTGGACACAGTGACCTACTTGACAGCCTCCAGCAAGTTCACGTAGGCTGAACAGCAGAGCCAGGAGCGATGTTGGGATGCTCATGATACCGCAAGATGTCCGAAATATCGGACAGCCGGGTGTCCTCGGTCGGCTCGCTGGCTCGGTGGTCGGCTGGTTTATCGAGGAGGAGGTCCAGCGATGACCTTCAAACGTGAGGAGAGTCTGTTTCGGGCTGCGTTGTCGCGGCGCGCGTTGGTGCGTGGTCTGGCTGTCGGACTCACGGCACCGGCGCTGAGCGCCTTGTTGGCTGCCTGCGGCGGTGGAGCGACGCCGACTCCGGCGCCGCAGCCGACGCCGACGACGGCGCCGGCACAGCAACCGACTCCAGCGACAGCGCCCACGCCGGCTGCGCAGGCGACTCCGACCCCGACTCCTGTCGTCTTGCGGGGCACCAAGTTGAACATCCTGTTCGGTACCTTCTTCGTGCCCGAGACGCAAGACCTCATGAAGCAGCAGTTGCAAGAGTTCGGCAAAGAGACGGGCGTCGAGGCGACGATCGACTTCATCAACTGGCCGGACCTGCAGCCGAAGATCAGTGCAGCGGTCCAAGCAGGCGCCGGGCCCGATATCGTGGGGATGTGGGACACGTGGCCCTCTTTGTACAAGGACGCGTTGGTCGACGTGCAGGAGATCGTCGAGCAGCGCATCAAGGGAGAGGGTGACTACTTCGACTGGGTGAAGAAGACTGTGTTGGTCGGCGATCAGTGGCTGAGCATTCCGATCGGTGCGCCGACCAGTGCCCAAGTGTTCCGGAAGAGTGTGTTGGAGAAAGCGGGTTGGCCGGACCCGAACAATCCTCCGGATACATGGGAGGACTTGTTCAAGATCGGTGTCGAGATGAAGAAGCTCGGCATGCCGCTCGGGCAAGCGTTCGGTCACTCGACTGGGGATCCTCCCTCCTTCTGTTACGCCTTCATGTGGGCGTACGGTGCGATGGAGGTGGAGGAAGACGGCAAGACCGTCGCCTTCAACAAGCCGCAGTTCGTCGAAGGGATGAAGCTGTTCCTGAGCTACTGGAAGCAGGCGTTCGACGAAACCGGCTTGTCGTGGGACGACGCGACCAACAACCGCGCCTTCTTGGCTGGGCAGATCGGGTGGACGTTCAACGGGTCCAGCATTTACATCGCCGCCAAGAAGCAGGCGCCGGATATCGCCGAGGACATCGTCCATCACATCTACCCGAAGGGCCCGGCCGGGCGCTTCAACAACTTGGGTAGCTGGTCGGTCGGTATCATGAAGTACTCCAAGAACGTCGAAGGTGCAAAGGCCTTCCTGGAATGGTGGACGGCGCCGGAGCAGTTCCGCAAGTGGCTGGAGATCCAGCAAGGGTACCAGGTGGCGCCGACCGCGTTCTATCTGGACGATCCCTACTACAAGGCGGATCCGAAGCTCGTGCCTTACGTGGAGGTGGCGAAGTACGGCCGCAACAAGGGGTATGCAGGTCTCGGGAACGAGAAGGCTGCCGAGGCCTTCGCTCGGTACATCGTGGTCGACACGTTCGCCCGGGCTATCCAGTCGGGGAACGCTGAAGAAGCGATCCAGTGGGGTGCGAGCGAACTGGAGCGGATCTACGGCGCGTAGGTCAGGACGGGGGAGGGGCGCCGCCGCCCCTCTCCCCTGCAGCCCGGATAGCGAGGTGACGCGATGACTACTGCTCCGGCCGGTGCGGTCGCGCGGGTGGCAGCGCTGACGTGGCGAGAGCGAGTCCGGCACTGGATCGAAAGCGAGCCGGTGCTCGCCTATCTGTTCATGTCCCCCGGCTGGATCATTCTCTTGCTCTTCATGAGCTATCCGTTCTTTCTGGGGATCTGGATCTCGCTCACCGACCGCATGGTAGGCTTGCCGAGTGGTGAGTTCGTCGGGCTGCGGAACTATCGCGAACTCCTGCACGACCGCGTCTTCCACCTCACGGTGATCAACACCTTCATCTACGGGTTCGTGACGGTTCCTTTCAAATTGCTCTTCGGTTTGCTGCTGGCACTCCTGCTCAACCAAGTGTTCCCGCTCCGCAACGTGCTGCGTGCCGCGCTGCTGTTGCCGTGGATCGTGCCGACGGCGCTCTCGAGCCTCGCCTGGCTCATGCTCTACGACGCCGTGTTGAGTCCGTTCTCGTGGTTGCTCAAAGACTGGGGCCTCATCGAGTCGAACATCGCTTTCCTCGGCTCGCGGACGAACGCCATCATCTCGTTGTGTATCGCCAATATCTGGCGTGGTACTCCGTTCTTCGCCGTGGCGATCCTCGCTGGACTGCAGGCGGTTCCGCAGGAACTGCATGAGGCGGCTGCGATCGAGGGTGCCAACGCGGTGCAACGTTTCTTCGCCGTCACTCTCCCGGTGATCAAGGGGATCATCGTGATCACGACGCTCTTCTCTATCATCTGGACCTTCGCCGACTTCCAGCTGGTGTACGTCTTGACCAAGGGTGGACCGGCGAACTCGACGCACATCTTCGGAACGTTTGCCTGGCAAGAAGGCATCGGTGGCGCTGGCAAGCTCGGCATGGGTGCGGCCGTCTCGCTGTACATGTTCCCGGTGCTCGCCGTGCTGTCCGCGATTCTGCTCCGATACGTGCGCTCGCAGGAGGCGTGAGGTGGTCGGGAGCAACCGGCTCAGCAGTCGTCTGTTGTTTCTGTATGTCCCGCTGCTTCTGTTTACGATCTTCTTGTTGTTCCCGTTTTATTGGATGCTGATCATTTCTCTGAAGCCGAACAATCTTCTGCTCAACATGCGAATCAATCCGCTGATTCTCACGCAGTTCACGCTCGAGCACTACCGATATCTCTTTACGAACACGGACTTTCCGCGTTGGGCGCTCAATACGGCGATCGTCACGTTCGGGGCGACGTTCCTGTCCTTGACCTCGAGCATTCTGATGGGCTATGCGCTCGGCCGCTTCCGATTCCGGGGTGGAAACCTGGCCGGGACGCTCGTCTTCCTGGCCTATCTGATTCCACCGACCTTGTTGTTCATCCCGCTCAGTCAGGTCGTGGCTCGGTTCGGCCTGTATAACACCTACTGGGCATTGATCTTGACGTATCCGACCTTTCTGATCCCCTTCGCGTCCTGGCTCCTCATGGGCTATTTCCGGACGATACCCCGCGAACTGGAAGAGTGCGCGATGATCGACGGCGCGAGCCGCATCCAAGCCATGTGGCGGATTATCCTGCCGCTGGCGTTGCCCGGGGTATTGTCGGCTTTCATCTTTTCGTTTACCCTCTCGTGGAACGAGTTCCTCTACGCCTTGGTGTTCATGGGCTCGGGTGAAATGAAGACCATCCCGGTCGGTACCGTGAGCGATCTCATCCGCGCCGACCTCTTCCAGTGGGGCCCGTTGATGGCTGCGGCGATGCTCGGTTCGGTTCCGGTAGCAGTGGCCTATATGTTCTTCGTCGACCAGTACGTCTCCGGACTCACGGCTGGCGCGGTGAAAGGATAGGTTCCGTCGGGTATACTCGGGTGCGGGGCGATCTCCGGGGGAAGTCGGACAGTTCTGCAGCGCACGACGGAGGGTGCCGATGGCGCAGGTGATCTACGATCACGTGACCAAGCGCTTCGACGGGGTCATCGCGGTCAACGACCTCAACCTGGAAGTCAAAGACGGCGAATTCCTCGTTCTCGTCGGACCGTCCGGTTGCGGTAAGACGACGGCGCTGCGTTGTCTCGCTGGTCTGGAAGAGGTGACGAGCGGCGACATTATCATCGGTGACCGGGTCGTCACCCACGTGCCGCCGAAGGATCGCGACATCGCGATGGTCTTCCAGAACTATGCGCTCTATCCGCACATGACGGTCTACGAGAATATGGCGTTCGGTCTCAAGCTGCGTAAGGTGCCCAAGCAGGAGATCGACCGGCGCGTCAAGGAAGTCGCCGAGATGCTGGGGATCCAGGATCTTCTGAACCGCAAGCCTCGTCAGCTTTCGGGCGGCCAGCGGCAGCGCGTTGCCCTCGGGCGAGCGATCGTACGCGAGCCACAGGTCTTCCTGATGGACGAGCCGCTCTCCAATCTCGATGCCAAGTTGCGTGTTCAGACGCGCGGCGAGTTGATCAAGCTGCAGCGGCGGCTCGGCGTCACCACGATCTACGTGACGCACGACCAAGTCGAGGCGATGACGATGGGGCATCGCATCGCGGTCATGAACCAGGGCGTGCTGCAGCAACTCGACACCCCGGAGAATCTGTACGATCACCCCGCCAATCTGTTCGTGGCCACCTTCATCGGCAGCCCGGCCATGAACATCTTCCCCGCACGTGTCGTGACTGGTGAGGGAACGGTGCGGCTCGTGGCGGGTGATGTTACGCTCGAGGCCCCCGTCGAGCATCGTAACCGGCTCGCTGAGTACCGCGACCGGGAGGTCTTGGTCGGGATCCGCCCCGAGGATCTCCTGGTGCAGCCGGGCTCGGTGACGACCGAGGACCGTCAGCTCCGGCTGCCGGTCGAGATCGTCGAGCCGCTCGGCTCGGAAACGCTCGTGCACTTGCGCGGTCCGAACGGCACGCTGGTCGCCAAGGCGGAACCACATGTGCACTTCTCGGTCGGGGAACTCGCTTCGGTGCGCGTGCGCATCGAGCACTTGCACGCCTTCGACCCGCAGACCGAACTCGCATTGTTCTAACAGCGAACGATGGTGCTGCAGACGCAGGGTGCGGAACCTTCGAGGGTTCCGCACCCTGTTCGTTCCGGTCACGTTCAGCGGTCGGGCTCGGGTTTTTCGCTCGCCGACAGTTCAGCGAGAGGATCGCACTACGCGATAACGAACACGTAGGCCGGCGGAGCCTGCTACCACCTGAATCCGACCACGGTGCGCAGGACACTCAGGCCGCGCCCCGGACCTCCGCTGGGAAGCTTGCGTTCGTGTACACCTCCTGAATGTCGTCGAGGTCCTCGAGCGCTTCGAGCAGCTTGAGGGCGCTCTGCGCTTGGCTTCCCTCCAGCTCGACGGTCGTCGTCGGAATGCGCTGGATGTCCGCCTGCCGGATCTGATAGCCGGCCTCCTGCAGACGCTCGACCACGTCGCTCAACTGGTCGGGCTCCGTGGTTATCACCACCGTGTCGTCCTCGACCTCGAAATCGCGAGCACCGGCATCGATCGCAGCCAGCGCGATCTCCTCCGGATCGTGCCCATTGGTCGCAACGACGATCTGGCCGAGCGTTTCGAACTGCCAAGCGACGGAGCCCGACTCACCGAGCGAGCCACCGTACTTGGAGAAGATGTGGCGGACTTCCGATGCCGTCCGGTTGCGGTTGTCGGTCAAGGCGATGGCCATAATGGCGACACCGCCCGGGCCATATCCTTCGTAGACGATCGTCTCGTATTCGGCAGCGCCCCCGGTGGTCCCGCTCGCCTTGGCGATCGCGTTTTCGATCGTGTCCTTAGGCATACCCTCGCGCTTGGCGCGCTCGATGGCCATGCGCAACCGGACGTTCGTTTCAGGATTCGGTCCGCCCTCCCGCACGGCGACGTGGATTTCCCGGGCCAGCTTGCTGAAGATCTGCCCTTTACGGAAGTCCGCAGCCTGCTTCTGCCGCTTGATCTGCGCCCACTTGGAATGCCCTGCCATGACGCTCACGCTCCCTTCTCGTCGCTGTCCCACGGGACGAGCGCTCCGCAGCTGCGAGCGGCGAGCGATGGGTTCCTCGCTGAATGCACGTCTGCTGCAGTCGCGAGCGGGCCGAAGCGCGTGCGCGCTCGTGTCAGTCGCACCTGTGCACGCTCGTACGCGAGCGCCCGTGGGGCCTCGACTTCACCGGCCAAAGTTTGCCAGAAAGACGCGGAATCCGGCAAGGAACCCTAACGCCGCGCAGGATCGAGAACGCTGGCGCGCAACGGGTAGCCGCGCAATCTCGTCGAGCGGAGACGCTCTACCACGGACTGGGCGCGGGAAGCCGGAACCTCAACGGTCGTCGCCTGCTCGGCGATCTCGATCTGGCCGATTTCGTCGCCCGCGAGGCCTGTGACGTTGGCGATGACGCCGACGATGTCGCGTGCGCGGATACCGTGGCGACGGCCCAGCTCGATCCGGATGCGCGCGTGCCCAAAGCCGATAGGCTCCGCGTGTCGCGGGTGACGGAGTTCGCGGGGCTCGACACCACGTTCGCGTAGGACGAGAGCGACGGCTGCCGCGGCGATCTCGATGGCGTCGTGCTGTGGGAGCAGGCGCTGGACGATCTGGCGGGCAGCCACGATGTCGGTGGTTTCCATCATCTGGACGATGGCCGATTCGAGAAGCTCTCCTCGGCGGCTGACGATCTGGTCCCGCGTCGGGAGACGCCGTTGCGCGATCGGTTTCCCGATCGCTCGTTCGATGGTGCGCAGCAACCAGCGTTCGCGTGGCTCGAACAAGGTGAGAGCGGTTCCCCGGCTCCCGGCGCGACCGGTACGGCCGATTCGGTGCACGTACGACTCAGGGTCGCTCGGGATGTCGAAGTTGATGACGTGACTCACCTGAGGAATGTCGAGTCCCCGCGCCGCGACATCGGTCGCCACCAGCACGTCGACGCGGCCGCTGCGGAAGCGCTGCATGGCACGGTCGCGCATCGCTTGACTGAGATCGCCGTGAATCGCTTCGGCGGTGTACCCCAAGCCTTGCAGCTGCTGTGCCAAGGCATCGGCGCCACTCTTCGTACGCACGAAGACGATCGTGGAGGTCGGTGCCTCGAAGTCCAGAATCCTCGCCAATGCATCGAGCTTGGCCGGGCCAGTGACCTCGTACGCGAACTGCTCGATCTGAGGAACGGTCACTCGTTCCGGATGAACCGCGATCGTTACCGGATTGTGGAGATAGCGGTGTGTCAGTTGGCGGATGCGCGGCGGAATGGTCGCCGAAAAGAGCGCCGTTTGCCGCTGTGCTGGCACATGGTCCAGGATCCACTCGACGTCCTCGAGGAAGCCCATGTCGAGCATCTCGTCGGCTTCGTCCAGGATGACGCAGCGCACGGCGTCCAGCTGAAGAGTGCCGCGTCGCAGATGATCCATGATGCGGCCGGGTGTCCCGACGATGACGTCGACGGGATGGCGCAGGGAACGCAACTGCCGCTCGATCGGTTGACCTCCGTAGAGCGGCAGCACGCGTGCCCCCAGTAGGCGTCCGAGACGGTGCATCGCCTCGGCGACCTGAACAGCGAGTTCGCGCGTCGGAGTCAGCACCAGGGCTTGAGGCCCGGATCTGTCCGGCTCCAACCGCTGGAGGATCGGGAGTGCGAACGCTGCCGTTTTCCCGGTACCGGTGTGGGCCTGCACGACGGCGTCGCGTCCGGCCAACAGGACGGGGATGGTCTCCATCTGGACCGGCATGGGGTGTTCGAAGCCCATCTCCCGGACGGCTTCGAGCAGTTCGCGACGGAGCCCGAGTGCCGCGAAGGTGGCTGGGCTCGTGGTTTCCGTGAGGGTTAGCGTCACTGAGATCACCTCGAATTTCGATCGTTCCGTATCAGTTCGCTGTTCCGCGAGGAACGCGCAACTTCACTAGCATACCACATGGGGTGCAGCTTCGACGCTGTCCCGCTCAGGACGCCGTGCCGTCCAGGAGATCTTCACAGCGTGTCGCGGATGGGGTAGTTTTGGCCTGCGACCAACGGATGGTGAGGATAGGAGGTCAACGGGCACCGATGCGTGAGAATACTGCCAAGCGGAAGATGCTCGCCGGTGAGCCAGCGTTCGGCTATACGTTGCAGCTCGGCGCCCCGCTCGTCGCGGAAGCGCTCGCCAATTGCGGCATCGATTTCATCCTGATCGACACGCAGCATGGGACGTTCGGTCCAGACACGGTCATCGCGACGCTCATGGCGCTCTCCTGCGGACAGGCGGTCCCGATGGCACGCGTCGCACGGAACGACTACACGCTGATCGGGCGCCTTTTGGACGACGGTGCCCTGGGTATCATCGTTCCGTTGGTGCACACGCGCGAGGATGCCCAAGCGGTCGCGGAGGCGTGTCGATTTCCGCCGCTCGGCGCGCGGTCGTGGGGGTGGGGGCGGGCGCGCGTCTATGGTTCCGACTATCCGGAGTGGATCGACCGAGAGCTCTTCGTCGCGGTCCAGATCGAGAGCGCTCGCGCAGTCGAGAATGCCGAAGCCATTCTCTCCGTCCCGGGTATCGACGGCTGCTGGATCGGTCCGGGAGATTTGGCCCTCTCTCTGGGCGTCGATCCACGACATGCTGGCGAGGACGAGCGACAGGAGCGCGCGATCGAGCGGGTGCTGGAGGCCTGTCGCAACACGGGCAAGATCGCCGGCTATGCTGCGTACAGCATCGACGACGCGTTGCGCCGCGCAGCGCAAGGCTTCCGCTTCGTGACTGCGGGGAGCGACATCGGTTTCCTCGTCCAAGGAGCTGTGCGCGGCGTGGAGCAGTTGGGGTTGGCACCCCGGATCGGTCGCGGCTACGGCGAGTGATTTGGCGGATGATGTCGGGTCAGCACCGGCAGCTGCTCCAGCTCTACCGCCGGAGTTCGAAGGCGAGACCTGGCCCGGAGCTGGCGAATGTCTTGATCTTTCGCCCGCTCGGTTTTCTCGTGGCGCGAGCGCTCCTTCCGACCAGGGTTCGTCCGCTCCACCTCGTGCTGATCCATACGGCGCTCGGTCTCCTCGCTGCCGGTGCGATCCTGCGCCGCAGGGACCGCGAAGCCGCTGCGCTTCTCCAGCTCGTGACGGTACTGGACAACGCCGACGGCCAGTTGGCTCGGTTGCGAGAGGAAGTCACCGAGCTTGGCCGCTACGCTGATACCGAGTTGGATGCACTCAAGAACCTGGCGTTGTTCGCTGCGGTCGCCGAGCGGAGCGGGAGGTGGGGCGAGGCCTGGGCAGCCTACGCGGTGCTGACGGTACTGCTCAGTTGGGATTTCAACGTCGAGTACCTGTACCGGTCGGTCCGGGGTGAGGAGTTCCGCCCAGCGGTCCGCGATCCCGAGAGCGTCTGGGTCGCGGTCGCGCGTACCCTGTACGATCTCGTCTTCGCGCCCCAGGACCGAGCGATCCGTTGGATAGAGCAGCGGATCTTTCGCATACGAGCGGCAGGTGCGCTCGATGAACAGGTGCTCGCGCGCAAATGGTGGGCTCGCTGGGTGACTGTACTCGCAGCGAACCTGGGCCTGAGTACACAGTACCTCTGGTTGGGCTCGTTCTTGTGGCGGCGGTGCCCCGAGCGATATCCGCGGTTCGTCCTTTGCCAGGGGCTGTTGCCGCTCGTCTCTCTTCCTCTCCGTTGGTGGCTGTCCGGACGGAGAGGTCCCTGAGGCACATGCAGGCCGTACGTGCGGATACACCGGCAGCCCGCGTCGAACAGTCTTTTTCCCGGCGGACACACAGTGGCATCATTGCCGCCAGCGAGGCAGCAGGGTTTGTCGATCGCTCGTCAGTCGGTTGGGGCGCGTGATGACGCAACGGGAACAGATAGTCGAGTTCGAGGATAGCGGGCTGCGGTTTTCGACGACGTGCGACCTCGAGCGCTTGCGAGCGTTGGTCACCGAGTGGCTCGAGGTCATCGGTGAGGATCCGCAACGGGAGGGTTTGCAGCGCACGCCGGAACGGGTCGCCAAGGCCTGGGCGTTCTTGACGCGTGGGTACCGCCAGAGTCTGCAGGAGATCGTCAATGACGCGGTCTTTCATGTCGAGCACGACACCATGGTCGTCGTCAAGGGGATCGAGTTCTACTCGCTGTGCGAGCATCACCTCTTGCCGTTCTTCGGTCATGTCCACATCGGGTATCTCCCGAGGGGAAAGATCCTCGGACTCAGCAAGTTCGCCCGGATCGTGGACCTCTATGCGCGCCGCTTGCAAGTGCAGGAGCGTTTGACGCACCAGATCGCGCTGGCGATTTCCGAGATTCTCGACCCGCTCGGCGTCGCAGTCGTCGCGGACGGTATCCATCTGTGCATGATGATGCGCGGGGTGGAAAAGCAGCACGCCCGCACGACGACGAGCGCGATGTTGGGCGTCTTCGAGTCGTCGGCCAGTGCGCGCGACGAGTTCTATCGGTTGCTCGCTGCTGCGAGCTGACCCGCCCTGGCGCGTCTCATGACCGTTCTGGGTCCTGCGCCAACCATGCAGCGAGTTCAGCCTCCATCTGCGCGAAGCCCTCGCGCGTCGGCTCCTGGAACGTGACGAGCGGTCGCGGTTCAGCGAGAAAGTCACCTTCGACGACGCCGGCGGACTCGCGGCCGGCGAGGAACCAACAGCGCCCGTACATGCGCACGGTCGGCTCGGGTACAGCGTACCCCAAGCTGCGGGCGATGTCGCTGGCCGCGAGCTCGGCCTGCTGCTGTGCGAAGACAGCTGCCTTCGGAACCAGCAGGTTGTCACGTACCGGAACCGCAGCCGTGTCGCCGATCGCCCAGATCCCGTCGACCGCAGTGCGCATCGTCGGCAGAGTAGCGCGCACCCAGTCGCCGTCCGCCAATCCTGACTCGCGGACGATAGCCGCAGCGCGATGGGGTGGAACGACGACGAGGAGATCGAAAAGCTCACGCGTACCCGACGCGAAACGCGCTTCCCGGTGACGTGGGTCGACAGCGACGATCTGCTCGTTCGTGCGGACTGTGATGTTCCGACCGGCCAGGAAACGGGTGAGCTGTTCACCGATCGCCGGCCCAGCGACTGCGAGCGGGCTCGGTTCGGGGGTGACGACCGTGATCTCGGTCGACGTAGACACGCCGCGTTCTTCGACGAGGTCACGGACGAGGAGCGCGGCCTCGTACGGTGCGGGCGGACACTTGTACGGGAGACGCGCGATGACGACGAGGATGCGGCCGCCAGCGAAGCAGCGGAGCCGCTCCCTCAGGTGCAAGGCGGCCGACAGTGCCCAGCAGTGACCAGCCACACCGTTCTCCAGCGCCTCCGTGAGTCCCGGAACGGTCTCCGGAGCGAGTTCGGCGCCGGTGGCGAGCAGGAGCGCATCGTACTGTAGCGTGCCGCGGTCCGTGATCACCCGGCGCTGCTGCGCGTCGATGTGGAGCACCTCAGCCTGATGAAATTCGGCTATGCCGCGGAGCACGCGGGACGGTCGAATCATGACGTCTGCTGGCTCGCGCCAGCCGCGCATGACGAGGAGAAGGCTCACGCCGAGCCGCTGTTCGTCCTGGCGGTCGATCACGAGGATGCGATCGTCTGCGGCCAGGAGCGAGCGTAGTGCTCGTGCGGCGGCCAGACCACCCGGACCGGCACCGAGAATGACGACGGTTCTACCCATGCGTGCCTCCCTCGCTGACGTGTCCGCGACTCTCGGAACTGCATTGTACTCGTCGCACGCGGGATGCCGAACGGCCAGGTTGTCCCCTGGCCGTCGGGTGTGTAGAATCGGCGCGACAACGATAGATGGTGAGATTCGAGCAGATTCGGCGGGATCGATCAAGTGCGCACGCACGAGGCGAGCGGAAGCGGGTCCGAAGGAGGGGTCCGAATACGCATCGGGACGCGAGGGAGCGCGCTCGCCCTCGTACAGGCGAGAATGGTCGCAGAGCTTCTCCGTCGCATCGATTCCGCACTGTCGCCCGTGCTGGTGCCCATCACCACGACGGGCGATCGCGACCGGGCGACATCGTTGACTCTCCTCGGGGGTACCGGGGTCTTCGTCAAGGAACTCCACGAGGCGCTCCTGACTGGTGCGATCGATCTCGCTGTACACAGCGCGAAAGACCTTCCCACCGTTTTTCCCCGTGAGCTCGACATCGTCGCCTTTCCCCTCCGGGCGGAGGTGGCAGATGCGCTCGTCGCTCGCGAGGGGAGACGTTTCGCTGATCTTCCGGTCGGAGCACGGATCGGAACGAGTTCCCGCCGTCGCCGCGCTCTGATCCACGCGGTGCGACCGGATCTGGTGCTGCTCGATGCGCGCGGCAATGTCGATACCCGCTTGCGCAAACTGGACGAGGGGGCATACGACGCCTTGATCCTGGCTGCGGCGGGGCTCGAGCGCTTGGGTCTCGGAGAGCGCATCACCGAGTTGCTCGATCCGGAACAGTTCGTGCCGGCTCCTGGGCAAGGAGCGCTAGCGGTCGTCTGCCGTCGAGACGACCCGCGTCGCGCACTTTTCGCCCGGCTCGACGATCCGGACGTCCGACTCGCTGTCTCGGTCGAGCGGGCGTTCTTGTCCGCGTTCGGGGCCGGCTGCTCGCTGCCGCTCGGTGCCTACGCGTCGGTGGAGGGCGAGTCTGTGCGCCTACGGGTGGCGCTGGGGTCTTCCGAGAAGGACCCTGTACTGCGCAGTATCGAGGTCTGGCCACGTGCCGAAGCGCTCGAGCGAGCCGCACGCCTCGGAGACGAGCTGGCTCGGCGAACGCTCCGCGCACAGAGCTCTGCGCGGGTGGGCGAGTCCTCACCGCTTGCCGGGCGCCGCATTGTGGTGCTGCGACCATCTGGGCAGGAAGGGGAGCTGGCCGACCGGCTCCGTCGACTCGGAGCAGACGTCCTGGTCAACCCGCTGATCACGATCCGTACGCCGGCAGATTGGTCGGCGGTGGATGACACCCTGCGACGGATCGACGCATTCGACTGGGTCGTCTTCACGAGCGTCAACGGCGTACGGATCGTGGCCGAGCGGCTTCTTGCGCTCGGTCTACCGATCGACCTGCTCCGTCCAGTGAAGATCGCCGTGATCGGGCCGGCGACCGCGCGTGCTGTCCGCCAGCTCGGCCTCGAAGTGACCCTGGTGCCTGAGCGCTACGTCGCCGAAGCGCTCGCTGCTGCACTCGCCGCGCAAGGGGTCCGCGGGCGGCGCGTGTTGCTGGCTCGTGCTGCGGAGGCGCGTGACGTTTTGCCCCAACAGCTCAGGGAAGCTGGGGCGCTCGTCGAGGTGGTGCCGGTCTACCACACCGATCTCGCGCCGCTGGACGAGTCGATCCGCCGTCAGCTCGAAGAGGGGTCGATCGATTGGGTGCTCTTGACCGCGAGTTCCGTGGTGCGAGCGCTGGTGGCTGCGCTCGGGAGTGCCGAGATGCTTTCGGAGCGTGTCCGGGTGGCTGCGATCGGTCCGATCACTGCTGCGACGGCGCGCGAGCTCGGTCTCCGCGTCGACGTCGTGGCTGACCGTCATACGACCGATGGGTTGATCGAGGCAGTGGTGCGAGCGGAGAGGAGCGCGCGGTGAACGATGAAACACTCCACTTTCGGCGTTTCCGGCGACTGCGGCGGAGCGAAGGTCTGCGACGCCTGGTGCGTGAAGTCCGGTTGAGCGTCGAGGACTTCATTTACCCGCTTTTCGTCGTCCACGGGAGGGGAGTCAGGCGTGAAGTCTCGTCGATGCCGGGAGTGTTTCAGCTGAGCGTCGATCAACTCGCGTACGAGGCGGAGGAACTGTTGTCGCTCGGCATCGGCGCAGTGCTCCTCTTCGGCATTCCGGCGCGGAAGGACCCGGTGGCGAGCGAGGCGTACGATCCCGACGGGATCGTCCAGCGTGCGATCCGAGAGCTCAAGCGTGTCGCACCCGAGCTGGTGGTCATAACCGACGTGTGCAACTGCGAATACACCTCCCACGGGCACTGTGGCATCGTGCGCGAGGGGCAAATCGTGAACGACCCCACCTTGGAGCTCCTCGCGCGTACGGCGGTATCGCATGCGGAGGCAGGTGCCGACATGGTGGCTCCCTCGGACATGATGGACGGGCGCGTCCTGGCGATCCGACGCGCACTCGATCGCGCTGGCTTCAGCGAGCTTCCGATCCTCTCCTATGCGGCGAAATACGCCTCGGCGTTCTATGGCCCGTTTCGTGAGGCCGCGGAATCGGCCCCAGCGTTCGGCGATCGGCGCTCGCACCAAATGGATCCTGCGAACCGGCGTGAGGCGTTGCGCGAGATCGCGACCGACATCGAGGAGGGAGCGGATGCGGTCATCGTCAAACCAGCGCTAGCCTACTTGGACGTCATCGCGGCAGCGCGGGAACGGTTCGAGGTGCCGATCGCTGCCTACAACGTGAGTGCGGAGTACGCGATGGTCAAGGCAGCTGCCCGCAACGGTTGGATCGACGAGCGGAGGATCGTACTGGAGATCTTGACCGGTATCCGGCGCGCCGGGGCGCAGATGATCATCACCTATCACGCCAAAGAAGCTGCACGTTGGCTGAGCAGTGGAGAGCTCAGCAGTGCGATCGAACAGGTCGTGGCGCGATGAGGAGGGGAGCTGGCGAAGCGATGGGTATGGTGTGGGAAGCAGCGCGCCGCTATCTCCCCGGTGGTGTCAACAGTCCGGTCCGGGCTTTCCGTGCTGTCGCGGAGGAACCGGTCGTCATCGAGCGTGGTGAGGGAGCGTACCTGGTCGACATAGAGGGGCAGCGATACCTGGACTACATCTGTTCCTGGGGAGCCCTGCTCGCAGGGCATGCGCACCCGCGCGTCGTGGAACGTGTCACTGAGGCTGTCCGTCGCGGTACCAGCTATGGCCTGACGACGCGGCTCGAAGTGGAGCTCGCGCGCCTGATCGTCGAGTCCGTCCCTTCGGTCGACATGGTTCGCTTCGTCAATTCCGGGACCGAAGCGACCATGAGCGCGCTGCGGCTGGCCCGCGCGGTGACCGGTCGTTCGGTCGTGGTCAAGTTCGCCGGCTGTTACCACGGTCACGTCGATGCGCTACTCGTCGCCGCTGGCTCTGGCGTGATGACGTTCGGGCTTCCGGGCACACCTGGTGTGACGCCAGGAGCGGCCGCTGATACCCTGGTGCTCCCGTACAACGATGTCGCTGCTGTCGAAGAGGCGTTCGATCGGCACGGTGAGCGTATCGCGGCCGTCATCGTCGAGCCGGTGGCGGGCAATATGGGTGTCGTTCCGCCGGTTCCGGGCTTTCTCGAATGCCTGCGCGCGCTCACGCAGCAGGTCGGGGCTGTCCTCATCTTCGACGAGGTCATCACAGGATTTCGGCTGGGGTGGGGTGGCGCGCAGGAGCGCTACGGGGTTTTCCCCGACTTGACGTGCTTCGGAAAAGTCATCGGTGGAGGGTTGCCGGTCGGCGCGTACGGGGGACGGCGCGACTTGATGGAACAGGTGGCGCCGAGCGGCCCGGTGTATCAGGCCGGGACGCTCGCTGGCAACCCGGTGGCGATGGCAGCCGGTTTGGCGACCTTGGAACTGGCGCGCGAAGACGATGCATTCCAAGTGCTGGAACGTCGCGCGGCGCTCCTGGAAGAGGGCTTACGGGAGGCTCTGCGCTCTGCAGGGCTGGCAGCGGTCGTGCAGCGCGTCGGTTCCATGCTCACGCTGTTCTTCAGCGAGCAGCCGGTTCTCGACGCACAGCAGGCGGAGGCCTGCGATATCGCACGATTCGCTGCATTCCATCGGGCGATGCGTCGCCGCGGCATTCTGCTCCCACCGTCGCAATTCGAGGCCTGGTTCGTCTCGCTCGCGCACAGCGAGGCGGACATCCAACGGACGATCGACGCGGCTGCCGAGGCGCTGCGGGAAATCGCGTGAGGACGGCTATGCACTTGGTCAACGTCGCCATCACTCACAAGACGGCACCGCTCGAGATCCGCGAGCGCTTCGGTTTCACGCCGGAGCAGCAGCTCGAACTCCTCGGACGCTGGCGTACCGTCGCCCCCGAGGCTGTGCTCCTCGTGACCTGCCATCGCACCGAGCTGTACTGGGTGGCGGACAGCCCTCGTGCCGAACCGGGGCTGGAATGGCTCGCGGCTGCTGGGGGTCTTTCGCCGAAGTCCCTCGCTCAGTACGTATCCGCGGCGGTCGATGCGGGAGCCGCACGGCACCTAATGCAGGTGGCAGCTGGTCTCGATTCTCGTGTACTCGGCGAAACGCAGATTCTCGGCCAAGTGCGACGCGCTCGTGCGACAGCGCAGCGAGCGGGAACGCTGGGCCCGGTTACCGACCGCCTCTTCTCGCTGGCGCTGGCGTCAGGACGAGCTGCGCGGGTCGTGGCGGGGCTCGGGCGGGGGGATCGATCGCTCGCTTCTCTCGCCGTGCTCGAGGTGGAGCGACGGTTGGGAGAGCTGGCCCGGTGCTCCGTCTTGGTCCTCGGTGCCGGAGAGACGGGTCGACTCCTCGTGACAGTGCTACGCCGGAGACAGGCCCGTGCCATCTGGTGGAGCAATCGTTCGCAAGAGCGCTTCCCCCGTTGGGTTCAGGAGGACGGTATCAGGTGCGTGGACTGGTCGGTGTGGCCTACCGTGCTCGCGGACGTCGATGCCGTGTTCGTGGCGACGGGGGCACCCTATCACGTCATGATGCGGCGACACTTCGGTCCGACGACGAGCGTTCGGGTGGTAGTCGACCTCGCGGTGCCGCGCAACGTGGACCCGGCGGTGGAAACGGACCTGGGCATACCGGTCATTACGGTCGACGCTCTCCAGGACGAGGACCGGCAGCGCTCTTGTGAGGGCAACCGCGTGCGAGCGCAGCTCGTCGTGGAGAGGTACGTGGAACGCTTTCTCCGTTGGTTTCGAGCCCACGCACTGGGACCAGAACTCGCGGCGACGCAAGCTGTGATGCGCACCGTGTGCGCGCGTGAAATCGCCCGTGCACTGCACCGTTCGCGACAGACTGACGTGGTTCCGGAGTCGATCGTCGAGCGTGCTGCGTGGAGCATCACCGACAAGCTCCTCGTGCCCGTCTACCGAGCGATGCAGTCGGATCCTCAGAGAGCCGCTGAACTCCTCCGCCTGCTCCGAGAGACGTGATCTAGCCTGATCGTCCGTCGACCAGTGGTAAAAATGTCGTCCGGTCGCCGGGAGGGGTGGTCGATGCTCGGCCTCCTTCGCTCGGCCGTTTGTCTGAGGAAGACGACGTCCTGGGGTAGGTGACGCGACTCAGGAGGACGCGTGGGAACGAATGTTGGCTCGACAGTTGAGTGCGGCTCGCGAACCGGACCGCATCCGACTCCGGCAGCGCCTGGGTGAGGCACTCGTCGAACGCGGTCTCCTGACACCGGACCAGCTCCAGCGGGCGCTGGAGTATCAGCGGCGGACGGGGGATCGCCTTGGGCGCATCTTGATCGCGTTGGGGTACGTCCGGCGTCAGCAGCTGTACCGTGTCTTGGCTGAGCTGTGGGGCTATCCGTACGTCGACCTACTGCGGGAGCCGCTGGACGTGCAACTGGCTCGCCGCTTCGATCCGGAGGAACTCGTCCGCCGGCGCTGTTTCCCCGTTCGGTGGAGTGGTGGCGAAGTCTGGGTGGCGACCGCCGAGCCGCCGACGAGCGAGCTGGAAGCATTCGTGCGTTCGGTACTCGGCCCGGTGCATGTCCGCCCACTCGTGACGACGGAGTGGGACATCGATCACGCGGTACAACGCGTCTTTCGCGATGTCGTCCTCGACCGGGCATCGCTCGGCCTGTATTTCCGCAGTCCGGACGAGAGTGCGCGACGCGTTCTGGTCAGATGGCAAAAGGTCGTGCTGTGGGTGAGTATCGTGGGCCTCGCCGTCGCGCTGGTACTCGCGCCGCGCCCGACGGCGGTGGCGCTCTCAGCCTTCGTCAATGGCGTGTTGTTCATTTACGTTCTCTTCCATTTCCTCGTCGCTATGACTGGTGCCCAGCACGAATATCTACAGACGATCAGCGACGACGAAGTGCGGGCACTGCGGGACGACGAGCTGCCGATGTACACTGTCCTCGTTCCGGTGTACCGCGAAGCGAACGTGGTTGGGCACCTCATCGAGAACCTACGCCAGCTCGACTATCCGGCGAGCAAGCTCGAGGTCTTGCTGTTGATCGAGGAGGACGACGAAGAGACGCTAGCGGCAGCGAAGGCAGCTCGACCACCGGAGACGGTGACCTTCGTCGTCGTACCCAACGGGCTACCGAAGACGAAGCCGAAAGCGTGCAACGTCGGCCTCCTCTTCGCTCGTGGCGAGTATCTGACGATCTACGATGCAGAAGATCGACCGGAACCAGACCAGTTGAAAAAGGCTGTGATCGCGTTCCGGAAGGGGCCGCCCGACCTCGTCTGCGTGCAGGCGCGGCTCAACTACTACAATGCGACGGAGAATCTGCTCACGCGGATGTTCACGATCGAATACTCCTACTGGTTCGACTATGTCCTGACAGGACTCGACAGGCTGCGGCTTCCTATTCCATTGGGTGGAACGAGCAATCACTTCCGGGTGGATCGTCTGCGCGAGCTGGGTGGGTGGGATCCGTTCAACGTGACGGAAGACGCTGACCTCGGTATCCGCGCCGCTGCGCGTGGGTACCGAGTCGGGGTCATCGATTCGACGACGTGGGAAGAGGCGAACACGCGTGTCGGCAACTGGATCCGTCAACGCTCGCGCTGGATCAAGGGGTACCTGCAGACGGTGCTCGTCCACACCCGTCGTCCGGTCAGGTTGGTGCGGACTGCCGGCTTGCGGAATACGCTCGGCTTCGTGTTGCTGATCGGTGGCACGCCCTTCGCCTTCCTGGCACTGATCCCACTGTGGTCGTTGACGTTGATCTGGATCGTGACGCGAACGCATGCCTTCGATATCCTGTTTCCCCCGATCGTCTTGTACATCAGCCTGTTCAACCTCCTGATCGGCAATGGGGTCATGATGTACCTGGGGATGCTGGCCGGGTTTAAGCGGCGCCGGTACGAGCTGGTACCGTTTGCGCTCCTCAACCCGCTGTACTGGATCCTGCACTCGATCGCGTCGTACAAGGCGCTCTGGCAACTGGTGACGAAACCGTTTTACTGGGAGAAGACGCACCATGGCCTCAGCCGCTACCTCCCGACCGGCTCGAGCCCTGGCGTCGCAACCGAGTCCTGACCTGCGGCTCCTCGGGCTGCGTTGGCACCAGCACCTCGTTCGAGTACTGCTCTTCAGCGTTCCGTTCGCTGCGCTCGCGCTCTCCACGGCGCAGCTCGGGTTTCTTTCCAACGCGCACGCACACGTCACGGCGAAGGCGTTGCTGGCGGCGGACCGTCTGCGATTGGAAGTGATCGGATTTTTGTATCCACCCCTGCCGTTCTTGCTGGTTCTTCCCTTTCCGCATCCGTGGACTCCAGCGTTGCTCAGCAGTCTGGCTGCCGGGGCGACTGCCTGGCTCGTGTGGTACGACCTGGAGCGGACCGGCTTGCGGTTGCTGTGGCGCATGATGCTCCTGGCGGCGGTCGTCGTGGTACCGTCTTCACTGTTTCTGGCGACGCAGGCGTTCCCGGACATGCTGACGCTGCACTTTCTCGTCGTCGCCTGGCACTATTACTGGAATTTTGTTCGCTACCGGCATACCTTCAGTGGCTTCGTCGCCGGGCTGATACTCGGTCTCGCCTTTTATGCGAACTTCTATGCACTCCTGTACGCGCTCGCGTTCGCAGTTTTGGTGCCGCTCTTCCGACGGGCAGCGCACGAGCGACCGGAGCCGCGGGAGTTCGCTGGGAGTCTCAGTCAAATGCTGGTGACGGCGTTTCCAGCGCTCTGGGCGCTCGCCAGCTGGAGCTACATCAACTGGGTCTTCACAGGACGCCCGTTCATGTATCTGGCTGACCCTGCGGCAGCGGTGATCGATCCAGACCGGTGGAGCGCTCCTCTCCGCGAACGACTGTCCTGGTTACCCCAATTCGGCGTAGAGGTGGTGAGTCAACCGCTCTTGCTGGCGGCGTTTCTCGTCCACGCTCGTATCGCTCCACGGCGCCTGCCCGCACTGGCTGTCCTAGCGTTCGTCCCAGCACTGGTGCGGTTGTGCGGCTTCTCCTACCCGCTCCCGCTGGTCTTGGGAAGCTATATGCTGATCGCGCTCCTTTCCCTGCCGCAGCGCCTGCCGCGTTGGTTCGGACCGCTCCTCGTCGTCCTGGCAATCGCGCAGGGGTTCGTGTCAGCGACGCTCGTTCGGCAGGTCGGCGAGGTACGTGCCTGGGAACAGGTAGTGACGAGCGGTGTGTCGCGCTCGGAAGACCAGCAGGAAATCGAGCTCGCGTCTCGGTTGCGTGCCGCACCTGACCGATCGATTCTGGCTGACGACCGCAGTGCGTACCGGATCGTCGCTCGGGCGGTTACCGCTCGACCGTTCCTCCTGCCGGCCGATGCAGTCTTCTCCGCGGCGCTCGACGATCCGGTGTCGGCGGTGCGCTACATCCTCGTGACCGCCTCGCCGATGGAGGGAGATCTGGTCAGTGCGCGGTTCGCTTCCGGCCCGCCAGCGGGATTCGTCGTCGACGGCCAACGGGGAGAGTGGCTCCTCTACCGGCGCAGCGACGCCCCGAGCTTGTTGGGTGGTGGGTGAGATGTGATCAGCCGGTGCAGCGCGGATGGGTCGACAGATCGATGAGGGCGCAGACGCGATCCAGACTCAGCCGGTAGTGCAGTCGTGTCGCTCGCGTACGTCGGCCTCGGTCGATCGTCTGGAGTCGAACGCTGCGCAATGCTGCGTCGTCGCTGGCTGATGCGGCGGTGGCGCGGAGTGTTCCCGGTCGCAGACAGTCCGAGCGCGCTTTTCGTGCGTAGACTGCCCTAACAGCTCTGTGCGTCACGGACCTCAGCGCTCTGCTCAGCTTCTGCCGTTGTCCTCTGGCGGTGAGGCGCGCTCGCGGATGGCGAGCAGCGCCAGGCCAGCGAGGAGCAGCCCTGCTCCCAGCAGCTGCGGGGGAGCGAGGGACTCGCCGACCAGAAAGACGGCGAGGAGGCTCGCCGTCAGCGGCTCGGCGAGCGACAGGGTAGCGGTACTGGCGGCCGACGTGTGTGCGACACCGCGTGCAAAGAGCGTGTAGGCGAGGCACGTCGCCACGAGGCCGAGGTGGACGATCACCGCGAGCCCTCTGAGCGAGGCTACCCAGCTCGGGGTGAGCCAGAAGAGCGTCGGTGCGAGCAAAAGGGCGCCGAGGGTAAAAGCGATACCGACCGTCCGTTGCGGCGTGAGTCCTCGGGCACGACAACGTCGTGTCGACTGGACGAAGGATGCATAGGCGAGGCCGGCGGCTGCACTCGCCGCGGCGCCGGTGACCGTGACGCGGTGCTCCGCGGCGGTCAGGAGCAGGAGGGCGAGTCCGGCGAGCGTACACAGTGTCGCAACTGCCCAGGCGGCCGATGGTGTCCGTCGGTCGACGAAGAGTTCCAACGTTGCAGCGAAGAAGGGTGCGCTGCCGAGAGCTACGAGGGTACCGATCGCGACGCCGTTCGCCGCTGCGCCCCAAAAGAAAGCCGGCTGGTACAGGGCGACCGCGAGACTGGCAGCGAGCAGGGGCAGACGGGCGGCGCGGGGGATGCGCTGTGGCCGGAAGAGGAGGAGCAGCAGGGGGCCACCGAGGGCAAGCCGCAAGGCCCCGACGGCCACCGGATGAGCTTCGGCGGGAGCCAGTGCCAGTGCCGTGCCCGTCGTGCCCCAGAGCGCCGCTGCAGCCAGGATCCACAGCGGAGCGAACTGCACTCGCCTGACCGATCCGGAGCCAGGGTCGCGTTCGCTTTGCGCTGAGCTATGGTGCAGCCGGTCAGCCGGCGTCGCTACGGTCGGCGGTAGCCGGTTGCTCGAGGAAGATACCGACGCGGAGCATCCGTTTGAGCTCCAGCCAAGCGGCTCGGGCTTCTTCGACACTCGCCTCTTCTTCGATCGTCGAGATGTCGCCGGGGTCGCGGTCCAAGATGACCGCCTTGAGCACCCTACGCATGATTTTACCGCTCCGCGTCTTCGGGAGCGCGCTGACGAAGTTGAGTTCACCGATCACGGCCACTGGTCCGAGCTCGCGACGGACCGTCTCGATGAGTTCCCGTTCGAGTTCAGGCGAGGGCTGGTAGCCTTGTTTGAGGGTGATGAAGGCGCTGATTACCTCGCCGCGGAGCGGATCGGGGCGACCAGTGACGCCGGCCTCGGCGACCGCCGGATGGCGCAGGAAGGCGCTCTCGACTTCGATGGTGCCGATGCGGTGATCGGCGATCTTGATGATTTCGTCCGCTCGTCCAGCGAACCAGAGGTAGCCGTCCTCGTCGATCGAGGCGGCATCACCCGTGAAGTAGACGCCGGGAATCCGCTGCCAGTAGTCGCGGGCGTATCGATCCGGCTCTCCCCACAACCCTGGCGTCAGTCCAGGGAAGGGGCGCCGGATGACGACGATCCCGCGCTCGCCGGGACGGCACAGTGTGCCGTCCTCCGGACGGACGACCGCCACATCCATACCGGGGAGCGGTAGGGCGGCTGAGCCGGGTTTGATCGGCAACAGTGCGATGCCATACGGATTCCCGACGACCGGACCGGCGGTCTCCGTCTGCCACCAGTGGTCGATGACCGGAATGCGGTTCTGGAAGACCTCTTTCTGGAGCCACTCCCATGCTGGTGGATTGAGCACTTCCCCTGCGCAGACTACGCGCTCGACCGAAGACAGGTCGTATTTCCGCGCGGGATCGGTGCCGTACTTCATGAGCAACCGTACGGCCGTCGGCGACGTGAAGATACCGGTCACAGCGTTGTCCTCGATGATGCGGTATGGTGTCTCTGGTGAGGGGTGGTCGAGTGCTCCCTCGTACGCGATGGTCGTCGCGCCGAGGAGGAGCGGTGCGTAGACGATGTAGCTGTGTCCGACGATCCAGCCGATATCGGAGGTCGCCCACCAGACGTCACGAGCGGAGAGCCCGTGACACCAACGTCCGGTGCTGGTGATGCCGACCTGATAGGGACCGTGGGTGTGGATCGCCAGCTTGGGTTTGGCGGTCGTGCCCGAGGTTGCCAGGATGAAGGCCGGTTCGTTCGATTCCATCACCTCGTGACGGTCGTCGTGACCGTGACCGAGGGCGAGGAAATCGTCCCACCAGAGGTCGCGTCCGGGCGTCATCGGTGGTTCGGTGGAGCTGCGCCGGAGCACGACGACGCGCTCTACGCTCGGAATCCCCGTCGCCAGGGCCTGGTCCACGATCTCCTTGAGGCGCACTTCGCGTCCGCGCCGCCAGGTGACGTCGGCCGTGAAGACGGCGCGTGCGCCGGCCATCGAGAGTCGGTCGGCGAGCGCGCCGGCCCCGAACCCTGCGAACACGACGATGTGGATTGCGCCGATGCGGGTCGTGGCCAGCATCAGCGCGATCGCCTCGGGGCAGGTCGGCATGTAGATGCCGATCCGGTCACCGCGCCGGATGCCGAGCCCGCGCAGCGCCGAGGCGATGCGCCGGACCGAACGCAGAAGCTGCGCGTAGGTGTACGTCCGCCGTTCACCCCATTCGGTCTCCCAAATGAGAGCTGCTTTACCGCCGTGGCCGGCCGAAACGTGTCGGTCGAGCGCGGCGTAGCTGAGGTTGGTGAGTCCTCCCACGAACCAACGAAAGGTCGGTGGCTCCCAGACGAACGGTTCGTCCCATGTCTTGAACCAGAACGCCTGTTCGGCTGCCCGTGCCCAGAAGCCGACAGGGTCCTCGAGCCCTTCGCGGCGCCACCGAGCGACGATCGGGTTGATCAGATCCATGCGCCCACCTCCTCGGCCGGCCCCATTCTTCCGATCAGCATCTGGCAGGGACAGTATAATTCACCTCGTCACCAGTGGGGGAGAGGGAGAGGCGGTGGACGATCTCGTCGTACACAGTGTGGTCGAGTTCCTCCGGAGGGTTCCCCCGTTTCAGTTTCTCGACGAGGGGCAGTTGAGGCGGCTGGCCAAGCGCGTCGAGGTACACTACTTTCCGCGCGGGACCACTTTGATCAAGCGAGGCGAACCTCCCCCAAACTACCTGTGGGTTGTGGTGCGCGGTGGTGTGAAGAAGGTCCTGCGTGTCACGACTGGCGAAGAACATGTCTTCGAGATCGCCAGCGAGGGTGATCTCGTCGGTGTCCTGTCCTCGGTCGATGGCACCACCGGGCAGCTCGACGACGTCGCTATCGAGGATACGGTCTGTTACGCCATCCCCCGTCAGGTCGTCGACCAGTTGATCGTCAACGAACCGGTCGTGGCGCGGTTCTTCCTCGGTGCGCTCCGAGACTGGGTTCGCGCGAGTCTGACCGTACTCGAGCGACAGGACGAGCATGCGGACGGTGCCCTCGTGCTTTCCGCACCGTGTCGACTCGTCGCTCGACGCCCACTGTTGACGTGTCGACCAGGGACGACCGTGCGCGAAGCCGCCCAACTGATGAGTGCTGAACGCGTCAACTCGATCGTCGTCGTCGATGCGGACGCAAATGGGCTCGGGATCGTCACCGACTGGGACTTGCGCGAGCGTGTGGTCGCCAGCGGCCGCAGCCCGGATACTCCTGTCGAGGACATCATGACGGCTCCGCTGGTGACGGTCGATGCCGACCAACTCCTATTGGAAGCCGTACGCGTCATGATCGCTCGCGGCATCAACCACCTCGTCGTTACCGAAGAAGGGAAACCGTTCGGGATGCTGACTGCGTTCGATTTGCTGGTCCAGCAGGGGACGAGTGCGTTGTTCTTGGCGCGAGCCATCGAGCGAGAGACCCGGGTCGAGCGACTGGCGCAGATTCTCGAACAGGCACAACGACAACTCCTCCCGTTTCTCCTCTCGCGGGGAGTGCGTGCTAATGAGATCGCGCAGCTCGTGAGCGAGGTAAACGATCGGGTCGTTGCACGGGTACTCGCGCTGCTGGAGCAGGAAATCGGTTCGCCGCCGGTCCCTTACGTCTGGCTCGTATTCGGGAGCGAAGGACGGCGCGAGCAGACGGTCCGTACCGATCAGGACAACGGTATCCTCTATGCAGATCCACCACCTCGACAAGAGGAGGCTGTGCGTGCGTATTTCCAGCGCCTAGGGACATGGGCAGTCGAGCGGCTAGTCGCATTAGGGTTCCCACCTTGCCCGGGGCGGTACTCGGCTGACAACCCGGAATGGGTCCTCTCTCAGAGCGAGTGGCGGAAGCGGTTCCGATCGTGGATGGCCGTTCCTGAGCCTCAAGCCGTGCTGAGTTCGCTCATCGTCTTCGATTTCCGGGGCGTACATGGGGAGACCGCGTTGGCGAGCGAGCTGCGTGAGTTCGTTCGCCACGAGCTCGCCCATAGTCCGCGCTTCCTGTTCCATGTCGCAGCAGTCTCGACAGCGCATACACCGCCTTTGGGTTTCCTGGGTCGTTTCGTCGTCGAGCGTTCGGGAGAGCACAAGAACCAACTCGATCTCAAGTTGGGCGGAACCGGTGCCATCGTGAACTTGGTGCGACTCTACGCGCTCGAGCACGGGGTGGAGGAGACCAACACACTAGCTCGCCTGCTCGCGCTGCGCGAACGCGGAGCGATCGAGCCGCAAGTGGCCGAGGACCTCAGCCGGACGTTCGAATTCCTCCTCGAACTGCGCCTACGCGTGCAGCTCGACCAACTGCGCCGGGGCGAGCGGCCGTCCAATTACGTGGATCCGCGGCAGCTCTCCTCGCTCGACCGTACGCTCCTCAAGGAAGCGTTCCGAGTCATCGCACGTGCGCAGTCGGTCGTGCGAGATCGCTTTCACCTTCAGCAGGCCGGGGAGTGAGCGTGTCGACGGGGTGGTGGACACGTCTCGCGCGGTTCTTTCATCGGTCCGGTCCCGCTGGTGGGCGCGAGTGCTCGTTGTTGGAGCTGACCTACACAGTCCTCGACGCGGAGATGACGGGATTGAATCCGGTAGAGGACGAGCTCCTGGCGATCGGTGCGGTGCGGATGGTAGGACCGCGCATCCTCGTCGGCGAGACGTTTTTTCGCCTGGTGCGTCCCGAGCGAACGGTTTGGGGGTCGACGGTGCCGATCCACGGGATCAGGCCTGTCGATGTTGCTTCGGCGCCCGAAGCGCGCCATGTGATGCCGGAGTTCCTCGCCTTCTGTTCCTGTACGGTCCTGGTCGGACATGGGGTAGATATCGATCGGCAGTTCCTGCGCCGGTCTGCTGCGCGACTGGGTCTCGCGTTTCCCGCCGCGACCTGGATCGATACCGGTCGCGTCGCACGCTGGTTGGTGACCCGGCACGGTACCTTCCTCGAGGCCTCAGCCGATCGCGGTCGCTTCGGGTTGGATGACTTGCTGGCGGCGTACGAGATCGTGCCGCCGGCTCGGCATCACGCACTGGCCGATGCCTACGCGACTGCTCTCGTCTGGCAACGGCAGCTCTTCGAGCTGGCGGCAGAGGGGGTTCGCTCTCTCGCCGATCTGAGACTCGCTGGGCTCGCTCAGGTGAGCGCTGCGTAGGTGAACACGAGGGAGACCCGAAGGATCAGCATGAGCAGGGCGAGCAAGAGACTGAGCGCTACCGGGGAGAGGAGGGGGAAGAGACGCTGCGCTGGCCGGTGCAGCGGGTCGGTCAGGAGGTGAAACAGCCGGCCGATCGCCGTCTCCGATCCCCGGGGGATCCAGTCGAGCACCGCTCGGCCGAGCAACAGCCACATCGCCACGGCCAATATCCAGTTGGCAACGTCGACGGAAGTCTCGAGCATCCGGCTCTTTTCCGCCTCTTGTCCTCGTCAGACTGGTTCGGAGGCAGCATTGCTCATACCCCGCGCAGCTGAGGCGCGCTCGCGCATTGCCTGGCGGGGAAGGAGATGAGCGCCTGGAGGACAGCGTCGGCCCCCAGGCGCTCATCCCGCACAGTTTCAGTCGTGGCCGGCTGGTGCGACACCAGGTGCCGCTTCGGGACCGGCAGCTGGCAGTCGCATTTCGCCGACCGGAATGCGCAGCTGGTCCACCATGTCCTGGATGTACTTCGGCGCCGGTGCGGTGGCCAGGCTCACGACGATGAGCAAGAAGAAGTTAGCTGCCATACCGAAGATACCTGCCGAGAGGTGAGACAAACCGAGTACGTTGAAGCGGGGATCGACGTAGTTCCAGACCATGTACACGATGCACGTGAGGAGTCCGCCGATCATGCCAGCGATCGCACCGTTCGCGTTGGCCCGCTTCCAGAAGATCCCGAGCAGTATGACGGGGAAGAAGGTGGAAGCCGCCAGCGAGAACGCCCAAGCGACGACCTGCACGATCAAGGCGAACTGCGGAATGGCCAAGAGTGCAGCAATGACGGCAGAGACGAGGATCATGAGACGACTCAAGAAAAAGCGACGGCCGTACGGCGCGTTGGGATTGATGATCTTGGCGTAGATGTCGTGGGCGACGGCGGTCGAGATGACGAGCAGGAGTCCGTCCGCCGTCGAGAGCGCGGCGGCCAGACCGCCAGCTGCGACGAGGGCTGCGATGGTGAACGGGAGACCAGCGATTTCCGGGGTCGCGAGGACGACGATGTCGCCGTTTATCGTCATCTCGCTGAATTGAAGAATGCCGTCACCGTTTTGGTCGGCGATGCGCAAGAGTCCCGTCTTGATCCAACTGGTCGTCCAGGCCGGCAGCGCATCGATCGGCTTCCCGATCACGTTCTGGAGGACTTCCCAGCGCGAGAAGGCAGCGTAGGCCGGCGCGGTCACATAGAGCAGCCAGATGAAGAAGAGCGACCAGCCGACGCTCAAGCGCGCCTCCTTGGGGCTGGGAACCGTGTAGTAACGGATGAGGATGTGCGGCAAGCCAGCTGTACCGGCCATGAGACAGAGGGTCAGCGCCAGGAACTGCCAGGGCGTACCGACCCAGTCTTTGACGGTGATCGGCTCGGGTGGGGTCAAGCCGATCTGCTTGAAGGCTGTGATCGCGCTGGCATTGGAGAGCGCTTGCTTGAACGGCTGGATGTACGAGGAGAGCTGGAGCGTCTGCTCGAGCTGGGTGATCTCGGTCAAGGCGCGCCCGTACATGAGCTGCGGGAACGGGACGCCGGTCAGCTTCGCTGAGAGGAAGGTCACCGGGATCAGGTAGGCGACGATCAGGATGATGTATTGCGCCACCTGCGTCCAGGTGATCGACTTCATCCCTCCGAGGAACGAGCAGACCAGCACGCCGAGGAGTCCGACGAAGACGCCGACGCGGTAGTCGAGTCCGAAGAAGCGGCTCATGATGATGCCGACGCCGGTCACCTGTGCCGTGACGTAGGCCAGGGAAACGATGATGGCGCAGATCGCGGCGACGAAGCGCGCGAGGCGGGCCCGCTCGCCGTACCGGGTCGCCACGAAATCGGGAATCGTGTACTGGCCGAACTTCCGGATGTAGGGGGCGAAGAGGAGCGCGAGGAGGACGTACCCTCCGGTCCAGCCCATGATGTAGGCGAGGGCGTCGTAACCGAGGAGCCAAAGAGTCCCCGCCATCGAGATGAACGACGCTGCGCTCATCCAGTCGGCGCCGGTCGCCATCCCGTTGAAGAAGGCCGGAACGCGGCGCCCGGCGACGTAGTACTCCTCCAAACGACGCGTGAAGTTGAGGACGCCGATGAAGGCGTACAGTGCCAAGGTCAGGAAGATGAAGGCGTAGCCGATGAACCGATGGGGCAGACCGGCTCGTTCGAAGCCGTAGAGGACGAGGGTGAAGACGATCAGGAAGACGAAGAAGGCACCGTAATAGCGAGCGAGCCGTCGGCGGAACGCGCTCAACTGTGCGCGGGTAAGCGGCGTGTAGCCAGCTTCCTGTGCCATGGCTGCCCTACTCCTCTTCCTCGAAGCCGTACTTCTTGTCGATCACGTTATTCATCGTCAGCGCATAGATGAAAATGAGAATCACATAGACCGTAATCGAGAACTGACTGGAGAGCCAATACCCGAGTGGAAATCCGGTGAGGATCTTGATGTTATTCAACGAGGCAGCGAACGGTGGGTGCAAGTAGGTGACGGCGAACCAGATGACGAGGAGCGTCAGGATCAATCGCCAGTGCTCACGCCAGTAGGCTTCGAGACGGCTGGTATCCGTCTGCGGCGTACTCGACATCGCACTCCCTCCTGCCCTCCGAGCCGTGACCACCGTGCGGATGATCAGTCCGCGCCGGATCGTGGCTACCTCCCACCGGTAGATCAGCGCTCGAGCTGAGCCACAGTCCACCGAACTCGACGACCGCGCACCCCGGAGGTCAATCGGGGGCACTCTCGTCGGCTCCTCACCCCCTTTCCCACTCGGCTTGGGCGTCGCCCGTTTTACACCAAGTGCGGTTCGACCGACTCATCTTCCTAGTACACGACAGGGACCGAAGATCTCCCGATCACTATCTGAACGCCACGAGTCTAGCTGCTCTATAACGTATCGCCACGGTCTTGTCAAGCGCTGTCACGTTATCGACTCATAAGACTAGCTTTTGTCAACACAGGTGTATGCCAAGCCGGGAGGCACTGGCGTGTCTCGACGGCACACAGTGAGGCGTCGGGAGTCGAGATGAGGAGCCGCCGGTGACTCGCCAGCTGCCTGCGCTCGTCCGTACACTAGTGAGAGGGGAGACGATGTCGACGCCGATCCGCCGTCAGTACCTCGCTATCAAGCGTCAAGTGCCCGATGCCTTGCTCCTGTTCCGGCTCGGCGATTTCTACGAACTCTTCGACGAGGACGCAGAAATCGCGAGCCGTATCCTCGATATCACCCTGACCTCGCGCGATCTCGGGCGCGGCCAGCGAGTCCCTATGGCCGGTATCCCCGCTCATGCCGCCGAGCCCTACATCGCCAAGCTGGTCGCAGCTGGTTACCGCGTCGCACTGTGCGATCAGGTGGGGACGCCCGATGGGCGACACCTCGTCGAGCGACGGATCACGCGGGTCGTCACCCCGGGTACCGTCACTGACCCGGCCATGCTCGATGCCAAGCGCAACATCTATATCGCGGCACTCCTGCTCGAAGAGACCGGCGCCGGACTGGCCTATGCTGACCTCTCGACGGGAGAATTCGCAGCCACCGAGCTGCGGGCTGCGACGAGTGAGGAGTTGACGGCGGCGGTCGAACGCGAGCTGCTCCGCTTGGCACCAGCCGAGCTCCTCGTCCCCGACTCCCAGCGTGATGCGGTACCTGACGTCGGTGCAGCGCTCACTCCTTCGGAGGAGTTTCTCTGGAACGAACGAGCCGCTCGCCAAGCGCTCCTGGAGCAGTTGCGTGTCGCGACCTTGGAGGCGTTCGGCCTCGAGGAGCGCCGACTCGCGCTCCGAGCGGCTGGCGCGCTGCTGCAGTACCTGGCGGAAACGCAGGTCGGGCAGCTGCCGCAGATCGACGACCTCGTCCTCTATCGAACCGACAGCTACATGACGCTCGACGCCGCGACGCGACGGAATCTCGAGATCCATGAAGCGGCTCGCGGCGGGCAGGAGCGTTCCTTGGTCTCCGTTCTCGATCGGACGAATACCCCGATGGGAGCTCGTTTGCTCCGGCGCTGGCTCGGACAACCGTTGCTCGACGTCGAGGCGATCGCGGTGCGTCAAGACCGTGTCGCTGCCTTCGTCGCTGACACGACGCTCCGCTTGCAGCTGGCCGATCTCCTCGACGAGGTCGCCGATCTCGAACGGCTCGCGAGTCGCGTGCTGACGCAACGCATCACGCCGCGCGAACTCAGCCGACTCGGCCGCTCCCTCCTGGTTCTACCCCGCATCGGGGCGCTGGTAGGACAGCGCGCGGCGCTCGCCCCGTTGGCAACCTTTCCGGATCTCCAGCCGGTCGCACAGTTGATCGGGCGGGCGTTGGTCGATGATCCGCCGGTGGCGCTCGGGCAAGGGCCGGTGATCCGTCCCGGCTTCGCGCCGGAGCTGGACGAGCTTCGTGAGCGTGCTCGCACAGCTCGGGAGTGGATCGCCTCGTTGGAACAGCGCGAGCGGGAGCGCACCGGCATCCGTTCCCTCAAAGTGGGCTACAACAAGGTCTTCGGCTACTACATCGAAGTCAGCCACGCCAATCGGCACCTCGTGCCACCCGATTACCAACGCAAACAGACATTGGTGGGTGCCGAACGGTTCATCACGCCCGAACTGAAGGAGTACGAACAGCTCGTTCTCCACGCGGACGAGCGGATCGCTGCTTTGGAAGCCGACGTCTTTCGTCGAGTCGTCGGGGAGGTGGCCACCTGTGCGTCGCAGATCCGACGCGCAGCCCACCTCGTTGCCGAGCTCGACGTCTATCGAGCACTCGCCGAGGTCGCTGCCGAACGGCAGTACACGCGGCCGATCGTCGATGAGAGCACGGTGCTCGAAATCATCGGTGGCCGCCATCCAGTGGTCGAAACGATGACCGAGGCAGGACGGTTCGTCCCCAACGACACGCACCTCGACACGGAGGGGGAGCAGATCGTCGTCCTCACCGGTCCGAATATGGCGGGAAAGTCGACGTATCTTCGGCAGGTCGCGCTCATCGTCCTCCTCGCCCAAATCGGATCCTTCGTACCTGCCCAACACGCCCGCATCGGCTTGGTCGATCGCGTCTTCACCCGCATCGGTGCGCACGACGACATCGCGGCTGGCCAGAGCACCTTTATGGTCGAAATGGTCGAGACGGCGACCATTCTGCGCCAGGCGACACGTCGCTCCCTCGTCGTGCTGGACGAGGTGGGGCGCGGGACGAGTACTTACGACGGGTTGGCCATCGCTCGTGCCGTCGTGGAGTACCTGCACAACCATCCACGCCTGGGCTGTCGCACGTTGTTCGCCACGCATTACCACGAGCTGACCGAGCTGGAGCGCGTCCTGCCGCGGGTACGCAACTATCGGATGGAAGTCCTCGAAGAAGGGGACCGCATCGTCTTTCTCCATAAGGTAGTCCGCGGCGGTGCCGACAAGAGCTACGGGATTCATGTCGCCCAGCTGGCTGGATTGCCCCAAGCGGTGGTGCGGCGGGCCCAGGAGATCCTGGTCGATCTGGAGTCGGGGCGGGGCAGCGAACGGGCGCGCCGCCGGGGCGCGATGACCAAGGCGCCGCCGCTGACGGTGCAGCTGACGTTGTTCAGTCCGCCCCATCCGGTCCTGGAACGTTTGAAGGCATTGGAACTCGATGCCCTCACGCCGCTGGAAGCGCTGACGATCCTCTACGAGCTTCAGCGCCTGGTGCGCGAGGCGGGTGATGCTGGAGCGTGACTGTCTCGACTGAGGGGGATCGGTCGCCGATCGATCGGGGGACGAAGGAACCGTAACGGTACGAAAGCGAGGAGCGCCAGTACGGCGGAGAGACCGAGCATCGCACGCGGACCCAGTGCTGCATAGGTGGGAGTGTAGAGAAGGGGTGCTATCCCCTGCACGAGAAACCGGGCGCCGAGGAAATAGGCCGATGCTGTCCCGCGATGCGTCGGCGCTGCTTGGACGGCCAAGGTGCTGTAGGCCGTCCAGGTGAGCATGGCAGCGAGACCGAGGACGAGGTAACTGCTCGCGAAGACCGCGGGGTGTGGAGCCAGTGCCATACCGGCGATAGCGAGGCTGACGGCGGCAAGCCCGAGCGCCGCACCGCGTTGGACACCGAGTCGTTCGAGCAGAAAACCGGTCGGTGGCCCGAACAGGATAGCGCCCAGTCCATAGAGCGAGACGATGACGCCGATGGTCGCGTAGTCGAGTCCCCAAAGATCGCGCACGGCCTGACCGAGGAGATAGGCGGTCCCCATCACCGCGGCGTTCGTGAGAAAGGCGAGCCCGACCACCTGGGCGACTGCTCTGTCCAGGGCCCGAACCACCTCGGCAAGCGCTGCTCGCAGCGACGTCGAGCGTGGCCGCGCAGGCACGGCTCCACCGTACCGGTGGAACCAGAGCGACAACCATCCACCGGCCAACCAACTGAGGAGGGTGACGGACAGGAAGAAGAGGCGCCACGACCAGCCAGCGAGGAAGCCGGCAGCCAATGGACCGAGGAGATGTCCTGCCTGGTTGGCTGCCGAAAAGACTGCGATAGTGCGTGGAAGCCGTCCGGTCGGAAGTGTGTCACCGAGCGTGGCCAGCAGGATCGGTGTGGTAAAGGCGTTCGTGACACCGAGCAGGATGCACCCGAGGACGAACACGGGGAGACTCGGGGCCAAAGCACAGAGCAACGCTGCCAGACCGAAGGAGGCGAACCCGAGGAGGATGACCGCGCGGCGTGACGTGAAGTCCGAAACGGTGCCGGAGAACAGCTGGCAGATCCCGAAGGTGACGAAGTAGGCCGGCACGATGATCGAGAGCGTCGCTGGACTCACCTGAAAGACGGTTTGGAGGATCGGGAAGACGATCGGAAATCCGCCACCGTTGTAGGGACCGATCAAGGAGCCGAGATGGAACGGAGCGAGGTTCCACTGGCTGAGCGAAGGCTCCAGACTCGTTTTCGATCGGCCTCGAGACACGAGCACCTCCCGATACAGGGAAACAGTGTAGCGTCAGGCTCCAACGTGCACGACGCCGCGTTCGCCTTTTCTGAACCGTTCACCCGAGGGGCGTAGTCCGCGGGCGAACAGGTCTGCCTCGTGTCGGGGCAGGGGCATGCTGACCCCGGGGCTGGGATCTGGGCGCTGCGTGGCGCCGTCGGACACGGCGCACGGTCCGTGCACTCCTCTCCACGGTCGAGAGCAGCGCTGGCGCGTTCAGCGGTACGACCGGGGCGATGCCGGTGGTCCGTGTCGGTTCGTGCACAGCGCACAGAGCGACGGTGTCGCTTTCGCCACCGCGCACGAGAGGGTCGGCCTGCGCTTCGTTACCCTGCACAAGGAACGAGGTGTGGTGAAAGGAAGGGGCGATGACACGGCTGCGTGGCCCACCGCACGAGCAACCCCACGTTCGCCGAGACTGTTGGTCGGAGAGGTGTGGATCGCTGCGACGATGCAGCGGGAGGGAGCTCGATGATGAGCGAAGCGGCTGTCGCCTGGATGCTGGTGGCTTCAGCACTGGTGCTCTCGATGACGCCGGCACTCGGGTTCTTTTACGGTGGGCTAGTCCGTTCGAAAAACGTGCTCAACACGATGATGATGAGTTTCGGTGCTGCTGCCGTCGTCGGTCTCGTCTGGGCGCTCCTCGGGTACTCCCTCGCCTTCGCTCCGGGTTGGCCTGTGATCGGTGATCTGTCCTATGCGCTGCTCCGCGGTGTCGACCTCGAGGTGAACGGGGTGATCCCACACATCCTGTTCATGTGTTTTCAAGGAACGTTCGCGATCATCACCGCCGCCTTGATTTCCGGGGCGCTCGTCGAGCGCATGCGGTTCGGGCCCTATCTGGTCTTCATCGCTGTATGGGTCGTCCTCGTCTATGCTCCGGTCGCTCACTGGGTTTGGGGTGGCGGGTGGCTGGCGCAGCTGGGTGCGCTCGACTTCGCGGGTGGGACGGTCGTGCACGTCAACGCTGGCATCGCGGCTGTCGTGGCAGCGCTCGTGCTCGGCCGGCGTCGGGACTACGGGCGGCAGGCGATTTTGCCACACAACATCCCGTTCACGCTCCTCGGCGCGATGCTCCTCTGGCTCGGCTGGTTCGGTTTCAATGCCGGGAGTGCTCTGGCGGCGAACGAGATCGCTACGCTCGCCTTCGCGAACACGATGCTCGCCCCCATGGCGACGGTATTCGCATGGATGGCGCTCGACCTCGTTCGCAACGGGAAGGCGACGGCCGTGGGTCTCGCGACGGCGATCGTGGTCGGTCTGGTGGCGATCACGCCAGCAGCCGGCTTCGTCTCCCCGCTCTCCGCGATCGCCCTCGGGGCACTGGCTGCGTTTCCGAGTCACTTCGCCCTGTTGTGGCGGGCGCGGACACGGCTCGACGATTCGTTGGACGTTTTCGCAGCCCATGGTGTCGGCGGCTTGACTGGTGCCGTGTTGACGGGTGTGTTCGCGCAGGAATCTTGGAACGGTCTGACCGATGGGCTGCTATTCGGAAATCCCCAGCAGCTGGTCGCGCAAGTGATCGCTGTGGGCGCTGTGGCTACTTACACGGCGGTGGGTACGTTCGTGATCATGCGCGCGATCGGCCTCCTCACCGCGCTGCGTGTGCCTGAGCGGGGAGAACGAGTCGGGCTGGATGTGGTCGAACACGGCGAGCAGGCGTACACCAGTGGGGAGGGTGCGGTGCTCCTCCTCCGGAGTGGGCGGGTCGGCGAGGCGCCGCTGCTCGGTGAACCGGTAGTGAAGCGGGCGGGAGGCACGTCATGAAGCTCATCGTCGCCATCATTCGGCCGGAGAAACTGAACGACGTCTTGGAAGCTCTCTTCCGCGCTGAGGTTCGGGGATTGACCATCTCCGCGGCCCAAGGACACGGTGGAGAGACCGAGCAGGTCGAGACGTATCGCGGCACGACCGTGAAGATGGAACTTTCCCCGAAGATTCGACTCGACATCGGGGTGTCCGATCACTTCGTCGAACCGACCGTGGAAGCGATCCTCGGTGCGGCGCGAACCGGCGAGGTCGGCGATGGGAAAGTGTTCGTCCTTCCGGTGGAGCGCGTCTACCGCATCCGGACGGGTGAACGCGACGAAGCTGCCGTCACGCCGGTGGTCTGACCGTGCACACTCGTGCATCCCCACCCACCAACCAGCCCGCGGGGATTCCCCGCGGGCTGGTTGCGGCATGGGATGGATGGGAGGTCAGTCTGCAACAGCTTGGGCCTCGACTGGCCGCTCGCGCACGCGCCGGGTCGGCCGCTCTTCGACTGCTTCGATCGGCGGATGCGGCACGACCTTCCAGAAGGCGCTGCGGAGCTCCTCCCAGCGCTCGAGGATCTCGCGACCGCGCTGGCTACCGGTCAAGGCGACGTGCTTGGCGATGAGCTCGCGCAAGGGCTGCTCGTCGGCCTCGCTGAGGCGTTCGAGCTGGACGTACTCACGGTTGAGGCGGGTGGGGAACGTTCCCTCCGGGTCGAACACGAAGGCGAGGCCGTTCGTCATGCCAGCGGCGAAGTTGCGCCCGGTGGGACCGAGCACGACGACCACGCCGCCCGTCATGTACTCGCAGCCGTGGTCGCCGACGCCTTCCACCACCGCGACGGCACCAGAGTTCCGGACCGCGAAGCGCTCACCGGCTTGTCCGCCGACGAACAGCTCGCCACCGGTCGCACCGTAGAGCACGGTGTTGCCGACGAGGACATGTGGCCGATTCGGGTCGGCAGGTGGCTCCGGCGAACGGATGACGATGGTGCCACCACCCATGCCCTTCCCGACATAGTCGTTGGCTTCGCCGGTCAGGACGAGCTTCAGCCCGTGCCAGCACCAGGCGCCGAAGCTCTGGCCAGCTTGGCCGGTCAGCTCGACAGTGATCAACCCATCCGGTGCGTGGTCGCGGCCGAAGCGCAGGCTCAGCTCGCCAGCCAACCGACCACCGACGGCGCGGTTGTGGTTGCGGACGGTCGTCGTGATGCGCACCGGAGTCCGGTGCTCGAGCGCAGGCTGCGCCTGCTCGAGCAGCCACTCGTCGAGCGCTGGGCCGGTCAGATCGTGGAAGATGTTGCGCTCGTACAGGCAGCGGCGCGGCGCATTCGGATCGGCCGGTGCGGCGAGGATCGGGCTGAGGTCGAGGAGCCCACCGGGTCCGTCGATGTCGTCGCGGCGCGTCAGAAGTTCGACGCGCCCGACGATCTCATCGAAGCGCCGCGCGCCGAGCATCGCCAGGTACTCGCGCACCTCCTCGGCGAGCAAGAGGAAGTAGTTGATGACGTGCTCCGGCTGGCCGGCGAACCGCTTGCGGAGATCCTCCCGTTGTGTCGCGATTCCGGTCGGGCAGGTATTGAGGTGACACTGTCGGGCCATGTCGCACCCGATCGCCACGAGCGCGGCGGAGCCGAACCCGAATTCCTCGGCCCCGAGCAAGGCGCCGATGACGATATCACGCGCCGTCTGCAGGCCGCCGTCGGTGCGCAGACGCACCCGGCTGCGCAGGTCGTTGAGCACGAGCGTCTGCTGCGTCTCGGCGAGCCCGAGCTCCCACGGCACACCGGCGAACTTGATCGAGGAGAGCGGCGAGGCACCGGTACCGCCACTGTGGCCGCTGATCAGGATGTAGTCCGCGTGCGCCTTGGCGACACCAGCAGCGATGGTCCCTACTCCTGCTTCGGCGACCAGCTTGACGCCGACGCGGGCGCGGGGATTGACCATCTTGAGGTCGTAGATCAACTGGGCCAGGTCTTCGATGCTGTAGATGTCGTGGTGCGGTGGTGGCGAGATCAGCTGAATACCCGGGATCGCGTGGCGGAAGCGGGCGATGATCGCTGTCACCTTGTGTGCCGGGAGCTGACCGCCCTCACCTGGCTTGGAACCTTGGGCGATCTTGATCTCCAGCTCTTCCGCCCGCACAAGGTACTCCGCCGTCACACCGAAGCGGCCGCTGGCGACCTGCTTGATCTTGTTGTGCGGAACGTCGATCCCGTTCTCGTAGTACCAGTCGGGATCCTCACCGCCTTCGCCGCAGTTCGACCGAGCGCCGAGACGGTTCATGGCGATCGCCAGCGTCCGGTGCGCTTCCGGCGAGAGAGCACCCAGCGACATCGCGGTGACGACGAACCGCTTGACGATCTCCTCGGCTGGCTCGACTTCTTCGAGGGGTACCGGTTGGGTCGGTCGGAAGGTCAGGAGATCGCGTAGCGCCATCGGTCGGCGATTCTGGACGAGTTCCACGAACTGTCGATAGGCCTGGCGGTCGCCGGTTTGGGCGGCTTGCTGGAGTGCGCGCACGTTGGTCGGGCTGAAGGCGTGGTACTCGCCGTCCTTGCGGAAACGGACGAATCCCCAGTCGGGCAGCTTGTCGATCGGTTCCGCGTAGGCCGCGGTATGGCGTTGGAGGGCCCGCTGGGCGATTCCAGCGAGGTCCAGCCCGCCGAGTCGGGAGGGTGTGCCGGTGAAGAACTCGTCGACGACCGACTGCGCCAGACCGAGGATCTCGAAGAGTTGCGCGCCTTGGTAGCTGGCCAGCGTCGAGATTCCCATCTTGGACATGATCTTGAGCAGCCCGGACTCGAGCTGCTTGATGTAGTTCTTCGCCAACTGTTCGGGTGTCGCCTCGCCAGCCGCACGACTACCCGCGAATGCCCGAGCGACGTGCAGGGCCAGGTACGGATGGACCGCGGCGGCGCCGTAACCGATCAGCACCGCGGCCTGGTGGACGTCCCAGACGTCGCCGGTGTCACAGACGAGCGAGACGCGCATGCGCTTGCCGGCGCGGATCAAGTGATGGTGGACAGCGCCGACGGCGAGCGGCATCGGGATGGGGGCGTGCGCGGCGTCGACCGCGCGGTCGCTCAGGATCAGGATGCACGCGCCCTCATCGATCGCCTGTTCCGCCTTGGCCAGGAGCGTCCGGAGTGCGCGCTCGAGGCCGCTCGCTCCCTCAGCCACCGGAAAGACCGCGTCGAGCACTGCCGAGCGCAGCACGGGATGGTGCTGCAGTCCGGCCAGTTGTTCCTCCGTGAGGAACGGGCTCGGCAGGTGAAGCAAGCGCGCGTGCTCCGGTGTTTCGGTCAGAAGACTCGCTCGCGGTCCCAAGTAGACATCGAGCGACATCACCAGCTTTTCGCGGTAGGAGTCGATCGGTGGATTGGTGACTTGAGCGAACCGCTGGCGGAAGAAGTGGGCGAGCGGCCGCGGGTATTCCGAGAGGACGGCGAGCGGCGTATCGTCGCCCATCGACCAGAGCGGCTCCTTGTTCTCGACCGCCATCGGCTGCACGACGAGCCGCTGGTCCTCGGCGGTAAAGCCGAAGGCGACTTGTCGCCGAAGCCACTCCGTCCCGTCGACCTCCTGCCCGTTTCCGTCGAGAACGATCGGTTCCAGGCGGAGCCGGTGCTCAGCGAGCCAGCTCGCGTACGGATGCCGGGACGCAAGCAACTGCTTGATCTCCGTGTTCCGATAGACCTGTCCGGTCGCCGTATCGGCGACCAGCATCTGCCCGGGACCCAATCGACCACGCTCGATGACCTGGCGCTGGGAGAGATCGATCACACCCGTCTCGCTCGCCAGCACTACCAGCCCGTCCTCGGTGATCGAGTAGCGTGCCGGTCGCAGGCCGTTGCGATCGAGCACGGCTCCAGCCACGCGGCCGTCGGTGAAGGCGATCGCCGCCGGGCCGTCCCACGGCTCCATGAGCCCCGCATGGTAGTCGAAGAAGGCGCGGATCTCCGGTGACAGGTCGTCCATGTGCTCCCAGGCTTCCGGAATGAGCATCGCGACTGCGTGCACGATATCGCGGCCGGAGAGCTCGAGTAGCTCGAGTACTTGGTCGAGGCTCATCGAGTCGGAGCCGGTTGGATCGATCAATGGGAGCAACTCGGCCAGTCGCTCGCCCCACAGAGGCGAGGACAGCTCCGGTTCGCGTGCCCGCATCCAGTTCCGGTTGCCTTGCAAGGTGTTGATCTCACCGTTGTGCGCGATGCGACGGAACGGCTGGGCGAGTTGCCAGGTCGGGAACGTGTTCGTGCTGTAGCGCTGGTGGAACAAGGCTAGTGCGCTCTCCATGAGGGGATCTTGGAGATCGGCATAGAAAGCCGCGAGGTCCCGTGCGACGAAGAGGCCCTTGTAGACGATCGTCCGGCACGAGAGCGATGGAACGAAGAAGTCGTGCGCACCGATCGACTGCGCTGCACGCTCGGCACGGCGACGAGCCAGGTAGAGCCGTCGCTCGAACTCCATCTCATCGATGCCGGCAGGGCGGGCTGCGATGACTTGCTCGATCCGCGGCATCGTCTGCCGCGCTTGCTGGCCGAGCGCATCCGGGTCGACCGGGACGACGCGCCACCAGATGTCATGGATCCCCTGCGCGTGCAGCGCCTCGGACAACGCCTGCTTGCAGTGGGCGGCAAGAGCGACATCGCCGCTGGGAAGGAACACCAGTCCGGCTGCGAGTCGCTCCGGGTCGACCGTGGTGCCGTAAAGCCGAGCGAGTTCGCGCGACAGGAGCTTGCGCGGCAGCTGGACGGTTATTCCCGCACCGTCTCCGGTCTTGGCGTCGGCTGAGACGGCGCCGCGGTGGGTCAAGTTGACGACCGCTTCCAGCGCGTAGCGGACGATGGCATGGCTGGGCTTGCCGCTCAGGTCGGCGACGAATCCGGTACCGCAGGCGTCGTGCTCATAGGCGGCGCGGTAGAGCGGCGCTCGGCGCTCTCGTTCTTCTGCAGTCATCCGCTTCATCGCGTCGACGACTCCCTTCCCTCTTCGGTGAGGTGGTCGCTCATTCCCAGCGAGCGACCTCGGACAGTACAGCGATCCACTCTCGATGACTGGGGGCGAAAGCGAACAGCAATGCCTGCGCCGTCGATGCCAGTGCGTGAGACAGGCCGGCACCGAACGCTCGGCGAGGTCAGCGGCGCCTGATGGCAGCTGCAAATGGTGTCGGGGCGTTCGAGACAGGGGAACTATGGTGGTTCGTCGTCGCTCGACGTCGGTGCCGCACCGTTGCAGCCATGGTTCGACCTCCTCCAGTGCACGCGCGCCATTGCGCGAGCCGTCCAGCGAGGACTTCAGCTCCTCACTATAGCAGCATTCAGCTCCCGAAGCAAGAGGTGGCGGCAATGGTGCCTAGCGGGAGCACTCCGAGGTGGGGGTGTCACACACTCGTCAGACGTCGTGCTGCGATGGTTCTTCGAGGACGATACTGTCGTTTGGGGATGCGGAGTGCGGCGCAGGCCGAGAGCCGGCGGACGCCGGTCATCAGGTGTTTCGGAATCAAGAACGGGAAACGTTGCCGTTCGCGGACTCCCGGTAAGACACCTTGTCGAGATCCGTCTGGCATGCGACACTGTTGCTACAGGGATCGGATGTTCCGGTCTCCAGCGCCGGGGGAGGAGCCGGCGACGTGCGAGTCTCACGCTGATCGCGCCAGATCGCGAGGAGGGTAGCGTATGCAGCCGCAGGTCGATCTCCATCCGGAACCGCGCACCGCTCCGGACTTCGAGCAAGAGGCGCTCAAACACGTGTGGATCCACTCGGCCGAGTGGATCCGGCTCGCCGAGGAGCGCGGATTCCGGGTCTTCGAGCGTGCTTACGGGAGCACGCTCGTGGACGTCTACGGGCGGGAATTCATCGATGGCCTCTCGGGGCTGTGGGTCGTCAACGCAGGGCATGGGCGCCGGGAGATCGCGGAAGCGATGGCCGAGCAGGCGGCGAAGGTCGCCTACGTTTCCTCGGCGAACCACACGACCGTCCCGACTGTCCGGCTGGCCCACGAGCTGGCGATGCGGCTGCCGGGCGACTTGAATCGAGTGTTCTTCTGCTCCGGTGGTTCCGAGGCGGTCGAGAGCGCGATCAAAATCGCCAAGCAAGTGCAGGCGATGCGCGGTTTTCCGAAGCGTTACAAGATCATCGCCCGGCGCGGGAGCTACCATGGGATGACCTACGGGGCGATGTCGTTGACGCAGTCGCGCAACGAGAAGTTCTTCGGGCCGTTCATGTACGGCGTCTACTACGTCCCTTCGCCCAATCGCTATCGCAACGATTTCGGATTGGAGGGCGAAGAGGGCGACCTCATGTGCGCCAACTACGTGGAGCAAGAGATCCTGTACCAAGATCCGGAGACGGTCGCTGCGGTCATCGGAGAGCCGATTTCTACTTCTAACGGGGTGCATGTCCCCTCACCCAAGTACTGGCAGCGACTGCGCGAGATCTGCGACAAGTACGGCGTGTTGCTCATCATGGACGAGGTCATCAACGGTTTCGGCCGGACCGGTCGGATGTTCGCCGCCGAGCATTTCGGGGTCGTGCCCGACCTGATGACGATGGCCAAGGGGATCACCTCCGGCTATGCGCCGATGGGTGCGGTCGCGGTACGCGACAGCGTCTTCGAGATCTTCCAGGAGCAAAAGGAGGTGCCGCTCGGCCACCTGTTGACCTTCGGCGGACATGCCGTCGCGGCGGCGGCTGCCTTGAAGAACTTGGAGATCTTCGACCGCGAGGGGCTCGTCCAACAGAGCGCCGAGAAAGGCGCTTATCTCCTCGAGCAGCTGCGCGGCTTGCTGCGTCATCCGACTGTGGGTGACGTGCGCGGGCTGGGGCTCATGTGCGGCATCGAACTCGTCAAGAGCAAGACGACCAAGGAGAAGTGGCCGCGCAACAGTGCCTTCGTGAAGGCGCTCGAGCGGCGGATGAACGAGAAGGGGCTCTTGACCCGTGTGTGGGAAATCGTGCACGTGGCGCCGCCGCTCGTGGTGACCAAGGAAGAGATCGACCGGATCGTGACGATCATCGACGAGGCGCTCACCGAGACCGAAAACGAGTTCGCGAGCGAGATCTGCGATTGACCGGACGGCCCGCTCAGGAGGGAACGAGGCGCTCGAGGCGGCGCACCAGCGGCGCCGGTTCGAGCGCCTCGTCGCTGACGAGCTGAGTAAGCGGCTCGTCCTGGTCGAGGTCGTCGGTGACGTCGACGAGCGGGAAGTCGACAGCGCTGGTCGTCGAGCGTGCAATCTCTTGGGGAAGGGAGGGATCGCGCCAGCCTGCGCTCGCACCGCTCCGAGAGCGGTCGAGGTCGCGCGTCTCGCGGTCGGCGGGTCGAACGATGCTCGTGAGGCTCTCAGCAGTCGGATCGACGCGAAGTACGAGGATCTGTACATCTCCCTGCGCGGAAACTGAGCGCGCCCGATCGACCGCGACGGATGGCTGGGCTACTGCTGAACCGGTTGCCGGACAGGTGGTGTCTGGGAGCGTAACGACAGTCGAGTGGGAGGCCGGGTGCCTCGTGTACACGATGCTCCGGTCCGGTGTGGGGGTTGGGAAAGCCAGGGCAGGGCGGCCATCGCCTTCGAGCGCTGCCATCTCGGCACGATACGCCGCAGACCATCGGTGGAGAGCCATACCGCCTGCCGCGGCGACAGTGACGACTGCGATGACCCACGCGATGGCGCCGAACACGCGCAGCATCACCGCCTCCTCGATGCCCGGGACGAGGAGACTGCGTTCCTTCGTGCGGGCTCTTTGCCGCTACCGAAAAGCCACCAGAGGACGATGACGGCAGCGAGGCCGATCACACCCCAGAACCACCAGGAGCGCCAAAATGCGCTGCTGGCGCGCTCGACGGTCGCCTCGAAGGCCAGCGTGCCAGCAGCGTCAGGTCCGCGCACCTCGAGATGGAACTGGTACACGCCCGGTTCGGCGATGGTGAATTCGGCTGCATAATACAGTCTGTTCGTCGCTTGTTCCCTCGTGACAGGGTACTGCTGCGTACCCCCGTCGGGTGCGACGACGGTGAGCGTAATCGTCGCGCCGTCGACGATTTCTTTCGTCTCCCGGCGCTGGAGGAGGACGCTGACGTCGACGAGTCCAGTCGTGAGCGGAACCGGACTCGTGAACACGGTCACCTCGTACGGACCGATCGGGTAGTTGGCCACCCGCACCTGACCACCGTTGGCGAAGACCGGTGCGTTGACCGTGGTGAGCAGGATGATCCCGATGGTGTGGGCGATCGCTCGTGCCAGCTTCTGCATGCGGTCTCCGTCTCAGCCGAGCAGTGTACCGCGCATTTCCATCGGTTGCCCGAGTAACCAGACGCCGAGCAAGAAGAGTCCACCTTGCAGGAGTACCCAGGGAAGGATCGCTACATAGCGATACCCATAGCGCCGGCCGAGTTGGGCCGTCCAGGCGAGCGAACCGAAGAAACCGACGGCGACGACCAGCACGACGACGTCGGTGGCTCGGTCGAGCGGGAGAAGGCTGGCGAGTTGCCAGGCCGGTTGCCCGAGCCAGGGCCGATCAGTCAAGTCCAGCACGAAGCTCTGCGTCAGGGGCACGATGGTCAGCGCCCCGGTCGAGAAGTGGAAGAGGTAATGCGCTGCCCACATGCCGAAGCCGACGGGCGCGAGCGTATAGATGAAGCGTGTCAATATCCAGCGGATCCCCGGCCTCCCGGCCAGCTGGTGAGTGGCGGCGCTGGTGAGCCCGACGAGCGCTCCGAACAGTGCGAGCCCAGCAGCGAACACGATGCCGATGAGCAACAGTTCGTTCGTTACGGAAAGGGTGCGACTGATCCACTGGAGGAGACGGTACACGGGACTGACCATACCGAGCGCATTCAGGAATCCGAAAGCGGTCAGGACGAAGACGAGCATCGCCCAATCGGGTCGATTGGCTAGCTGGCCGATCCCGGAGCGGGTGCGCTCGGGATCGGTCTCGTTCTGGAGCGGGCGGCGCAGCATCACGCCGACGTTTCCGTACGGGCACGCCTGCACGCAGTCGAGGCAGAACGTGCAGTCGAGATTACCCACCTTGCTCTGCTGGAAGAGGCCGAGCTCGCAGCCGCGTTGCCGGAGGCGGCCCGCTCCCTCGTGGAGCCCGCGGATGCAGTCTTTCGTCCGGCACTGCCGGCAGAGGTCAGGCTCGCGCACGCGCACTTCGGTTGGCGAGAGGAGTGATCCGACGAAATTAAACTGGCCGATCGGGCAGACATGTTTGCAGAAGGCAGCCCCGCGGAAAAAGCCATCGATCGCGAAGGCGACCAGGAAATAGGCGGCAGCCACCCAGGCAGTCAGGAGTGGGCTCGCCCAGAGGTCGAACGCTTCGTAGGCCCAGAAGAACAGCACGAGCAACGCGACCGCGAGCCATTTGCCCGGTAGCCAGTGGGGCCAGGCCCGGTGCGGCCGGAAGAGTCGCTGTGCCAGTCGGCGTGGTAGCATGAAGGGGCAGGCGAAACAGAACAGGTTACCGATGACGAGCAAGGCGAGCACCACCAGTCCACGCCAGTGCACCCACGGCAGTACACCGGCGTAGTTCTTCGGAGCGAGCTGCGGCCCGAAGAAGCCGTCGTAGAGGATCACAAGGGCCAAGGCCAGCACGGCGATCTGTGCCGTCGTACGGGCATGGCGCCAGCGCAGATAGTGACCGACGAGCGGCCAACTCGTGAGGTCATGGCGAACGGGTCGCTTCGCGAGGTGCACGCTGCGAGCCTGTGTCATGGTGCTGCTTCCCCGATCTGGAAACCTGTGTTGCCGGTGGTGCTGCGGACGGCGGGAATGTCGGTGCGGGCCTCGAACCGTTGGCCGTTCCAGGTGCCGCGTACGATGACGATCCAGTCTCCGCCCATCGTGAACGTGAACCCTTCGGTGACGTACACCCCGGGACTCGATTCCCGAGCCGTCACGATGACCGGTCTCATCCCGGCGTGCGACATCGTGCCCTCGACCTCAACGGTGCCGAGACCGGTGATCGGCATGCCGCGGCTGTCGAGCAAGCGCAGCTGCAGCGTCGCCGGTCCGACGACTGGGGGATCCGGATCGATGGCGACGATCTCGACGGAAACGGCTGCCCCCCGTGCCTGCGTCCCCGATCCGCGCTGGCAACTCGCTGCGACCAGGAGGCTGCAGACCATGATCGCCAGGGTCAGTGCAACGAACGAACGCTGAGTCAAGCCAATACCTCCCTCCACGCACGAGATATGGACAGAGGCGAACCTCGAAGGGAGCGTTCACCGTCGCGGTGGTGGAGGTTCGGGGCTCGGAAACTGGCCGAGTGGTCGTGCGTGGTCCTCGCGTATCATGCGACGGGACTGTTGCGGCAGTTGCGGCGGATCCAGCGTCGGTGCGTGGAGCATCACGCCAGTCGCGAGCGAGTTCTGCGTCGGGACGCTGACCGAGATGCCTTGCGCTGGGTCCGTGGAGGCTGGTGGGTGATGGTGCGTCCCGTGGTGATGTCCAGGGAGCGCGAAGAGACTGTGCGGATGCGGTTCTGCCGCGCCGCAGGTGCACTGCGTGGGAAAGAGAGCGAGGCTGACGCAACTTACCAGGACGAGCCAGAGCGCGAGGCCCGTCGAGAGGAATCGGTGCATGCTGTGCTCCCGGCGGCTAGGCTCGCCGCCACGTCACATGGAAGTGTACCTAGCCGGTACCAGACGTAGTCTCGGGGCTCGCGTGGAGAGCTTGGGAAGCTGCTACCAGTGTTCTGGTGAGACTGTGAACGGCCATGCCCCGAAGAGCGACGGCCTCGCAGCCTGTCACTCGTTCGCGTGTCCACCGGAGCAGCTGCTTCGCGCTCCCGAGGTGACCAGGTGCGACTGCCTGGGATGCCGATCGGCTGCGTCTGCCTTGACGGTGCCGCCGGTGACAATGGAGGATCGACGACGTGATGCGGATGGAGGGATCGGATGTTCGTGGATCTGAGCTTTTTCGAGGTTGAGGAGGGGATGCAGCCGGAGTTCGAGAGTGCTTTTCGTGTCCTCGTCGCAGCAGCGCGCGAAGCGGAGGGCTGCCTCTCTTCGGAACTGGTACGGCTCGAGGAAGACCGGCGCTATGTCTGGGTAGAGCGTTGGACGAGTCGACAGGCGCACAATGCTTTCAACGAACGCTTGTTCGCGGAGCTATTACCCCGCCTACCCGACCTGGAGCGCTACGCGCGACGCCTCCTCGATCGTGACGCTGAAGGGTATGTAGTGATCTGAGCGCCCGACCGGTGCGACGCATCTACTACAAAAGAAACGGTTCATCTGCTGGATCGAGCGGCGCAATCAGTGGGAGCAGATAGCGCCGGAAAGCAGGGCTGACGCTCCGTCCGTCTGCGCCGATGTACGTCTCGGCAAGTGGCCGCTCGCGCCCGGCGACTGCCGAGAGAGGGACAGCTCGGTATTCGACCTGATACGGAGCATCGCTGAGACGCTGGAGTCCTACCATGACGTTGTGTGGGCTGTCTCGGATCCAATCGACCGCGACCGTGCCGATCTCCCACGCCTCCTGCTGATCGAGGTGGCTCGTCAGCGCGGTGAGCGAGCGAGCGACGGCATTCGGTCGCACGACGCGAGTGCGTATACCTGCCTGCTTCTCGAGTGCTGCCGCCAGCGTTTCCGCTGGGCTGGGGGGATACACGTGACCGTGCGGATCGACCCACCGCGCGATCGTTCCGCTCAGTGGCCGTCCGCTCCGGTCGCGGAGCGTCTCGGGCACCACCACGAGGACCCAACCGCGACGGTCGATCGTCATGATCACCTCTTCCACCAGCGCATCCAAGGTATCCGGCGGGCGCTCGGGCAAGAGCAGGACGAGGTGTTCCTCGAGTCCGGCAGGGGGTACCGCTGCGCAGGCTGCGGCGAGCCATCCGGCGTTGCGGCCTTGCACTTCGAGGATCGTGCAGGCGTAGAGTTCGCGCACCGACCAGGAGTCGACCAGGAGTCCGCGGGTAGCGAGAGCCAGAAAGCGAGCCGCCGAGGGATAGCCCGGCGTGTGGTCGGTCTCGGGTAGGTCGTTGTCGACCGTCTTGGGCGCATGCACCAGCGCGAGGTCGAGCCCAGCTGAACGGGCAGCGGTCTGCAACAGTACCGCGTTCGCTGCACTGTCGTTCCCACCGATCGGGATGACTGCGTCGATGCGGTTGCGGTGGAGAAGATCGACCACCTGAAGAGCGGAGCGCTCGTCCAAGCGTTCCCGCGAGGTGCCGAGCGCCGCCCCCGGTGTGTGGGCCAGTCGAGACAGCTGCGCTTGCGATAAGCCGGAGAGGTCGACCAAGTCCTCTTCGAGCAGACCGCGAAAGCCACGGCGAGCTCCCAGTACGCGTGTGAAGCCGAGCGCGCGCGCTCGTTGTATGACGCTAGCCAGCGTCGCGTTGAGCACGGCGGTCGGGCCGCCGCTCTGGAGGACGAGGAGTCTGGTCATGACGTGCCGAGCCCGTCCCCGAGCCGGAAGAGACGGCGCGCGTTCTCTGCGAGGATCTTGCGCTTCGTCTGGGGTGCCAGCGGAAGTTCTTCGATCACGCGCGGCGCTCGCTCGATATCGCCGACTTGGTGAGGATGGTCACTGCCGAGCAGGAGCCGGTCTTCCCCGACGAAGGCCAATCCGAGGAGGAGACAAGCTGGGTCGAAGAGGACCGTGTCCAAGTACATCTCGCGGAAGTAGTCGATCGGGTCACGCTGGAGGCGACCACGCAACTCCGGGTAGGCCCGATAGCCACGCTGGACGCGCTCGGCGAGGTACGGGAGCGCACCGCCGAGGTGCGTCTGGACGAGCGTGAGGCGGGGAAAGCGGTCGAGTACGCCTCCGAGCACCATGCGGACCGCGACCAGGGTCGTGTCGTAGGCGAAGCCCAACAAGGCGACCAAGCGGTACTCAGCGAGATACTCCGCGAACGGTGGTGACGTGGGGTGCACGACGATCGGTACCCCGAGTGCCTCGGCGGCCTCGTAAATAGGCCAGAACTCCGGTAGATCGATCGGTTTGCCGTTGACGTTCGAAAAGAGCATGGCGCCGACGAGACCGAGTTCGCTGACGGCTCGCTCCAGTTCTCTTGCGGCTGCCTCGGGTGCTTGCAGGGGCAGCGTAGCGAGGCAACGGAACCGATCCGGATAGTCCCTCTGGATTTCAGCGAACTCGTCGTTGACGAGGCGCGCGAGCTCGATACCCCGCTCCGGACGCTCGACGTGTACGCCGGGTGTGGTCAGAGAGAGGATGGCGAAATCGATACCGGCTCGCTCCATGTCGGCGAGGCGTGCGTCCAGCGAGTGATGTGCCGGTGCCAGGACATTGTAGTCGCCAGCATAGGCGAGCAACAGGTTCCCCGAGGCATCGTGCCGCAGCTCGGCATGGTCACTCCCACGCGCCAACGCAGCCAGGTACCGAGCCGGGTAGAAGTGGGTGTGGCAGTCGATGCGTGGCACGGTCTCCCTCCTCGTCGCGCCTGCAGGGTAGCACAGCTGTCCGACTCGCGAAAGCGCTCCCGTAGTGGTCGCTCGCTGCCGTACAGCGTTCTCCGGCTCGGGGAGCGAGCTCCGTCGGCGACTCATACGAGGAATGGCCGTGTACGAACCATGGGTCAGTGCGCACGATGTCGGGAGCGGCACGAGCCTGTGCAATTACTGGTGGCCGGCGGGGCGCTGCAGCCGGTGCACGGTAACTGTGACGCGAGCGTCGTGCGTGTCTGGCCATGGGCCGTTCCACGTGTCGATCTCCTCGTACCAGCCGGCGCTGCGTAGCCGTTCGACGAACTGTGCAGCCGTGAGACGACCTGGTTCAGCCACCCAGAGCGTACCGCCCGGCCGGAGAATGCGGTCGATCAGCGCAAGCAGCGGTTCGACGTCCCGTCCTTCGTAGAGGACATCGGCAGCGAGGATCACCGGGACACCGGTGGGATCGAGCCGGGCGAAGAACTCCTCAGTCGGTTTTCGCCAATTGAATCGCAGGACATCCGGTTCCCGCCCGACATTGCGCTGGCAGTTCCAGCGGGTCAGCAACAGCGCCTCCTCGCTGTAGTCGGTGGCCAGGAGTCGCGCTCCGACCAGGAGTGCGCTGGCGGCGGTCACACCGAGTCCGCAGCCGAGCTCCAGCACTTCTGCCCCCGCTAGTGCCGCTGGATCGAGGAGCAACGCGTCTGCCAACGCCAGCCCGCTCGGCCACAGCTCGGCCCAATAGGGCAATTGCTCCTCGGGGTCCTCCTGTGCCAGGTCGAGCAGGCGGTCGATGTCGCCGGGCTGGACAATGTGAAAGGTCTGGCCACTCCGCGGGAGGACCACGCAGCGTTCCCGCAAGGGACCCAAGCGTTCCCGGTCCCAACCGGGAAGCATCACCTCGCCCTCCGGTCGGAACCGGGAATCACCGCGTGCACGACGCGACATATGGAGCGTCACCGGCGCGTCTCAGCGAGTCGGCCGATGCGGCGCAGCGCAACGACGAAACGTTCGCGGCCGACGCGGACTTCTTCCACGTGTCCGTCTTCCCGTTCGGGTTCCCCGGGGCGGAGGTCGATCGCCAGGGTCTCGTGCTTGATGTAGTCAGCGAACCGCTCGACCGCCGACGTCACCTCCGGCGAAGCGCGGAACACCACAGCGATGGTGTCGTCGATCTCGAACCCAGCGTTCTTGCGTGCCTCCTGAACACCGCGCACGAAATCGCGCGCCAGGCCCTCGAGCTTGAGCTCCGGCGTGAGCGTGAGGTCGACGGCGACGAGCAAGTCGCGGTCCTCGAAGGCGGCGAAGCCTGGTCGATCCTCCGACTCGACGAGGAAGTCGTCCGGGCTGAATTCGAGTTCTTCACCGTCGACCTGAAGCGACACGGGCTGACCAGCGCGGAGCCTTCTCGCCAGCTGGTTCTGGTCGATTTCGGCCAGGAGACGCTGGAAAGTCGGGAGTCGTGGGCCGAGGCGTGGGCCGAGCAGCGGGAGATTCGGCTTGACGCGATACGTGAGGTAGTCCTCCGGACGGTCGCTGAACTTGACCTCTTTGACGTTGAGTTCGTCCATGAACTGGTCGAGCAAACGCTCCACCGCTCGCCGCGCTGCGGGGTTCCGGGTTGCGACGACTGCCCTCGGTAGCGGTTGCCGGACTTTGACGGCTGCCTTGTTGCGCGCGGCGCGCCCGAGTTCGACCGCCCGCAGCAGCCAGTTCATGTCGTCGATCAATTGCTGGTCCACCTTGCTCTGGTCAGCCGCGGGATAGTCGGTGAGGTGCACCGACTCCGGAGCCTCGGGATCCACGCGGCGCACCAGGTTCTGGTACATGAGCTCGGTCGTAAACGGAATGAAGGGTGCGAGCAGCTTGGCGAGCGTGACGAGCACCTCGTAGAGCGTCAAGTAGGCCGCCGCCTTGTCCTCATCGCTCTCCGTCTTCCAGAATCGTCGCCGATTCCGCCGAATGTACCAGTTGGACAGGTCCTCGACGACGAACTCCTGCAGCACGCGGGCTGCGTTCATCGAATCGTAATCCTGGATGCGATCGCGCACGGTCGCGATCACCTGCTGCAGCCGTGCCAGGATCCAGCGGTCGAGCAACGTGCGCTGTGCGAGCGGGACGTCGTGCTGGCGCGGATCGAAGCCATCGAGTCGAGCGTAGTTGGCGAAGAAGGCGTAGGAGTTCCACAGCGGTAGGAGGAAAGTGCGACGCACTTCGTCGAGCAGGCGCCAGCCGAAGTTCAGGTTTTGCGCCGGGTTGTGCTTGAGATACAGCCAGCGCATCACGTCGACGCCGGCCCGCTCGGCAGCCTCGTCGAACCAGATGGCGTTCCCCTTGCTCTTGTGCATCTCTTCGCCCTTCTCGTCGCGGAGAAGCGCGAAGCCGAGACAGGTCCTCATCGGTGCCTGGCCCGTCAACACGGTGCTCTGGGCGAGGAGCGAGTAGAACCAGTTGCGGAACTGGCCGGGGAACGACTCGGTGATAAAGTCGACCGGGAACCACTCCTGCCAGTACGCCGGGTCGTGCCGGTAGCGGAGAGTGGAGAAGGGGACGATTCCGGCGTCCAGCCACGGGTTGCCGACGTCCGGAATACGGCTCGCGACCGCTCCGCACTGCTCGCAGCGGATCTTGACGGCGTCGACCCACGGGCGATGCGGTGTGTGCCCGGCGAACTCTTCCCAGCCGGCGATCGCACGCTCGCGGAGCTCTTGCTCGCTCCCGATGACGTCGAACCAGCCGCATTCCTGGCACTGCCAAATGGGAAGCGCGAGACCCCAGTAGCGCTTCTTGGAGATCATCCAGTCGTCCATGTTGCGCAGCCAGTCGAGCTCGCGCTCGAGGCCGAATTCCGGGATCCAGCGCACTTGACGCGCGGCTTCCATCACCTTCTCGCGCCAGGGATCGACGGCGATGAACCATTCGTCGACGAGGCGGAACACGAGCTCAGTGCCGCATCGCCAGCAGGTGGGATAGCGGTGCAGATAGGGTTCGCGGCGATAGAGCAGTCCCCGTCGCTCCAGGTCCTCAGCGATCGGTTCCGCCACGGTATGGACGTGCTTTCCAGTGAGCCAGTCGAAGCCTTCGACGTAGTACCCGTCCTCGGTCAGCGGCGCGATGACTTGGAGCTGGTGTTCCTTGCTCAACTGGTAGTCCTCGCGACCGCACCCGGGCGCGATGTGCACGATGCCGGTCCCCTCGCTGGGATCGACCGCGTCCCAGGGGATGACGCGGTGCTCGACCTCCGCGTTGACGGGCAAATGGTCGAAGGGTCCGCGGTAGCGTAGTCCGACCAGATCGCTCCCTTTGAGGTATTGGAGGACCTCGTACGGTCCGCGCAGCGCCTGCCGGGCAGCCTCTTCAGCGAGGATCAGGACCTCGTCGCCTCGGCGGACGCGGACGTACGTCAGATCGGGGTGGACGGCCGCGGCGACGTTCGCAGTCAACGTCCAGGGCGTCGTCGTCCAGACCAGGAGCGACTCGCGTTCGCGCCCCTCGAGGGGGAAACGGACGTACACGCTCAGGTGGGTGATCTCCTTATATCCCTCGCTGACTTCCATTTCCGAGAGTCCGGTCGCGCAGCGTGGGCACCAGGGCATGACGTCGAAGCCGTGGTAGATCCAGCCGTTTTGGTGACAGACCTTGAGGAAGTGCCAGATCGCGTAATTGTTCTCGTCGGACAGCGTGTAGTACGAATTGTCCCAGTCCATGAAGTAGCCGAGCCGCTTCGACTGTTCGGTCTGGATCGCGGAGTAGGTAAAGACGCGCTCCTTGCACTTTTCCACGAAGCGGTCGATACCATAGGCTTCGATGTCGCGCTTGGAGGTGAAGCCGAGCTCCCGCTCCACTTCGACCTCGACCCAGAGTCCCTGGCAGTCGAACCCGTTCTGATAGCGCTGGCGGTAACCGAGCATGGTGTAGAAACGCTGGTAGAAGTCCTTGTAGGTGCGGCCCCAGGCGTGGTGGACGCCCATCGGATTGTTGGCAGTGATCGGACCGTCCATGAAGGAATAGCGCTGGTCGCTGTGGGCATTGCGTGTGAGGTACTTGTGGACGATGCCGTGGTCGTACCACCAGCGAAGGATCGCTCGTTCGAGTGCTGGAAAGTCGACGTCCTTGGTCGGAACCGGGTCGAACATGTCGCGCACCTCCGTGCGTCCCTCGGATGTCCTGGCCGTCCTGTCTCTTTTTCGTCCTCGTAACCAGAACCCCCGCCCTCACCTGAGGGCGGGGGTTCACCCGCGGTACCACCTCAGTTGGTACGGAGTCGCGAGAACTCCGCACCCGCTTTCCGCTGCGGTAACGGGCAGCACCCGTCTGCGACTACTTCGGCGCACCGGCGCCGGTTCGGGCAGCAGCTCGAGAAGGATCTTCGGTCACGACGATCCCGTCCGGCTCGCACCGTCCCGGACTCGCTGAGGGCGGCTCGTGACCTACTGGCTTCCGTCGTCGCCCTTGCGGTCCTCGCTTGTCCCCTCGGTATAAGCTACCATCAGCGCTGGTCTGCTGCAAATCCCCGGGCCAGTGCATGTGCGGAGGCCGTGGGCGCAGGAGTTGACCGTGTTCACCAGGAGGCGTACCGTTAGCGGCTAGCCGGTTCGTGGAGGTACTGGGTGCGGTGACCTCGAGAGAGTCTGCGACCCCGTCGCAACGCGCTGCCTGGTTCGCGCTCCTTTCGGTCGCAGCCATCATGGCAACGGCTGCAGGGGGGCGTTTCCTCATCGGCCTCGTCTTCCCCGAAATCCAGAGCGATCTCGGTGTCTCGCATGCCGAGCTCGGTTCCGTCGTCTCGCTCAGCGTGCTGATCGTCGGTTTCGCCCAACCGCTGGTCGGGTGGCTCGTCGATACGCTGTCGGCGCGGGTGGTGGCGTTCGGCGGACTGATCTGTCTGGGGCTTGGTCTACTCGTCGGCAGTCGAGCATCGGACATCGTCTTGTTGACCGCTGGTCTCGGGATACTTTCCGGGATCGGTCTCGCGACGGTCTCTCCTACTTTGCTCACGCCGGTCGTCGCTGCGTGGTTCCAACGCGGTCGTACGACTGCTCTATCGGTCACGGCGACGGTCAACCCAGCTGGACAAGCGCTGGTCGTCCCGCTGCTCGCACTGCTCGTGGCAGCGCTCGGCTGGCGAGAGGCGTTCGCGGCACTCGGCCTGGCACTCCTCGGCCTAGCGCCCGTCGCATTCTGGCTCCTCCGTCAACGAGGGCGAGCGCAGCGACGGGAGAGCAGTGCTAGCGGGTGCAGCGCACGCGAGGCGCTCCGAACTGCCGCCTGGTGGCGATTCGCTTTCGGATTCTTCGTGTGCGGCTTCACGATGGGTTGGGTCATGACCTATTTCGTCGACTACACGACGCGCCTCGGCGCGAGTCATACTCTGGCGGCCACCGGGTTGTCCTTGACTGGGTGGGCCAGCATCGTCGGCGCGTTCGCGACCGGCTGGTGGCTCGATCGGAGCGGAACGACACTCCCGTTGTCGGTCGTCTACGCGCTCCGCGGTCTGGGCTTCGTCCTGCTGCTGCTGCTCAGTGACACTGCGGTTGGATTGCTGCTGTCTGCGTTCGTCATCGGTTTCTCCTGGAGCGCTACCACCCCACTGACGTCGTCGCTCTGCGCGGCACTCTACGGGCGACGGAGACTCGGGACGATCTTCGGGTTACTCTTCGCGGTCATGCCGATCGGTACTGCCGTCGGGTCAGCAGCGGCAGGCGTGCTGTTCGACTGGACAGGTGACTATACGTGGTCGCTCATCGTCTCGGCAGTCGCTGGTCTGGCGGCTGCGCTGGTCGTGTTACCCGTCCGCGTGGCACCACAGCCCTGCGCCGTCGGCTATACGAGTGCTGGACCACTTTCCGGCGCGGTGAGCTCGTGAAGCTGGCTGACCGACGCACGACGAACGACCGTGTCGAAGTCCCACCGGCGGAACGGCTGTGGGAGGTCGATGCCGCGCGTGGGCTCGCGTTCGTCCTGATGGTCGTGTACCACACGGCGTTCGACCTCGCCGCCTTCGGTGGGTGGCCGATCGCCGTGACGACTGGTGGCTGGCGGCTCTTTGCGGACAGTATCGCGAGCATTTTTCTCTTCGTCAGCGGTGTCTCGCTGGTGCTGGCGCGCGAGCGGTTGGGTGCCGATCCACACCGCTACCGGCGGCATCTCCTGGAACGCTTCGCACGCTTGGCGGCGGCGGCGGGCCTCGTGACGGTGACGACGTGGCTCGTCAGTCCACAGGATGCCGTGTGGTTCGGCATCCTCCATCTCATCCTCGTCTCCAATCTCGGGAGTCTGCCGCTGCTGCGGCTGCGCTCGTGGAATCTGCTCGTAGCGCTCGGTGCGGTGCTCGTCGGGCTGAACCTAGCCGAGCTTCCCGGCCACCCGTGGCTCTTCTGGTTAGGTCTGGTACCGGAAGGATACCGGTCGTTCGATTTCCGACCACTGTTTCCCTGGTTCGCTCCGGTCGCGTTGGGTGTCGCGTTCTCGTCGTGGGCCTACCCAGCTGGTCAGCGACGCTGGCCGCTCGGTGACCGCAGCGCCGTGTGGTTCGTTCGGCTGCTCACCTGGATGGGCCGGCGCAGTCTACTACTCTATCTGGTGCACCAGCCGGTCTTGATCACCCTGCTGGCGGCACTCGGGTTCATTCGACTCGACCGCCTGCTCGGTTGACGGCCCGCAGTCTGGGGCACGCAGTGACGCCAGGAGCGGCCCGAGGACGCGGCCCAAGCTTGCCAGGATTGCCGCCTCCTCGGGCGTGAAGGCGCGTGGCTCTTCGCGTGAGACGGCGAGAGCACCGAGCGGGCGATCACCATCGAGGAGGGGCGCGACCAGCACGGCGAAGAGCTCCCTCCGTCCCCACTTCACCATCGACCCTGGTGGTGCGTCGGCCACGATGACTGACTGCGGTGCCTTCGTCTCGATGCTCCGCCAGGCGAGTCCGTACCCGCGGGGGAGACGGACTCGACTAGCGATGTCGCGGTCATGCCGGGAGTATGCGATACGGAGCGCAGTGCCTGTCTCGTCCACGAGGAAGATCACGATATTGTCGTTGGAAATCGCTCCGGTGATGGCGAGATCGATCACCTCCGCGAGCGTTTCCACCTGGCTCTCTTCCACCACGTGCTCGCCGATCCTACGGAAGGTGTGGACGGTCAACGGTGCTCGTCCAGCCACAGTACGCTGGGCAAGAAAGCGCGGAAGTCCGTTCGGATCGCGCAGGGCGGCGAAAAAGGCGTCGACGACTGCGGGGTGGAACTGTGTCCCCCGGCATCGGCGGATTTCCTCGACTGCGTCGCTGAGACGGAGCGCGGTGCGATAGGGACGGTCGGAGATCATGGTATCGAATGCGTCGGCGAGGCCGATGATGGCGGCGCCGAGTGGGATCGCCTCGCCAGACAAACCGTCGGGATATCCGCGACCGTCCCAACGCTCGTGGTGGGCACGAACGAGCGGAACGATCTCCCGCAACTGTGGGTGCGTCGAGAGGATCTCTGCCCCGATCAAGGGGTGGGCTTGTACAAGCGACCACTCCCCAGGAGACAGCTTCTCCGGCTTGCGCAGGATCTCGTCGGGGACGGCGAGCTTGCCGACGTCGTGGAGGAGGGCAGCCAGTTCGATCCGCTCCACCTCCCTGTCCGGTAGGTTGAGGCGCTGGGCAAGAATTTTGGCTATCTCAGCGACCCGCCGAGAGTGGTCGTGTGTCGCTGGGTCCTTGGCGTCGACGGCGGCAGCCAGTGCTTCGACCGAAGCCCGATACAGTGCGCGCTCGCGCTCACGGGCCCGCACGAAGTGCAGTGCGAGCGCCAGAGCGTTGGTCGCTCCAGCGAGGCGCCGCCGGTCGATCGCATCGAAGGTGCGGCGACCGTACCGCCCGACCAGTACCACACCGTGTCGTTCCTGGTCTGCCACGATCGGTGCGACGAAGAGCGAGACCGGCCGTCCTGCTGCAGCGTGGCGGAGAGGGTATCCCAGTTGGGCGTGCTCGGCCTCGTCCAGCACGATCGGTTCTCCTCCCTCGCCGGGATGCTCCGGCCAGAGCGCCTCGAAAGGAATCGCCCAGTCTGCCGGAAGCGACCGGAAGTGGGGTGTCGTCGCGATCGGCACCAGGTGACCGCTCCGCTCGTCGCAGCGGAACACGGCGGCGAGATCGTAGGGCACGTACCCGCGGATGGCCTCGAGGAACGACGCGGCGAGCGTGTCGGTGTCCCGAGATCCGACCAACTCGAAGGTGAGTCTTGTTTCGAACGAGCGTTCCAGCCCACTGATCCAGCCTTGCAACGCGTCGACGAGCATCGCCTGAAGTTGTTGCAGGGTACTCAATGGGGGCTGCTGGCTCCACGCCGGCCTGCCCCAGCCCAACAGAAGAAATCCAGTCGGCCGGTCCTCCGGTGCCAACGACAAGAGCGCGAGCGTTCCGTACCGACCGATGAGTTCGGCTACCGTCCCACGAAAACGGGGTGGTGCGACCTCTGCCGTCTGCAGAAACAGCGGAGACCTCGGTGTTTGGCGAGCGAGCCACTGGAGAAACTCCGGAGCAGCCAAAGCGCTGAGCTGCTCGACGGAGAGCTGGCCATCCCGGCTTGCCGTCACGAGCGGCTGGTCATCTGTGAAGGGGCAGGTGCAGGCGAGGCCGACGTCACTGCCGCTCCAGCGAGCGACTCGGTCGACCAGGGGCTGCCCGAACGAACGGGGGTCGTTGTCGTTCAAGAGGATCCAGCTCAGTTCGGTCAGAAAGGCTCGATCCTCACTCTGCGCGCGGAGCGCTTGCCGTTGTCGTACGACGAGCAGAGCCGTGCCCAGTTCGTGGGCGATCAATCCGGTCAGTTCCCGCTCGTATTCGGAGAACGGCTCGACTGCCAGACGGCCGAAGCCGAGGACGCCGACGACCTCGTCGCGGACGCGAACGGGATGGATGACCAATGACCGCAGCGGGAATCTCCGGCCGGGACGATGGTAGGTGCGGGGATCCTCCCACGTATCGGCAACGGCGAGCGAGGTACCGGTTCGGAACACGAAACCGGCGAGACTCCGGTCAACCGGGACGTGCGAGCCGACCTGCGCTTCGGGATACGTTCCCGAGCCCCAGGCGACGCGGAGCATCGCCGGGTGCTCCGGGTCGGGCTCCAGGTAAATCGTCGCATCGTAGCGGATACGTGCGCGAAGAACCACTTCGACCTGGGCGAGCAACGCCGTGACCGAGTCTGCGCTCGCGACGCGCTGCGCGACGGTGAGCAGGGCACGCAGTTGCTCGATGGTACGGTGGAGTTGGACGAGATGGCGCAGACGCGCCGCAGCAGCGGCGAGCTGTCGTTGCAGAAGGGAGAGAACTGCGCGTTTTTGCTGTATCGTCGACGCGAGTTCCGCGTTTCCCCACGCGACGAGGTACCCGAGCTGGTCTCCGTTCGCTGCGATCGGCAACGAGAGGATGTCAGTAACCGTAGACGGGAGTGCATCGACCCAGGTGCCGAGGAGCGATGACGCACGTTGCCGTGGGAGTACCACTATGTCCTGGTCGGCGACAGTGCGTGGATCGAGGTGACTGCTGGCGGCCTGGATCCGTTCTCGGAGGGGAGGAGGGACGTCGTCGGAGAACACGGTGATCGTTTCTGCGTCGAGACGGAGCGTGAGCGCGAGCGCGGCTGACGGGAGCAGGACAGCGAGTGCGTCGCGCGCCAGGCGAGCGAAACGTGCCAGGCTCGTGACGGTGTCGAGCGCGCGGTCAAGCTCGATCAGCGCTTCCAGGTCGGCACGCCACAGGGCCTCGCGCGCCCACAACCGGCTGGTGAGCGCTACCGCACTCGCCAAGCGGCACCAGCGTTCGACCTCTCGGATCTCGCGGCGCGTGAACGGGCGAGGCGAGTGGTGGCGCCACACGTAGGTGACGCCGACGAGTTCACCCTCCCATTGGAGGGGAACCGCGAGCCCGACGAGTTGCCCTTGCTCGGCGAGTGCCCGCAGCCCCGGGTTTACGGGCGGAAACCGACTCCAGTCACGCGGTCGGTGCAAGTGGAGCGGGCGCCTGTGCTCGAAGAGCCAGCGCTCGGCTGGTACGCTCAGCGGCGGGACGGCGGCCACCTGGACGGGAGCGAGGGAGCCAGGCGGCTGTCGACCCTCGATGGTGCCGATGACGACGTGCTCCAGCTTTTCATCGAAGACGAAGACTCCACCGAGGTCGGCGCGCACCGTGGGTAGGAGAGTGCGCAGCACCTGGCGGAGGAGTTCACTTGTAGACTGGTACTGCGTCGAGGGTGGCACGGAGTGATCCTCGCGTTCGCAGATAGCGCTGCTTTTCGGTCGACAAGTATACGCGCTCCCTTCTCGCGGTTTCGGCAGAGTGAAAAGAGAGGTGCTAGCCAAAAGGTCCCTCATCGACTTCCGAAAGAGGACATGCCCTGACAGTACTGGGGGTGAACATGCGTGAGCTGCTGCGCAACGTCGTCGAAACGATCGAACGAGCGATCGAGCGGGGGGAACTGGACGGAGCCGGGCTCGCGGTCAGTGTTGCGGGGATGCCGGTGCTCGAGTGGTACGGTGGTCGGGCAGCCCCCGATCTCGAGGCTGGACCGACAGTCCTGTGGCCGGTCGCGGCGATCAGCAAGGTCTACACGGCGACGGTGGTGATGGCACTCGTCGAACGCGGCTACCTGAGTTTGGACATGCCCGTGGCCGCGGTACTCGAGACGTTCGACGACGAGGAGCGCCGAGCGATCACCGTTCGTCACCTCCTGACGCATACGTCTGGCCTCCCGTACGAATCGCCGGATATGGAGGGGCTCCTGCGGCAACGGTTGCCGCTCGACGAGTTGCTCGAGGCCGGATTCGAGCAGCCGCTAACCTTCGTGCCGGGGACGCGGATCGGCTACAGCGATCTCGGGTACGGTCTGCTCGGCATGCTCGCGGAAGCGGTCACTGGGCGAGCGTTTCCGCAGCTCATGCGTGACCTCGTGTTCGAGCCGGCTGCGTTGAGCGACACACGCTTTCCTGTGCAGGCCGATCAGGACGGGAAGCGGTTGGCACACGTCGTCGGAGCGTTGGGCGACGGGCAGCCGTGGGCGATGTACGGGGCTGAGTACGGACTTCGTCTGGCGCATCCGGCCTGGGGAGTCGTGGCGACGTTGCGCGACCTCGCGCGCTTCCTGGCGCACTTCACCCCGCATGCGCCTGGCCGCCTGCTCGCTCGCTCGACGATCGCAGCCATGACGCGGAGACAGACGCCGGAGGCGCTGGGTTCGCCCGGATGGGGGCTCGGTTTCGAGGTCGGCGGCGGATTCTTCGGAGAGGTAGACCTTTTGTCGCCGCAGTGCTTCGGGCACACCGGGGCGAGTGGTTGTGCGTCGTGGTACGATCCTACCTACGATGTCCTCATCGTTTTCGTGTCCAATCGGCACATGAATCTGGGCCGGGAACGCTTCCGGCAGCGGATTGCGGCGGTCTTGAACAGCGTCATCGCCGCCGTGACGTGAGAGGTGGGCGCGTGCTATACTGCCAGTACCGTGGCGGCGACCGCCGGCGCGGGCTTTTTTGTGCGAACGCGGAATCCGGTCAGGTGTAGGGAGTTGAGCCGTGCCGAAGCGAACCTACCAGCCGAAGCGTCTGCGTCGGAAGCGAGTGCACGGGTTTCTGGCGCGTATGAGCACGCGAGGTGGCCGGGCGGTGCTCAAGCGGCGTCGCCTCAAGGGGCGCTGGAAGCTGACGGTCTCCGACGAGAAGAAGCTGACGAGCAGCAAGCGCTAGGGTGCGTGGTGATCGCGCGGCGGCTGCGGCTCCGCCGCTCGAGCGACTTTGAGCGGGTGCGCCGGCGAGGAAAATCGTACGCGAGTCGGCTCTTCGTGTTGATCGTCGCTCCGAACGGACTGGAACAGAACCGCTATGGCTTCGCAGTCGGCCGGCGGGTCGGCAAAGCGGTGCGGCGGAACAAGGTCAAGCGCTGGCTCAGGGAAGCGGTGCGCCGACTGCACCCGACGCTGGAACAAGGGTACGATGTCGTCTTCGTCGCACGGGGTGCGCTCGCCGAGCAGGCGGTGACGTATCATGAAGTCGTCGAGCACGTCCAGTCGCTCCTCCGACGTGCGGGTTTGGCGACGGTCCAGGAGGAGCGGTCGGCTGAGACCGGGGAATCACCGGCATGAAGCGCTTCGTCCTGCTCGCGATCCGCTTCTACCAACGCTTCATCTCGCCTGGGCTGCCGCCGGCGTGTCGCTTCTATCCGACGTGCTCTGAGTACGGGTACGAGGCGATCTCCCGATACGGTATCATCAAGGGCGGCATATTGACGGTGCGACGCTTGCTGCGATGTCACCCGTTTCATCCAGGTGGATTCGACCCCGTCCCCTGAATCCGATCGACGAGACCGCCGGGGCACGATCCAGCAAATCGGAGGGACAGCGTTGATCATCTGGGATCAGTTCGTCTACGCGATCGAGTGGGGCCTGGCGCGCACTGCGGAACTGACGGGTAGTGCGGGGGTCGCGATTATTCTCTTCACGATTCTGATCAAGACGCTGCTCTTGCCCTTGACCATCAAGTCCGTGCGCTCCACCAAGGCGATGCAAGAGCTGCAGCCGAAGATCCGCGAGCTGCAGAAGAAGTACGGGCAGGACCGCCAGCGGCTCTCCGCTGAGATGATGAAGCTGTATCAAGAGCACGGCATCAACCCGATGTCGGGTTGTTTGCCGATGCTCATACAGATTCCGATCTTCTTTGGGCTCTACTTCGCCATCCGCAACCTTTCGCTGAGCCAGGTTGGGGCGTGGGCGCACGGGTTCTTGTGGGTGCCGGACCTCGCCAAACCGGATCCCTTGCGCATCCTGCCCATCTTGGCTGGCCTCTTCCAGTTCATCCAAACACGCATGACGCGACCGGCGGGCATGCGCCGGTTCGAGGATCCGCAACAGCAGATGATGTACACCATGATGTTGTTCATGCCGATCATGGTGGTGCTGTTCGGATGGAATTTCGCTGCCGGCCCGGTCCTCTACTGGGTCGTCTCGGCTGTGTACAGTGTGGTGCAACAGTGGCTCATCACCGGTTGGGGTGCGATGCGCGACTGGCTGCCCTTCTTGCCGGAACTTCCAGAACACCGGCGGTTGGGGTACGTCGATCCCAAGAAGCGTGTAGCGCAGCAGCGCAGCGCAGGGCTCTTCGCTCGACTCCTACAGCAGGCGCAAGCGAGTGCGCAGAGCAACGAGACGGCCGCAGTCACAGCAGTAGAGACAGCGGCGCAGCAGGTAGCGCCAGCGGCCGAGCAGCCGGCCGAACGGCAGCAGCCGCTCGACCCCGCTGCTCTCGTGCCGCGACGTTCTCGGCCGCGCGGCAAGCGGCGCTCGTGAACGGACATCTCGCGCAACGCACCCAACTGGTGGTACAGGAGGGGGACAGAGGCGCGGTGATGGCTCAGCATCAGAAGAAGGCAGTCGAAATCCAGGCGCGATCGGTCGAGGAGGCGGTCAATCTCGCGCTCGAGCAGCTCGGTCTTCCGCGCGAGCGCGTGCACGTGGAAGTTTTGGTGGACAATGTCCCGTACGGCGGCGAAGCGCTCGTGCGGGTCACGCCACTCGGGTACGGCGAGGTACCGCGTGGTCCGGTCCGGCGCCCTGACGCCCAAACCGAGGCGATCGTCAAGCAGGTGGTTCGGGAGCTTCTCCAGGCGATGGGGTTCACTTGCACGGTCCTGGCGGTGGACAACCCCTCGATCATCGAGCTGGGGCCGGAGGATCCGCCGACCGTGTTCATCGACATTCATGGGCCGCATGCCGGCGCGTTGATCGGCCAGCGAGGGGAGCATCTCGCGCAGCTCCAGTACCTGGTCAACGTGCTCGTCAATCGCCGCCTTCCGTCCTGGACCCGGGTGATCATCGATGTCGAAGGCTACCGCAGTCGCCGCGAAGAGGCGCTGATCGCTCTGGCTCACCGGGTTGCTCGACAGGTCGAGCGAACCAGGCAGCCAGTCACCCTGGAGCCGATGCCGGCGAACGAGCGCCGCGTCATTCACGTCGCGCTGCGAGATCACCCGAATGTGGAGACGCGCAGTAGCGGCGAGGGTGAGCAGCGCCGCGTCACGGTGTACCCGCGCCAGGACCGCTGATCGTCGCGCATCCGGCTCGAAAGGACGACTCGCGTGGGTTCCCCGCGCACGCCACAGTACGTCGCTATCGGCCACGTCACCGTCGACCTCGATCCACGCACGGGTGCACCGCGGCTCGGTGGGACTGCACTGTATGCTGCGCTGACGGCTGCCCGCTTGGGATTGGAAGCGGCGATCCTCACGCGCGGCAATTTCGAGCCCTATGGCGATGCGCTTTTGGAGGACCTCGCGCGCTTTTCCCGCGAAGTTGCGATCATCGTGCAGGAGAGCGCTGTCCCGACCGTTTTCACCAATCGCATCCTGGCTGGCCGTCGCGAGCAGACGATCCACTCTTGGGCAGGTCCGATCGACCTGAGCGGGTTGCCACCGACGTGGCGTTCCGCGCCGATCATTCACTTCGCTCCCGTCGCCCAGGAAATCGATCCTCGCCAGGCCGGGCGCGTCAGTCCGGAGTTTCTCGGTACGACCCCGCAGGGCTGGATGCGACAGTGGCCGCGCCAAGGTGGTCGCGTGCGTTTGATCCAACTGCGTTTGCCCCTGGAATTCGTCACGCGGGTCGATGGATTCGTGCTCAGCACGCTCGAGCACACATTGGCTCGCGACGAGATCGAGACGATCGCGCAACGCGGCCTGGTCGCGATTACCCGCGGAGCCGAAGGGGCGACCGTCATCGACCGCGGTCGTGCGTACGAGATTCCAGCGTACCCGGTACCGGTAGCGGATGAGACCGGGGCTGGCGATGTGTTCGCTGCAGTGCTCTTTGCCTTGCGGGCACGACGAGAGCCGACCCTATGGGCAGCGAAAATGGCGGCCGCAGCGGCAGCCTTGAAGGTACAGGGCGTTGGACCGGATGCTGTGCCGACGCGCGAAGCGGTGGAAGAGTTCCTAGCCCGGCGGGGAGAACAGCGCCGGTAGGTCACTGGTGGGATCCCCTGGCAACAGGGACAACGATCGCTCTCGTCAAGCGGACCACGTCGGCCGGCGCGATCTCGAGCAGGCTCCGTTCGTCGCCACCCCCTCCGTAGACGACCGCCTCTTCCAGGACTCCCGGGTCGACGACGACGTTCAGCGCGGTACGGTGGCCGACCGGTGGCGTGGCCCCGGCCGGGTAGCCGGTCACGGCGAGGACGTCCTCGGGTGACGCCAAAACGAGCTTGCGATGCCCGATCGCCTGCGCGAGCCGTACAGGATCGACTCGCTGGTCTCCGCGGACGACGGCCAGAACGAACTGTCCCTCCTCGCTGCGGAAGAGCAACGACTTGACGATAGTACGTTCGTGGACGCCGAGCGCAGCGGCTGCCTCAGCGACAGTACGTGTTGGGCGCTCGAGCCGCAAGACACGGGCTCGAACGCCCTGCGCCGCGAGCGTGCCTGCGAGATCATCGGGGCCGAGGAGCGCTTCGGCGTGCATCGATGCGCGTCTCACTCGACGTTGACGATCCGAGCCGTGATGCGGCCGTTGGGCGTATCGATCGTGACGACGTCGCCGGCGCGGTGACCGAGCAAGGCCTTGCCGACCGGTGACTCGTTGGAGATGCGGCCGGCCGACGGCTTGGCCTCGACTGCCCCGACGATGGTGTACGTCTCGAGTTCGCCGTCGATTTCGATCGTCACCGTCGAACCGACACGCACGACCGACCGGTCACCGTCGCTCGGTTCCTCGATCAGCTCGACCCGCTTGAGCAGTTCCTCGATCTCGCGGATGCGTCCTTCGATGAAGGCCTGGTCGTGCTTGGCCGCGTCGTAGGCAGCGTTCTCGCGAATATCGCCGTGCTCGCGGGCCTCTTGGATGATGCGCGCGATCTCGGGTCGACGATGCTTGACGAGGTATTCGTACTCCTGACGGAGCGCTTCCAACCCTTCTCGGGTGATCGGGATCCGTTCTCGCGTCATTCTGATTTAGCCCCCCTGCACGTTGCCGCTTCTGGAACAGCGACGTTCGCGTCGCTGACTTGCTCTCGAACGCGAACGATAATGATAGCGTGGACACTTCCGCGCGCCAACGCGACACTCGGCGGAGCGTGCCGGCCTGAGTGGCGAGGACCTCGCGATGTGTGAAGTGGACACGGTCAGGCCGCGTCGGGAACAATCGGGAGGGAGGTCCTGTACAAGGGGGGCAGCACGATGCAAGTCGAGACCTGGAACGCCGTCGACCTGGTCGAGAAGGACAAGCGCCATCACCTCCATCCCCTGACGAACTTGCACCAACTGCGGCGTGAGGGACCGCTGGTACTCGTCCGTGGTGAGGGCGTGTGGGTGTGGGATGCTGAGGGGCGGCGCTACCTCGATGGCTTCGCCGGACTGTGGAACGTCAACATCGGTCACGGACGGCGTGAACTGGCCGAAGCAGCTCGGATGCAGATGGAGCGGATCGCCTTCGCTCCCACGTTTTTCGGCATCGCGAGCCCGCCGACAATCGAGCTGGCCGCGCGGCTCGCGGAACTGTTCCCCGACCCGCTCAACGTGTTTCAGTTCACGTCCGGTGGTGCTGAGTCGAACGAGACGGCGATCAAGATCGCACGCTACTACTGGTGGCTGAAAGGACAACCTGACCGAGTCAAGATCCTCTCGCGCAAGATGGCCTACCATGGTATCGCGATGGGTGCGCTTTCGGCGACCGGCGTCCCGTCGTACTGGGAAGGGTTCGGTCCGCGTCCACCTGGCTTCATCCATCTGACTGCGCCGTATGCGTATCGCTTCGCTGAGGGGCTCTCCGAGGAGGAATTCGTCGCCCGCCTGGTCCAGGAACTGGAGGAGACCATTCAGCGGGAAGGTCCGGAGACGATCGCTGCGTTCATCGGTGAACCCGTCCAGGGGGCCGGTGGAGTCGTCGTTCCTCCGGAAGGGTATTGGCCTGCCGTCGCGGCCGTCTTGCGCCGCTACGGAATTCTCCTGATCCTCGACGAAGTGATCACAGGGTTCGGGCGAACCGGCACGCTTTTCGGTATGCAGCAATACGGGATCGTGCCGGACATCGTGAGCTTCGCCAAGGGCATCACCTCAGGGTATGTTCCCTTGGGCGGTGTCGGCGTCAGCGACGAGATCGCTGACACGATCGCCAGTGCCGACCGGATGTTCATGCACGGGTTCACCTACTCCGGTCATCCGGTCGCCTGTGCGGTGGCGTTGCGGAACCTGGACATCCTGCTGGCCGAGCGACTGTGGGAGAACGCTGGTCAGGCCGGAGCGTACCTTCTGGGCGAACTGCGTCGACTCGAGGAACGACCGTACGTCGGCGAGGTACGTGGCAAGGGACTCATGTTGCTCGTCGAAGTGGTGCGGGACAAGGAGACGAAAGAGAAGTTCCCGCCGGAATTCAAGCTCGCCCCGAAACTGGAAGCTGCCACGCGGCGACGTGGAGTGATCGTGCGCTGCACAGCGGACGGCATCGTCATGGCGCCTCCGTTGACGATCACGCGTGAGGAGTGTGACGTGTTGATCGAAGGCGTCGCGGGGGCACTCTCGGACGTGCTGGACGGTACCGTCGCGTGAGGGAGGTCGGAGTCGTCGACGGCAGGCGGGACGAGGGGCGGAGCGGGTGTTACCCGCTCCGCTCGCTCTACTCAGCTAGACCACGGAGAGGCCGCGCAGGGGCGCGCGAAGCTCGCGGGTGACGGGACTGGCGACAGCTCGGTTCGCCCGCGGCCCGTACGAACCGGAGCGAGCCGGGGGCCGCTTCGGTGGCCACGCCGGTGAGCGCCCGCTGACCCGATGCTGCACGTGGGCGGGCATGCAACGGGCGACCGATGCGTCGAGTCCAAACGTGCGCGGATTCCGGAGGCAGCACTCCGTACCGCGCGAGCAGTCCCCCACAGCAGTCCGGTCGAGGGATTCGGCACCAGTCGCTGCGATCGCTTCCCCGAGGGCGAGTGTCGATCAGCGGAGTCTCCTGCCCGCGTACGGTTGTGCCCGGCGGTGTCCAGCGTCCGTGACGCCAGAAGCGCGCCCGCACAGGGCTCTCCTCAGCAGCGCTGGATCGACAAGGGCCTGGGACTCTTTACGATCGCGCGCTCGTGCGCAACACTTCCCGTGGGAGGAATGTCCGATGGCTGAACTCACGCACTTCGACGAACGTGGCCAGGCCCGAATGGTCGACGTGGGCGAGAAGCCCGAAACGCACCGTGTCGCAGTCGCGCGTGGGCGTGTCCGCGTCCAGCCCGCGACGCTGCAGCTGGTGCGCGAAGGCCGTGCGGCCAAAGGGGACGTGCTCGGTGTGGCGCGCGTCGCCGGTATCATGGCGGCCAAACGGTCGGGCGAGTTGATCCCGCTGTGTCATCCCTTGCCGTTGACGAAGGTGGAACTCGACCTCGTCGTGAACGAAGCGGAGTCCTGTATCGACATCGAAGCCAGGGTGGAGACGGTCAGTCGAACCGGCGTGGAGATGGAAGCGCTGACCGCTGTCGCCGTGACCGGCCTGACGATTTACGACATGCTGAAAGCGGTCGACCGCGGTATGACGATCGATGCGATCCGGCTGGTCTACAAGACCGGCGGGCGCAGTGGCGAATGGCGACGTCAGGAATGAGCGAGGACGGCGTCGGTGGGAACCCGCTCGCCGGCCGGTACCGCCCCTGTATCCCCGGTGCGTACGACCTCGGCGGCGGTGCCGCCACCGACGACGCGATCGGCGACGTAGAGTACGACGGCCTGACCAGCAGCGAGTGGCGGTGCCGGGTCGTCGAAGATGACCCAGTCTCCCTCGATGCGCGCGGGAATCCGCGGGCCCTGGTAGCGGATGCGGGCATCAGCAACGGTGATGGGCTCGTGCCAGATCGGATCGCTCAGACGTACAGCACGGGTCAAGATCCGCTCCCGTGGTGCGACGCGGACGACTGCCGTCTCCGGTTCGATGCGCGCGACGTAGCGCCGCTCGGGAGTCTGGCGCATCCAGTCCAACCCGCGGCGCTGCCCGATGGTCACGAACGCGATGCCGGGGTGCGCCCCGACGACCTCTCCCTGCTCGTCGATGAGGGGGCCAGGACGCCCGGTTTCGGGTCGTCGCTGGGCGACGAGTCGTCCGATCCCGCCGTAGGTCTTGGCGAAGCAGAGATCGACTGACGATGGCTTCTGCGCGACGAAGAGGCCGGCTTCGCGCGCGATCTGTCGCACCGTCGCCTTGTCGTACTCGCCGAGCGGAAAGAGGAGGCGATCCAGCTCCTCCGACGTGAGGCGGTAGAGCACGTACGACTGGTCGCGCTGGAGGTCGCGTGCTTCGGCGATGCGCCAGCCCTGCGGTGTCCAGACCTTGCGGACATAGTGCCCGGTGGCGACGTAGCGGATGTCGAGCGCGTCGGCCAGTTCGAGCAAGGCCGGAATGCGGACACGGTGGTTGCAGTAGATGCACGGATTGGGAGTCTCCGCACGCGCATAGTGCTCGACCGTGGGCTGGACGACGTCGTGCTCGAACTGCGGGCGCAAGTCGCGTACGTAGAACGGGATGCCGAGCTGGGCGGCCACGGCACGTGCGTCTGCGGCAGCGAGATCGCCGCAGCAGACCCCCTCCAGGTCGGGTGCCGAATCGAACAGACGAAGATGGATGCCGATCGGCTCCCACCCGGCACGCTTGAGGAGCAGCGCGGTTACCGCGCTGTCGACTCCGCCTGAAAGTGCTACCAACACTCGCTCAGTCATCCTCGCTCACCACCTAGTCAGCTGCCGTGACATCCGATAAAGTGTAGCAGAGCGACAGAAGTTACGCCGTGTCACTCGATGCGGTAGGAACCTGCTCGGTAGGGAGGCGCGCCCGGGATGACGATCGTCAGCGCCTGCTCGCTGGGGCGCTCCTCGCGCAGCGCGGTCCGTACCAGCAGGGCTCCGGGAAGTGGCACCAGCATCGTGGTCCAGGGTAGACCGAGCGGGACGAGGTGTGGCTGCAAACCCTCGATCACGAGATCGTCCACCTGGGCATCGGTCGTGACCCAGCGCTGGAGGAGCGGGCTCAACCGCGGGCCGAGCAGGAGCGCTGCGACGAGCGCCACGACGAAGGGAAGCAGGGAGAACTGCCGCAGCACGAGCAGGGTGAGGAGGAAGGTCACGCCCAGGACGAGCTGACTGGCGACGAGTGTCGTTCCGCAGCGCGGGTGGATAGCGAGCCAGCGCTCACCTCGGCGCAGGCGCCGCAATCCCTCCTCGGCAGCCTCCAGCACGAGGGCCGGCGACACGGCACCGAAGATGAGGAAGCCGTCCGGCCGGGCGAGCCCGGCGAGCCGACTCGGGCCGAACCGTTGCTCGAGCACGTTGATGGTCGCGTGCTCCAGCGCGTGGTTTTGCCGCAAGCGGCGATCGCGCAGCAACCGCCTCAACTGGCCTGGAGCGGTGACGAGCGTCATTAGGGACGACAGCGTGAGTCCCACGACGACCGCCGCGGCCAGCAGGCCGAGGACCAGGAACGCGAGAACGAACAGAACGACGAGCACCAAATCCTCCACCGCGCGTGGCTTCGCACCTCCACCAGTATGCCACACTCAGACGGAAGGTATTTTGCCGTATAAAATGCATGAGGAACGAAAGGATCGATCATGCAACACCAGGACCTCCGTTACACCGTCGCCGAGTTGCTCCTGGAGCTGGCACAGCACGTCCGGCGCCGCACGCATCCGGTCCGCCAGGGTGAATTGACCCTTGAGCAGTTCAGGTTACTGAAGACGCTGTGGTTGCGTGGGCCACTGCGCGTGGGTGAACTGGCCAGTGAGCTCGGCGTCAGCCCGGGGTCGGTCACCGTCGCCTGCAAGCGTCTGGAACGCCTGGGGCTGGTGCGGCGAGAACGGGGGCTCGACGGCGACGAGCGCGTCGTGACCGTCTCGCTGACGGACGAAGGACGAGGCCGTTTGGCGGCGTGGCGGGAAGCGCGCCGCGGGTATCTCACTGAGCTGCTGGCCGCCTTGAGCCCGGGAGAACTCGCGACCCTCGAGCCGCTGCTGGCTCGTCTAGTGGCGTTCGCCGAGCGGCAGGAGGGAGTTACCGATGCGCCTCGTTGAAGTCGACGGTCTCGTCCAGCGGTTCGGTGAGGTCCTCGCCGTCGATCGCCTGAGCTTCGCTATCGACGCGGGGGAGGTGTTCGCACTGCTCGGGCCGAACGGCGCCGGTAAGACGACGACTATCCGCGTCCTCGTCACGCTGCTCAAGCCGACTGCTGGTACGGTGCGGGTCGCTGGTTTGGATGTCACAGCCCATCCAGTCCGGGTTCGCCGCGTGCTCGGGTATGTCCCGCAGACGCTTTCGGCAGACGGTGCCTTGACGGGGTACGAGAATCTTTTGATCGTGGCGAAGCTCCTGCGCATGTCGCGAGCGGAACGGGAGCGCGCGATCGCCGACGTCCTCCGACTCGTGCGGCTCGAAGAAGCCGCAGACCGGCTGGTGCGTACTTACTCCGGTGGCATGGTGCGCCGGCTCGAAATCGCCCAAGCCATTCTGCATCGTCCGCTTCTCCTCGTCCTGGATGAACCGACCGTCGGCCTCGACCCGACCGCTCGGCGGGCCGTCTGGGAAGCGCTCACTGCCCTGCGTGAACGCGACGGGACGACGCTCCTCGTAACGACCCATTACATGGAAGAGGCGGACTGGTACTGTGATCGGGTCGCGATCATGAACCACGGCAAACTCGTCGCTCTTGGGACGCCAGCAGAGCTCAAGGCGGGCGTCGGGGGTGTAGGGACGCTCGACGAGGTGTTCACGGCACTGACCGGCGATGTTCTCGAATCGGGAGGAAGCTACAGTGAGGTCAAGCAGATCCGTCGGCGCCTCCAGCGGTTCGGCTGATCTCGCAGAGCGCCTGGCAGCAGCGGTACGCCCGCTGACGTGGAGCGAGCAGGTGCTCGGTTATCTCAGCGCGGCGGTGGTCGTGGCCGAGGTCGAGGCGCGCAAGCTCCGCCACGATCCTTGGGAAGTGGTCACGCGTGCCCTGCAACCGATCCTGTGGTTGACGATTTTCGGCCAGGCTGTGGCGCGGGCTCGACTCATCGACGTATCGGGTGATTATCTGACCTTTCTCGCACCAGGAATACTCGCCCAGTCGGTGATGTTCACGTCGATCTTCTACGGTTTGGCCATCATTTGGGAGCGTGATGCGGGGATCCTGCAGAAGATTCTGGTTCTCCCGGTACCGCGAGCGAGTTTCGTGACCGGGAAAGGCTTGGGTGCGAGTCTCCGTGCGGTGCTGCAAGGGCTAGTAGTCGTCCTCGTCGCCGTGGTGCTCGGCGTCCACTTTCGGCTCCACCCGTTGGGCCTTCTCACCAGCGTGGTCGCGGTCGCGCTCGGTGCCAGCGTCTTTGCGAGCCTGTCGATCGTCCTGGTGACCTTCTTGAAGTCGCGGGAACGCTTCATGGGCATCGGACAGGTCCTGACGATGCCACTCTTCTTTGCCAGCAATGCCATCTATCCGCTCGACCTGATGCCTGGTTGGTTGCAAGTACTCGCACTCGTCAATCCGCTCACCTACCTGGTGGAGCTTTTACGCTCGGTGCTCGTCGACGGTGCACCACTCGGCGCGGTGCGCGATTGGGTCGTCCTCGGAGCCTGGCTCATCGGGCTGCAGGTGCTGGCCAGTCGTCGGTACGAGCGTGTCCTCCTGTGAGGCTGCACGAGCGTTCGGGGTACTCGGCACGTCCGGGCGTTACCGGGGCGCCGTCGGGAACTCGCGCGAGCGCTCCCACGTCTGACCCGTAGAGCGTCACTCTCGGAGGCGGGAGCTATGCGCGACAGTGTGTTGGTGTTCGTCCTCGCCCTCGTCCTCGTGACAGCATGCGGCCGTGCGATCCCGAGTAGTGCGCCAAAGCCGGAAGCGGCGCCGGGCGCAGCGATCGGGCGGACTGCCGAACCGGTCAGTGAAACCCGGACACCGGCACCTGGCCGCATGATCGCACGTCGCGCTGAACTCGTCTTGGAGAGTTCGAACGTGCCGGGGACAGCGCAGGCGCTCCAGTTACTCGCTTCCTCGCTCGGAGGGTACACCGCGGAAGCGACGATCACGACCGAAAGTGGGTCGCAGGTTCAAGGCCAGGCGACGCTCGTCCTGCTCGTACCGGCAAATCGCCTCGAGGAGTTGCTCAGGGCTGTCAGGACGCTGGACGGTGTGACGAGAGTCCAGCAGACCAGCCTGTGGGAGCAGGACGTCACCGAGGAGGTGATCGACTACGCTGCCCGGCGCCGCTCGCTCGAGGAGACGGAAGTACGTCTCCGGGAACTCCTGGCGCGAGCCGCGACGATCGACGAAGTCTTGCGGGTGGAGCAAGAACTCGCGCGCGTCCGAACCGAACTGGAGCGGATCGCTGCGTACCAACAGGAGCTCGAGCGGCGTGTCGCTTTCGCGCGGGTCGGTGTACTGATCGTCCCTCCGGTGCGGACGAGTCCACCGCCCCTCGCGGAGACCGTTCGGGAAGCATGGGAGTCCTCGCTGATGCTGCTTCGTCTGGTCGTCCATGGGGCTACCTGGGCAGTGGTCTTGACGTGGTGGCTGAGCGTGCCGACGCTGCTGACAGCGGCGGTGGTCGTCCTCGTCTACCGACGGCGACGCGCCCGGACTGCTGCTCCCTGACGTCGCCGCTGCACCAGCGGTGCCTGGGCCGAGCCGGCGAGCCAGGCACAGCGTCCCGCCGAGTCACCCGCCAGCGACAGCCCTGGAGAAGGAAGAGTCGCGCTGGACGCCACGAGCGGCGTCACGCGACCGGTCGCAGCACCGGGGGGCCACGCGGCAGCGCGAGCGATCCGTGCTGTGGCCGGTACTCGGCGAGCCGAGGTGTCGCTGTCGGGCACATCCTTCTGCACGAAGGGACGGCCGCGCTATGAGCGAACCAGCGGCAGAGCGCTCGGGGCGCATGCTGCCCAGCTGTTTACGACGCGGCGGGGCCGAGGATGGCGAGGCCGGCGAGCGCGTATGCCCGGGCACATTGGACGAGTTCGGCCACCTCGACCCATTCGTCCGGCTGGTGAGCCACCCGCGGATCACCTGGACCGTAGATCACGGTGGGATAGCCGCGACTGGCGAAGAACCGCCCGTCGGTTCCCATACTGAACCCGGTGAGCGTCGGATCGAGCCCGAGGTACCGGTTGACGGCGCCCATCGTCTGCACGAGCGGCGCATCTTCCGGCTGCAGGATAGCTGGGCGGCCGGGCCATTCCGGAGCTGGTTCCACGACGACACGCAGGTCGGGTGCGTCCCGGAGAGCGGCCTGGGCGACTTCGCGCACTTCCGTGACGGCTGCTATCGGATCTTCTCCGGGAATCAAGCGGCGATCGATATAGATCGAGCAGCGATCGGGGACGACGTTCGTCTTGACGCCTCCCTCGATCAGGCTGATCGTCGCCGAGGCGGGCGCGAAATACGGGTGCCGGCGCGCTGCCAGTCGTGGCCAGAGTTCCGCGCGTAGGGCGGTGATGACTTGCGCCATCCCCTCGATCGCGTTGGCCCCTTCCCACGGGAGCGCTCCGTGTGCCGTCCGCCCGTACACCGTCACGCGGATACCGACGCCGCCGCGTTCGCCGATACAGACGCGGTTGTTCGTCGGCTCGGCGACCATGACTGCATCAGGACGAAGGTCGTCGCGCTCGGCGATGCGGGCCGCGCCGAGTCGGCCACCGACTTCCTCGTCGGCGACCTCGGTCACGATCAGAGAGCCGCGCAACGGTACGCCGCTGCGCAGCAAGGCGGCAGCAGCGACGAGTTGTGCTGCGACACCCCCTTTGACGTCGCATGCGCCCCGACCGTAGAGCTTGCCGTCGCGGACCACGCCTTCGAACGGTGGTACCGACCACGCCGCTTCCTCGCCGACGGGCACGACGTCGAGGTGCGAGTTCCAGAGAAGCGTCGGACCAGGGGACGCTCCATAGCGGGCGATGACATTCGGTTTGGTGGGCTCGGCGGCGTCGAGCTCGACGGTGAAGCCGGCTTCGGCCAAGTACCGTGCGCACACGAAGGCTGCCTCGGTGACGTCGCCCGGTGGATTCACCGTCGGGATGCGGACGAGCGTGCGGGCGAGGTCGACCAGCTCGTCCTCGCGGATCTGTGCGAGCACACTTTCAGCCTGTTCTTCCCTAATGCGTAACGCTGACATCGTTCCCTCCCACGAGTGAACCGCGGACTCGCCCGGCAGGCAGGCTATGCTATGCTCGGCGGGTGCACGAAGGTTGTCAAGCGTGAGGAAGCGAGGAATTCGAGCGCGATGACGAGTCTCGTGAACGAGCAACTACGCGATCTGCTCGCGCGGATACGCGGTATCGCTTTCGACATGGACGGTGTGCTCTATCGAGGCGATCAGCCGCTCCCTGGTGCAGCGGAGCTGGTCGCCTCGCTGAGCGCGCGTGGCATACCATTCGTGATGGTGACGAACAACGCGACGAAGACCCCGGAGGAATACGCCGAAAAGCTCGCTCGCCTCGGCATGGAGGTGCCAGCCGATCGGATCGTCACCTCGGCGATCGCGACGCGCGACTGGATGCGCCAGCAGTATCCGGCTGGCACGCGTGTGTACGTTCTCGGTATGGCTGCACTGGAACGAGCGATCTATGCCGACGGGTGGTTCGTGCCAGCCGGTCGCGAGGCTGAGGTCGTCGTCAATGGCGCCGATTTCACGCTCACCTACGAGAAGTTGAAGATCGCGACCCTCGCGATCCGGCGCGGTGCTGAGTGGATCGCGACCAACGCCGACCGGACGTTTCCCTCGGAGGAAGGACTCATACCAGGTGCGGGGGCCATCGTCGCGGCACTGCAGGCGGCGACGGACCGCACGCCGATCGTGATCGGAAAGCCTGAGCCGGCGATGCTGTTCCGCGCTGCCGAACTCCTCGGGATCGAGCCTCGCGAGATGCTGATGATCGGCGACCGTTTGGACACCGACGTCCTCGCCGGTCGACGTGCTGGCGCCTTGACGGCTTTGGTGCTGACCGGGGTTTCAACCCGGGACGACCTCGAACGGAGTTCCGTCCAGCCGGATATGGTGGTGGCGGACTTGCGGGTCGTGCTCGAGGCTCTGTGGAGCTGCGCACAGTGACGCAGGTGGGCCGCTATTGCATCGAGGATCCACGACTGATCCAGGGCCGGGACGATGTGAGTCCCCGTGGCTTGCATCTGGGGGCGCTTCGGCTGCGTTACGCGCTCGACGCCTTGGCTGGCGTGCAGGGTCGGGTGCTCGTTCCCGGATGCGGGGCCGGACGGTACGTGCGGGCGATCGAGCGAGCACGTCCGGACCTCTGGGTGATCGGTGGTGACCTCAGCCAGCGAGCGATCCGGGAGGCGCGCGAGCGTGATCCGGAGGGACGGTACGTCGTACTCGATGCATGCCGTCTCCCGTTCCGTAGCGGGGTTTTCGACGCGGTCGTGTTCCTCGACGTCTTGGAGCATGTTCCTCGACCGCAGGCGATGATCCGGGAATGTGCTCGTGTTCTGCGACCCGGCGGTGTCCTCCACGCGTTCGTCCCGCTCGAAGCACAGCCGGGGACGCTCTACTGGTTACTGCGCGCGAGCCAGCGGTGGCCGATCCACCGCTGGAAACGCGATCATGTCGGTCACATCCAGCGGTTTTCCGATCTCGATCTGCTCCGCCTCCTCGGCGCCGCTGGGTTGGAAGTGCGCGCCATGCGCTACAGCTTTCACCTGCTCGGCCAGTTGCACGATGTGCTCGACTATTGGCGGCGAGAACGTGAGAGCGGAGCCTCGGGCGCGTTGCCGCTCTGGTGCGTACGCTGCTTGACTCGCCTCGCCTTCGTCGTCACCTGGCGTGCGGCAGCGCTCGAGGATCGCGTGCATACCGGGCGGTTTCTCGCCGGTGGGCTCCATGTGACAGCCTACAAGCCGACGGCGAGCGAGCATGTGGCAGTCGAGGCCGGTCTGACCCCTGCATCCGCGTGATCGTGGAGTGGAGGTGTCCTGTGTACCCGATCGTCGACGGGCATACCGACTACGTGCTCTCCCTGCTCGAGACTGGTCGTGACTTCTCGGTCGAGAGCCAGATCGGCCACGTGGACTTGCCGCGTGCCCGCCGTGGCGGGCTCGCCGCCATGCTGACCGCGGTGTTCATCCGCGACGAATACCTCCCCGAGCAAGCGGCGGCGCGGACGATCCGCGCGCTCGACCGGCTCTTCGAGACGATCGACTCGTCTCGTGGTGCGATGCGCTTGGTGAGGAACCTCGCTGATCTGGAAGCGTGTCTGGCTGGGGGCGCGTTCGGTGTCATCCTGCATTTCGAAGGGGCGGAGGCGATCGATCCGGAGTTCGCGTTCCTGCGCGTCGCCTATCGGCTGGGCCTTCGTTCACTCGGCCTCACCTGGAGTCGGCCGAACATCTTCGCGGAAGGAGTGGGACCGGGTGACGGCGGTCGGGGGCTGACCCTACTCGGCAGGGAACTGGTGCGTACCTGCAACGAGCTCGGGATTCTCGTGGACGTTTCGCACTTGAACGACCCCGGCTTCTGGGACGTGCTGGCGTGCTCGTCTCGGCCGGTCGTGGCGAGCCACAGCAATTGTCGGGCACTGTGCCCTGTCGCGCGCAATCTGACGGACGAGCAGATCCGTGCTCTGGCAGCCCAGGGAGGCCTGCTGGGGATCAACTTCCACGTCGGATTCCTCCGCCCGGGTGCGGAGCGGCCGGAGGATGCGTCGATCGACGACGTGGTCGCGCACATCGACCATATCGTCGATCTCGTGGGCGTCGACCACGTCGCCTTCGGTTCCGACTTCGACGGTGCGACGATGCCGCACGACTTGCCCGATGCAGCTGCGCTGCCCCGCCTCGTGGAAGCGTTGCTCGCCCACGGGTACGACGACACGGCAGTCCGCAAGATCTGTTACGAAAATTGGTTGCGGGTCCTCCGTGCCGTCTGGCGCGGATGACGCTCGTGTTCACACCTCGGTGACCAGCTCGAGCGACTTGTCGGCCACGATACGCTGCGCGAGAGCGATGAAGCGCTCGATCGGCATCGCACCGAGGTTCTCATTCGTGCGCAAGCGCACAGCCACGCTTTCCTCGGCCATTTCCCGGTCACCGACGACGAGCATGTAGGGGATCTTCTGGAGCTGCGCAGTCCGGATCTTGGCTTGCATCCGTTCGTCACCGTCGTCGACCTCGACCCGGAGTCCGGCATCGCGCAGTCGGTCGCGTACCCGGTAGGCGTAGGGTACGTGCCGGTCGGCGATCGGGATGACCACTGCTTGCACGGGAGCTAACCATACTGGGAAAGCACCGGCGAAGTGCTCGATCAGGATACCGATGAACCGTTCGAGCGAACCGTAGATCACGCGGTGAATGACGACCGGCGTCTTCTCGGTTCCGTCGCGGTCGGTATAGGTGCAGCCGAAGCGACGGGGCAACTGGAAGTCGAGCTGGATGGTTCCCGTTTGCCACTGGCGGCCCAGTGCGTCCTCCATCAGGATGTCGATCTTCGGCCCGTAGAACGCTCCCTCTCCCTCGCCGACGAGGTAGTTGCCAGGGCCGGCATGGGCGTCGAGGATACGTTGGAGGGCGGCTTCGGCCTTGTTCCAGGTCTCCGGGTCGCCCATGTAGTCGTCGGGACGCGTGCCCAACCGGAGCGTGTACCGCAGGCCGAAGATACCGTAGAACAGCTGAGCGATCTCGAGGATACGGGCGAATTCTTCCTCGATCTGGTCCTCGGTGACGAAGATGTGCGCGTCGTCTTGCTGGAACTTGCGGACACGCAAGAGCCCGTGCAGCGTCCCGGAGCGTTCGTAGCGGTGGAGGATGTCGCAGTCGGACAGGCGAAGCGGCAGGTCGCGGTAACTTCGCTTCTTGAGGTTGTAGACGACCATCGCGTTGGGACAATTCATCGGCTTCACACCGTAGACGAGATGCTCGTCCAGCTGGATCAGGAACATATTGTCACGGTAGTGATCCCAGTGGCCGGAAGTTTCCCAAAGGCTCTTGTCGTTGATGAGCGGAGCAGCGATCTCTTGATAGCCACGCTTTTCGTGTTCCTGGCGCCAGAAATCGAGAAGCACATTCAGGATCTTGAGCCCTTTGGGTAACCAGTAGGGCATACCTGGAGCGGTCGGGTCGAAGTGGAACAGCTCCAGTTCGCGACCCAACCGGCGGTGGTCGCGGCGCTCGGCCTCTTCGAGGCGATGCAGGTAGGCCTCGAGTTGCTCGCGGGTCGGCCAAGAGGTGCCGTAGATGCGTTGGAGCTGGGGACGGCGTTCGTCGCCGCGCCAGTAGGCGCCGGACACACGCAGGAGTTTGAAGTAGCCGATCTGCGACGTGTCCTGCACGTGCGGACCGCGGCAGAGGTCGGTGAAGCTGTCGTGGGTGTAAATCGTGATGACCTCGTCGGGCGGAAAGGCCTCGATCAGCTCCAGCTTGTAGGGTTGATCCCGGAAGAGCTCACGTGCTTCTTCGCGGGTGACGACCTGTCGAACGAAGGGGTACGCTGCGGCCTTGATCTCCTCCATGCGCTGCTCGATGCGCTCGAGGTCTTCCGGGGTGAGCGGTCGGGGCAAGTCGAAATCGTAGTAGAACCCGTCGGCGATGGCTGGTCCGATGCCGAGTTTGGCGCCGGGAAAGAGCTCGACGACTGCTTGTGCCATGACGTGCGCGCAGGAGTGGCGCATGCGCGCGAGATCGAGTTCCTGCTCGCTGGTGGGAGCGATCGCGAGGTCCATTTCCTTCGTGACGTCGCTCATGCTCCACGACCTCCCGGTAGCATTCCGTCCAGAAAGGAAAGCCTGCCATCCTGTCGGGACGGCAGGCTGGGCCTGACGCGGTTCCACCCAACTTTCCGCTGGTGGCGTGTACCAGCGGCACTCGTTGGATCGCCCGGTAACGGGGGCACCGGGTCCGGCTACTGCGTTTCGCCGGACCAGCTCGCGGGTGGTGCGGTCGGTCACCGGAACCTAGCCGGGTTCGCAGCCGTAGACCCAGCCTCTCTGGAGGTGGATGACCGCCGCCTGTCCCGGTCGTCGCCTTTCCGGTGGAAGCGTAGACTGCGTCGCGTGGCCTGTCAAGCCTCGCTTGAGCTGGAGAAATGGAATGAGGCCCTCGGCAATGAGGGCCTCGGGCGGGTGGGCGGTAGTAGACTCGAACTACTGACCTCCACGATGTCAACGTGGCGCTCTAACCACCTGAGCTAACCGCCCACGCCGATACAGAGTATAGCGACCGGGGCGCGGGAGTGCAAGGGGTACGGGGGTGAGGGTTTGTTGATCCTCTCAGGTGGCTTGGACCACCGGCGTATGCTCAAGGTTCTCTGCAGCTGTGTACCACGGAGAGGGGTGTTGTCGGTTAACCGATGAAACGTTGTCCAGGTATTGACGCATCGCGGTGGATTGTTCTAGCGTGTCTGTGAGCCGTCCAACTGATATCAAGGGGAGGAGCGTGGTGAAGTGAGAATTCCTGACGAAGCAAAGGGCACCCATTGGGCAGCCTTGCTGGGCTACACGCTGGATCGGAGGATGCTGATTCGGTCATCCGCGACATTATTCGTGGGCAGCCTGTTGAGTAGCGTGCTGACTGGGTGTCGACAGGGTGGCACAGAGCAGGCGGCCCCTGCGACGATGGCGACGCCGACCGCTACCGTACCTTCGGCTGCGGCGGTTACTCCCACTGTGGCCCAGCAGCAAGGAGTGAGTCCAGCTGGTCGGCGGGGTGGTTTGCTACGAGTTGCGATCATTGGTGAGCCGCCTGCGTTAGACCCACAATTTACGACGGCGACAGTAACCGCCAATGTGACTTGGCATATGTTCGAATCGCTATTCACCCGGGATTCGCGTTTTAGTCCAATCCCCATGCTAGCCGAGTCATGGGAATTTCAGGATGACAACAGGGTGTTGCAGGTAACCGTGCGCCCAAATGTGAAGTTTCACGATGGCCGACAGGTCACAGCGGATGATGTGGTCGCCTCGCTCATACGCTACTCCAAACTCACGCCGCGTGGTCGTAGCTTGTTTACTCGCGTAAAGAATCTCGACAAGGTTGATTCTAGAACAGTACGCTTGGAATTTGAAGAGCCAACAGGAATAGCCTTGGTATTTCTTGCCCAAGTTGATGCAATGATCATACCCAAAGACTTGGCGGAGGCTTATCCGGATAAAGAGTTAGGTGAATATATTGGCACAGGGCCATTCAAGTTCAAGGAGCGGTTGCCGGATCGTTATATCAGCTTGGTGCGGAACGATGACTACGTACCTCTTGATTTACCACCTGATGGTTATGGTGGTGCTCGCGTGCCTTACTTTGACGAAATTCGCTTTATTCCGGTACCGGAGCAAGCGGTGCGCAGCGACGGCCTGGTGACCGACGAATTTGATTTTGCGGAAGGATTGAGTTTCGATAACTATCAAGATTTGGTAAATAATCCTGACATTGAAGTGCAAGTTGCCCTGCCTTACTACTGGTATGGTGCACACATGAATAAATCGCAAGAAAGTATAATGAGTAATCTTAAGTTACGTCATGCTCTTTTGGCTGCCATTAATGTTGAGCCGGTTGCGCGAGCAGGGTTTTCGTCTCCTGAGTTTTATCGCTTGTATTCGAGTATGTCGGCACCTGAGACGCCTTGGCACACGGAGGGTGGGGCAGAGTATTACAACCAGCGTAACCCGGAAAAGGCACGTCAGCTTTTGCAAGAGGCTGGATACGATGGTCGGCCGCTGCGATGGATCGCGACAAAGGAGTATTCGTGGAATTACAACATGGCTGTAGTGCTCAAGCAGCAACTCGAAGCTGTTGGAGTCGTCATAGATTTGCAGGTCATGGATTGGGCTACTCTGGTGCGGACGCGGAGTCAGCGTGACGCGTGGGATATTTTCATCACAGGGCATGAGTCCTATCAGCACCCAGCGTTGCATCCGTTTATGAATCCATCTTGGCCTGGCTTCTGGGAGAATGAGCGCCGTGACGAAATAATTAAGAGCCTGATGAGTGAAACTGACGAAAAGAAGATTAGTGATCTGGTGTCTGAGCTAGATAAAGTCTTCTGGGAGGATGCGGTTATGATTAAGGTTTGTGAGGGGGCAACACTACGAGCATTTCGTTCGCGACTATAAGGTTACGCATTCCGTCCTGATTGGTTCTTCTGGAACTGTTGGCTTGATAAGTAACTGTAAGACCATCGGCTCCAAATTTGATGAGCAGACGGGAATGCCTGAGAGGCACTTATGGTCGCATACATTGCTCGCCGCATGCTAGCGATCATACCGGTCATGATTCTTGTTGCTACTGCGACCTTTTTGTTGCTACGAATGACGCCTGGCGATCCTGTGGCTGTTCTGCTAGGTCCTGATGCTACTGTGGAGCAGATTGAACAACTTAGGGCAGAACTAGGTTTGAATGATCCCATTTATGTGCAGTACTTTCGCTGGCTGTCCGGGGTTGCGAGAGGCGATCTCGGTAAGAGTATTTTCTTGAATAAGCCTGTTTCTGATGCGATCTTGGAGCGAATTGCTCCGACATTGCAACTAAGTCTCCTATCCTCCCTGGTGGCTGTCCTAATCGGTATTCCTACCGGTGTGGTAGCCGCGACCCGTCAGGGAAGATCGCTCGACTGGGGTACCATGCTTGTCGCGATGATCGGCATCTCGATGCCGACGTTCTGGCTCGGCTTGAACTTGATCTTTCTTTTCGCTGTGACTTTGCGTTGGCTTCCGCCACAGGGTTATCAACCGTTGACGGAGGGGCTTTGGGCAAATCTGAGCCGGATGATCTTACCTGCCATAACGCTCGGCGCTGGGCCAGGTGCATTCTTGGCTCGTATGACGCGCTCTGTCATCATTGAGACGCTCGCGGAGGATTATGTCCGTACTGCACGCGCGAAGGGACTCAGGGAGACGCGCGTGCTGATTAGGCATGTGCTACGAAATGGTCTTATACCCATAGTTACTGTGATCGGACTAATATTCGCCGCGCTGATGGGTGGTGCCGTGGTCACTGAGCAGGTGTTTAATATTCCGGGAATAGGGCGTTTGTTAATGCAGGCAGTGCTTCGTCGAGACTTTCCGTTAATTCAAGGTATCGTGCTATTTATCGCTGTAGTCTATGTAATCATTAATTTGTGCATTGATATTCTGTACGCCTATCTTGATCCACGAATTCGATATGCGTAGGGTGGGGCGAGTATGGCTGGAATGGTCCGGGTTGGTAGTCGTAAGGCCGATACTTTTAACGGAATTGGACAAGTGCCGCGTCGGAAGGCTAGTGTCCGGTTGGGGCGTCATGTCGGAGCCGTTATAGGTGGAGTTATCTTTCTGATAATTCTTCTAAGTGCTGTGGGTGCCCCGTTCCTAACAGACAATAGCCCAACTGCGGTTGACCCAGTGAATCGTCTTGCTCCGCCAATGCCTGGGCATCCGTACGGAACTGATAATTTGGGTCGCGATCTGTACGCGCGAACACTGTACGGGGGGCGCATATCTCTGGTTGCAGGTTTTGGTGTTATGTTGGTATCCGTCGCGGGTGGGATAGTGTTTGGATTGCTCTCGGGTTTCTACCGGCGTTTGGACGGGATTTTGATGCGTGTTGTCGATGCCATCATGGCATTTCCGGGAATTGTGCTTGCGATCGGTATTGTTGCAGTACGTGGTCCTAGTCTTGGTAATGTCGTGCTGGCGCTCGGCGTGATTTTCCTGCCACGGGTAGCTCGAGTCGTGCGCAGCATCGTCTTGAGCGTGCGGGAACGGCAGTATGTCGAGGCTGCCAGGGCAATCGGTGCCTCGGATTTGCGTATTTTGGTGAGGCACGTACTTCCGAATGCATGGTCTCCCATTGTTGTACAGGGTACGTTTATCTTCGCCGAAGGTGTGCTGGGGGAAGCGACGCTAAGCTTTCTTGGCGTGGGCCCTCCGCCTGAATTTCCGAGTTGGGGTAATATTCTGGGTGAAGCACGGTTGTACATTCGTGAAGCGCCGTGGATGATGTTGATGCCCGGTGCAGCGTTAACGCTGACTGTGCTGAGTTTGAACCTTATCGGAGACACGATCCGCGACATTTTGGACCCGCGCGTTCGGCGCCGTGTTGGGTAATACGTCTTGATACCGATTTCGCATATCTTGCGGTGGAGTTACGTGATCGCGTTCGAATGGTCACGAAGTAATTGATGATCTCGGTAATCAATGACTCCCTTCGGCCCCTGGGCGCGAGCAGGGTCAGATTCCTCCATCTCTTATCCCCCGTAGGGAGTGCATGGGTCTGGTATAACTGCTGGCGTTTCCATGACGGCCTTGGCGTCAATGCCCGAAGTAGGCGTAGATGACGTCGCGCGGGTGCCAGTGGACCTCACTGCGACCGAAACGAGCCAGCAGATTCCGCACCCGGTCGTGCAACGTCCGTAGTGTCGGATTCCGCACCTTGTACGCCCCACGCAGCTGCTGCGCGACGAGTTCCGAATCGGTGTGGAGGCTCAGCGAGACACGTTCCGGTGGGACTGCTAACTGGTCCAACCGTACGAGCAGTGCTTCCAGTGCCGCGATCAACGTCCGGTACTCCGCCTGATTGTTCGTGAGGCGTTCTGCGAAGTCGATCCGTTCGCTCTGCACTGTCCCGTCGGGGTACTCGATGCGGAAGCTGCCGTAGGCGGGCCCAGGATTGCCGCGTGAACCTCCGTCGAAGAAGATCTCGACTGTCCTGAGTTGTCGCTCCGGTCCTTCCACGCGGTATTCCCCTTCCGCGACCTGACGTGCGGAAAGGCTGACCCGACAGGGTCAGCCTCCCCCTCTGTTTCCCCGAGTGTACACGGCTTCAGCTTGCGACTGCCGCCTGGCGGGCGCGCGCCTCTTGGATGATCGATTCAGCGAGGTGTTGCGGCACCGGCTGGTAATGACTGAACTCGGTGCGGAAGACACCGCGGCCCTGCGTCAGGCTCCGCAGCTCGGTCGCGTAGCGTTGGAGTTCAGCCAAGGGAACGAGTGCTTCGATCGTCGTCCGCCCGTTCTCGTTCGGTGTCATACCGAGTACCTGTGCCCGCTTGCCGTTCAGGTCGCTCATGACGTCGCCCGTGTAGGCATCGGGCACCGTGACCTGCAGACGCATGATCGGCTCTAAGAGGATCGGCTTGGCTGCTGCTTGCCCTTTCCTGAACGCTTGGGCTGCCGCGATCTTGAAAGAGAGTTCCGAGGAGTCGACGGAATGGTATGAGCCGTCGACAAGCGTGACCTTGACGTTGACGACGGGATATCCGGCCAGCACTCCCTCTTCCATCGCCTCGCGGACACCCTTTTCGACCGCGGGGATGAACTGCTTCGGCACCACCCCACCGACGATCGTCTCGTGGAACTCAAAATCGGCGTCCGGCAGCGGTTCCAGGTCCAGAAAGACGTGTCCGTATTGGCCGTGCCCGCCGGTTTGCTTCTTGTGTTTGTACTCGACGCGCCGGACGGGTACAGAAATCGTTTCGCGATAGGGAATGCGGGGTAGGCTCCAGTCGACGTGGACGCCGAACTTGCGCGCCAACCGGTCGAGCGAGATCTGGATGTGGCTCTCGCCGAGTCCCGAAAGCAGCGTTTCGCCCGTCTGGTTTTCGCGACCGATGCGGAGCGTCGGGTCCTCCTCGAGCAGTCGTTGCAGCGCGACTCCCATTTTGTCGAGATCCGTCTTCGAGCGCGGAGAGACGGCGACGGTGAACACCGGCTCTGGGAACTCGATGCCAGCCAGGATCAGTGGCTTCGCTGGGTCAGTCAAACTGTCGCCGGTGCGGGCGAGCTGCAACTTCGCCACTGCCCCGATATCGCCGGGCCCGATCTGCCCGACCGGGATTTGCTCCTTACCGCGCACGACGAAGAGCTGGCCGATCCGTTCCGTCTCACCCCGCTGCGGGATGGCCGCGTGGGAGTCCGTGCGCATGGTCCCCGAGTAGACGCGGAAATAGGACAGTTTGCCGACGAAGGGGTCGGCGATCGTCTTGAAGACGATGGCGACGAGCGGTCCGCCTGGGTCGGGAGTGACCTCGACGGTGGAGCCATCGGGTCGAGTCGCCGTCGTGGGACCAGGGGCGGGGAAAAAGTCCACGATGGCGTCGAGCAGCGGTCGCACGCCCTTGAGCGAGGTCGCGGCGGTCACGAATACGGGCACGAGGCTGCCGTTGGCGATCGCCGCACGCAGGCCCGCGCGGAGCTCGTCGAGGCTGATTTCTTCTCCCTCCAAGTAGCGAAGGGTCAAATCGTCGTCGCTCTCGCAGGCCGCTTCGATGAGCTGCGTCCGGTATTCGTCGAGCGGGTTCACCAATTCGTCGGGAACGTCTCGCTCCTCCAACGAGCCGTTCTCCGCATACCGATAGGCTTGTCCGGTGAGGACATCGACGAAGCCGGTGAACGACTTTTCCTGCCCGATCGGCAACTGCAGGGGGACGACCCGGTTGCCGAACGCGTGGCGGGCGCTCGCCAGGGCACGCGCGAAGTTGGCGTTTTCGCGGTCCATCTTGTTGATGACGAGCGCGCGCGGCAATCGTCGTGCCTCGGCTAGTTCCCAGACTTGCTCCGTTCCGACTTCGACGCCGACGGTGGCGTCCATGAGGATGAGGGCTGCATCGACGACCCGCAGCGCACTCCGCACTTCACCCGCGAAGTCGAAGTATCCGGGTGTGTCGAGGAGGTTGACTTTGTGGTCGCGCCATTGGATCGGGATCAGGCTGAGGAGGATCGAGATGCGGCGCTTGTGCTCGTCCGGATCCCAATCCGATACCGTCGTACCGTCCTCGACGCGCCCCATCCGGGAAGTGGTGCCGGTCGCGAACAGAAGTGCCTCGGTCAACGACGTCTTGCCGGCCCCTCCGTGCGAAAACAACCCGACATTGCGGATCCGTTCTGGGGGATAGGTCTTCACGGTACCCTCCTCACTAGCCAAACCCGAACCTCCCCGCGCGTGCGGGATATCCGGATCGAGCTCGGACTGTGATGCGTGCGGTGCATTTCGCACCTCGGCAAGGTCTGACTGCAGTTGATAGTATATCGGCTCACGTGTCGTCTGTATACGAGGACTAACGGAGGGTGGTCAGATGGCGAGCGCGTCAGCGGGAACGGCTGAGCACGACGTCGAGCGTCTCTACGCGTTGATTCGTGATCTCGCCGCACTCGACGGCGTCGCCGGACACGAGCAACCGGTCGTGAAACGCCTGTGCGAGTTGCTGCGACCCGTGGCCGAGACCGTGGAGGTCGACTCGTTCGGGAACCTCTTCGCCAGTCTGGCGTCGCCGGTCCAGCGGCCGGTGCTGATGGTCTCGGCACACTCGGACGAAATCGGACTGCTGGTCAAGGGGATCGAGCCGAACGGCTTCTTGCGCGTCGAGAAGCTCGGCGGAGTGATCGATAGTCTCCTACCGGGGCGGCACGTGCGGGTACGCGGTTATCGGGGTGTGATCGGGGTGCGGCCAGGACACCTGATGACGAATGAAGACCAACGCACCGTCCCGCCAGTACGGGAGCTCTACGTCGACCTCGGTTTCGACTCAGCGGAGGAGGTCGCTGCGCTCGGTATCCGTGTCGGTGATCCGGTCGCCTACGAGGAACCGGTCGAGCGGCTCGCCAATCCGCGTCGGATCAGTGGGAAGGCGCTCGACAATCGCGTCTCCTGTGCGCTGCTGGTGGCGCTCGCCGAACGGCTGCGCGGCGCGGATCTCCGCTGCCGGCCAGTACTGGTCGTCACCGTGCAGGAGGAGGTTGGCTTGCGTGGTGCCCAGATCGCTACCGTCCGGCTCTCACCCGATGCTGCGCTGGTCGTCGATACCGTGCCCGCTGGCGGGACGCCGGACACCGACCTCGTGCGCGATCTCGGAATCCGCATCGGAGGAGGCCCGGTCTTGGCTCTCGCGAGTGGGATGGGCGGCACACGTGGGCACCTCGCCCACCCTGGCATGCGCGACTTTCTCCTCCGTGTCGCTGCAGATCATGGGATACCAGTGCAGTGTGCGCTCTTCCCGCGCAGCACATCGGATCTCGCGGCGGTCCACCTGCAACAGGGGGGTATCCCGTCGATGGTGGTCAATATTCCGCGCCGGTATGCCCATAGTCCGGTCGAGACGCTCGATCTGGGCGATGTGCTCGCGACGCTCCAGCTTCTCGAGGCAGCTGTCCGCGCTTTCCACAGCGGGGTCGACTTCGATTTCCTGGCTGGCTCCCGTTACGACGCGTGAGGTTTCCGCCTTTGCGTCCGTTCGTAGGCGAGGCGCAGCCCGTGTAAGGTGAGGTCCGGCTCGATGGCGCGGAACTCGGGAACGAGCGGAGCGACCAGCGGAGCGAGTCCGCCGGTCGCGATAACCGGCGCTGGCTGGCCCAACTCCTCCTGGATGCGACGAATGAGGCCGCGGACGAGCTCGGCGTACCCGATGACGGTGCCGGCTTGCAGACTTTCGCGCGTGTTCCGGCCGATGGTGCGTGCGGGTGCTTCGAGCGCGACTGTGTACAGCCGGGCGGCCCGCTGCGTCAGTGCTTCGAAGGCGACGGCAATGCCAGGAGCGATCGCCCCGCCGACGTAAGCACCCGCCGGGTCGACGACGTCGAAGGTCGTGCCAGTTCCGAAATCGACGACGATCACCGGTGCACCGTAGGCTTCGACGGCAGCGAGCGCGTTACAGATGCGATCAGCCCCGACTTCAGCCGGGTAGTCGACCCGGAGTGGCAGACCGATGTCCAATGCACCGTTGACCACGAACGGTTCGCGTTTGAGTCGCTCGAGTGCCAACTCACTGAAGACGGCAGTGAGGGTGGGGACGACGCTTGCGATCGCGATCGCCTCGACTGCATCCAGGTGGAGCCCTTCGCTCTGACTGAGTGTGACCAACTGCGCCCACCACTCGTCGGGCATACGGTGACGCGCGGTCGTGAGTCGCCAACGGGTCCGCAGGTGAGTGCCCGCGAAGAGACCGATCACCACGTTCGTGTTTCCGATGTCGACGGCGAGCAGCACTGCGCGTACCCTTTCCTCGGAACGACCGAAACGAGCCGACCAGAGAGACACGTTGCTCGTCTGGCAAGTCTGGAACACGACTGCCGATCGCGCAACGGAGCGCGAGGCTCGACGGAGAGCGAGGGAAAGCGATGACGACGGTGCGGTCACCCCTCGAGGGGGAGGGGAGCAGCGTTCCGCGAGCAGAACCGATCGACGGCCTCCGGCACGAGGTCAACTTGCTCGGGACCCTTCTCGGCGACGTGCTCCGTGAGCAGGGGGGTAATCACCTCTATCACCTGGTGGAGCGGGCGCGTCGCGAGACGATCGCGGGACGCACACAGGGAGATGTGCACGCGCGGCTCGCCAGGCTGCTCGCCTGGTTTTCCGAGCTTCCTGACGAGGATCTCTTCGGCTTGGTGCGGGCGTTCGGTATCTACTTCCACCTCATCAATCTGGCCGAGCAACACCACCGCGTGCGCACGCTGCGCCAGCGCGAAACGGTGGAGCCAGCGCTCCACGAGTCGTTGGAAGCAGCGTTCATCTCGCTGCGCGAGCGCGGGGTGCCACCGCAGGCGGTAGCCGAGGTGCTCGGCGAAACGTTAGTGTTTCCGGTCTTCACCGCTCATCCGTCGGAACCACGCCGCCGCACCGTGCTCCAGCGGCTGGCTGAGTTGGCCGGGTCGATCCAGCAACTGGACGACAGCCGTCTCTCTCCGCGCGAGCGGGACTGGCTACTCGACCGGCTCCGGGAAGACATCACGCTCCTCTGGCAGACGGCGGAGACGCGCGTCGCTCGTCCGACACCGCTGGACGAAGTTCGAAGCACGATCGCGATGCTCGTCGGACCGGTCTACGAGGTGATCCCGACCCTGCGTCGGGCATTGAGGCGAGCGCTCGCCCGCGCGTACCCTGAACTCGCGGATCGCGAGTGGCCGGTGCCGGTGCGACTGGGGACATGGGTCGGGGGCGACCGTGACGGTAACCCGAGCGTGACGCCGGCTGTGACGGAAGCGACCGCGCGTCTCCTCCGCCAGGCGATCCTTCGGCGCTATCGAGACGAGGTGGTAACGCTGCGCCGTGCCCTCAGCGTGTCGGCTCGCCTCAGGCCAGTGAGCCGAGCGTTGCTCGAGGCGATCGATCGGGAACGGGAGTCGCTCGGCCTCGCGCCGGTGCGGGCGTGGTCGGACGAGCCGTATCGGCGCATGCTCGGTATCGTCGAGGAGCGGTTGCGACGGGCCGAGGATGGGGAGTTCGGGGGCTATTTCACGCCGGACGAGTTTTTGGGGCACCTACGATTGATCGCTGAGTCCCTGCGAACGGAGGCGGGAGAGCGGATCGCAGCGGGGCGCGTGGCTGACCTGATCGAACGTGCTCGGGTGTTCGGCTTCCACCTCGCAGAACTCGAGGTGCGTCAAGACGCCGCCCGACACCGTGACGCTCTGGCCGAACTCTTCGCACTCGTCGGGGTGCCGGACTACGCGGGGTTGTCCTCCCAGGATCGCGAGCGGCTCGTCCTCGAGCGTTGGGCTATCGGGGCGTTCGGGACGCCGCGGGGAGCGCTCAGCCCAGAGACGCGAGAAGTGTTGGATACCTTCGAGGCGATCGCGCGGATCCAACGCTTCAACGGAGAACGGGCTTGTCATACTGTCATCGTCTCGATGACCTCGGAGACAGCGGATATCCTGGGAACCTTGCTCCTAGCGCGCGAGGCAGGCTTGACCGGGGGTGTCAGCGAGCGGGTGTGGAGCCGGATCGACGTGGTTCCGCTGTTCGAGCAGATCGCGGAACTCGATCGCTGCGGCGAGATCCTCGGACGCCTGCTCGCGCTTCCTGTTTACCGGCAGCTCGTGGCGTCCCGGGGAGACATGCAGGAAGTCATGGTCGGGTACTCGGACAGTAACAAGGACGGCGGGTACGTTTCCTCGAACTGGCGCATCTACCGCGCGCAGCAGAAGCTCTTCGAGAGCGCGTCGCGCTGCGGCGTTCGACTGCGGGTCTTCCACGGTCGCGGTGGAGCGATCGGCCGTGGGGGTGGCCCGATGGGGCGCGCGATTCGGGCGCGCCCCGGTACAGCCCGTACGCCTGTGCTGAAGGTCACGGAACAGGGAGAGGTGATCTTCGCGCGGTACAGCAATCCAGCGATCGCCCTCCGGCATTGGGAACAGATGTTGCACGCGCTCCTCATTTCGGCGCTCGGGGAACCGGAGCCGGTCGTTCCGCCGCTTTGGAACGAGACGATGGATCGTCTCGCCGGGTGGGCACAGCGAGAGTACGAAGATCTCGTCAAGCGTGTGCCCGGGTTCGTGCGGTATTTCACCGCGGCGACGCCGTTTCCCGAGTTGGCGACACTGAACTTGGCGTCGCGACCGGTCGCTCGGCGTGCGGCGTCTGCGGGGGGTGTCCGTTTCGAGGATCTGCGCGCGATCCCGTGGGTGTTCAGCTGGACGCAGAGTCGTGTCAACTTGCCCGGATGGTACGGGCTCGGGGCGGCGTTGGAGCAGGCCATGCAGGAGGGACGAACGGCTGTGCTCCACGAGATGTACCAGCAGTGGCCGTTCTTCACGATGCTGATCGACAACGCACAAATCAGTCTGGCGACCGCGGATCTCGCCGTCGCTTCGCTGTACGCGGAACTGGCCGCGATGCCCGAGGTGTTCGAACGGATCGCTGGGGAATACGTGCGGACGGTGCACGCGGTGCTCGTCGTCTCGAACCAGCGAGAGCTGCTCGAGCGTTCGCCGGTGCTCGCGAGGTTGGTGAAGTTGCGCAACCCCTACGTCGACGTCCTGCATGTCGCGCAGCTCGAACTCCTGCGCCGCTACCGAGGATTGCCCGAAGAGAACCAGGAAAGGCGAGCGCGCCTGTTGGATGCGATACACCACAGTATCAACGCGATCGCTGCAGGGCTGCAGACGACCGGGTGAGCGGCTCGGGCGGGTCCTGGAGGAGACGCTGCAGTTCTTCCCGGACATGGGAGTCGGTTTCGCGGTGCAGTGCACGCTCGAGCACCGGAGCGCTCGCGCGGTAGTCGATGCGCGCCATAGCCCAGGCAGCGTGGCTACGGACCAGCGGCTGATCGTGCGCGAGTACTGTCTCGTCGAGTACAGCCAGGTGCCGCGCGTCGCCGACATTCCCGAGGGCGACGGCCGCATTCCGTGCCAGCCCGACGCGTTTGGCGCGCAGCACCGGTCGCCGGCGATAGACGAGGCGGAACTCCTCCTCGCTCATGCGCAGCAACCAGTCCAGGGCCGGGAAGCAGTGTTCGATCCGCTCCGGCCGCACGACTGGGTCGTCGGCCGGTTCGGCTGCCTTGGTATAGGGGCAGACCTCCTGGCAGATATCGCAGCCGAAGACCCAGTTTCCCATCAGCGGTCGGAGTTCCCAGGGGATCGGTCCGCGGTGCTCGATCGTGAGATACGAGATGCAGCGCGGGGCGTAGAGCTGGTAGGGAGCGACGAGTGCGCCGGTCGGACACGCGTCGAGACAACTTCGGCAGCGACCGCAGCGGGGTCGGATCGGGCGATCTGGCTCGAGGTCGATGTCGAGCAGGAGTTCTCCGAGCAAGACCCACGAGCCGTGTCGTGGGACGAGCAGCATCGTGTTTTTTCCTGCCAGCCCAGTCCGGCCCGAGCGGCGACCTCGCGGTCGACGATACGGGCTGTATCGACCAGAAAACGTGCCTCGATCGTCCGACCGAAGCGGGCTTCGAGGAGAGCGTGGAGCCGTTCCATGCGTTCGCGGAGTACGCGGTGGTAGTCGATACCCCAGGCATAGCGAGCGATGCGACCGCGCGCGACGCCGTCCGCTGGTGGTTGGATCTGGGGGAGCCAATAGGGGAGGGCGACGGCGACGAGACTGCGTGCTGTAGGGTGGAGGCGACGCGGGTCCGCGGCGATCTCGGCTCGCTGCTCGTCGAACCAGTCCATGCCGCGGAGAAAGCCCGAGCGGATACGCTCCCGAAGGAGTTCAGCCAGGTCGGGGAAGGGCTCCGCAGTGGTGACGGCCACCAACGAAAGGCCTGCGTGCGCAGCGAGTCGCCGAAGCTCTTCCTTGCTCAGTCGCATCGCGCGTTCGCCTCAGCCAAGAACCGTTCGACTTCCTCGCGCGTCGGCAGCGCGCTGCGTGCGCCGACATCGCGGGTCGCCAAGGCGCCGACTGCATTGGCAAAGCGTGCCATGTCCTGGAGGGGTAAGCGGGCGAGAGCGGCAGCGATGAGCCCAGCGGCGAAGGCATCCCCTGCACCGGTCGGATCGACCGCCGCGATCGGAAAGGCAGTACACTCGACCCGCTCACGGAGCGTCATCAGGATGCATCCTGCCGCGCCTCGGGTCACTGCGACCAGGCGCGTCGCTCCGAGCGGCATCCACCGTCGCATGGTGTCGAGTGCGTCCTCCAGCGTGCCGCATCCGGTGAGGCGACAGAGTTCCTCCGTGCCGCCGATCAGGATGTCGTGGCGGATCGCGAGCTGCAGCGCTATCTCGGTCGGAAGTGTCGCCAGGTGGGTCAGCGGCCCGACCAGTTGCACCCGCGGAGCGATGTGCGCTGGGAGGTCCAACAGGAAACGTCGTAGGTCAGCATCTTCCACGTCCAGGACGACGATACGGGACTGAAAGACTCGGTCGAGCGGCAGGGGATCGCCGCGCTGCAGTCGTGCGCCAGGCGACCACAGAATCGTCCGTTCCGGCCCGGGTGTGACCAGGATGGTGCAGCGATCGGTCGGTGTCCCGGGTGGCTGTGGCACGAGGTGGAGGATCACGTCCTCTCGCGACAGCTCCTGGAGGAGTTGCCGACCGTATCGGTCATCACCGAGTGCGGTCACGAGCAGTGGTCTCACGCCGAGGCGCGCCAGTGCGACAGCGAGGTTGGCGGCGGTACCACCACCGGCCTCGACGCGGCGTCGCGCGATGACCGTCGAGCCGGCGGAAGGGAAGGCGTCGAGGATCAACAGTTCGTCCCAGGAGGTCGTTCCCAGGACGGCGACGGCTTCGCTTCGCTCCGTAGCCGTCCTGTGCGACATGGTGCCGACCCTGACCTCATGCTCCGACGATGGGGATGCTGATCTCGCGGCGAGGGCGCTGGTCGATTCCGGCCCGGCGCTCGGCGAGGATGGCCTCGATCTCCTCTTTGAGTGCCGGCACGATCTCGTGTTCCTCCACGCGCCGGACGATCTTCCCTTTGCGGAAGATGACCCCTTTCCCGCGACCGGCTGCGACGCCGACGTCGGAGTCGCGGGCCTCACCTGGGCCATTGACGACGCAACCCATCACCGCGACCTTGATCGGCTCCTTGATCGTCCGAAGATACTCGTCGATTTCGTTCGCCAACCGGAAGAGATCGACCTCGACCCGACCGCAGGTCGGGCAGGCGACGAGGGTCGCGCCGCGTTCGCGCAGCCCGAGACTCTTGAGGATTTCGTAGGCGACCCACACTTCCTCGACGGGGTCGGTCGTCAGCGAGACGCGGATCGTGTCGCCGATTCCCTCGAGCAACAGTGCGCCGATGCCGATCGCCGAGCGGATGGCTCCGGCCTTTGGCGTACCCGCCTCGGTGACGCCGAGGTGCAGCGGGTAATCGTTCAGCTTCGCCATGCGGCGATAGGCTTCGATCATCACTGGAACCTCGAACGCCTTCAGCGAGATGACGATGTCGCCGAAGTCGAGATCCTCGAGGATCTTCACGTGGTGCAGAGCTGTTCGGACCATGTGCTCGGCGATCAACTCGGTCTGTGTCGCGCCTTGCGCGGCCATTTCGTCGACGAACTCACGGGTCATCGGTGGGAGCGAACCGAAGTTGACGCCGATGCGGATCGGCACCCCGCGCTCCTTGGCCTTCTGGACGACTTCCCGCACTTCTTCCGGTTTGCGGATATTGCCCGGATTGAGCCGCAGCTTGTGCACGCCCGCTTCGAGCGCTTTGAGCGCGAGGGTGTGCTCGAAGTGGATATCGGCGACGACCGGTATCGGTGAGCGTGGCACGATCTCGGCGAGCGCGGCTGCGGCTACGCGGTCGGGTACGGCGACGCGCACGATCTCGCACCCCGCGTCGGCGAGCTCGTGGATCTGGCGAAGTGTCGCTTCAGGGTCGCGGGTATCGGCCGTCGTCATCGATTGCACGACGATCGGAGCATCGCCGCCGATCTGGACGTCTCCGACCCAAACGGGACGGGTCTTGCGACGCTGGTACGCCATCGTTCTGCGATCCCTCCTGTCGGCCTCTCGGTGGCCTGAGTTGCACCGTATCAAGTGTGCCTCAACCGCGACGAGGCCGTCGATCGCACGCTACCGCAACAACGATTCACCGCTGAGCAGGCGCCCGATATCCACGAAGACGATGACGAACATGAACATGAGGAGGAGGGCGAACCCGATGAGATGGATGAGTCCCTCCTTCTCGGGAGAGATGCGTCGCCCGCGGATCGTTTCGACCAGGACGAAGAAGAGGCGTCCCCCGTCCAGCGCTGGGAACGGGATGAGGTTGAGGATCGCCAGATTGATCGAAATGAGCGCAGTCAGGTGCGCCAGGGTGACCCACACCGGTTCGGGACTGATCTGGAGAATCTCCGAGGTCAGTTGTCCCATACCGATCGGTCCCGCGAGATCGCTCAGCGAGGCCTCGCCACGTAGGAGCATGACGAGCCCGCCGATCATGAGCACGCTGAGTGCCACTGTCTGCGTCGCGGCATCGAGCGGTGCTCTCCAGAGGGGCACACGACTCATCTCCAGCTTGGGGCGCAGTGTCAACCCGATATGGGGAAACGCATCACCCGGTGCCTGCGGCACCTCGAGTGCGACCGTGACGGGCTGACCGTCGCGGACGACTTCTACCTTCACGCGCTGGCCGGCGTAGTGGCGGAGTGCGAGGCTGTAGCCTGCCGCGTCTTCGATCGGATACATGCCGATGCGGATGAGTTGGTCTCCGGGGCGGATACCGGCCAGAGCTGCCGGAGAACCATCCTCGACGGTGGTGACCGTGAGCGTCGCCGCGGGTTCGATCATGAGGCGGATCCCGGTGCGACCCTGCCCCGGTGGCGGCGCTTCGCGTGGAACGACGACCGTCTCCACACGCTCCGTGCCGCGCTGGATCGTGACGGCTAACGGTTTACCAGCCGCCCGTTCCGTCGCGCGGATCAGTTGCTCGGCATCCAGGATCGGTTTCCCATCGACCGCGACCAGTCGGTCACCAGGTTGCCACCCGGCCAGTGCTGCTGGCGAATCGGGGACGACATCGGCGACGTACAAGTGGTAGCGAGGCACTCCCCGGAAGAGGACCAACACGAGCACCAGGAGGAAAGCGACTAAGACGTTCATCAGCGCTCCGGCGCCGAAGAAGACCGCGCGCTGCCAGCGTGGCTTGGCATGGAGACTGTCCGGTCCTTCGCCTGCATTGTCTTCGCCGACGACGCGCACGAAGCCACCCAGCGGGATCGCGTTGATGGAGTAGAGGACGCCGCCGCGTCGTATTCCGAAGAGTCGCGGTGGAAGACCGATGCCGAACTCGAGCACCCTGATGCCGAACAAGCGTGCCGCCAAAAAGTGCCCGAGTTCGTGAGCGAGGATGAGGACGGCCAGGATCGGGACGATGTAGAGCGCTTGCACCGTGTCGTCGCTTTCCGCGGCCGAACGTCCGGCCGGACCGTCTAACTGTATCGGCCGGTCACCTCCACTGTCAAACGACGAGACCGATCTGATTCTCGGTCATCATCGTATTCGCGACCGAGAGCTGCACCTCGAGGAGGTGAGGTATGCAGTTGGTTCGTCTTGTCAACACATCGTGGCTCAGCGACAATAGCCGCGTCCTGCCGGTAGGTGCGGCATGGGGCGGCAGGACACGGTCGGTCCGGGATGGATAGGGAGGTCGAGCCTTGATCATCGGAATTCCGCGGGAGATCAAGCCGCGGGAATATCGAGTGGCGCAACCGCCTCACGGGGTGCGTGAACTGGTGCGGCACGGTCACACGGTATTGGTCGAACGTGGCGCAGGTCGTGGGAGCGGCTTCGACGACGAGGCGTACCGAGCGGCCGGTGCGCAGCTCGTCGACGATGCGTCGGCAGTCTGGGCCGAAGCCGATTTGATCATCAAGGTCAAGGAACCGATCGAGCCGGAGTATCCATATCTGCGTCCGGGACTCATCGTGTTCACGTACCTGCATCTGGCGGCCAACGAACAGCTGGCGCGCCTCCTGCTCAACCGCGAGGTCACGGCGATCGCCTACGAGACGGTCCAGTTAGCCGACGGATCACTGCCCCTGCTCGCCCCGATGAGCGAGGTGGCTGGGCGGCTGGCTGTGCAAGTCGGCGCTTACTACCTGATGGAGCCGTACGGAGGGCGCGGTGTCCTTTTGGGCGGAGTACCAGGCGTACAGCCTGGTCGGGTCGTGATCGTCGGGGGTGGGACCGTCGGCACCAATGCCGCGCAGATGGCCTTGGGGCTGGGTGCCGATGTCGTCCTCTTCGACATCAATATCGAACGCCTGCGTCATCTCGAGTCGATCCTGCACGGGCGGTTCCACACCCGGATGGCGAGCGAGCAGGTGCTCGGCGAGGCGATCAGCGAGGCGGATTTGGTGATCGGCGCTGTCCTGGTTCCAGGTGCTCGGGCTCCGAAGGTGATTACGCGCGACATGGTGGCGGCGATGCGACCAGGGAGCGTGATCGTCGACGTGTCGATCGACCAAGGTGGCTGTGTGGAGACGGCTCGCCCGACGACGCACGACGACCCAGTCTACGAGGCTGAGGGAGTTCTGCACTATATGGTCACCAATATGCCCGGAGCGGTGCCGCGCACCAGCACTCTGGCATTGAGCAATGTGACGCTTCGCTATGTCCTCGAGCTCGCCGATTTCGGTCTGCAACAGGCGCTGCAGCGCGACCCAGCACTCGCCAGAGGCGTTAATGTGTTTAGAGGGAGGATCACGCATCCTTCCGTGGCTGAATCGCTCGGGCTTCCGTACGCCCCGCTCGAGTCGCTGTTGTGAGTGGAGCGTACGACGCTGGCGCATTCGATGCACGACGGAGTATGCGCGGGAGAGTGGAGGCGATGCCGATGCATGAGGTGATCGAGCAGTTCCTCGCTGGTGTGGTTCGCGAACGGGGACTCTCGCCCAATACGATTGCGGCCTACCGAAACGATCTCGAGCAGTTCGCGAGCTATCTCCGCCAACAGCATCACCTCGCTGATTGGCATACGCTCCGCAGCGAACATCTCGAAGCGTTCCTGCAGTATCTCCGCGAGCGGCAGTATGCCGATACGACCACTGCACGCAAGATGGCGGCGATCAAAGCGTTCTGCCAGCATTTGGTGCGCTCAGGGTTGCTGGAGAGTAACCCGACGGACGGTTTGCCGACGCCGAGAGTGGGCCGCTTCACACCGCGCGCATTACCGGTCGATGCGGTACGTTCCCTGATCGCGGCGGCTTCGGGGGATCGGTCGCCGGAGGGGTTGCGTGACCGGGCGATGCTCCTCACGCTGGCCACGACCGGGTTGCGGGTGAGCGAGTTGACCGCGCTCGATCTCGCCGACATCGATCTCGCACGCCGCGAGCTCGTGGTCCGCCGAGCGAATGGGCGCGAGCGCCGCGTCCCGTTGTCGGAGGAAGCGGCGCAAGCCCTCCGCGAGTACCTCGAGCGGGCACGACCGCTCTTCGCTCCCGCGCCAGGCGAGCAGGCCGCGTTCCTGAATCACCGTGGCACCCGTCTCACCCGGCAGGGCTTCTGGTTGATCCTCAAGGGGTACGCGCAGGCGGCTGGAGTTCCTGACGTGACGCCCCACACGCTCCGCCATACCTTCGCCGTGCAGGCACTCGCCAATGGTTGGGAACTCCGCGACGTCCAACGTGTCCTCGGGCACGTCAGTCCAGCGACGACGCAGATCTACCGGCAACTCGTACAGGGACTCGTGCAGCCGGATGGTCATCGAGGCGGCGAGGCAGAATACTTCCATCCGGTGGCGCCTGAGAGAGGGGCGGCCGAACCGCGCCCGATCGATGCTTGAACGCGGCGACGATCGCCGTTGGTCAGCCCCTCGTCACCGACGAGGGGCTGCGCGTGCCGAAGGAGAGGACGGTACATGGACGCGAGTCGTGCCTCCACGGTGCGGTTGGAAACGATCGTGTCGCTGGCCAAGCGACGCGGTTTCGTCTACCCAGGAAGCGAGATCTACGGAGGGCTCGCCAACACGTGGGACTATGGACCGCTCGGAGCGGAACTCAAGCGCAACATCAAGAACGCCTGGTGGGAGTACTTCATCCAGCGGCGTGACGACATGGTCGGTCTCGATGGCGGGATCTTGCTGCATCCCCGGGTCTGGGAGGCATCCGGCCACGTCGAGGAATTCAACGATCCGCTCGTCGACTGCCGACGCTGCAAGAGTCGTTTCCGGGCGGATACGCTGATCGAGGAGCGTTTGGGACAGTCTACCGAGGGACTTTCGCTCGAAGACATGTCGCGCATCATCCTGGAGTCAAATCTCGCCTGCCCGGTCTGCGGCGCCCGCGATTGGACTCCGGTGCGCAAGTTCAACTTGATGTTCCGGACGTTCATCGGACCAGTCGAGGAGCAATCGACACCGGTGTATCTCCGGCCGGAAACGGCGCAAGCCATCTTCGTGAACTTCAAGCAAGTCGTGCAGACCAGCCGGGTCAAGATTCCTTTCGGCATCGGCCAGATCGGGAAAGCGTTTCGGAACGAGATCACTCCCGGTAACTTCATCTTTCGCTTGCTCGAGTTCGAACAGATGGAGATCGAGTACTTCATCCGCCCTGAAACGTGGGAGGGCTATTTCGATCACTGGTTGGAGGAAATGGCTCGCTTCTTGCGCTGGATCGGCTTCAAGCCGGACCGCGTGCGCACACGTGAGCACGGTCCACAGGAGCTCTCCCACTACTCGAAGAAGACGATCGATTTCGAATACCTGTTTCCCTTCGGCTGGAAGGAACTGTGTGGCCTGGCCTACCGGACCGATTACGACTTGCGACGCCATCAGGAGTACAGCGGCGAGGATCTCACCTACTTCGATCAGGAACGCAACGAGCGCTTCATTCCGCACGTGATCGAACCGACGATGGGCGTCGAGCGGTTGATGCTCGCCCTGCTCTGCGATGCCTACGACGAAGAACCGGCGGTCGATGTCAACGGAAACCCCTACACCCGAGTCGTACTGCGCTTCAATCCGCGGATCGCACCCTACAAGGCGGCAGTGTTGCCCCTGATGCGCAAACCGGAGCTCGTCGAGGTGGCGAAGGAAGTCGCCCGCGAGCTGCGCCAGCACTTCCGCATCGAGTACGACGAAACGCAGAGCATCGGACGGCGGTACCGTCGCCAGGACGAGATCGGGACGCCCTATTGCATCACGATCGACTACCAGACGCTCGATGACCGAACGGTGACGATCCGGGACCGCGATACGATGGAGCAAGTGCGTGTCCCGATCAGTGCGCTGGTCGACGAGATCCAGACTCGCCTGCGCTCAGCGTAGGGGATCGTCGAGCTCGTCGTCGAGCTGGCCGAGGAGTTCGGCGACCAGTCGTCGCAACTCCTCGGCTGTGTAGTAGTGGATGACCAGGCGCCCGCCCTGGGGACCGCCGCGCAGTTCGACCTTCGTCCGCAGTCGGCGTTGCAGAGCTTCACGCAGCCACTCGTAGTCGCTCGGCACCCGAGAGGCTGCGGACCGACGCGGGCGCGGTTCGCGGTCCTTCCACCGGCGAACGAGATCCTCGGTCTGCCGGACGGTCAAACCTCGGTCACGGACGATCTCGAGTGCTGCCAGTTGCGCCGCAGCATCGGAGAGAGCGAGCAGGGCGCGTGCGTGGCCCTCGCTGATCTCCCCGGCAGCGAGGGCCTGCTGGATCGGCGCAGGTGCGTCGAGCAACCGGAGCGTGTTGGCGACAGCCGAGCGACTCTTGCCGACACGCTCGGCGACTTCCGCTTGACTCAGGCCGAACTCCTCGATCAGCGTTCGGTACGCCAGCGCGGTTTCGATCGGTGACAGGTCGGCGCGCTGGACGTTTTCGACGAGAGCGATCTCGACCGCTTCGCGCGGCGAGAGTTCCCGCACGATGGCTGGAATGGTCGCGAGACCGGCCAGCTTCGCTGCCCGCCAGCGTCGTTCACCGGCGACGAGTCGATAGGGAGGGGTTCCCGCGGAGCGTGCGACGATGATCGGCTGAACGACACCGTGTCGCCTGATCGATTCGGCGAGTTCCAGCAAGCTATCCTCAGCGAAGTGCTGGCGTGGCTGCCGCGGGTTGGGGGCTATGTCGTCGACGGCGATGTCCCGGATCGAAGCATGATCGAGCGCCGTCGATTGCGGGATCAAGGCATCTAGACCGCGTCCGAGACCGGTTCGTCGTGCCATCCTTCAACACACCCCGCGTCCGACCCCAGTCTAGCACGCCCGGCTCTCCCGGGGACGGCAGCGCGAGAGGGAGAGAGGCCGCGATGTGGACGGTGGAGCTTATCGGGATCGTCGTGACGGCGGCGTTCCTGCGCCTCACGGCTGAGGCCGCAGAGCGGTCGCGCTGGGCGCGGAGGGCGCTGACTCTCGGCGTTCTCATGACGGTGCTCGTCGCCCTGGCGGGCGGCCTGATCGGTTGGTACCGCGGTGCACACACCGCGGCGATCTCCGGTCTGCTCGGTGGGTGCGGTATCGCGCTCGCCTGGTGGCGGCCCTATCGAGCCATGTTGACTCGTTGGATCAGGATCGATCCGAACTCGATGCTCGATGCGAGCGGCCTCGCCGCGACACAGGGAGCGATCGGAATCCTTCTCGGTCTGTCGCTGGCTGCACGTGAGGTGCCACCGTTGGCGATCAGCCGCGAACAACTCGTGGCGCAGGGTGTAGCGGAAGTGCTCCTCGCCGCTGTGCTGGTCGGCTTTCCGTTTTCGCGTTCGCTCGGCGATACGTGTCGTCGTCTCGGTCTGCGCTGGCTGAGTGCGCGCGAGGTGGTCTGGGCGCTCACCTTCACAGGGATCCTTTTCCTCGTCTCGTTGTCGGCCGGTTGGGTCGCCAGTCTCGTTCAGCCGGACGTCGTGGCGCGGATCGAGGAGCGATTCGTTCCCTTGGCGGGCGAGTTCGGTTCACCGGTTGGGGCGCTCTTGCTCGGTGTGATCTCGGGGACAGGGGAGGAGGTGCTGTTTCGCGGTGCGATGCAGCCCCGGTACGGGCTTCTCTTGACGACGATACTGTTCACGCTCCTCCATATCCAATACGAACTGTCAATAGTGACGCTAGGGGTAGCTGGACTCGCGCTCGTGCTGGGTGTCGAGCGGCGGCTCTTCGGGACGACCGCCTGCATCCTCACGCACGCCACCTATAACACGATCGTTCTGCTGCTTCAGGCCTCGGTGGGGTGATCTCAGTCGGTCACGTCATTCACTGGCGGGCACTTGGAGCCACGAGCCGTCGGTGAACAGTACGTAGACGAATCCGCGGTCGCTCAGGATGAGGGTTCCCTGTTCGAACTCCTGCACCCGGGCCCCAGCAGCCATGACGTGGACGTCGCTCTCGATAGCATAGCCGAGCTGGTCCGCTAAGGCGCGTTCCTCCCATACTTGCCCGAAGGCGCCTCCAGGTATCCAGAGGTTGGCCTCGACAGAGCGGAATTCGAGGGGCGGGTCACTCGGTGCCGGCTCGGGCACGCTCGACCACTGCCCGGAGGCGGCGAGGATGTAGATCCGGAGCGTATCGAAACGCTGGAGCATGATGCCGCGCTGGAAAGCCAATTCTACAGCGTTGACGACGAACGCTGGTGTGACCGGCTCACCGAGCCGCTGTTGGATCGCTGGGTTCGCCCAGTAGACGCGTGCGAACGTGCCGGTCACCGGGATCGGCTCTGGTGTAGCCGGAGTGAGGGATGCGGTCGGAGTGGGCGACGGCGTGGGCTCTGACACCGGCGTCGGTGTCGGTGGCTGGGGTGTCGGCGTGGGTGTCGGTGTCGGCGGCGGAATCGGTTCTGGCACAGCCGGGGTCGGCAGGGCGAGACGAGGTTGCTGCTCAGGAGCTGGAGTGACCGGCGCGCTCGGCCGATCGGGAGGAGCGACGGCGGCTGGGGTCGGTAGCGGTAGAGGCGTGTCGACCTCGGGAGTCGGAGATGTGGGCGGCGTCACTGCCGCCTGCGGCGTCGGGACCGGCGTCTCCTGGGTATGTGCGAAGGCGCTGGTGGTCCGAAAGGTCAGGACAAAGGTGGTGCCCAGCGGTTGTCCCCAGCGGTCCTGCGCTTCCGGTAGGATGGCGATGTGATACACCGTGTCGGGAAGCAGCGAAACGCGCCGCTCGTCGTCCGCACCGATGATCAACTTGGTACCGCTCCAACTCGTCGGGAGTCGCTCACGCTCGCCCGGCGGAGAAATGCGGAGGTTGGCGAGCACCGATGCCTCGTTCATCGGTTTGGAGAAGACGATTTCGACCGGCTGGTAGATGGGCCAGCGCTGCTCTGATCCAGCAGCCGGGATCGAGGCCAGAATGCGGGGTGGTTGGGAGCGTTGCAGGCCGATACCCGCTGAAACGAGGGCCAACAGAAGCAGCAATACGCTCAGGGTGGACGTAGCGAGCACGAGACGCGCCCTGCGGCTCACGGGGGTATCGCGGTCCTGTTTGGCGATTTCCTGCCAGACGCGTTGCCGGAGATGCTGCGGCGGCGCTGGCAGGGGCGGGAGGCTACGAAGCCGCTCGCGAAAGACTTGGTACTCCTGCAAGCGCTGGCGGCAGTCCTCACAGGTGGCCAGATGAGCCAGCAAACGCTGTCGTTCCTCGTCGGCGAGGTCACCGTCGAGGTAGGCGGAAAGGAGCGGTCGATAGCGCCGACAGCGGAGCGAGCTCATCCGGACCCCGATGCCTCCAGTTCGTGGTAGATACGGCGAAACTCTTCGCGGGCGCGAAAGAGCAACGACTTCACTGCCGAGCGGGAGATGCCCAGCAGTTCGGCGATCTCATCGATCGAATATCCCTCGTACTCGCGCAAGATCAGTACGGCACGGTGGCGCGGTTGGAGCCGAGACAAGACTCGCTCGACCGAGTCCTGGGTTTCTGCCTGTAAGAGCGCACGCTCTGGGTCAGGAGACACGGTCGAGCGGAGCGAGTGACTCTGCCACGGATTGAGGTGGTCGAGCCGTAGCCAATGGAAGCGACTGCGCCGACGCAGCGCATCTAAACAAAGATTGGCAGCGATCCGTCGTAACCATCCCCCGATATTGAGATCGTCGGTCGTCTGCGAGAGGGCCTTGTAGGCGCGGATGAAGCACTCCTGCGTCAGATCGCTGGCGTCGTCGGCATTGCCCACCATGCGGTAGATGAACTGGTAAATCGGGCGCTCGTATTTCTGGTACAGGAGAGTGAACGCCTCTTCATCGCCCGCTTTGGCGCGGGCGATGCAGTGCAACTCGTCTGCCGTCGAAAGGGCAACCGAGCCCGACATCCGTTCTCCTCCAATGTCTATAACGAGCGACGGCTCGTCCGGATGCGGTGACTTCACGGCAGCGCTCCTGACGGGCCGATCGTACACAGAGCGCGGCTGATTGTCAATTCGGTGCGGTGCAAGCGTGCGCACATGCCCGGGCTGATACGGTGAGCCCATGAGACGTGTCCCGTGGACGCGGTGGTCACCGCAGCGGGACCGAGGTGGCGCCGCTAATGGAAAGACGGGCAACGCGCGACCTCGCCGGTTCGTGTGGCGTCGCGAGTCCGTGCCCTGCGGTCACGGGGCGATGGCCTCCCCCAGCGTGCGCACGGTGGGTGCACGAGGGAGCACTGCCATTGCGCCAACTAGCGGTGGATCGTCGTTCTCGGGCGCGACTTCCTGGATCGCGTGTAGCGAGGGCACCGAGAACGGGTTTTCTGCTATACTGCCGAAGAGCCGCGTTCCGGCGGCACTTTTCGATGGTGCAACGGGGCGACACAGTCGAGGAGTTCGCGGTCATGCAGGACCTCATCCGCAGTGTTCAGGAGCAGTACATCAGGACGGATCTGCCACCGTTCAGTCCCGGAGACACGGTTCGGGTACACTATCGCGTCGTCGAAGGGAACAACACGCGGATTCAGCCGTTCGAAGGCGTGGTGATCCGCAAGCGCGGCGGTGGCACGGATGCGACCTTCACGGTGCGACGGATCGCCTCTCACGGTATCGGGGTCGAGCGGACGTTCCCGCTCCACAGTCCACTGATCGAGAAGATCGAGGTGTTGCGGCACGGCAAGGTGCGCCGCGCCCGCCTGTACTACTTGCGCGAGCGCTCCGGCAAGGCTGCGCGTCTGAAGGAGCGTCGTCGTCCCGAAGGCAGCTATCTGCGCTGAGGGGCGGAGCATGTCGCGGCGGCTCGCCTCGCCGAGAGAGAGCAGCGCTGGCCGAGGTGAGCGCCCGACGTTCCGTTACGAGGAGGTCTTGTGGCGTGCCGGGCTTCGTCGGGTTGCCGGACTCGACGAGGTGGGGCGTGGTGCTTTGGCCGGGCCAGTGGTGGCGGCTGCCTGTCTCTTCGCACCCGGCACGCAGCTTCCCGAAGGCTTCGCTGATTCGAAGCGGTTGACCGCGCGGCAGCGTCGTGAATTGGCAGCGTGGATCCGATCCGAGGCGGTCGCGTGGGCGGTGGCCGCGGCGTCCCACCGCGAGATCGACCGGTTGGGGATCGTCGCGGCGACGGCACTCGCGATGCGGCGTGCCCTGGAGCGGCTGGGGCCGGTGGATCATGTCCTCTACGACGGTCTGCCCCTTCCCGGCTTCGATCCGTCCCACTCGACGGCGATCGTGGCTGGAGACGCCGAGTGCGCGAGCATCGCAGCGGCGTCGATCTTGGCGAAAGTGACGCGTGATGCATTGATGGCGCGGCTCGCAGCACGCTTTCCCCAGTACGGTTGGGACGAGAACGCCGGTTACGGTACGCGTGCCCATCGCGCACGGCTCCGCGAGTTCGGTTTGACGCCATTCCATCGGCGCTCTTTTCGACTGGACGAGGAAGGTGTCGGTGAGGTGTGAGCGGGCGACAGTCGCTCGGGGCGCTCGGTGAAGACGTCGTCGCACAGTGGGCTGAGCGGGCGGGATGGCGCATCCTCGCTCGTAACTGGCGTTGTCGCGAGGGTGAACTCGATCTGGTCGCCCTCGAAGGAGAGGTGATGGTCGCGGTCGAGGTGAAGGTGCGTCGCAGTGGTGGTCACGAGCCGGCCGAGTGGGGTGTTTCGCCGCGAAAGGCCCAGCGGCTGCTGCGTGCGCTGGCCGCCTTTGTGGCGAACCACCCTGAGCATGCAGAGCGCTTCTGTCGCATCGACCTCGTGGCCCTGACGGTCGATCGCGAGGGCCGCGTGGTCCGGTGGACGCACCTTCCTGGTTGCATCACAGACGACGGGGGCTCGATGTGATCGATGCGGAGCTGCGCGATCGACTGTGGGCGGCGGCACGGGTCCGCCGTGACGACTTGGTCCAGTTCGCACAGCGACTGATACGGACGCGGAGTCTGCCGGGTGAGGAGGAGGCGATCGCAGAGCTCGTCGCGAGCGAGCTCCACGCCCTGGGATACGACGATGTCGGACTCGATGCCGCGGGGAATGTCGTCGGGCTTGTGCGCGGCGCAGCAGGCGGGCGATCCGTCCAGTTCAATGCGCATCTCGATCATGTCCACGAGGGAGATCTGGGCAGCTGGCCCTACCCGCCGTACGAGGCTGTGATCGTCGATGGCGTGCTCCATGGGCGGGGAGCGTGTGACGTCAAGGGCGCCTTGGCGAGCCAGGTGTACGGCCTGGCGTTGCTGCGCGATCTGGGGATCCGACCTTCTGGCGACTGTTACCTGACGGGTGTCGTGCAGGAGGAAGTGGGTGGGCTGGGCGCAGCGGCCTTGTGTCGATGGCTGCGCACGGATACTGTGGTGCTCGGTGAGGCGACCAAGCTGGAACTCCGGCGTGGGCATCGCGGTCGTGTCGGTCTTGTGGTCCGTTTCGGCGGGCGTTCGGCGCACGCGAGCGCACCCGAACGAGCCGTCAACCCTGTCTTCTCACTGGCACGCTTTCTCCTCCGGCTCGACGAGCTACCCCGCGCCGTCCACCCAGAACTGGGGCGGAGTAGCGTCGCTCCAACGTTACTCGGCACCGATCAGCAGAGCGGCAATGTGACGCCGGGCCTCGTCGAGGTCATACTCGATTGGCGGAACGTGCCGGGTGAGCATCCGAGCGTTATCCTCGGGGCTGTGCAGGCTTTGGCCGAAGCGTGTGCCGACCCGGGTGTCCGGGTCGAAGTGCATCTCCAGAAGCGGATCGAGCGGAGTTATCGCGGGCTCGCCCTCGAACTGCCGCCGACTCGCGGTTACGACGTGCCCGCTGATCATCCGGTCGTCAATATCGCGCGCCGGGCGCTCGAAACGGTGTTCCGTCGGCCCGTCCCGGATGGTTTTTGGGGCTTCGCGACGGACGGTGGACACTTCGCAGCGCACGGTATGACCACGATCGGTTTTGCCCCGGGGGACGAAGCGCTCGCGCATACGGTCTACGACAGCGTATCGATCGCTGAACTCGAAGCAGCCATGGTGGGGTACGCGGCACTGGCAGTGAGCTTGACGAGCGAGGAGGGGGTGCAGTGACGACGAGTCCGGAGCTGCACCGTCAAGCTGCACCACGCAGCGTCCGCTGTGCAGTCATCACGGTGAGCGATACACGGACGGAGGAGACCGACACCAGTGGAGCGCTCATCCGCGAGCGGTTGGAACGAGCCGGCCATGTCGTGATCGGGTATGCGATCGTCCCCGACGAGGCGGAGGAGATCGGGCAGCTGCTCGATGCGTTCGCTGCTCGGTCAGACTGTGATGCGATCCTGCTCAACGGAGGCACCGGCATCGCGCGACGCGACGTCACCATCGAAACGGTCCAAACGCGTCTCGAAAAGCGCATCGACGGCTTCGGTGAGCTGTTTCGCTGGTTGAGCTATCGCGAGATCGGCGCTGCTGCGATGTTGTCCCGCGCGACTGCTGGGGTCTACGCTGGGAAGGTCGTGATCGCGATGCCGGGGTCGACGGGGGCGGTACGGCTAGCCATGGACGAACTCGTACTGCCGGAACTCGCACATTTGGTGTTCGAAGCACGGAAGTAGAGGAACGGTGGGATGAGCGAGACGGCACCGGTGCGGCGTCCACCGCAAGTATTGCGCGGTATGCGCGACTTCACCCCCCGACAGATGCTCCTGCGCCAGCGTGTGGTGGACATCTTGCGTCAGATCTTCGAGCGGTACGGGTTCGACCCGATCGATACACCGCTTCTCGAGTACTACGAAGTTCTGGCTGGAAAGTACGGTGAGGAAGGGGAAAAGCTCCTCTACCGTTTCGTCGACCACGGCGGTCGTGAGGTGGGCCTCCGCTACGATCTGACCGTGCCGCTCGCGCGGTACGTGGCTGTCCACCGCGGAGAGTTGACGTTTCCGTTCAAGCGCTATCACATCGGTCCAGTCTTCCGGGCCGAGCGGCCACAGCGAGGCCGTTACCGCCAGTTCTGGCAGTGCGATGTGGATATCGTGGGCACTCGCTCGATGCTCGCTGACGCAGAAGTGCTCTCGGTCTGGATCGACGCGCTCGGGGCGCTGCGGATTCCCAACGCAGTGATCCACGTCAACCACCGGCAACTCCTGGAAGCGTTGGTCCGCGCGGCCGGGATCGACCCGGCGCTCGCGCTCCCTGTCTATCGGGCGATCGACAAACTGGCCAAGATCGGCCGCGAGGGGGTACGCGAGGAACTCGAGCGTGCTGGCGTGACGGAGGCTGCGGCCGAGCGGATCTTGGGACTCATCGAGCTGCAGGGGGAGCCCGCGAGCGTCATCGACGCGGTGCGAGGACGATTGCAGGGGGATACGCTCGCCCAGCAAGCGCTCGATGAGCTCGCTCAACTCTTCCGGTTTCTCGCCGAGTACGGTGTCCCGCCTGGCACCTATGTGCTGGATCTGGCACTGGCACGGGGTTTGGATTACTACACCGGACCAGTAGCTGAAGTCATCGTCCGCGAACCAGCGATCGGATCGCTGGGTGGTGCGGGCCGGTACGATCATCTCATCGGGCTGTTCTTGGGGGAGGATATTCCAGCAACGGGTGCGTCGTTAGGATTGGAGCGGCTCGTCGAAGTCGTCGACGAGTACGGACTGTTGCCGACCCCGGGCACAGTGACGCAGGTGCTCGTGGTCTCGGTGGAGGATCAGCAGCGGCCCTTCGCTCTCCAGCTGGCACGCTCGCTCCGCGCGGCGGGCCTCACCGTCGAGGTGTACCTGGGAGACCGTGTCGACGTCCGTCGTCAGCTCCAGTACGCCAACCGCAAGGGGATCCCGTTCGCCGCGATCGTGGGACCGGACGAATTGCTCGCGGGCGTCGTGACGGTGCGGAATCTGGTATCCGGTGAACAGGAACGCATCCCGGCGGATGGACTCGCAGCGACGCTCGCCCGGTACGTTGCTGCCGCTCCGGACACATCGGTCGGGCAGGGAGCGTAAACAGTGGTCGAGGCACTCACACCATACCAACGGATCATGGTGGTGGTTGCGCACCCGGACGACATGGAATTCGGCGCCGGAGGAACGGTGGCGCGCCTGGCGCGCGAAGGTAAGGACGTCGTCCTGGTGCAGTGTACGTCGGGCGATAAAGGCACCAATCGCCGCGACATCGCTCCCGAGGCGCTGGCCCGTCAGCGTGAAGACGAGGAGCGCGACGCGTGCCGCATACTCGGTGTTCGCGAGGTCGTCTTCCTGCGCCTGCCCGATGGGGAGCTCGAGCCGAACCTCGCGTTCCGAGAGCAGATCGTCAAGCAGATCCGCTACTATAGGCCGGACGTCGTCATCACCCACGATCCTTTCCGCCCGTATGCCTTGCATCCGGATCATCGAGCGGTCGGCATCACCACGGTCGATGCGGTGTACCCGACGGCACGTGATCCGCTGTATTTTCCCCAGCATCTGGCCGAAGGCTTAGAGCCGCACAAGGTTGCCGAATTGTGGTTGTTCGGAGCGCTCTATCCGGACCTCTATGTCGATATCAGCGAGACGTTGGATCTGAAGATCGCGGCACTGCGGGCGCATCGCAGTCAGATCAGCGATCCGGAAGAGTTAGCAGTACGCGTCAAGGAGCGAGCGGCTGAGATCGGCGCGGAGCGCGGGCTCGCCTTCGCCGAGTCGTTCAAAGTGATCACGTTGCGCCGCTGACGACTGCAGTGAAAACCGAACGGATCGGTTGCATTACTGTACTGGTGGTGCTATCCTGAGGAAAGCGATCCTGCACGCAACGAGCGTCTCGGGGCCGGGCACCGGGGAAGGGAGTTCTGCGATGACACTTCCAGTCGTGCAGCGAGCCGCTCTCGCGGACGAGCGTGCCGTTCCCCGGGCTGGCGAGCGGATCACGCGAGACGCGTACGGGCGGCCGATCACGTACCTGCGCATCTCCCTCACCGACCGCTGCAATCTACGCTGTGTGTACTGCATGCCGGCACACGGAATGAAGTTCGCGCCACGCGACGAGCTGTTGACCGATGAGGAGTTGCTCCGGGTCGTCCGCGCTGCGGCACAGGTCGGTTTCAGTCGGCTGCGCCTGACCGGTGGCGAACCGACAGTGCGACCCAACATCGTCGACTTGGTGCGGGCGATGGCGGAAATGCCCGGCGTCGAGGACATCTCGATGACCACCAACGGCCTCCTGTTGGAGCGGCTGGCTCACGATCTCGCCGCAGCCGGTCTGAAGCGGATCAACATCAGTTTGGATACGTTGGATCCGCAGCGGTATCGCCTCATGACGCGAGGCGGTCGAATCGAGAAGGTCTTCGCTGGGATCGCGGCAGCAGAGGACGCGGGATTGACGCCGATCAAACTCAACGCTGTCGTAGTTCGCGGATACAACGATGACGAAGTGCCAGCCTTGGCCGGACTGACGCTCGAGCGCCCCTGGCAGGTTCGCTTCATCGAGGTGATGCCGCTCGAGGGCGTGGCGGAAGTCCACGATACCGGCCTCGTGACGAGTGCCGAGACTCGGGCGCGGATCGAAGCGGTCTACGGTCCGCTCGAGCCGATCGAAGCCCCACTGAGCGACCCGGCGCGGGTGTACCGGATAGCCGGTGCCAAGGGTACGATCGGATTCATCAGCCCAGTCAGCGAGCCGTTCTGTGCCTTCTGCAATCGGATCCGTTTGACCGCTGACGGCAAGCTCCGGCTCTGCCTCTTGCGGAGCGACGAAGTCGACATCCGCGAGCTCGTGCGCAGTGGTGCGAGCGACGAAGCGCTCATGGAGCGGATCCGCGCAGCCGTCTGGCGCAAGCCGTGGGGGCACGGTCTCCGCGAGGGGGATCGGCGGACCGGGCGAGGTATGAGCCAGATCGGTGGCTGAAGACGAAAACGAGCCGGGTATCTGCCCCGGCTCGTTCCGTTGCGGCTCTCGTCTGCCCTCAGCTCAGCGGTGTGCTCGTCCGTTCGCGTAGGGAGACGAAGGTCGCTCGCGCATGCTCACTGGCTGGGCGAGCACCGGTGCGGCTTCAGCATGAAGGTCGACAGACTGCGCGTGACCGTTCGAGGCTGGCCCGGTGCTGCGCACTGCTGACGTGTCGTGCTCCGTTCGGTCGCTCTCGTTGCCGACTGTGAAGTTCGCGATGAGTTCCCGGAGCCGCGCTGCGTAGCGCTCGACGATGCCGGATTGGGTACCGACTTCTTCGATCGACTGGGCCGCGCTATCGACGCGCTGCTGGACCCGCTCGATCGTGCGTTGCTGCTCGACTATTGCACGGTCGATCGCCTTGACCGCATCCGTGACTTGGCTCGCTTGTGCCGCCATCTCTTCTGCGGCTGTGGCGTTCTGCTCAATGATACTGCTGATCTCGCGCAGGGCAGCGACGACGCGGTCGCTCGCCGCTGCCATCTGTCGAGCTGCATCCGTAATCGCATCGACCTTCTTGCTGGTCTGCTCGACCGCCTCCAGGATGGCCTGGAGTGCTCGTCCCGCCTCTTCGGCTCGGTCGGCGCCGCTCGTGACGCGGTCGGCACCGGTCCGCATCGCTGCTACTGCCTGCTCGGTCGCCTGGCGCACCTGGTCGATGAGGTGCGCGATGTCCTGTGTCTCGCGGCGACTCCGCTCGGCCAGCTTGCGGACCTCGTCAGCGACGACAGCGAAGCCGCGTCCGTGCTCTCCAGCTCGCGCTGCCTCGATGGCAGCGTTGAGGGCCAGCAAATTCGTCTGTTCGGCGAGATTGTCGATCGTCTCGACGACGGAACTGATCTCTTGACCCAGCCGCCCGAGCTCGCCGACGCGGTCGGCGGCAGCGAGCACCACGTTGCGGATCTCCACGATGGCGTTGAGCGTCTGACGGACCGCGTCCGCGCCCGTGTCCGCTTGGCGACGAGCGTGGATCGTCGCTTCTTCCACCGCTGCGGTGTCGGTCAACACTCGCTGTACCTGGGATACGAGTTCGTTCGCCGCGCTGTTGATGCGCTCGAGGCTCTTGGCTTGAGCGCTCGCGCCGGCGGCGACCGCCTGCACGACCTGTTGCAATTGCTCCATCGAGGTCCGTGCCGAATCCGACGCGTGAGCGACTTCGCTCGCACCTCGACTGACCTCGACGACGCTACCGAATGTATCGCGCATGGCATCGACCGATTCGGTCGTCGCCCGATTCATCTCGCTCGTGGCAGCGGAAAGACCCGCTGCGGCGTTTCGGATGTCGGTGACCATCGCGCGCAACTGATTGACCATCGTGTCGAGCTCGTTCGCCGCGTTCCCGAGCTGGTGCTGGACGGTATTGAAGGATTCGACCATCTGGCCGATCTCGTCACGCCAGTTGACGCTCACGTCGTCGGCTGAGAACCGGATCGATTGCGTCAGGTCACCCGAGGCGACGCGGCGCAAGGCCTGGGCGAAGGCTGGCACCTGTTCGGAGGCCAGCCGGTGAGCGGCGGTGGAGAGTGCGAGCGCAGTGGTGCGTATCCGCTGGGAGATCAGAATGCCGACCGCAGTCAGCAGGACGACGAAGAAGGCATGGATGAAAGTGATCGTCCACGAGGGACCATCCTTGTATACGCTGTATGGCCAGAAGAGGTTGAACAAGACGTGGTGGACAGCGATGAGACCAGCCGCGAGGACGATCGGCAACCAATCGTAGTAGATGATCAGAAAGGCGAGTGCGACGAAAATTTGGAAGTGCATCTCGATGAGGCCACCGGAGAGGTGGATGAGCAGCGCTGCGTAGAGCATGAGAAGACTCGCGACCAGGAGCCGATACCACCGCGTTCCGGCGAGCATCGGATAGGCGATCGTCGCCAGTCCGGACAATGCCGCACCGCCGACGAGGGCTTGCCAGAGCGGGTGTTTACCGAAGAGCAAGACGACCGCAACCGCAGCAAGCGCGTGCCCCCAGAGGATCCACAAGCTGATGCGATCCCGGCTTCGGTCTACCGTGGCGATCACTCCAGACATCCTGACACCACACCTTCCCCTCGTATCCCGTCCACAGCCCTCACTCCGTCTATCGGCAGGGAGCGGTCAACGCTTGAGGGGGGTGCAGGACACGGGCATGCGCACACTCGCTTGGCGGGAAAGTGTGACCGGCTCGCGTGTGCCTGCGGGGAGGGGGACGGCGCGAGTCAGTGGAGATCAGCAGCGGTGAGCCACGTTCGCCCGTAGTCGCGCATCGCTCGAATGAGCGGTAGGAGTGCGCGGCCGCGGGGAGTCAGCTCGTAACGAGCACGGGACGAATTGGTGTCGATACGGCGGATCAAGCCGCTCGCCTCCAAGTGCTTGAGGCGGGAGGACAAGGTCTTCGGACTGATCCCGCGAACAGAGCGCTCCAGTTCGCTGAAACGAGAGAGACCGCGGGCGAGGTCTCGAAGAATCAGCGGCGTCCAGCGATCGCACAGGATCGCTGCGGTCTGCGCGAGTGGACAGCGCTCCGGCGGCAACGGAACCGAGTCCATCGTTGGATCACCTCCGCAGCGGCTCGCGGTATCCTCGACGCAGCGTGCCTCGAGCGCGACGCCAGCGTAGCACGCGGTGGCGTACCCTGGCAAGCCCGAGGCGAGCGCGAACTGCTGGGAGTGAGGTGAAACGGTCGTCGGGGAAGAGCGGACTGCGATGGCGCGCCAGTCGCCGTTACCCCCCTGGCCGCATGCTGCCTTCTATGGTTTGTCCCCACGGTCGGCAGGGTGGGCTGGGATCAGTGCGGGGATCGTGGGGGCACTGGCGATCGCCGGTGTCATCGTCAGCTGGGGTCCGATCCCTGCAGGTGCAGTGCTCCTCGCCCTGGTTGCGGCGGTCCTCGTCGCGGTCGACGTTCGGGCCGGTCTCTGGGTGGTCTTGACGATCGTCGCGCTCCTTCCGTACGCAGTCGTCCCGGTCAAGGTCGTCGTGACGCCCCCGTTGCTCGAACTCGCCGGGCTCGCGGTGCTGGCGGTGTGGATCGCTCGGTCTCTCCTCGATCGAACTCAGACGATTCCGTTCCATCCGGTTGTCCTCGCGACGCTCTTTTTCGCCTTCGTGACCCTCTTCGCGTTCGTATTGGGTTTGGACCGTGGCTACACGAGTCAGACCTACCACGACTATGCGAAGTTCCTGGTGAGCCTCGCGCTGTTCTTCGTCGCTTGGTCGTCGCTGCGTTCGGCGGTGGACGTCCGCTGGCTCACGGTGGTCTTCGTGGCGCTGTCCGCCTGTGCTGCGGCCGTCGGGTTGGCGCTGTACGTGGGTGGTCCTGGGGTAACCCTGGCCGTGCTCGCGCGGTTGATTCCGATCGGGTATCCGGCGACGCGGATCGTACGGTACATCGAGGACGACCCGGCTAAACCGATGCGCCTCATCGGCACGAGTGTGGATCCGAACTCGTTCGCAGGGTTGCTCGCGCTCGGACTCGTGCTCGCGGTCACGCATGCGGTCGCTCGCCGTCCGGCCGTACCACGCTGGCTCGCTCTCGGTGCGGCTGCACTCATCGCGCCAGCGTTGCTCCTCACGTACTCGCGGGCGGGCTGGCTGGGGGCTGCCTTTGGGTTAGGCATCGTGGCTCTGGCGCGCTACCGGTGGTTGTTCGTCCCGGGGGCCTTGGGGATCGCTGGAGCGCTCGTGCTGGGTGTCGGCCGCGTGATGCTCGAGCGGTTGTGGCAAGGGTTCACGTTGCAGGATCCAGCGACGCAGATGCGGCTCGAGGAGTATCGTACGGCTCTCGCGATACTGCGCGAGTATCCTGCCTTCGGTGTCGGGTTCGGGCAGGCGCCGACGATCGAATTGTGGACAGGTGTCTCCAGCATCTATCTTTTGGTCGCCGAGCGGATGGGGCTCATCGGTTTGACGGCCTTTCTCCTCGCCGTTTTCGGTGCGGTTTGGGTCGGGTGGCGAGCATGGCTGCGAGGAGGGTGGAGTGCTGACGAGGGTGATCTCTTGCTGGGGTGGCTCGGGGCGCAAAGTGCTGCGCTGCTCATCGGGCTCTTCGACCACTACTACGTCAACATCAGCTTTCCCCACATGGTGGCGGTTTTTTGGCTAGTACACGCCAACGTTCTGCGGTTGGCAGTGATCGTGCAGGGCGAGCGGGAGCGGGCGTAAGGAGAGGTGTTCGCGATGTTCGTGCGCAACCTGCGGATCGCAGGCCCTACGCCGTTACCACCACGCGTGGTGGCTGCGCTTCAGCGGCCGATGGTACCGCACCGCGGTCGCTGGTTTCGGGAATTCACTCGATCGCTCTTGTCACGTTTGCGCGTGCTCCATCGCACCGAGGGTGAGGTTTTGGTGCTGCCCGGCACGGGCTCGGCGGGTTGGGAGATCGCGATCGTGAACCTCCTCCGGCCCGGTGATCGGGTTCTCCTGCTGGTGAACGGCGATTTCGGGGAACGCTGGTGCCGGGTCGCTGCGCGCTTCGGAGTCGACACGGTCGTCCGGAGCGTGGCGCATGGCCGAGCCATTCGCCCGGAACAGGTGAGAGACTGGTTGCACGATGCCGGAGACGTGCGAGCGGTCTTTCTCGTCTACAACGAGACGTCGACCGGGGTGATGAATCCCTTGCCGGACATCGCGGCGGTGGTCCGGGATGCCGGTGCGCTCCTCGTGGTCGACGGGGTGAGCGCCGTCGCAGGCTGCCCGCTCGAGATGGATGCCTGGGGGGTCGATTTGGTCTTCAGCGGCTCACAGAAGGCGTGGATGTGCCCCCCCGGGCTCGTCATCGTCGCAGCCGGACCGCGTGCCTGGCCGGCCATCGAGGCAGCGGGCTATCCCCGTTTCTTCTGGGACCTGCGGGAGTACCGCGCGGCGGCCCGTACTGGCGATTTGCCATCGACTGCGCCGGTCTCGCTGCTCTATGCGCTCGAGGCTGCGGTGCAGGAGATCGAAGAAGAGGGGTTGGAGGCGGTGTGGACGCGGCATCGCGAGCTCGCCGCTTGGTTTCGCTACGAAGTAACGCGGCTCGGCTTCCGGTGCTTCGCCGAGAGCGGGTTCGAGAGTCCGACCGTGACGGCGCTGGTTCCACCGGAGGGTATCGATTCCGATGACCTTGTAGCCCGGCTGGAAGAACGGTACGGCATCGCGGTGAACGGCGGTCAGGGAAGGTTGAAGGGGCAGATCATCCGCGTCGGACACATGGGTTGGGTGGAGCGCGTCGACCTGGAGGCGCTCTGCGCCGCCTTGTGGCGCGAAGTGTCGGGCGAGGTGAAAGGCGCGTCCAAGCCAGCTGGGTAGAGCACCCGTCCTCGCTCGGGGGTGCGGGGGCGAGGGGAAGTGCGGCGTGCGCAGACGTCATGCGAACGGACTGCGGTGCTTGTCTGGAGTGCGAGTGCTCGTTATACTAACGGCGGTGTCTCGCTACCCGTCGGCTCGCGAGAGTCGAATAGGGTCGGCAAAACTACGACACTCGAGGAAAGGTGCATGGTGGGTCAGCAGATCGACGAGAAGCACTACGGTCAGGGGATCGGGAGCGTCCCGGTGATGGACGATGCGGAGTTGTTTCGGCGGTTGTTGGACGACCCCAGCCATGACTATCGCCTGTTCCGCTACGGTGATGTGGTGGAGGGCGAGGTCATGTATGTCGGCCGGGACGAGATCTTGGTCGACATCGGGGGGAAGTGCGAGGGGGTCGTTCCGAGCCGGGAATTCCAGACGCTGAGTCCGGAGGAGCTGGGGCGTCTCCGGCCTGGCGACCGGATACTGGTCTTCGTGTTGCAGCCTGAGGATCAGGCTGGCCAAGCGGTGCTCTCGATCGATCGGGCCCGTCAGGAGAAGACCTGGCGGCGGCTCCAGGAGATTTTCGAGGCCGGCGGCATCATCGAGGCCGAGGTCGTCAATTACAACAAGGGTGGCCTGCTCGTTAACCTCGACGGGATTCGTGGGTTCGTCCCTGCATCTCAGGTAGTGGCCATCCGCGGCGGGGACGAGGTGACCAAGCAGGCTGATATGGCGCGGATGGTCGGGCAGCGCCTCAAGCTGAAGATCATCGAGATCAACCGGCATCGCAATCGCCTGATTCTCTCGGAGCGCCAGGCAGTACAGGAGCAGCGCGATGCGATGAAGGCGCAGCTCATCGAGACGCTGCGCGAGGGTGAGACCAGGCGTGGTCGTGTCACGAGCATCGCCGATTTCGGTGCCTTCGTCGACATCGGCGGTGCGGACGGTCTCGTCCACCTTTCCGAAATTTCCTGGACGCGCGTCAAGCACCCATCCGAGGTCTTGCGCGTCGGCGACGAAGTGGACGTGATGGTGCTGTCGGTCAACCCGGAGCAGCGGAAGATTGCGCTCTCGATCCGGCGCACGCAGCCTGAGCCGTGGATGCAGGTCGCGAGTCAATTTCAGGTCGGGCAGATCGTCCGCGGGACGATCACGCAGTTGGCCGGTTTCGGTGCCTTTGCGCGATTGCAGGAGGGCGTCGAGGGGTTGATCCACGTCTCGGAGCTCGCTGGGTGGCGCGTCGAGCACCCGAACGAGGTGCTGCAGGAGGGTGATGAGGTCCTCGTCAAGGTGATCCGTCTCGATCCGGCGAGGCGTCGGATCGGGTTGAGTCTGCGACGTGCGCTCGAGGTTCCTGACGAGGAGCTCGAGGCGCTGTTGGGGCCCGAGGCGGTGGCGATCAAGCAGCGGCTGATCGAGCGCGGTATCACGCCGTACGCTGCCGAGGGCGAAGAGGTCGGGGACGTGGAGTTCGATTCCGAGCCGGAGGGCGAAGAGCCATCGGCCGACGATGGTGGGGAACTGTAATCCCTGCCAGTTCCGTACGTTGAAACGACGCGTTGGCGAGTCATACCTAGCACATGGGCATGTGCGTTCGGAGCCCCCAGGACTCTGGCTGGGGGCTCCGCCTTCCTCACCGCTGTCCTGCTTCTGGCGACGATCGGCTGCCCTGAGTACACTTGTACGGTGCCGGAGGTGGAAGAGCGGAATCGAGGAGGCGATCGGTCCTCGCCACGGCAACTGCTTCATCATCGCTCGAGAATGGTGAACGGGCGAATGCCCGGGAGTGTGAGCTATGGCTGACAAGTTCGAGAAGTTCACGGAACGAGCGCGCAAAGTGCTGGCGCTCGCGCAAGAGGAGGCGCGGCGCTTCAACCATAACTACATCGGCACCGAGCACCTGCTCCTCGGCCTGGTGCGCGAGGGCGAGGGGGTGGCAGCGCGTGTCCTCCAGAGCATGGGGGTTCAGCTGCCGAAGGTACGCAGCGCGGTCGAGTTCATCATCGGCCGGGGCGAGAGTACGGTCGTCGGCGAGATCGGTCTGACGCCGCGCGCGCGGAAGGTGATCGAGTACGCGGTCGACGAGGCGCGGCGGCTCGGTCATCACTACATCGGCACCGAGCACCTGCTCCTCGGTTTGGTGCGCGAGGGCGAGGGCATCGCTGCTGGCGTGCTCGAGAGCCTCGGGGTAAACCTCGAAAAGGTGCGGCAGCAGGTGTTGCAGGTGCTGGCACAGGGTACGGCGTACCAGCAGCGGGCGCAGCAGACCAAGACGCCGTACCTCGATGCATTGGGCTTCGATCTGACCGAAGCCGCTCGCTTGGGCAAGCTCGATCCGGTCATCGGCCGGCAGAACGAGATCGAGCGGGTCATGCAGATCCTGTCCCGGCGCACAAAGAACAACCCTGCCTTGATCGGTGAACCGGGTGTCGGAAAGACGGCGATCGTCGAGGGGTTGGCCCAGCGTATCGTTGCCGGTGATGTGCCGGAGCCGCTGCAGGGGAAGCGACTCGTCGCGCTCGATATCGGCGCGCTGGTCGCGGGCACCAAGTACCGCGGCGAGTTCGAAGAGCGTCTCAAGAAGATCGTGGCGGAGGTCAAGGAGTCCGGCACTATCCTGTTCATCGACGAGCTCCACACGCTGGTCGGTGCTGGGGCCGCCGAAGGTGCCGTCGATGCGGCGAATATCCTGAAGCCGGCGCTCTCGCGCGGTGAGGTGCAGACGATCGGCGCTACTACGCTCGACGAGTACCGGAAGTACATCGAACGCGATGCCGCACTGGAGCGGCGGTTCCAGCCGGTGATCGTCAACGAGCCGACCGTGGAAGAGACGATCGAGATCCTGAAAGGGATCCGCGAGCGGTACGAGGAGCACCACAAGCTCAAGATTTCCGACGGCGCGCTGCATGCTGCGGCGGTACTGGCGGCGCGCTACGTGACCGACCGCTACTTGCCGGACAAGGCGATCGACCTCGTCGACGAGGCGGCTTCGCGCGTGCGCATGTACCGCTCGGCTTCACCGCCCTCGCTCAAGGAAGCTCGCCGCGGGCTCGAGTCGCTCCGTCGGGAGCTGGACGCAGCAGTGGCGAGCCAGGAGTTCGAGCTGGCAGCCGAACTGCGCGAACGCGAGCGGCAGCTCCTGCATCGCATCCAGGAGCTGGAGCAGCACTGGCGTGAGGAGCAGGGGCAGGACGAACCGGTCGTGACCGAGGAGGACATCGCGCAGGTCGTCTCGATGTGGACCGGTATCCCGCTCACGCGCTTGCACACCGAAGAGAGCGAACGGTTGCTCCACATGGAGGAGGCGCTCCACGAGCGCGTGATCGGGCAGGACGAGGCGATCTCGACTCTCGCTCGTGCTGTCCGACGGGCACGCGCTGGGCTGAAGGATCCGCGTCGACCGATCGGCACCTTCATCTTCCTCGGGCCGACCGGTGTGGGGAAGACGTTGCTCGCGCGAGCGCTCGCTGAGTTCATGTTCGGCAGTGAGGACGCACTCATCAAGATCGACATGAGCGAGTTCATGGAGCGGCACACGGTGTCGCGGTTGGTGGGCGCTCCGCCGGGTTATATCGGCTACGAGGAGGGTGGCCAGCTCACCGAAGCGGTGCGGCGCAAGCCGTATTCGGTGATCTTGCTCGACGAGATCGAGAAGGCGCATCCGGAGGCGTTCAACATCCTCCTCCAGATCATGGAGGACGGGAACCTCACGGATGCCAAGGGACGCCGGGTCGACTTCCGAAACACGATCCTGATCATGACCTCGAACATCGGTGCGGAGTTGATCCAGCGGGAAGGCAGCCTGGGCTTCGCGGCAGCGGAGGACCCGAACAAGAAGGCGCAGGTCGATTATCAGACGATGAAGGACAAGGTGCTGTCGCAGCTCAAGCAGACGTTCCGGCCCGAGTTTCTGAACCGCATCGACGCGGTGATCGTGTTCCACCCGCTGACGCCCGAGCACGTGCGCCAGATCGTCGACCTGGAGTTGAAGCGGATCCGCAAGCAGCTGGCCGAGCAGCAGATCACCCTAGAGGTGACCGAAGCGGCTAAGGATCTCCTGGCTAAGCGCGGCTACGACCGGCAATACGGTGCGCGACCCTTGCGTCGCATCATCCAGAACCTGATCGAAGATCCGCTGGCCGAGGCGATCTTGGCTGGCCGCTTCAAGCCCGGCAGCACGGTCGTGATCGACGTGCGGGACGACTTGCTGACGATGGAGCCAGCAGAAGCCCTCAGTACCGTCTCCTGAGCCGCATGGGGCGAGCGTGGGGGAGGAACGGGGCCCGATCGCGATCGGGCCCCGTTCCCTTCGAGCGCTATACTCAAAGACGAACCTGTGTTCGTTTTCTCGTTTCGGGGGAAGCGTGTCGCGCAGTCGAGGAAGAAGGCGTTCCGTCTGGGTGTGCCGGGAATGCGGTCACGAGAGTCCCGGCTATTTCGGCCGGTGTCCTTCGTGCAACGCGTGGGGGACGATGGTCGAGCAGGTCGAGGGACCAGCCCGGGCGGCAGGATCGTACCCCGAGCGACGGAGCGAGCCACGCCGGCTTTCCCAGCTGCAAGGCATCGACGGTAGCCGTCTCTCCACGGGCTCACCGGAGTTCGATCGCGTTCTCGGTGGTGGCTTAGTTCCGGGGACGCTCGTGCTCCTCGGTGGTGATCCTGGCATCGGGAAGTCGACCCTCCTCCTGCAGGTGGCACTGCGGACTGCGGCTTACGGTCAGCAAGTCCTCTATGTCGCGGCAGAAGAGTCGCCGGAACAGATCAAGTTGCGGGCTGAGCGACTCGGGGCTGCCGGCGACGATGTGCTACTTCTGGCTGAAACAGCACTCGATCATGCCTTGGAACAGGCTGCTGCCCTCCAGCCAGCGCTCGTCATCGTCGATTCCATCCAAACGGTGTATCTGAGCGACGTCGCCTCTTCGCCTGGTAGTGTGACGCAGGTCCGAGACTGCACGGCGCACGTTCTCCAGTTCGCCAAGCGCACCGGGATACCGGTCTTTCTCGTCGGGCACGTCACCAAAGAGGGGATCATCGCGGGGCCGCGCTTGGTGGAGCACATGGTGGACGTCGTTCTCTACCTCGAGGGGGAACGATTCCATCACCATCGTATCTTGCGAGCCGCGAAGAATCGCTTCGGATCAACGAACGAAATCGGTATTTTCGAAATGACCGATGCGGGTTTGATCGATGTGGGTAACCCCTCGGAAGTGTTTTTAGCGGAGCGTCTGGCTGACGCTCCTGGTAGTGCGGTCGTCGCAGCGATCGAGGGAACCCGGCCCATCCTCATCGAAGTGCAGGCGCTCACGAGTCACGCTGGCTACGGGACGCCGCGCCGGATAGCGACGGGTTTCGATTCCACGCGACTCCAACTCCTCGTTGCGGTGCTGAGCAAACATGCGGGGGTGCGCCTGGCCGACCAAGACGTGTTCGTCAACGTGACCGGCGGAATCAGGCTCGTAGAACCGGCGGCGGACCTCGGAGTGGCCTTGGCGATCGCGTCCTCGGCGAGCGGCATACCGCTCGAGGCGGATGCTGTCTACATCGGCGAAGTGGGATTGGCCGGAGAGGTGCGTGGTGTCCATAGTGTCGACCGGCGTCTCCAAGAGGCGGCCCGCCTAGGATTTTCGCGCGCCTACGTTCCGGCGAGAGGACGCCCTCCGGTGGTGCCGGCCGGGGTGCAGGTCGTCCCGGTGCGCACAGTGGCGGAGGCGATCAGCGCACTGGTGGCGCGAGCAGTTCAGACCCGGCGCGCTGCCGACGAGCAGCCGCCAGAATGACATCAGCCAAACGCTCCGCCGCGTCGGGGACGTGCAGGCTGCGGGCACGCTGGCCCATCTCGTCCAGGGCAGCGCGGTCGGTCACCAGATGGCGGATTGTGGTCACGAGACGTTCTGCCGTCAGGTCGTGCTGCTCGATGACCAGTGCACCGCCGGTGGCAGCGAGCAATCGGGCGTTGAGGAGTTGCTCGTTTCCACGTGCACCAGGTAACGGTACGAGGATCGCTGGCTTCCCGAGAGCAGCTAACTCGGCGACGGTGCTGGCTCCTGCGCGGCTGAGGACCAAATCGGCAGCGGCGAGGACGTGAGGCAGGTCGTCGTCGAGGAATTCGACGACGACGTAGCGGCGTTGCAGCGCTTGCGGGAGCTCGGCACGGCGAGCGAGCAGGCGCGGGTAGTCCCCGTTGAGGCGGCTCGGTCCGCACTGGTGGACGATTTGTACGAGCTCGAGCAAGTCTGGGAGCGCGTCGGCGACGACGCAATTGAGGGCATGTGCACCGAGGACGCCACCGGTGACGTAGAGCAGTGGTGCTTCTGGGGCGAGCGCGAAGGAGCGCCGGGCACGGTCGGCGTCGCCGTGGAGAATCGCTTCCCGTACCGGAAGTCCGGTGCGCACGATTCGGGCGCGCGTTGTCAAGCGCGTTCGCGTCGTCTCATACGAGATGGCGACGACATCGGCGAAGCGTGAGGCGATGCGCGTGGCGAGGCCGACCGTGGCTGTCTGCTCGTGAATGACGATGGGGACACGGTTCAGCCAAGCAGCCAGGACGACGGGAACGCTGACATATCCCCCGGAGCCGAAGACGACGTCGGGGCGGAAGTGCCGAATCAGGGCAGCAGCAGTCAACGTTCCTATCGGAATCGCTGCGAGGTCGATGATCGTGCGCGGTGTCCATTCCCGGCGGAGCTTGCCCGTCGGGATCCAGCGAAACGGGATTCCTTCACGGGATGTCACGCGGCGCTCGATCCCGCTGCGTGACCCGATCCAGAGGACGTCGATCTTCACGCGCCGCTGGAGCGCATCGAGCACCGGAAGCACCGGCAGCGTGTGCCCGCCAGTTCCGCCTCCTCCGATGACGATACGGATCGTATCCTCCATGGACGGCCTCTCCCCCTGCCTACAGTCGTAACCATGGTACTCTCCGGATCACGGTCAACGTGCGTACGCGGTCTGACGAGTAGAATTAGGCGACATGCGGGGCGACGGCGAGGCAGCGTGTGTCGGACGTCGCCGGGAGGTGTCTTCGGTGCGGATCGGAGGCTGGGGACTACTCGCGAGTGTTGCGGGGGTGACTGTCCTTCTGGATCAACTGACCAAAGAACTCGCACTCGCCCACCTTGGCCCGGCTGGATCGCTCGACGAGATCGTCCTCGTTCCGGGTATCTTGCGGCTGTTCTACGTCGAGAACACCGGTGCTGCCTTCGGGTTGTTCCAAGGGAAGAATCCGTTGCTCGCTGTGTTGGCGCTGGCAGTCGTAGTTCTCCTTATCGTTTGGTTTCGGTCGTTGGCTGCGTTCCGCATGGGCGCTGTAGCTCTCGGGCTCCAACTCGGCGGTGCAGCGGGAAACCTCGTCGACCGGCTCCGTCACGGCTTCGTCGTGGACTTCATCGACCTCTCCTTTTGGCCGACGTTCAATGTGGCCGACAGCGCGATCACGATCGGTGTGCTCCTGTTGATCGTCCTCTTCGTGCGCACGGAGTGGACACCGCGCGCAGCGGATCGCGCGGCTACCGAAGCTGTCGATTCGGAGCGGCGACTCGGATGACAGTCCGTCAGCGCGATGCAGTCAAACTCGTCTTGGAAATTTCCGAACGCGAGCATGGGGAACGGCTCGACAAGTTGATCGCGAGCCGGGTGACCGGCATGAGCCGGAGCTTCGTCCAGCAGCTGATGAAGCGGGGGGAGATTCTGGTCAACGGCGCTCCCTGCAAACCCGCGCAACGCGTACGGTACGGCGATCGTCTGGAGGTCTACCTTCCACCCGTCGAGCGGCCGACCGACTTGACGCCGGAGTACTTGCCGATTCCTGTAATCTACGAGGACGAAGACATCATCGTCTTCGACAAGCCTCCAGGTATCGTGACCCACCCGGCTCCGGGACACGAGCACGGGACGTTGGTGAACGCACTCAAAGCGATCCGCCCGGATCTGCAAGTACAACCCAGTCATCGGCCGGGGATCGTGCATCGGTTGGATAAGGACACGTCCGGCCTGCTGGTCGTCGCGAAGACGGAGCCAGCTCGCCTGGCGCTCCTCGAGCAATGGCAGACCCGGAGCGTCGACAAGCGCTATACGGCACTCGTCCACGGGGTGGTCGAACCTGATTCTGGCACCATCGATGCACCGATCAGTCGTGATCCGCGAGAGCGGACGAAGATGGCGGTCGTTCCCTGGGGGCGTCCAGCGATCACCCATTTTCGCGTCCTGGAGCGGTTCAGTTGTGCGACCTTGCTGGACGTGAAGATCGAGACGGGGCGCACGCATCAGATTCGCGTCCACTGCGCGTTCATCGGTCATCCAGTGGTGGGTGATCAGCAGTACGGTGGGAATCGGTCCTTCTGCGTTCCGGTACCGCGACAGTTCCTCCATGCGCGTGCGCTTCGGTTCCGCCATCCGACGACCGGGCAGGCGATCGAGCTGGAAACGCCTTTGCCGTGGGATCTCCGCGAGGTCTTGGAGGGTTTACGCGCGCGCGAGACCGGAGAGCGAGCGTGACCGCGCCGAAGTTGAAGGGGTTCGTCGAAGAGGTCTTCCGTGAGGCGATCGCAGCGGTCGACCCGGGGCGTCTCGTGCGTGAGTCGTTACGCTGGGAAGGGGACACCCTGTGGGTGCGCGGGATCCCGTACCGGCTGACGCGTGATGCTCGGCTCGTGTTGCTCGCCCTGGGGAAGGCGTCACTGGCGATGGCGGCTGGGGCGCTCGAGGTGGTCGGACAGCGTGTCACCCGCTGCGTCGTCGTCCCCAAACAGGGCGGAACCGAGGTGGGTTCAAGGGGACCATGTCGAGTGATCGAAGGTTCGCATCCTGTCCCCGACGAGCGCAGTCTGGTCGCTGGGCGCGCGTTGCTGGAGGCGGTGCGCGATCTCACCCCTGAGGATCTGGTGCTGGTTCTCCTCTCAGGTGGCGGCTCAGCTCTCGCAGAAGTGCCACGTCCGACCGTGACCCTGGACGAGGTCGTGACGACCACGTCGACGCTGCTTCGTGCCGGTGCCGATATATGGGTCCTCAATGCTGTGCGCCAGCGGCTGAGCTCGATCAAAGGTGGCGGACTCGCTCAAGCGGCAGCGCCTGCACGAATCGTCAATTTGGTCATTTCCGACGTGCTCGGTAACCCGTTACCGGTCATCGCGAGCGGGCCGACTGTTCCACCAGCGCGGATCGTCGAGGATCTCGTGGATGCCGTGCGGCGACTCGGCGTTTGGGACGCACTACCCGAGCATGTGCGTGCCTTCCTCGCCCAGCCGGGGCCGCCAGCGGCACAGTTCGATCATGTCGTCCAGACGGTCGTGCTCGCGGACGTGCGGACGTTCGTGCGTGCAGCAGGAGAAGCATGCCGGCGACGTGGACTGCCCGTCGCCACGTGTGGCACGCGGTACACCGGTGAGGCGCGCGAGTTCGGTCGCTTCTGGGCGTCGCTCGCTCGCGCCGTTCGAGAGGACCGTGAGCCGTTGACCCCGCCAGTGGCCCTCCTGGCGGGGGGAGAATTGACCGTGACGGTGCGCGGGCAGGGACGTGGTGGACGCAATACCGAAATGGCACTAGCTGCCGCGTTGGCTCTCGAAGGAACTGATAGTGTGACCGTTGCCAGCTTAGCGTCAGACGGCGACGACGGCATGAGTGGGGCGGCGGGAGCGGTCGTAGATGGAACGACGACCGCGGTACTCCGTCAACGTGGTGTGGATCCGGCGTGTGCCTTGGATGACAACGATTCCGCGACGGCCTTGGCCGCTGCCGACGCCCTCGTCGTCACCGGTCTGACAGGGACGAACGTCAACGACCTCTTCCTGGCGATCGTCGAGTAACTTCGGTGACTCCATCAACGTGTCAACATGGTCGTATCGATCGGCGGGCGCGGAAGCCAGCCCATCCGCTGCAAGGCCTCGCGACCGAGGAGCCCGAGAGTGATGCGGGAGTCGTCGTCGGTCGCGTTGGGGTTGTATTCGAAGCGCGCACGCTCGAAATACTGGACCGTGCGACCGTTTTCGACGAATTCTTCGCTGATGGGATAGCCGAACAGAGCGACGCCCCCATTCCGTTCCCAGAACTCTTTAAAGCCGTAGGCGAGCGAATGGCCTGTCTCCGGGAAATACCGCCGCTCCGGCGTGTCGGGGAAGGGTGGTATTGGTTGGAAGGGGGCGGCTGCCCGGTCTGCGGTGAGCTCGGCTCCGAGGCGACCGATCGAAATCCGTTGGTCTTCAGGAGCGTTCGCGCGGTATTCGAGCCGGGCACGCTCGAAATATTGGACGACGACGTGCTCGCCGGTCGAGGGGTCGATGACCGAGAACTCTTCGGTGAGCGGATAGCCGAAGATCCTTTCGCCCCCGTGGAGTTGCCAGAAATACTTGAAGCCGCCACTGATGTAGTGCTTGGTCTGGGGAAAATAAACCCGATCGGGAGTCGGAACCGTGGGTGGTTCGTGCGGATCGGAGGGCAGGCGGCGACGAATGGCGAGCGCTTGGACTCGGCTCTTTCCCCCGGGGAATCGCGAGATCCAGGCGATCGTATGCGAGGATACTGCTGGACAAACTGCTTGTTGCGTGCGGGCGACAGCGAACTCGGTGCCGGAAACGACGTCGAAGGCGTAGATTTCCGGCAGCCCGGACCGCCAGTCCTCCCACACCAGGAAGCGATCGCTCAGCGCTATACGGCCGATGTAGTGCCCTTCCGCAACGACCCTTTCCTCCCGGGTATCGAGATCGAGGAGGATCAGTTGGGGCGGTCCGCCCGCTCGCAATGCCCGACGGAACGCGAGGCGCTGACCGAAGATCACTGGATCGGTGTCGTCGTGTGGGCTCTCGACGAGGGGCGTAAGGCGCTGCGACCTGCGGTCCCACGCGTAGATATCCCACTGCCCATTCCGAAAGTCTTGCCACACGACGAGGTCTCCGCTTACGCTCGGTTCAGCTTGATTCGCGGGATCGTCGGTGATGACGTAGGTGGTGCCTGTGGAGAGGTCGCGAGCGCGGATGTCGCCTTGTCCGTCACGGATCTCGCGCCAGACGACCAACGTGCCGTCGAGGGCCGGTCGTTCCACTGCCCCCGGTTGCTCGGTGACGATAAACTCGGTTCCACTCGCCAGATCGATGCCGACGATCCGGGTGCGCTCCGGATCGGCACCACTCACCCACACGATCCGTTGGTCGCTCACAGCTGGCTGTGAGCGAGCGTCGGGCCCTCGTCCCACGCGGAACTCTCGGCCATCCTCGAGATCGTAGGCGTACACCTCGGGTCGCCCTGCTCGATGATCTTCCCACACGAGGAGGGATCCGCTGGCCTGGAGCGACGACATCTTGAAACCGATCGAAGAGGTGAGGGCCGGTTCGAGTCGGTATTCGTCGGGAGTTTGCGCGCTGACATTCGGGGTGAGGCCGACGACTTCGCAGCACAGTAGCACGAGCACGGTAACGACTCGCAGTGTCTTCGCCATCGCTCCGATCTCCGGCCTTCCGGCGGTGTGTGCCCGGCCGCCCGGGAGTATACCTGCTACCGGACGTCGAGCGGTCGTCGTGTCAGCTGTCATGCCCGTCCACAGGAAAAGGAGCGTCTGCCGTGATACCGATACTCGTGGATACCGATGGAGGCATCGACGATGCAATCGCCTTGGCTTTGGCGATACGACTGGAGACGCTCTCGCTCGTTGCAGTGACCACCGTGGCTGGGAATGTGGATGTCTTCCACGCGACGGGGAATGCGCGTCGCGTACTCGATTACGTGGGGGCGAGGGCGGTGCCGGTCGCGCGGGGAGCAGCACGACCGCTGCTGCGTCCGCACCGTGACGCCCGTCATGTGCATGGGACGGATGGATTAGGTGGTGCGGAGCTCACGAGTGGCCGACCGGGACCGATCATCGACACCACGGCACCCGAGGTCATCGTGCGCACGGCGCGCCGCTATGCAGGAACGCTTCGTCTGGTCTGTCTGGGGCCGCTCACCAACCTCGCGCTCGCGCTTCGTTTGGAGCCGCGTTTGCCAGAACTGGTGGAGCGGCTGGTGATCATGGGTGGCGCGTTCTGGACGTCGGGAAATGTGACACCGTTCGCTGAGTTCAACGTATGGAGTGATCCCGAGGCCGCGCGCATCGTGGCCGAGGAGCCTTTCCGCGCCCTTTGGGTGGGATTGGATGTGACCAACCGGGCGCTGCTCAAGCGGAAGGATCGAGAGGTTCTCACTCACGGTATGTCTCCTGAAGCGGAACTCCTAGTCAAGGTTACGCATAAGCACTTCGCTCGTGGGCAGGAGGGTCTTCCATTGCACGATCCGCTCGCGCTGGCGGTCGCTAGTGCGCCTGACCTCGTGCAGGCCATACCTGCGGTGGTGAAGGTCGATACGAGTGCCGGAGAGACAGCAGGACAGACCGTGTGCACTGCCGATGTGGACGCGTCCTCGCTGGTCGCGCAGGAGGTCGATATCGAGCGATTCTTCGCTCTCTTTCGGTCCGTCTTCTCTCCGAGTGCTCGATGAGCCGGTGGGCTTCCCGCGAGGCCGCTGGTGGTGAGTCATAATTAATGGCACCGACGGAACGCGTCAGGGGACGACCCTGGCACCGGGAGGCGTCAGCAGTGTCGAGCGAAGCACTCGAGCGCGAGCAACCTTCGTTGCAGGACGTGGATCTCTTGGGGCGGTTAACGCAGTTCTTCGACGCGCTCGACCAGCATGTCCGGGCTGGTCACGGCTGGTTCATCTTCAACGCACGCGGTCAACGGGGAGCGCGGATCGCTGCGTTCATTCTGGGCCGGTTGGCTGAGTACCGGCTATTGTACACGTACTATTTCGTACCCTGGCGTGATTTCGCGCTGAATGCGTACATGGTCGAAGTCGAGTTGCAAGCGCTCGCTGCGCAGCCACAGACATTGCAAGGACGGGCGCGGCACGAGTTCGATATCGCGACACGCGTCTCGCGTGACAACTTGGCTCGCATGATGGTTTCCGATCTGCTCATTGTCGCAGGGATCCAGCCGCAGCACCGGCACGAAGTCGTATTCCTCGATCAGGCGGTCGAGCGGCGGTACCAGCAGCGCTTATCGACTATCCTGATCACACCCGCGCAACCGCACGAACTCGCGTGGCAGATCGAGCGGATCGCTCCTGGGGAGCAGTTCTGGGAGCGTCTCTACGAGCGGATGTACGAGCGTAGCCTCATCGCGCTGTAGAAACTACGTTCGCCGTGCGAGTGCGTGGTCAGCCAGGGCAGCGAGCATGTCACGGTCATCCGAAGGCGGAAGCTCGGTGAGGAGCGCTTTGGCTTCCTCGACGAAGCGCCGGGCGTAGTCGAGCGCTTCCTCGAGTGCTCCGGACTCGCGGATGAGCTGCACAGCGGTAGCGACGAGCGATTCGTCGGTACCTTCTCGTTGGATGACCTCCATCACGAGGGCACGCTGGTCGACAGTCGCTTTCCCGTTCTGCAGGAAGAGCATCGTCGGCAGCGTTACCGTACCGTGGCGCAAGTCCTGTCCGGCCGGCTTGCCCAGCTCAGCCTCGTTGGCCTGGAAATCCAAGACGTCATCGACGATCTGGAAGGCCATACCCATCGCTCCACCGAACTCGCGGAGGAGCTCGATCTGGTCGTCGGTCGCCTCCGCCAGGATGGCACCGATCTCCGCAGAGGCGGCAAAGAGCGACGCGGTCTTGCCGTAGATACGGCGCTGGTAATCATCGAGGCTGATGTCGATCCGGCGGGATGCGAACAACTCGCGCAGCTGGCCGTCGCAGATGCTGCCGAGGCAGCGGGCGAAGACGGCGAGCACGCGAGGATTCATCGTAGAGGCGGCGAGCATGGCGGAGCGGGCGAACATGTAGTCACCGACCATGATCACCACAGAGGGCTCGAAGAGCGCATTCAAGGTCGGTTGGCCGCGCCGGAGTGAGGCCCCGTCGATCGAATCGTCGTGGATGAGCGACGCGGTGTGCAGCAGCTCGATGCCGGCCGCAGCTGGCACGAGGCGATCCAAGTCGTAGCGGAACGGTTTTGCAGCGAGGAGCAGGAGCAGTGGACGCAGACGTTTGCCGCCAGCGCGGATAAGCGACTGCAGGATGTCGCTGACGTAGGGAAATTCCAACGCCGTCTCCGCGAGTAGCCGTTCTTCCACTCGCTGGAGATCGGGACGCATGCGTTCGAGCACACTCGCGAAGTTCAACGGTCCCCCGAGTCAGTTGCCCCGTGCACCTGCCGCCGCATGCGCGGCACATGCTAGTATGTCTCAGCGTGCGCCGTAAAGAAAAGTCGATGTATCGTCGTCTCGCGACTCGTTTGCTTGCGGGTGTGCCGACATGGCCGGTTCCTGCTCGATCCTGTGGCATACTGCGCTTCGCTGAGCGGTTTTCAGACCGTGTTCGGGGTGGAATGGAGCGGGACGGGTGTACCTGGGTAACCGATCAACACGGAACCGTCGGCGCGGCGCGTGGCTGTCTTGGCGCCTCAGTATCGCTCTGCTCGCGGTACCGGTTCTTCTCGTGGCGATCACGCTGGTCTACCACTTCTGGCTTTCTGATGACACGCTGGAAGTCATCGTCGTCGATCGCGTCACAGGGGCACCGGTGGCTGGTGCAGTGATCGGTACAGGTACCGCTACCTATCAGGTGGGTAATGACGGGACCATCCGTCTACCACGCCCCGTCTCCGGGCCAGTGCGGGTGACTGCGCCGGACTACGATACGGTCACGTTCGAACCGGTTGCTGACGCTCGCCGGATCCGTGTTCCCCTGCGTGCGAACGTCGTTCGGGGGACGGTGGTGCGCAACGGTGACGGAGCTCCACTCGCTGGAGTGCTGGTGAAGGCCGAAGCCGGTGGTACGGTAGTCGTTGCTGCCACGACCGATGCTACCGGCACCTTTGTCCTCCGGGGTGTGCCTGAAGGTGCTACCGTGACTTTCGAGCATGCCGATTTTGCGCCGGTTCGCGTCTCGCTCGATCCCGATCAGCGGCACGTCGATGTGGCGATGAAACCCGATGTGCTGACCGGTGTCGTGCGCGATCCGGACGGGCATCCGGTTCATGCCACCGTCGCATCCGAGAGGGGCTGGGTCACCGCAGATGCCGAAGGACGGTATCGCCTGAAGGGTGTAGCCGCCGGTGAGCGCGTGGTCGTCAAGGCACCGGGCTTTCGGGCGCTCGTGACGACGGTGCCAGAGACGCTCGAGCTCGACGTCACACTCGAGCCGGTGGTCGTGCGAGGGATCTACGTCAACGCGATCGTCGCGTCGAGACCGGACGCGCTGGAAAAGCGCCTGCAACTCGTCGACCGGACGGAGTTGAACGCAGTCGTCATCGATCTCAAGGACAGCACCGGCCATGTCTATTACGATACGCGCGTTCGACTGGCTCACGAGATCGGTGCTGTCCGGCCCATCTTGCAGCCAGCCGAGCTGGTCAGGACCCTCGAGGCACGTGGGATCTATACGATCGCCCGGATCGTCGTCTTCGAAGATCCCATCCTGGCCGAGGCACGTCCGGAGTGGGCGATCAAAGATCGGACGACGGGTGCGGCCTGGCGGACTTGGAACGGGGTGGCCTGGGTCAATGCGTACCGTCAGGAAGTGTGGGAATACAATATCGCGCTCGCTCGGGAAGCAGCCGAATTTGGTTTCGACGAAATTCAGCTCGATTACATTCGCTTCCCGACCGATGGGCCGCTGCAGAAGGCCGATTATGGGTTACCGCATACGACGGAAAATCGGACGAAGGCGATCAGCGAATTTCTGCGACGGGCGCACGAGGCGCTCATGCCGACGCCGGCGTATCTGGCTGCCGACATTTTCGGGCTCACGGTGTGGGAGTTGAGCGACAGTGGCATCGGGCAAAACCTGGAAGCAGTCGCCGAGCACGTCGATTATGTCTGCCCGATGCTCTACCCCTCTCACTTCTGGCCGGGGTCGCTCGGTTTTGCCGTACCGAACGACCACCCGTACGAGGTGATGCGCTGGAGTCTCGAAAATGGGTTGGAGCGCGTACCCGAGGCGCGCAAGAAATTCCGCCCCTGGTTACAAGATTTCTCCTATGGTCCAGGGAAGGCCTACGGACCGGAAGAGGTGCGGGCACAGATTCGTGCGGTCTATGACAGTGGCCTCGATTCCTGGATGTTATGGAACGCGGACAACGTCTATCATGAAGAGGCGCTCGAGCCAACGGGGTAGCGGGGTCAGCGTGAAACCGCGACCGACGCTCTCTCTCGCCATCGTAACGATCACCGTTCGGGATCTATGGGTCACGGCTCGACCGAGACAGTGGCTCAAAAGCGCGGTCGTGTTCGCCCCCCTCATCTTCGGTCGAAAACTGTTGGACCAGGATGCGGTGTTCGATGCTGCGCTCGCCTTTCTCGCCTTCTGTAGTGCTGGTAGTGCGATCTACTTTTTCAACGACTGGTGCGATGCACCTGCCGACCGCGAGCATCCGCTGAAACGCCGACGACCGATCGCGGCTGGACGACTGCACCCGGCGCATGTGTGGGGCGCTATCGCTAGCCTCGTGACGCTCGCGCTCCTCCTGGGGTGGTTGGCGGGAACCACGACTGTGCCGATCGTCATCGGATACCTCGTGTTGATGGTGGCGTACACAGTGCGACTGAAGCATGCAGTACTGCTCGATATCTTCGCGATCGCGGGCGGTTTCGTACTTCGGGTGTGGGCCGGTGCGACGGCGGTCGAGGTTCCGCTCTCACCATGGCTCTACGTGTGTACGGTCTTGTTGGCGCTCTTTCTCGCCATCGCCAAACGACGACACGAGGCGCTCTTACTCGAGGCATTGGCACAAAACCATCGACCGGCGCTCCGGGATTATCCGGTCGCGTTACTCGACGCACTGCTCCATGTTACGGCAACTGCTTCGATCATGGCGTACGCGCTGTACACCTTCTTCTCCCCGAGCCTTCCTAATGATCACGCCATGATGTTGACGATTCCGTTCGTCCTCTATGGGATATTCCGCTACCTTTACCTGGTGTACCGGCGTGACCTCGGTGGCGTGCCGGAGCAGGTACTGCTGGACGATCGGCCACTCCTGGCAACGATCGTCGCGTGGGGAGCTGTCGTGTTGCTCGTCCTGTACCGCCCGTGGACATTGCTATGAGTCGACTCAGAAGTATTGCTGTCCGGCGTTGCAGGGGATACCCGGGAGTGGTATACTGCGGAGCGAGGTTGGCTGAAGACGGTGTGCGCCGTCGTAGGTAGGAGCGGCGCGGCTCGTACGAGGGGGCATTCGAACATGCTGATCGTTCGACGCGGATCGCGGCAGCAGCGTCAGAATCTTCACCACGAAGTGGTGGAGGCATTCCATGCATGGTACATCGGCTTTTCCCCGCTCCTCCGTATGGCGGCGCGGCCGTGGAGGCCACCGCTCGAAGTGTACGAAGACGAACGGGGGCTGGTCGTCCGAGCTGAGTTAGCCGGTCTGCACGAGGACGACATTACCGTCATGGTGAACGACTCGGTCCTGCAGATCTCCGGTGTGCGGCGACCGCGTGAGGAAGGGCAGAAACGAACGTACCACGAAATGGGTATCGCCTACGGGCCGTTCGAGGCGGAGGTGCTGCTGCCTTTCCCGGTCGATCTCGACCGCGTGGAGGCTGTCTACCAGAACGGATTTCTCGAAGTGACCTTGCCGCGCGCACACGCGTCGCGCACGGTACCGCTTCGGACGACCACCTCTGAAACGTGAGGAGCCTGCGATGACGGAAGAACTGCGCGAACGTTGGACGGAGCCAGAAGAAGAGACGGCGTCGGAAGAGGTTGAGCGGGAGCCGGAGCGGGAGCGAAAGCTGCTTCCCGTTTTGCCGCTCCGCAATACGGTGGTGTTCCCGACCACGATCGTGCCGCTGGCCGCTGGTCAGCCGCGTTCGCTGCGCCTGATCGACGATGTGGCTTCCGGTGACCGTCTTCTCGTCCTCGTCCTGCAGAAGGACCCGAAGAAGGAGGGGGCTGGGCCGGAGGATGTTTACCAAGTCGGCACCATCGGTAGCATCCAGCAGATGATGCGTGTGCCCGATGGGACGGTGCGCCTCGCCGTGCAGGGGCTGCGCCGGGTTCGTATCGTGGAATGGGTGACCGAGGAGCCGTACCTCAAGGCGCTCGTCGAAGAGATTCCGGAGGTCGTCGAGGATACGATCGAGGTTAAGGCGCTGACACGGACGGCGCTCGAGCTCTTCCAGCGTCTGGTCTCGCTCGTTTCGAACCTGCCTGAGGAACTGGTGACGGCGGCCTTGAACATCGATGACCCGCTGCACCTGGTCTACCTCTTGGCGTCGAACCTGCGCATGGACCCAGAGGAGCGCCAGGCGTTGCTCGAGCTCGACAGCGTGCGCGACAAGCTCCTGCGCCTCAACGCCTTCATGAGTCGGGAGCTCGATCTCTTGGAGCTCGGGAAGAAGATTCAGAGTGAGGTGCAGGAGGAGGTCGCCCGCTCGCAGCGCGAGTTCTACCTTCGCGAGCAGCTGAAGGCGATCCAGCGAGAACTCGGCGAGACGAGCGAGCAAGAAGCTGAGATCAACGAGTTCCGCGCCAAGATCGAACAATCGGGGATGCCGGAGGAGGCGCGTCGCGAAGCGCTGCGGGAACTGGAGCGGATGAGCAAGTTGCCGCCGGCATCGGCCGAGTACGGGGTCATCCGCACGTACCTGGATTGGCTCGTCTCGCTCCCGTGGAACCGTAGCACGGAGGGGGAGATCGACATCGCGCGGGCGCGTGCCATCTTGGACGAGGATCACTACGATCTCGAGAAGATCAAGGAGCGGATCCTCGAGTATCTCGCCGTGCGCCGCCTGCGCAAGGAGCGAGGGGAGGAAAACGAGCCCGGGCGAGAGCCGATCCTCTGCTTCGTCGGCCCGCCGGGTGTCGGGAAGACGAGCCTCGCGCAATCGATCGCCCGGGCCCTGGGGCGCGCGTTCACGCGGATGTCGCTCGGTGGCGTGCGCGACGAAGCTGAGATTCGCGGGCACCGGCGCACTTACATCGGCGCCATGCCAGGACGGATCATTCAGGCGATCCGGCGAGCTGGGACGAACGACCCGGTGTTCGTCCTGGACGAGATCGACAAGGTAGGCACCGATTGGCGCGGGGATCCGGCGTCCGCTCTGCTGGAGGTGCTGGACCCCGAACAGAACAGCACGTTCCGCGACCATTACCTGGACGTACCGTTCGACCTGTCGAAGGTGATGTTCATCGCGACCGCGAACGTGCTGGATACGATTCCGCCGGCGCTGCGCGACCGAATGGAGATTCTAGTGTTGTCCGGCTACACGGACGAAGAAAAGCTGCAGATCGCGCGACGGTACTTGATTCCCAAGCAGTTCCGGCGCAACGCCTTGCATCCGGAGGAGTTCGACTTCACCGACGAGGCGATTCTGGAGATCATTCAGCATTACACGCGCGAAGCTGGGGTCCGCAACTTGGAGCGCGAGATCGGTGCGGTGGCGCGGAAGCTGGCGACACGCCTCGCCGAAGGGCGAGAAGTGCCGCGTCAGATCACTGTCGATGTTGTGCACGAATTTCTCGGGAAGCGTCGGTATCACTACGAAGAGCTGTCCGAGCGCACGGCGCAGCCTGGTGTCGCCATCGGGGTGGCGGTGACGCCGTTCGGTGGAGACATCATGTTCATCGAAGCGACGCGCATGCCGGGGCGCGGGAACCTCATCATCACGGGACAGCTCGGCGAGGTGATGCGTGAGTCGGCCCAGGCGGCGCTCAGCGTCGTGCGCTCGCGTGCGGATCAGTTCGGTATCGAACCGGACTTCATGAAGGATTCCGATATTCACATCCACGTGCCGTCAGGGGCGATTCCGAAGGACGGTCCGTCGGCTGGCATCACGCTGGTTACCGCACTAGTGTCGCTCTTGACCGGGATTCCGGTTCGCGACGACGTGGCGATGACCGGCGAGATCACGTTGCGGGGCCAAGTACTGCCGGTCGGCGGCATCAAGGAGAAGGCGCTCGCTGCGCAGCGTGCCGGTGTCAAGACCTTCATCTTGCCCAAGCGGAACGAGATGGATCTGGATGAGCTACCGGCGACGTTGCGGGAGAATATGCGTTTCGTGCTGGTCGAGACGATCGACGACGTACTGCGTGCTGCGATGCCGGAAGAGTTTCAGCAGCGCGTCGCCGAAAAGCGTCTGCGCCGCGAGGCCGTCGAGGGAGCAGCGGGCTCGGAAGCGGTGGAGTCGATCGCTGCTCTCGGGTGAGCCTGTGGAGTGCGCGAGAAGCGGGGCCGAGTGGAAAACTCGGCCCCTTCACTGTTCTCGGAGTGCCGATGAGGCTGGTGCCGTCCTGTACTGTGAGGCAGCCTCCACGAGTGCACGGAACAGCGCGCGGTGCTCCGGGAATCGGGTAAAGAGGCGCTCGGGATGCCATTGGACGCCGAGAACGAACCGTGCGAGAGGGAGTTCGACCGCTTCGATGACACCGTCGGGGCTGCGAGCGACGACGGCTAGTCCAGGGGCAGGCTGCTCGATGGCCTGGTGGTGGTAGGAGTTGACGGCGATAGTCGTTGCCTTGACCACACGTTCGAGCAGGGAACCTGGCTGGATCGTGACGGGATGAGCCGTCTCTCCGACCGGGATACCGAGTTCATTCTGCCGGTGTTCGAGGGCGGCGGGGACGGCGTCAGGGATGTGTTGGACGAGCGTGCCACCGAGCGCGACGTTGAGTACCTGAACCCCGCGACAGATGGCGAGGAGTGGCACGTCACGTACGACTGCCTCGCGCGCCAGAGCTAATTCGAAGTCATCGCGAACGCTCGAGATACCATAGGTTTCGGGGTGTACTGACGTCGCACCGTACCGGTGCGGGTCGATATCGCCGCCGCCGGTCAGAAGGACGCCATCGAGGGTGGTGAGCGCCTCGACCGGGTCGAGGATCGGCGGCAGTACGAGGGGGAGACCACCGGCGTCGTACACTGCTGCTGCATAGTCGAGATTGAGCTGGAGACGGTCGGTGGGGCCGAGGTAGGTCTCAGCAGTGACGAAGTCAGGGGTGATACCGATGCGTGGCCTGTCCATGCGAGTGTTCCTCCCTAGTCGCGTCGAGGAGAGCGTACGGCAGAACTGACGCTCGTGCAAGGTGAGGGTGCGGTGGCTCGGGGGCTTTGGGCGAGGTGGTGAGGGGTGGACGCTGTCGAGGTGTGGATTGCCCCGTGTGCCCCTTGACACGAGCGCGCGTGGTAGGTATAGTATTGGATGCGTCTGGCGGAACGGTGAGTTCCGCGAGCACCTTGACAACTGGGGTGTGGTCGAGTACGCCGAGCCCTCGTGGTTTCGGAGCGGCCGACGTCTCGGATCGACGATGGGGCCACTCGACGGATGTCGGGTGGTCGTGGTGGAGTGATCCGGGATGGAGAGTTTGATCCTGGCTCAGGGGGAACGCTGGCGGCGTGCCTAATGCATGCAAGTCGGACGGGAGCGTGCGCGAGCGCGCCGACCGTGGCGGACGGGTGCGTAACACGTGGGGAACCTGCCCTGGTGCGGGGGATAACCCGGGGAAACTCGGGCTAATACCCCATACGCTCGCCTGGTGGTGGGCCAGGTGAGGAAAGGCTGGGTTGACCAGCTGTGCTGGGAGGGCCCTGCGGCCTATCAGCTAGACGGTAGGGTAACGGCCTACCGTGGCGATGACGGGTAGCTGGTCTGAGAGGATGGCCAGCCACACGGGCACTGAGACACGGGCCCGACTCCTACGGGAGGCAGCAGCAGGGAATCTTCCGCAATGGGGGCAACCCTGACGGAGCGACGCCGCGTGCGGGAGGAAGCCCTTCGGGGTGTAAACCGCTGTTCGGGGGGACGAAGGGGGTGACGGTACCCTCGGAGCAAGTCCCGGCTAACTACGTGCCAGCAGCCGCGGTAAGACGTAGGGGGCGAGCGTTACCCGGAGTCACTGGGCGTAAAGGGCGTGTAGGCGGCTGGGTACGCCGCACGTGAAAGACCTCGGCTCAACCGAGGGGGGTCGTGCGGGACGGCCTGGCTCGAGGGCGGGAGAGGCGGGTGGAATTCCCGGTGTAGCGGTGAAATGCGTAGAGCTCGGGAGGAACACCGGTGGCGAAGGCGGCCCGCTGGCCCGTACCTGACGCTGAGGCGCGAAGGCGTGGGGAGCGAACCGGATTAGATACCCGGGTAGTCCACGCAGTAAACGATGCGGGCGAGGTGTGGGTGGAGTTGACCCCATCCGTGCCGGCGCGAACGCAGTAAGCCCGCCGCCTGGGGAGTACGGCCGCAAGGCTAAAACTCAAAGGAATTGACGGGGGCCCGCACAAGCAGCGGAGCGTGTGGTTTAATTCGACGCAACGCGAAGAACCTTACCAGGGCTTGACATGCCAGCGGACCCTGCTGAAAGGTGGGGGTGCCCGATGAGGGAGCGCTGGCACAGGTGCTGCATGGCTGTCGTCAGCTCGTGCCGTGAGGTGTTGGGTTAAGTCCCGCAACGAGCGCAACCCTCGGGGTCAGTTACGCGGGTGTCTGGCCCGACTGCCGGGGAAAGCCCGGAGGAAGGAGGGGATGACGTCAAGTCAGCATGGCCCTGACGCCCTGGGCGACACACACGCTACAGTGACCGGGACAGTGGGCAGCGAAGGGGTGACCTGGAGCCAATCCCTGAAACCCGGTCGTGGTGGGGATCGCAGGCTGCAACTCGCCTGCGTGAACGCGGAGTTGCTAGTAACCGCCGGTCAGCCATACGGCGGTGAATACGTTCCCGGGCCTTGTACACACCGCCCGTCACGTCACGAAAGCTGGCTTCACCTGAAGCCGGTGGGCCAACCCACGGGAGTGGGGGGTAGCCGTCGAGGGTGGGGCTGGTGATTGGGACGAAGTCGTAACAAGGTAGCCGTACCGGAAGGTGCGGCTGGATCACCTCCTTTCTAGGGAGCGGGAGCTCCTGGGGTCAACCGGGTGAGGCGCGGAGCGGTTGAGCTCGGGACGGGGCGTGGTGGCAGGGTGGCGCGCCTGCGGAAGCGGGCGGGGAGCCCGTGGAGGGCGTACGCCAGCTGGCACCCGTACCCGGAGTCGTCTCACCTGTGTGCAGTGGCGTCGGTCGCGAGTACTCGACCACACCCTAGGTGTCGGGGTGCGTGGGCGTTTAGCTCAGTTGGTTAGAGCACACCCCTGATAAGGGTGAGGTCCCTGGTTCGAATCCAGGAACGCCCACCTGGCGCGACGATTATGGGGCTGTAGCTTAGTTGGGAGAGCGCCGCCTTTGCACGGCGGAGGTCAGGGGTTCGAGTCCCCTCAGCTCCACATCGTTCGCGCTGCACCTTACCAAGCGAGTGGATGCGTCATCGATCTGATGGTGCGGGTTCAGATCGCCGAGGTGGTTCTGCTGTGCCCGCTTACCTGTGTCCGAGTAGAAGGAGTGGACTGGGGTGAGGGGCGCACGGTGGATGCCTAGGCGGCCAGGGCCGAGGAAGGACGCGGCCGAGCGGCGAAACGCTCCGGGGAGCTGCGGGCGAGCGGAGATCCGGGGGTGTCCGAATGGGGCAACCTGGCGTGGTGGTGAGCCACGTCGCCCTCTTGGGAAGTGCTGGGCTGTGGCCGAGTACGACTGGGAGGGTGGGGACCGGGGGAAGTGAAACATCTCAGTACCCCGAGGAGAAGAGAGGGATTCCCGGAGTAGTGGCGAGCGAAACGGGAGGAGCC